>Ga0209909_100021_pt1 | contig 402688 bp, 392 predicted proteins | sample FECB22metaG_FD_188302 | JGI IMG/M metagenome (GOLD analysis project Ga0209909, IMG submission 188302) | Cyanobacterial communities from the Joint Genome Institute, California, USA - FECB-22 (SPAdes) (version 3) | ecosystem: Environmental > Aquatic > Thermal springs > Hot (42-90C) > Microbial...
GGCTGCGCGGCCGGGGCGGGTGCGGGCGCGGGGTCGAGGCGGATCGGCGGCACGGCGGCGAGGCGCGGCGGGCCGGGGGGTGCGGCGCCGGCCGGTGCGGTGGGCGCGCGGCCGGTCGCGTTCAGCGCCGTGCGGGAGCGGTCGCGGTCTGTGGCGAGGCTGGCGGAGAGGCGCTCGCGGATCTCGATGGAGGGCGGGACGGGACGATTGGGGACGGTGGAGAGGTTGGGATAGGGGCGGTCGAGGCCGGGCGGCGGCTCGCGGCCATCGAGGTGGGCGCCGAAGAGATTCGCGAAGGCCGGGCGGGGGTCAATGTCGCGGAGGCGGTCGGAGGAGCAGGCGGGGAGTGCCGCGGCCAGGAGGAGGATGCAGATGCGCGTGGCGCGGTTGCGCCCTCGTTCCCCCCACCCCGACCCTCCCCCGTGAACGGGGGAGGGAGCAGGGCGGCGCGCTTGAATGGCGGGGGGGCGCCCCCTACCCTTCCGCGTCCCGCCGTGCGATTCGACGCGCGCGACCATCGCTTCCCGTTCCCATGCGAAGCCGAGGGTTAGCCCGATCCGGGGGCGGGCGGAAGCATGCCCGCGGAGGCAAGGACAGAGGCGGATGGCGGACCAGCCCACGACCGGTGACAGCACGGCCTTCCGGCTTCCCGACCCCGCGCTCGTCGGGCGCACCATGGCGGATGTCGCGGAGCGCGGGCAGCGCATCGTGACCGACTTCCTGAAGCGGCAGGGCGGCGAAGGCGCGAGCGCGGGGCCCGATCCGCTGAACATCGGCTCCGCGTTCCTCGAGATGACGACGCGGCTGATGGCCAACCCGGCGCGGCTGATGCAGGCGCAGATCGGGTTCTGGCAGGACTATCTGACACTCTGGCAGAACACCGCGCGACGGATCATGGGCGAGGCGCCGGCCTCGGTCATCGAGGAGGCGAAGGGCGACCGGCGGTTCAAGGACGAGGCCTGGCGCGAGAACGAGGTGTTCGACTTCATCCGCCAATCCTACCTGCTCTCGGCGCGGTTCTTCACCAATGTCGTGCAGACAACGGACGGGCTGGAGCCGAAGACCGCGCAGAAGGTGGATTTCTACACGCGGCAATTCGTGGACGCGATGAGCCCGTCCAACTTCCTGATGACCAATCCGGAAGTGCTGCGGAAGACTGCGGAGACGGGCGGGGAAAACCTGCTGAAGGGCCTGTCGAACCTGCTGGCGGACCTCGAACGCGGCAAGGGGCAGCTCCGCATCCGCATGACGGACGAGACGAAGTTCAAGGTGGGCGAGAACATCGCCGTCTCGCCGGGGAAGGTGGTGTTCCGCAACGAGCTGATGGAGCTGATCCAGTACGCGCCGACGACGGAGACGGTGCTGAAGCGACCGCTGCTGATCATCCCGCCCTGGATCAACAAATACTACATTCTCGACCTGCGGCCGAAGAACAGCTTCATACGGTGGGCGGTGGAACAGGGGCACACGGTGTTCATCGTGTCCTGGGTCAACCCGGATGAGCAGTTGGCCGAGAAGGGCTTCGACGACTACATGCGCGAAGGGCCGTACGCGGCGCTCGATGCGATCGAGCGCGCGACGGGGGAGCGGGCAGTCAACGCGATCGGCTATTGCCTGGGCGGCACGCTGCTGGCCTGCACGCTGGCGCACATGCAGGCGAAGCGCGACGCGCGCATCAAGTCCGCGACCTTCTTCACGACGATGTTGGATTTCGCGGAGGCCGGGGAGCTCGGCGTCTTCATTGACGAGGAGCAGCTGCGCGGCCTCGAGGAGAAGATGCAGAAGCGCGGCTTCCTCGAAGGGTCGGAGATGGCGACGACCTTCAACATGCTGCGCGCCAACGACCTGATCTGGTCCTTCGTCGTGTCGAACTACCTGCTCGGGCAGGAGCCGTTCCCGTTCGACCTGCTCTACTGGAACGACGACAGCACGCGGATGCCGGCGCGCATGCACAGCTTCTATCTGCGGCGCATGTACCAGCAGAACGACCTGGTAAAGCCGCCAGGGGACGAGAACGCGATCGAGCTGGACGGCGTGAAGCTCGACCTGCGGAAGGTGAAGCTGCCGACGTATATCCTGAGCACGCGGGAGGACCACATTGCGCCGTGGAAGAGCACGTATCGCGCGACGCAGCTCTTTGCCGGCAAGACGCGCTTCGTGCTGGCGGCGTCCGGGCACATCGCGGGCGTGGTGAACCCGCCGGAGGGCGGGAAATACAGCCACTGGATCCACGACGACCTGCCGGGCGATGCGGATGCCTGGTTCAAGGGGGCGACCGAGCTTTCCGGGTCGTGGTGGCCGGATTGGCAGCGGTGGGTGTCCGGGCAGGATCGCGCGACGGTGGCGGCGCGGGCACCGGGCGAGGGTGGGCTGACAGCGATCTGCGATGCGCCGGGCGAGTACGTGATGGTGCAGGCGCGGGATTGAGGCGCCCGGGGCGGTGCGTGACGCAGGGTCTGCGTCCCCTCACCTAAGCCTCTCCCCCCCTGCGGGGGAGAGGGCTTTCCACGGTCAGCGGGGGCGGAGGACGCCTTGCACGCCTTGCAGGCCCTGGCCGTCGAGCGGGACGATCAGGCCGGCGTCGGGGTCGAGCCCGGTGGCGGCGCCGCCGAGGCGGAAGCGGGCGAGGCGGTCCACCTCGTCGCGCGCGACGGTGCTGGCGATGCGGGCCTGCGGCAGGGGGCCGGGGGCGGTGAGGCGGGCGAGCGTGACGGCGCCGCCAGGCTCGAAGATCGCGGGGTCGAGGGCGGCGGCGGCGGTGCGGGTGTCGGTCCCGCGCAGCGCGAGCGAGGCGCGGCCGAGGGCGCGGGCCACGTCCTCCGGCGCGGCGCCGCTGCGGATGCCGAGGGCGGAGCGCCATTCCAGGCGGGCGGTGCGGAGTTCGGTGGCGACGGCGGTGGACAGGGGCGCCCAGCGCGGGTCTCGGCGGAACTCGGCGGCGAGGAGTTCGAGCTGGCCGACGGCGCGGGCGGTGGCCGCGGGATTGCCGGCGAGGGAGGCGCCGCCGTCGGCAAAGGCGGTTGCCGTTTCGGCGGTGATGACGGGGAGCGGGTCGGCGGCAGCGACGCCGAGGCCGGGGGGAATGCGGGAGAGGGGCGGCGGCTCGCGCATCTCGGCACAGGCGGCGAGGGCGAGGAGCAGGGCGAGGGCGGCCCGGCGGGGCATGGGCGGGGCGACTCCGCGGGTGGTGTGGGGGCGGAGCATACATGGGTGGGGTTGGGGAGCGCGAACCCCCTGTCTGGAATCCCACCCACCGTGTTTCCTCCCCCGCAAGAGCGGGGGAGCAAACACGGTCAGCGCGTCCAGTCGTTGCTGCGGCCGCTGTCGCGGGCGACGAGGGCGGATTGGGCGCGGCTGGTGGCGGCGGCGGCCTGGGGCAGGTAGGGCAGCGCGGCGAGGCGCTGGAGGGTGCCGGCGGGCTCGGCCGCGATGGGGGTGAGCGCGGACGCGGCGCGCGCCTGGTCGCCGTCGCGGAGCGCGGCGGCGGCGGCGTAGAGCGCATCCACGGCGCCCTGGGCCGGGATGCCCGGGCGCAGGCCCATGGCCTCGCGGGCCTCGTCGCGGCCGCGGGCGAGCATCAGCGGGACGAGCGGGTCGAAGCCGCCCTGCCAGCGGCCGCCGTTGGCGAGTTCCACGGAGAGGAATTCGAGCTGGCCGAGGGCCTCGGCGGCTGCCGCGGGATTGCCGGCGACGGTGCGCGGCTGGCCGAAGACGTAAGCCGAGGACAGGATCGCGCCGCGGGTGGGGTCGGCGGCGCCGGCGAAGCTCAGGCTGGTGGGCAAGGTCACGCCGGGCTGGGGCGGGGGGAGCGTGCAGGCGGCGAGGGCGAGGAGGAGGGCGGGGGTGGCGAGGTGGCGGGGCATGGGTGGTTCTCCGTCAGCGGGCCCGGGCCATTAGCGTGGTCGTCGGCCGTTTCGGTGTGCCCGAGGGAACATGGAGGTTCCCCCCACCCCTGCCCTCCCCCGCAAATGGGGTGGGAGGGAGAAGAGGTCAAACGTCGCGGCGGAGCAGGGCGTTGCGGGCTTCGCGGAGAGCGCGGCGGAGGGGTTGGGGCGTTTCGAGGCTCGTGAAGGCGGGGGCGGGGTTGGCGTTGCGGGTGGCGACCACGGCGAGGGCGGCTGTGGCGGCCTGGGTGTCGCCTCGGCGGAAGGCGGCGGCGGCGGCGAGGAGGGCGTCCTGGACCTCCTGCGGGGGGCGGGCGAGGTCGAGGCCGAGGGTGCCGCGAAGGGCGGTGCGGCCTTCGCGGAGCAGGCGGGTGATCCAGGGATCGGCGTATCGGCCGTGCTGGAAGCCGGTGGAGGCGTTCTCGACCATCGCGGCGGCGAAGGCGGCCTCGGCGGGGGCGCCGCCGATCAGGGTGGTTTCGCGGTCGAGGAAGCTGTGCGCAGCCGTCTCGGTGGCGTAGCGGAGAGGGTCGCCGGCGCCACCGACCAGGCCGGGGGGCAGCTCGGCGACGGGTTCGGGGCGCATCTGGTCGCATCCCAGGAGCAGGAGGGGCAGGATCAGCGCCGCGCGGCGGTGCATCGGCGTCAGCGGGCGGCGAGGCTCGCGCGGTGGCGCTTCGCGAGCTCGACGTAGTGGGGCGCGGTGCGGTCGAAGCGGGCGCGTTCCTCGGCGTCCATCACGCGGACGAGCTTCGCCGGATTTCCCATCCAGAGCTCGTTCGGGCCGATGCGCTTGCCGGGCGGGAGCAGGCCGCCGGCGCCGATCATGCCGCCTTCCTCGATCACGGCGCGGTCGAGCACGGTGGCGCCCATGCCGACGAAGGCGCGGTTCCGCAGGGTGCAGGCGTGGACGATGCAGGCGTGGCCGATCGTGACGTCGTCGCCGATGATCAGCGGCTCGGCACCGGCGTTGAGGTGGAGGATGCTGCCGTCCTGGATATTGGTGCGGGCGCCGATCCGCATGACGTTCGTGTCGCCGCGGAGGACGCAGTGGTACCAGACGGAGCTGTCCTCGCCGATCTCGACATCGCCGATGACGATGGCGGTGGGGGCGATCCAGGCGGTGGGGTGGATGCGGGGGTGGGTGGATTCGAAGGGGAGGAGCGGGGTGGGGGGCGGCGGGGGCATGTCGGTCATGTCGTGACGGTCCTCATGCTGCCAGGGCGCGCCGGCCCCCTCTCCCCGGCCCTCTCCCGCGAGGGGAGAGGGAGGTTCACTCGGCCACCAGCGGCAGTGCCTGCACCACGTCCACGCCGAGCATCAGGCCGATGTTCTGGACGGCGGCGCCGGACGCGCCTTTCCCGAGGTTGTCGAGGCGGGCGACGAGGACGGCCTGGCGGTGGCGCTCGTTGCCATACACGCGCAGCTCCATCCCGTTGGTGTTGTTCAGGTCCTCGGGGCCCAGGCGAGACTTCGCGTCGGCAGGATGGACGGTGACCCAGGTGGATCGGGCGTAAGCGGTGTGGAGGGCGGCTTCGAGGTCGGCGGGGGCCGGGCCGCCCGGCAGCAGGTCCAGGTGAAGCGGCACGCTGACGAGCATGCCCTGCGCGAAGTCGCCGACGGAGGGCACGAAGACGGGGCGCCGGGCGAGGCCGCTGTAGAACTGGATCTCGGACAGGTGCTTGTGCTCGAGGGTCAGGCCGTAGAGGAAGAAGGGGGCGGTGGTGCGCCGGGGTTCGAACTCCGCGATCATCGCCTTGCCGCCGCCGGTGTAGCCGGAGATCGCGTTGACGGTGACGGGGTAGTCGCGCGGCAGGAGGCCGGCCTCGACGAGCGGGCGGATGAGGGCGATGGCGCCGGTCGGGTAGCAGCCGGGGTTGGCGACGCGGGACGCGCCGGCGATCGCGGCTTCCTGCGCGGGGTTGAGTTCGGCGAAGCCGTACACCCAGCCGGAGGCGGTGCGATGGGCGGTGGAGGCGTCGAGCAGCTTCGGCGCCGGCGCGCCGAGGCTCTCGGCCACCGCCGTGGCCTCCTTCGCGGCGTCGTCGGGGAGGCAGAGGACGACGAGGTCCACCTCGGCCATCAGGGCGCGCTTGGCCGCCGCGTCCTTGCGGTGCTCGGGCGCGATGGAGCGAAGTGCGATGCCGGGGAAGCGGGCGAGGCGGTCGCGGATCTGCAGGCCGGTGGTGCCGGCCTCGCCGTCAATGAAGACGCTGGGGATCGGGCCTTTCGGCATGGTGCGGCTCCTCGTCGCCACGGAGATGGGGCGTTGCGCGCCCCGGAAAAGCAAGAGAGGCGGGCCCTTGCGGACCCGCCCCCCTGATGAACCAGCCATGCAGGCCGGGCGTGACGCCCGGTCCGCCCGGCGTCAACGCTTGGAGAACTGGAAGGAACGTCGGGCCTTGGCCTTGCCGTACTTCTTGCGCTCCACGACGCGCGGGTCGCGGGTGAGGAAGCCGGCCTTCTTGAGCAGCGGGCGCAGGCCCGGCTCGTAGTAGGTCAGCGCGCGGGAGATGCCGTGGCGAAGCGCGCCTGCCTGGCCGGAGAGGCCGCCGCCGATGACGGTGGCGAAGACATCGAATTGCTGGTGGCGGTCGGCGACGAAGAAGGGCTGCGCGATCAGCATGCGCAGCACGGGGCGCGCGAAATACTTCGACGCGGGCTTGCCGTTCACTTCCATCTGGCCCTTGCCGGGCTTCACCCAGACGCGCGCGACGGCGTTCTTGCGCCGGCCGGTGGCGTAGGAGCGGCCCTGCGCATCGCGCTTGGGTTCGCGGACCGGGGCGGCCTCCGGCGCGGCGGCGGGGCCGCCGGCGGCGTTGACCAGGTCCTTGAGCTCGGCCAGCGAGCCGGTGCTGCGGGACGTCTGCTCGCTCATATGCTCAGATCGCCTTGTTGGTGGCGCCGCCGGCGGCGACATTCTTGCGGTTCAGCGCGGCTACGTCGAGCGGCTGCGGGGTGTTGCCGCCGTGCGGGTGCTCCGGGCCGGCATAGACGTGCAGGTTGCGCATCTGGCTGCGGCCGAGGGGGCCGCGGGTGATCATGCGCTCGACGGCCTTCTCGATCACGCGCTCCGGGTGGGCGCTGCCGATGCGGTCGCGGAAGCTGCGGCCCTTGATGCCGCCGGGGTAGCCGGTGTGCCAGTAGAAGACGGACTGCTCACCCTTGTTGCCGGTGACGCGGACCTTCTTCGCGTTGACGATAACGACGTGGTCGCCGCAATCCACATGCGGGGTGAATTGCGGCTTGTGCTTGCCGCGGAGGCGGTTGGCGACGAGGGCTGCGAGGCGGCCGAGCACGAGGCCCTCCGCGTCAATCAGCACCCAGCCCTTGTTGACCTCCGCCGGCTTGAGCGAGCGAGTTTCGCGCGTGAGCATGGTGTTCCGGGGTTCCGGGAGTGGAAGCGAGGCGTGCGTATCGGCGGGATGGGATGGAAAGTCAAGGGTTGGGGCCGGGTTGGGTGGCGTGGTAAGATAATACCGCCGATTTTTCGCGCCGTGCCGGTGCCCCCCACCCCGGCCCTCCCCCGCAAGCGGGAGAGGGAGTATGGCGCATGCGTGGGGAGGCTGCGCATGGACGACGAGAACAGGCCGCTCGGGCTGGCCAATCGGTCCTCGAACTACGGTGACCGGGAGTTCGCGCTGTATCTCCGGCGCTCCTTCGCGAACTCGATGGGCTATTCGCGTGCCATGCTGGAGAAGCCCGTCATCGGGATCGCGGATACGCGGTCGGACTACAACAACTGCCACCGCACCGCGCCGGAGCTGGTAGAGGCGGTGAAGCGCGGCGTGCTGGCGGCAGGCGGACTGCCTCTGGCCTTCCCGACGGTGTCGCTGTGCGAGCCGTCGCTGAACCCGTGCTCCATGCACTACCGCAACCTCATGGCGCTCGACACGGAGGCGATGCTGACGGCGCAGCCGATGGATGCGGCGGTGCTGGTCGGCGGCTGCGACAAGACGGTGCCGGCGCAGCTGATGGCCGCCGTCAGCGCGGGGGTGCCGAGCGTCATGCTCGTCACCGGGCCGATGCTGGCGCAGAGCTTCGAGGGCGAGCGCCTCTCGGCCTGCACGGATTGCCGTCGCTACTGGGCGCGCTACCGGGCGGGCGAGGTCAGCGCCGAGAAGATCGGGCGGATCGAGGGGAAGCTGGCGACCACCGCGGGCACCTGCGGCGTAATGGGCACGGCGAGCACCATGGCATGCCTGGCCGCCGTGCTCGGCTTCATGCCGCTGGACGGCGCGAGCGCGCCGGCGGTGCATGCCGACCGGCTGCGCATCGCGGAAGACGCTGGGGCGCAGGCGGTGCGGCTGATCGGCAGGCCCGTGAAGCCGGCAGCGCTGGTGACGCGGGAGAGCGTGGAGAACGCGATGCGCGTGCTGCTGGCGCTGGGCGGCTCGACCAACGCGGTGGTGCACCTGGCGGCGATCGCGGGGCGGGCGGGGGTGGCGTTCGACCTCGGGCGGCTGGACGCGCTGAGCGAGGAGACGCCGGTGCTGGTGGACCTCAAGCCGACCGGCGAGGGGTACATGGAGGATTTCCACGCCGCCGGCGGGATGCAGGCGCTGCTGTGGGAGTTGTCCCCGTTGCTGCACCTGGATACGCCGGACCTGGATGGCGTGGCCCTGCGCGAGCGGATCGGGGACGGCTCGCATTACGTGGATCGGCGCATCATCCGGGCGCGGGAAGCGCCGGTCAGCCCGGTGGGCGGCATCGTGACGCTGCGCGGATCGCTGGCGCCGGAGGGCGCGATCCTGAAGCGCAGCGCGGCGACCCCTGCCCTGTTCGAGACCGAGGCGCGCTGCGTGGTGTTCGACGGGCTGGAGGACCTGGCGCGGCGCGTGGACGACGAGGCGCTGGACGTGACGGCCTCCGACATCCTCGTGCTGAAGGGCGCGGGGCCGCGCAGCCCGGCCGGGATGCCGGAGGCGGGCTACCTGCCGATCCCGAAGAAGCTGGCGCGGGCGGGCGTGAAGGACATGGTGCGGATCAGCGATTGCCGGATGTCCGGCACGGCATTCGGGACGATCGTGCTGCACGTCGCGCCGGAAGCGGCGGTGGGTGGGCCGCTGGCCCTGGTGGAGAGCGGCGACCGCGTGCGGCTGAGCGTGCGGGAGCGGCGGCTGGACCTGCTGGTGGAGGCGGGTGAGTTGGAGCGGCGTCGGGCGGCGTGGCGCCCCTCCCCTGCCCCGGCGCGCGGCTGGGACCGGCTGGTGCATGAGCAGGTGATGGGGGCGCCGCAGGGCGCCGATCTCGCCTTCCTGCGGCCGTCGGCCTAGACAACCCGGCACACCGGAGAGAGCCATGCCCGTCATCAACAGGATCGCCGAATTCCACCCGGAGATGACCGCGTGGCGGCGCGACTTCCACGAGCACCCGGAGCTCGGCTTCGAGGAGGTGCGGACCTCCGGCATCGTGGCCGCGAAGCTGCGCGAATTCGGCGTGGACGAGGTGCATGAGGGCATCGCGAAGACCGGCGTCGTGGGGGTGATCCGTGGCAGCGGCGCATCGGGGCGCGCGATCGGCTTCCGCGCCGACATGGACGCGCTGCCGATCCTGGAGGAGACGGGCGCGGCGTACGCCTCGAAGACGCCGGGGAAGATGCATGCCTGCGGGCATGACGGGCACACGACGATGCTGCTGGGTGCGGCGCGCTACCTGGCGGAGACGCGGAACTTCGACGGGACGGTGTACCTCATCTTCCAGCCGGCGGAGGAGAACCTGGCGGGCGGCGAGGTGATGGTGAAGGAGGGGCTGTTCGACCGCTTCCCGATGCAGCGCGTGTTCGGCATGCACAACTGGCCCGGCGCGCCGGAAGGCGTGTTCCTGCACGCGCCGGGGCCGGTGATGGCGGCGGTGGCGAACCTGGAGGCGACGATCACCGGCGTCGGCGCGCATGGCGCGATGCCGCACAACGGGGTGGACCCGATCCTCGTCGCCTCGCATGTGGTGACGGCGCTGCAGAGCGTGGTGGCGCGCAACGTGAACCCGCTTGAAGCGGGCGTCCTCACGATCGCCCATATCACGGGCGGCTTCACCTTCAACGTCATCCCGGAAAGCGTGCAGTTGCGCGGCACGGCGCGGTGGTTCCTGCCGGAGGTGGGCGACCTGCTGGACCGGCGGTTCACGGAGATCGTCACCGGCGTTTCCGCGGCGATGGGCGCGAGCGCGACGTGCAGCTTCACGCGCGCCTATCCGGCGACGGTGAACGAGCCGGAGAGCACGGAACTCGCGGTTCGCGCGGCGCGGACGGTGGCGGGCGAGGCGCGCACGCGTCCCCTGCCCCAGCCGACGATGGGCGGCGAGGATTTCTCCTTCATGCTGAACGAGAAGCCGGGGGCCTACCTGTTCCTCGGCGGTGGGCGCGGTGCGGGCGACGCGATGGTCCACCACCCGAAATACGACTTCAACGACGGGATCCTGCCGGTGGGCGCGAGCTGGTTCGCGACGCTGGCCGAGCAGCTGATGCCGCGGGGGTAGGGCGTAGCGGGCCGGCATCCCGGATCCCGCGGTTCCCGTGCGGGGGCGATCACGGCTGACAACGCGTTACTGTCTGAGCGCGCTTGATCCAGCGCTTCGCGCGCCCCCCTCACCCCTCCCTCTCCCCCAGTCGGGGGGAGAGGGGGAACGTTGGGCGGCACGACGACGGTGAAGCCGAAAGTCTCGAGCGTCAGCTCCCGACCTTCAGCGTGCTCGTCAGGCCGCGCAGGCAGGCGAGGATCGAGAGGGGCGTGATCCGGCCGGTGCGCGGGTTGGCGTCGCTCGGCACGTTCTCGATCGTCATGGTCAGGCGCGCGGCCTCGGCCTCGACGCGGATGGTGTGGGTGTTGCGGGTGACGGTGGGGTCGGCCCAGATCTCGACCCCCGTGCGTTCGGGGCCGATGCCGGCCAGCGCAAGGGCGGCGGCGACGTTGACGTTGGCGGGGAAGCCCTGCGCGGCGTCGAAGGCGTTGCCGGCGAAGATGCGGGTGGGCGCCGTGACCGCCAGCACGTCAATGCCGTTCCGTTCGAGGTAGGGCGCGCCGGCGAGGCCGCGGGGGGGCTTGCGGGTCTCGATGGTGACGGAGGCGACCTCGCCTTCCGCGGCGGCGCGGACGGCATCGAGGCCGAGCAGCGCGCCGGTGGGGACGATGATGCGGGCGCCGGTCTCGCGCGCGGTCTCGACCAGGTGCATGCGCGGGAGGAGCGCGCCGACGCTGCTGGGCACGAAGATGCGGCCGCGGGCGATGGCGGCGGTGGCGATCGCTTCGAAGACCGCCGCGGGTGCGGCTTCGACGACGATGTCGGCCTCGGCCAGCCCTTCGAGGTCGAAGAGCGGCGGGGGAGAGCGGAAGCTGGCGAGGGTGTCGCGGGCCTTGGCCTGGTCGCGGGCGGCGACGGCGAGGAGCTTCAGGCCGGGGATGCCGGCGTCGAGGGCGCGGGCGAGGTGAAGGCCGATGGCGCCGAGGCCGGCAATGGCGACGGTGAGGGGCATGGCGGGCTTCCCGGGCGTGGCGGTCGGAGGGGTTTCCCCCACCCCTGCCCTCCCCCGCAAGTGCGGGGGAGGGAGATGCGGGCGGGCTACGGGCGGAACCAGCGGATGACGTTGATCAGGGTGACCAGGGCGGAGGCGACGTAGGTCAGCGCGGCCGCCCGCAGCACGCGACGCGCGGCGGGAAGGTCGGCGGGGGCCAGATAGCCGCCGCCTTCCAGCACCGGCAGCGCCTTCCGGAAGCTCGCATCCAGCTCGACGGGCAGCGTCACGGCGTGCACGGCCAAGCGGCCCGCGAAGAGCAGCGCGACGAGCGCGAACTGCACGGCGATCAGGGACGGCGAGCGCGCGAGGAGGAAGACGACCGGCATCGAGAGCAGCATCACCTGCCCCATGCGATCGAGCGGCGCGATCTGGCGGATCAGGGACACGCGGCGCCGGAAGCCGGGCTCGCCCCGCGCGTGCTGGACGGCGTGCGAGACCTCATGCGCGGCGACGGCGACCGCGGCGACGGAGCGGCCGGAGGCGTGCCCGGGCGAGAGGCGGACGGTGCGCGTCTCGGGATCGTAGTGGTCGCCGGCGTCGGTCTCCTCGACCTTGACGAAGGGCAGGCCGGCCTCGTCGAGCAGGTGGCGCGCCAGCTCCCCGCCGGTGCCGGGCAGGTCGGGGCGGTCCCGGCCATGCGCCTTCAGGACATGATCCACCCAGAGCTTCGGGCCGAACAGGATGGCGAGGAAGGCGATGGCCGCGAGGAGGACCAGGATCGGCACGGACGCGCGCGTCAGACGACGGGGCTGCGCCCGCCATCCACGTTGATGGCGGTGCCCGTGACGTAGCTCGCGGCGTTGGAGGCGAGGAAGGTGGCGAGGTTGGCGAATTCTTCGGGGCGGCCGTAGCGGCCGAGGGGCAGCGCGGCGCCGGCCTTGGCGAGCCAGGCCTCGTATGTCTCGGTCGGGTTGCCCGCGGCGTGGCGCAGGCGGTGCTGCTCGCTGTCTATCAGGCCGACGAGGAGCGCGTTGACGAGGATGTTGTGCGGCGCTCCCTCATGCGAGAGCACCTTCGTCAGCGCCATCCCGGCGGCGCGGGAGATGGCGGTCGGCGCGCCCTCGCCCGGCGGGGCCTTCGCGGCGGTGGCGAGGACGTTGATGACGCGGCCCCAGCGGCGGGACTGCATGCCCGGCCAGACGGCGCGGGTCAGGCGGATGGCGGCGAAGAGCTTGAGGTCGAGGTCGGCCTGCCACAGCGCGTCCTCCACCTGCATGAACGGGCCGCGCTGGCTGGTGCCGGCGTTGTTCACCAGGATGTCCACCGGGCCGAGCGCGGCTTCGGCTGCGGCGGCGGCGCGGGCGCAGCCCTCGGCGGTGGAGACGTCGGCGGAGACCGCGGCGAGGCGGGCGCCCTGGAAGCGGGCGGCGATCGCGGCCTTCGCGGCGTCCAGCTCGGATTGGCGGCGGGCGACGAGGGCGACGGCGGCGCCGGCCTCGACGAAAGCCTCGGCCATGGCGCGGCCGAGGCCCTTGGAGCCGCCGGTGATGAGGGCGGTGCGGCCGTCGAGGCGGATCTGCATGCGCGCGTTCCTACCGGTAGCCGGCGAGATCCACGAGGGAGCCGTGGATGAAGAGCGGGTTGGTCCGCCGCAGCACCGGGCGGCCGCCGCGCCAGCCTTCCATCGCCTGATCGTAGAAGCGGAAGAGGAGGAAGCCGAAGGCGCGCAGCGTATCCTCCAGCACGCGGAACGGGACGTGGCGCGTGTTGTAGGCGTTCATCGAGGCCTCGACCTGCACGAACTGGATGCGGCGCAGGACGGGGGCGAAGCCGTGGAGCACTTCGAGGTCGTGGCCCTCGGTGTCCACCTTCAGGAAGGAGACGGTGTCGAGGCCGAGGCGGTGCCAGATCGCGGCGCCCGGCTCGACGGGCACCTCGATGATGCCGGGGCGGTCGGGGGCGTCCTGCATGATGCGGGCGGTGGTGGAGGTGCCCTTGGTGATCATGCGGGCGACGCCGGGTTCGGCGCCGACGGCGACGTGGTGCGCGGTGATCGTCGGGGTGCCTGCCGTGTTGGCTTGCAGCGAGGCGAAGGTCTCCGGCACCGGCTCGAACGCGTGGATGCGGGCTTCAGGGAACGCGGCGGCGTAGGACAGGCAGCTCTGGCCGATATTGGCGCCGACATCGAGGATGGTGTGCGGGCGCCAGTCGGGGATGCGCGCGACGATGTCGCGGAACTCGCCGGGGATCCGGGCGGCGGCGGGGTTGTCCAAGGGGTGCTTCCTGGCTCGCGGGGCGGGTGGGGCGACCAACGGGACTCGAACCCGTGACATCCAGGACCACAACCTGGCGCTCTACCATCTGAGCTATGGCCGCCGCAGGCCCGATGGGGGGCGGGGTGTAGGGCGCCGGGGGCGGTTCCGTCAACCGGCGAAGGCCAGCGCGGCCACCGGGGGCAGGTGGCCGGCGAGGTGGTGCCAGTGGTCGCCGGCGTCCTCGGTGATCCAGAGGTTGCCGGTGGTGGAGCCGATGGCGAGGCGGCGGCCGGTGGCGTCCACGGCGAGGGCGTGGCGATAGACGAGGTCGTAGCTGTCCTCGGGGAGGCCGGAGGCGAGCGTCTCGAGGGTGCGGCCGCCATCGCGCGTGCGGGTGACGGAGAGGCGGGCGTCCACGGGGACGCGGCATTCGTCCTTCACGGCGGGGACGAACCAGGCGGTGGAGGGATCCCGCGGGTGGGCGGCGACGGCGAAGCCGAAGCGGGAGGGGGCGGCCGCCTCGACCTCGGTGAAGGTCGCGCCGGCGTCCTCCGACCGGAAGATGCCGTTGTGGTGCTGCGCCCACAGCGTATCGGGCGCGTCGGCGCAGGCCGCGAGGAGGTGCACGTCCTGCACCAGCGGGTCGAAGGCCTGGTCGGGGGGCATGTACTCCGCGCGCAGGCCGTGGCCGGCGAGCGACCAGGTCGCGCCGCCGTCGGCGGTGCGCCAGACGCCGCCGGTCGAGATCGCGACGGCGATGCGCCTGGGGTCGCGCGGGTCGACGACGACGGAATGCAGGCCGGGGTCGTCGTAGCCGCCGCCCATCCATTTCGCGCGGTCGGGCACGTCCCACAGCGCCTGCACGATCTGCCAGCTCTCGCCGCGGTCGGCGCTGCGGAAGAGCGCGGCGGGGAGCGTGCCGGCATAGAGCGCGCCCGGCTCGCCGGCGGCGAGCGTCCAGATCATGTCGAGCGGCTTCGGCTTATCGCCGTCCTCGGGCATGGCGGGGGTGGCGACTTCGGTCCAGGTCCCGCCGCCGTCGGCGGAGCGGTGGAGCTTCGTGCCGAAATGGCCCAGGCGGAGCGCGGCGTAGATCGTGTCGTCGCGCAGGTCGTGCAGCACGGCGGAGACCGGCTCGCCCAGGAAGGCGGGGCTCGGCATGTTCCAGCCGTCGGGATGCTGCGTGCAGATGAAGAGGCCCTTGCGGGTCGCGACCAGCAGGCGCTTGGACATGCGCTATCCCCCCGAGAGCGCCTGGAAGACGAAGACCTCGTCATCGGGCGCGAGCGTGTCCGACAGCGTGGCCCGGTCGGCGACGGGCGTGTCGTTGACGAACACGGCGACATGCTTGCGCAGGCGGCCGTGCTCGTCGAGCAGGTAGGAGCGGAGGCGGGGGTTGGCGGCGAAGACGGCGTCGAGCGCGGCGCGGACGGTGCCGCCGGGGGCGTCCACGGCGGGGCAGTCGAGGTGGCGGCGGAGGTTGGGCGTGAAGGCGATGCGGGGCATGCGGCCGTAACCTCGCGCCGGCCTAGCGGCGACTGAAGGTCAGGTCGCAGGGCCTGGTCTCGATCCGGCGGCCGGTGCCGCGGCCGTCGGCGAAGCGGGCCTGCACGGTGTAGCGGTAGGGCGTGTCGCGCCCGGCGCCGCCACCCGCGTTGGCGGGGTTGCCGACGCGGCCGCTGGCCTGGAGGACGGCGCTGCCATCCGCGCGGATGGGCCCTTCCAGACGGAGCGTGCCCTCGGTGCCCCCGCCGATATAGTCGCCGAGCAGGCGGCCGCCTTGCACCTGCGCGGCGAAGCGGAGCGTGTAGCCGCGCGCGTTGCCGGCATCAGGACAGGCAACGGTGATATCCCAGGTGCCGTCGAAGGACGGGGCCTGCGCCAGCGCGCTGCCGGAAAGTATCAGAAGCAGCGCGGCGAGCGGGCGCATCAGCCGGCGGCCGCTCTCGGCGCGGCGTCGCGCGTGGCGAGCCAGGCGGCGATGCGTTCGAGCGCGGCGTCGAGCAGCGCGTCGGCCTTGCAGAAGGCGAAGCGGGCGTAGTGGCTGGGGGCGTCGGGCGAGGCGTAGAAGGCGGTGACGGGAATCGCCGTCACCTTCGCGTCCACCGTCAGAGCGCGGCAGAAGGCCACGTCGTCGCCGGTGAAGCCGAGCGGGCGGAAGTCGGCCGAGATGAAGTAGCTGCCCTGCACCGGCAGCACGCCGAAGCCGAGGCGGGCCAGCCCGGCGGCGAGGCGGTCCCGCTTGGCCTGCAGCGCGCTCGACAGGCCCGCGAAGTAGGCATCGTCCTTCATCAGCCCGACGGCGACGCCGCGTTGCAGGTTGGGCGGCGTCGTGAAGGTCAGGTTCTGGTGGGCCTTCGCGACGTTGGGGGCGAGCGAGCGGTCGCAGGTGACGTAGCCGACCTTCCAGCCCGTCAGGCTGAAGGTCTTGCCGGCGCTGCCGATCCGCATGCAGCGCGCGCGCATGCCCGGCAGCATCATCAGCGGCATGTGCTTCCAGCCGTCGAAGGTCAGGTGCTCATACACCTCGTCGCACACCGCATAGGCGTCGTGGCGCTGCAACAGGTCCGCGATGAAGGCGAGTTCGGCGGCGGTGAAGACCTTGCCGGTCGGGTTCATCGGCGTGTTGAGCAGGATCGCCTTGGTGCGCGGGCCGAAGGCGGCGGCGAGCTCGGCGCGCGGCAGCTCCCATTTCGGCGGCGTCAGGCGGACGAGCTTCGGCACCGCGCCGAGCAGCTTCACCACGGGCAGGTAGGTGTCGTAGAGCGGCTCGATCAGCACGCATTCGTCGCCGGGGTTCAGCACGGCCATGAGACAGGCGGTCACCGCCTCGGTCGCGCCGGAGGTGACGACGACCTCGCTCGCCGGGTCCACCTCCAGCCCATAGTGGCGGCGATTGGCGTGGGCGACGGCGGCGCGCAGTTCCGGCACGCCGGTCATCGGCGGGTACTGGTTGCGGCCGTCGAGCAGCGCCGCGGCGGCGGCCTGGAGCACGTCAGGCGGGCCGTCGTAGTCGGGGAAGCCCTGGCCGAGGTTGATCGCGCCGTGCTCGACGGCGAGCGCGGACATGACGGTGAAGATCGTGGTGCCGGTGGCGGAGAGCAGGCTGTTCTGGGGCTGCACGTCAGGCGATCCGGATGAGGCGGGTCGTGGAGGATGGCGGCGAGCGGCCCGGCGCGCAACGGTGCGTCGCGTGCGCTGCCTGCGGCCTAGGCAACCCGAACGATTCATGGTCACTTCCGCCCACGGGAACGCGAGATTCCAGGCGCGGCGGCGTTGCCGGGGTGGCACGGGGCATGCAAAACCCGCCTCGCCGGCGCTGGGAGAGACGCCGGCGCCGGACGCGCGGCGGACGGAGCATGCGGAGCCGATGAAGAAGCCCAGGCGGAGCCGATGAAGAAGATCGAGGCCATCATCAAGCCCTTCAAGCTCGACGAGGTGAAGGACGCGCTGCACGAGATCGGGCTGCAGGGACTGACCGTCGTCGAGGCGAAGGGCTTCGGGCGGCAGAAGGGCCATACGGAGCTCTACCGCGGCGCCGAATACGTCGTGGACTTCCTGCCGAAGGTGAAGATCGAGGTGATCTGCCCGGACGACCTGGCGGAACGCGCGGTCGAGGCGATCACCGCCGCGGCGCGGACGGGGCGCATCGGCGACGGCAAGATCTTCATCAGCGACATCCAGGAGGTCATCCGCATCCGCACCGGGGAGCGCGGCGAGGAAGCGGTCTGAGGGGGATTCCGCCCCGCTTCGGGGCCGGATACGGGCCGCCTGACGGCGGCCGGCCGGATCGCCGGCTGCGCCTCCGCGGCGCACGGCGTGACGGACGCGCGGCGGGGCACCGGTCCCTGCCCTGCGGCATACAGGGACCGGGACACGCAGGGGAACAGGACCACACACGATGGCGAAGAAGCCGGCAAGCGGAGGCGGGAACGGCGCCGTCTCCAAGGTCATGGACATGATCAAGGAGCACAGCGTCGAATACGTGGATTTCCGCTTCACCGACCCGCGCGGCAAGTGGCAGCACACGGCGCAGCACGTCTCCACCATCGAGGAGGAGGTGTTCACCGACGGCATCATGTTCGACGGCTCCTCGATCGCCGGCTGGAAGGCGATCAACGAGAGCGACATGATCCTGATGCCGGATGCCGAGACGGCGTGCATGGACCCCTTCGCGGCCAAGCCCTCGCTGATCCTGTTCTGCGACATCGTCGAGCCTTCGACCGGCCAGATGTATTCGCGCGACCCGCGCAGCACGGCGAAGCGCGCCGAGGCATACCTGAAGAGCACGGGGATCGGCGACACGGCGTTCTTCGGGCCGGAAGCCGAGTTCTTCGTCTTCGACAGCGTGAAGTTCGGCACGGGCGGTAATTTCGGCACCTATCAGCTCGACAGCGTCGAGGGGCCGGGCGCGAACCTGAAGGACTATCCGGAGGGCAACATGGGCCACCGGCCCGTGGTGAAGGGCGGCTACTTCCCCGTCCCCCCGGTGGACAGCGAGAGCGACCTGCGCGCCGAGATGCTCTCCACCATGGGCGAGATGGGCCTGGTGATCGAGAAGCACCACCACGAGGTGGCGCAGTCGCAGCATGAGCTCGGCACGAAATTCGGCCCGCTGGTGCAGCAGGCCGACCACATGCAGATCTACAAGTACTGCGTGCACAACGTCGCGCACAGCTATGGCAAGACCGCGACCTTCATGCCGAAGCCGATCTACGGCGACAACGGCAGCGGCATGCACGTGCACCAGTCCATCTGGAAGGCGGGCAAGCCAGTCTTCGCGGGCAACGGGTATGCCGACCTGTCGGAGATCGCGCTCTACTACATCGGCGGCATCATCAAGCACGCCAAGGCGCTGAACGCCTTCACCAACCCGACGACCAACAGCTACAAGCGCCTGATCCCCGGCTTCGAGGCGCCTGTGCTGCTGGCCTATTCCGCGCGCAACCGCTCGGCGTCCTGCCGCATCCCGTACGCGACGAACCCGAAGGCGAAGCGCGTTGAGGTGCGGTTCCCGGATCCGGGCGCGAACCCCTACCTGGCGTTCAGCGCGATGCTCATGGCGGGGCTGGACGGGATCAAGAACAAGATCCACCCGGGCGATGCGATGGACAAGGATCTGTACGACCTGCCGCCGGAGGAGCTGAAGGGCATCCCGACGGTGTGCGGATCGCTGCGGGAGGCGCTGGGCGCGCTGGCCGCCGACCACGAATTCCTGCTGGCCGGCGACGTGTTCGGGCGCGACCAGATCGAGAGCTACATCGAGCTGAAGTGGGGCGAGGTGTACCGGTTCGAGCACACGCCGCACCCGGTGGAGTTCGAGATGTACTACTCGGTGTGACGGGAGGCTGAAGAAGTCCTCCTCGCCGGCGTAGAGGGCATCATCCTTCACGTCTCCCTCACCCGACCCTCTCCCCCATAAGTGGGGGAGAGGGCTTCAGGGAGCGTGCGGGGAGGAAGTTGCGCTCAGCCTGGGCGCGCGAGGGCGCGGTCGAGGACCTCGGCGAGGTCCTCGATCCGGAAGGGCTTGCGCAGCGTCGGCAGGGTGTCGAGGGCGGCGTCGGAGGAGTAGCCGGTCGCGAGCACGATCGGCAGGCCGGGCCGCCGCGCGCGGGCGGCGGCGGCGACTTCCGTGCCGGTCAGGCCGGGCATCGCGTAGTCCACCAGCATCGCATCCGGCGCCAGGCTGTCGAGCGCGTCGAGGCCGGATCGGCCGTCGGCGGCTTCCGCGACGCGGTAGCCCAGCGTGTCGAGCCAGCCGGCGAGCGCGCGGCGCACGGCGGGATCGTCGTCCACCACCAGCACGAGCCGGTCGCCGACCGGCGCGGCCGGGGCTTCGGGCGCGGCGTCGGGCTTCGCCGGCCCGGCGGCCTCTCCCGGTGCGGCCGGCAGCAGGATCGTGACGGTGGTGCCGGCGCCGGGCGCGCTGCGGATGCGCGCCGCGCCGCCGCACTGCCTGGCGATGCCGTAGACCTGGCTCAGCCCGAGGCCGGTGCCCTTTCCCACGCCCTTGGTCGTGAAGAACGGCTCGAAGGCGCGGGTCGCGACCTCCGGCGGCATGCCCTCGCCGGTGTCGGAGACCTCGATCACGACGTAGCGGCCGGCGGCCAGCTCCGCGCTCAGCGCGACCTCGCATTGCCGCACGGCGACCGTGACGGCGCCGCCCTGCGGCATCGCATCGCGGGCGTTGATCGCGAGGTTGAGGACGGCGAGCTCGAGCTGCGTGGCATCGGCCAGCGCCGCGCCGGCCTCCATGTCCAGCTCCAGCCGCAGTTCGATCCCGTGGCCGAGGGCGCGGGTGAGCAGGTCCCGCATGCCGTCCACCAGCCACGCCACGGCGACCGGCGCGAGGTCGAGCTTCTGCTTGCGCGAGAAGGCGAGGAGCTGCGCGGTCAGCTTCGCGCCGCGGCGCGCGGCGTCCGCCCCGGCGGCGGCGATGCGCTCCACCTGCGTCGGGTCGGCCGCGCGCCGCCGCACCATGTCGAAGCTGCCGAGCACGGCCTGCAACAGGTTGTTGAAGTCGTGCGCCAGGCCGCCGGTCAGCTGGCCGATCGCATCCATCTTCTGCGCCTGCAGCAGCGCGGCTTCCGCGCGGTCGCGCTCCTCCGCGGCCTGGCGCAGGCGGAGATTCGATTCCTCCAGCGCGCGCGTGCGTTCGGCGACCAGGTCCTCCAGCCGCTCCCGGTGGCGGCGCAGCGCCTCCTCCGTGCCCCGGCGCTCGGTGGTGTCGAGTGCCACGCCCGCGACGAGCCGGCGCCCGCCGGCGCCGCGCGTGGCGCGGCCGCGCAGCTCCGCCCAGTGCAGCGATCCGTCCGGCCAGATGGTCGCGCATTCGACGCCGCGATCCTCGGTGCCGGCGGGGGCGAAGGCCTCCCGCAGGCGGTCGCGGTCGTCCGGGTGCACGGCGTCGAGCAGCTCGGCAAAGCCGAAGCGGTCGCCGGGGGCGCGGCCGAACACGGCCTTGAACGCGTCGGAGGCGTCCAGCGTCCGGTACGTGGCATCGAATTCCCAGGCGCCGAGCCGGCCGGCGAGGAGCGCGAAGCGCAGCCGGTCGGCGGAGCGCGCGGCGTCCTCGATGGCGGCGCGCGCCTCGTGCTGGCGGCGCCGCGCGCCGACCGCGCTCCGCACGACGCTGACGAGGGTGGTCGGATGGAACGGGCGTTCGAGGAAGGCGACGTTGCGGAGCTGCGCGTTGAAGCGGTCCACCTGCGGGTTGCGTTCGAGGCCGCTGCCGTGTCGTGCGAGCAGGATGAAGGGGAAGTCGGACCAGGGCGGCTGCGCGCCGATCCAGGCGAGCAGCGGGCGCAGGTCGGCGGTGGCCAGCGCCTCCTCCGTCACCAGGGCGGCGGCGGCGCCGTCGAGCCCGGCATGAAGCTCTGCAACGTCGGCGCAGGCGCGGCCTGCGATGCCGGCTTCGGCGAGGATGGCGGTGGCGAGCCGGGCGTCGCGGCCACCGGGTGCGAGGACGAGGACCTCGGGCGTCTGCGCCCCTGTTTGCGGCCGAGTGCCGCCGGCGTTCATTCGCCCCCGTCCGCCATCAGCGCGGCACCCTGCCCGACATAGGTCGGCACGCCGCGGAGCACGCCCTGGAATTGCGACAGCGGCTCCCCGACATGCAGGCCGCCGGGGACGATGCGGAACTCCCGCACCGCCGTCTCATGCGGGCCGGCGCGCTTCTTGATGACGGAGATGGCGCGGCGGATTCGGCCGACGGCTTCGAAGTAGCGCAGCAGAATGACGTTGTCGGCGAGGTAGGTGACGTCCACCGGCGTCTCCATGTCGCCGACCAGCCCGTGCTGGGCGACGGTGACGAAGGTGGAGACGCTCTGCCGGTTCAGGAATTGCAGCAGCTCGTGCATGTGCAGCGCCAGGAAATGCTCGCCGGGCATGGCCTGTTGGTAGCCGTTGAGGCTGTCTATCACCACGGTGCGGACGCCCGACTCGACATGCGCGCGGATGTTGTGGGCGAAGGCGCCGGGCGAGACCTCGGCAGCGTCCACCTGCTCGACGACCAGGCGGCCGCTTTCCAGCATCGCGTCCATCTCGAAGCCGAGCGCGCGGGCCCGCGCGACGACCAGGCCGATCTCCTCGTCGAAGAGCGTCATCAGCACGCGCTCCCCTCGCTGCACGGCCGAGGCGGCGAAGGACAGCGTGAGGATTGACTTGCCGATGCCCGCCGGCCCGAGGACGAGGGTGCTGGTGCCGCGTTCCACGCCGCCGCCGAGCAGCGCGTCCAGCGCGGCGTTGCCGCTGCCGAGCCGGTCGCGGCTGAATCCCGTGTGGTGTTCGGCCGAGATAAGGCGGGGGAAGAGCTCGACGCCGCCGGTGTTGATGGTGAAGTCGTGGTTGCCGCCGCGGAACCGCGTGCCGCGGTATTTCAGCACGCGCAGGCGCCGCCGTTCCGGACCGTATTCGGCGGCGACCTCGTCCAGCCGGATGACGCCGTGGGCGATGCTGTGCACCGTCTTGTCGCCGGGCTCCGCCGTCAGGTCGTCGAGCAGCAGGACGGTGGCGTGCTGGCGCGCGAAGTAGTGCTTCAGCGTCAGGATCTGGCGGCGATAGCGGAGCGAGCCCTGGGCGAGGAGGCGGAGCTCCGACAGGCTGTCCAGCACCACGCGGCCCGGGCGCGTGCGCTCCATCGCGCCCGCCAGCGCGCGGGTGACCTCGCCGAGTTCGAGGTCTGAGGAGTAGAGCAGGCTCTGTTCCTGGTCGGGGTCGAGCAGGCTCTCGGGGGGCGCCAGCTCGAACAGCTCGATCCCGTCGAGCGACCAGCCATGCGAGGCGGCGCCTTCGCGCAGCTCGGCGGCGGTCTCGGAGAGGGTGACGTAGAGGCAGCGCTCCCCGCATCGCGCGCCTTCGAGCAGGAATTGCAGGCCGAGCGTGGTCTTGCCGGCGCCGGGCGCGCCTTCGAGCAGATAGACACGGTCGCGCACGAGGCCGCCGCAGAGCACGTCGTCAAGACCGGGAACTCCGGTGCCGGCGCGGTCATCCGAGGGCACGGGGCCGGGCCTGGCGGTCATCGGCGCGGCGGCCGCGCGGAATACCGCGCGCCGGGATGAGCGCCGCGGTTCGCATCGTGAGGCATCACGCGGAGATAGCGGCCGCAGGCTCTACCGCCAACGTCACCTGGGCGAAACGTGATGGGTAGGGCGCGATACGCCGCGCAGCCATGTCCCCCACCCGCTTCCGCGCGTGGGGGACATCGGGCACGGGTCGGATGATGCGGTCAGGCTACGTCGCCGGGGCGGCGGCGAGTCGGGTCGTTGGCGCCGGTCACATCGTCGGCGAGGCCCGGCGCGGCCATGCCGCCGCCGAGTGCGCCGGCGGTCGTCGCGGTGTTGGTGCCGGTCGTCGTGCCGACGCTGGACGTGCCGGTGCCCGACGTGCCGGTCCAGCCCTCGTCGCGCCAGTCGGAGGTGCGGCGCTGCATGTCCACGGGGTTGTGGCGGTCGAGGATGCGCTCGGCCTCGGCGGCGCGGGCGTCCTCGGCGCGGACCACGACGAGGTGACCGCCGCGGCGCACGCCCTCGGAGTAGGTCGCGGCCTCCTCCTCGCCGAATCCGGCGCTGGCCAGGCCGCCCAGCAGGCCGCCGGCCGCCGCGCCGACGCCCGCGCCGGTGAGCGTCGCGATCAGCCAGCCGGCCGCGACGACCGGCCCGACGCCGGGAATGGCGAGCGCGCCGAGGCCGGCGAGCAGGCCGGCGCCGCCGCCGAGCACGGTGCCGAGCGTAGCGCCGGTCGCGGTGCCGGTGCCGGCGCCGGTCTCGCCGCGGGTCGTCGTGGTGCCGGTGGTCGTGCCGGTGGTCGTGCCGGTGGTCGTGTCGTCGTTCGCCATCGTGGCGCCCTGGCCGCCGAGATAGCTGATGGCGTCATGCGGGAAGCCGGCAGCTTCGAGGTCCGAGACCGCCATGCGGGCGTGCTCGGAGGTGTCGAAGAGGCGGGCGATGCTGCGGGTTGCCATGTGCGGTGATCCTTGTGCTGTGCGCGATGTGCTGGGCTCGCCGCTCACTGAGAGGCGACGACGTTGCCCTGGAAATCGAGCGCGACGCCCGTCTGCTGGCCGCCGCGCATCGCCCGGCCGCGCCAGATGCCCTGGTCGTCGAGGCGGAGATCCTGCACGTCGTTGAAGCCGGCATCGCCGATGCGGGCGCGGGCCTGGCCCTCGGTGAAGGAGTTCGCGCCGGGCACCGGGGCCGCCGCGGTGCGAGGCTCCGTGTGCTGCGTGGTCGCGGCGGGCGGCGTCGTGCTGGCCGAGCCGCCGCCGGTGGTGGCGCCACCCGGCGTGGTCGCGCCGGTTGCCGGCGCGGCCGGCGCGGGCACGGTGGAGCCGCTGGCGGCGTTCGAGCCGACCGAGCCCTGCGTGTTGCTGGTGGAGGATTGCGGCGCGGCGCCGGGCGCCGGGCCAGTCGCGCCGGGGGTGGAGCGATCCGGCGCGGATTGCGCCATCGTGCCGCTGGCGCCGCCGGTCGCGCCGGTCACGGCGTTGCCGCCGCCGGCCGGCATGCCGCTGGTCGCGGCGGTCGGGCCACCGGTGGACCCCGTCGCCGCGCCGCCGGAGGCCGCACCCGTGTCGGTCGTCGGGGCAGCGCCGGCCGCGGCGGGCGCCGGGGCGGTGCCGCGGCCGACATCGGGCTGGCCGGACGGCGATTGGGCGCCCTGCCCGCCGATGCTGCCGCGGTCCGCGGTGCCGCCCTGCGCGGTGCCCATGTTCTGCGCGCCCGGGTTCATGCCCGCCGCGTCGCCGGCCCGCTGGCCCGGAACCATCGGGCTGGGGTTCACGGCCTGGGCCTGGGTGCCGCCAGCGGGGGCGTTGCCGGGGTTCATGCCGGGCGCATCGCCCGCCCGCTGGCCTGGCACCATCGGGCTCGGGTTGACCTGCTGGGCCTGGACGCCCGGCGTGTTGTTCGCGGCGCCACCCTGCGCCGAGCTGGCCGCGCCGGGGCCGGCATCGCTGCGCATCGCCGGCGCGTCGCCGGCGCGCGTGCCCGGCACCATCGGGCTGGGGTTCACGCTCTGTGCGTTCTGGTTCTGTGCGTTCTGGGCGACGGCGTCGGTGCCGAAGCCGAGCGCCGCCGCGAGTGCGACGGCTGCCGTGGTTTGGCGAAGTGTCTCCCGCATCGTCATGGCCGTGTTCCTCTCGTTGTGCTGGAGGGGCGATTCTCCCCGCATGCGCAGACAACGGGGCCGGGCGGCGGATGTTCGTCCCGCCACCGGCACGACGGCTCACAGGTATGCGAGCGGAACGGCCTTCCAGGATGTCATGTTCGCGGTTGCAGGGCGGCGGCGAGCGCGGCGTTGGAAAAGCGCGGGTCGTCGGTGACTTCGGCGGCGAGCCAGTCCGGCAGCGCGGGGTCCGAGTGTTCCGAGGCGAGCTCGATTTCGGCCAGGACGAGGCCGTTCAGCGCGGGCGGCGCTTCGAATGTGTCCACCGTCCAGGCGTGGCCGGCGTGGTCGAGCGTGAAGCGCGTCTTCGACAGGATGGGCAGCGGCGAGAGGGCGAGCATCGCCTCGGCGTCGGGAACGGGAACCGGGTATTCGAACTCGGCGCGCACCTTGCCGCCCGGTCCCTTGACGGTGAGGAAGGCGTGAGGGCCGGCGATGCGGATGCGCAAAGAGGGCAGGCCGGCGCCGCCTGCCGCCAGGTAGCCCTGCCGGATCGGCAGGCCGGGCCCGCGCACGGCGTGGCGCCAGGACTCATCCTTGACGAGGAACTTGCGCTCGATCTCGACGGGCATGGCGGGAGCGTAGCGCGGATGCTCGACGCCGCGCACCCGCGCGCCCACATTCGGGGCATGAATGTCATCGCGCCCACACCGGTCCTGTTCTACCCGCAGAAGCGTCCTTCGCTGCCCGCGGGCATGCACTTGAAGGTCGTTTCGCCTTTCGAGCCGAACGGCGACCAGCCGACGGCGATCCGGCAGCTCATCGGCGGGCTGGAGGCGCAGGATCGCGACCAGGTGCTGCTGGGCGTCACGGGGTCCGGCAAGACCTTCACCATGGCGAAGGTGATCGAGGCGGTGCAGCGGCCGACGCTGATCCTGGCGCCGAACAAGACGCTGGCGGCGCAGCTCTACGGCGAGATGAAGAGCTTCTTTCCGGAGAACGCGGTCGAGTATTTCGTCAGCTACTACGACTACTACCAGCCGGAAGCCTACGTCCCGCGCACGGACACGTATATCGAGAAGGACGCTCAGATCAACGAGCAGATTGACCGCATGCGCCACAGCGCGACGCAGATGCTGCTGGAGCGGTCGGACGTGATCATCGTCGCGTCGGTGTCGTGCATCTACGGCATCGGCTCGGTCGAGAACTACAGCCGCATGGTGGTGAAGATGGAGCGCGGCGGGCGGATCGAGCGCGACGTGCTGATCAAGGGGCTGGTGGAGCAGCAGTACCGGCGCAACGACACGGCCTTCCAGCGCGGCACGTTCAGGATCCGCGGCGAGACGGTGGACATCTGGCCCTCTCACCTGGAGGACCGGGCGTGGCGCGTCTCGCTGTTCGGGGACGAGATTGACGGGCTGCGGGAATTCGATCCGCTGACGGGGGAGATCGCGGGCGAGCTGGACCGCGTCAGCATCTACGCGAACAGCCACTACATCACGCCGCGCCCGACGCTGCAGCAGGCGATCCGCGACATCAAGGTGGAGCTGAAGACGACGCTGGAACGGCTGCACGCCGAAGGCAAGCTGCTGGAGGCGCAGCGGCTGGAGCAGCGCACGACCTTCGACATCGAGATGCTGGAGACGACGGGGAGCTGCAAGGGAATCGAGAACTACAGCCGCTACCTGACAGGCCGGAAGCCGGGGGAGCCCCCGCCGACGCTGTTCGAATACCTGCCGGACAACGCGCTGCTGATCGTGGATGAGAGCCACGTGACGGTGCCGCAGATCGGCGGGATGTACCGGGGCGACTTCGCGCGGAAGTCCATCCTGTCGGAGTTCGGGTTCCGGCTGCCGTCCTGCATGGACAACCGGCCGCTGAAATTCGAGGAGTGGGACGCCTACCGCCCGAACACGGTTTTCGTCAGCGCCACGCCGGGACCGTGGGAGATCGAGCGCAGCGCCGGCGTCTTCGCGGAGCAGGTGATCCGGCCGACCGGGCTGGTGGACCCGGTGACGGAAATCTGCCCCGTCGAGGGGCAGGTGGACGACCTTCTGGCGGAGTGCCGCACGGTCACGCAGCAGGGCGGCCGCGTGCTCGTCACGACGCTGACGAAGCGGATGGCGGAGGACCTGACGGAGTACATGACGGAAGCGGGCATCCGCGTGCGGTACCTGCATTCCGACGTGGACACGCTGGAGCGCATCGAGATCATCCGCGACCTGCGCAAGGGCGTCTTCGACGTGCTGGTGGGCATCAACCTGCTGCGCGAGGGGCTGGACATCCCGGAATGCGCGCTGGTGGCGATCCTGGACGCGGACAAGGAGGGGTTCCTGCGGTCCACGACCTCGCTGATCCAGACGATCGGCCGCGCGGCGCGCAACGCGGAGGGGCGCGTCGTGCTCTATGCCGACGTGATGACGGAGAGCCTGCGCCGGTCGCTGGAGGAGACGGCGCGGCGGCGGGCGAAGCAGCAGGCGTGGAACGAGGCCCACGGGATCACGCCGCAGAGCATCCGGCGGGACATCTCGGACGTGCTGCAATCGGTCTATGAGCAGGACTACGTCACGGTCGAGGCGGTGGAGGGCGACGAGACCGCGCAGTTCGTCGGCAAGGATATCGGGGCGGCGATCGCGGAGCTGGAGAAGAAGATGCGCGCCGCGGCCGCCGACCTGGAATTCGAGGACGCGGCGCGGCTGCGCGACGAGATCAAGCGGCTGGAATCGCTGGAGCTGGGATTGCAGCCGAACCTAGCCGGGCGATCGCTCCAGGCCAGCGCGCCCCGGCAGAAGGAGGATTGGAGGCCGAAGCCGCTCGGGCCTGGGGGCGGCGGCTACGATCCGAAGAAGGGCCGCGGCGGCAAGGGGCGGCGGCGGAGCTGATTCCACAGGCGTGACGTTCCGTGAACGGGTGTGCCACGCCCCTGCCCTTCCATCGCCACAACCGGTCCGTTAGCTGCGGGGCATGACCAACGCCAAGCAGGAGATTCGGATGCGGAAGACCATGACCAGGCTCGCGCTCGCCGTCGCGCTGATCGCGCCGCTCGCGGCCTGCGAGGGCATGAACCGGTCGCAGCAGCGGGTGCTGTCCGGCGGCGCGATCGGCGCGGCGGGCGGGGCGGCGGTGGGCGTGCTGACGGGCGGCTCGGCGGTGACCGGGGCGCTGATCGGCGGCGCGGGCGGCGCGGCGGTCGGCGCGCTGACCGGCCGGCGCTGACGGCGGAACACCCGCCCTGCCGCTGCGTTCGCCCCGCGCAAGCAGGGGCAGCAGGCCATGGCCGATCATCATGCACGCATCACCGTCTCGCGGCCGCCGGCCGACGTGTTCGCCTTCCTCGCCAATCCGATGAACCTGCCGCGCTGGCAGCCCAGCCTGCGCGAGAGTTTCCGGGAGGGCGAGGAGCGGGTGCGGGTGATCGGCGGCGGGGTCGGCGCGGACGGGATCGCGGCGCATGTGCGCTTCGTGGCGGATACCGACCGGCGGCGGTTGTCATGGGCGACGGAGACGGGCGTCGGCTGCGCCGGCGACGTGGAGGTCGCGCCGACGGAGGACGGGGCGGAGGTGGCGCTGTCGCTTCGCCTGGGCCAGCGGGCGGCGCGGCCGGACGCGGTGGCGCATTGGACGGGCGATGCGGCGCTCGACCTGGATGGCGCGCTGCGGGCGAGCCTGCAGGCGGTGAAGGAGATCTGCGAGGGGGCGACGGAGGCCGTGGCGCTGGTGTCGGGCGGGATGCAGGCGGACCCCGGGCGGTCAGCGCTGCGGGACAGCAGGGCATATGGAACCAGCACGACGCAGAATCCGGATGTGACGGGGTGAGGGCGCTTGTTCGCCCTGTCCGGTGATCGTGTCCCGGCCCCTTCCCCGGCGAGGGAAGCGGGAGACGCGAGTTACCGGCCCAGCCCGATCCCGCATTCGGAGAGGAGGGCGCCGGCATTGCCGCGGGCGCTGTTGGCCACCCCCGCGACGCGCATCGAATCCTGCGCCGGCAGGCTGCGGACGAGGCAGGAGGTGAGCGCGGTCATGTCGAGGGTGAGGCCGCAGCGCATGGCGGCGCCGCCGACGCGTTGGCAGAAGGCGCGCTTCTGTTCCGGGGTCTCGGACTGACCGGGCATCGGAAGGCCGCCGAGATTGGGCAGTTGCAGGCCTTGGCCCGCCGCGGGAAGCGCGAGCAGCAGCGTCATCGTTCCGAGCAGCACGGCCCGCATCGTTCGTCCCCCACTTGCGGCGCGCAGACTCATCCCGCGCGGCATGGCGGGTCAACCGTGGCCAAGGCGCGGCGGCGGGCCTATCTGACGGGCAGATGCCGATCCCTACCACCATACCGCGCGCCGCGCTGGTCACCGGCGGCGCGAAGCGACTGGGGCGCGCGATGGCGCTCGCGCTGGCCGGGGCGGGCTTCGACGTGGCGATCCATTACGGCGGGAGCGCGGAAGAGGCCGAGGGCACGGCGGGCGAAGTGCGGGGCGCGGGGCGACGCGCGGTGACGCTGCGCGCCGACCTGTCGCGGGAGGCGGAAGCGGCGGCGCTGCTGCCGGCGGCTGCGGCGGCGCTCGGGCCGGTGGGGGTGCTGGTCAACAACGCCTCCGCCTTCGAGCGCGACGAGTGGCACGACGCGACGCGGGAGAGCTGGGATCGGCACCTGGAACCCAACCTCCGCGCGCCCTTCGTGCTGGCGCAGGCGATGGCGCGCGCGCTGCCGGCGGAGGCCGAAGGCGTGGTCGTGAACATGCTGGACCAGCGCGTCTGGTCGCTGACGCCGCATTTCGTCTCCTACACCGTGTCGAAGGCAGGCCTCTGGGCGCTGACGCAGTCGCTCGCCCTGGCGCTCGCGCCGCGGGTGCGGGTGAACGGGATCGGGCCGGGCCCTGCCCTGCCCTCGCCGCGCCAGAGCCGTGAGCAGTTCGAGCGACAGGCCGCCTCGGTGCCGCTGCGGCGGGGGACCTCGCCGGCGGAAGTGGCCGACGCGCTGCTGGCGATCCTGTTGCTGCCGGCGATGACCGGGCAGATGATCGCCCTCGACGGCGGGCAGCACCTGCAATGGGCGCCGAGCCGCGATCCGGCGGATCTGGCGGAATGATGTATGCGCCCGACGCGGAAGGCGGACGCCGCGTGGTCTTCGTGCGGGGGCTGGAGCTGATGGCACGGCTCGGCATCCATCCGCACGAGAAGGCCGCGCCGCAGCGCATCCGTCTCGACGTTGAGCTGCTGGTGCTGGACGAGGCGGCGCCGTCCGCAGTCGGTCCCGACGACTTCCGGCGGGTGGTGGATTATCAGCGCCTGGTGGAGCTGGCGCGGGAGGTCGTGGACCGCGGCCATGTGCTGCTGGTGGAGACGCTGGGCGAGCGGATCGCTGCCGCGGCATTGTCCGATTCTCGCGTTTTGCGTGCTCGCGTGACGGTTGAGAAGCCCGATGCCTTTCCCGACGCGTCGGCGGTGGGCGTAACCATTGAGCGGTGCAGAAGCTGATCGGTGGCTGTCGCCAAGGCGGGTTCTTTTCCACCGCCCTCACAAACGCGAGATTTGTCAGTGACTTGTCAATCGCGGAGCGTCACTTCGTGACGGCTCTGCGACACCCTGGGGCGAAAAACTGTTGCGGTTCAATTGGTTGACTGAAATGCCGAAAAAGCGGGCATTTCCCTGCAAAGCCCGGATGACGGCCATTTGGAGGCGCCTGGACGGGGTGCATCCACAGACTTGTCCACAGCTTCGGTGGAAAAACCGCGGAAGGGCCAGTCGCACCTGTCTCCGGGCGCGCTTCGGCAGCATGCACGCATGACGGGCGGAACGGAAACGGGCGAGGCGACGCCGCCCATGCAGGGCGTGCGGACGATCGAGGCGACGCTCGCCACGCTGCCGCTGACGCCCGGCGTCTATCGCATGCTCGATGCGAAGGGAGAGGCGCTCTACGTCGGCAAGGCGCGCAGCCTGAAGCGGCGCGTGGCCGCCTACACGCAGGTCGCGCGGCTGCCGGAGCGCCTGCGGCGCATGGTGCACGAGACCCGTCACATGGAGGTGGTGACGACGGCCAGCGAGGCCGAGGCGCTGCTGCTGGAAGCCAACCTGATCAAGCGGCTGCGGCCGCGCTACAACATCGTGCTGCGGGACGACAAGTCGTATCCCTGGCTCGTGCTGGGCGAGGAGCACCCGTATCCGCAGATCGCGAAGCACCGGGGCGAGCGGCGCAAGGGGTCGAGCTACTGGGGGCCGTTCGCCTCGGCCTGGGCGGTGAACCAGACGCTGACGGCGCTGCAGCGCGTGTTCCTGCTGCGCTCCTGCCGCGACACGGTGTTCGACAGCCGGACCCGCCCCTGCCTGCTTCACCAGATCAAGCGCTGCTCCGCCCCCTGCGTGCAGCGCATCGGCGAGGCGGACTACGCGGAGCTGGTGCGGGAGGCGAAGGAGTTCCTGTCCGGCGGCACGCCCTCCATCCAGCGGCGCCTGGCACGGGAGATGGAGGAGGCGTCGGCGCGGCTTGAGTTCGAGCGCGCGGCGGCGCTGCGCGACCGCATCCGCGGCCTGACGCATGTGCAGGGCCGCGACCGCATCAACATGGAGGGGATCGGCGACGCCGACGTGATCGCGCTGCACCAGATGGCCGGGCAGAGCTGCGTGCAGGTGTTCTTCTTCCGCGGCGGCCGCAACAACGGCAACCGGCCGTATTTCCTGAGCCACGCGAAATCGGAGCAGCCGGCGGAGGAGGTGCTGGGCGCGTTCCTGGCGCAGCTCTACGACGACCTGCCGCCGCCGCCGCTGGTGCTCGTCAGCCACGATCCGGCCGACGGCGACGTGCTGGCGGAGGCGCTGGCGATGCGGGCGGGGCGGAAGGTGGACATCCACCGGCCGCAGCGCGGCGACAAGCGCGCCGCCGTGGACCACGCCGCGACGAACGCGCGCGAGGCGATCGAGCGGCGGATGGCCGAAGGTGCCGCGCAGACCGAGCTGCTGGGCGGCGTCGCGCGGCTGTTCGACCTGCCGGACTCGCCGGAGCGGATCGAGATCTACGACAACAGCCACATCATGGGCACCAACGCCTACGGCGTGATGGTGGTGGCCGGACCGGCGGGATTCCTCAAGCAGCACTACCGGAAATACGGGATCAAGGACGCCAAGCCCGGCGACGACTTTGCCATGATGCGCGAGGTCTTCGAGCGGCGCTTCGGCCGCGCCCTGAAGGAGGATCCGGAACGCGAGACCGGCACCTGGCCGGACCTCGTGCTGATAGACGGCGGCGCCGGCCAGCTCTCCGCCGCGCGGGAGGTCCTGAACGAGATGGGGCTGCACGACATCCCGCTCGTCGCCATCGCCAAGGGCCCGGACCGCGACGCGGGGCGGGAGTGGTTCCACCAGACCGGGCGCGATCCCTTCCAGCTTCCGCCACGGGATGCCGTTCTGTACTATCTTCAACGCATGCGGGACGAGGCGCACCGCTTCGCGATCGCGTCGCATCGCGCCGGCCGTTCCAAGGCGCTGACGCGGAGCGAGCTGGACGACGTGCCGGGCGTGGGCAGCGCGCTGAAGCGCAAGCTGCTGAACCACTTCGGCTCGGCGCGCGGGGTGCGGAATGCGGCGCTGGAGGATATCGAGAAGGCGCCGGGGGTGGGGCCGGCGGTAGCGCGAAAGATCTACGGGCATTTCCATCCGGCGGATGGGTGAGGGGCGCGCGCGGAAGCTTAAACCCGAGTAGCCCTTTCACCTACGGTCTCTAAGGTCCGCGGTGGCCAGCCGCACGTCGGACAGATCGTGCCAGGTCACCAGCAGCAGCGCACGAAACAGCGCCAGCGTAGGCCAGCAGCGCTCGCCCTTTGCGGCCGCCGGGATGCCGACCAGCAGCGCCCAGTTGGCGTCAGGTGCAGCCCATCTCGGCCGCGTTTGCCAGGTCCGCTCCCGGCCGGGAGCAGGTGAGGGCCGCGGCCCGGACGGCGTAGGCCAGCGCATCCCCGAGCAGCCGGGCGTCGCTCGCGGCTGCCGCCAATGCGGCGCGGCTTCCGAGCACGCCGCGCGCATCGAGGCGCGCGAGCAGCGCTGCGTGGAAGCTGTCGCCGGCCCCGACCGTGTCGGCGACCGCGACCGGCGGCGCCGGCACCTCCACCGCGATGCCGCCGCGGCCGAAGGCGACGGCGCCGGCCGCGCCGCGCGTGACGATGACGAGATCCGGCCCGGTCGCAAGCCATGCCCGCGCCAGCTCCGTCACCTGCGTGCCGGCGCCGAAGCCGGTCGCAATGTCCTCCTCGCTCGCTTTCACGAGGCTGGCCGTCGCGACGAATCGGTCGAAGCGCATCCGCCACGCGGCAAGGTCGCCGACCACGTCGGGCCTAAGGTTCGGGTCGAGGCTGAGCGGAATGCGCCCGCCTTCCCGCTCGGCCAGCGCGAGCAGCGCCGAGCCCACCGGTTCCACCGCCAGCGCATAGGAGCCGAGGACGAGGGCGCGCGTCCCGTCCGGAAGGCGCGATGGCAGATCGGCCGTCGTGACGGCACGGTCGGCCGCGCCCTCGCCATGGAACGCGTAGGACGGAACGCCATCGGCATCGGTCACCACGACCGAGAGCGTGGTTGGGCGGTCCGATCGCAGCACGAGCCCCGTGTCAACGGATTCCCGTACCAGCAGGTCGTGCAGATGCACGCCGAAGCGGTCGCGTGAGAGGCCGCCGAAGAACCCGGCCGGCACACCGAGCCGCGCGAGCCCGACCGCGACGTTGAAGGGCGATCCGCCCGGCACGACCCTCGCAGGCAGTGCGGCGCCGGCAGCTGCGGGCGGGTCCACGAAGACGTCCATCAGCGCTTCGCCGCAGACGAGGATCATCGCCGCATCTCAGGCGGCCCGTGCGGGCGGCTGGCTCTTGAACAGCACCTCCCGGTCGCGCGCGAAGCTTGCCAGCAGCGGCAGCGCCGCCGCGCCAACCGCCCGCGCATCCCGCCCGATCGAGCCTTCCACCACCTCGAAGCCGGAGAGGCCTCGCCGGTCCAGCGCCGAGACCTCCGCGGCGACGCGCGCGACGAGTCGGGCGCGGACGTCGTGCGGGAAGGCGCCCTCGATCACCACAGCCTCGAAGTCAATGACCGCATTGGCCGCGACCGCCGCCTCCGCGAGGGCGCGAGCCGCGTCGCCGATCCAGGCGTCGAGCGATGCGCCGAAGCCGGACCAGTCATCGGGCGAGAGCCAGATCGCGGAAGCATCCTCGCCGGCCGCGGCCAGCCGTCGCTCCAGCGCGTAAAGCGAGGCCAGATGGAGCAGTTGCCGCATGCCCGGGGCGCGTGAAAGGGCGCGGCCGGGTCGCACCGGCATGGAGCCGATCGCACCCGCATTGCCCGTGCGGCCGGGAAAGAGCTGGCCTTGGAGCACGACGCCCCCACCGACGAAGGCGCCTAGATAGACATAGAGGAAATCGTGCCGCCGCCGTCCCTCCTCGCCGTAGGCCAGTTCGGCCGCGCAGGCGGCGGTGGCATCGTTGAAGACGTGGATGGGAAGGGCGCCGGCGGGCGCGGCCAGTTCCGCCGTCACGTCCACTTCGCGCCACCCGTCGAGGACGCCGGCAGGCGTGCCGAGTTCCGCCTCCCAACTCCAGAGCTCGAACGGCATGGCGACACCGAGGCCCGCGAGGCGGCCGCGGGCGGCAGGCGGCAATTCGGCGGCTACGGCCGCCAGAGCCTCGGCCGCGAAAGCGATCACGCGCGCCGCCTCGGGAAAAGGATAGATGCTGCGGCGGCACGCGCGGATGCCGGCCACGAAGTCCATCAGCACCATCTCGGCACTGCGGCGGCCGATCACCAGGCCGAGCGAGAACGCACCATCGGGGTTGAGCGCATAGGGCACCGAGGGCTGCCCGACCCGCCCGCGCCGCTTCTCGCCCGGCAACACCAGGTTCTCCGCTTCGAGGCGGTTGATGATCGCCGTCGTGGTCTGGGGCGACAGCCCCGTCAGGCGCGCGATCTCGACCTTGGAGAGACGCCGATGACGCCGGATCAGCGAGAGGACGAGGCGTTCGTTGTAGAGCCGCACTCCGGCTTGGCTCGTGCCGCGGCTGAGCGGGGAGGCGAGGGCATGTGCAGCGACGGGAGGATCGCATCCGTGATCCATGCCTCTGCCACCCTCCTGCCACGCGTGCGGCCGCGTCGGCGTGAAGCTAGTCGGGCGTCGGTTGACCGGCAAGGATTAATAAATCCAGTGGAGAGATTTATTGACCGGCAAGCGTTGCCCATGCTTCATCTAGCGCCGGCCAGATCGTACGACCGGCCGCCGTTTCCAGGCCAACCAGAATTACCGGGAGAAACGTCCATGATCATCTCGCGGCGTAGCTTGTCCGTCGTTGCAGCCGCCTGCGGCTTCGCGAGCATCCTCATCGGCCTGCCGCGCACGCCCTTGGCGCAGCAAGTGCGGCCGATTGTTGGCCTGATCACCAAGACCAACACCAATCCGTTCTTCGTGAAGATGCGCGAGGGCGCCGAGGCGCGCGCCCGCGAGCTCGGCCTCGAGCTGCGCTCCTTCGCGGGCCGGGTGGACGGCGACAACCAGACGCAGGTCGAGGCGATCGAGAGCCTCATCTCCGCCGGCGCGCGCGGCATCCTCATCACGCCGTCCGACAGCCGCGCCATCGTTCCCGCCATCGAGCGCGCCCGCCGCGCCGGCATCCTCGTCATCGCCCTCGACACCCCTCTCGAACCCGCCAATGCCGCCGACGCCACCTTCGCCACCGACAATTTCCGCGCCGGCGAGCTGGTGGGCGCCTGGGCGCGCGCCTCGCTCGGTGACCGCGCGCGCGACGCGCGCATCGCGCTGCTGAACCTGAGCACGAGCCAGATCTCGGTGGACGTGGCACGCAACCAGGGCTTCCTGCGCGGCTTCGGGATTGACATCGGCAACCCCGCGCGGATGGGCGACGAGCGCGATCCGCGCATTGCCGGGGCGGATGTCACGGCCGGCAGCGAGGAAGGCGGCCGCCGCGCGATGGAGAACCTGCTGCAGCGCGACCCGCGCATCAACGTGGTGTACACCATCAACGAGCCTGCCGCCGCCGGCGCCTACGAAGCCCTGCGCGCCGTCGGCCGCGACCGCGGCGTGCTCCTTGTCTCGGTGGATGGCGGCTGCCCGGGCGTGCGCAACGTGCGCGCCGGCGTGATTGGCGCGACCTCCATGCAGTTCCCGTTGCTGATGGCCTCGCGCGGCGTCGAGGCGGTGGCGGAGTTCGCGCGGTCCGGCGCGCGGCCGCAGCCCAGCCCGGGCCTCGACTTCTTCAACACCGGCGTGGAACTGGTGACCAACCGCCCGATGGAGGGCCTGTCCTCCATCAACGCCGAGGACGCGCTGCGCCGCTGCTGGGGCTGATCCGCGGGCGCGCGGGAGGGAACGGCCGCCGTGAGCGAGCCGCCGGCACCGGTACGGCCCGACGAGCGCGGCCTTCCCGCGCGCGACGCAGCGGCCGCGACGGCGGTGGCGCGCTTCGAGGAGCCGGGCGACGCGGCGCCGCTCCGGCGCGTCCAACGCGCCCTCCACGCCAACCCGACCGCCGTGCCGGCCCTCGTCCTCGCGCTCGGCGTGCTGCTGTTCAGCGTCGCGGTCGGCGAGCGCTTCCTGCACCCGTTCAACCTCTCGCTCGTGCTGCAGCAGGTGACGGTCATCGCGGTGGTCGGCATCGCGCAGACGCTGGTGGTGCTGACCCGGGGCATTGACCTCTCGGTCGGCGCCATCACCGTCCTCTGCTCAGTCGTGATGGGAAAGCTCGCGGTGGTCTCGGGCATCCCGACGCCGCTCGCCCTGCTCGCCGGCCTCGCCGTCGGCATGGGCTGCGGCCTGGTCAACGGCCTGCTCGTGGCGCGGCTCCGGCTGCCGCCCTTCATCGTCACGCTGGGCACCTGGAACATCTTCTTCGCACTGAACCTCTGGTACTCCGCCAGCGAGACCATCCGTTCGCAGGACATCGCGGAGACGGCGCCGCTGCTGCAGCTCTTCGGCACCGCCTTCGACCTCGGCGGCGCGCGGCTGACGCTCGGCGCGGTGCTCGCGCTCCTGCTGGTGGCCGTCACCTGGTACGTGCTGGGCTGGACCGCCTGGGGGCGGCACCTCTACGCCACCGGCGACGACGCCGAAGCCGCGGAGCTCGCGGGCATCCGCACCTCCCGCACGCTCGTCTCGACCTATGTCGCGGCGGGCGCGATCTGCGCACTGGCGGGTTGGGTGCTGATCGGGCGCATCGGCTCTGTCAGCCCGCAGGCCGGGCAGACCGCGAACCTCGACTCGATCACCGCGGTCGTCATCGGCGGGACGTCGCTGTTCGGCGGCCGCGGTTCCATCGTCGGCACGCTGCTCGGCGCGCTGATCGTCGGCGTCTTCCGGAACGGCCTGGCGCTGGCGGGCATCGCGGTGCTCTGGCAGGAATTCGCGGTCGGCCTGCTGATCATCGTTGCCGTCGCGCTCGACCAATGGTTGCGGAGGATCGCCAAGTGACGGCTGCCCGCCCAGTGCTCGCGGCGCGCGGCCTGGTGAAGCGCTACGGCCGTGTCACCGCGCTCGACCACGCCGATTTCGACCTGATGCCCGGCGAGATCCTGGCGGTCATCGGCGACAACGGCGCGGGCAAGTCCACGCTGATCAAGGCGCTGACCGGCGCCGTGCTGCCCGATGCCGGCGAGATCAGGCTGGACGGGCAGCGCGTGCAGTTCCGATCGCCGCTCGATGCCCGCCGGCATGGCATCGAGACGGTCTATCAGAACCTCGCGCTCTCGCCCTCGCTCTCGATCGCCGACAACATGTTCCTCGGCCGGGAAATCCGCAGCACCGGTCCCCTGGGCAGCCTGTTCCGCCGCCTGGACCGCCGCGCCATGCGGCGCCTCGCGCGGGAGAAGCTGTCGCAACTCGGCCTGCTGACGATCCAGGATATAGACCAGCCCGTCGAGACGCTCTCGGGCGGGCAGCGCCAAGGCGTGGCGGTGGCGCGCGCTGCGGCCTTCGGCAGCCATGTCGTGATCATGGACGAGCCGACCGCCGCACTCGGCGTGAAGGAGAGCCGCCGGGTGCTCGACCTCATCCTCGACGTGCGCCGGCGCGGCCTGCCGATCGTGCTGATCAGCCACAACATGCCGCACGTCTTCGAGGTGGCGGACCGTATCCACATCCACCGCCTCGGCCGTCGCCTCGCCGTGATCCGGCCCGGGGATCACAGTATGTCAGACGCGGTCGCGATGATGACGGGCGCGCAGGCGCCACCCGTCAACAGCCACTGAGCAGGCCTGTTCCACCAACGCGACTCAGCTCGCAACAAGCGACAGAGCGCCCATCCCGCGCCGATTCACATCCTCGCGGCGAGGACGCCGGAACCTACCTCTCCTCCGGCGGCTTCACGTGCCGGAAAGCCGCCAGCAGCGCGAGGTCGTAGAGGATCTTCAGCACCCCGCAGGCGATGAACGGGAGCGCCTGGTAGCCGGCGGCAAAGATCGCACCGGCGAATGCAGGGCTCGCCGCGGCGGCGAGGCTGCGCGGCACGGCCGTGAAGCTCGCTGCCGCCGTGCGCTCGGCGGGCGTCACCACGGCCATGACGTAGGAGGTGCGCGTCGGCACGTCCATCTGCGACAGCGCCGCACGCAGGAGCAGCAGGCCGAGCGCGACCTCGACGTTCGGCGCGAGCACTGCGCCGATGAGTGCGAGGCTCGACGGGATGTGCGTCCAGACCATCGTGTTCACGAGGCCGATGCGCGTCGCCAGCCAAGCTGCAACGGGGAAGGAGAAGGCCGAGAGCACGCCCGACCAGAAGAAGAACAGCCCCGCCTGGGCGAGCGACAGGTCGAAGCGTTGGAACAGCCAGAGCGCGAGGAGCGACTGCACCGCGAGGCCGCCGGCGAAGGAGTCCACGCTGAACAGCTTAGCGAGCCGCACCACGATGCCGCGCGACGGCCCGAGCGCCGCATGCCTCTTGCCGCGCGCAGCCGCCGGATGGGGCGAGATTGCCAAGTAAGCCAAGAAGCAGCCGAGGCCGAGCGCCGCGTAGAGCAGGAACGCCCAGCGGAGTGCGGTGAGTTCCGGCACGCCAGCCGAGGCCAGCGCATCCGGGCCAGAGGCGGCCAAGGCGCCCATCGCCGCGGCGAGCGCGCCGACAAGGCTGTAGCGCGCGAAGACGGCGGTGCGCCGCGCATCCTTCGATGCCGCCGTGAGCAGGGATTGTTCCAGCGGGGCGAAGACGCTGACGCTGCCGGCGGAGGGGTTGACCGTGCCGACCAGCGCGACTGCGGCGATCGCCGCGAAGGTTGCCGCGGCAGCGAAGCCGAAACCCGTCGCCGCCATCAGCAGCGCCGCGAGGAGCAGGAGGAGGCGGGGATCGGAACGCGTTCCGATGACCCCCACACCCAACGTCATCAGCGCGGAGCCGAGCAGCGCGATCGTGGCGACCGCACCCACCTCGGCCGCCCCGAAGCCGAGCGCCAGGAGGTAGGCGGGCAGCAGCACCGCGACGAGGCCGTCGCCGAAGTCACGCAGGCCCCGCGCGAAGAGGACGGGCCGGATGGCGGCGGCGGAGGGCCAGGATGTTGACGCGAAGTCCGGGGCTGGCATCGGTGGCTTCCTCTCCGCGGCGCATGGTGGACGCCGGAGCGGGGACGCGATGCTTGGGCCGGGGCCTCACGGGGCGATCGCGAACAGCCCCTTCCCGCGACGATGGCCCGCCCCCTGTGAAACGGTCAAGGCACCAGCCCTGGCCGCGTAGTCCGAGCCGATCAGCCTTCGGCGAACCCGGCGCGGTCCACCTGACAAGGGCATGATTGACCTCGCAGCCCGAGGCGATACGGTCATCGCGCCGGAGGCATCGCTCTCGACTTCCAGCTCTATTCGCGGCGGCACCCGGCCGTAACCTCTTGCCCGGATGCTGCGAACCCTCGAAGGGCGAAACCGATGGTTTGGCCCCGGTCCGCGCCAGGCAGCCCGGGGGAGGACACGACCGTGCTGCGTTCGCGGGGTTGGTGTTTGATAGGGCGGTGCTGGAATATACCGCGCCGGCCAGTCAACGGCCCAGACAGGAGATTCGCGATCGCGATGCGTCACAGCCGAAGCGGCCGCCCGATGCAGACCCGGCAGTTTTGATCGAGCCTCCTCACACAGCCGCGCCGGAGTCCGGCTGGCGGCTCGCAGGCCTGGGCGGTGTGCTGCTCGTGCTGACGGCCACCGGGCCGTGGCTGCATCGAGAGGCCGGCGACCTGCCGTTTCAAGCCCTGACCATCGCCCAGGGAGTGCTGACGGTCTGCGCGGTGCCGCTCGCGGTGCGCCTGGACCCGCGCCGTGCCCTTCTGATTGTCCTTGGCTTCGCGGTCGTGCTCCGCCTCGCATTGCTCTTGAGCGACCCCACCCTGTCCACCGATGCCTTTCGATACGTCTGGGACGGACGTGTGCAGGGCGCTGGGATCAATCCATATCGCTACGTGCCCGCGGCACCTGAACTGGCCTCGCTGCGCGACGACTCGATCTATCCCTCGATCAACCGCGCCGACTACGCCGTGACGATCTATCCGCCGGCGGCGCAGATGCTGTTTTTCCTGCTGGGCCGGATCGGCGACGATCTCATCACCTTCAAGCTGGGCTTCATCGCCTTCGAGGCGGCGACCATCCTGGTGCTGTGCGACCTGTTGCGCCGCATCGGCAGCCCTGTCCAACGCGTCGTCGCCTATGCCTGGCACCCGCTGTCGCTGTGGGAGATCGCGGGCAATGCGCACATTGATGGCGCGATGGTCGGCGTGATGATGCTGGGCGTCTGGCTCGCCGCCGTGCCCGGGCGGCGTGTCGCGGCGGCGGCGGTGATGGCGCTGGCGGCGATGATAAAGCCACTCGCCGTGCTGGCCCTGCCCCTCGCCTGGCGGCCCTGGGACTGGCGGACGCCGGCCGCAGCGGTCGCCGTCGTCGCGCTGGTCTATCTGCCGTACCTCTCCGTGGGCACCGGCATGTTCTCCTTCGTCGGCGGCTATCTGCGCGAGGAGAGCATAGACAGCGGCGAGGCGTTCTGGCCGGTCTGGCTGCTGAACCAACTGGCCGGTCCGCAGCCCTGGGCACGCATCGCCTACCTCGCGGCCGCCGCGGCGCTGCTCGGCTTTCTCGCATTGCGGGTGTCCTTCGCGGCCGATGCACCGCTGGAGGTGCGCCTGCGGCGACTCTCCTGGCTGGTGTTCGCCGGGCTGCTCGCGATGTCGCCAGGGTATCCCTGGTACTATCTGTCGTTGGTGCCGTTCGTCGCCTTGTTCGGCGCGCCGCCATTGTGGGCGGCGACGATCGGCTGCTTCCTCCTGTACGACGCGATTCCGGGTGACGCGGCGATCGCCTTCTGGATTCGCGACGCGGCGCTGCATGTCGCGGTGATTCTCGGCTTCGCCTTGATGTTCTGGCGGCGCCGGAACCCCGCCTGATGACTGCCGATATCCGTTACGACAAGGAGCCCGCTTCCATGGCGACAGTCGCCGTCGCGATCGTCTGCAAGACGCCGCAAGCCGGCGCATCCAAGACCAGGCTTTCGCCGCCGCTTCGTCCGGAGGAATGCGCGGAGATTTCCGCCTGCTTCATCCGTGACGTCGCCAGCACCATCGGCGGGCTCGACCGCAGCACCGCGCAGGGCTACGCGCTCTACACGCCGGCGGGATCGGAGGATCATCTGCGCCGGCTGTTGCCGCAGGATTTCCGGCTGGTGCCGCAGATCGAGAGCGGCTTCGGCGAGCGGCTGGCACGCGGCGTGGACGACCTTCTGGCCGCCGGGCATGCCGGCGCCATCCTGGTCAATTCCGACAGTCCCACCCTGCCGCCTTCGATCCTGCAGGCAGCGGTGGACGCCGTGCTGGCCGGTGACCGCATGGTGATCGCGCCGGCGATGGACGGTGGCTATACGCTGATCGGCCTCGCTCGCCAGCATCATCGGCTGTTCGAGGACATTCCCTGGAGCACCGAGTTGGTCTTCGGCCTCACCATGGATCGCGCACGGGAGATCGGCCTTCCGGCGGTCGTGCTGGATCGCTGGTACGACGTGGACGACGCCGCGTCCTACGCCGTGCTGGAAGCCGAGCTCGCCGGCATCCCGCCCGCCTTTGCGCGCCCGGACACCCCGCGGCAGGACGCGCCCGCGACGCGGCGGTTCGTCGCCGGCCGCAGCGTGGCGGCGGCGCCGTGATGCTGCGCGGCACCGCCATCGTCATCCCCTGCCTGAACGAGGAGGAGCCGATCGCGGCGGTGGTGACGGAGGTGCTCGCGCAGGAGGTCGGCGAGGTGATCGTCGTGGACAACGGGTCCACCGACCGCACGGCGGAACGTGCGGCCGCGGCGGGCGCGCGCGTCGTCAGCCAGCCGCAACGGGGTTACGGGCGGGCTTGCGCGGCGGGCGTCGCCGCCATCGCGCCGGGGATGGAGTTCGTCTGCTTCATGGATGGCGACGGCAGCGATGTGCCTGGCTGCATGCCGCTCGTGGTCGGGCCTGTTGTTGAGGGTCGCGCGGACTTCGTGATGGGATCCCGGGTGCGCGGGAAGCGGGAGAAGGACAGCCTGACGCCGCAGCAGGTGGTGGCGGGACGTATCGCGGGCGTGCTGCTGCGAACGGCCTATGGCGTGCGCTTCACCGACATGTCGCCGATGCGCGCGATGCGCGTGGACCGGCTTCGGGCGCTCGGCATGCAGGAACAGACGTACGGCTGGAACCTCGAGATGCAGATGCGTGCCGCCGCCTCCGGGCTGCGGTGCGTGGAGGTGCCGGTGGACCACAGGCGCCGGCGCGGCGGCGAATCAAAGGTCTCCGGCAATCTCGCCGCCGGCATGCAGGCCGCCTGGAAGATCAGCACCACCTTCCTGCGCCTGGCGACCACGCTGCGCCGATCGCGGGCGCGGCAGCAGTGATCGGAGAGGGAAGCGGCGCATGCGCGTTCTGTTGACCGGCGGGGCCGGCTTCATCGGCCAGCACGTGCTGGCCGAGCTGCTGCAACGAGGCCACGAGGTCTCCGTGCTGGATTCGCTGCGCGCCGACGTGCATCGCAGCGGCCAGGCCTGGACGCCGCCCGGCGGCGTCGAACTGCGCGTGGCCGACGTGCGGGATGCCGCGGCGGTGGAAGCCGCGCTGGCGGGCGTCGAGGCGGTGGTGCACCTCGCGGCCAAGGTGGGGCTCGGCGTTGATGTGGCGGACCTGCCGGACTACGCCTCCTCCAACGATGCCGGGACGGCGGTGCTGCTCGCCGCGATGGCGCGGCTCGGTATCGGCCGGCTGACGCTGGCGAGTTCGATGGTGGTGTACGGCGAGGGGCTGGGAGTCTGTCCCGAGCACGGCCGGGTGGCGCCGGGGCCGCGGTTGGAGGCGGCGCTGGTCGCGGGCGATTTCGAGCCACCCTGCCCGATCTGCGGCAAGCCGCTGGGTACATCGCTGGTCGGGGAGGACACGCCGCTCGACCCGCGGAACGCGTATGCGTCGTCGAAAACCGCGCAGGAGTACTACACCGCGAACTGGGCGCGGGTGACCGGCGGCTCGGCGGCAATGATGCGCTATCACAACGTGTATGGGCCGGGCATGCCGCGCGACACGCCCTATGCCGGCGTGGCGGCGATCTTCACATCCGCGCTGCGGGCGGGGAAGCCGCCGCGTGTCTTCGAGGACGGGCGGCAACGGCGCGACTTCGTCCATGTCCGCGACATCGCCGCCGCGACGGTCGCGGCCTGTGAGGCGCACGACCGCGGCGTGATCGCGTTCAATGTCGGCTCCGGCACGCCACGGACGGTGGGCGAGATGGCGGAGGCGCTCTCGCGGGCGCTCGGCGGCCCAGCGCCGGTGGTGACAGGGCAGTACCGGCTCGGCGATGTCCGCCACATCACCGCGGAGTCCCGGCGCGTGCGCGACGTGCTGGGCTGGCATCCCCGGGTGGAGTTCATGGAAGGCATGGCGGAGCTGGCGCGCGCGCCGGCAGGCGGCTGAGGGATCAGATCCCGCTGAACCAGTTGAAGCCCTGATCCTCCCAGTAGCCGCCGGGGTATTCGTTCGTCACCTCGATGGAGGTGATCCATTTCGGGTTCTTGAAGCCCAGCTTCACCGCCGTGCGCAGCCGCAGCGGATAGCCGAAGGGGTCGTCAATGGTCTCGCGCGCGTATTTGGTGGCGAGCAGCGTCTGCGCGTGCAGGGCGGAGGCCATGTCTATGCTGCCCCAATACCCGTCGGCGCAGCGGAACGCGACGTAGCGGGCGCGCAGGTCGGCGCCCACGCGTTCGAGGAACAGCTTCAACGGCACGCCCGACCATTGGCCGATGTAGTCCCAGCCTTCCACGCAGATGTGGCGGATGATGATCTCCTGCTCCGGCAGTTCCATCATTCGCTGCACGGTCCAGGGCTCGCGATCGGCGATGCGTCCGGCAAGCTCCAGCTTCCAGGTCGCACCGTCCACCGGCACCACCCGGTCCACGTCGTAGAACGCGTTGAAGCGCGGCGGTTTCAGCACCATGGATTCCGGATAGGTGCGGGCCAGCTTCGTCGGGTCGAACAGCCAGGCCTGCACCGAGTCGTTGAACCGCGAGATGGCACGCAGCGCCGACTGCACCGAGGCGGAATCGCTCGGGCCGCAGCCGGTCAGCATGGAAAGCGCACCGAGCGAGAGACTGCCCTTCAGCAGGCCGCGTCGCTCGATGTCGCGAACCAGCGGCGCGTGCTCCTTCAGCAAGCGGCGGTCGGGCACTTGGGAGGGCCGGAAACGGGAAGGCGTGAGGGAACGGATCATCGCGCGTCCTCTACGGGTGTCGCAGATCTGTCGGCAGGCCGCACCACTGGTCCCCCGGTGATCATGGCGGCCAGGGTGCGCGGCACCAGGAGGGCCAGCGCGACATGGACCAGGAGGAAGCCGATGATGGCGGCCATGCCGAGCAGATGCGCCAGCCTGGCACCCTGGAAGCCGCCGAACAGGTCCGTGAGCCAAGCAAACTGCACGGGTTTCCAGATCGCCAGTCCCGAAGCGATCTGAACCACGGCCACGAGGATGATGCCGATGTAGAGCAGCTTCTGCACCGAATTGTAGACCGTGATGTCTTCGTGCGCGAGTTTCAGGCGCAGCGCGTCCCGCACGTCCTGCACGGCCTCCCGCGCACTGATGGGCAACAGCTTCGCGCGGAAGCGTCCGGTGATGAACCCGTACGCGACGTAGACCAGGCCGTTGACCGCCAGCACCCACATCGCGGCGAAATGCCACAGCAGGTGTTCGGCAGCCCAGTTCCCGAGCAGGATGCCATGGGGGAAGAACAGCCAGCCGAGGATCGCTTCGTCATTGTAGATCCCCATGCCGGACAGGATCAGGACGATCATTGCCAAGGCATTGATCCAGTGCATGATGCGTACGGGGAGCGGATGCATCCGCCTGCGTCTCGTTGATGCGGGCGCGTTCGTGATGTCCATCGGCGAGGCTGGTCCCTCAAATCGGAGGCCGGATCATACGGCGTCGCTGATGCCTTCGCCACAACGCCGCTTGCCGTTACGCGGGGTTGCCCAGCGGCGAAAGGGAACCGGAGAAACCCATGATGCACCACATCGCCGCGACTGCCGCCCTCGGCTTGCTCCTCCTGGCCGGACCGGTCGTGGCCCAGGTCCAGCATCAAGGCGGCGGCACGAATGCCCCCGGACCGGCCGAGGAGCCGGTCAGCGAGCGCGCGCGCGCGCGCTACCCGCAGGCGGTGCGGGTCGGGGATCTCGCAGGCCGGCAGGTGCTGGAGGACAGTCCGCAGCAACGTGTCCTGGCGCGTGTCGTGGGCGTCACGCGAGATGCCGGGGGACAGGTGAGCGTCCTGGTGGATTGCTGTGGCGTGCTCGGCTTCGGTGCTCGCCGGGTTGCCCTGCCGGTGGAGACGATGACGCTGCTCGGTCAGTTCATCGTTGTCCGCGACCATGACCGCGCTGCTCTGCGGGCCTTGCCCGAGGCGACTTCGTCACCTGACGGCTTGCTGCCCGCAGGGGCCGAAATCCAGGTCGGTCTGGGCCGCAACTAGTGATTGCATTCGTGTAACATCGTGGACCGCTTCCCAGCGTCGGCCTGACACGATCACGTACTCCCCCTGACGATCAGCGAGAAGCCGAGATCGAGTTGGCGAGCGGGGATCGGCCGCTCCGCGATGCGGTCCAGCAGGAGCCTTCCCGAAGCCGCGCCGATCTCGCGTGCCCGCACCTGCACGGTCGAGAGGGCAGGCACCGTCGCTCGCGCGATCGGCAGGTCGGAGAAGCCCATCACCGCGAGCTGGGCCGGCACGGCCAGGCCCTGGCGCTGCGCCTCGAACAGCACGCCCGACGCGATCATGTCGTTGCTGCAGAACACCGCGCGCAGCCCCGGGCTGGTCCGCCGCAGGGTCGAGAGAGCTGCGGCGCCGGCATCGAAGGAGGATGGCGTGGGTGACGCCAGACGGATTGCCTCCGGCTCGCTTGCGCCTGCTTCGCGGAGCGCCCGGCGGCATCCCGCCAGCCGCATCTCCGATCGCAGGTCGGTGCCGCCGACGAAGCCGACCGAGCGGTAGCCGCGCTCGAGCAGGTGCTGCACGGCGGTGGCCGCCGCGTCCTCGTTCGAGAAGCCGACCATGAGGTCGAGCGGCTTCGGGCCGAGATCCCATGTCTCGACCACCGGAAGGCCGGCGCGCTTCAGCCTGGAGCGCAAGGTTGCCGGGCCAACCCGGCCCGTCATGACAAGCCCATCCACCTTGCGGCCGAGAAAAGTCTCGACGAGTTCCCGCTCCCGGGCGTTGTCGTAGCGCGTCTGGCCGAGAAGCAGCTGATAGCCTTGCTCGGAGAGGACGTCGGACAGGCCCTCGATGGATTCCGAGAAGATCGGGTTGGTGATCACGGGCACGACCGCGGCGACGATCCTGGACCGACGCGCGGCGAGGCTGCCGGCCGTCAGGTCGCGCACGTAGCTCAGGCGGCGAGCGGCCGAGAGGACGAGCAGGCGCGTCTCCGGCAGGACGAGGTCCGGCGAGTTGAAGACGCGCGAGACGGTTGCCGGCGAGACGCCGGCCTCCCTCGCGACATCCTCCATTTTGCTCGCGCGCGCCGGCGGAGCGTGCCCCATGCGGCCCTCGATCCCTTGGCAACTTGACATGGCCCGGCCGCTTCGCCTAGTCTCCGATGAAAGCGCTTTCATTGCGCAGGGATGGAAACGGTGTGGACCCCCGGCATGGCCCTTGACGAAGCCTCGCTGACAGGCGCCCTGGCGCGCGCGCTTCGCGGCAGCGACGCCTTCCTCAGCCGCTTCAACCCGCTGTCCCGGATCCTCTTCGTCAACGACTTCGATCGCGGCGCCAATGGCTGGTGCGAGCTGTCGGGGAACCACGACAACAACCTCGACAACCTGCGCGCCCGCGCACGGGACCTGCGCCCCCCGCAGCTGAGCACCTTGACCTTCTTCGACACCGGCACGCACGGTTCGATCGAGGGCAACTACGCGCTGAAGATCGCCACGCGGCCGCGCCGCGACCACATGGCGCAGCTCATCAAGCGCTTCACCTACGTCCGTCGCGGCCTCGTGCAGTTCGAGATGTACTTCACCTTCAAGGCGGAGACGGTCTTCAACCAGCCCAAGGCCGGTGAGCGCGCTTGGGACGGCAACTTCCATCCCTCCGCGGCGCAGTTCGGCTCCTTCACCCTCAGCAACGATGTCGGCGAGGGGGAGGACGGCAAGCGCTACCATTGCGCGCTGCGCTACCTCAACGCCGACCACGATGGCCAGCTGGTGCAATCCTGGTTCTACAAGACCTCGGTCCAGCCGACCACGATGATGGAGCGCGCCGGCATGGTCGCCTCGCCGGAGGACTACCACGTCTGCGATCCGCGCGACTGGGAGCCCGTGCCGGGTGGCCACCAGCCGCTCTGCTACAACGAGATCCCGACCAAGCCGAACTGGCACTACCTGCGCTGGGTGTTCGACACCGAGCGGCGGCGCAATACCGAGTTGCAGGTGAACGATGTCACCATGGACCTGCGGGACTGCCCCGTGCCGCTCTACGATCATCCCTACTGGGGCTGCGAGCGGCTGCTGAACTTCTGCCTCGACGTGCGGACGCATTGCGACGTGCGGAACTTCCTCTGGGTGGATTCCGCCGTCGTTTCGGTGGATTGGTGAGGCAGCCGATGCGCCAATGCACCACCGCCGTCCTGGAGCAGGGCAACACCTTCGAAGCCGATTTCGAGACGGAGCCGTTCGAGGCGGGCTGGGCTTCGCGCGCGCGCTGGTTCGTGCGCGTGCTGGACGCATCGGGCGATGGCCTGGAGCTGGAGATGGAGCCCCAGGTCTCGCCGGATGGCCTGATCTGGTGCGGCTTCACGGGGTCGCAGGTCGCGCGCGCGCCGCTGCCGCCGCTCCTCACCTTCACCACCACCGACCACGGCAACTGGCTCCGCCTCGCCGTGCGCCTGCGTGGCCATGCGCCGCGCGTCAAGGTCGTGATCTACCTGGTGCTCAACGAATAGCGGCCAGCAGCCCTAGGGAGGACGAGATGACCGGAAATCCGAAGCTCCGCCGCCGCGGAGTCCTGCTCGCAGGCGCCGCGGTGATGGCCGCGCCGGGCATCGGCCGGGCGCAGGAGCGCACGCTGACCATCCTCTCCCACCGCGTGCACGAGAACGTCGCGCGCGGCCTGGTCACCGGGACCGCCGGCGGCGACATCGCGGGCGAATGGGCGCAGCGCAACGGCGTGCGGCTGAACTGGATCACCGCCGACATTGACCCGATGCATGACCGCCTGCAGCGGGAGCTGGCGCTGCGGCAGAGCTCGATAGACCTCGCGCTGATCATCAACAAATACGCGACGCCGCGCATGAGCCGCCTGCTGGAGCCGCTCGACGACTGGAACCGGCGCGAGCCGATCGAGGCCTTCGACGGCATCCCCCGCAACCTGATCACCGCGGTCCGGGGCGACGGCTCCACCTTCGCGATTCCCTACCGGCACGCCACGACCGGCCTGCACTACAACGAAGCTATCCTGGCGGAGCGCGGCCTGTCCGGCCCGCCGCGCAGCCTGCCGCAGGTGCTGGACTACGCACGGCGGCTGACCTTCACCCGGCCCGATGGAACGAAGGTCAACGGCCTCACCGTGCCCGCCGGCTCGGGCCCCTTCGCCGTCCTCTCCTTCCTCGCGGCCTTCGGCGCGGAGATGCTGGACGCGGAGCTGAACGTGAAGGCCGGCGGGCCGGAGATGGTCGAAGGGCTGCGTGCGATGAACGCGCTGTTCCGCGAAGGGGTGCTGCCGTCGAACTACCCGACGCTGACGATTGACGAGGTCATCACGGCCATGCAGCAGGGGCAGGCGGCGATGTCGCTCGATCCGATGGCGCGCTTCGCCTCCCACAACGATCCGCGCCGCTCGCGCTTCCCCGGCCAGGTCAAGGTCGTGCCGATCCCGGCGCGGGAGGAGGGCGCGATCGTCGCGATGACCGAGATCTGGGCCTTCGCCATTCCGCGCAATGCGCGCCAGAAGGAGCTGTCCTGGAGCTTCGTGCGCGACCTGTCCTCGCCCGCGAACACGGTGCGCGCGGCGCTGAACGGCAACGGCCCGGTCCGGCCGGCAGCCTATGACGACCCGCGCCTGCAGGCGAACCTGCCCTATACGCGGGAGGAAGCGGCGGCGATCGCGCGCGCGGTGACGATCCCCTCCGGCTACGATGCCTCGGCCCAGGCCAGCACCCTGGTGATGGAGGAATCGCAGGCGGCGGTGATCGGATTGAAGACGCCGGAAGCCGCCGCCGCCGACATGGCGCGGCGTATCTCGGCGCTGATCCGCCGATAGGCGGGGCGGGGATGCAGCGGACGCGGCGCGGCGCCCTCGCCTATGTCGCGCCTGCCCATCTGCTGCTCCTCCTCGTGATCACGCTGCCGTCGCTCTACGTGTTCTGGCTCTCGCTGAACGAGTCGAGCTACGGCACCGAGCTCGCCTTCGTGGGCCTTGCGAATTACCGGGCGATCTTCGCGGATCCCTATTTCTGGCGGGCGACGATCAATACCGTCGTCGTCGTCAACGCCGTGGTCTATGCGGAGCTGCTCCTCGGACTCGCGCTCGCCCTCACCTTCGTCGGGCGCATCCCCTTCAAGGGGCTGTTCTTCGCCGCGATCCTGACGCCCTACGCGGTGTCGGAGGTGGTCGGCGTGCTCGCCTGGAAGATCCTGCTGAACCCGAATTACGGGTTGATCGGGCGCTCGCTCGCCGATGCCGGGCTCGGGCTCAGTCTCAGCACCGTGCCGGCGCAGGGCCTCGCCTTCGCCGGGCTGATCAGCGTCTGGCACCACCTGCCCTTCACCTTCCTGCTGCTCTATGCGGGCCTGCTCGCAATCCCGGCCTCCCTCTACGAAGCGGCGCGGATTGATGGCGCGGGCGCATGGCAGGTGTTCCGGCGCATCACGCTGCCGCTGCTGATGCCGGCCATCCTCATCACCCTGATCTTCCGCCTGGTCTTCGCCTTCCGCATGTTCTCGGAGGTCTGGCTGCTGACGCGCGGCGGCCCGGCGCGGCTGACCGAGGTGCTGGCCGTCTATCTCTACACCGGCGCCTTCCGCAACGCGGAGTTCGGGCCGGCGGCGGCGACGGGATGGATGATGGTGGTCGGCTCGCTGCTGATCGCGGCGGTCTATCTCGCGCAGATCCGCAAGCGGATGGCGGGCGGCGGTGCGTAGGGCGCTGCGTGTCGCGCTGAAGACCCTCGCCGCGGTGGTCTTCCTGCTCTGGTCGCTCGCCCCGGTGCTGTTCATCGTCGTCTCGTCGTTCAAGAGCGGCCTCGAGATCTTCGCCTATCCGCCGCGGCTGCTGTTCACGCCGACGCTCGAGAACTACGTCTCCCTCTGGCACAACTGGCCCGCCTTCTTCACGACCATGGGCAATTCGCTGATCGTCGCCGGGGGCGCGACGGTGCTGGCGGCGGCGGTGTCCTTCCTCGCGGGCTATGGCTATTCACGCTTCCGCGGCCGGCTGCTCGCGCTCTCGGTGCTCTACATGATCGCCATCCGCCTGCTGCCGCCCATCGTGGTCACGCTGCCGCTGTTTCCGGTGGTGGACCTGCTCGGGCTGTCGGACACGCACGCCGTGCTGATCCTGCTCTACGCCGCCTTCTGGGTCTCGCTCTTCACCATGATCATGAAGACCGCGATGGACGAGGTGCCGATGGAGCTGGACGAGGCGGCGACGGTGGACGGCGCCGGGCCGCTGCGCACGCTGTGGCACGTCATCCTGCCGCTGGCGGTGCAGGGCACGCTGGCCGGCGCGCTCTTCGTCTTCGTCTTCGCCTGGAACGAGTATCTCTTCGCGCTGATCTTCACGACGGACAACGCGAAGACCGCGCCGCTGATCATCTCGGAGGTGATGGACGCGATCTACGGCACGGATTGGGGCGTGCTGTTCGCCGGCGTCACCGTGCAGATCCTGCCGGTCGTGCTGCTGGTCGGGCTGGCGCAACGCCTTCTCGTCAGCGGTCTCACGGCGGGGTCGGTGAAGGGCTGACGTGGAGGGCGCGCGCGACCTCGGGGGCTTCGACTTCGTCGTGGTCGGCGCAGGAGCGGCAGGCTGCGTCCTGGCCGCTCGGCTGTCGGAGGCCGGCACCGTCGCCCTCGTCGAGGCCGGCGGCGATGACCGCAATCCCTGGGTCCACCTGCCGATCGGCTTCGCGCGCCTGGTGAACGACGCCCGCGTGAACTGGGGCTACGCGACGGAGCCGGAACCCGGCCTGGACGGAAGGCGCGTGCCCTGGCCTCGCGGTCGCCTGCTCGGCGGCTCCGGCAGCATCAACGGCCTTGTGTTCCTGCGCGGGTCGCCGGGCGATTTCGACCTCTGGGCGGCGCGCGGCGCGACCGGCTGGGCCTATCGCGACGTGCTGCCCCATTTCCGACGGCTCGAGACCAACCTCGTCGCGGGCCTCGATCCCGCGCTGCATGGCGATGCGGGGCCGATCCCGGTCTCCGCCATCGCCCGGCCGTCACGCGTCGCGCGCAGCTTCGTCGAGAGCGCCGTCGCGCTCGGCTTCCCGCGCAATGCGGACTTCAATGGGGCGGGCCTCGACGGTGCGGGCTTCCTCACGCTCAACACGCGGGCGGGACGGCGGCGGTCCAGCGCCATGACCTATCTCCGCCCCGCGCTCCGGCGCGGCCGCGTGGCGCTGTTCCTGCGCCACCGCGCCGAGCGGATCATCGTCGCCGCGGGCCGGGCCTCGGGCGTGGCGCTCGGCATGCCCGGCGGCGAGGCCGGGCGGCTCACCGCACGGCGCGAAGTGGTGCTGGCCGCCGGCGTGGTGAACTCTCCCGCGCTGCTGATGCTGTCCGGGCTGGGCGACGGGGCCGCGCTCTCCGCCTTGGGCATGCCCGTGGTTGCGTCGCTCCCGGAGGTCGGGCGGAACCTGCAGGACCACCTCCTCGCCCGCTTTGTCTTCCGCTGCCGTCATCCGATCACCCTCAACGACGCGCTGCGCAGCCCGCTCGGGCTCGCGCGCATCGGGGCCGAGTACCTGTTCCGGCGGAGCGGACCTCTGGCGATCTCGGCTGCGGAGGCGAGCCTCTTCGCACGCGTCGAAGGACTTCCTGAAACCGAGGCGCGCCGTGCCGGCCCCGATATCCAGTTCCAGGTCGCGAATTTCAGCCTGGACAGCTACCAGAGCGGCCTGCACCGCTTCCCGGGCTTCGTGTTCAGCGCGACCGTCTGCCGGCCGGAGAGCCGGGGCATCGTCGCGCTGCGCGACAAACGACCAGCCACGCCGCCGCTGATCCGCGCGAACTATCTCACGGCGGAGCACGACCGCCTGGCACTCCTCGCCGGCCTGAAGCTCGGTCGGCGCATCGCCGCGATGCCGCCGCTTGCCGGCCTGATCGAGGCGGAACTTCGCCCCGGACCGGAGGCGACGTCGGACGACGCGCTGCTCGCCTATGCGCGCGCTACGGCGAGCACGGTGTTCCACCCCTGCGGCACCTGCCGGATGGGCGGCGACGCGGCCTCGGTGCTGGACCCGGTGCTGCGCGTGCGCGGTGTGGAGGGGCTGCGCGTCGCGGATGCCTCGGTGATGCCGACCATCCCCTCCACCAACATCCATGCCGCAACGATCATGGTGGCGGAGCGGGCATCCGACCTGATTCTCGGGCGCTAAGGCGTCAGGCGATGCCGTCCACCACGCCGCCGCCCGCCCTGATCGCGTCGCGCAGCGCGGCGACCGGCAGGTCGCGCAGTCCCTCGCGCGCATTGCCGCGCGACCACAGCACGGCGGCCTCGCCGATCGCGTGCCCCATTGCCATGCAGCCGCCCATCACGCGTGCGGTACCCTGCGCCTCGCGGTCCGCCGAGAGGCAGCGGCCGGCGACCGCCAGGTTGTCGAGGCCGCGCGGCAGCAGGCAGCCATAGGGAATGTCATAGGAGCCGCCACCCGGGATCGCGATGCGGAGCTGCGCCGTGCCCGCGCCGTGAATGTCCACGTGGTGGCAGCCTTTCGCCACGCCGTCCGGGCGCTTGCGGCCCGAGAGCACGTCCTCCCGCGTCAGCCGCGCCTCGCCGACAATGCGATGGGTCTCCCGCACGCCGAGCTTCGGGGCGGAGCCGTTGAAGAAGGCCGCCGCGAAACCTGGCACGCGGGTGCGCAGGAAGCGGATGCAGGTGCGGACCTGCTCCGCCAAATCCGCGCTGGCGCCGCCGAGGGCCGCGGCGCCGTCCTGCGCGCCATTCCCGGCGGCATCAATGTTCCAGACGCGCGTCGAGTTCACCGTCACCTCCCGCCGCGCGGCGGTGGTCGGCGTGATCATGACCAGCGCGGTCTCGTACATCGCGCCATCGCGGATGGCGCCGCCGAGCAGCGGGCCGTCCGCCTTCAGGAACACCGCCGGCTGCCCCTGGCGCTTCAGCTCCATCGCGAGTTCCGCATCGGTGCGCCCGCCGCGCAGCCAATCGCCTTCGCCGAGCGCCAGGTCCTCGGGATTCGCCGCGGCGAAATCCAGCAGCGCCGCGGTGTCCACGCCGGCCATGCGGAACATCAGCGAGACGGGCTGGAGCTGGTCGGGCGGCACGATCTCCGTCGCGCCGCCGGCCATGCGCGTCAGCGCCGCGTCGCCGGAGCAGTCCAGGAAGACTGGCGCCTCGAACACTATTCGGCCGCCGCGTCCGGCGCAGAGCAGCGCGCGCACCCGGCCTCCCTTCACCGCTGCCTCCAGCGCGGCGGTGTGCAGGAAGCTGCGCACCCCATGCCGCGCGAGCACGATCGGTGCCGCGAGGCGCATCGCCTCCGGGTCGAAGCAGAGATAGCGGATCAGGCGCCAGTCGCAGACCTCGCCCAGATAGCCGTCGAAGCTCCGGCACTCCTCCAGCAGCTCGTCCATCGGGCCGCCGGTGACGCGGTCGCCGCGCGCGGTGACGGCGCCATCTATCGGGATGCCGGAGAGCAGCTCGCCACCCACGGCGCCGCCGGATTCGACGAGGGCGACGCGCAGCCCCCCTTTCGCCGCGGCGATGGCGGCTGCGAGGCCGGCGCTGCCCCCACCCAGCACCACGCAGTCGAATGTCTCGACCCGATGCGGCGTCATTCCGCGCGCACCCCGGCCTCGCGCACCACCGCGCCCCAGCGGTCATGCTCGGCGCGCACGAAGGCGGCGAAGGCCTCGGACGGGCCGCCGCGCGGCAGCGCACCGAGCTCGCGGATGCGCGACTGCACCTCGGGCCGCGCCAGAACGCGCGCGGCATCGCGACGGATCGTATCCAGCACCTCGCCCGGCAGCCCGCTCGGCGCGAAGAGGCCATACCAGGCGGCCGCCGCGTAATCTGGGAAGCCGGCCTCCGCGACGGTCGGCAGTTCGGGGAGCAGCGGGTGGCGATCAGGCGTCGTCACCGCCAGCGCACGCAACTGGCCGCCGCGCACTTGCTGCAAGGTGGAGACCGGATCGGCAAACGCGAGGTCGAGGCGGCCGTTCAGCAGATCGGGCATCAGCGCCGCGAAACCACGATAGGTCACGTTCTCGAAGCGCACGCCGCTCGCCCGTTCGAACAGCAGCGCCGCGAGGTGCTGCGAGGCACCGACCCCCGCCGTGCCCATCGTCAGCGACCGCGCGCGTGCGAGTGCCACCAGGTCGGCGACGCTCCGCGCCGGCACCGAAGGGTGGACGAGGAGCAGCATCGGCACGTCCGCGACATGGATGACCGGGTCGAAATCGGCCAGCGTGTCGTAGGGCATGCGGGGGAATAGCGCGGCGTTCGTCGCGTTCGTGCCGATCGTGCCCATCAGCAGTGTGTGGCCGTCCTTCGGCGCGCGCGCGACCGCCTCCGCCCCGATGTTGCCGGAGGCGCCGGTGCGGTTCTCCACCACGACCGGCTGCGGCCAGAGCGAGGCGAGGCCTTCGGCCATCGTGCGCGCCAGGATGTCGGTCGCGGCACCTGGCGCGAAGGGCACGATCACGCGGACCGGGCGGGAGGGAAAGGCGGCCTGGGCTCGGGCCGGCAGCGCGAGGGCCGCGATCGTCAGGCCGAGTAGCTGGCGTCGGCGAGGCATGGCGTTTCCTCCTGCTCAGGCAGCCATATAGCCATCAGATGGCTTGACGGGTCAAGCGCGCGACGCAAAATGGCGCGGCATGGAACCGGTCCGCCCCGAACGCCTCTACGCCCGCATTGCCGACCGGGTCGTCGCGATGATGCACGAGCGCGGCCTCGGTGCCGGATCGCGCCTGCCGCCGGAAGGCGAACTGGCGCGCGACCTCGGCGTCTCGCGCCTGGCGGTGCGGGAGGCGATGGTCGCACTGGAAACGGCGGGCCTCGTCGTCGTGCGCAGCGGGGACGGCACCTTCGTCGCGCGGCGGCCGCGCCGGGGGGCGCGGCTTCCGTGGTCGCGGCGCGGGGATCCGGGGCCTGGCCCGGTCGCGCAGCTCGCCGCCCGCCGGATCCTGGAGCCTGCGCTGGCGGAATGCGCGGCCTCCAACGCGACCGAGATCCAGGTCGCAACCCTCGCGGCGCTGGCAAGGGAGATCGCGGCGACCGTCGAGGCCGGCCACTCGCCGGAGGATCTGCAACTTGAGTTCCACGCGCTCGTCGCCGAGGCGTCCGGCGTGGCGCTGCTGGCGCCGCTCGTCCCGGACCTGATGACCGGCAGCGCCTGGGATGATGCCCGTACACGCGACATGTGGGCGACCCTGCGCGAGCGCGAGGAGGCGCGCGCCTACCGGGCGGCAGGCGCCCGGTTCCGCGCCGAGCTCGCCGCGGCGATTGGCCGGCGCGACGGTGCGTCAGCGCGCCGGCTGGTGGACGCGCATCTCTCCGCCATGGAGCGCCTGCTCACCGGTGGCGGGCGCGATGTCGAGCTCAGGTCGGAGGAGGGCGCGCCAGCTCCGCCGCCGCGCAAGCGCGCTCGACGAACGGCAGCGTCCAGCGCGGCCGCGCGACCGGAGTCCTGAACGGGCAGACCAGCCCGACACCGGCTGCGGCGCAGCAACCTACGGTCTCGCCTTGATGGGCTGGAGTCTCTTCGGGGCGGCTGGTTCGCCACGGCCGGGGCGAAGGAGGAGCGGCGGCGCGGCGCGACGCGCACGAAAACCGCGAGCGGGCACGGGAGCGGCAGCGCCAAGAGGCACGCCGACACCAGTTGATTCCAGCGATCCGCGACGACAGGGTGGAACGCGATCCACGCACTGATCTCGCAATGCGCTGATCGGCTGACCTCCGCGGCTATGCAGGTCGCGTTCGATCATCCCTGCGTCCGCTCCCAGGCGAGGATGCGGTATGGCCGTCCTGCCAGCGCGCTTCCGACGCGCACGACGGCGCGCCGGGTGAAGCGCCCGCCCCCGTGGCCCAGAGCCGAGGCGGTGATGGCGAACACGCGCACTCCGGCACGGTTGGCGGGTCCGAACTCCGTCGCGCCGGTTGCATCCATGATCGCCTGCCGCACCAGCGGCGCGGCGAGCGCAGGTTCGGGATCGCCCTGCCAGAACACCGTGAGATGCGGCTTCAGACGATCGAACAGCGCAGGCGTCATGCCGAGGACGAGCGCGACCTCGTCCACCGAGCGGAAGGGCGCCTCGGGCGGCGCGTAATCCAGGCCCGCCTGCTGATACTGCGGCGCCTTGCCGCCGAGCGGCCGTGGCCTGGCGGAAGGAAAGCGCCAATCGGCGATCGCCGCGGCGACGGATGCTGCCTGGCGGGAATCCGCACCGAGCCGACGCAGCAACGCGACCATCAGCGCGTCCGCGACCACGTTCGGGTTGACCAGCCCGGCCTGGTCCTCGATGCGCAGCGTCACGCGCCCGTCGGGTAGCGCGAGTTCCCGCGCCGTGCCGTCCGCCTGCCAGCCCGACGCCGTGGCATCGAGCAGGCGGAAGACCGCCTCGTGCACGGCGCCGTCCGCCAGCGCCTCCGCCACCGCCGCGGCGCGGAGGTTGGCCGAGAGCCGCACCTCCCCGCGCCCGCCGGCGACGAGCGAGGAGACGATCAGCGTCAGCAGCACGAGCGCCCAGAGCACGAGGAGAAGCGCGAAGCCCCGATCCGCGGGCCGGCGCTCCGGGTCGTTATCGGCGCTCAAGCCCGAGTCGCCGACGCGTCTGGACCTGCGGGTCCGGCACGCCCGACAGCGGCAGCGACTGCAACGCGCCTGGCAGCGCGGCCGCATTCGCCAAGCCGTCCCGCAGATCCTCGGTCAATGCGCGGGCGTCGCGCTGATCGTTGATGACGCGCGGCGTGATGAGCACGAGCAGCTCCGTCCGCTGCCGGTTGTTGTCCTGGTTGCTGACGAGGGAGCCGAGGATCGGGATGTTGCTCAGCCAGGGGATCCCCTGGTTGCCGCGCGTGGCATTGTCGCGGATCAGGCCGGCCAGGCCGATGGTCTGCCCGTCCTGCACCGCCACCCGCGTGCGGACCACACGTTGCGAGAAGGTCGGCGAGTTGAGCCCGGTGGTGGTCTGCCCGGGCACCACGTCGCTGACCTCCTGCGAGATGTCGAGGGTGACGAGGCCGCCGCTGTTCACGCGCGGCGTCACCTCCATAATCACGCCGGTCTCGCGGTAGTCCACCGAGCTGACGATCGGGGCGCCGGTGGTCAGGGTGCTCTGCGCGCTCTGCGTCAGGAAGGGGACGAGCTGGCCGACCTGCAGGCGCGCCGGCTCGTTGTCGAGCACCATGAGCTGCGGCGAGGAGAGGACGCGCACATCCGTCACCGCCTGCAACGCCGAGATCGCGAGCGGCGCGCCGGTGCCGCTGCGCCCGGAGAGTACGAAGCCGGGGATCGCCGTGTTGAGCCCGGCCGCGGAGGTTGCGGCGAAGGCCGTGGAGAGCACCCCGTTGAACTCGCCGGAGCGGAAGAAGAACTGCGTGCCGTATTGCAGCTGATCGTTCAGCGTCACCTCGGCGATGGTCGCGTCAATCCGCACCTGGAGCGGCAGGATGTCCAGGCGGCGCAGCGTGGCCTCGATCGTCGCGCGCTCCTGCGGGGTGGCATAGATGAGGAGGGCGTTGTTCTGCGGCTGCGGGATGATCCGCATCGCATCCACCGGGGTGTCCGCGCTTCCGAATGAATCGCCCGGCTCCAGCCCCCCCAGGAGCGGATTGGCCGAGGCATCCGGCGTGACTGGCGGCGCCGAAGGTGCGAGCGGAGCCGCACCACCCTGCTGCTGCAAGGGCTGGCCCGCCCCCCCGACGCTCCCCGACCCCGCCGCGCCCCGTTGGCCGATGCCGATCCCGCTGCCGATGCCGATGCCGCCGCCGGGGCTGCCGCCCGTCGTGCTGGTCACGCCGCGGACCTGCCGCCCCGGCGCGGTCGCGCCGGGCGGCGTCGGCTGGGCGGTGACGTTCCGCGGGGTGAAGGCCTGCTGCAGCACGAAGGCGATGTCGTTGCTGCGGCTGTTCTGGAGGTGGTACACGCTCCAGCCCCGCACGTTGGCGCGGCGCGCGCGCTCGACCAGCGCATAGACGCGGCGGGCGTCTTCCACGTAGCGGGGCTGGGCGGACACGACGAGCACCGCGTTCACCCGCTGCATCGGCACCACGCGCACGAGACCGGCGAGCGAGCCGCCGCTCCCGGCCGGGCCGCCCGCGCCCTGGCCGCGCAGCGCCTCCTGCAGGGCGGAGGCGTAGTCGCGGGCATCGCCGGCCGCGACCGGAAAGACCGCATAGGATTGCCCGGCGAGGATGTTGATGTCGAAGGCGGCGATCAGGCCGAGCAGCGTCTGGCGCGTCGCCGGATCACCGTCCACGAGGAGCGCGTTGCGCCCGGCATCGGCGACGATCCGCCCACCATTCGCGACGAAAGGCTGCAGCACGCGCGCCAGGTCCTCCGCCGACGCGAAGCGCAGCGGCACGGCCAGGCTGGCGCCCGTCGCGGTTGCCGTGGCCGACTGGGCGGCTGCCAGGGGCAGCACGCGGAACAGCGTGCCGCTCCGCACCACGGTCGCGCCGGTCTGCGCCAGCAGCGTGTTCAACGCCGCGAGCGCCTGGGCGCGGTTCAGCGGCTGCGAGGTGCGGAGCGTGACGGTGCCGCGTACCGTGGGATCAATGGTGTAGTTCACGCGCAGGATGTTGCCGAGGATCTGGGCCACGACCTCGCGGATGTCGGTGTCGGCGAAATCGAGCGAGATGTCGGCGGCGCCGGGGGCGATCTCCGAAGCATCCGCGGCCGCGGAACCGGTGCCGAGGGGGGTCGGCACGCCGAGGCTGACCTGCGCGGGCTGGTTGCCGCCGGGCGTGCCCAGCAGCCCGTTGATCCTGCCCGAGGCCGTGCCGGTGCGCACCGCCGCGGGCGGCAGCGGCTCCAGCAGCGGCTCCTCGCGTTGCGTGCAGCCGGCCGGCCCGAACAGAAGCAGAAGAGGCAGGAGACGACGGATCGCAAAGCCCTGCATCATCGGGCAGCGCCTGGGCTACCAGGCGGGGCGTTGCGGATGCTGTTGCGCAAGATATCAAGTCCGGAAGGGGTGGCATTCCGTTCGAAAGGAACGGTCTCTTCTGCCGGAACGTCGCCTCCCAGGGAAGGTCCGCCCGGCAGACCGTTGTTCAGCGGATCGGCGGACTGGCGGGGCAGCCTGGCCTGCGGGGCGCCCGGCGGAGAGGCGGGCAGCACCGTCGTCGGCAAGGGGGCCTGCGGCGGTGCCGCGGCGGGCCGGTTCGCGTCGAAGCTCGGCCGCACCGTGCGCAGCCCTTGCGGACCCATCAGCGTGACCTGGCCGGGTTCGATGAGGCGGATGGTGAAGGCGCCGACCTGCCCGCCCTCCTGCACCACGAGCGGGGCCGTGTCGCCGGCGAAGATCGCGCTGCGCCCGCTCGTCGTGACCAGGGTGCCGGTGAGCCGCGGCAGGGCGGTGTCGGGCGCCTGCGCCTCCTCCGCGGCCGCCGGCGGTGGACGCCGGTCGGGGCTGAACAGCGGCCGGGCCAGCACGGTGGCGACCCACTCATCGGGACGTCCCGGCGCGGCAGCCGCGGGTGCCGGCGCCGCGCGCCGCGGCGGCGCCTGAAGCCGCTCGTCCCCGGCGTCGCCGGACGAGTCGAGTTGCAGGGCGATGACGCTCGACAGCGCCGCGGCCAGCAGCCCGAGGAGGAGGAGGGGCAGACGGCTCATCGCACCGCCGACGCGTCGCCGGCCACGCGGAAGGCGACCAGCGTGATGTTGGCGGACACACGCTGTGCCGCGCCGGGGGCCAGGGAGAGGGCGGATTGCACGCCGAGCTCCTCCACCAGCATCCGCGGAGTCGCAGTCTCCATCGCCTGCAACAACATGACCAGGGCGGTCCATGAGCCGTTGGCGGACAGCCGCAGTGCGACGCGCCGGTATCGCCCGGCAGCCTCCACCGGCAGCAGTTCCGCACTGCCCAGCGTCACCCCAGCCTGGCCCGCCATGTCCTGCACCTGGCTCTGAAGCGCGGCGCCGGCGATCGAGTCCGAAGCCCCTTCCAGCAATGCGGGCAGCGCGCCGCTGTCGGCCGCCGCGTCCCGGCGGAGCCGCGGCAGGCTTTCCGCGACCGCCGACATCCGCGCGGCAAGCGCGCTGCGCTGGCGCAACTCCTCCTCGCGCGCCGCATGCCATTCGAGCAGCGGCGCGATCGCGCCGAGCCAGAGGGCGGCCAGCAGAAGCGCCAGGATACCGAGTGCGAGCAGCCGCCCGCGCGGTCCGGTGGGCAAGGCGTTCACTGGAACTCCACCCTGATCGTGAAGATCTCGGCCTCCTGCCCCGGCTGTCGCGTGACCGGGGCCGCGAAGGCGGAGGCGCGAATCGCGGGATCGGCCGAGAGTGCGGGGATGAGCCGGGCAGCCGCGGCAGACTGCCCGGTGAGTGTCGCGACACCCAGCCGCAGCGTCAGCCTCGTCAGATGGGTATCATCCGGCAGGATGGTGGTGAGCCTGGCCAAGACTTCGAGCGGCCGCCCGAGCCGCGCCGCCTCGGCGGCCAGCGCTTCATTGTCGCCGGCGCGCTCGCCGATCCGGCGACGCAGCGCTTCCACTTCCGTCACGGCGGGACGCGACGCGGCGATCAGCGCCTCGGCCTCGGACAATTCGCGCTCCTGGCGGATGAAGGGCAGCGCGACGGCCGCCAGGGCGAGCACGGCGCAGCCGGCGGCAGCCAGGCCCAGCGCGCGCCGCTGCCCGGGCCTGACGCGGGCGCCGGGACCCTCTGGCCGGAAGCGCCATGCCCGCCGCCCCTTCTGTCGCGGCACGACGATGCCGGCGGGCGGCAAGCCAACCGTCCGCAAGCCGTCCAGCACCGCCTGCACCGTACCGCGCGGGATCAGGGCGAGCTGGAGATGGAGCTGTCCTGTAACTGGATCGCGGCGTTCGATCTCGTACGTCCAGAAGACCTCCTCGGCGGTGAAGGGGGTGTAGCGGTCCAGCTCATAGGCCAGCACCCGGTTCAGTTCCGGCTCCGCGGGCAGCGGCAGCACGACGGAGCGCTCCAGCACGGCATCGGCGGGCAGGCGGAGCAGCAGGCGGGGCGGGGAGCGGTTCCGGCCGACCAGCGCCCCCAGGGCTGCCCTGTCGGGCGCCGTGGCCGACACCTCTCCGAGCGGGGTTTCGCGCCTTCGCCGGCGCCGGGACAGGGTGAGCGCGCCGCTCCCTGGGCGGTAGTCGGCCAGGATGGCGTCGGAGTGGTCCTCGGCATGCCGCATCCGGGCCGGCAGCAGGTCTCGCATCTGCCCGAGCCACCAAGTCGCCACGTCGTGCACCAGGCCCAAGCAACCCCTCCCCTTCCGTCCCAGGCGCCTCCCGGCGCCTTCGAAGCTGCTTCTACCAGCGACCGGGCCCGCATCCGCGGCATGAAGCGCGCGGCGGGCCCGATTGCGGTCGGCCGACGCGCCAAGGACACGATGTGCCCGGCCACGATGTGCCCGGCCACGGCATCAGGTGCCGTCCCGCTCGCGGCGCGTCGCCGCGACGATGTCCGGCCAGCGGCGCCCGCTTCCGACGGGGAACACCAGCCGAACGCGCACCAGGCCCGGCAGTGCCGGCTGGGTCCAGGCCGCGTGCCAGGCCGGCGGTCCGCCGCCCTCCGGCGGTCCCCAATAGGCGAGGTCGAGACCCGCGATCCCCTCCAGCAGCACGGCCTGCCGCGGCGGCGCCGGCGGCTTCAGGGGCACGACATGGCGCGCCGGCGCCCAGCGCAGCACCAGGCGTCCGCCCTGCACGCCGAGCTGCACGTCGGCCGCGCCGTCGCCGAGCGCCGCGGCCGCGGCGCCGAGATCGGTCATCATACGCAAGGTGCGGCGCCCGCCCTCGACCTCCGGCGGCTCGCGGGCATTGCCGGGGTCCATCGCCTCGATGAGCCGCCGCAGCACGCGGTCCACCGCTTCCAGGTCGCCCGCGGTCGCGGCACCGGCCGCCTGGCGGTCGAGCGCCCGCAGCCCGAAGCTCGTGCCTTGCGTCAGGCCGGCCATCAGGAAGCCGAGCACCACGAGCGCGACCAGCACTTCAAGCAAGGTGAAGCCCGCATCCGCGCGACCCGCGTTCATGGCGCCCGCGGCGGCGCCGGGCCGAGGCGGCGGGTCTCCAGCTGGACGCCCCGCGCGGCGCCCTCCTCGCCCCATCCGACGGCGACGGTGATCGCGTAGAGGGCCGGTGCGGGCGGCCCATCGCGGACCGGGGCGCCCTCCGCCACGAGCACGACGCGGACGCGCCAGCGATATCCGCTGCCATCCTCGCCCGCGCGTTCGCCCGCCTGGAGCGGCGCGGTCTCCACCGTGGCGAGGCGGGAGCGGGCGCGCGACAAGGCCTCCTGCGTGCGCAGCGCCGCGTCGGTGGCGACCTGGCCCTCCACCGCCGTGCGGAACAGCACGGCCAGGGCGACGGCGGCGATGGAGAAGGCGACGAGGACCTCGAGCAGCGTGAAGCCCGCCTCGCGCTCAGGGCGCATCGGCGATCCTGACCCGGCCTGTCAGCCAGTCCACCGTGACGAGCCGGCGCACCGACCCGGCGGCGAGGTGGATGCGCCCGCCGCTGGAACTGCCGTCCGGGGAGAAGCCGATGCCGGCGGCATTCTCCCTCTCGCCCGGCTCCCCGGCGGCGGCCGTCATCGCGAGGTCGAGCGAGGCGGGCAGCCGCCGCACCGGGCCGTCGCCGATCCTGTAGGCGCGCGCGGCGACGTCCAGCACGAAGACGACGCGCCGGTTGGAGGCGATGGCCAGCCCGCGCGCCTGGCGCAGGGCGAGTGCCACCTCCCCGGCCGCCTCCCGCGCCTCGAGCGACGGGCTGCGCGGGGGCCCGCGGCTGGCGAGGAGGCCGAGCGCCAGCCCCAGCACCGCGACGACGACGAGCACCTCGATCAGCGTGAAGCCGGCCTGCCGCAACCCTGCCGTGCCGACTAGCGACATCTAGCTGGCGAGGTCGTTCAGGCTCAGCATCGCGAGCAGCAGCGACGCGACGATGCCCGCGACCAGCGCGCCCATGACGATGGTGATCGCCGGCACGAGGAGCGACACCAGCCGCTCCATCCCCAGCCGGGACGCCTCCTCGTGGATCTCCGCCGCCCGCAACGCCATCTGGCCCGATTGCGCCGTCTCGTGCCCGAGGCGCAGCAACGCGGTCAGGCGCGGGGGAAAGGCGCCCGACGCCTTCAAGGTCAACGAGAGGTCCTCGCCGCCGCGCGCCGCCACCGTCGCGCGGTCCACCGCCGCCTCGGCTTCGAGGTTGCCGAGCGTGCCGCGCGCGACTTCGAGCGCGCCGATCAGCGGCACGCCGTTCACCAGCAGCGTGCCGAGCGCGCGGCCGAAGCGCGCCGCTAGGATGTCCCGCAGCAGCCCGCCGATGACCGGCAGGCGGAGCAGCAGGCGGTCCCTCGCCAGGCGCGGACCCGGTCGCCGCAACGCGGCGCGCAGCACGAAGAAGCCGGCGCCGAGCGCCAGCAGCAGGTGCAGCCCCCAGGCCGAGACGAACGCGCCCGCATCCACCAGGAACTGCGTGGCCGCGGGCAGCGATGCGCCGCTGCCCTCGAACAGCGGCACGAACTGGGGCAGCACGCCCGTCAGCAGCAGCACGATGGAGCCGATCGCCGCCAGCAGCAGGATGGCCGGGTACACCAGGGCGGAGCGGATGCCCGCCTGCATCGCGCGCTGCCGTTCCATCAGGTCGGCCAGGCGCTCCATCGTCGGCGCCAGCCTGCCGCCGACCTCGCCCGCCCGCACCATGCCGAGGTAGAGCGGCGGGAAGCTCTCGGGGTGGCGCGCCAGCGCGGCGGTCAACGGGGCGCCGTCGCGCACCCCCGCCTGGATCGCGCCGAGCAGCGCGGCGACGCGGCGGCTCGGCGCCGTCTCCTGCAGGAAGCGCAGCGCGCGGTCGAGGTCGAGGCCCGCGCCGAGCATCACCGCGAGGCCGCGGGTGAGGTCCGTCACCTCCTGCCGCGAGACGCCCGCACCGCCGCCGAGCGGTGTCGCGAGCAGGCCACGCAGCCGCCCGCCGGTATCGGGCTCGGTCCGCATCGGGATCACGCCCTCGCCCTGGAGCCGCCGGACCACCGCGGCCTCGTCCGCCGCGTCCATCACGCCCTGCCGCAGCTCGCCGGCCGGCGTGACGGCGGTGTAGCGGAAGGCCGGCATCAGGCGTCGGCGCGGATGCTGCGGACGACGTCCTCGAGCGTCGTGTCGCCGGCCAGCGCGGCCGCGAGCCCTGCATCGAGCATCGTCACCATGCCGTTCGCCACCGCCGCCTGCTCGATGCTGGCGTGGTCCGCGCGCTCGTGGATCAGCCGTTCGATCGCGGCATCGGGCTCCAGGAACTCGGCGATCGCCATGCGGCCGCGGTATCCGGTGCCGCGGCAATGCTCGCAGCCGACCGGATGCCAGAGCCGGATCGGGCCGGGCGCCCGGCGGTCAAGGCCGAAGCGCCCGACAACCGCGTCGGGGGCGTCCTCCACGCGCCGGCAATGGAGGCAGAGGCGCCGCACCAGGCGCTGCGCCAGCACGCCGCGCAACACGGCGGCGAGCAGGTAGTCCTCCAGCCCCATGTCCCGCAGCCGCGCGACCGTGGCGGCCGCGGAGTTGGTGTGCACGGTGGACAGCACGAGGTGCCCGGTCAGCGCCGCCTGCACGGCGATCTGCGCCGTCTCGCCGTCGCGGATCTCGCCGACCATGATGACGTTCGGGTTGTGCCGCAGCTCGGCGCGCAGGAGGGAGGCGAAGGACAGATCAATCTGCGGCTTCACCTGGCTCTGCACGATGCCCTGCAACTGGTACTCGATCGGATCCTCGATGGTGACGATCTTGCGCTCCACGGCATTCAGCCCGAGCAGTCCCGTGTAGAGCGTGGTCGTCTTGCCCGACCCCGTCGGGCCGCTCACGAGCACGATGCCGTTCGGCAGTTCGAGCGCGGCGCGGAAACGGGCGACGACGCCGGGCGCGAGGCCGAGCGCGTCGTAGTCCAGCGCCACGGCGCTGCGGTCCAGAACGCGCAGCACCACCGTCTCCCCGTGCAGCGAAGGGATGGTGGCGACGCGGAAATCAATCTCCTGGCCGCGCACGGCCATCTTGATCCGCCCATCCTGCGGCAGCTGGCGCTGCGCGATGTCGAGCCGCGCCATGATCTTGATGCGCGACACGATCGCCGCCGACAGCCGCGCCGGCGGCGGCTCCGCCTCGACCAGCACGCCGTCGTTGCGGTAGCGGATGCGCAGGCGGTCCTCGAAGGGCTCGATGTGGATGTCGGAGGCACGGGTCTCGACGGCGCGCGCGATCACCGCGTTCACCAGCCTGATCACCGGCGCTTCGCTCGCTAGGTCCTTCAGGCGCTCGGCATCCTCCTCCAGCGGGGCCAGCCCCTCGTTCGCGTCGCCGGGCGGCGCGGCGGGGGTATCGGGGTAGAGGCGATCGAGCGCCGCCTCCAACTCCACCGGCACGGCGACCTCGGGGGCGACCGCGCGGCCGGTGGCGGCGGCGATCGCGGCCGGGGTGAAGCGGTCGAGCGGGTCGGCGAGGGCCACCGCCAGCGTGCCGCCCTCCACCGACAACGGCAGCGCGCGCGCCTGGCGCAGGAAGCGGGCCGTCAGCCGCTCCGGCAGCACGGGATCCGCGGGATAGCGGGACGCGGGCGCCAGCGGCAGGTCGAGGAGGTCCGCGAAGGCTTCGGCCAGCTCGCGCTCCGTCACCAGGCCGAGCTGGCTGAGCAGCGCATCCGTGCGCCGGCCGCTGCCCGCCGCCATGCCGCGCGCGCGCTCGATGGCGCGCGCGTCGCAGCGGCCCTGCGCGACGAGCAGGTCCAGCAACGCCTCGGCCGGGTCCGCCGGGGCCTGGATGGTTGGCGCGACCGATGACATGATGGTGCGGATATCATCCGGTGTCCGGCCTCGCCAAGATGGCGACGTATCGCAAGCGCTACAACGCTTTGGGAGCGCGACCGAGGGCGCGGGGATCATGACGCTGGCGCTCCTCCTGCCGCTGCTCCTCGCGCCCTTCATCGGCAGCTTCCTCGGCGTCCTGGTGCGGCGGTTGCCGCGCGGCGAGCCGGTCGCACTCTCCCGCTCGCGTTGCGAGTCCTGCGGACAGAGGCTGACCGCGGGCGAGCTGCTGCCGTTCGTCAGCTTCGCCGCGTCCCGTGGCCGCTGCCGCGGATGCGGCGCACCGATCGCCCCCTTCCACTGGCAGGTCGAGCTCGCCGCCTTCGGCGTCGCCGCCTGGGCGGTCCTGGCGGCCGGCGATGCAACGCCGGCGGGCCGGGTCTGGGCCGATTGCCTGCTCGGCTGGACCCTGCTCACGCTGGCATGGATTGACCTGGAGCACCGGCGCCTGCCGGACGTGCTGACCCTGCCGCTGGTGGTGGCGGGGCTGGTCGCAACGGGCGTGCTGGAACCGGACGCGATACTCGACCACGCCCTCGGCGCGATTGCCGGCTACGCGGCCTTCCGCCTGGTCGCGGCCGCCTACCGCGCCTGGCGCGGGCGGGAGGGGCTCGGCGGCGGCGACGCCAAGCTGCTCGCCGCGGCGGGAGCCTGGGTCGGGTTGGGATCGCTGGATGCCGTCCTGGTCATCGGCGCGCTCGCGGGGCTGGCGACGGCGCTGGCACGCAGGCAGGCGGGAACGCCGCTGACCGCCGTCACCGCCGTCCCGTTCGGGCCCGGCCTCGCCTTCGGGCTCTGGGTCGTGCGGCTGCATCCGGGCGTGCTGCCCTGGTGACGATGGCCGGGCGTGGCGCAAACGAGGCCGGCCATGGCATCATGCACAGCCAGGCGAGGGAGGCGGGATTGCGGCGCGGAAGGGTGTTGACGCTCATGCTCGGCATCGCGTCCTGGACGCCGACCGCCGCCATTCCCGACGCAAGTGCCGGGACGCCGCCGCCGCTCTGCCAGCGCGACGAGGTACTGCGGATCGTTGACCGCACGGTGCGCGGCTGGAATCTCTACAACCGGATGGTGCAGGGCACCGAGGTCGAGATACCGACCGGCTTCGCCAACTCCGTGATCTGCCACGCGACGATGACGAGCATCGTGTATGAGCAGACCTCCCGCGGCTGGGTCACGCGCCCCTCGCAGGAGACACGGCGCTACGACGTGCAGGTCGTCGCCAACCGCCTCTTCGTGCAGGTCCCGCCTTGACGACCATTACGCCGTCCGCCGCCAGTCCAGCCGAAGACGTTCGCACCATCGCGGAGGCTCCCGCCTCGTCGCAGCCGACGAATGCGCGGACATCGCCCTGGGCAGTCCCCTACGACGGCATCGCCTCGGCCGACGACATCTTGCACTGCTTCCGCCTGCTGCTCGGGCGTCATCCGAACCCGGAGGAGTGGAGCGGCCATTCCTCCCGGATCGGCGACCCGCTGGGGCCCGTCGTCGGCAGCTACGTCACCAGCCTGGAATTCGCCCGGCGCAAGCTGTCCGAGGCCGATCCCGGCGCCGGCCTCGAAGTGGCGGAGCTGGATGGGGCCCGCATCTTCGCCTCACCGGGCGACGCCGCCGTGGGCCGCCACGTCCTCGCCGGCCGATACGAGCCCGATGTCGCGGCGGTGTTCCGGTCCGTGTTGCGGCCCGGCATGGGCGTCCTCGATATCGGCGGCAACATCGGCTACTTCACCATGCTGTCGGCCGCGTTGGTCGGGCCGGCCGGTTACGTGCTCTCGGTCGAGCCCAATCCCGACAATGCCAGGATGATCGAGGCCAGCCGCGTGCTGAACGGCTTCCAGCAGGTGACCGTCCTGCAGGCCGCGGCGGGCCGGCGTACCGGTCTGCTGGCGCTGAACACCTCCCACTCGAACGGCACCACCTCCGCGCTCGAGGCGACGAGCGCCGACGTGCTGGGCGCCCGCACGGTGCCGTGCCTGCCGCTGGACAGGCTGGTGCCGAGCGCAACCCGCATCGGACTCATCAAGGTGGATGTCGAGGGGGCCGAGCACAACGCCCTGCTCGGTTGCACGGACATCATCCGCCGGGATCGCCCGGTGCTCGTCAGCGAGTTCAGCCCGGGCATGCTCGCGGGCATCTCCGGCATCTCCGGCGAGGCCTATCTGCGCTGGCTGCTCGACCTCGGCTACGGCCTCTCGGTCATCAGGGAGGACGGACCTCCGGAGCCGGCCGGCGGCGACGTTGAAGCGGTCATGGCCGCCTACCACGCGCGCGGGACGGACCACATAGACATCCTCGCGACGCCGATCCGGCAGGTTTCCGCGTCGCTTGCCCGGCTTTGGGGCCGCATTCGGGGACAATGAGGCGGCGCGCGCGGCCGCCGCCCGCGACCTCGGATCAGGCCCGCCGTTCGCGCTGCCGCCAATAGTCCAGCACGCCGGCCAGCGTGTCGGTCCAGGAGGTCGTCGGGCTCCAATCCAGCGCGGACCGGGCCGCCTCGGCGGACAGGGCGGTGTGCGGCAGGTCAATCGGCCGGAGCGCTTCGGGGCGGATTTCAACGCGCGCCACCACGCCGGCCATCCGCAGGAGGTCGGCGACGACGGAGGACATCTCGCGCAACCTGCCGGAACCGAGGTTGAACACCGTACCTGACGGCAGGCGATCGGCGGCGCCGAGGGCGAGGGCATAGGCCCGGCATACGTCGCGGACGTCGAGGAAATCCCTCCAGCGGTCGAGCGCGCCGGTGTGCATGACCGGCTCCTGCAACCCGGCCTCGATCCGTGCGACCTGGCGGGCGAAGGCCGGGAGCGCGAAGCGCGCATCCTGGCCGGGACCGGTATGGTTGGCCGGACGCATCCTGATGACGCGGAGGCCGCGCAGCGCCATCTCTCCGAGCGCGAGGTCGGCGGCCGCCTTCGACGCGGCATAGGGGTTGGCGGGACGCAGCGCCGCAGTCTCGTCCAACGGCGTGCCCGCGCGAAAGGAGAGGCCATAGACCTCGGCGGAGGATGCGTGCAGCAGGATGCAGCCCGGTGCCGAGGAGAGGATCGCCGCGGCCAGCGCCCGCGTGCCGTCCACATTCGCGGCCCAGACCGCGTCGGGGTTCCCGAAGCTCTCGGAGACCGCGGAGAGGGCGGCGAGGTGCACCACCGCATCCGGCCGGGCTGCCGCGATCAGGGCAGGAATCGTGCTCCTTTCGAGCAGGTCGAAGACCTCGACCTCGTCCGCATCGGGCCGCTTCTCGCCGCCCCGGGTCGCCGCGATCAGCGTGCTTTCGGGAAATGCGCCGCGGAGCGCGACGAGCATCGCCGTCCCGACGAAGCCCGCGGCACCGGTGACGAGGATGCGCCGCGGCGCACTCACGCCATCGCCATGGTGCGCGACGGCACCCGGCCGCGGTATCGCGCGAGGTCGGCCTCGACCATCTCGACGACCAGATCCTCAAGGCTCGTCTTCGGCTCCCAGCCGAGCCGGGTACGCGCCTTGGAGGCGTCGCCGAGCAGCACGTCCACCTCGGCCGGCCGCATCAGGGCGGGATCCGTGCGCACGTAGGCCTGGTAATCCAAGCCGACATGCGCGAAGGCCAAGCGGCAGAACTCCCGCACCGTCTCCGTCCGCCCGGTCGCGATGACGTAGTCGCCGGGCGTCTCCTGCTGAAGCATCAGCCACATCGCGCCGACATAGTCGCGCGCGTGGCCCCAGTCCCGCTTCGCGTCGAGATTTCCCATGGGCAGGTGCGAAGCCAGTCCAAGCTTGATCCGCGCGACACCGTCCGAAACCTTGCGGGTCACGAATTCGATGCCCCGCAGCGGGCTCTCGTGATTGAACAGCAGGCCCGAGGACGCATGCAGTCCGAATGATTCGCGGTAGTTCACGCTCATCCAATGCGCGAAGAGCTTGGCGGCGGCGTATGGGGAGCGCGGGTAGAACGGTGTCGCCTCGCTCTGCTTCGCGTGCTGGACGAGGCCGAACATCTCGGAGGATGACGCCTGATAGAACCGGGCCTCCGGCGCATCGAGCCGCAACGCCTCCAGCAAATTCAGCGCGCCCATCCCCGTCACCTGCCCGGTGGCGAGCGGCTGATCCCAGGACGCCTTCACGAACGACAGGGCGCCGAGATTATAGACCTCGTCGGGCCGGACATCCCGGACGACGCGCATGAGGGAGGAGAGATCCGTCAGGTCCGCGCTGACCAGCCGCACGTCATCGAGAATGTTGAGCCATCGCAATCTCTCGACGGAAAGATCGGGTGAAGCGGATCGCCGCATCAAGCCATGCACCTCGTACCCCTTCGAGAGGAGCAACTGGGCGAGGTAGGCCCCGTCCTGCCCGGTGATGCCGGTGACGAGGGCGCGCTTTTTCATGGCAGCATTCGACCTGAATACCTCGGGGAAAGCGTTCATTACCGTTGTGCACCCGGCGGTTCAATGACAACGCAACCCTTTACCATGTTCGAACAGTGGAAATGGCGGCCGGGCCGGGTGACGATTCAGTGAGGATGGCGCAGGGGCTCGCCAAGCAGTCTCGCGTAATCGGGCGTCGGAAAGACGACGGGCGGGAGCTGCTGCCTGTTGTGTGCCAATTCGCGCAGGATCGCGGCGAGCGCTCCGACATCCGGATCCGCCCAGCGCATGCGGGGGAAGTGATACGTGCGCATGGGATCCTCGGCCGGTATCAACCTGTACGGCAGCAGGTGGCAGCCGGGCTGCCCCGTCATGAAGTCCAGGTTGCCCGACCAGCCCGTGGCCACGACGGGGCGTCCGATCGCCATGGCTTCCGCGATGGCCAGCCCATATCCTTCGGCCCGGTGCGGCGAGAGGAAGACGTCTGCGGCGGCCATCAGCGCCCATCGGTCACGTGCCGGCATCTCGGCATCAATGATGCGGATGTTCGGGGCCCGTGCGACTTCAAGGACCTGCATCCAGTGCTTCCTGGCCGTTTCCGTACCATGCGTCTTCAGCACCAGCAGACGATCCAGGCGGTCTCCGAAGGCCGCACGGTGAGCGGCGATCGCCGCCAACGGATTCTTCCTGGCGAGAGAGGAGTTCGCGTCGAACATGGCGAGAGAGACGAAGGCCTCAGCGGGCAAGCCGAACGCATCGCGACCCAGCGGCGCGGGATCGGGCGGCGGCAGCGGATGCGGCACGACGCGCACCGGAAGCGACCCCGCGGCGCGCACGGCAACGGCCACGAATTCGGTCGGCACCCAGATCTCATGCGCGGACCGGAAGCCGCGCTTCCAATCCGCCGGCAACTCCGGAAGTTCCCACGCCCAGTAGCCGACGATGCGCTTCGATGCCACGGCAGCGCGGCCGAGTTCGGCCAGTGCCCAGGGCTGCATGAAGCCGCTCACATGGGAGATGATGACGCCAGGTCCGGCCGCTGGCGTATGCAGCGGCGCGCCCTGTGTCCCCTGGAACATCGCCGCCGTGATGTCGGCCGCACCGGGATCGAGCCCTTGTTCACGCATCGCGGCGAGCATGCGTCGTGCGCCCTCACCGAGTCCGGTGGGTGCCGACAGGAAGCCGGCGATCGCGACCGGGCCGGCGGCATCGGGCCGCGCAGCCACGCGCGGGGCGACGAGCTGCTTCCAGGTGAACAGCGCGGCCCGCCGGGGCGTGCGCGGCAGCGCCTGCCAAGCGGCCCTGACCAGCGTCACGGAATAAACCGCGAGAGGCCGGTCATCAGTTCGTCGGCGGCTGCGTCCCAGTCGGAGGAGCGGCGGGCAGCGGCAAGTGCCTCGTTTCGCAGAGCCGCGAGCGTGCCGCCATCGGAGAGGCGCGCGATCGCGGCGGCGAGCGCCGGCGCGGTCGGCGCGGCGGCGAGCAATCCGCCGGCCCCTTCCCGCACCTGCTCGACGAGGCCCCCGACAGGTGTCGCGACGACGGGCACGCCCAGCGCGAGAGCCTGCGGTACGATGCCAGATTGGCTCGCTTCGCGGTAGGGCAGGATGACTGCATCGCTGCCGGCGAGAAGCGACGCTATTTCGCCCTCGGGTACCCATCGCGGTTCGACGGTGACGCCGGCCAGGGCCTCGATACCGGGGGCGCAGGCAGACGCGTCGCCCTCCCCGACGACCCTCAGCCGGATGCCGGGATGCGAGGCCTGCACCAGCGAGAAGGCATCGCGCAGCAGGTCCAGTCCCTTGTAGTCCCGGAACCGGCCGAAGAAGAGGAGGCGGATCTCGTCGGAGGCGGCACTCTCCTTTGGTCGGACTGCCTTGTCTTCCAGGACCGCTCGCAGGCGCATCCGGATCAGCGGAAGATCAGGGGAGCGTTCCGCGATCCTGTCGGCAACGATCCGGGACAGCACGATCGCGGCCCGCGCATGGCTCAACTCACGTCCGAGGCGCCAATCCCAGGCTATCGAGACGTCACCGGGATGCGGCACCGCGTCGTGAATGACCGGGAAATAGGGCACCCCCTGCCGGCTGATCGCGGGCACCATGATCGGTGTCCAAAGGTGCGCCATGGTCGAGATGACGGCATCCTGACCGCGCGCAAGCTGCCCGAACCTTTGTCTCAGGGCAGGTAGGCGCGGAGAAGACGTCAGGAACTCGGTTCTATTTGTATATGTTCTTACGAGATGAAGAGACGTGTCCAATTCCTTGAATGCCGGAAGGATTTCGTTCTGTTCAGACAAGGACACATGTAAATCAACATCCGTGCGCGGCAGCAAAGCGCGGGCCAGACCCAACGTGAACTGCGCGCCACCACCACGCCTACCCCAGTACCAAAGCAGGATTTTTCTTTTTGCGCGCGTGCTCATCTATGCATCACCAAGTATTTTCATTACGGCCCGAAGTTCCCATTCCTGCTTCGATCAACAAGCGTGACGAGTCTGCAATCCCTTTCGTCGCGGGCACATGGCGCCCTGGAATGACGAGCGTCGCGCGTGTGAAGGCAATCTGTTCAGCAGGCCCGGCCCATCGGACAATGGCTGACTGCCGCCGGAACCCGACATGCCATTCCTTTCCTATGCCCAGAACCTCGAAGACGTCCTACTCTGGCGCGCGTTGCAAGGCGAGAACGACGGCTTCTACGTTGACGTGGGCGCGGCGTTCCCGGATCAGGACTCCGTCACGCGAGCCTTCTACGATCGCGGATGGCGCGGCATCAACGTCGAGCCCGTTCCCGAGTTGGCGGCGCGCCTCGCCGCGGCCCGCCCGAGAGACGTGAACCTCCAGGTCGCCGTCGGACGGACCGACGGCAGCACCAGGCTTTACCTCGTCGCGGATACCGGCCTTTCCACAACTCAGCCCGACGTCATGCAGGCCGTTGCGTCGAGCGGCTTCCAGCATCGCGAAACAACGGTCGAGCTTCGTACTTTGAGCCGGATCCTCACCCAGCACGCGCCGCCGCTGATCCACTTCCTGAAAATTGATGTGGAGGGATCGGAGCAGGACGTGTTGGAAGGCTGCGACTTCAGCCTGTTCAGACCGTGGATCGTGCTGGTCGAGGCGACCGCACCGCTCTCGACGGTCCCGACACATGCGGCCTGGGAGCCGGTCCTGATCCGGGCGCGGTACCGGCACGTCTTCTTCGACGGGCTCAACCGCTACTACGTCGCAGCGGAGCAGTTCGATCGGCTGGCGCGGCATTTCGAGGTGCCGGTCAATGTCTTCGACGATTTCCGTCGCGCCGCCGATCAACCACCGGCCGACAACGAGCGCGCGGCGGAGGCGGGTGTTGCGGCGCGTGCGGCGGTCGCGGAGGCGTCGGCCCGCGACGCCTATGCGCGCGCCTTCGCCCTCGCGCGTGACTTCGCGGAAATGCGCCATGCCGCCGGGCTGGCGACGCGCGAGCGCGACGCGCTGGCGGCGCGCATTGCCGCGTTGGAAAACGAGGTCGCCCTGGCGCGGCAGGATGCCGCCCTGGGGCAGCACCTGGTGCGGAGCATGCGGGCCAGCACGTCATGGCGGGTAAGCCGGCCGATCAGGACGATCGGCGAAGCCCTGCACAGGATCAGGCATGTCAGGGCGGCGCCTGCCGGCGGGGTGGCGGATAGTACTCGTCCGCGCGCCGACGCGCTTGGAGAGTTGCCCCGCGCGACTGCGGAACCGATTGAGCTGATTGCCAAGGACGGCAAGGGCACCTCGGCGGCGGTTCAGCTGGCAGTAGCCGCCGGTCGCCAACCTCCCCTGGCTGCTGTCCACCAGTTCCACTCCGGTTCGGCCTATGGCGATGCGATCACCGGGGCCATGATACTGCTCCGCGGCGTGCTGCGCGGGCTGGGCTACCGCAGCGACATCTTCGTCGAGCACCGCGACCCCCGGCTGAAGGACGATCTGCTGCTGCTGGCGGATCTGCCGCGCCATGCCGACCACGTGCTCATCGTCCGGCATTCCATGGGGCATGACGCCCTCGACCGCGTCCTCGCCTCCGCGGCGCCCAAGATACTCCTGTTCCACAACATCACGCCGCCGGAGTTCCTCGCCGGCTCGCCCGAGATGCAGGCCTATGCGCGGCTGGGGCGTCAGCAGCTCGCGACCTTGCGCCCGCATGTCGTGGCCGCCATCGCCGACAGCGAGTTCAACGCCCTCGAGCTGCGGGCGCTCGGCTACGCGCCGGCGCGGGCATGCACCCTGCTCTTCGACCTCGACGCGCTGGACCGACGGGCGGGCACCGCGCCCCGGCTCGGCAACGGCCGGCCCTACACCGTGCTCTTCACCGGGCGCGTCACTGATTCGAAAGGCCAAGCCGAGCTGGTGGAGGCGTATGCGCGGTTCCGCGCGGCGATGGACCGGCCATGCCAGCTCGTGATGGTGGGCCGCCTCGACGGACCCGGCGCCTACCTGACGGAGGTGGACGCCGCGATCCGCCGCCACGGGCTGGAAGCGGAGGTGACGTTGACCGGGCTCGTCTCCGAGGACGAGCTGCATGCGAGCTTCGCGGAGGCGGACCTCTTCGTCTGCCTCAGCCATCACGAGGGCTTCGGCGTCCCGCTGGTGGAAGCCATCGCCCATGGCGTGCCGGTCCTCGCCTGGCCGAGCGGTGCCATCCCATACACCCTGGGTGAAGGTGGCGGCCTGCTCGACAGCCGCGACCCGGACCGCGTTGCCGCCCGCATGCTGGAGATCGCCCGAGACCCGGGGCGACGGGCCGCGCTGCAGGCGTCGCAGCGTGCCGCCATCGCGAGGTTCGCGCTGCCGCGCCAGTTGCCGGTGCTGCACGAAGCGCTGGCCCTGGCCGGTGCGGTCCCGCCGGCGGGCACCGCCTCCGCCGACGCGCTGCGGGCCAACCTGCGCTTCACGGTCACCGGCCATGTCGCCGGCAGCTACAGCTTGGCCGCGGTGAACCGCGCCCTCGCTCTGTCCATCGAGGCGGAGTTGCCGGGGCGGGTCCGCCTGCGTCCGATCGAGGGGCAGCCGACCGACGACATCTCCGGCGTGCCGGAGGCGGATCGGGCACGCATCGCGCCGCTCGTGGCACGCGGACCGGCCGAGACCGGCCCCGAGATCGTCATCAGCCAGCACTACCCGGTGCACCTGCCCGACGCGCCTGGCGGCCTGAAGCTGGCGATGCTGTTCTGGGAGGAGAGCCTGCTGCCCGCCGACACGATAACGGCCCTGGCGGCAGGCTTCCGGGCGGTGCTGGCGCCGAGCGCCTCCGTCGCGAAGGCCCTGATCGATTCCGGCCTGCCCATCCCCGTGCGCGTCACCGGCCACGCGCCGGACCTGTCGGCGATGGAGGCGGTCGGGCGCGAACGGGCCGACACCGCGCCCGAACGGGGGCGGACGCACACCTTCCTGCACGTCTCCTCCTGCTTCCCGCGCAAAGGGGTGGATGTGCTGCTGGCGGCATATGCCCGGGCCTTCCGCAAGGGTGATCCGGTGCGGCTCGTCATCAAGGGCTTCCCCAATCCCCACAACACCGTGCAGCGGGACGTGGCGGCCCTGCAAGCGGCCGACCCCGGCGCACCGGCGATCGAGGTGATGGACCGCGACCTGCCGGAGGAGGAGCTGCTCGACCTCTACCGCTCGGCCGACGCCCTGGTGCTGCCCACCCGCGGCGAGGGCTTCAACCTTCCGGCCGCCGAGGCGATGGCCGCCGGCGTGCCGCTCATCGTCACCGGCCATGGCGGCCACTTGGATTTCTGCGATGCGGCCACCGCACGGCTGCTGCGGTGGCGTTTCGCCGCCTCCGCGAGCCATCTCGCCACGGCCGGTTCGCTCTGGGTCGAGCCCGACGAGGATGACCTGGTCGCCGCGTTGCGCGAGACCTCGGCCGCGCTCCGCGATCATGCAGGTTCGGCGGCACTCGCGGAGCAGGTGCGGCGGGCCCGGTTGCAGGTCGCCCAGCGCTTGCAGCGTCGGGTGGTGGTCGGCCGTATCGAAGGGCTCGCCCTCGACCTGCTCTTGCAGCCGCCGCCGCCTCCCCTGCGCGTCGCCTGGATCACCAGCTGGAAGGTCCGCTGCGGCGTTGCCGAATATGCGCGCCAACTCCTGCGCGCCACGCCCACGCATCCCGCGATCACGTCACATATCGTACTGCCGGATGAACGCTGGAAGCAGGACGCGCGCCCACCGGGTGCCCTGTCGCACGACACCCGCGCCTGCTGGCGCATCGGCGATCCGGCCAGCCTGACCGCGTTGATGACGGAGGTCGCCGCGGAGGATCCGCACGCCGTCGTGGTGCAGCACCAGCCCGGCCTGATGCCCTGGGACGGGCTGGCCGCGTTGCTCGCCTCCCGGGCGCTCGCCGACCGCACGGTGATCGTCACGCTCCACAACACGCAACACCTGCTGGAGCAGTCGGAGACCACCCGCGAGGCGGCGTGCGGCGCCCTGGCGCGGGTGGACCGCGTCCTCGTGCACACGATCGCCGACCTCGAGCGGCTCGGCACCATCGGTCTCAGACACAACGTTGCGTTCCTTCCGCATGGCGTGAAGGCGCCGTTCGCGGACGCCACGCCGATCGCCGAGACGGCCGCCCCGATCATCGGCTGCTACGGCTTCTTCCTGCCGGACAAGGGCATCGCGGAGCTGATCCAGGCGCTGGCGATCCTGCGTCGCAAATGGCCGGAAGCCCGGCTGCGCCTCGTGAATGCCGATTACGGCACGCCCGCCTCCAGGAACGAGATCATGCGGTGCCGGACGCTCGCGGGCACGGAGGGCCTGGACGAGGCGATCGAGTGGCACACCGACTTCCTGCCCGAGGATGAATCGCTGCGGCTGCTGGCAGGCTGCACCGTACTCGTGCTTCCGACCCAGGCGTCGAAGGAGAGCTCCAGCGCGTCCATGCGCGACATGCTGGCGGCGGGTCCGCCGGTGATGGTGACGCCCCTGGCCATCTTTGAGGAGGCCGGCGATGCCGTGATCCGCGCGCCGGGCGTCACACCGGCGTCACTGGCGGAGAGCATGGAGAGGCTGCTGCGCGACGCGGCGCTGCGCCACGCGACGCAGGAAGCTGCCCGGACCTGGCTGATCGCACGCTCCTGGGACGCCGTTGCAAGGCGTTTGCAGGGCATGATCATCGGGTTGGCCGCTGGCCGGATGCCGGACGGGCGCGCTTCAGGACGCGAAGCGTCGTCCAAAAAATCACCCGAAGGTGATTGATCCATCTAAGATGTTCGAAGCAGGCCCTGCATCCGTTCGTTGCCGTCAGGAGTATTGGTTACGCAGCCGCCGGCTGCGCCCGTTCCGCAGGCCGTGACTTGCGGAACGGCAGAAAACGTTCCGGAGACGCAGCACGATGACAAACGCGACAGTGGAGAAGGCCCCGATTGAGGGCTCGGGGCTCGGGCGTCGCTCGCTCGCCCATCGTGTTGGCACCGGGGCTGCAGCCGCGGCAGCCGTCGCCGCTCTCGCGGGGGGCGGCCTTGCCGTGACAAGCGTGCCGGCGCAGGCGCAGGGCATCACGGACGCCGACATCTTCAATTTCGCCCTGAACCTCGAGTATCTCGAGGCCGAATTCTATCTGCGCGCCGTCACGGGACAGGGCCTGGCGGCCGGTGACACGACCGGCTCGGGCACCGCGGGCGGCGTCACGGGCGGTCGGGCCGTGCCGTTCAGGGCCGAGTATGTGCGCCAGTATGCGGCCAAGATCGCCATTGACGAGCAGGCGCATGTGAAGTTCATCCGCGCGGTGCTCGGCTCCGCGGCCGTGGCCCGTCCGGCGATTGACTTCACGACGGCGTTCACGACGTTGGCCAGGGCGGCCGGCCTGATCAACAACACGCAGACCTTCGACCCCTTCGCCGACGACGTCAGCTTCCTGCTCGGCGCCTTCGTGTTCGAGGATGTCGGCGTGACGGCCTATGGCGGCGCGGCCAACCTCATCACCAACCGCGATCTCGTCGCCTATGCCGCATCGGTCCTCGCGGTCGAGGCGTACCATGCCGGCGCGGTGCGGACGCTGCTGGCCAACCTCGGCGGCGGAGCCACGGTGAACAACATCACCCGGCTGCGCGCGCAGCTCTCCGGCGCAAATGACGAGGTGGGCATCCTCGTCCCGAACTCGCCCTACAGCATGTACAACTTCGCGCCGACCGATTCGCAGTCGCAGACCTTCCGCCGAAGCCCGCGGCAGGTGCTGAACATCGTCTATGGGGCGCAGAACGCCCCGAGCGGCCTGTTCTTCCCGGCGGGCATGAACGGGACGATCACCAGCTGAAGCCGGGCGGGGGGCGGCGAGAGCCGTCCCTCGTGCCGACCCGGTCGGACCCATTCCTTGCGGCATGTCTGCGATGCATCTAGCGAACGGCGAAGAGACGTGCCGCAGCGGACACGACGCGTTCGCGGTAGGAGAAGTGGAGCACCGGCGTATGCGAATGGTAGTTGCCCACGGCGCGCAACAGGTCGCCGTCGGCTGCATCGAGATACGTCCGCAGGATGAAGCCGGCGGCCGCGATGTTGAAGCAGGGGCGCTCGATCAGGCGCCGACGCACCTCTTCCCGGCTCAGGCCGGTGTAGCCGACCAGTCGGGGCAGCCAGATGCTGTTGATCTGCATCACGCCGTAATCCTCGGAGCCGTTGGTGTTGGCCATGACCAGGCCAGGCCGGCCGCCTTCCACCGCCTGGATCGCCGGCAGCACCCGCGGCGGCAGGGCGTAGATCTGCGCGACGAGCGCCATGCAGGACAGGTAGGGGACGGTCATTCCGCGCTCCGCAGAAGGCGCGGGATCATCTTACGCGGACGTTGCGCGGGCAAGTCGGACGAAGCCGGCTTCACCCTGCTCGAAATCCTCGTCGTCATCGCGATCCTCGGCCTGCTGATCGGCCTCGTCGCGCCGGCGGCGTTGCGCCAACTCGGAGGCGCCCGCGCCTCGGTCGCGCGGCAATCCATCGAGCGGCTCGTCTCCGTCCTGGACCTGTACCGCCTCGATGTAGGGCGGTATCCCTCGACCGAGGAGGGGTTGCAGGCCCTGATCCAGCGCCCCTCCTCGGCAGCCTCATGGAACGGCCCGTATCTGCGCGGCGAGGGCGCGCCGCTGGATCCCTGGAGCCGTCCCTACGAGTACCGCAATCCCTCCACCCGTAGCGGTCGCGACTTCGATCTCTGCTCACGGGGGCCGGATGGCAACGCGGCGGGCAGGGATCTCATCTGCAATCAATGAGCGGCGGCGGCGCGCGAGGTGTCCCGCTGCAAGCGCTGCCTCATACCAGCCGGCGCAAGTCCCGATCTGTTTGCTGTCGCCCCCGCGAAAGCGGGGGCCCATCTTCCCGCAGTTCCGACACGCGGCGCGGTGGGTTCCCGCTTTCGCGGGAACGACAGAGGAAAGCGCTCAGGAGCGACGCGGGCCGCTATCACGCGTTCTGGACGAGCTCGTCGTAGCCGAGATGCGTCAGCAGGGTTTGCGCCGTCTCTCGCCAGGGCGTCGGGCGGAACTCGTCGCGGATCATCTTTTCGTATCTCGCTACCAAGGCATCGTCCAGGCAGGCCTTGCGGATCTCTTCCGTCGCCGCCGTCACGTTCTCCGGGTCAATGTAGAGGCAGAACCTGCCACCGGCCTCCGGTATGGACGTGCGATCAGAGGCAATGCACAGCTTGCCGAAAGAGAGACTCTCGGTCACCGGCAGGCCCCAACCTTCGTAGAGCGAAGGGAAGAGCGTGAATCGGCAGTTGCGGTAGAGAGCAACCAGCTCGGCGTCCGTGGGATCCTGGATCAGCATGATCTTGCCCCCGAGATACCTGCTGTTCGCCAGTTGCTGCACCAGGTCGCTGACAAGCCATCCGACGCGCCCCGCGAGGACGAGCGTCGGGATCTGCTCCGGCGGCATCTCCTCCGCCATGCGGCGCCACGCGCGGAACGCCAGCAGGTGATTTTTCCTTGCCTCCAGCGTGGAGACGAACAGCACGTAGCTGCCAGGCGCGAGGTCCGGGGGCAGCCTGCCGGAATTGTCCGGTGGTGGCGCGGAGAAGCCGGTGCCGATCGGCACCGTACGGACCGGCAGGGCGATGTCGAGTCCGCTGCGCCTCGCCCAGAGCTCGACGTCGCGCGCGGACGCGTCCGAGATCGCGAAGATGCAATCCACGTGCGGGATGAAATCGCTGAACCAGTTGCGGAAGACGCGCACCAGGCCCTCGTCGCACCACTCCGGACGCAGGAGAGGGATCAAATCATAAACCAGAAGGGCGACCCGCATGCCGTTCTGGCGCGTGTGCCTGGTGATGAATGCGCCATAGGCCGGGTGGAACCACGGCGAGCCGAGCACGGCCAGGACATCACCCGGCCGGGCACCGTCCCGGATGTCCTCGCCGGGGAGGCTCTCGCTGGCCGCCTCCTCAAGCTGGGTGGCTACCTCGGTGCCCGGTGGCCGGCGGATCACGGACGGCAGGGCGCGCAATGCCCGCCCGCCATGCCGCAGCGCCGCGGCCTGCGCGCTGACTGCCAAGCGCTGCGCGGCGAAGGCCTGTGCGAGCGGATCCCGGACGGCGAGCGGCAGGTGAGCCGCGAGACGGCGCAGGCCCCTGCGCGTGGGGACCACAGCAGGTGCGTCCGCGACGGAGACCTGCCGCGGCAGGGAATGGGGTTCGAGAAGGCGGGAGAATAACCCCTGCACCGAGGCCCATGAGACGACCCGAAGCGTGCCCGCCACGGGATCGTGGCGGCAGAAGCGGACATCGTCGCCCATGATGGCGTGCAGCTCGGCATAGATCTCGAAAGAAAGACGCTGAATACCGCTGGGCCGCGGGTTTCTTATTGCGTAATGAAACAGATCTTCGACATCCAGCCAAAGCCTCATGACAGCATCCGATTGATTCCCTCGCGCGGACACTACCCCTCGCGGTGTTCGGGTCCAGTGTCGGACCGTGTGAAATGGTCGCGTGCGTCGAAAGCTGCGGCGACCGCGTCGTCTGCCCGGACCAAACCGGAGTGACCGCTTTCGGGTGGACAGGTTGGGCGCCGAGGGCAGGTGGCGAGGGCAGGTGGCGAGGGACCGTATCGGCGGTGAAGCGCGCGCCGCACGGCGGTTGCGGCGGATTTCGGACAGGGCCTGGAACCGTTGGGCGGGGCGGCGGCGATCTGCTAAGGGCAAAGGCGCATGCCGACCGACCTGCCGAACCTGCTGACCCTGTCGCGCATCGCCGCCATCCCGCTGCTGGTGGCGCTTGCGGTGATCCGCGATCCCTGGGCGGACCTGGCGGCCTGCGCGCTGTTCTCGGCGGCCGCGATCACCGACTACTTCGACGGCAAGCTGGCGCGCGAGCGGCAGCAGACCAGCGCCTTCGGGCGCATGCTCGACCCGATCGCCGACAAATTGCTGGTAGGGGCGGCGCTGATGCTGCTGGCGGGCATGGGGCGGCTGAGCATCCTCGGGCTGCTGCCGGCGATCGTCATCATGCTGCGGGAAATCCTGGTCTCGGGCCTGCGCGAGTACCTGGCGGGGCTGGCGGTCGGGCTGCCGGTGACGAAGCTGGCGAAGTGGAAGACCGGGTTCCAGATGGGCGCGCTGGGCACGCTGCTGGCCGGCGACAGCGCGGCGGTGGCGCTGCACCTTTCCATCCTGCCGGTGTCGCTGATCGGGGAGGTGATGCTCTGGACGGCGGCGGGGCTGACGCTGGTGACGGGGTGGGATTACCTGCAGGCGGGGCTGCGGCATGCGGGCACGGCCGAGACGCCGCCTTCCGCACCGCGCGAACCCGTGCGGTCTTGAGGGATCGTTCCCCACGGCGCATCTTCCGGGCCACGGCATCAGCGGGACGCCTCATGACCAGCACGAGCAATCAGCGGCGGCGCGGCCGGGCGGCCCTGCCGGGGTTGGGACTGATCCTCCTCGCCGCCGGCTGCGCGGACGTGCCGGGCACGGCGTGGATGCCGCTCGGGGGCAACCGCAACATGGTCGCGGCGGACAGCCTGACGGTGCAGCGGGTGCGCGGGACCAGCCCGGATTTCGCGCCCATCCTGCCGGAAGCCGGCAATGTCTGGCCGGAGCCGGAGCCGGACCGCCCGACCCTGCTGGGCGGCCCGGACGAGGCCATGCGCAATATCCCGGAGTTCCGGCCCTCGCTCGTGGAACCGCTGCCAGGCGGGCGGCCGGTGGCCGGGATGCCGGGGCGGCGCGGCTCGGGCGGGCTCGGCGAGGGGCTGCCGCCGCCGGCCGATCCGCCGCGCGTCGCCGGCCCGCCGCCTGCGCCCGTCTTTCCGCCGCCATCCCGCTCGGGCGGTGTCACGCTCGATCCGAGCGGGCGGCCGGCGGTCACCACCGGGCAGGCCGGGAACGTGCGCGGCTTCACCCAGCCGGGGGTCGGCGGCGGCGCGGTGATCCGCGACGGCAATGTCGAGACCTGGATCGGACCGGACGGCCAGGCGCGCACGCGGGTCGTGCCGCCGTAGGGGGCGACGGGCCGTGAAGGTGCTGTATTTCGCCTGGGTCCGGCAGCGGATCGGGGTCGCTGAGGAGGAGGTGTCTCCCCCGGACGAGGTGCGCGACGTTGCGGCGCTGGTGGCGTGGCTGCGCGGGCGCAGCGCGGGACACGCGGCGGCCTTCGCCGATCCGCGGCAGGTGCGCGCGGCGGTGAACCAGGACTTCGCGATGCCGGAAGCGCCGGTGCGGGCGGGGGACGAGGTGGCGTTCTTCCCTCCCGTGACGGGCGGCTGAGCGCGTGGGCGCCGTGCCGACCGTGCGCGTGCAGGAGGCGCCCTTCGACATCGGGGCGGAGACGGCGGCGCTGCATGACGGGCGCGCGGATGTGGGCGGGATCGCGAGTTTCCTCGGCGTGTGCCGCGGCGATGGCGGTCTCTCGGCGATGGTGCTGGAGCATTATCCCGGGATGACCGAGCGCGCGCTGCTGCGGATCGCGGAGGATGCGTGCGCGCGCTGGCCGCTGACGGGCTGCACGGTGGTGCATCGGCACGGCCGGCTGGTGCCGGGCGAGCCGATCGTGCTGGTGCTGACGGCCAGCGCGCACCGAGCGGCGGCGCTGGAGAGCTGCGCCTTCCTAATGGACTGGCTGAAGACGAAGGCGCCGTTCTGGAAACGCGAGGAATTAGCGAGCGGCGATGCGCGCTGGGTGGAGGCGAAGGGCGAGGACGACGCCGCGGCGGCGCGGTGGGCGCGCTGACGGCCGCACCTCGCGCGCTCGCCATCCTGCTCGGCGGCCTGCTCCTCATCTGGCCCGTCTTCCTGAACGGCTACCCGCTGCTGTTCAGCGATACCGGCGCCTTCCTGCACCAGACGGCGCCGCCCCCTGCCGGGCCGCTGGTGATCTGGGACAAGCCGCATGTGTACGGGCCGCTGCTGCACCTGGTCCACTGGCGGGTGACGCTTTGGGCACCGGTGCTGGCGCAGGGCGCGATGCTGTCCTGGCTGCTGTGGCTGGTGAAGCGCGCGCTGCGCGGGCGCGCTTCGGCGGGCGCGCACTTGGCGATCTGCGCTGGCGCCGCGGTGCTGACGACGGCGCCCTTCACCGCGGCGCTGCTGATGCCGGACGTGTTCGCGCCCGCCGTCACCCTCGCCCTTCTGCTGCTCGGCTTCGCGCGCCTGGCGCGGGGCGAGGCCTGGGCGCTGGGTGTCCTGGCCGCGCTCGGCATCGCGTCGCATCTCTCGCACCTGCCGATCGCGGCGGCGCTGGTCGTGCTGACCGCGTTGTTGACGCGACGGCTCTCTCCCGCGTTACGGGTCGGGGCGCCGCTGGCGGCGGCGGTGGCGATCCTGCTGGCGACGAACCTGTGGGGGCACGGGCGCGCGACGCTGTCGCCGCATGGCGCGACGTTCCTGCTCGCGCGGCTGCAGGCGGATGGGCCGGCCGCCGAGGTGATCCGCGAGAGATGCCCGGCGGCGGGGTGGTATCTCTGCGCCTTCGCGGACCGGCTGCCGATGGACAGCGATGCGTTCCTCTGGGACGCGGACAGCCCGGTGAATCGAGGGCCGGACGACGCGTCGCGGTTCCTCGGCGGGGCGATGCTGTCGGCGGAGGCGGGCGCGATCGTGGCGGAGACATTGCGCGCGAAGCCGTTGCAGGTTGCGGCGGCGATGATGCGCAACACGGCCGCGCAGCTCTTCACGGCAACGGCGGGCGATACGCTGGTCGCGGACCACTTGGCGGCAGCGGTGCGGCCGCGGATCGCAGAGGCCTTCCCGACGCGCGAACTCGCTGCCTACGATGCGGCGTTGCAGACGCGCGGGCTGCTGCCGGGCGCAGCCTCGCCGTTCCTCTGGCCGCATGGGCCCGTGCTGGTGGTCGGCGCGGTCCTTATCCTGCTCGCTTGGTGGCATGCGGCGCGCGGCGGCGATGCGCGGCGGCTCGGCCTGGTGGTAGGCGTGCTGGTGGCGGTGATGGCAAATGCCTTCGCGACCGGCGCGCTCTCCAAGCCGCATCTGCGCTACGAGGCGCGGATCCTCTGGCTGATGCCGGTTGTCGCGGCGGTCGCACTGCTGCCGCGACGGGCATGAGGGCGGCGGCGGCGATCCTGGCCGGCGCGGCGCTGCTGGTCTGGCCGGCGCTGCTCAACTTCTATCCGCTCGTGTTCATTGATACCGCGTCCTACCTGCACCACACGACGACGCCGGCGGTCCCGTGGGACAAGACGCAGGCGTACGGGCCGTTCCTGCACGCGCTGCATTGGCAGGTGACGCTGTGGCCGGCGGTCGCGGCGCAGGGGCTGATCGCGTCGCATATCGTGTGGCTGGTGCAGCGCATGGCGCGCGGGGCGGCGACGCCGGCGGCGCATGTCGGGCTGTGTGCGGCACTCGCGCTGCTGACCTCGGCGCCGTGGTTCCTCGCGACGCTGATGCCGGATGCGTTCACCGCGCTGGCGCCGCTCTGCCTGCTGCTGCTCGGGTTCGCCCGGCTGACGCGGGTGGAGGCGGCGTGGGTGGTGCTGGTGGGCGCCTTCGCGATCGCGGCGCATCTCTCGCACCTGCCGACGGCGATCGCGGTGCTGGTCGTGGTGGGGATGTCGGCGCGGCGCGTCGTGCCGGTGCTGCGGGCTGCCGCGCCGATCATGCTCGCGCTCGGCTTCCTGCTGGCGTCGAATGCGCTGGCCTTCGGGCGCGTGACGCTCTCGCCGCATGGGGTGGTGTTCCTCCTCGCGCGCCTGCAGGCGGATGGGCCGGCGGCGGCGACGCTGCGGGCGCGCTGCCCGGAGGCCGGATGGCATCTCTGCGCCTTCGTGAATCAGATGCCGATGGACAGCGACGAGTTCCTGTGGAGCGGCGAGAGCCCGCTCAACCGGGAGGCGGACGGTACCCATCGCGCCATGGGCGGCGAGCGAGGCGCCGACGATGCGCGCGCGATCGTCGCGGCGACGCTGCGCGACCGCCCGCTCGACGTGGCCCTTGCGATGGCGCGGAACACCCTGTCGCAACTCGGGAAGGTCGAGGTCGGGGACACCATCGTGGACACGTACCTGTCCGTGTCCGTCAGGCTGCCGATCGAGCGGGCATTCCCGAAGCGGGAGTTGGCGCGCTTCGATGCAGGGGCGCAGATGCGGGGGGAGTTGCCGGAGCGGGCGGCGCCGTTCCTGTGGGTGCATGTGCCTGTGCTAGTGATCGCGTCCGTCGCGGGGACGATCGTGCTGCGGCGGGCGCTGCGGGAACGCGACAGCCGGCGCATGGCGCTGCTCGGCGGGGCATTGGTCGCGCTGCTGGCGAATGCGTTCGCGACCGGGGCGTTGTCGAAGCCGCATGACCGGTATCAGGCGAGGATCGTGTGGGTGTGGGCGCTGGTGGTCGGGGTGTCCGCGTTGCGACGGCCAGAGCAAGCCCCCACCCCGGCCCTCCCCCGCGAGCGGGGGAGGGAGGAGGGGGCGCAGGTGTCGTAGGGGTCGCCTAATAGAAGAAGCGCTCCTCCACCACCTTCCCCTCGCGGACGGTGTAGAGGCCGACCTCCTTCATCTGCATGCGCCGGCCATCGGCCTTCGCCGTCACGTCGAGGTCGAAGATCAGGCAGAAGCGGTCGCCGTTGACGAAGGGGCCGGTCGTCTCGGCCGAGTGGACCTCGTGGTTCGCGTACCACCACTCGCTCTTGCCCTTCACGGCGGCGCGGCCGCGCAGCTCCGCCATCGGGCCTTCCATCGCCTCGAAGGAGGCGACGTCGTCGGACCAGAAGCGGTCGCCCGCTTCTTCGTTCTGGCCGGCCTTGCAGAGCGCGGCGAAGGCTTCGGCGGTCTCGCGGGTGGTCATGGCTGGTCCCCTCTCTCCGGAAGGGCGCATCCTGGCACGCCCGCGATGACAGTTTCCATCGTCACGCGGCGAGGCGCGCGGCGACCTCCTCGGGCGGCAGGCGCACGATCGCCTCGTAGTCCTTCAGCAACGTCTCGGTCACGCCAGCCGGCGTGAAGTGCAGGTCGCCGACCTGGCGCACCGGCGTCACCTCGGCGGCGGTGCCGGCGAGGAAAACCTCGGTGGCCCTGGCGAGATCGGATTGCGGGATGGTGCGCTCGATCACGTTGATCTGCCGCTTGCGCGCGAGGCCCATGACGGTGCGGCGCGTGATGCCGTCGAGGAAGTTCACCGGCGTCGGCGTGTGCAGCGCGCCGTCCATCACCATGAAGACGTTGGCGCCCGTCGCCTCGCTGATGTCGCCCTTCCAGTCGAGCATCAGCGCGTCGTCGAATCCCTCGGCCTCCGCATGGTGCTTGGAGAGCGTGCCGATCATGTAGAGGCCGGCGGCCTTCGACGCCGTCGGCGCGGTCTCCGGATGCGGGCGCTTCCACTTGGCCCAGGCGAGGCGCACGCCCTTCATGCGGTTGTCGCCGAACAAGTTGGGCCAGGCCCAGGTCGCGATGGCCAGGTGGATGCGCGTCTGCTGCGCGGAGACCGAGAGCTGCTCCGCGCCGCGCCAGGCGATGGGGCGGACATAGGCGTCGGTCAGGCCGTTCTTCGCGACCGTCGCCTTGCACGCCTCATCAATCTGGTCGGCGGTCCAGGGAATGTCGAAGCCGAGGATCCTTCCAGACGCGATGAGGCGGTCGGTGTGCTCGCGCAGCTTGAAGATGTGGCCTCCATAGGCGCGCTCGCCCTCGAAGACGCCGGAGGCGTAGTGCAGGCCGTGGGTGAGGACGTGCAGGCGGGCATCGCGCCAGGGGACGAACCCGCCGTCGAGCCAGATCCAGCCGTCGCGGTCGTCGAAGGGCACCAGGGCCATGTTGGCAGTCCTCCTGTGGTTTGCGGCCTGCGGGCCGGTCGCACTCGCCTTGCCGGTGACCTATATCCGCCCCCGGCTGCCGGTGCGATGGTGGGAGTGTGCCGGGGCGGGAAAGATGCGTCAACAATGCTGACCCAATACCGATGCGCCCGAGCGGCATGACGGCCATGCCGAAAGCTGGAGCCATCGCAGAGCCGGAAACCCGCGGCGCGCCGCCCGCCGGCCGCAACCTGCTCTTCCTCCGGGAGGAGGAGCTGCGCCTGGCGCAGGACCTGCTGTTCTTCGGCTACCGCGACTTCACCGCCGGCGCCGACGCGATCCTGGCCGATCTCGACATGGGGCGCGCGCATCACCGCGTGCTGCACTTCGTCGGGCGGCGGCCGGGGATCACGGTGGGCGAGCTGCTCCATATCCTCTCCATCACCAAGCAGTCGCTCGGGCGCGTGCTGACGCCGATGGTGCAGGACGACTACGTCATGCAGACGCCTGGGCAGACGGATCGGCGGCAGCGGCTGCTCTCGCTGACGGAGAAAGGGCGCGCGCTGGAGAAGCGCCTCTACGAGCGCCAGCGGGAGACGGTGATGGGCGCATATCGGGAGGCCGGCCCCGGTGCCGTCGAGGGCTTCCGGCGGGTGATGCGCGGGCTGATGGGGCCGGAGGCGCGCGCGGCGCTCGCGCGGCTGGAAGCCGAGGACCCGACGGCATGAGCACGGCGGAGGCGCTGGCGGAGGCGCCGCACCTGCTGGTGGTGGACGACGACGCCAGGCTGCGCGCGCTGCTGCAACGCTTCCTGGCCGAGCAGGGATTTCGGGTGACGGCGGCGGCCGATGCCGCGGCCGCGCGCCACGCGCTGGCCGGCATCGCCTTCGACCTGGTGGTGCTGGACGTGATGATGCCCGGCGAGAGCGGGATCGAGCTGGTGGAAGGCCTGCGGCGCGAGGGGCGCGAGATGCCCATCCTCATGCTGACGGCGCGCGGATCGCCGGACGACCGCATCGCCGGGCTGGAAGCGGGGGTGGACGACTATCTCGGCAAGCCCTTCGATCCGCGGGAGCTGGCGTTGCGCATCCGGACGATCCTGCGGCGCATCGTGCCGCCGCCGGCGGAGCTGCCGGCCGGGCCGGTGCAGCTCGGGCCGCGCTGGTTCGACCCGGGGCGCGCGGAGCTGCGCGGGCCGGAGGGTACGGTCCGCCTGACCGGCGGCGAGACCGCGCTGCTGGCCGCGCTGGCGGCGCGGCCGGGCGAGGTGCTGAGCCGCGAGGAGATCGGCGCGGCGCTCGGCACGCCGGAAGCCGGCGAGCGCGCGATTGACGTGCAGGTGACGCGCCTGCGCCGCAAGCTGGAGCCGGACCCGCGCGAGCCTCGCTTCATCCAGACCGTGCGCCACCGCGGCTACGTGCTGCGGCCGGGGATCTAGATGGCGCGGTTCGAGCGGATGCTGCGCGCCTTCATGCCGCGCGGGCTGCTCGGGCGGAGCCTGCTGATCATCCTGTTGCCGATGCTGATCCTGCAGGGCGTGGCGCTGCAGATCTTCTACGGCTCGCATCTCGACGTGATCTCGCGTCGGCTGGCCGGCGCGGTCGCAGGGGAGCTTGCCTTCACGATCGAGCTGCTGAACCGCGACCCCTCGGCCGAGAACCGCGCCTGGGTGTTCCGCGAGGTCGCGTGGCGGTTCGACATGGCGGCGGCCTTCGAGGAGGGCGCGTCGCTCGGCGTCACGCCGGACCGCGCGGCCTCGCTGCCGCTGCTGCCGCTGGAGGAGGACCTGGCGCGCGCGCTGACGGAGCGCGTCGGGCGGCCGTTCGACGCGGATTGGACCAGCGATCCGCGCAGCATCATCATCCGCATCGGGATGCCGGACGGCGTGCTGGTGATCGAGGCGCCGCGCAAGCGGCTGTTCAGCGGCACGCTCTACCTGTTCGTCATCTGGCTGGCGGGATCCTCCGCGCTGCTGTTCCTCGTCGCGGCGCTGTTCATGAAGAACCAGGTGCGCGCGATCCGGCGGCTGGCGGGGGCGGCGGAAGCCTTCGGGCTGGGGCGCGATATCGGGCCGATCAAGCCGGAGGGTGCGAGCGAGGTGCGGCAGGCCGCGCACGCCTTCAACCGCATGCAGGAACGCATCCGTCGCTTCGTCGGGCAGCGGACGGAGATGCTGGCGGGCATCAGCCACGACCTGCGCACGCCGCTGACGCGCATGCGGCTCGGGCTCGCGGTGCTGCCGCGCGCCGAGGAGGAGGAGGAGGACGTCGCCGCGCTGACCCAGGACCTGGAGGAGATGGAGCGGATGATCGCCGCCTACCTCTCCTTCGCGCGCGGCGAGGGGCTGGAGGCGGCGCGACCCGCCGACCTCGCCCAGATCGTGCGCGACGTGGCGCGCCGGGCGCAGCGCGACGGGGCTGAGGTGGCGGTGGAGGCGCCGGGATCGCTGGTGCTGCCGCTGCGCGCGGATGCGCTCCGGCGATGCTTGGCGAACCTGCTCGACAACGCGCGCAAGCATGCGCGGCGGATCGCGGTCGCGGTGGCGGAGGTGCCGCGCGAGCTCGGGCGCGGATCGGCGGGCGGCTGGGCGCAGGTCACGGTGGACGATGACGGGCCGGGCATCCCGGAGCCGCAGCGGGAGGAGGCCTTCCGGCCCTTCGCGACGCTGTCGTCGGGCGGGACCGGCCTGGGCCTGGCGATCGCGCGGGACATTGCGCGGGCGCATGGCGGGGATATCGTGCTGGAGGAGAGCCCGCTGGGGGGGTTGCGGGCGCGGGTTAGGTTGCCGGTGTAGGGAGCCGGGGGCCGTAGCGGGTTGCCCCCACCCCGGCCCTCCCCCGTAAACGGGGGAGGGAGAGGGGGTTACTCTGCCGTTTCGGGCTCGCGTTCGGGCTGGTCGCCTTCGCCTTCCTCGGGCTTCGGGAGGGCGGGCGGGGCGGCCTCGGTGTAGTCGAAGGCGAGCGTGCCGTCGCGCAGGTTCACCTTCACCGCGCCGCCCTTGGCGAGCTTGCCGAATAGCAGCTCCTCCGCGAGCGGCTTCTTGACGTGCTCCTGGATCACGCGCGCCAGCGGGCGTGCGCCGTAGAGCGGGTCGTAGCCCTTCTCGGCGAGCCACTCGCGCGCCGCGCTCGACAGCTCGATCGTCACGTTGCGGTCGGCGAGCTGCGCCTCGAGCTGCATGACGAACTTGTCCACCACGCGCGCCACGATCTCCGGCGAGAGGCCGGCGAAGGCGATGACGGCGTCGAGCCGGTTGCGGAACTCCGGCGTGAACATCCGCTGGATCGCCTCGGCATCCTCGCCGACGCGCACGGAGCTGCCGAAGCCGATGGCGGGCTTGGCCATGTCGGCGGCGCCCGCATTCGTCGTCATGATCAGGATGACGTTGCGGAAATCCACCGTCTTGCCGTTGTGGTCCGTCAGCTTCCCGTGGTCCATGACCTGCAGCAGGATGTTGTAGAGGTCCTGGTGCGCCTTCTCGATCTCGTCGAGCAGCAGGACGCAGTGCGGGTGCTGGTCAATGCTGTCGGTCAGCAGGCCGCCCTGGTCGAAGCCGACATAGCCCGGCGGCGCGCCGATCAGCCGGCTGATGCTGTGCCGCTCCATGTATTCGGACATGTCGAAGCGGATCAGCTCGATGCCGAGCGTCTTCGAGAGCTGCTTCGCGACCTCCGTCTTGCCGACGCCGGTCGGGCCGCTGAACAGGTAGTTGCCGATCGGCTTCTCCGGGTCGCGCAGGCCGGCGCGGGATAGCTTGATCGCGGCCGCCAGCGCCTCGATCGCCTTGTCCTGGCCGAACACCATGGACTTCAGGTCGCGCTCCAGCGTGCGCAGCACTTCCTTGTCGTCGGCGCTGACCGATTTCGGGGGGATGCGCGCGATCTTCGCGACGATCTCCTCCACGTCCTTCAGCGTGACCGTCTTCCGGCGCTTGTTCTCCGGCAGCAGCATGCGGGAGGCGCCGACCTCGTCAATGACGTCAATCGCCTTGTCCGGCAGCTTGCGGTCGTGGATGTACTTGGCCGAGAGCTCGACCGCGGCGCGGATGGCTTCCGGCGTGTAGCGGACCTTGTGGTGCTTCTCGTAGTTGGTCTTCAGGCCCTGCAGGATCTTCACCGCGTCCTCGGGCGTCGGCTCGTTCACGTCTATCTTCTGGAAGCGGCGGACGAGCGCGCGATCCTTCTCGAAGTAGTTGCGATATTCCTTGTAGGTCGTGCTGCCGATGCAGCGCAGCGTGCCTTGCGCCAGCGCGGGCTTCAGCAGGTTGGACGCGTCCATGGCGCCGCCGCTGGTCGCACCCGCGCCGATCACCGTGTGGATCTCGTCAATGAAGAGGATGCTGCCGGGCTGGTTCTCCAGCTCGTTCACCACGGCCTTCAGCCGCTCCTCGAAGTCGCCGCGGTAGCGGGTGCCGGCGAGTAGGCTGCCCATGTCTAGCGCGTAGATCACGCTCTTCAGCAGCACTTCCGGCACGTCGCCCTCGACGATCCGCTTGGCGAGGCCTTCCGCGATCGCGGTCTTGCCGACGCCGGGGTCGCCGACATAGAGCGGGTTGTTCTTGGTGCGGCGGCAGAGGATCTGGATGGTCCGCTCGATCTCGCTGTCGCGGCCGATCAGCGGATCAATCTTGCCCTGCTGCGCCTTCTTGTTGAGGTTGACGCAGTAGTTGGAGAGCGCGTCCTGCCCGCGGCCGCCGCGCTGCGGCTTCTCCTCCTTCTCCGGCTGCTCCTCGGAGTTGTTGCTGTTGGCGCTGCCCTGGACCGGGCGCGTGGTGGAGCGGCCGGGCGCCTTGGCGATGCCGTGGCTGATGAAGTTCACCGCATCCAGCCGAGTCATGTCCTGGAGCTGGAGGAAATACACGGCGTGGCTCTCGCGCTCGGAGAACAGGGCGACGAGCACGTTGGCGCCGGTGACCTCGTCGCGACCGGAGGACTGGACGTGGATCGCGGCGCGCTGCACCACGCGCTGGAAGCCGGCGGTGGGCTTGGCGTCGCCGGCGCGGTCGGAGACGAGGCCGGCAAGGTCCTTGTCGAGGAATTCGGACAGGTCGCGCTTGAGCTTCTCGGCATCCACGCCGCAGGCGCGGAGCACGGTGGCCGCGTCCACGTCGTCGGCGAGGGCGAGGAGGAGGTGTTCGAGGGTCGCGTATTCGTGCCGGCGCTCGTTCGCGAGGCCGAGCGCACGATGGAGCGTCTGCTCGAGGTTACGGGACAGCATGGTCAGTGACGCTCCCTAGTGGGTGGGCAGGACGCTCAACGGAGCACCCCGACCGGGGTTGCCCAGAATGTGGTCTTTCCCTCCCCCTCGCGACAGATGCCGCGGCGCGAAATCATAGCGTGGATTCGGACCGGACTGGGACGCTACCGATCCGCCACTCGATTAACTCCACGTCACCTCTTGGGCGCGTCGTTCCTTCTCGCACTATTCTTTCTCGATCGTGCATTGCAGTGGGTGCTGGTTCTGGCGGGCCAGGTCCATCACCTGCGTCACCTTGTGCTCCGCCACCTCGTAGGTGAAGACGCCACAGACGCCGACGCCGCGGCGGTGGACGTGCAGCATGATGCGCGTCGCTTCCTCCCGCGTCTTGCTGAAGAAGCGTTCCAGGACGTGGACGACGAATTCCATCGGCGTGTAGTCGTCGTTCAGCATCAGGACCTTGTACATGGATGGCTTGCGGGTGCGCGGCCGCGTCTTGACCACCACGCCGGTGCCCGGCCCGCCATCCGAGCCGTTGCCCGGCCCATTCCCCTGGCCACCGCCTGGCCCGTTACGCTTGTCGCCGTTGCTCATGCCTGCCTTGATGCGCGCCTGCCAGCCTGACCTGGACCTCAACGGCAGGGCGCGGGCCGCACGCGGTCCGCGCCCTGCCCCCACGATATGCCGGTGGACAGGATATCGGAGGCGCGGGCCGCGAGTGAAGGGCTTGACGCGCGGTTGCGCGGGAAAGCGAAGGGGCCCGGCCGGACCGCCCCGCATCGGGACGGCCCCGCCGGGCCCCGGAACGCCGCGGCCCCGGTCGCCCGGGGCCGCGCAATCGTCGTCGTTCAGGCCGCGAGCGGCTTGGCGAACTTCTCGACCGCGAGCGTCAGGCGGGCGGTCAGCGGCGCGGAGGCCGTCTCGGCGAGGCGGAAGGTCGCCTCCTGGAGCTTGGCCGCCTCGCTCATCGAGCGCTCGACGGAGGCCTTGGCGAAGGCGGCCTGGATGTCGGCGGCCTCCTTCAGGCTCTTCACGGCGGCCATCGCCTTCGCGCTCTCAAGCGCGTGGTCGGTCAGCGCCTGGGTCACGGCGAAGACCTGCTTGCCGATGTCCTGGAAGCCGACGGCGAAGAGCTGCGCGGCCTTCGTCATCGCCTCGACATTGCCGCGGCTGAACTCGGCGGCATCCTCGGCGGCCTTGAAGAAGCCCTCGGTGCCCTTGGTGAACTGTTCCATGTTCTTCTCCATTGCTGCGCGGGCCTGGGTGGCGCCGCCTTCCATGAATGACTTCGCCTGCTCGGCGCCCTGCGCCGCGACCAGCGCGATCGCCCGCTTGCCCTGCTTCATCTCGTCGGCCATCGGTCTCTCCTGCAATCCTGGCTGTGCGACCGGCCCTGCGGTGGCCGGCCGGGAGCCGCGGATCCGGCCCCGATGATTTTGCTGCACCGCAGCACGACGCTGATCTAGCGATGGCGCGGACCGGCCGCAAGCAGTTTTTTGCGGTGCAGCATAACGGATTATTCATCGAATTGCCGGGCTTGCCGGCGGTGTGGAGGCGAATGCAGCGTTGTCGCCGTCGCAGCTTCAGCCCGGAAGTCCCTGCGTTTATGGCATGTTCCGGGCATGTTCACTGGACAGTGAGCGACGGTCTTCGATAGACTCTCGGTCGGACGGCGCCGCACGGGGGGTGAGGCGCCGGGGGGTCTAGAAGTCCATGCGTCTGGGGCACGCCTTGCGCGCCGGCCTGTTGGCCTGCGCTGCGCTCGCCATTGGGGCCGTGTGCGCCCCGCGAACCGTCCAGGCGCAAATCGGGTCGGAGCGCTACGCCGCCATCGTGCTCGATGCGCGCAGCGGCGCGGTGCTGGTCGCCGCCAACCCGGACGAGCAGCGCCATCCGGCCTCACTGACCAAGATGATGACGCTCTACATCACGTTCGAGGCGCTGCGCGAGGGGCGGTTGAGCCTGGAGTCGCGCGTACCCTTCTCGGAGGAAGCGGCGTCGCGCCCGCCCTCGAAGCTCGGGGTCCCGGCCGGCCAGTCCATCAGCGTGGAGCAGGCGATCCTCGCCCTCGTCACGCGGTCGGCCAACGATGTCGCCTCGGCACTCGGCGAACGGCTCGGCGGGTCGGAGCACCGCTTCGCGCAGATGATGACGCTGCGCGCCCGCGCGCTGGGGATGACGCGGACCACCTTCCGCAACGCCTCCGGCCTGCCGGACCTGGAGCAGGTGACGACGGCGCGCGACATGGCCACCCTCGGGCGCCGGCTCTTCCAGGACTTCCCGGAGCGCTACCATTATTTCGGCGTCACCCACGCGCAGCTCGGCGGCATGCGCATCCGCAACCACAACCGGATGCTCGACAGCTACGACGGGGTGGACGGCATCAAGACCGGCTACATCCACGCCAGCGGCTTCAACATCGTGACGAGCGCCTCGCGCAGCGGGCAGCGGCTGGTGGGCGCGGTGTTCGGCGGCAGCTCCTGGGTGGAGCGGGACGAGCACATGGCGAGCCTGCTGGATCGCGGGTTCGACCAGCTCGGAGTCGCGGTTGCGTCGCGCGATGCGCCGCGGCCGGTCCTGGTGCGCGCGGCGCATGCGGCGCCGGTGCCGCGCGCGGGGCGCGCGCGGGAGGCGGAGCGGGTGGCGCCGACCAGGCAGGCGGCGAGCCGGACGGCATCGCGCCGGGAAGCGGCGCGCGAAGCGCCTGCCCGCCGTTCGGCGCAGGTTGCGGCACGGCCCGCCCGTGGAGAGGCACGCCCCGCGGTGCAGCCGGTCCGGAATGCGGCTCGGCCAGCGACGCGGACGGCGGCGCCGGCGCGTCCGGCGCAGCAACTCATCGGGCCGGCGCCGCGGAACCTGGGGACGATCAGGACGGCGGAGGCGAGGTAGGGCGCGCTTCCCCCCACCCCGGCCAGCCTTCGGCGTCCGGCGCCTTTGGCGCCGAACCCCCCGTGAACGGGGGAGGGAGCGGTCAGCTCATCCCGCCGCGTGCGGCGACGGGCCAGAGGCATTCGACGCGGCCGTTCCTGACGCCGACGTACCAATCGTGGCGGTCCACGGTGGGGTCGCAATGGCCGGGGATGAGGCGGACCTTCTCCCCCCAGCCCGGCAGCGCCTCGCCGCGGAGCGTGCCGTGCTCGTCGGAGGCGCCGACATACGCGGCGCCCGGGAAGCCGTGGACGAGGGGCATGCCGCTGTCCACCGCGACGGCCTTGTGCCCGGCATCCAGCACCGCCACCCCGTCGCGCGGGGCGCTCATCACCTGGCTCAACACGAACAGCGCCTGGCGGAAGGGCGGCGGGTTCGCGTTGCGCGCGTAGTCGGCATCCATGAAGGCGTAGGAGCCGGCCTGGATCTCGGTCCAGATGCCGGTCGCGGCTTCGAGCTGGAAGGTGCCGGTGCCGGCGCCGCCGACGACCGCGCAATCCAGGCCGCGCTGGCGGCACTGCTCCACCGTGCGGCGGGTGCCCTCGGCGGCGAAGGCGATGGCGGCCTCGCGCTCCTCGGGGCTGCGCCGGTGCTGGGCGCTGCCGTGATAGGCCTGCAGGCCGCCGAAGATCAGGTGCGGGCTGGCGGCGATGCGCTCGGCGAGTGCGACCGCGGGTGGGCCAGGGTCCACGCCGCAGCGGCCGGCGCCGACGTCAATTTCCACCAGGACGGTCATGCGCAGGCCGGCCTCGCGCGCGGCGTCCTCGATGGCGGCGATGCCGCGCGCGTCATCGGTGCAGACGGCGACCCTGGCGATGCGCGACAGCGCGGCGAGGCGGGCGAGCTTGCGCGGGGCGACCACCTGGTTGCTGACGAGGATGTCGGGCACGCCGCCCCAGGCGAGCGCCTCGGCTTCCGCGACCTTCTGCACGCATTGGCCGATCGCGCCGCGGCGTATCTGGTGCAGCGCCACGACCGGCGATTTGTGCGTCTTGGCGTGGGCGCGGAGCTTCGTGGAAGTGCCCGCGAGGAGCGCGGCCATGGTGTCGAGGTTGTGCTCGAAGGCGTCGAGGTCGAGCAGGAGCGCGGGCGTGTCCACCTCCTCCTCGCGCATGCCGGGTTCGGCGGGAGGCGGGTTCGGCATCGGTCAGGTCTCGTGGGCGGCGAGTTCGGCGTGCAGCGCGTCGGCGATGCGGTCGAGTTCGGACGCGTCGTTGTAGCCGTGGAAGCTGAATCGGATGCGGCCGCGGCCGTTCCAGGCGAGGACGCCGCGCCTTGCCAGCGCGTCCACGACGGCCGAGGCGCGGGGGTGGGCGATGCAGACATTGGCGCCGTGCCGCGCGGGATCGGCGGGCGTGGTCGTCGCGATCCGGAGCTCCCGCAGGCGGTCCATCAGCCCGACGGTCAACGCCTGCACATGCGGCTGGACGGCAGCGCGCGGGTAGGCGTCGAAGAAGTCGAGCGCGGCGTGCATCGCATAGACGCCGGCATGGGAGGGGTTGCCGCGGGTGAAGCGGAGGGCGCCGGGGCGCAGCGCGACGGGGCGCGACCAGTCGAGGCCGTCCGCGTAGTCGAGCGAGTACCAGCCGGCCGTCGCCGGCGCCCAGCCTGGCTGGCGCGCGCGGTTCCAGTAGGCGACGGCGATGCCGGTCAGGCCGAGCATCCACTTGTAGCAGGCGGAGAAGGCGAAGTCGGCGACCCCAGCCTCGATCGGCATCCAACCGCTGGCCTGCGTGAAGTCCACCACCAGCATCCCGCCGGCGCCGTCGGCCACGCGGCGCAGCGCGGGCAGGTCGTGGCGGCGCCCATCCACCATGGAGACGGCGCTGACGGCGATGATCCGCGTGCGCGCGTCCGTTGCCGCGGCGACGGCGTCGGGGTCCATCGTGTCGGCGAAGCGCAGGGCGACGCCGCGGCGCATCGAGAGGGGCGCGACGACGGACGGGTATTCGTCGGTCGCGAGGATGACGTTGTCGCCGTCGCGCCAGTCGAGGCTCTCGACCAGGATGGACATGCCTTCGGCGACGGAGGAGACGAGGCCGATCTCCTCCGGCGCGACGGACCAGAAGGCGGCGAGGCGGGCGCGCAGGCGGTCGGCCTCGTCGTCCAGCCGCGGGCGGCTGGCGGGGCCGCTGGACTTGTCCGTCGCCATGCGATCCAGCGCGGCGGCCTGGGCGCGCAGGACCGGCGTCTCGCCGCCGGCGCAGGCGTGCACCGTGCCTGGTGGGATGCGGAAGGCGGCGGGGTCGAAGAGCGGCACGCGGTGGCCCATGCGGTTGCGTTCGGCGCCGAGACTGGCACGCTGCCCCACAGGAGGACAGATGGACTTCGCCGAGACGGACACCATGCGGTCGGTGCGCGAGGCGGTGGAGCGGCTCTGCGCGCGCTTCGGCGATGCGTATTGGCTGGAGGCCGACCGCGCGCACCGCTTCCCGCAGGAGTTCCACGCGGCGATGGCGGCGGAAGGCTGGCTCGGTATCTGCATGCCGGAGGGCGTGGGGGGCGCGGGGCTGGGTGTCTCCGAAGCGGCGGTGATGATGTCGGCCGTCGCGCAATCCGGCGCGGGGATGACGGGCGCCTCGGCAATCCACATGAACATCTTCGGCCCGATGCCGGTCGTGGTGTTCGGGACGGAGGCGCAGAAGGCACGGATGCTGCGGCCGCTGATCGCGGGGCGGGAGAAGGCGTGCTTCGCGGTGACGGAGCCGAATACCGGGCTGGATACGACGGGGCTCCGCACCTTCGCGGAGCGGCGCGGCGACCGCTACGTGGTGCATGGGCAGAAGGTGTGGATCAGCACGGCGCAGGTCGCCGACCGCGTGCTGCTGCTGGCGCGGACCACGCCGATCGAGCGCGTGGCGAAGCGGAGCGAGGGGCTCTCACTGTTCTACACGGCGCTCGACCGGAGCCGCGTGGAGGTGCGCGAGATCCCGAAGATGGGGCGGCACGCGGTGGATTCGAACCAGCTCTTCATTGACGGGCTGGAGGTTCCGGCGGAGGACCGCATCGGCGAGGAAGGGCGCGGCTTCGAGTACATCCTGCACGGGCTGAATCCGGAGCGCATCCTGGTGGCGGCGGAGGCGGTGGGCATCGGGCACGCGGCGGTCGCGCGGGCCGCGTCCTACGCGAAGGAGCGCGTGGTGTTCGGGCGGCCGATCGGCGCGAACCAGGGCGTGCAGCACCCGCTGGCGGCGTGCTGGATGAAGCTGGAGGCGGCGCGGCTGATGACGATGCAGGCGGCCTGGCGCTACGACCGCGGCCTGCCCTGCGGGGCGGAGGCCAACGCGGCGAAGTGGCTGGCCGGCGAGGCCGGGTTCGAAGCGGCGCACACCGCCGTGATGACGCTCGGCGGCTACGGCTACGCCGAGGAGTTCCACCTGGAACGCCTGCTGCGCGAGAGCTTCATCCCGCGCATCGCGCCGGTCAGCCCGCAGCTCGTGCTGTGCTATGTCGCGGAACGCGTGCTGGGGCTGCCGAAGAGCTACTGATGGACGGGATCGAGGCCGACGCGACGCGGATCGCGACGCCGTGCGGCGACGGCGCGATGATCTGGCGGGTCTGGAACGTCCGGGCCGACGACCCGATCGTGCTGCTGCACGGCGGCAGCGGATCGTGGCGGCACTGGGTGCGGCAGATCCCGTCCCTCTCCGCGGGGCGGCAGGTGATCGCGCCGGACCTGCCGGGCCTCGGCGACAGTGACATGCCCGCCGAACCGCATGATCCCGATCATGCCGCGCGGATCGTGCTGCGGGGCTGGGCCGATGCGGTGGGGGACGCGCCGGCCGACCTCGTCGGCTTCTCCTTCGGCGCGATCGTCGCGGGGCTGCTGGCGAGGCCGCTGGGCGCGCGGCTGCGCTCGCTGACGCTGGTGGGCGCCGGCGCGGTCGGCGTGGCGCGCAACCCGGTGCCGCTGGTCAAGCTGCGCGACAAGGCAGGCGAGGAGCGGGTGGCGGCGCATCGCGCGAACCTGCTCTCTCTGATGATCGCCGATCCGGCGCGGGTGGACGAGGATGCGCTGCCGATACAGGAATGGAACACCGTCCGCGCGCGCTTCCGCAGCCGCGGCTACGCGAACCGGACGATCCTGAAGGATGCGCTGGCCGGCACGACGGTGCCGCTGACCGTCCTCTACGGCGAGCACGATCAGGTGGCGCGCGGGCACATTCCCGACCGGATCGCCGCGCTGCGGGACGCGCGGCCTGACGCGGCGGCGGAGGTGATCGCGGGCGCCGGGCATTGGGTGCAGTACGAGGCGCCGGAGGCCTTCGGCGCCGCGTTGGATCGCGCCTTGCGCCGGGGGGACCCGTTTCGCCGGCCGGCGACGCCCATGGTATAGCCGCGGATGGTCCGCACCGAGGAACGACCGATGCTGCGCCGCCGCGCCCTGCTCGCCCTGCCCCCTGCCCTTCTGGCGCTGCCGGCGCTGGCGCAGGCCACCTGGCCCTCCCGCCCGATGCGCGTCGTCGTGCCCTTCCCGCCCGGCGGCACGACCGATTTCATCGCGCGGCTCGTCGGGACGCGGCTGGCGACGGCGCTCGGGCAGCCCGTAGTGATCGAGAACCGCGGCGGCGCGGGCGGCACGGTGGGGTCGGATCAGGTGGCGAAGAGCGCGCCGGACGGGACGAGCTTCGTCGTCTCCAACATCGCGAGCCACGGCGTGGGGCCGAGCGTGTACCGCACCATGCCCTATGACAGCGTGCGGGACTTCGCGCACATCGCGCTGATGGCGGAGATTCCCTCGGTGCTGGCGGTGAACGCCAGCGGCCCGATCCGGGGCTTCGGCGACTTCGTCGCGACCTGCCGGGCGCGGCCGGGCGCGGTGACGGTGGCATCCCCGGGCAACGGCACGTCCTCCCACGCGAAGCAGGAAATCCTGAAGCGCTCGGCGGGGATCGAGACGATCCATGTGCCGTATCGCGGCAGCGGGCCGATGCTGAACGACCTGACGGCGGGCGCGGTGGACGCGATGATCACGACGCTGGTGGAGGCCGGGCGGAACGAGCGCTTCCGGCTGCTGGCCGTCACCGCCGCGACGCGCGTGCAGGGCTGGCCGGACCTGCCGACCTTCGTGGAGCTGGGCCACCCCGACCTCGTCGCCTCCACCTGGTTCGGGCTGTCAGGGCCGGCCGGGCTGCCGGAGCCGATCGTGGCGCGGCTGAACACGGAGGTGCTGGCCGCGCTCGCCAGCCCGGAGATCGCGCCGCGGCTGGTCGAGACAGGTGCGACGCCGCGGCGGATGAGCGCGGCGGAGTACACCGCCTTCGTCGCGTCCGAGGTGCGGCGCTGGGCGGCGGTGGTGCAGGCGGCGGGGATCCGTATCGAGTGAGGCTCGCGCCTGCGCCCGGCGCGCGGATCGCGGTGACCGGCGGCGCCGGGGGGATCGGGCGTGCGCTGGTCGCCGCCCTGGCCGAGGGTGGCTGCGCGGTGACGGTGCTGGACCTGCCGGCCTCGCTCGCCGCGCATCCCGTGCCCGAGGGCGTGCGTGCGATGCCGCTGGACGCGACGGACGAAGCCGCGGTGACGGAGGCGTTCGCCGGGCTCGGCCCCCTGGACGGCTTCGTCGCGCTCGCCGGGTTCGCGGGGCCGCGGTTGCCGGTCGCCGGCACGCCCGCCGCGCTCTGGGCCGAGGTGGCGGAGGGCAATCTGCGCGCCACCTTCCTCTGTGCCCGCGCGGCATTGCCGCTGCTGCGCGCCGGCACGTCGCCGGCGATGGTGCTGATGTCCTCGGGCCTCGCGGCCAAGCCGGCGCCGGGATACGCGCCCTATGCCGCGGCGAAGGCGGGCGTGCTGGCGCTGGCGCGGACGCTGGCGGCGGAGAATGCGCCATGGCTGCGCGTGAACGCGGTCGCGCCCTCGGCGGTGGAGACGGCGTTCCTGGAGGGCGGGACCGGGCGCGAAGCATCGCCGGCGCGGCTGGATCGTGAGGCGTATGCACGGGGCGTCCCGCTCGGCCGGCTGGCGGTGCCGGAGGATCTGGTCGGGCCTCTGCTCTTCCTGCTCGGGCCAGCGAGCGCCTATGTCACGGGGCAGACCCTGCACGTGAATGGTGGGCTGCTGATGCCATGAGGGGGAGAGGTGCCGACGGTGTCCACGTTCGATATCACCGGCCGCCATCACCCTCGCGCGCCACTTCAAGGGCGCCCGCGCCCGGGCTAGACGGTTCCGCCATGACGAAGCCGCCGCCCGAACGGAAGCCTGCGGACCCCAAACCGGACCGCGAGGCGCGGCTGGCCGCGGCGCTGCGGGAGAACCTGAAGCGCCGCAAGGCGCAGGCGCGCGCGCGGAAGATTGCGGAGCCGGTCACGAAGGAGGGCTGATGGACGCCCCTGCCCGCCTGCGCTAACCCCGGCGGCACTCAGCGAGGCCCCTGCCCCATGCCCATCTTGCCCGACACCTGGATCCGCCGCATGGCGGCCGAGCACGGCATGATCGAGCCCTTCGTCGAGAGCCAGCGGCGGGAGGGCGTGATCTCCTTCGGTCTGTCCTCCTACGGCTACGACGCGCGCGTGGCCGACGAGTTCAAGGTGTTCACCAACGTGGACAACGCGCTGGTGGACCCGAAGGCGTTCTCCGATGCCGGCTTCGTCACGCGGCGCGGCGAGACCTGCATCATCCCGCCGAACTCCTTCATGCTGGGCCACACCGTCGAGTATTTCCGCATCCCGCGCGACGTGCTGGTGATCTGCCTGGGCAAGAGCACCTATGCGCGCTGTGGCCTGATCGTGAACGTCACGCCGCTGGAGCCGGAGTGGGAAGGCCAGGTGACGATCGAGGTCAGCAACACCACGCCGCTGCCGGCGCGCATCTATGCCAATGAGGGCATCTGCCAGTTCCTGTTCCTCCAGGGTGCCTCGCCGCCCGAAGTGAGCTACGCGGACCGGAAGGGGAAATACATGGGCCAGCGCGGCGTCGCGCTGCCGAAGCTCTGATGGATCGCATCCGGATCCGCGGCGGGCGGCAGCTGAACGGCACGATCCCGATCGGCGGGGCGAAGAACGCGACGCTGCCGCTGATGTGCGCCGCGCTGCTCTCCGACGGACCGCTCGTGCTGGAGAACGCGCCGGATCTGGCCGACATCGCAACGATGCGCGCGCTGCTCGTGGGGCACGGGCTGGCGGTGGAGCATGACCGCGCGGGGCGGCACCTGGTGCTCTCGGGCCGCGCGACGAACCTGGAGGCGCCGTATGACATCGTGCGCAAGATGCGCGCGAGCGTGCTGGTGCTCGGGCCGCTGCTGGCGCGCTACGGGGAGGCGAAGGTCTCGCTGCCCGGCGGCTGCGCGATCGGCACGCGGCCGGTGGACCTGCACCTGAAGGGGCTGGAGGCGATGGGCGCGACCATCGCGCTCGACAGCGGCTACATCGAGGCGCGCGCACCGGCGGGCGGGCTGAAGGGCGCGCGCATCATCTTCCCGCAGGTGAGCGTCGGCGCGACCGAGAACGTCCTCATGGCCGCGACGCTCGCCGAGGGCACGACGGAGCTGGTGAATGCGGCGCGGGAGCCGGAGATCGGCGACCTGGCGATGTGCCTGATGCGCATGGGCGCGCGGATCGAGGGCATCGGGACGGACCGGCTGACGGTGGAAGGCGTGCGGTCGTTGGGCGCGGCGACGCATCCGGTCATCCCCGACCGTATCGAGGCCGGCACCTATGCCTGCGCGGCGGCGATCACCGGTGGCGTGGTGAAGCTGGAAGGCGCGCGGCTGGTGGATCTCGGCGCGGTGGTGCGGGTGCTGCGCGATGCCGGCGTGGACGTGGCGGAGAGGCATGACGGGTTGCAGGTCTCGCGCCTGAACGGCCTGCACGGGACGGATGTGATGACGGAGCCGTTCCCGGGTTTTGCCACCGACATGCAGGCGCAGTTCATGGCGCTGATGTGCGTGGCCGATGGTGCGGCGATGATCACCGAGACGATCTTCGAGAACCGCTTCATGCACGTGCCCGAACTCATGCGCATGGGCGCGCGCATCAAGTACCACGGGCAGAGCGCCATCGTGCGCGGCGTGCCGAAGCTGTCGGGCGCGCCGGTTATGGCGACGGATCTGCGGGCGTCCGTGTCGCTGGTGCTGGCGGGGCTGGCGGCAGCGGGGGAGACGATCGTCAACCGCGTGTACCACCTCGACCGCGGGTATGAGGCGGTGGAGCGGAAGCTGGCGGCGGTGGGGGCGGGGATTGAGAGGCTGTCTAATTAGTTGCAAATATTGCTTGTGCAAGCATCACGTTCGGTTAACATCGGCCCGTTCGGCAAACTTGGACCCGGAGGGCGTGATGAACAAAGTTTCAATTTTCTTGATAGCGCTTCTCCTTCTTGGTTGCGCACAAGCAAGTAGCAGTGGCAACAACTCGAATCCGTCAGCAACAAACACGGTAACTACTAATCCGATTGTTTCACCAAACATTAACTGGCCAAACCGATGAGCATTCGTATATGTTCTTTGATTTCGTGTGGCGTGTTTACTGTTTTGGGCGCGTGCTCGTCTGGCTCGAGTAGTGGCGACTATTCGCCGGTGGATTCGCGCACATCGATCGTCAATCCGATTGGGGGCCTTGCGGAGCTCTTTAGGGCCATAACTCCCCGAATGTGCGTTACTCAATTCGGATCTTGTATGTACGGAACGGGCGAAGCTAATCAGCCGTGCATTTGTTACAGCGGTGGCGCAGCGTTCCCAGGACTTACCGCAAGATGAAGACCGTTCCGTAGGACGAGCAATTGGAGCGTGACGAGGTGGGGAAAGGCGAAGGCGCACCGTTGACTAGGTCGTGAACTCATAAAGCGGGGAGTGGGAGGCGGTCAGCGCTCGACCGGGAGAGCGCGACGTATAGCGGCAGCCCAGTCTGATCGTTGGGCCGGGTCGATGTCCAAGCTGCCAAGGAGCACAGCAAGGTCGTCCGATGTTCGGCCGCCACGTTCCCAATATGCTTCAAGGAAGAGCTTCATAGCTTCGAAACCAACCTCTTTGTCGAAGGAGCATGCGTTGCGAGGATCGCCCATGAAGTCAAAGTCGCACTTCGTAGGATTAGCTGCAACCGCGATAATTCCCCTTTCATCGAGTGCAGGGTTCTGATTCAGCGTCGGCATGAGCCGATATGATCTGACCGACTTCGAGTGGCGCGTGATCGAGCCGCTCTTGCCCAACAAGCCGCGAGGCGTACCGCGTGTCGATGACCGTAGGACGCTGAACGGCATCTTCTGGGTGCTGCGTTCCGGTGCCCCGTGGCGCGACCTGCCCGAGCGCTATGGCCCGCGCACCACCTGCGACAACCGCTTCGTGCGATGGCGAAAGGCGGGCGTGTGGGACCGGCTGATGGACGCCATCACCGCCGTCCATGACGGTGAAATCCAGATGATCGACAGCACCTCCGTTCGCGCCCACCAGCAGGCGGCGACGGCAAAAAGGGGGGTGCAGATCACTGTCTCGGTCGATCACGCGGCGGGCTCACGACCAAGATCCACGTCGTCGTCGACGCGCAGGGCCTTCCGATCCGGCTCGGCCTGACCGCAGGGCAGACGCACGATGGGCAGATCGCCGACCGGCTGCTTGATCACCTCGGTCCGCATACCATCGTGCTGGCCGACAAGGCTTACGACGCCGACCGCATCCGCGCGCTGATCCAAGACCAGGGCGCCACGCCCAACATCCCGCCCAAGAGCAACCGCCGCTGGAAGCCCTGCTTCAGCAAACCGCTCTATCGGGAGCGCAACCTCATCGAGCGGTTCTTCTCAAAGCTGAAGCACTTCCGCCGTGTCGCCACCCGCTGCGACAAGCTCGCCGCCAACTTCCTCGCCATGGTCCAGCTCGCCTCTATGCGCCTCTGGCTCCGAGCTTATGAGTCTACGGCCTAGGACGGACCTGCGTACCTCTACCGGCTTGAAGCGGTTAAGCTTTGCCGCGCAGGCCGAGACAGTTGGCAACCGCGCCTCTTTCCTCGACCGCATCTGCGAGGCGATGGAGAGAAAGCTGACGGCGGTGAGGGCGGAGATCGAACGCGTCTGATCTCGCGCGGCGCGGGCGGGGGGCACCTCACCGGAACATCCCGCCCCCATCCACGTCCACCACCGTTCCGTTGACGTAGCCCGCGCGCGGCGAGGCGAGGAAGGCCGCGAGGTCGCCGATTTCGCGGGGCTCGATCGGGCGGGCGAAGGGCAGGCCGGTCAGCGTCTCGGGCCAGCGGGCCTCGTCGCCGAACTTCAGCTTCGCGTTGGCGCGGGCCTGGGTCTCCATGCGCTCGGTGCGCGTGACGGCGGGGTTGATGCCGAGGACGCGCACGCCGCTCTCCTGCGCGGCGCCGCCGAGCGCCGCGGTGAAGGCGATCAGCGCCGCGTTGCCCGCGCCGCCGCAGATGTAGCCGGCGCGCGGGATGCGGCCGGCCATGCCGATGATGTTCAGGATGACGCCGGATCTCCGCGCCTCCATGCCGGGCAGGTAGAGCCCGCAGAGGTGGATGTAGCCGAGCACCTTGAGGTCCCAGGCGGCCTGCCAGCGGGCGATCGGGATGTCCTGCAGGCGGCCGGAGGGGATGGCGCCGGCGTTGTTCACCAGCACGTCGCAGTCGGGATGGGCGGCGTGCAGGCGCTCGCGGTCCTCGGCGCGCGAGAGGTCGGCGGGGAAGGTCTCGATGCGGAGCTGGTGGGCGGCGCGGATCGTGTCCGCGGCGGCGGTGAGCGCCCCGGGGTCGCGGGAGACGAGGACCAGGTCGCAGCCGGCCTCGGCGAAGGAGTGCGCGCAGGTGAGGCCGATGCCCTTGGAGCCGCCGGTGATCAGGACGCGGCGGTTCTGCAGTTGAAGGTCCATGTGACGCCCCCACCCCAGCCCTCCCCCGCTTCGCAGGGGAGGGAGAAGAACTAAATCTCCAGCTCGATCACGAACGGGCCGTCGCGCGAGAAGCTCTGGCGCATCAGGTCGGCGCAGCCTTCGAGCGTCGTCGTCTTCGCGGCCTCCACGCCCATGCCGTTCGACAGCTTCACCCAGTCGAGGTCGGGGTTGCCGAGGTCGAGCATGTCCATCGCCGTGCGGCCGGGATTGGCGCCGACGCCGCGGTATTCGCCGAGCAGGATGGCGTATTTGCGGTTGGAGAGGAGGACCGTCGTCACCGGCAGCCGCTCGCGCGCCTGGGTCCACAGGCCCTGGAGCGTGTACATCGCCGACCCATCGGCCTGCAGGTTCACCACGCGGCGGCCGCCCCCGCCGATCGCGGCGCCGGTCGCCAGCGGGATGCCGCAGCCGATGGCGCCGCCGGTGATCTGCATCCAGTCATGCGGCGGCGCGGCGTGGGTCTCCTTGAAGAAGCCGCGGCCGAAGGAGACGCTCTCATCCGCCACGAGGGTGTTTTCGGGCATCGTCGTGGCGAGCGTCCGCGCCAGGCCCTCCGGCGTCGGCGCGCCGCGCGCGGCTTCGGGGCGCGGGCCGGGATCGGGGATGGCGGCCGCCGGCGCGTTCAGCTCCTCGGCCAGGGCGCGCAGCGCGGCGACCGGGTCGGCCTCGTAGCGGGTGAGGCCGATGATGTCGGCGTCCTCGCGGTGGTGGCGGGAGGGCTTGCCGGGATAGGCGAAGAAGCCGACCGGCGCCTTGGCGTTGACCAGGATGATCGTGCCGTAGGGCTTCAGCGCCTCGATGGCGAGGTCCACGGGATAGGGCACGCGCTCCAGCGGCAGGCGGCCGCGGCCGCGCTCGACGCGGCCGTTCGACATCTCGGCCATCACCTTGGCACCCGTCGCCTGGCCGATGCGCCAGGCGAGCGCCTGCGCCTCCGCCCGCAGGGCGAAGCCGCCGAGCAGGATCAGCACGTCGCGGCGGTCGCGCAACGCGCGGGCGGCGGTGCGGATGGCGAGCGGATCGGCGTCGGGCATCGCCGGCACCGGCAGCGCGGGCGCGGGACCGTCGGGTGCGTCGTCCCAGCAGGTGTCGGAGGGCAGGATGAGGGTCGCGATCCCGCCGGGGGAGGTGCGCGCCGCCTGCACCGCGACGGCCGCGTCGCGGGCGACCTCGGTCGCGCGCGCCACCGTGCGCGTCCAGGCGGAGACGCCGCGCGCCCAACCTTCGGTGTCGGCGGTCAGTTGCGCGTCGAGCGGCCGGTGGTAGGTCGCCTGGTCGCCGACGCAGTTCACGATGCCGGAACGGGCGCGGCGGGCGTTGTGCAGGTTCGCCAGGCCATTCGCCAGGCCAGGTCCGCAATGCAACAGGGTCGCCGCCGGCTTGCCGGTGACGCGGAAATAGCCGTCCGCCATGCCGGTGACGACGTTCTCCTGCAGGCCTAATACGCAACGCATGCCGGGAATGCGGTCCAGCGCCGCGACGAAGTGCATCTCGCTCGTGCCGGGGTTGGCGAAGCAGACCTCCACGCCCGAGCGCAGCAGCGTATGGACCAGACTCTCAGCGCCGTTCACCGTTCCACTCCGTCCCGTGAGGGGGCGGACCCTGCGCGCCCGGCCCCGGTGCCGCAATAGGGGCGCCGGGGCCACGGGGCGGGAAGATTTGTGGCCGGGACTTTACCGATGTTCATGTCGCCGCAATGTTGCCGTGCCCGGAAGGGATAGGGGCATCCGGAACCGGCGGTGCCGGCGCGGTTGAGGGGGAGGGTCTGGGATGCCGCGGCTGGCGGTAGCGTTCTTCTGTTCCGGCTTCGCCGCGCTGCTCTGCCAAATCGTCTGGCAGCGGATGCTCGGCATCTTCGCAGGGTCGGACACCGTCTCGGCTGCGCTCGTCGTCGGCGCATTCCTCGCGGGGTTGGGGCTGGGGTCCATCCTGGGGGCCAAGGTCGCGGACCGGCTCTCGCCCTATCGCGCGATGCTGGGCTTCGCGGCGGCGGAGGCGCTGGTGGCGCTGTTCGCGCTCGGCTCCAAGGCGTTCCTCTATGATCTCCTGGCGACGGGCCTGGCCGGCGTGGTGGACAGCCCGGTGCTGATCTTCGCGCTGTGCTTCGCCGGGCTGGTGCTGCCGACGACTTTGATGGGCGCTTCGCTGCCCCTGCTGGCGCGCGCTGTGGCGACGAATCTGGACACGGTCGCGGAGCGGATCGGCACGCTGTACGGGCTGAACACGCTCGGTGCCGGGCTGGGCGCGCTGCTGGGCGGGTGGCTGCTGGTCGGCAATCTCGGCTTCGTCGGCGCGCTGGTGCTGGCGGCCGGGCTGGACCTGGCCGCGGCGGCCCTGGCGCTGACCCTGCTGCCGGCGCTGCGGGGCGTTGAGACGCCGCGCCCGGCCGCGAAGGCGACGGGCGTCGCGCAGCCCGAACCCTTCGGCAGCCTGCGGCTCTGGTGCCTTCTGGTATTCCTCTCGGGCTACGTGATCGTCGCGCTGGAAATCGTCTGGGTGCGGCTGATGGGGCAGGTCGGGCAATATCACGCCTACCTGTTCCCGACCGTGCTCGGCGTCTTTCTGCTGGCGGATGGCCTGGGCATGGCGGTCGCGGCCCGAATGGTGCGGCGCATGCGGGATCCGCGGCCGGCCTTCTTCCTGACGCAGGCGGGCGGCTTCGTGCTGGGCGCGGCGCTGATCCTCGCGCTGTATTGGGCGCTGCCCCACTGGCCGATCAACGCCACGGTCTCGGCCGACGTGCAGCGCATCCGGGGCGAGGGGCTGCTGACCGTCGTGCTGCTGATCGTGCTCGTGGTCGGCCCGCCCTCCTTTCTCATCGGCATGACTTTTCCCTTCGTGCAGCGCGCGGTACAGCAGGACCTGGCGAGCGTGGGGGCGCGGGTCGGCTGGGTGCAGCTCGCGAACATCCTGGGCAACGCGGCCGGGTCGGTGGGGACGGGGATCGTCACCTTCCACCTGCTCGGCACGGCGGGCACGCTGCGGATGCTGGCGGCGCTCTCGCTGCTGCTGCTGCTGTTCTGGCTGTGGAAGGGCGGGTTGCGGCGGCCGGAGCTGGGGCTGGCCGGCGCCTGCGCCGCCGTGCTGGTCCTGCTGCCCTCCAACGCCGCGTTCTGGTCGCGCCTGCATGCCGAGCGGCCGGGCCACCGCGTCGCCTGGGCGGAGGACCGCTCCGGCGTCGCGTTCTTCCGCGACGATTCAGTGGGCGCCGACCCGCACGGGCCGTTCTTCATCCAGGGCTTCAGCCAGGGCCGCATCCCCTTCCTGCCCATCCACCAGTTCCTCGGCGCGGTCGGCCCGCTGATCCATCCGAACCCGGAGCGCGTGCTGTGCATCGGCATCGGCTCCGGCGGCACGCCCTGGGCGGCGGGCATCGCGCCGGCGACGCGGAGCATCCGCGCGATCGAGCTGGTCGGGCCGGTGCTGACCGCATTGGAGGAACTGGGCGAGAGGCATCCGGAGGGCCCGATCGCCGAGATGTTCCGCAACCCGCGCTGGACGCTGGAATACGGCGACGGACGGCGCGCGCTCTCCAAGGGAGAGGAGCGCTACGACATCATCCAGGCCGATGCGATCCTTCCCGAGGGATCGCATTCCGGCCTGCTCTATTCCGAGGAGTTCCTGCGATCGGTGCGGCGCCGGCTGGCCCCGGGCGGACTCTACGTGCAGTGGGGGCCGTCGCTGCGCAGCGTCGAGACCTTCGCGAGCGTGTTCCCGCACACCCTGCTGCTGATGCCCGCCTCCGTGCTGATCGGCTCGGAGACGCCGATCCCGTTCAATGCGGGTGCGCTGGCGCAGCGCCTGGCGGAACCGGCGGTCGCGGCGCATCTCGCGCGGGGGAACCGCGGCTTCGACGACTACGCCTCCTTCTTCGCGCGTGAGCCGCTGACCTGGACACCGGGCATGCCGCGCGGCGAGGCATCGCTGACGGACGTGTTCCCGCGCGACGAGTTCTACCTCAACAACCCCGTCCTCGGGACGCAGGCGCTGACGCGCCCGCAGCGCGCACTCGCCGGCGCCGCGCCGCGCTGAGAGGCTGGCGCGAACCGACGCGGTCGCGTAATCTTCCGTCAGGGGAAGGTGGAGAGGCGCAATGCGCGTGTTGGTTGCCGGCTTCATCTGCGGCGCGCTGGCGGTGCTGCTGTTCCACCAAGCGACGATCTTCCTGCTCCACTACCAGTTCGACGTACTCCGCACGATCGGCGTGCCGGAAGGCTTGCGCCCGTCCGGTGCCGGTTTCGCGCTGCGGTCGGTGCCGCCGTTCGGCGTGCCGCAGGTGGTCAGCCTGATGTTCTGGGGCGGCGTCTGGGGGATGCTGCTGGCGGCGCTGATCGGGTGGCTGCGGCTTCCTGGCCTGCTGACCGGCTTCCTGCTCGGCGCGGTCGCCTGCACGATCGTGGGCTTCACGCTCGTTGCCGGGATCCGCGGGACGGCGATGCTCGCGGGGGGCAACCCGATGCTCTGGCTGCGCGCCGGGCTGGTCAATGGCGCCTGGGGATGGGGGACGGCGGCGCTGCTGACCGTCGCGCTGCCGAGCGGCAGGCACTGACCTACAGCGTCGTGCCTGACCTCTGGATCAGGCACGACGCTGTAGGCTGTTGTTTGTAGAGCAGATTCACGCTTCCAGGCGCGTCCGCCTTCCAGCGATCTGCTCTAGCCAGGCAGCCGCGCGAAGAGCGCCGAGAGTTCGGATTGGCGGCGGCAGCCGGTCTTGCGGCGGATGGCGGCGAGGTGGGATCGGGCGGTTTCGGTGCCGATTTTCCGGCGCTTCGCGTGCTCGGCCGGTGAGCGGCCCGCGGCCAGGGACGCGGCGAGCGACGCCTCGGCCTGCGTCAACCCGTAGAGGCGTGCGAGCAGGGCAGCGCTCGGGCGCGCGCGCCGAGCGGGGTCGCCGACCAGCAGCATGGCGCCGCGGAAGCCGGAGGGGATTTCCGCAACCTCCGCGCGAACCACCGGCACGGCTCGGACAAACCACGGGGAGCGGCCGGAGCGGCGCGGCAGGGCGAGGCTGCCGGCGGCGGGCAGCAGCCCGACCTGCCCGGCGGCGGCGGCCAGCGCGGCCGTGACCGCGCGGGACAGCGCGACCCGCACGGCCGGATAGGGCACGTCGAGGCCGTCCGGGGCCAGGGCGAGGCCGTCGGCCTCGGCGGCCATGCGGCGGAGCGCGGCGTTGGCGAAGACGAGGTTGCGCGCCTCATTGAGGATGGCGACGCCCTCCTCCAGCGCGTCCAGGCCGGCGCCGAGCGCCGGGCCGGGCGTGTCGCGCGGCGCGGTGAGCTGCGCGTCGGCGGCGAAGACGCGGCGGAGGTGCGGGAACATCGCCTCGAGCAGCGCGACGCGATCCGGCTCGAAGGGTGCTTCGGCGTACCGGCGGTGGAAGAAGACGCCGGCGAGGCTGGTGCCTTCCCGCCGCAGGGGGATGCCGATGGCGTGGAAGGCGGCGTCGTTCGGGCGGCCCCACTCGTTCCAGAAGCGGCTTCGGCGCAACTCCTCGGGGGCGATGACGCGGGAGACGTCGTGCACGCCGGGTTCCATCGCCGCGCCGGCGCGGGCCCAGGGGTCGTGGCGGACCCAGTAGCGGGCGTATTCGGCCATCGCCGTGCCGGCGATGCCGCCATGCCCGGCGGATTCGCTGCCAGTCGGACGCCCGTCGCGGTAGCGGATGGTGTGGACGGCGTGGCTGGAGGCGCCGACGCGGGACGCCAGGGATCGCAGCGAGGCGAGGAGTCCGGCGCCGTCGAGGAGCGAGGCGTAGAGGTCCGTCGCGATGTCCGAACAATCGGGCTTCATCTCGAAATCGTTTCAGAGAGGGGGAGCCGGCTCGCGAATTTCGTCACGCGTAGCAGGATATACAGGAGCAGCGGTTGAATTGGAACACCCGTTCTCACCCGTTCGGGGGAGAGGCTCGTGGCTTGCGGGCGGCGGCATGGGCGACCACCCTTCATCCATGGAGTCTCCGACGCTGCGGGTTCGGCCCGACCCCGACGACCCGCGCCTGACACGCCGCGTCATCGGCCGCGACCACACGGGCGCGCCGATCGAGGCGGCCGTGACGGTCGAGCGGCCGCTGACGCTCTACCTGAACGGGCAGGAGATCGTGACGATGATGACGATCCTGGACCGGCCGGAGGAGCTGGCGCTCGGCTACCTGCTGAACCAGGGAATGCTGCGGCGTGCGGACGGCGTGACGGGGGTGGAGTACGACGAGGACCTCGGCGTGGTGGTGGTGCGGACCGAGAACCGGACCGATTTCGAGACGAAGCTGCGAAAGAAGACGCTCACCTCCGGCTGCGCGCAGGGCACCGCCTTCGGCGACCTGATGGAGGACTTCGCCGGCGTGCGGCTGGCGCCGGGCGCCGTGCTTCGGACGAGTTGGCTCTACCGCCTGCTGCACCGGATCAACACGACCCCGAGCCTGTATCTCGAGGCCGGCGCGATCCATGGCTGCGCGCTGTGCCGGGAGGACGAGCCGATCTGCTACATGGAGGATGTCGGCCGGCACAACGCGGTGGACAAGATCGCCGGATGGATGTTCCGCGAGGGCGAGGCGGGCGACGACAAGATCTTCTACACGACCGGCCGGCTGACCTCGGAGATGGTGATCAAGACCGTGCGGATGGGCATCCCCATCCTGGTCTCGCGATCAGGGTTCACGGCCTGGGGGGTGGATCTGGCGCGCGAGGCCGGGCTGACGCTGATCGGCCGCTGCAAGGGCAAGAGATTCGTGGCGCTGGCGGGCGAGGACCGGATCGTGTTCGACGCCGACCCGAACTACGCGGAGGAGGAGAGCGCGAAGCACTGGCGTAAGGGACGTGGCGATGCGGGTTGACACCACGGCCGTCATCCTCGCGGGCGGCTTGGCACGGCGGATGGGCGGGGGCGACAAGGCGCTGCGGTTGCTCGGCGGCCGGCCGATCCTGGACCGTCTGCTGGACCGGCTGCGGCCGCAGGTGGCGCGGGTGGTGCTGAACGCGAATGGCGACCCGGCGCGCTTCGCCGGCTACGGGCTGCCGGTGATTGCGGATCCCCTGCCCGGCCATCCCGGGCCGCTGGCCGGCGTCCTTGCCGCGCTGGACGTTGCCGAGACGCCCTGGGTGCTGTCCGTCACCGGCGACGCACCCTTCATTCCGGCCGACTTGGCGGTTCGGCTGCATGCGGCGCGGCAGGCGGCCGGGACGAGGCTGGCGTGTGCGAGTTCGGGCGGGCAGGTGCATCCGCCGATCGGGCTGTGGCCGGTTGCCCTGCGGGACGACCTGCGCGCGGCGCTGGTCGCGGGGGAGCGCAAGATAGACCGCTGGACCGCGCGTCACGGCTGCGCCGTGGCGGAGTGGCCGGCCGTCCCGCTCGACCCCTTCTTCAACGCCAATGCGCCGGAGGATCTGTCCGAGGCCGAGCGCCTCTTGCGCGCGGCGGGGCCGGAACGTACGACAGACGGGTTTTCGGGGAGGGAGCCTGGATGAAGTCCATCCTGATCGGCGCGGTGGCGGCAGTGGCGATCGCGCTGGGTGCCTATGCTGTGCTGGACAAGACGATCCAGCGCAGCGCGGAGCAGAGGTTCACGACGGAGGGGGTGCGGCTGTAGCCCCGCGGCGACCGGTCGGCACGCCGCTGCGCCGCATCCCGATCCTCGACGCGCGCGAGGCGCGGTATCCCGCGGCGTTCGCGGCGGCAGCGCTCGCGCCGGAGGTCGGGGCGATCCTGGATACGGCGCGACGGCGCTACACGCCGGCGGGCCTGGTCGCCGGCGACGCGATCTCCCGCCGCTGGCTCGCCCGCAACGCCTCGCCTCTCCAGGACGAGGTCGCGGCCGTGGCGGCAGCGATCGGGCGGCCGGGCGCGCATCTGCTGAACCTGTCCTACGAATGGGCCTGCACCGCCGGCGTCCACGCCGAGGCGGCGCCGGTGATGCTGCGGGTCCTCGACTGGGACCTGCCGGGCCTCGGCGAGACGCTCTGCGTGATCCGGCAGCGGGGGCCGGCGGGCGATTGGCTGCATATCGGCTGGCCCGGGCTGGCGGGGGCGATCACGCTGCTGGCGCCCGGGCGGTTCGCGATCGCCATCAACCAGCCGCCGCTGCCGCTGACCCGCCTGGGTGAGGTGGCGCGCGGCGCCGGGGCGGCGTTCGGCGGGCTGTTGGCGGATTGGGCCGCGGCGCGGCCGGCCGCCTGGCGCTGCCGGGCGTTGCCGCCGGCGCATCTGCTGCGGCTGATCGCCGACGACGCGCCGGACTACGCGGCGGCGCTCGCCCGGCTGCGCGAAACGCCGCTGGCCGCCGCGGCCGCCTTCACCCTCGCCGGAACACGGCCGGGCGAAGCGGCGGTGATCGAGCGCACCCCGAATACCCACGCGGTCAGGCCCGGGCCGCGCGTCGCGGTCGGCAATCACTGGACCGGCCTGCGCGACCCCGGCGCCCCGCGCTGGCGCGAGAGCCGGCCGCGGCAGGCGCGGATGGAGGGGCTGCTCGCCGAAGGCGTGCCCGAGGGGCTGGATTGGCTGCGCCCGCCGCTGCTCAACGCGGGCACGCGGTTGGCCGCGGTCATGCGGCCGGGCGACGGCGCGCTGACGCTGGCCGGGTTCGCGGGCGAGCAACAGGTCAGCGACGTGCTTCGCATGACGGCCGGGTGACGCACCGGCGACACACGTGTCAGGTCATTTCGCCCGGAATCGCATCGGAGGGAGAACTGTCGGGAAGCCGACACGTTGGCGGCGTCCATCGTTTGGGACCGCCGATGTCTCTGCCGCAGCCACACGCCGCACCCGTCATCCTCGTGGTGGAGGACGAGGTGCTCATCCGGCTCGTCATCGCCGACACGCTGCGCGACTGCGGCTGGCGGGTGATCGAGGCGGGGTCGGCGGATGAGGCGGTCACCGTGCTCGAAGCGGCCGACGTGGCGATTGACGTGGTGTTCAGCGACATCGAGACGCCCGGCAAGCTCGATGGCTTCGGCCTGGCACGCTGGGTCCGCGAGCGCCATCCGGGGATCCGGGTGTTGCTGACCTCGGGCGGTGTGGCCGCTCGGGCGTCGGGGGCCGGCGACCTCCGTGCGGATGCGCCGCCGGCGGTGCTCGCCAAACCGTACCATGAGCGGGAGGTGGTGCGGCGGATCGGGGCGATGCTCGGCCGCGCCGAGCGCGGGAAGGCGTAGCCTTCCTACTTGAGACTGATTCGCATTTGCGATTAGGCTCCAGTCTGAACCACCGGAAGCAACCGCATGTCCTCCGCTTTTCTCCAGACCAACCTCGTCTCCAGCCGGTCGGAGGACGGCGCCGACCTGCTCGACCCTGCCTTCATCAATGCCTGGGGGCTAGCGATCCGGCCCGCCGGGGCCGGCGGGCATTGGTGGATCACCAACACCGATACCAGCCGCGTCACGCTCTATGTCGGCGACAGCCCGACGGTGCCCTTCACGCAGGACGGCCTCTCGGTGCTGGGCGTGCCCGGCGCGGACGGGCCGGCAACGGAGATCGAGGTCGCGCCGCCGACCCGCGACGGCACCCCCCTGCCCCCGCCGGACCCGACGCCCGCGACGCTCCTGCCGCCGTCCAACCCGACGGGCCAGGTGTATTCGGGCAGCACGACCGACTTCCTGGTGGACGGGACGAGCCTGACCGGGGCGCCGCTGGTGGACGCGCCGGCGCGGTTCATCACCGTGTCGGAGGACGGGACGGTCGCGGCCTGGGGCGAGGCGGCGGCAAACTCGGCGGGGCGGATGGATGCGTTCGCGGTGGTGGTGGACAACTCGGCGCCGGACGCGGACGGCATCCATGCCATCTACAAGGGTGTCGCGGTCAGCGCGGAGACGGGCAGCGGCAACCTGCTCTATGCCGCCAATTTCAGCCAGAACCGGGTGGATGTGTTCGACGCCGACTGGCAGCCGGTGGCGATGGCCTTCGAGGCGGTGGCGCCCGGCGGTCGCGACATCGCGGACTACGCCCCCTTCAACGTGGAGCGCGTGCATGACGCCTCGCTCGGGCGGGACGTGCTGATCATCGCCTATGCGAAGGTCGCCGACGCTGCCGGGGGCGAGGAGGAGAGCACCGGCGGGTTCGTGGCGAAGTTCGACCTGGACGGCACCTTCCTCACCGCGTCGGATGCGGGCGGCCGGTTCAACGCGCCTTGGGGCGTCGCGCTGGCGCCGGCCGAATGGGGCGAGCATGACGGCGCGCTGCTGGTCGGCAATTTCGGCGACGGGCGCATCCTGGCGCTGGATGCCGCAACGCTGGAGTTCGACGGCTTCCTGCTGGACGACGCCGACGAGCCGGTGGTGGTGGACGGGCTGTGGGACCTGATCTTCGGCAACGGGGCGAACCTGGGCGCGGCCGACCGGCTGTATTTCGCGGCCGGGCCGGAGGAGGAGAGCGCGGGGCTGTTCGGCAGCCTTTCGTTGCTGCCGACGGAGGACCTGTCGCTCCGCGGCACGCGGGGCGCCGACAGACTGCAGGGCGGGACCGGGGCGGACACGATGAACGGCGGGGCGGAGGGGGACCTGCTGCGGGCGAGCGCCGGAGACGACGTGGCCCGGGGGGCGGCTGGCCGCGACACGATCGAGGGCGGGACCGGGGATGACCGGGTGGTCGGCGGCGAGGGCGACGACCTGATAGCGGGCGGGACGGGGCGGGACGCGGTGCTCGGCGGGGCCGGGGCGGACACGATGGCCGGCGGCGAGGGCGGCGACAGGTTCCGCTTCTTCGCCGCGGCGGAGTCCGCGCCGGACGCGCCCGACCTGATCACCGACTTCACCGCGACCGGCGCCGACCGCGACCGGATTGATCTGCGCGGCCTGGGTGAGTTGGAGTTCGTCGGCGGGGCAAGCTTCGGCGGGGCTGGTGGCGAGTTGCACTTCGAGGAAGCGGCGGCGGGCAGGTGGCTGGTCGAGGCGGACGTGGACGGCGATGCGCAGGCGGATTTCGCGCTGATGGTTGTCGCCGATGGCGCGCCGGAGGCGCGGTGGTTCATCTGGTGAGGGCGGTGCGGGCCGAGCCTCATACCGGCCGGCATCGCTCCTGAGCGCTTCCTTCTGTCGTTCCGGAGAAAGCGGCAACCCACCGCGCCGCGTGTCGGAACGGCGGGAAGTTGGGGTCACCGCGTTCGCGGGGGCGACAGCACACGGGCGACTTGCGTCGGCTGGAATCAGCTCCCGGTCTTTCGCTCTCGCGGAAGCGGCGACCGGTGCGTGCCGGCGCAGGCCCGCTGGAAGGCGGCCCCCACGTTTTCGCGGGGGCGACGGACCAGCCTGCTCGCGGTCGCTTAACCTTCTCGCCGCACCATGCATCCGTCGCCCCCGCCGCCACGTTGCCAACCCGGCCGGCGTCACCTTATCTTGCGCTGCACCATAGCGGAGCCGCGACCCGCTCCGGCGCCAGCCCCCCTGAGGATCCCCACCATGGCCACCACGCGGAACGGGACCGTCACCTTCACCCTCGACGGCTCCAATCGGAGCACGACGCTGCCCATCCTGGGCGGCACGCTCGGGCCGGATGTCGTGGACATCCGCAAGCTCTACGCGGACCTCGGCGTCTTCACCTTCGACCCGGGCTACGGCGAGACGGCGAGCTGCGAGAGCGATATCACCTACATTGACGGCGACGAGGGCGTGCTGCTGTACCGCGGCTACCCGATCGAGCAGCTCGCCGAGCACTCCGACTTCGTCGAGGTCTGCTACCTGCTGATGAACGGGGAGCTGCCGACGCCCTCGCAGCTGAAGGACTTCCGGAAGAGCGTCACCTACCACACGATGGTGCACGAGCAGATCCGCCGGTTCTTCGACGGATTCCGCCGCGACGCCCATCCGATGGCGATCATGTGCGGCGTGGTCGGCGCGCTGGCGGCCTTCTACCACGACAACATTGACATCTCCGACCCGCGCCAGCGGGAGATCGCGGCGTTCCGGCTGATCGCGAAGGTGCCGACGATCGCGGCGATGGCGTACAAGTATGCGCTCGGCCAGCCCTTCGTGTATCCGCGCAACGACCTCGATTACGCGGCGAATTTCCTCTACATGCTCAACGCCGTGCCGGCGGAACCCTACCAGGTGTCGCCGGTACTGGCGAAGGCGATGGACCGCATCCTGGTGCTCCACGCCGACCACGAGCAGAACGCCTCGACCTCCACCGTGCGGCTGGCCGGCTCTACCGGCGCGAACCCCTTCGCCTGCATCGCGGCGGGCATCGCGGCGCTGTGGGGCCCGGCGCATGGCGGCGCGAACGAGGCCGTGCTGAAGATGCTCGGCGAGATCGGCGACGCGAAGAACATCCCGACCTTCATCGAGAAGGTGAAGGACAAGAACTCCGGCGTGAAGCTGATGGGGTTCGGGCACCGGGTGTACAAGAACTTCGACCCGCGCGCGAAGATCATGCAGAAGACCTGCCACGACGTGCTCGGCGAACTCGGCATCACCGATGAGCCGCTGCTGGATCTTGCGATGGAGCTGGAGCGGATCGCACTGCACGACGACTACTTCGTCAGCCGAAAGCTCTATCCGAACGTGGATTTCTACTCGGGCATCATCCTGAAGGCGATGGGCATCCCGACCAGCATGTTCACCGTGATCTTCGCGGTCGCGCGCACCATCGGCTGGGTCAGCCAGTGGCGCGAAATGATCGAAGACCCCGCGCAGCGCATCGGCCGGCCGCGGCAGGTGTACACCGGCGCGGCGAAGCGCGACTACGTGGCGGCCGAGCGCCGCGGCTGAACCGCGAGGGGCGGCGAACCTGTCCGCCCCTCTCCATCCGGAACGTCTCGCATGGTGACGCGCGCAGCGAGTTGCGCGCGCAGGACTCCTTTTTGAGTCCAATGCGCATCGTTTTGTAATGAATCTTCACACTTCGGCAAAGACGCTTGCTCGATCGGCCCGACCCTGGAACATTTCTACCACTGGTTGATAATCACGGGGAAGGTTGAGACAGATGCTTGCATATTTGGGGGCGCCGGCACGGCGACGGGGCACCGGGAAGCCTCTCGACGAACTCGTGCGGCGCCGGCTTCGCCTGTGGCCGCAGCGCCCGCCCGGCGCACCACGCACAAGCCGTCAGCCGGGCACCTGGCTCCGCGCGCGGCCGGGCTGCGACAGCAGCCTGCCGGGCAAGCCCTTCCTCAAGCTGCCGGGGAGCATGACTTTCCGCACCATCCCGGACGGGCTGTGGCTGCATTTCAGCCCGGACCCCGATGACCGCTGGGCGGACATCCTGTGCATCGAGGCGTGCAGCTCCTTCCCGAATTTGCAGGACAAACGGGCGCGTTTCGCGCCTTCGACGACCTCCCTCCTCGTGGTCTGCCCGGTGCGGTGGCTGCTGGACCCGGCCGACCGTACCGATCCGACGCCGCGGTGGCAGCAACTCGGGCTGCTGAGGGCCGAGCCGACGGAGCCGCTCGTGCTGCCGGTGCGGGACATCCGCGTGCTGTACGGCCTGAAGGCGCGGCACTACGAATCCGTGGCGCGCGGCCAGATCCCCCACCCGCACGAGTACTTCTGTCCGATGGAGGCGCTGACGGCGGAGGGTGGGCATGAGGACCCGGCCCTGGCGGCACTGATCGGGCGGGCGTCGGCGGCGGCGAACTTCATGGTGTGGAGTTGAGGGGCGCGGAGGGCGGCGGCCTGTAGGTGGACGTTGCCCGAATGCTGCGCGTCCCCCTCACCCAACCCTCTCCCGCGAGGGGAGAGGGCTTTTTTGGTGTGCCCGAGATGCTTGCTAAGCCTCGAACGGCAGGCCGACGTAGTTCTCCGCGAGGGTCGTCATCGCGGCGCGGCTGTTGGAGACGTAGTCGAGCTCCGCGACCTGGACGCGGTGCTCGAAGGGGTCGGTGCCGTCGAAGCGGTGGAGCATCGAGGTCATCCACCAGCTGAAGCGCTGGCCCTTCCAGACCCGGCGCAGGCAGGTCTCGGCGTAGCGGTCCAGGATCGCGGTGTCCCCGCGCGTGAAAAAATGTTCGAGGCCGCGGGCGAGGACGCGGATGTCGGCGATGGCGAGGTTCATGCCCTTCGCGCCGGTGGGTGGGACGATGTGGGCGGAATCGCCGGCCAGGAACAGGCGTCCGTGGCGCATCGTCTCGCAGACGAAGCTCTTCATCGGCGTGACGCCCTTGCCGAAGATCTCGCCGTGCTCGAGCTCCGCGCCGCAGCCGAGCCGCCGGTGAAGCGCGTCCCAGATGCGCGCGTCCGGCCATTCCGCGATGTCCTCGTCCGGCGCGCATTGCAGGTAGAGGCGGGAGACGGTGCTGGAGCGCATGGTGGCCAGCGCGAAGCCGTCGCGGTGGCGGGCGTAGATCAGCTCCTCCGACACGGGCCGCGACCGCGAGAGGATGCCGAGCCAGGCGAAGGGATAGACGCGCTCGTAGATCGCGAGGTCCGGGATCGCGTTGCGGCAGATGCCGTGGAAGCCGTCGCAGCCGCCGATGAAGTCGCAGTCCAGCATGTGGTCGGCGCCGTCGTGGCGGAAGGTGATGCGGGGGCTGCCGGTCACGTCGTGGACGGCCGCGTCCTCCACCTCGAACAGCACGGCCGGATTGCCGGACCGCGTGCCGGCCGCGAGCCGCGCCGCGATCAGGTCCTTCACCACCTCCTGCTGGCCGTAGATGGTCACGACCTTGCCGGTGAGGTCGGTGAGCGGGATGCGGTGGCCGACGCCGTCGTAGCGCAGCTCGATCCCGTGGTGGACGAGGCCTTCGCGGTGCAGGCGGTCGGCGACGCCCGCTTCCGTCAGCGTCTCGACGCTGCCCTGTTCGAGCAGGCCGGCGCGGACGCGCTGTTCCACGTAGTCGCGCGGGCGGCTCTCGAGCACGACGCTCTCGATGCCGGCGAGGTGCAGCAGGTGGGAGAGCAGCAGGCCGGACGGCCCGGCGCCGATGATGCCGACCTGCGTGCGCAGCGTTCTCGTCCCGGACATGCGGAGCGGCCCTCCCGTGCCGCTCCCTATGTGTCGGTTTTCAGCGGCTTGGCAACGGTCACGCCGCGCGGGAGGCGCCCTGACCGCCGGGCCCGGGAAGCTGGATGTCTATCGCCAGCGTCGAGAGTTCCCCGCCGCGTTCCAGCGAGACCTTCACCAGCCCGGGGTCTATCGCGACGTAGCGCGCGACGACGGCGACGATGTCCTGCTGCAGCTTCGGCAGGAAATCCTCCCGCGTGCGGCCGATGCGCTCATGCGCCAGGATGATCTGCAGCCGGCCCTTGGCCGCCTCGGCGCTCGGCGGCGCCTCGGCCTTGCGGGACCTGAAGAAGTCGAGCCACTTCATCAGGCGGCCCTCCCGCCGAACAGACGCGAGAACAAGCCCCGCTTCTGCGCCTCCAGGAAGCGGTGCTCCACCTTCTCGCCCAGGAAACGGCCGACGGCGTCCTTGTAGGCCTGGCCGGCCGCGCTCTCGGCATCGAGCACCACCGGCGTGCCGGTGTTCGACGCGCGCAGCACGCTCTCGCTCTCCGGGATCACGCCGAGCAGCGGGATGGCGAGGATTTCCCGGATGTCGTCGAGCTTCAGCATCTCGCCCTTCTCGACGCGGCCGGGATCGTAGCGGGTGACGAGCAGGTGCTCCTTCACCGGCTCGCGCTTCTCCTCCGCGCGCTTCGACTTCGATTGCAGCACGCCGAGGATGCGGTCGGAATCGCGCACCGAGGAGACCTCGGGGTTCGTCACGACGACCGCCTGGTCCGCGAAATAGAGCGCGAGCAGCGCGCCCTTCTCGATCCCGGCGGGGCTGTCGCAGAGGATGTAGTCGTGGTCCTTCGACAGCTCCTCGATGATCGTCCCCACGCCGTCCTTGGTCAGCGCGTCCTTGTCGCGCGTCTGGCTGGCCGGGAGGATCGAGAGCGTGTCCACGCGCTTGTCCCGGATCAGCGCCTGGTTCAGCCGCGCCTCGCCCTGGATGACGTTGACGATGTCGAACACCACGCGGCGCTCGACCCCCATGATGAGGTCGAGGTTGCGCAGGCCGACGTCGAAATCAATGACCACCACCTTCTTGCCGCGCTGCGCGAGCCCGGTTGCGAAGGCGGCGGAGGAGGTGGTCTTGCCGACGCCCCCCTTCCCCGACGTGACGACGATGACTTCCGCCATTGCGAACCCCCTGCCCCTGACCTCATGCCGCGGCCGTCAGGCCAGCGGGTCGAATCTCATGTGCTCGCCGACGAGGCGGGCCATGACGGCCTTGCCGATCGGCGCGTTCCCCAGGCCGTCGCGAACGGCGTAGAAGCCGGCAATCGAGACGAGCTCCGGGTCGAAATGCGTGGCGAAGACCCGCGCCTCCGTCTCCGACTGGCCGCCGGCGATGGCGCGGCCGAGCAGCCGGCCATAGACGTGGACATTGCCGTCGGCGATGACCTCGGCGCCCGGGTTGACGGTGCCGATGACGATCAGGTCGGTGCCCTGCGCCCAGATGCGCTGGCCGGCGCGGACGGGCTGGTCAATCAGCATCGCGGGCTTGCCGAGGCCCTGCGGCCGCGGCTCCGGGGCCGGAGGCGGCGCGGCTTCGGGGATTGGCGGCGGCGCAGCGGCGGCTTCGGGCGCCACGACCTCGCTTTCCTTGCCGCCGGCCATCCGCAGCGGCGGCAGGCCCGCGCCGGTGGCGGCGTTGCGCATCTCCGGCGTGCCGCCCGTGGTGCCGATCGGAACGATCTCGATGGCGCGGAGGCCCGCGGCGAGGCCGGCGAAATCCACCTCGGCCGGAGGCACCGCCAGGTCGTCCAGCCCGATCACCACGGGGGCGAAGCGGAGGAAGCCGGGCGCGCGCCGGAACTGGTCGCCGAGCGCCGGCACCACCGCCTCGGCGCGGTGATCGAGCAGCCGCAGCACGAGGAGGTTGAAGTTGGCCCCGCGGAGCCGGAACGGCTCGAGGCGGGGGCCGGTGGGCCTGGACGCGGCGGACATCGCGCTGTTCGGGGTTCCAAAGGGTTATCCGCCGCTGCATAGCAGCGTCCCGCGCGGGGGCGAAGCGCGGAACCGCCATTGTTCGGAAACGGAATGGGTTGGCCGGGATTGCTGAAGCGGCGGCTCAGTCCCGACTCGGCGCAGCCGACGATATCCTGCGGGCCGGAGACCTGCCATGCCGAAGCGACTTCCGACCCGTGCCGGGTACCGCTTCTTCCACGCCATCACGACGCGGTGGATGGACAACGACGTGTACCGGCACGTCAACAACGTCGCCTACTATTCCTGGTTCGACACGGTCGTCGCGCGCTTCCTGCTGGGCACGGGGGCCGTGAACCTGACCGACAGCGCGGTGGTCGGCGTGGTGGTGGAGACGCTGTGCCGCTACCACGCGCCGATCTCCTTTCCGGAGGAGGTGACGGCGGGTCTGCGCGTGGAGCGGCTGGGCACCACCTCCATCCGCTACGGCATCGCGATCTTCCGCGGAGAAGACGAGGCTGCGAGCGCCGAGGGGCATTTCGTGCATGTCTATGTGGACAGGGCGACGCTGACGCGCCCGACGCCGCTGCCGGATGCGCTGCGCGCTGCGGCCGCGGCGCTGATCGTGACGAAGGAGGGGTGATGCTGAACCGATTGGCGATCCTGGACGACTACCAGGGCGTGGCGCTGGCGATGGGGCCGTGGGGGCGGCTGCCGCCCTCGCTCCAGGTCGAGGTGTTCCGGGACACCCTGGCCGACCGCGATGCGCTGGTCGCGCGGCTCTCGCCCTTCGACGCGATCCTGGCGATGCGGGAACGCACCCCCTTCCCCGCCGCGCTGATCGAACGGCTCCCCAATCTGCGCCTGCTCATCACCACCGGCGAGAGGAACCGCAGCTTCGACGTCGCGGCCGCCCGCGCCCGCGGGATCACGGTGTGCGGCACGCCGAGCGCCGGCGCGCCGACGGTGAACGTCGCCTGGGGCCTGATCCTGAACCTGCTGCGCGACCTGCCGGCGCAGGAGCGGGACCTGCGCGAGGGGCGCTGGCAGACGGGCGTGGGGATGGCGGCGGAGGGGCTGACGCTCGGCGTGGTGGGGCTGGGCAAGCTCGGCAGCCGTGTCGCCGCGGTCGGGCGGGCTTTCGGCATGAAGGTCATCGCATGGAGCCAGAACCTGACCGCCGAGCGGGCCGCCGCCGCCGGCGCCGAAGCCGTAACGAAGGCGGAGCTGTTCGCGCGCGCCGACGTGGTGACGCTGCACCTGATCCTCTCGGACCGGTCGCGCGGGATCGTCGGGGCCGCGGAGATCGCCGCCATGAAGCCGGGCGCGATTCTGGTGAACACCAGCCGCTTCCCGCTGGTGGAGGCGGCGCCGTTGCTGGCCGCGCTGCATGCGGGCCGCATCCGCGCCGGCCTCGACGTGTTCGACGAGGAGCCGCTGCCCCCCGGCCATCCGCTGCTCTCGGCACCCGGCACGATGCTGACGCCGCATCTCGGCTACGTCTCGACGCAGAACTACCGGGCCTATTTCGAAGGGGCGGTCGAGGCGGTCGAGGCCTATCTCGCTGGGAAACCCATCCGCGAACTGCCGAGCTGAACGAACCCCGCCGCCGGTCCTGCGTCATCGGCGCATGGCCCGGCCGCTCCGTACTCCCGCCTTCCTGATCGGCTTCGCGCTGGGCGGGTTCCTCGACGGGATCCTGCTGCATCAGATCCTGCAATGGCACCACGTCGTCAGCGGCGTGACGGATGCGGCCGACCTGCGCTTCCAGACCTGGGCGGACGGGGTGTTCCACGCGCTGCACTACGCGCTCGCGCTGCTCGGCCTCGGGCTGCTGCTCGCCCGCCGCGGCAGCGCGGCGGCGGCGGGCGCCGGCCGTGTGATCGGCGGTGCGGCGCTGCTGGGCTTCGGCGCCTGGCATCTGCTCGATGCCGTGCTGAACCACTGGATCCTCGGGCTGCACCGCATCAACGAGACGGTGGCGGAGCCGCTGCTCTGGGACCTCGTCTTCTTCGCGCTCGGCGCGGTCTGCGCCGCCGCGGGATGGTGGGTGCTGCGCGGGACGGGCGGCGGCGCGGGCCGCGTTGCGGCGGCGGGGCTGGTGCTCCTGCTGGCTGTCTCCGGCCCCGTGGCAGCGCTGCCGCCGCGCGATCCCGATCCGGCCGTGGCCGCGTTGCTGGCCGGCTCGACATTGCCCGCCTTCTGCGGCGCCTGGGCGCGCTACGCCGCCAGGTAGCGGCGCGCGCCTTCGGCCAGTACCTGCACGCCGAGGGCCAGGTCCTCCTCCTTCGTGTCCTCGGCCCAGTGATGGCTGATGCCGCCGATCGAGGGCGTGAAGAGCATCGCGGCCGGCATCACGCGCGCCACATACTGCGCATCGTGGCCGGCGCCGGAGGGCATGCGCTGCCAGAGGCCGGGCGCGAGCGATTCCGCCGCGCCGGCCAGCGCCTCCTGCATCGCCGCGTCGCAGAGCGCGGGCGTGGAGAGGCTGAGCGCTTCCAGCACGCAGGGGCACTTCTCGCGCCGGTTGCTCTCCTGCACCAGGGCGCGCAGGCGGTCCTCCATGCGGGCGATGACGGCTTCGTCCACGTCGCGGAGCTGGAACAGGACCTCCGCGCTGCCGGGGATGATGGAGGCGGCGCCGGGGGATAGCGCGATGCGCCCCGCGGTCCAGGTGCTGCGCGGGCCGCGGACCAGCGGGAAGTGCCGGTCTATGGCGGCGAGCAGGCGCACCGCGGAAAGCCCGGCGTCGCGGCGTTCCTCCATCGTCGTGCCGCCGGCGTGGTCCTGCATGCCGGTGAAGGTCAGCTTCCACTGGCGGATCGCGACGATGCCCGTGACCACGCCGACGCGCAGGCCGGAGCCTTCCAGCCGCGTGCCCTGCTCGATGTGCAGCTCGAAGAAACCCTTGTGGCGCCCGGGCTCGTGGCGGAGGCGCGGCAGGCCCTCCAGCCCGGCGTCGCGCAGCGCCTGGCGCAGCGTCTTGCCGTGGTATTTGTTGGCGCCGCGGTCGATGTCCGCCTCCTCCAGCGCGCCGATCCAGCTGCGGCTGCCGAGGAAGCTTCCGTAATGCCCCTCCTCGTCGGCGAAGGCGATGACGTCCACGGGCAGGCCAGCGCGGGCGAGGGCGAGGCCGGCGACGACACCGAGCGCGCCATCGAGCCAGCCGGCCTCGTTCTGCGTCTCGATGTGACTGCCGACCAGCAGGTGCGGGCCGGGGCCGCGGTGCCGGCCGAGCACGTTGCCGATGCCGTCCATCGTCGGATCGAGGCCGGCTTCGGACATGCGCGCCATCAGCCAGCGGCGGCTCTCCATGTCCTCGGGGCTGTAGGTCGGGCGGTGCACGCCGGTCCTGAACGTGCCGATCTTCCGGAGATCGTGCAGGTCGGCCAGGAAGCGCGCGGTATCGGGCTTCACGTCGTCAATCCTCCGTCCACCACCACCGTCTGCCCGGTGACCATCGCGGCGCCCGCGAGGAGGAAGACGATGACTTCGGCGATGTCCTCCGGCGCGCAGCGGCGCTTGAGGAGCGCGTTCTCGATGGAGGAGGCGCGCTGCTCGTTCGTCCACTCGATCATCCAGGTGCTGTCCACCGCGCCGGGCGCGACGGCGTTGACGCGGACATCGGGCGCCAGGCCGCGGGCCAGGTTCTTCGTCATGTTGATGACGCCCGCCTTCGTCGCGCCGTAGGCGAGCGAGGAGCCGACATGGTTGATCCCCGCGATGGAGGCGGTGGAGACGACGGCGCCGCGCGAGGCCTTCAGCGCAGGCGCGGCCGCCTTCGTGCAGCGGAACACGCCGAGCAGGTTGACCTGGAGCAGCGTGTTCCAGACCTCCTCGGTCAGGCGGTCCAGGTCGGCCGGCGGGATGGAGGTGCGCGTGGCGGGCGTGCCGGCGTTGTTGACGAGGTAATCGAGGCGGCCGAGTTCGGCGACGGCGGTCTCCACCATGCGCGCACAGTCGGCGGCGTCGGCCACGTCGCCGGGTGCCGCGACGATCCGCGCGCCGGTCATGGCGTGGAGCTTCGCCACCGCCTCCGGACCGCGCGCGTCGCCCGCGAGGAAGTTGACCGCGACGGCGGCACCGCCGCGCGCCAGCATCGTCGCGGTGGCGAGGCCGATGCCGGAGGCGCCGCCGGTCACCAGCGCGGCCTTGGTCTTGAGGTCGTAGGTGATCATCGCGTTAGTCCCGCGCCCGCGTCGCGCCGGCCATGGTCCCGATCTCCCGCATCGCGCGCTTCAGCGCCATCAGCCGGCGGTCGCGCGCGGCGAAGAGCGCCTGTGTGTCGCTGCCCCAGTTGTAGTAGCCGGCGCCGGCCATGACGCCGGTGCGGCCCTCGGCGATCAGATGGTCCAGCGTGTCGCTGTTCCCGCGCGGGGGCGGCGGCTGGTAGGTGCCGTTGCGGAGCGCGTGCTGGAGCAGCGGCAGCCCGGTGAAGTCGGCCTTCGCCATCACCGCGACGACGGGGATGCGCAGCGCCAGGCCGTGCACGACGGCGGTGTCTATGTCCTCGGCGCTCGCCACGCCTTCGTCCATCAGCCGGTACACCTCCGCGGCGATGGCGGACTGGATGCGGTTGGCGATGTAGCCGGGCACGAAGGTCTTCATCACCAGCGGCACCTTGCCCATCGCAGCGACCAGCTCCCGCGCCCAGTCCACGATGGCGGGGTCGCAGCGCGGGCCCGCGACGATGTCCACGAGGTCCACGAGATAGGGCGGCGTGTACCAGTGCATCACCAGGGAGCGCGCCTGCCGGCGTTCCGCGATCAGCGGGAAGGGATCGAGGTACGAGGTGTTGCTGGCGATCACCGCGTCGCGCGGGGCGATGCGGTCCACTTCCTCGAACAGGATGCGCTTGGCGTCGGGGTTCTCGACGATCGCCTCGACGACCAGGTCCACGTCTTCCAGCGTCTCGGCGAGCGTCGGCAGGCGCGTGACGGCGCCGTGCAGCCAGTCCGGCGTGCAGCCGGCCGGCGCCTCGCCATGCTCGACCAGCGAGGCCAGCGCGGTTTCCATCAGGCCGCCGGCCTTGTCGAGCATGGCCATGGAGCTGTCGGTCAGCCGCACCTCGTGCCCGCCGAGCGCATAGACCAGCGCGAGCGCGTGCCCCATCGTGCCGGCGCCGAGCACCGCGACCCTGATGGCCATGTCGAACGCCTCCCGTAATCGTCGCGCCGAAACTGCCCGCCGGCGCCGGGCAGGGCAAGGTCAGCGCGTCTGCCGCCAGGGCTCCGGCCGCTCGCCGCGGCGGAAGACGATCATGCTGTCGTGGAAGGCGACGCTGAGCGTGGTGCGGCAGACCTCTGACACGGCCGGCCCGGGGGGGCGCTGGTCCGGCGGCGTGCCGAGGCGGACGAAGCTGTCGCGCCGGCCGGTCCAGTCCTGCAACCGCTGCACGACCGCGAAGGCGAGGTCATAGACGCTCTTGCCCTCCTGATGGTCGGCGTAGCCGCCGCCCCAGAAAGCGGTGTGGGTGTCCTCGATGATGTAGACGCCGGGCACCCGCATCGCGTGGTAAAGCACCTGGAAGCTCGCGATCTGCTGCTTCGCGGTGTGGCCGCCATCGTCGATGACGATGTCGGGCGGGCCCATTTCGGCGAGTGCCGCGCGCAGGAAGTCGGGGTCCGCCTGGTCGCCGATGAAGACCTTGCCGCCGGGCAGCGCGCGGTCGGCGCAGGCCGGGTCTATGTCCATGCCGAAGATGCGGGCCTGCGGGCCGAAATACTCCTGCCACATGCGCAAGGACCCGCCGCGCTGCACGCCGATCTCCAGCATCGTGAGCGGCCTGCCGCGCCAGGCGGCGAATTCGGCGTGATAGACGTCGAAGTAGTGGTGCCACTTGTCAATCTGCGGCCCGTCCGCGCGGCCTTCCAGGAAGCGGCGGTAGAGCGGGTTGTCGGGGTCGCTGTGCGGCATGGCGGACAGGGATCATCGGCCCCGCCGGGATGCGCTGCAACCCTTCCCGTGCCGCGCCTCGCCGCCTAGCCTCGCGCCTGCGCTGGACAGGGATCGCAGCATGACGGATGCGCTGGGGTGGCGGGCCAGGATCGGCGCCGTCGTGCCGTCCACCAACACGATCGTGCAGCCGGAGCTGGACGCGCTGCGGCCGCGCGGCGTCACGTATCACGTCGCGCGCGTCAGCATCCGGGAACGGCCGCTGACGAGCGAGCAGGCGTTCTTCGAACACGTGCAGGCCATGCGCGACGGGCTCGGCGCGGCGATCGAGCAGGTGATGACGGCCGCGCCCGAGCACCTGATCATGGGCGTGGCGCTGGAGGCGTTCTGGGGCGGCGTCGCCGCCTCCCGCGCGCTGGAGGCGGAGCTGGCGGCGAAGGCGGGCGTCGGCGTGACGATGGGCAGCACCGCCTCGGCCGCGGCGCTGCGGGCCTTCGGCTGCACGCGGATCGCGGTGCTGACGCCGCACCAGCCGCGGGGCGACGAGATGGTGCGCGCCTGGTTCGCCGAGGAAGGCTTCGAGGTGATGCGCCTGACCGGGCTGAAATGCCCGTCGCCCCGCGAGATCGCGCATGTGCAGCCGGACGCGATCCGCGACGCGATCCGTAGGCTGGACGGGCCCGACGCGGACGCGATCGTGCAGGTCGGGACGAACCTCGCGGCCGTCGAGGTGGCGGCGGAGGCGGAGCGGTGGCTCGGCAAGCCGGTGCTGGCGATCAACGCGGTGATGGCGTGGCACGCGCTGCGCGCGCGGGGGATCGAGGACCGCGTGCATGGGCGCGGCCGCATCCTGGAAGAGCACTGAGCCCGGATGGACAATCCGCAGGTCCTGGTCGTCGGCGCCGGGCCGGCCGGGCTGACCGCCGCGCTGTTCCTGGCCCGCGCGGGCGTTTCCGTGCGCGTGCTGGAACGTCACACGGAGCCGTTCGAGGATCCGCGCGCCGCGACGATCCACCCGCCGACGATGGAGATGCTGTCCGAAGCGGGCGTGACGGCCGACCTGCTGGCGGCGGGCATCCGCGCGCCGGTGTGGCAGTTCCGCGGGCGCGAGGAGGGCGTGGTCGCGGAGTTCGACCTCTCGATTCTCGGTGACGTCACGCCCTATCCGTTCCGGCTGCAATGCGAGCAGCACAAGCTCTGCCGCATCCTGCTGGCGCATCTCGGCCGCATCGCGCATGCGGAGGTCGTTTGGGGCGTGGAGGCTCGCGGCGTGTCGCAGGATGCGGAGGGCGTCACGGTCGGCGGGCATCGCGCGCGCTACGTGATCGGCGCCGATGGCGGCCGCAGCGTCGTGCGCAAGTCGCAGGGGATCGGGTTCGAGGGCTTCACCTATCCCGAACGCTTCCTGGTCGTCACCACGCCCGAGGACATGGCGGCGAAGGGCTACGCGATCTCCTCCTACGTCTCCGATCCGGTGACGTGGTGCGCGATGTTCAAGGTGCCGGCGGCCGGGCCGCCCGGCCTGTGGCGCATCGTGTTCCCGACCGATCCGGCGGCGCCGGAGCGCGAGCTGCTGGATTTCGCCGCGGCCCGTGCGCGGCTGCGCGCGCTGATCCCGCAGCCGGGCGCGTTCGAGGTGGTGCACACCAACCTCTACCCGGTGCACCAGCGCGTCGCGGCGACGTTCCGGAAGGGGCGCGTGCTGCTGGCCGGCGATGCGGCGCACGTCAACAACCCGCTCGGCGGCATGGGGATGAATTTCGGCATCCACGACGCGATCCTGGCGGCGGAGCGGATCGCGGCGGTGCTGGGCGGGGGCGGTGATGCGCTGCTGGACCGCTACGACCGCCAGCGGCGGCACGTGGCGGAGGCGTTCCTGCAGGCGATGACCATCGCGAACAAGCGGACGCTGGAGGAGACGGATCCGGCGAAGCGGGCGGCGCGGCTGGCGGAACTGCGGGAGACGGCGGCCGATCCGGCGCGCGCGCGGGCGCATCTGATGCGGACGAGCATGATCGAGGGGGTGCGGGCGGCGGAGGGGGTTGCCTAGGCCCAGTGTTGCTTAGGCACGGTATCGCTCGTGGCTCCCCCACCCCGGCCCTCCCCCGCGGAGCGGGGGAGGGAGATTATTCGAGCTTGATGCCGGCGGTGCGGACGACCTCGCCCCAGCGGGCGACGTCCGTGCGCAGGCGTGCGGCGAAGGGCTCGGGGCCTTCGCCCAGCGGGTCGGCGCCGATGCGGGTCATGCGCTCCTGCACGGCGGGGCGGGCCAGGGCGGCGGCGATCACCGAATGCACGCGCGCGATGATCGGGGTGGGCAGGCCGCGCGGGCCCATCAGCCCGTTCCAGGTGATCGTCTCGAAGCCCGGCAGCGCCTCGGCGATGGCGGGCACGCCCGGCAGTTGCGCGCTGCGTGCGCGGCCGGAGACGCCGTGCAGGCGCACGGCCGGGTTCGCGGCATGCGGCACCGCTTCCGACAGGTTCGCGAACATCACCGGCGCGTTGCCCGCGATCACGTCGGCCAGCGCCGGCGCGCCGCCTCGATAGGGCACGTGCTCGGCCGTGACGCCGATGCGTTGCAGGAACAGCGCCATGGACAGGTGCTGGAAGCTGCCGACGCCGCCCGACGCATAGGCGAAGCGTCCGCTGCGCGCCCGCATCCAGGCGATCAGCGCGGGCAGGTCGGCCGCCTCCACCCCACGATGCGTCATCAGCACGAAGGGGTTGGTGCCGAGGTTCACGATCGGCGCGACATCGGCCACGGGATCGAAGCGCGGTGGCTGCGCCATGGCAACCGGCGCGACGGCCAGCACGGCGACCGCCACCATCATCAGCGTGTGGCCGTCCGGCGCGGCGCGCACCAGCTGCTCCGCCGCCAGCAGGCCGCCGGCGCCGGTGCGGTTTTCCACGACGAAGCTGCCGCCCGTCGCCTCCTGCAGCAGCTCGGCGGAGAGTCGCGCGAGGCCGTCCGTGTTCCCGCCTGGCGCGAAGGGTACGAGGATACGCACGGGGCGCTCCGGCCAGGCCTGGGCCCTCGCCGCCAGGGGCGGCAACGCGAGGGCCGAGGCGAGCAGCGTGCGGCGTCGGACCATGCGAAGTCTCCCGGCAGGCGTTCAACTCCGCGGCACGCGGTTGGAGGCGCGCGCCGCCGGCCTTAAGGTCGCACCCGAATGATCGGGAGACAATTGATGCGCAGCCGACTGCCCGGCCTCGCCCTGCTGGGCGTACTCACCGTCACCGGCGCGGGGGCGCTGGCGCAGGCCGAAGCGGAACGCCGGCTCGATGCGGCGATCGAGCGGCTGCGAGGCGCGCTCGGCCCGGATACGCGGCTCGAGATCGGCGGGCGGCAGGTGGACCCGGTGACCGGGCGCGCCATGCTCTCCGACGTCGTCGTGACCCAGGGCGCGAACCGCATCACCGTGCCGGAGCTGCACCTGTCCGAGCTCGCCGAGACGCGGGTCGGCCGCGCGGAGGCGCGGCGCGTGAGCTACCAGGAAGGCAATGCGAGCACCGGCGAGGTCGCGCGCGTGCTCGTCGCGGGCCTGCCCATCCCGGCTTCCGGCAAGTCGCTCGACGTGTTCAACCTCGCCTTCGAGGCCGTCGAGGTGGAGGCCCTGCGGCTGCAGCACTCGACGCGCGGCACGCTCCGGCTCGATCGGCTTGAGGTGCGCGACTGGCGGCCGGAGGGCATCGCGTCGGGCCGGCTCGAAGGCTTCGACTTCCGCAACAGCCAGCCGGAGCAGGTGATGCGGCTCGGCCGCATCGAGCTGGCGGCGCTCACCCTTCCCTTCACGAACCGGACCTTCGACCCGAAGGCGTTCCGCGCGGAGCGCATCGCGGTGGAGGGGGCGGAGCTGCGCGATGCGGTGCAGAACGTCTCTCTCGGGCTTGCGCGGCTGTCGTTGACCGACTGGATCCCGGGCCGGCTCTCCGCTCTCGCGCTCGACGGCATCTCGCTGACCAGCCCGGCGAGCACCTACGGGGTGATCGAGATGCGGCTCGCCCGGATGGCCGCGGAGGGCATTGACGGGGCCGGCATGCTCGCCGCCGTGCTGAACGAGGTCCAGGTGCCGGACCCGCAGGCCGGCGCGACGCAGCGCTTCGTGATGGAAGGCCTCGACGCGAGCTGGGACGGGCAGCCGGTGACCGCGATCGCCCGGGTGGCGAGCGAGGGCATCCTGCGGGATGGGTTGGCGAGCGGCGGCGTGACGGTCGAGGGCATCCGGGTCACCCCGCCGCGCGGCCAGGCGGATTGGCTGGACGGCCTTGGCTACCGCGAGATCGCCGGCGAGATCGAGAGCCGGATGACGCTGCCGCGCGCCGGCGGGCGGCTGGAAGTGGCGCCCGTGCGCGTCACTTGGACCGAGGCCGGCACGCTCGGTCTCGTCGCGCAGGTGGACGACATGCCGGGCGGGCCGGCGCCCGGTGCGCCGATTGACCAGGCGGACATGATCGCGCGGCTCGCGGCGGCGAAGCTCGCGGGGGTGACGCTGACGTGGCGCGACAGCGGGCTGCTCGGCCGCGTGATCGCCATGCAGGCGCGGCAGCAGCGCGTGCCGGAGGCGCGGCTGCGGGAGCAGTGGGCGCAGATGGCGCTCGGCATGCCGATCCCGGGCGCGCCGCCGCCGTCGGCGCAGCCGGGTCGTCGCGGCGCGCCGCCGGCGGGCGGCAAGGGCGGCGCGGCCGATCCCTTCGCGCCGATGCGCGAAGCGGTGGCCGCCTTCATCCGCCAGCCCGGCACGCTGGAGGTCTCGCTCAGCCCGGCGAAGCCGATCGCCTTCGCCGATATGGCGGCCCTCGGCGGCGACCCACCGGCGCAGACGGTGCAGCGCCTCGGCCTCTCGGTTACGGCGCGCTGACCTGGCGCGGGGGACGATGGGGCGCGACGAGGTGTCGGCCGCCGCCGCGGTGAGCGAGGCGCGGCAATGGGACCGCCTGATGCGCATGGCGCGCATCGGCGCCATTCCCGGTGACGGCGTGAACCGCGCCTGCCTGACCGACCTCGACCGCCAGGCGCGTCGGCTGCTGATCGGCTGGGCGAGGGCCGCCGGGCTCGCGATCACGGTGGACCGGCTCGGCAACCTGTTCCTGCGGCATGAGGGGACGGAACCCGGCCTCGCGCCCGTGCTCACCGGCAGCCACATGGACACGCAGCCGAATGGCGGGCGGTTCGACGGCATCTGGGGGGTGATCGCGGGCCTCGAAGCCGTGCAGGCGCTGCGCGAGGCGGGGCGCGCGACGCGACGCGCGATCGAGGTCGTTGCCTGGACGAATGAGGAGGGCGGCCGCTTCGCGCCGGGCTGCATGGGCAGCATGGCCTTTGCCGGCTTCCGGCCGCGCGACGCGTGGGACGACGTGACGGACGAGGCCGGCGTGACCTTCGGCGAGGCGCTGGCGGAGCACCTGGCGCTGGAGGGCGACATTCCGCGGCGCGGCCTCGGCATCGTGGATGGCGTGCTGCCCTTCGCCTATGTCGAGGCGCATGTGGAGCAGGGGCCGCTGCTGGAAGCCGAGCGGCTCGACATCGGCGTGGTCGAGGGCATCCAGGGCTGCCGCTGGTTCTCGGTCGAGGTCGCCGGCAAGACCGACCATGCCGGCACGACGCCCATGCGGTTGCGGCGCGACGCGGTGCAGGATGCGGTGCGCGCCATAGCGGCGCTGAACGCGCTGATGCACGACGCGGAGGACGTGCTGCGCTTCACGGTGGGCCGGGTCGAGGTCTCGCCGAACACGCCGAACTCCGTCGCCGACCGCGTGCGGTTCAGCATAGACCTGCGCCACCCGGATGCGGCGACGCTGGCAGCGCGGGGCGACGCGATCGAGGGAGCGGTGCGCGGCGCCATGACCGGCTGCGCCGCGACGGTGACCGAGCGGTTCCGCGCGCTGCCGGCGGCCTTCGGCCGGCTGGTGCCGGATGCGGTGGAGGCCGCGGCGCAGGTACAGGGCCTGCGGACGCGCCGCATGGTCTCCGGCGCATTCCACGACGCGCAGTTCATGGTGCCGCTGTGCCCGACCGGGATGATCTTCGTGCCGTCGCGCGGCGGGATCAGCCACCACCCGGCCGAATACAGCGAGCCGCGGCACTTGGCCGCTGGTGCGCGCGTGCTGGCGACGGCGCTGGCGGAGCTCGCTTCCCGGTAGATCCTTCGCGCAACCTTTGACGCGACGCTGCCGGCAGGCAGCTTCGGCTGCGCAAGGTCGAGCCGAGGGAGAAGAAGGCTAAGTGATCGCGGCCTTGCCGGGCACGGAGTTCGGGGGCAGAACGCGGCAGCGATGACCGACCGCATTTCGCTGCCCAAGGACCGCATCCGCATCCTGCTGCTGGAAGGCATCGCGGACAGCGCGGTGGGCCTGTTCGCCGGCGCCGACTACGCGTCCGTGGCTCGGGAGAAGCGCGCGCTGGAAGGGCGCGCGCTGCTGGAGGCGGTGAAGGGCGTCCACATCCTCGGCATCCGCTCCCGCACGGAAGTGACGGAGGAGGTGCTGGCGGCGGCGGACCGGCTGATTGCCATCGGCTGCTTCTGCATCGGCACGAACCAGGTGGACCTGCGGGCGGCGGCGCGGCGCGGCGTGGCGGTGTTCAACGCGCCCTTCTCCAACACCCGCAGCGTGGCGGAGCTGACGCTGGCGGAAGCGGTGATGCTGCTGCGCGGCATCCCGGACCGCAGCGCCAGCGCGCATGCAGGCGGCTGGGACAAGTCGGCCGCCAATTCCTGGGAGATGCGCGGCAAGACGCTCGGCATCGTCGGCTACGGCAATATCGGCAGCCAGCTCTCGGTGTTGGCCGAGGCCTTCGGCATGCGCGTGATCTACTACGACCACACCGCCAAGCTGCCGCACGGCAACGCGCAGCAGTCGGTGAGCCTGGCGGAGCTGCTGCGGATCTCGGACGTGGTGACGATCCATGTGCCGGAGACGCCGGAGACGATCGGCATGATCGGCGCGGCGGGGCTGGCGCTCATGAAGCCCTCCGCGGTGCTGATCAACAACGCCCGCGGGCTGGTCGTGGACGTGCACGCCTTGGCCGAGGCGCTGCGGGCGAGGCGTATCCTCGGCGCGGCGGTGGACGTCTTCCCGGAGGAGCCGAAGCGGAACGGGGACGCCTTCGTCTCGCCGTTGCAGGGGCTTCCGAACACGATCCTGACGCCGCATATCGGCGGCAGCACGGCCGAGGCGCAGGACCGGATCGGCGCGGAGGTCGCGCGCAAGCTGGTGGAGTACAGCGACACCGGTGCCACGATGGGCGCGGTGAATCTTCCGCAGGTCCAGCTTCCCGCGCGGCCGACCGGTGCGCGCTGGACGCACCTGCATCGCGACGCGCCGGGCATCCTCAGCCGCATCAACGAGAGCTTCGGCCGCCGCGGCCTCAACATCGCCGCGCAGTACTATCAGACGGATTCCGAGCTGGGCTACGTCGTCGTGGAGAGCGTGGAGGCGCGTGCCGAGGCCGAGGCCATCCTGGCGGAGCTGCGCGAACTGCCCGGCACGGTGCGCGCGCGGCTGATCTACGAGAGGGGCTGAGGCGCCCCTTCCAGCTCCGGCACGCGGGCCTCGGCCCAGCGCACCTGCTTTGCTGGCAGCGTCAGGGTGCAGGCCAGCCCCTCCGGCCGCCAATCGAATGATGATCCGCCGCCGAGCTGGCGCTCGACCGTGTTGCGGATGACGGAGGAGCCGAAGCCGCGATGCGATGGCGGCGCATCCACGCGCGGCCCGCCGCCTTCCGCCCAGCGCAGTTCCAGCCCGCCATCCGGCGTGCGGGCCCAGGTGATGCGGACATGTCCGGCCGGGCTGGAGAGCGCGCCGTACTTCGCGGCGTTCGTCGCCAACTCGTGCAGCGCCATCGCCAGCGGCTGCACCGCCGCCGGCAGCAGCGAGACGACGGGGCCGGAGAGGGTCACGCGGTCCGGCCCGCCGGCGGCGTCGGCGCGATGGGGCGCCAGTTCCTCGGTGATCAGTTCGCACAGCTCGGCACTCTTCCAGCCGTCGCGCGCGAGCAGCGTGTGGGCGCGCGCCATCGCCGCGATGCGGCCGATCACCGCCGCGCGGAAGGCTTCGGGATCGGCGTGGCGGGTCAGGCCGACGATCGCCTGCACGACGGCCAGCGCGTTCTTCGCGCGGTGGTCCACCTCGCGCGCCAGCAGCATTTGGCGCTCCTCCGAACGGCGGCGCTCGGTCACGTCGTGGTTCACGCCCCGGACGAGCACGGCGCGGCCCGCGGCATCGCGCACCACCTCGCCGCTGCTGCCGAGCCAGCGCACCTCGCCGGTGTCCGGGCGCCGGATGCGGAACTCGAAGGCGAAGCGCGACTGGCCGGGATCGGCGCGCATCGAATCGCGGCGCGTGCGGTGCTGCTCAAGGTCGTCGGGGTGGAGGAAGCGCAGGTATTCCTCGTCGTTGACCCGCGGGCTGTGGCGGGTTGGGTCCAGGCCGTAGAGGCGGAACATCGCCGGCGACCAGTGGGCGTGGCCGGCGATCAGGTCGCGCTCGAAGACGCCGACATCGGCCGCTTCCTGCGCCAGGCGCAGCCGCGCCTCGCTCGTCGCCAGCGCGACTTCCGCGCGGCGGCGGTCGGTGACGTCGAGGTTGACGCCGACCATGCGGATGGCGCGGCCGGATGCGTCGCGCTCCACCTCGCCGCGGCCGCCTAGCCAGCGCTCCTCCCCGGTGTCGGCGCGATGGATGCGGAACTCCGCCTCGAAGGGCGCGCCTTCGGTCCTGATGGCGTGGCGGAAGGCGGCGGCGAGCGCTTCGCGATCGTCGGGGTGGACGACGTCGAGGAAGCCCCCGATGCTCGCCGGCGCGTCGGGCGGCAGGCCGAGCAGCCGGCGTTGCGGCTGCGACCAGAAGGCCTCGCCGGGCCGGGCGGCCTCCCACTCCCACAGGCCGATGCCGCCGGCTTCCTGCGCGCGGCGCAGCCGCGCCTCGCTCTCGCGCAGCGCGGACTCGGCGGCGCGGCGGGCGGTCACGTCGCGAAAGACGAGCGCGAAACGGCCGCGCGGCGCAACGGGTGTCGCGAAGATGTCGAGCCACAGGCCCGTCACCTTCGTGCGCTGCTCGAAGCGCAGCGTCTCGCCGCCGATCGCCACGCGCGCGAAGGTCGCGACCCAGTGGTTGTCGAGGGCCGGAATCAACTCCCGCGCGGTGCGGCCGACGGCATCCCCCAGGCCGGTCATGGGCGCGAAGAGCGGGTTGACCTCCAGGAAGCGATAGTCGGCCGGCTCGCCGGCGGCGTCCGGCACCATCTCGCAGAGGCAGTAGCCCTCGTCTATCGCGTGGAAGAGGCGGCGCAGGCGCGCCTCGCTCTCCTCGATGCGCGCGATCGCCTCGCGCTCCTCCGTGACGTCGCGGAAGAAGGCGACGATGCCGCCATCCTCGCGCGGGTGGCTCTCGACGCGGAAGCGTCTGCCGGGTGGGGTGAGGAGCCCCTCGGCCGCATGCGTCGCGCGGCCTTCCATGGTCGGTCGGCAGAAGGCGGCGATCGAAACCGCGAGGTCGGGCATCAGGGCGTCGTGCAGGGCGAGGCCGCGGAGCTCGCGCCCGCCGGCGATCCAGGCCGCGGCGCGGGCGTTGACGAAGGTGATGCGCCAGGCACGGTCGAGGGCGATGACGCCGTCGCGCGTCGCCTCGAGCAGCAGCGAGAGCTCCCGCCGGCCGGCTTCGGCGGCGCGCCGGATGCGGGCGGCGCGGGCGAGCGACGCGGCAACGGCCGCGCCCAGGCCCGTCACCACGGCCGCGGCGAGGCTGAAGAGCAGGGCGTGGCGCAGCAGTCGCGCGCGGAACGGGGCGAGGGCGACGGCGCGCGGCACGGCGGCCGTCGCGAGGAGCGATCCGCCCTCCCCCGCCCGCCGCCACGCGACGAGCATGCGCGTGCCGTCGAGGCGCGTCGCGGCGAAGCGGCCCTCAGCTGCGCCGGCCGCGGTGACGGCGTCGAGCAGGCCGGGCGGCGGGCCCATGGGCGGCGGCGGCGTGACGGTGCCGGGGGGCGGCATCGGCAGCGGGAACACCGCAAGGGGCGCGCCGTCCGCCGCGCGGAACAGGCCGGCCCGTCCGCCGGAGCCGAGGTTCAGGCCGGCGTGGAACCGCTCGAACTCGCGCAGGCGCATCGCGATGCGCATCGTGCCGAGCGCTTCGCCGTCGCGACGCATCAGAGGGCGGATCTGGACCAAGCGCCAGCTCCGCGTCGCCGGATCCCACTCGAGCGGCACCGGACCGGCACCGCCCTCCTCCGGGCGGCGATCGGCCGGGTCGCCGTCGCCGACACCGCCCTGCCTGCGGCCGCCCGCGTCCCATAGCGTGACCGCGCCGATCTGCGGCACGTGGCGCAGCATGCTTGGCAGCTCCGCTTGCAGCAGGCGGGCGATCTCCGCCGGACCGCCGTCGCGGAGCGCCGCCGTCGCGCGCTCGACGATCAGCGCCGAGGCGGCAAGGCTGTGCTCCGCCTGCTCTGCGCTGCCGAGGGCTGCGCGTTCCGCCGTGGACCAGGCATCGTCGAGGGCGGCATCGTGATCCAAGGCGGTGATCGCGGCGAATGACGCGGCGAGCAGCGTGAGGACGGCGGCCAGCAGCACGACCAGCCGCTTGCCTGCCGGGCCGAGCCGCACGGGCACAGGGGCCTGCCGCGTCGCGAGCGAGGATGCGAAGGCCCGGAAGTCAGGCGACGTTCCCGTATCCGGCATGCCTCCGTCCCGATGGCGCGTGATGCCGGTGGTCCGGCGCCGAGCCGCCTACCCGCGGTTGTGATGCAACATGGACAGATCGCGCCGGGATTCGCAATGCGCATCTTGCGGTCGTTATGCAACATAACCGATCCGCCCCGCCCGGCGCCGGTCTCCGGGCGGGGCGGGGCGGGGCGGCGGGTCAGCCCGCGTCGGCGACGGCGCGCTTGGCCATGACAGTCACCAGGTGGGCGCGGTATTCGGCGCTGCCGTGGATGTCCCCGTTCATCATGCCGGAGTCAAGCCTGATCCCGGCGACCGCATCGGGCGACCAGTTGGTGGACAGCGCGGCTTCCATCTGCGTCACCCGGAACGCCCCGTTCGCCCCGGCGCCGTTCGCCGCGACGCGCACGCCGGCCGGGCCCTTCGCGACGAAGACGCCGGTCATGGAGTAGCGGCTGGCGGGGTTGCGCATCTTCGCGTAGCCCGCCTTGTCCGGGACGGGGATGTGGATGGCGGTGACGATCTCCCCGGTGTCGAGGGCGGTGGCGAACATGCCCTGGAAGAAGTCGTCTGCCGCGATCCGGCGCTTGTCCGTCTGGATCGTGCCGCCGAGGGCGAGCAGCGCGGCGGGGTAGTCGGCGGAGGGGTCGTTGTTGGCGACCGAGCCGCCCATGGTGCCGCGGTTGCGCACCTGGGTGTCGCCGATGGTGTGGGCCATGCGGGCGAGCGCGGGGATCGCGGCCTTCACCTCGGCCGAGGTCGCGACCTCGTAATGCTTCGTCAGCGCGCCGATGACGATGCTGTTGCCCTCCCGGCGCACGCCGCGGAGTTCCGCGATGCCCGAGAGGTCCACGAGCGATGTCGGCTTGTTCAGCCGCAGCTTGAGCGCCGGCAGCAGCGTCATGCCGCCGGAGATCGCGCGCGCATCGGGGTCGGCCGCGAGCATGCGCGCGGCGTCGGCGATCGAGGAGGGCTTGTGGTAGCTGAACTCGTACATCGTCGGGTCCTCCTACTCCGCCGCCAGGCGGCGGTCGCCGTGGATGATCTTCCAGATCCTCGCCGGGGTCGCCGGCATCTCGACATGCTTCACGCCGAAGTCGCGCAACGCGTCCACCACGGCGTTGATGACCGCGGGCGGGGAGCCGATCGCGCCCACCTCGCCGCAGCCCTTCACGCCGAGCGGGTTGTGCGTGCAGAGCGTGGTGTGCGTCGCGACGCTGACGGGCGGCAGGTCGTCCGCCCGCGGCATCGAGTAGTCCATCATGGAGCCGCTGATGAGCTGGCCGGCCTCGTCATAGACGGCGTTCTCCTGCAGGGCCTGGCCGATCCCCTGCGCCACGCCGCCCTGCACCTGGCCTTCCACGATCATCGGGTTGATGACGCGGCCGACATCGTCCACGGCGGTGAAGCTCACCACCTCGACCTTGCCGGTGTCCGGGTCAATCTCGACCTCGGCGATGTGGCAGCCGCCAGGGTAGGTGAAGTTCTTCGGGTCGTAGAAGGCGGTCTCCTCCAGCCCCGGCTCGATCTCCTCGATCGGATAGTTGTGCGGGACATAGGCGGCGAGGCTGATGTCGGTCAGGCCCTTCGACTTGTCGGTGCCGGCAACGCGGAAGGTGCCGCGCTCGAACTCCACGTCCTCGACGCTGGCTTCCATCAGGTGGGCGGCGATGCGCTTGCCCTTGGCGATGATCTTGTCCATCGCCTTGTCCATCGCGCTGCCGCCGACGGCGAGGCTTCGCGACCCGTAGGTGCCCATGCCGAAGGGCACCTTCGCCGTGTCGCCATGCACCACGTCCACATTGGCGATCGGCACGCCGAGCTTGTCGGCGACGAGCTGCGCGAAGGTGGTCTCGTGCCCCTGGCCGTGGCTGTGCGCGCCGGTCAGCACGGTGACGCTGCCGGTCGGGTGCACGCGGATCGTGCCGACCTCGTAGAGGCCGGCGCGGGCGCCGAGCGAGCCGACGACGGCCGAAGGCGCGATGCCGCAGGCTTCGAGGTAGGTGGAGACGCCGATGCCCCGCAGCCGGCCCTTCGCCTTCGCGGCCGCGCGGCGGCCCTCAAAGCCGGCCCAATCGGCGCTGGCCAGCGCAGCATCGAGCGTCGCGTGGTAGTTGCCGCTGTCGTATTGCAGCGCGACCGGCGTCTGGTAGGGGAAGGCGTCGGTCGGGATGAAGTTCTGCCGCCGGAACTCGACGCGGTCCATGCCGAGTTCGCCGGCGGCCACGTCCATCAGGCGTTCGAGCAGGTAGCTCGCCTCCGGCCGGCCGGCGCCGCGATAGGCGTCCACCGGCACGGTGTTGGTGAAGACCGCCTTCACCTCGCAATAGATCACCGGCGTCGTGTACACGCCGGACAGCAGCGTGGCGTAGAGATAGGTCGGCACGCAGGGCGCGAAGGTGGAGAGGTAGGCGCCCATGTTGGCCAGCGTGTGCACCTTCAGGCCGAGGATCTTGCCGCCCGGATCGAGGGCGAGTTCGGCCTTCGTCACGTGGTCGCGGCCATGCGCGTCGGACATGAAGGATTCCGTGCGGTCCGCCGTCCACTTGATCGGGCGCTTCACCTTGGCCGCAGCCCAGGTGACGATGGCTTCCTCGGCGTAGTGGTAGATCTTGCTGCCGAAGCCGCCGCCCACATCGGGTGCGACCACGCGCAGCTTCGCCTCGGGGATGCTGAGGACGAAGGCGCCCATCAGCAGGCGGATGACGTGCGGGTTCTGGCTGGTGGTGTAGAGCGTGTAGTCGCCGGAGTTCGGGTCGTAGTCGCCGATGGCGCTGCGCGGCTCCATCGCGTTCGGGACGAGGCGGTTGTTCGTCGTCTCAAAGGAGACGATCTTGTGCGCGCCGGCGAAGGCGGCATCCAGCACCGATTTGTCGCCGATGTGCCAGTCGTAGCAGAGGTTGCCCTTCGCGCCCTCATGGATCAGCGGCGCGCCGGCGGCCAGCGCGGCGTCCATCGTGGCGGCGGCGGGCAGCGGGACGTAGTCCACGACGATCGCCTCGGCGGCATCGCGCGCCTGCGCCTTGGTCTCGGCGATCACCACCGCCACCTGGTCGCCGACATGGCGCACCTTGCCGACCGCGAGCGCGGGGTGCGGCGGCTCCGCCATCGGCGAGCCGTCCTTGTTGTGGATCTGCCAGCCGCAGGGAATGCCGCCGACCTTGTCGGCCGCCATGTCGGCGCCAGTGTAGATCGCGATCACGCCCGGCATCGCCTTCGCGGCCGCGGTGTCCAGGCCGCGAATCTCCGCATGCGCGTGCGGGCTGCGCAGCATCACCGCATGGGTCTGGCCGGGACGGTTGATGTCGTCGGTGTATTGTCCGCGGCCGGACAGGAAGCGCAGATCCTCCTTCCGGCGGACGGATGCACCGATGCCCTCGAAGGGCGTCACCACGTTCATTGGTTCTGTCCCTCCCGGTTTGCCCTGCCGCCTATTCGGCGGCGCGGGCGAGGTCGGCTCGCTTGCCGTGCATCACGTCCGCCGCCGCCGCGATCGCCTTGACGATGTTGTGGTAGCCTGTGCAGCGGCAGATGTTGCCTTCCAGGCCCTCGCGGATTTCCTGCTCGCTGAGGCCGCCCGGGTTCTTGTTCACCAGGTCAATGGCCGACATGACCATCCCCGGCGTGCAGAAGCCGCATTGCAGGGCGTGATATTCGCGGAACGCCTCCTGCATCGGGTGGAGCGTGCCGTCGGAAGCGGCGAGACCCTCGATCGTGGTGATGTCGGCGCCCTCGCACTGCACGGCGAGGATGGTGCAGGCCTTGATGCTGTCGCCGCCCATATGCACGACGCAGGCGCCGCACTGGCTGGTGTCGCAGCCGACATGCGTGCCGGTCAGCCGCAGCTTTTCCCGAAGCAGCTCGACGAGCAGCGTGCGGCTCTCGACGTCCTGCGTGTGCTTCGTGCCGTTCACCGTCAGCGTGACCTGCGGCATGTGCACCTCCCCCGATCGTTGCATACGTGTCCGCGGCGAGGACGCGCCGGGCGTGCAGGGAAGGTCGCCCCGCTCCCGCGATCCGTCAAGCGCGGCCGCACGCCCCCGCCGCGCGAGTGCGTGGCGGGCGGCCCGGTCCGGGCGCGCCCCCGGTCATGCCACGGCGAGCAGCACCGCGCCCTTCGCCCCCGCCAACGGGTTCTCCGACGCCGGCCGGTCGTGCAGGTGACAGGCGGCGACATGCCCCTCCCCCATCGCGTCCGCGACCGGGCGCAGCGGAGGCTCCTCCACGCGGCAGCGGTCGAAGGCGTATTGGCAGCGGGTGTGGAAGCGGCAGCCCTTGGGCGGGTTGATCGGGCTGGGCACGTCGCCCTTCAGGATGATGCGTTCGCGCTGCGCGCCCGGCTCGGGCACCGGCACCGCGGAGAGCAGCGCTTCGGTGTAGGGGTGCTTCGGCGCGGCGAAGAGGCTGCGCTTCGGGGCGACCTCCACGATCTTGCCGAGGTACATCACCGCGACGCGGTGCGTCATGTGCTCGACGATCGCGAGGTCATGGCTGATGAACAGCATCGCCAGGCCGAGTTCGCGTTGCAGGTCGCCCAGCAGGTTGACGATCTGCGCCTTCACGGAGACGTCGAGCGCGCTCACCGCCTCGTCGCAGATGATCAGGTCCGGCTCGGCCGCCAGCGCGCGGGCGATGCCGATGCGCTGGCGCTGGCCGCCGCTGAACTCGTGTGGCCAGCGGCCGACGGCGTCACGGGGCAGGCGCACCTTGTCCATCAGGCCGGCAACGCGGGCTTCCAGCTCCGCCCCGTTCTTCGCGAGACCGAAGTTGCGGATCGGCTCGGCGAGAATGTCGCGGACGCGCATGCGCGGGTTGAGGCTGCTGAAGGGATCCTGGAACACCACCTGCATCCGCCGCCGCATCGGCCGCAGCGTGCCGGAGGCCATGTCGTCAATCCGCGCGCCGTCGAGGATCACCTGCCCCGCCGTCACGTCGAACAGGCGCAGCACCGCCTTGCCGACGGTGGATTTCCCGCAGCCGGACTCGCCGACGAGGGAGAGCGTCTCGCCGCGCGCGATGTCGAAGGAGACGCCGTCCACGGCATAGACGTAGCCGGTCGTGCCGCCGAGGAACCCGGCGCGGATCGGGAAGTGCTTCTTGAGGTCGTTGACCCGGAGGAGTGGGGCGCTCACGCGGCCAGGGCCTCTTCTCGCGTCGCGTAGTGGCAGGCGGCGACGTGGGCCGGCGCCTTCGCCTCCAGCGCCGGCGCCACGTTGCGGCAGAGGTCGGTCGCGTAGGGGCAGCGCGACGCGAAGACGCAGCCGGGGATCTTGGCCTTGAGGCTCGGCACCAGCCCGGGGATTTCGGAGAGCCGCGTTTCCTCGCCGTGCAGGGAGGAGCCGAGCTTCGGCACCGAGCCGAGCAGGCCCTGCGTGTACGGGTGCTTCGGGTTGCGGAAGAGCGGGCCGACTGCCGCTTCCTCCACCTTCTTGCCGGCGTACATCACGACCACGCGCTCCGCGACCTCCGCCACCACGCCGAGATCGTGGGTGATCAGGACGATGGCGGCGCCGACGCGGTGCTTCAGGTCCCGCATCAGCCCGAGGATCTGCGCCTGGATGGTGACATCCAGCGCCGTCGTCGGCTCGTCGGCGATGAGGAGCTTCGGGTTGCAGGCGAGCGCGATGGCGATCATCACGCGCTGGCGCATGCCGCCCGAGAGCTGGTGCGGGTATTCGCGCACGCGCCGGGCAGGCTCCGGGATGCCGACGAGCTGCAGCATCTCGATCGCCCGCGCCTCGGCCCCCGCCTTCGACATGCCCTGGTGCAGGCGCAGCGTCTCGCCGATCTGGCGGCCCACCGTCAGCACGGGGTTCAGGCTCGTCATCGGCTCCTGGAAGATCATGGAGACGTCGTTGCCGCGGATGCTCCGCATCTCGCGCTCCGAGAGGTCCAGCAGGTTGCGGCCGTTCAGGCGGATGGCGCCCGCGATCTTGCCCGGTGGCTCCGGGATCAGGCGGAGGATGGACATGGCGGTGACGGACTTGCCGCAGCCGGATTCGCCGACGATCGCCAGCGTCTCGCCGGCGTTCACGTGGAAGGACACGCCGTCCACCGCGCGGTTCACGCCATCGGGCGTGCGGAAATGAGTCTGCAGGTTCTCGACTTCGAGGAGGGCCATCTACAGCCTTTTCGCCATGCGCGGATCCAGTGCGTCGCGCAGCCCGTCGCCCAGCAGGTTCACCGCCAGCACGGTGACCGAGAGGAAGATGGCGGGGAAGAAGACGATGTAGGGCTTCACCTGCCACAGCGCCCGCCCCTCCGCCATGATGTTTCCCCAGGACGGGATGATCGGCGGCGTGCCGGCGCCGATGAAGGACAGGATGGCTTCGGTGATCATCGCGGCCGCGCAGATGAAGGTGGCCTGCACGGTGAGCGGCGCCAGCGTGTTCGGCAGGATGTGGCGCCAGATGATCACCGGCGTGCGCGTTCCCGCCGCCACGGCCGCGTCCACGTAGGGCTGTTCCCGCAGGCTCAGCACGACGCCGCGGACGAGGCGGGAGACGCGCGGGATCTCGGCGATGGTGATCGCCAGGATGACGTTGCCCACCGATCCGCGCGTCAGCGCCATCAGCGCGATCGCCAGCAGGATGGAGGGGATGGACATCATGCCGTCCATGATCCGCATGATGATCGCATCCGCCACCCGGATGAAGCCGGAGATCAGCCCGATCGTCAGCCCGATGATCGAGGCGCAGATCGCGACGGAGAAGCCGACCAGCAGCGACACCCGCGTTCCGTACAGCACGCGCGAATAGACGTCCCGCCCCAGCATGTCCGTGCCGAACCAGTATTCGGCCGAAGGTTCCCGCGTGCGGCGGGCGGGGGCCAGCGCGGTAGGGTCAACGGTCCAGAGGTAGGGCGCGGCCACCGCGATGAACAGCATGACCAGCACGAGGAGGCCGCCCATCGCGATGGTCGGGTTGCGCCGGAGGAAGCCGAGGACGCCCCGCTTCGGCTTCACCGCCGGCAGGATGTCCCCCATCGGCGCCGCGGCAGCGACGCCCGTTGGATCAAGGGTTGCGGTACTCAATACCGTATCCTCGGGTCGAACAGGGTGTAGAGCAGGTCAATGGCGAGGTTCACCAGCACATAGACGAAGCTGAACAGCAGCACGACGCCCTGGATCACCGGGTAGTCGCGCCGGAGGATCGCATCCACCGTCAGCCGGCCGAGGCCGGGGATGGCGAAGACGCTCTCCGTCACCACCGCGCCGCCGATCAGCAGGGCGACGCCGATGCCGATGACCGTCACGATCGGGACGGCGGCGTTCTTCAGCGCGTGCAGGAACAGGATCGCGCGCTGGCCGGCGCCCTTCGCCTTCGCGGTGCGGATGTAGTCCTGTTGCAGCACCTCCAGCATCGTCGCCCGCGTGATCCGGGCGATCAGCGCGATATAGACGGTGCCGAGCGCGATGGCCGGCAGGATGAGGTTCCGCAGCCAGGGCCAGAAGCCGCGCTCGAACGGGGTGTAGCCCTGCACGGGCAGCAGGTCCCATTCCAGCGCGAAGAAGTAGGCCAGCAGGTAGCCGACGACGAAGACGGGGACGGAGAAGCCCACCACCGCGAAGGCCATCACCGCGCGGTCCACGATCGTGCCCTGCTTCCAGGCCGCTACGACGCCCATCGGCACGGCGACGCTGACCGCGAGCAGCAACGTGACGAGCATGAGCGACAGCGTCGGCTGGATCCGCTGCGCGATCATCGTGCTGACGGGCAGGTTGGTGAAGATCGAGACGCCGAGGTCGCCGCGCAGGATGTCCCATATCCACGCCCCGAAGCGGACAAGGTAGGGCCGGTCCAGGCCGAGCGACGCGCGGATGCGTTCCACGTCGGCCGGCGTCGCCTGGTCGCCGGCGATGACGGCCGCCGGGTCGCCCGGCGCGATGTAGAGCAGCGAGAACACGAACAGCGCCACCACCGCCATGACGGGGATGGTGGCCAGCACGCGCCGGACGACGTAGGCGAACATGGGCCGGTCGAACCCTCCTCAGCTCTTCGACACGCCCCAGGCGAAGGGGATCGGCCCCTTCACGACGCCCGAGACGTTGCGGCGCCAAGCCTGGTAGCCGAGGAAAAAGCCGGTCGGGCAATAGACCACGTTCTCGACCGCCGCGGTGTTCAGCCGGCCGATCGCCGCGCGCTCCTGATCCAGGTTAGAGGCGGCGAGCCAGTTCGGCACCTCGGCCTCCACCGCGGGCACGGTCGGCCAGCCGAACCAGGCGCCGTCGCCGTTGGCGCGCACGGCGTTGTAGATCACCGGGTTGATCGCGTCGGCGCCGGCATGCCAGGTGTGGAACATGCCCCAGCCGCCCTGGTTCGGCGGGTTCTTCATCGCGCGCCGCTGGCCGACGGTGCCCCAATCCGTCGCGACGAAGTCCACGTTCATCCCGAGCCGCTTCAGCAGGTCGGCGGTCACGTCGCCCTGCGCCTTGGTGATCGGCTGGTCCTGCGCGACGACGCAGATCACCGGCTCCCCGGCGTAGCCGGATTCGCGCAGCAGGGCGCGGCCGCGCTCGAGGTTCGCGGCTTTCATCATCGCGCCGCCCTCCTCGGTGTAGAGCGGCGTGCCCGGCGTGAAGAAGCCGCCCAGCACCTTCCAGAGGTTGTTGTCGTCGCCGACCAGGGCGCGCATGTAGTCTTCCTGGTTCAGCGCGGTCATGACGGCCTGGCGCACCTTCAGATTGTTGAAGGGCGGATGCAGGTGGTTCATGCGGAAGGCGCCGATGTTGCCCAGCGGGTCGGCGATGTCCACGGCGATGTTGCGGTTGCGCCGCAGCACCGGCACGAGATCGGTGATCGGGTTCTCCCACCAATCCACCTCGCCGTTCTGCAACGCGGCGGAAGCGGTCGCGGGGTCCGGCATCACCACCCATTCGACGCGGTCCACCATCATCCGCTTGGCCCCGGCGAGCCAGCTCGACGGCTCGGCCCGCGGCACGTAGCCGTCGAACCGCGCGAACACCGCCCGCGCGCCCGGCACCCATTCGTTGCGCACGAAGCGCATCGGGCCGGAGCCGACGTATTCGCTGATCTGCTGGAAGGGATCGGTGCGGGCGATCCGCTCCGGCATGATGAAGGCCATCGGCGTCGCGTTCTTGCCGAGCGCCATGGTCATCTTCGGGAAGGGCGCCTTCAGCCGCCAGCGGAAGGTGCGGTCGTCCACCGCGGAGAGCTCGTCGTTCAGCGCGCGCAGCAGCTGGCCCATCGGGTCGCGGGGCATCCAGCGCGTCAGCGAGGCGACCACGTCCTTCGAGAGCACCGGTTCGCCGTCATGGAAGCGCAGGCCCTCCCGCAGGCGGAAGGTCCAGGTCTTGCCGTCCTGGCTGACCTCCTCGCCTTCGACCATCTGGCGCTGCGGCTGGAGCCGCTCGTCGAAGCCGTAGAGCGTGTCCCACACGAGGACGGAGGCGTTGCGCACCACGTATTGCGTGGTCCAGATCGGGTCGAAATTCGCGAGGTTGGCCTGCGGCACGAAGCGCAGCGTGCGGTTCGCCGCCTGGCTCAGGGCCGGCGCCGCGATACCGCCCGAGGCCAGCACACCCGCGGCCACGCCGCCCTTCAGGAACGACCTGCGATCCATTTCGACCTTCTCCCGCTCGACCTGCCCCGTTGCCGGGCAGCCTGCCCCATCCCTGTGCGGCGCGCCAGCCCTTCACGGGGGCGGGCGCCGCCCGGTGCGCTTGCACAGCACACGGCGTGCCAGCGTCAGCCCTTCGACAGGCCCCAGAACACCGTCGCCGAAGCGCGGGCGACGTTCGTCACGTTCCGCCGCCAGGCGCTCGGCTGCCAGTAATAGCCGAGCGGGACGTAGTGCATGAACTCCATGCTCCGGCGGTTCAACGCCTCGGCCACGCGGCGGCGTTCGACGGGTTCGGCGGCCTGCACGAACTCCGCGCGCAGGCGTTCGATCTGCGGGTCCTCGGGCCAGCCGAACCAGGCGTTCGGCCCGTTGGCGCGCAGGAACAGGTGCGTGACCGGCTGCGTCAGCGACTGGCCGGAGGAGGTGGTGTGGAACACGTTCCACCCGCCGCGGTCGGCCGGTTCCTTGCTGGCGCGGCGCTGCACCAGCGTGCCCCAATCCGTGGAGACGAATTCCAGGTTCATGCCCAGCCGCCGCAGCAGGTCCGCGGTGACGAGCGACAGCGCGTTGATCTGCGGATAGTCGCCCGGCGCAAGCAGCACCACGCGCTGATTCGTGTAGCCGGCCTCGCGCAGCGCCGTGCGGGCGCGGTCGAGGTTGCGGGTCTTCAGCACCTCGCTCCCGGCCTCGTTCGCCAGCGGCGTGTCGCAGGTGAAGACGCCCTCGCACACGCCCCAGCCATCCGCCTCGTTGCCGGCGACGGCGCGGAGGTAGTCGCGCTGGTCCACCGCCATCGCGACCGCGCGGCGGATCGCCGGGTTGTCGAAGGGTGGGTGCAGCGCGTTGAAGCGGCAGATGCCGTAGGTGCCGTCCAGCAGCCGCTGCTGCACCACCAGGTCGCGGGAGCGGCGCATCACCGGCAGCAGGTCGTGCAGCGGGTATTCCCAGTAGTCCTGCTCGCCGAGCACCATGGCGTTCGCGCTCGTCGCCGGATCGGTGATGACCGTCCATTCCACGCGGTCGAGGCGCGGGGCGCGGCTGCCGGCGAGGTTGTCCACCGGCTCGGGCCGCGGGGCGTAGCGCTCGTTGCGCGCCCAGACGGCGCGCTGGCCGGGGTTCCACTCGTTCGGCAGGAAGCGGAACGGGCCGCTGCCGATCGCCTCCCGCTGCTGTTGGAAGGCGTCGGTGCGCGCGATACGCTCGGGCATGACGAAGCACGGGAATTGCGTCTGGCCGAGTGCCTCCAGCAGCAGCGGCACGGGGCGGTGCAGCCGGAAGCGGAAGCGCCGGTCGTCGAGCGCCGAGACCTCCGCGATATCGGGCTGCAGCACCTGCATGAAGGGGTCGCGCCTGGCCCAGCGCTCGATCGAGGCGACGCAATCGGCGGCGCGCACGCGTTCGCCATCGTGGAACAGAAGCCCTTCGCGCAGGGTGAAGGTGACGGAGAGGCGGTCCCCCGCCACCTCCCAACCCTCGGCCATCTGCGGGCGGATGTCGCCCCCCGAATCCTGCGCGCAGATCTGGTCATAGACGAGGAAGGCGTGGTTGCGCGTGACCACCGCCGTCGTCCAGACCGGATCGAGCGAGGTGAGGTTCGCCTGCGGGATGACGCGCAGCGTGCGTGTTGCCGCATTCTGCGCGCCGACCACGCGCGGTGCGGCGACGAGAGCCGCCGTCGCGCCGAGAGTTGCCCTTCGCCCGATCATGTCCGCCTGATCCCCCAGAAGAGCGCCAGGCCTGCGACCCGGTCCGCGAGGTTGCGCCGATGCGCGGTAATGGAGAGGTAGGAGCCGACGGGAATGTAGGGCAGTTCCGTCATTGCCACGTCCTGCAAGTCGCGCGCGATGCGCTGCTGCGCCGGCAGGCCGTCGGCGAGGAACCAGGCGTCGCGCAGCTCCTCCAGCCGCGGAATCGTCGGCCAGCCCGGCCAGGCCGCCGTGCCGTTGCCGCGCAGCGGGAAATGCGCGGCAGGGTCCACGAAGTCGAAGGAGGAGAAGCTGGTGAACAGCATGCTCCACCCGCCGCGCTCCACCGGCTCGCGGCTCGTGCGGCGCTGCACGGTGGTGCCCCAATCCGTCAGCACGATGTCGGCGTTGAGGCCGAGCCGGCGCACCAGGTCTGCGCCCACCTGCGTCATCGCGGCAGGGGCGAGGATGTCGGTCGGGCCGATCAGGCGCATGGGTCCGTTGGCGTATCCGGCCTCCCGCATCAGCGCCCGCGCGCGGTCCAGGCTGCGCGGCCCGGTGAGCGGCGCGAGGCCCGCGTCGTTCGCCAGCGGCGTGCCGGGCGTGAAGACGCCGACGCCGGTGGTATAGAGAGACGGGTCCGGGCCTACGATGGCGCTCATGAAATCCGCCTGGCTGACGGCCGGCAGCATGGCCTGGCGCATGCGCCTGTCGTCGAAGGGCGGGTGCAGGTGGTTGAAGCGCATGATGCCGGTCAGCGGCAGCGGGTCTATCGGCTCCACGCTGATCGCGCGGTTGCGGCGCAGCAGGGTCTGGATTTCCGGCGGCGGCTGCTCGTACCAGTCAATCTCGCCGGTCTGGAGCGCCGCGGCGGCGGTGCTGGCATCCACGATGATGTGCCATTCGACGCGGTCGAAATGCACGGTCTTCGGGCCGGCGGTGAGGCTCGGCCGGCCGACGGGCGTCGGGCTGTAGTCGGCGTTGCGCTCATAGACGACGAGGCTGCCGGAGTTGAATTCGCGCGGCACGAAGCGGTATGGGCCGCTGCCCACGGTCTCGCGCACCTGCTGGAACGGGTCGGTGCGCGCCATGCGTTCCGGCATGATGAAGGGCGGGCTGTTGGAGACCTGGCCGAGGGCGGCGAGCAGCAGCGGGAAGGGCTGCTTCAGGCGGAACACGACCCGTCGGTCGCCATCGGCCTCCAGCGCGTCCACGAAGGTCTCGAGCTTCTGGCCGGTCGGGCTGCGCTTCATCCAGCGGTCGAGCGAGGCGACGCAGTCGGCGGCGCGCACCGCCTCGCCGTCATGGAAGCGCAGGCCGGTGCGGAGCGTGATGACGACGCGTCGGCCGGACTCCTCGACGACATGGCCTTCGGCCATCTGCGGCTGCGGGTTGAACGAGGCGTCCGTGCCGTAGAGCGTGTCGAACACCATGTAGCCGTGGTTGCGGGTGATGTTCGCCGTGGTCCAGATCGGGTCGAGCGAGGTCAGGTTCGCCTGCGGGACCATCTTCAGCACGCGGTTCGCGGCGGGCTGGGCGATGGCGAAGCGCGGCAGGGCGGCGGCCGCGGCGGTGGTGGTCAGCAGCGTTCGGCGGTGCATGTCTCTGTCTCCCTGTCGGGAGCGCATTCGACGCCCCCACCCCGGCCCTCCCCCGTAAACGGGGGAGGGAGATCACGTCACCCGCGCTGCACGTTCCAGAACAGCGGGAGGCCCTTCAGCACGCCGGTCAGGCCGCGGCGATACGCCGTCGCCTGGAAATACTGGCCGAGCGGGAGGTACGGCACCTCGCGGAACGCGACCTCCTGGATCTGCCGCGCGACGGCCTGCTGGCCTTCGAGGTTCGGCGCGTCGAACCAGGCCTGCCGCAGTTCCTCGATGCGGGGAATGGTCGGCCAGCCGAACCACGCTTGCGCCCCGTGACCGCGCAAGGATTGGTGGACGCCGGGGTTGAACATGTCCACGCCGGACCAGAAGGTGAAGAACACGCTCCACCCGCCGCGCTCCGGCGCTTCGCGGTTCGCGCGGCGCTGCACCACGGTGCCCCAGTCGGTGGAGACGTATTCCACGTTCATCCCGGCGCGGCGGAACATGTCGTGGCCGACCTGGGCGAGCGCTTTGAGGCTCGGGAAGTCGGACGCGGCGATGATCACCACGCGCTCCCCGTTGTAGCCCGCCGCGGCCAGGTCGCGCTTCAGCTTGTCCATGTCGCGCGTGCCCGTCAGCGCGCCGATGCCGGCATCGTTCGCCATCGGCGTGCCCGGCGGGAAGAAGCCGATCTCCTCCCGCCACAGGCTGCGGTCGTTGCCGATCACCGCCGTCATGTAGTCGGCCTGGTTGACGGCGCCGAGCAGCGCGCGCCGGACGGCGGCGTTGTCGAAGGGCGGATGCAGGTGGTTGAAGCGGCAGATCGCCATGAGGCCCGTGGGGTCGGGCACTTCCAGCACCACGCCCCGGTTGCGGCGCAGGACCGTTTGCAGGTCGCCGGTCGGCTGCTCCCACCAATCCACCTCGCCGTTCTGCAGCGCGGCGGAGGCTGTGGCGGGATCGGGGGTGACGTGCCACTCGATGCGGTCGAGGTGGGCGCGCTTCGGCCCGGCTGTCCAGCTCGGCGTGCCCTCGGCGCGCGGCTGGTAGGCTTCGAAACGCGTATAGACCACGCGCGCACCCGGCACGCGCTCGCCCGCCGCGAAGCGGAAGGGACCGGAGCCGACGAGGTCGCCGCGCAGGGGCTGCGCCGGATCCTGGCTCGCCAGCCGTTCGGGCATGATGAAGCAGACCGGCGTCGAGGGCTTGCCCAGCGCTTCGAACAGCAGCGGAAAGGCTCGTTTCATGCGGAAGATGATCGTCCGGTCGTCGGTCGCGGCGAGTTCGTCCGTATTCGCCATCAGCACCTGGCCGAGCGCATCCCGCGCCGCCCAGCGGCGGATGGAGGCAACGGCATCGCGCGCGCGCACCGGCTCCCCGTCGTGGAAGCGCAGGCCCTCGCGCAGCCGCATCGTCACGCGCCGGCCGTTATCCTCGACGGCGTGGCCTTCCACCATCTGAGGCTGCGGCTGGTAGTCGCCGTCGAAGCCGTAGAGCGTGTCCCAGATCATGTAGGCGTGGTTGCGCGTGACGTAGGCGGTGGTGACGACCGGATCGAGCACCGCGAGATCGGCCTGCGGGATGAACTTCAGAACCCGCGCCGCGCCGCCGGTGCCCTGGCCGAGCGCCGGAGTACCGAGCATCGCGGCGCCGGCGGTGCCGAGCAGGTGTCGTCGCAGCATCACGCGGTGCTCCCGGTCGTCGTCACGCGCGCCGCAGGTTCCAGAACAGCGGCGGCTGGCCCTTCAGCATGCCCGTGATGTTCCGGCGATAGGCCGTCGGCTGGTAGTACATGCCGGTGGGCACGTAGGGCACCTCGTCGAAGGCGATGCGCTGCATCTCCGTCGTCGCGGCGAGCGCGGCGGCGTCGTTCGGCGCGTCGAACCAGGCGTTGCGCTGCGCCTCGATGGCCGGGATGGTCGGCCAGCCCGGCCAGGCGTTGTCGCCATGCCCGCGGATGGAGGCGTGGCTCGCCGGGTTCCAGTGGTCCACGCCGGACCAGAAGGTGAAGAAGCCGGACCAGCCGCCCCCTTCGAGCGGATTCTTGGACGCGCGGCGCGCGACGAGCGTGCCCCAATCCGTGCTGATCAGCTCGACGTTGAAGCCCATGCGCCGGAACAGGTCGGCACCCACCAGGGTCGCCGCGTTGATGGAGGAGAGGTCGGTGGCGTTCATCAGGATCATCCGCGCGCCCATCGCGCCGGCCGCCTGCAACTCGCCCCGCGCCGCATCGAGGTTCTTGCGCAGCTTGTCGAGCCCGACATTGGAGGCGGAGGGCGATTCCGGGGCGAAATAGCCGATCCCCTCCCGCCGCAGATCCGGCCGTCCGTCCACGCCGGAGGTGCCGATAACCGCGGTCATGAAGTCGATCTGGTTGATCGCCGTCAGCACCGCGCGCCGTACGGCCGGGTTGTTGAAGGGCGCGGTCAGGTGGTTCGGCCGGAAGATGCCGATCAAGCCGGAGTTGTTGATGATGTCCACGCCGATGTTGCGGTTGCGCGCGACCAGCGGGAACAGGTCCGCCGTCGGCTGCTCCCACCAGTCAATCTCGCCGGATTGCAGCGCGGCGGCCGCGGTCGAGGCGTCGGGGATGATGTGCCATTCGACCCGGTCGAAATGGGCGACCTTCGGCCCCGCCGTCATCGAGGGCGTGCCGTTCGGCACCGGCACGTAATCGGGGTTGCGCGCATAGGCCAGGCGCGAGCCGGGCACCCATTCATTCGCGATGAAGCGGTACGGCCCGCTGCCGACGGCTTCGGTGATGTTCTGGAAGGGGTCCACGTTCGCCAGCCGCTCCGGCATCACGAACAGGCAGCTCGTCGTGACCTTCGAGAACGCCTCAAGCATCTTCGGGAAGGCGCGGTTCAGGCGGATGGAGAAGACGCGGTCGCTCTCCTCCGTCATGTCGGCCACGCGGGCCATCAGCTCCTGCCCGAAGGCGTCGCGGCGGCCCCAGCGGCGGATGGACGCGACCGCGTCGCGCCCGCGAACCGGGGAGCCGTCGTGGAACTTCAGCCCCTCGCGCAGCGTGAAGCGCCAGAGCAGGCCGCCATTCTCCGTCACGTGCCCCTGGACCATCTGCGGCACCGGCTCGAACCGCTCGTTCATGCCGTAGAGCTGGTCGAAGACGAGGAAGGCGTGGTCGCGGGCGACGAACGCCGTGTTGGTGAACGGGTCAATGTTCCCGGGATTGGCGTGCGGCACGTATTTCAGCGTGCGCGAAGCCGCGGGCTGCGCGAGGGCTGCGCGCGGCAGGCCGGCGGCCAGCGCGGCGCCGGCCAGCAGATCGCGTCGGAACATTGTCGTGAACCTCCCAAGGTGTTGCGCAAGGCTAGCCGCGGCGCGCCATCGCGCTCAATCCCCCATCGGCCCCCCATCAGGCCCCCATCGGGCGATGTCCGAAGCCGGGCGCGGGTTGTGCCGCGGTCTCCACCCACACGGACTTGGACGCGGTATACGTTTCCAGCGCCTCGCGCCCGGAGGACCGGCCGTGGCCGGAGGCACCGAAGCCGCCGAAGGGCGCGCCGACATGGATCGTGCGGTAGCCGTTGATCCAGAAGGTTCCGGCCCGCACCGCGGCCGCCACGCGGTGGGCGCGCGCCACGTCGCGCGTCCAGACGGCGCCGGCCAGGCCGAAGCGCGTGTCGTTGGCGATCGCGACGGCCTCCGCCTCGTCCTCGAACGGGATGGCGGCGACGACAGGGCCGAAGATTTCCTCCTGTGCGACGCGGGCCGCGTTGCCCATGCCGGCCAGGACGGTCGGCGGCACCCAGTAGCCGCCGGCGGGCAGCCCGGCGTCGCGCGGGGCGGCGATCACCCGCGCGCCCTCGCGGCGCCCGGCCTCCAGCAGCGCCGAGACATGCGCGAATTGCCGCGCGGTCGCGACCGGGCCTGCTTCCGTCGCCGGGTCCATCGGATCGCCGAGACGGATGCGGGAAGAAGCCTCGGCGAGGGCCGCGACGAAGCGGTCATGCATGCTCCGCTGCACGAGCAGGCGCGAGCCGGCGACGCAGCTCTGGCCCGATCCGGCGAAGATGGCCTGCTGCGCGCCCTGCACGGCGAGGGCGAAGTCCGCGTCGTCGAAGACGATGTTCGCGCTCTTGCCGCCGAGCTCCAGCACGCAGGGGATGGTGCGCGCCGCGCAGGCGCCGGCGACCGCGGCACCCGTCGCCGGCCCGCCGACGAAGGTGACGCCAGCGACCTCCGGCGCGGCGAGCAGCGCGGCGCCGGTGGTCGCGCCCAGGCCGGCGACGACCTGCACCAGCCCGTCCGGCAGCCCCGCTTCCAGTGCCAGTCGCGCGAAGGCGAGCGAGGTGAGCGGCGTGTATTCGCTGGGCTTCAGGACCACCGCGTTGCCCGCCGCCAGCGCGGGCAGCACGTTCCAGCCGCAGGTGAAGAGCGGCGCGTTCCACGGCGTGATCGCCAGCACGACGCCCAGCGGCTCCCGCCGGACATACACCAGGTGCCCCGACGGCACCGGGATCGTCCGGCCCTCGATCTTGTCGCACCAGCCGGCCCAGTACTCCGCCATCTCGGCGACGCGTGCGGCTTCGGCGCGGCAATCGCGGATCGGCTTGCCGGTGTTGGCGCATTCCAGCCGCGCGAGCGTCTCCGCATCCCGCCGCAGCAGCCCACCGAGCGCCCAGAGACGCCGTCCGCGCTCGGCCGCGGAAAGGGCGATGCAGGCGTGCTGCGCCTTCGCCGCGCCGGCCGCCGCCCGCCGCGCGACCGCAGCGCCGGCGTCCATATAGGAGAGCAGCTTCGCGCCGGTGGCCGGGTCCGTCAGCGCGATCGGCTCGCCCTCCCCGGCGCGCGTCGCGCCGTCCACCAGGCTGCCGACGGCGCCGCCGAGGGCGAGCCGCACGCCGTCCCGCACCGCATCGGCGGCCGTCATGCGCGCGCGCCCGCCAGGATCGCAGCGGGGAGGCGGTTGAAGTCGTCGGCGTCTCCGACCAGCCCCGTCTCCCATAGCTCCGCGGCGCGGGCGCAGGCGGCCGGCTCCGCGCCGAACTCCCGCGCGAGGTCCAGCGCCAGGCGCAGATCCTTGCGCATCAGGCCGGCGCTGAAGCCGGAATCGAAGCTGCCCGACAGCACCCAGCGCGGCAGGTTCACCTCCGTCGCGGCGGACCGGCCCGAGGCGGCGTTGACCACCTTCAGCAAGGCCTCGGCCGGCACGCCGGCTGCCTCGCCGATGCGCAGCGCCTCGCCCGCGACGACGAGGTGCGTCGCCACCAGCAGGTTATTGACGAGCTTGGCCACCTGCCCCGCGCCCGACGCGCCGACATGCACGATGCGCGCGGCCATCCGGTCAAGCACCGGCCGCGCGGCGTCCAGCCCCTTCGCCTCGCCGCCTACCATCATCGTGAGCGTTCCCGCCGCCGCGCCGGCCGGGCCGCCGGAGACCGGCGCGTCCATATAGAGGCAGCCTCCGGCCGCCACCGTGCTCGCGAAGCCGCGCGCGGCAATCGGCGAGATGGTCGAGGTATCGGCAATCACCGCGCCGCGCGGCAGGGCCGGCAACAGCCGGTCGAGCACGCTGCCCACCGCCCGCTCGTCCGGCAACGAGAGAAGCACCGTGGACGCGGCGACATCTTCCAGCGCCGTCACGCCCCCGCGATCCCGATCGAGATCGAAGCCGGTCACCACGATCCCCTCCGAAGAGAGACGCGAGGCCATCGCCGCGCCCATGCGGCCGAGGCCGACCAAGCCGATTCTCATCTTTCATGTCCGCATGTTGCAGGCAGGGTCGCAGCCTTCTGCGAAGGCGTCCAGCGCGGCCACGTGCCATGATCCGGTCACTCGCCCGTGGTTTGAGTGCAGCGCCACGAGAGGGCATGTTGCGGTGCAGCAGGGTAGGTGCATGTCGGACCACGCACTCGAGACGCGACTCACCGGACTGATAGGACGCGACCGCAGCCGCACGCTGCTGCAGTTCAGCCGGTTCGGGATTGTCGGCACGATCGGCTTCGCGGTGGACGCCGCGGTGCTCTACCTCGGGCTCGCGTTCGGGTTGGGTCTCTATGCCGGCCGCGCGCTGTCCTACCTTGCCGCCGCGACGACGACTTGGGCGCTGAACCGGAGCTGGACTTTCCGCGGCGAGGGCCAGCATCCGGCCCTGCGCCAGTGGGTCGCGTTCGTTTTGATCAATTTGGTGGGGTTCGCCTGCAATTATGGAACTTACGCCGCGCTCGTCTCGTCTGTCGAATTTGTAGCGCAGTATCCCGTTATAGGCGTAGCGGCGGGCAGCATTGCGGGAATGATGGGGAACTTTCTGCTTTCGCGACGTTTCGTGTTCGGTGGCTCGGACCGCTCCGACCGCCCGGGACCCAGATAGACGGAATGCGCGCAGCGACCCCCAAGGCCGACTCGAAACTGCGCCGTGCCGGTGCGCGCCCCGATGGCGGGGCGGATCGCACCTCGGACACGGTCCATCCCTTCCCCGGTGCCGGCCTGGCCGGCGTCAGGCCGTTCCGCCCGGGGCGCGATGCCGGGCCGTTCGCCCGGCCGCCGGCCAACGACGCTGCCCGGGTTACCCAGCGGCCGCTGCCGCCGTTGCTTCTCGGCGCGCTGGTGGTGCTGCTCGACGCACTCGCGCTGATCGGCGCCGGCGCAATCGCGAACCTGCTCACCGGTCAGGTGGAGGGAAGGCACGGCAACGTCATCCTGCTGGTCACGGGGCTGGCGCTCGCCGGCGGGCTGGTCACGGGGGCCTATGACCACCCAATGCTGTTCCGCTTCCGCCGGCAGGTCCGGCGCGCCGGGGCGGGTGCCCTGGCAGCGCTCACCGCGACGCTCGCGGCGGCGGCCGCCTTCGGGGTGCTGTGGCGGCTCGATCCGGCCTGGCTCGCCGTCGTCGTGCCGGTCGGCGCGACCTGCCTCGCGCTGTCGCGCGGCATCGCCTTCGCCCTCGTCAACCTCGCGCCGCGGACCGCTCGGCGCACGGTCATCCTCGGCTCCGGCATCCAGGCGCAGCGCCTCGCGGCGGCGCTGCGGCGCGATCCGGCCGGCCTCGAACTCGTCGGGCTGGTGGATGAGCGCGGGGCGCGGGCTGCGGAGCCGCCGGAAGGCGTGCCCCTGCTCGGCGGCATGCCCCAACTCGCGGCGATGATCCGCCGCGGCGAGGTCGAGGTGGTGGTGATCGCGTTGCCGTGGTCGTCCGAGGCGCGCGTCGCGGAGCTGTGCGAGCGCTTCTCCGCCTTCCCGGTGGAGCTGCGCATCGCGCCCGACCTGGTCGCCGCGCGCCTGCCGCGCGACTACGCGCCGGCGCTGCCGCCGCTTCTCTGCGCGCGCCCGATCTCGGGCCTCGGCGGCACGATGAAGGTCGCCTCCGACTACCTGGTCGCGACCGCCGCGCTGCTGGTCACCGCCATTCCGATGCTGATGATCGCGATCGCGGTGAAGCTCGACAGCCCGGGGCCGGTGCTGTTCCGTCAGAAGCGGATTGGCTTCAACGACGGCGCGTTCGACTGCTTCAAGTTTCGCACCATGTATCACGACGCGTCCGACTACGACGCGGCGCGTCAGGTCCTGGCAGGCGATCCGCGGGTGACGCGGATCGGCGCCATCCTCCGCCGCACGTCGCTGGACGAGCTGCCGCAGCTCTTCAACGTGCTGCGCGGCGAGATGAGCTTCGTCGGCCCGCGGCCGCACGCGCCCGGCACGCGCGCCGGCAACCGCCGCTTCGACGAGGTGGTGGCGAACTACGCCGCGCGGCACCGCGTGAAGCCCGGGCTGACCGGCCTCGCGCAGGTGCGCGGCTACCGCGGCCCGACGCCGACCGAGGACGGCATCCTGCGCCGCGTCGAGAGCGACCTGGAGTACATCGCGAACTGGTCGCTGTAGCTTGATTTCTCGATCATGCTGCGCACCCTCCTCGTAGTGGTTCGCATGCGGAACGCCCTGTAGGCGGCCGCCATGCGCCGCCTGGAGGAGTTCCGCATGCCGGAGCCGCTGGCCGCCGAGATCGAGGCGTGGCCCGATGCCGCGCCTGGCGCGCCGCGGATCGCCGTGCTCGTGCCCTGCTACAACGAGGAAGTGGCGGTGCCGCGCGTGGTCGCGGCCTTCCGCTCCGCCCTGCCCGAGGCGACGGTGTTCGTCTATGACAACAACAGCCGCGACCGCACGCGGGAGGCCGCTTCGGCCGCCGGCGCGGTGGTGCGGCGCGAGGCGCAGCAGGGCAAGGGCCACGTCGTCCGCCGCATGCTCGCCGACATCGAGGCCGATGTGTACGTGCTGGTGGACGGCGACGACACCTACGACGCCGCCAGTGCGCCCGCCATGATCCGCCTGCTGCTCGCGGACCGGCTGGACATGGTGACCGGCGTGCGCGTGACGGACGCGGCCGCGGCCTATCGGCCAGGCCATCGCCTGGGCAACCGCGTGCTGACCGGCGTGGTGCGGCTGGTGTTCGGCGACCGCATCACCGACATGCTCTCGGGCTACCGCGTCTTCTCCCGCCGCTTCGCCAAATCCTTCCCGGCACTCGCGACGGGGTTCGAGACGGAAACGGAGTTCACCGTCCACGCGCTGGAGCTGCGCATGCCCGTGGGAGAGCTGCCGACCGCCTACCGCGAACGGCCGCCGGGCAGCCAATCCAAGCTGAACACCTACCGCGACGGCTTCCGCATCCTGCGCGCGATCGGGCTGCTGGTGCGTCGCGAACGGCCGCTCGGCTTCTTCGCGGGCGTGTCGCTGGTGCTGGCCGCGCTCTCCGTCGGGCTCGCCGTGCCGCTGATCGAGACCTGGCTGCAGACCGGGCTGGTGCCGCGGCTGCCGACGGCGGTGCTCTCGACCGGCCTCATGCTGCTTTCCTTCCTCGCACTCGCCTGCGGGCTGATCCTGGATACCGTCACGCGCGGCCGGCTGGAGGCGAAGCGCATCGCCTATCTCGCGATTCCGGCACCTGATTTCCGGCTGCCGCCGCGATGAACCGGTCGGGGGTGGAATTCATCGCGGGCGCCCGCGCGCCGGCCGGGCCGGTGGATGCCGACGTGATCATCCTGGCGATGGATCGCGCGGAGGAGACGGTCGCCGCCATCGCCTCCGCCCGGGCGCAGGTCGGGGTCGCGAAGCATGTCTGGATCGCCGACCAGGGCAGCGGGCCGGACGCGCTCGCCCGCATCGCCGCGGCGGTCGAGGGCGCGCCGGACGCGACGATGGTGCGGCTGGACCGCAACCACGGCGTCGCCGGCGGCCGGAACCGCGTCACGGCGCTCGGCTCGGCCCGGGTCGTCTTCGCGCTCGACAACGATGCGGAGTTTGCGACCCGCGACACGCTGGCCCGCGCCGTCGCGGCGATGGAGGCGGAGCGTGACCTCGCCGCCATCGCCTGCCGCATCACGGTCTTCTCGACGGGCGAGGACGACCTCTCCTCCTGGGGATACCCGCTCGGCCTGCTGGCGCAGGCGGCGGGGGAGTTCGACGCCGCGACCTTCGTCGGCGCCGGGCACGCGCTGCGGCGCGCCGATTTCGAGGCCGCCGGCGGCTACGACGACGCGCTGTTCTTCACCTGGGAGGAGTTCGACCTCGCGCTGCGGCTGATCAACATGGGCCGGCGCATCCGCTACCGCGGCGACATCGCGGTGCGCCACAAGGTGAGCCCGGAGCGGCGCGTCGGCTGGACCGGCACGCGCTGGCACCATTTCGTGCGCAACCGGCTCTACGTCGCGATGAAGCACGGGGCGAACCCGGCCGCGCTGCTGCCGCGCTTCCTGGCCTACCAGCTGAAGGGCCTGCGCAACGGCGTGCTGGCGCAGGGCCTGTCCGCCGGACCGGCCGCGCTGGCGATGGCGCGGCGCTTCCGACCCGATCCCGGCACCGCGCATCTCTACGGCGTGCCGGAACATGCCCGCGCGTATCTCGCCCGCACGGACGCCGCGCATCGCGGCACCCTCTTCAACCGCCTGCGCGGCGAGGTATTCGGTGAATTGCCCGCCTCTTCCCCCTCCCCCGCACTTGCGGGGGAGGGTCGGGGTGGGGGACGTCGCTAGGAAGTCCGAGCGCGCCTCTCCTTCCACAGCAGCCAGACCAGCGCCGGATCCTCCACCAGGTAACGCCGGGCCAGCCGGCGTGGATCGCCCGCGAGTCGCCACGCCCATTCCATCCCGGCCCGCTGCACGATCCTCGGCGCCCGCCGCTCCTCACCCGATAGGAACAGCAGGCTCGCGCCGACGCAGAGCGCGGCGCCGGTCGCGCGCCCGCGCCGCAGCACCTCGCGCGCGACGATCTCCTGCCGCGGGGAGCCGACGCAGAGGAAGGCGAAGCGCGCCTCCGCGCCTTCGACGAAGCCCACCGCCGCCTCCAGCGCCGCCGGATCGGCGTCGAAGCCCATCGGCGGATCGTGGTGGGCAAGGTTTTTCAACCCGTAGCGCGCCCGCAACGCCGCCACTGTCGCCGCGCTGCCGCCCAGCACGGCAATCCGGTCCTCCGCGCCGATCACCTCCCCGAACAGCCGCGCGGTCAGGTCGCTGCCCGGGACGACGGGCGGGGCCGGCAACCCCATCACCCGCGCCAGCCGCGCGACCACGCGGCTGTCGAGCAGGCGCCACGTGGCCTCCCGGTACAGCGGTCCGTAGCGCGCCGGATCACGCGCCAGCCGCACCAGGTGATCGGCGTTCGGCGTGACCAGGTAGGCAAAGGGCGATGCCGCCGGCCGCGCCGCCAGCATCGTCACCACCTCGTCCGCCCGCAGCTCCTCGAAGTCGAGCCCGAGCAGCGCCGTCAAAGCGCGATGCGCAGGCGAAGCTGGAATAGATTGCGGTCGTACTCGTCAATGCCCGCCGACTGGTCCAGCCGCCGCGCATGCGTGTAGGAGCCGACGAGCGAGAAGCGCCGGTTGATCAGCCAGCGCGCCTGCAGGATGGCGAAGCCGTCCGTCGCCTGCTCGCTCGGCTGGTCGTATTCCCGCCGGTCCACGCCAAGCTCGCCGGTGAGGATCACGTTGCGCAGGTATTCGTGGTCAACCCGCAAGCTGCCCTGGGTGCGCGTGAAGGAGACTGCGTTGTTGCGGATGGATTCCTCGATGGTCCGGCGCGCGCTGACGGACAGCGTGGTCAGCAGCGTCGGCTGGATCGTCAGCTCGCCGGAGAAGGCCGGGCCGGACAGGTTCTTGATTCCCGCCCCCTCATAGTCGCGCTGCCGGTAGCCGACCTCGCCGCGGAACGAATAGAAGCCGTCGAAATCGTACTGGAAGCCGGCCAGCACCTCCCAGGTCTGGCTGTCGCGCGAGCGCTGCGCCGTCTGATCGTAGCTGATGTCCTGATAGCGTGCGACGAGCGTGACGGACCGGCCGGGGTTGAGGAAGTAGCTCAGGCCCACCGCGCCGATGGCGGAATCGAAGTCGAAGCGGGAGACGTCGCCGGGCCGGGGCAGCCCAGGTCCCGGAGCCGGGCCGAGATCAACGTTGTCGAAGGTGTAGCCGCGGTAGTTGCCGACGACGAGCAGGCCGAAGCGGTTGAAGCGCGTCTGCGCCTGAAGCTGAGCTTCATTGTACTGGTACGGCACCGGCCGCGTCAGGCCGGCGCGCTGCACGTCCACGCTCGACGTCTCCAGGTGCTCCTGCACCCGGTTCAGCCGCAGTTCGACGTTGGTTTCCGGGTTGAAGTCGTAGCGGCCGAAGCCGCCGAAGGAGTAGTCGGTCCAGTCCAGGGCGCCGTTGTCGAGATACCGGCGCTCCTCCACCCGCGCCGTGGCGCCGACGGCGTGCCGGGCGAGGTCCGATTGCACGCCGAGTTCGGCCAGCCATGTCGCGTAGCCGTCGCCGGTCTTGTTGCGGCGGGTGCCGAACAGGTTGTCGTCGTAGCCCAGGCCCAGTTCGGCCGCGGCGTTGATCCGGAAGCCCTCGAGCCGCACGCCGAGCGGATCGAAATCCTCTCGCGCGCGGTCGGCGACGGTGATCCCGCGGCCGGCTTCGCCCCGCGGGAGCTGGGCTTCGGCAACCACCGGTAGCAGCGCGAGGCCTATCCCGGTAACCAAACGTAAGCCGTGTGCTGCCACCCTGCCGACTCCTTTCTTTGTGCCCCCGTCCGGGCGTGCTACCACCCGGCGTCAATGCATCGCATCAACGAAACGGCAATCCAGGCCCCAGATCAATTTATGGACGACCTGACACACGTGGCCAAGCAGGCCGGCGACGCGGCGCCCGATCCGCGCGAAGGTGATGCGCGCGCGCAACGCTCCAGCGGCCCGCGCGTCACGCGCCTTCCGGAGCCGGAGATGGTGGCCCCTGGCCCGGCGCTGCCCGACTTCGTCTCAAGTGATGAGACGCGCCTGCGCGACCTTCTCGCCTTCGGAATGGCGGTCGAGGCCGGCAGGCCACTCGGGCCGGACGGCGTGGACGGCCTGCGCCGTAAGGCGGAGGGTGACCTTCACGCCTTCGCCTTCCGTCACCTCCACAACCAGGTGGAGGTCATCCGAAGGGAGGCGGCTGCCGAGCAGATCGCCCGCACGCCGCGCGCCCCGGGCTTCGGCGCGATCGTGCTCGCGAACCTCGTTGCGATCGCCAGCCTGATCGGCGGCGCCCTGCTCGCCGCGCGCTTCGCCCCGCCCGACCTGCTGGACCACCTCGCGCAGCTCCTTGCGCATCTCACGGCGAGGATCTGATCGCATGCTGCGCCCCATGCCCATCAATCTCGGCGCGCCGGACCGGCCGAACGAGACAGTGCTGTCCAAGGCGGTCGGCGCCTGCCGCCGCCAGTTCGGCGCGGTCGCGGTGTTCAGCGGCGTGGTCAACCTGCTGCAGCTCACCGTCTCGCTCTACATGATGCAGGTGTTCGACCGCGTGCTGTCCACGCGGAGCCTCGACACGCTCTACTACCTCACGGCCATCGCGCTCTTCGCGCTGCTGGTCATGGCGATCCTGGACGGGCTGCGTGGGCAGGTGATGCAGCGCGTCGCCGGCTGGATCGAGGGCAAGGCCGCGCCGGAGGCGTTCCTGCGCGCCATCGAGAGCCAGCTCCGCAACCGCCCCTACCGGATGGAGGCGCTGCGCGACCTCGCCGTCTGCCGCGGCTGGCTCGGCTCCCCGGCCTCGCTCACGATGTTCGACGTGCCTTGGGTGCCGATCTACCTCGCGGTGATCTTCCTGCTGCACCCGATCCTCGGTTGGATCGCGCTGCTCGGCGCGGCCGCACTGTTCCTGCTGACGCTGGCGAACGAATGGGCCACCGGCGCGCTGGTCCGGCAGGCGTCCACCGGCGCGATGGCCAGCCAGCGGCGCGCCGAGAGCATCGTGCGCAACGCCGAGGTCATTGACAGCATGGGCATGGCGCCCGCCGTGATGCAGCGCTGGCGCGAGGGGCTTTCCGCCTCGTTGCCGCCGCAGGAACGCGCCGCGGACCGCGCGGCCTTCCTGCTCTCCATCACCCGGTTCTTCCGGCTGGCGATCCAGGTCGCGGTGCTCGGCGTCGGCGCCTGGCTGGTGCTGGAGCAGCAGCTCACCTCCGGCGCCTCTATCGCCGCCTCCATCATCATGGGCCGCGCGCTGGCGCCGGTGGAGCAGATGATCGGCGGCTGGAAGGGGCTGGTGCAGGCGCGCCAGGGCTACCGCCGCCTGCTCGGCTTCCTCTCGCTGCCCCGCATGCGCCCGCCCGGCATGGCGCTGCCGGAACCGACGGGGCGCGTCGGCGTGGAGCGCGTGACCTTCGGCTTCCCCGGCCAGCCGGTGGCCATCATCAAGGGCGTGTCCTTCGGGCTGGCGGCCGGCGAATCCCTGGCGGTGATCGGCCCGTCCGCGGCCGGCAAGACGACGCTGATCCGCCTGCTCATCGGCACGCTGCAGCCCACCGCCGGCACCGTCCGGCTCGACGGCGCCGACGTGTTCACCTGGCAGCGCGAGGATTTCGGCCGCTACGTCGGCTACCTGCCGCAGGACGTGGAGCTGTTCGACGGCACCGTGCTGCGCAACATCGCCCGCATGACCGAGGCCGAGCCGGAGGCCGTGTTCGAGGCCGCGAAGCTCGCCGGCTGCCACGAGATGATCCTGCGCCTTCCGCAGGGCTACGACACCGAGATCGGCGACGGCGGGCAGCACCTGTCGGGCGGGCAGCGGCAGCTCATCGGCCTCGCCCGTGCGCTGTTCAACAACCCCAAGATGGTCGTGCTGGACGAGCCGAACTCCAACCTGGACGGCGACGCGGAGCAGGCGCTGATCCGCGGGCTGGAGGAGCTGAAGCGGCGCGGCACGACGGTGATCCTCGTCTCGCACCGCCCGACGCTGGTGCAGGGCGTGGACAAGGTGCTGCTGATGCGCGACGGCGCAGTCGAATCCTTCGGCCCGCGTGCCGAGGTGCTGAAGCGGCTGGTGCAGCAGCAGTCCCGGCCGGCGGAAGTCGTCCGCGCCGAAGGTGGTTCCCGATGAGCGACGTCGCCCTGCCGCCCCGCAATGCCGTCGCGCCCGCGCCCGGCACGCAGCTCGTTCCCCGCCCTGCCGGTGGCCCGCCGGCGCTCTGGCAGCCGGCCGGCGAGCCGCTGATCCTCGACGCGCCGCGGCCGCGCACCCGCGGGCCGGTGGCGATCGGCTATCTCATGCTGCTCGTCTTCGGCTTCGGCCTCGGCGGCTGGGCGGCGCTGACCCCGCTGGCGGAAGCCGCGATCGCTGCCGGCATGCTGAAGGTGGAGGGCACGCGCCGCACCATCCAGCATTTCGAGGGCGGCATCGTGCGCGACATCCTCGTCCGCGACGGCGACGAGGTGCGGCAGGGCCAGGTGCTGATGCGCCTGGAGCAGCCGCAGGCCGCGCAGCAGACGGAGACGACGCGCAGCCAGCGCTGGGCACTGATGGCGCAGGATGCGCGGCTGGTGGCCGAGCTCGCCGGTGCCGCCGGCATCGCCTTCCCGCCGGAGCTCTCCTCGCAAGCCGCCGACCGCGCGCGCGATGCGGTCACCGGGCAGCGCGCGCTGTTCGAGGCGCGGCGCATCGCGCTCGAAAGCCAGGTCAACGTCCTGCAGGCGCGCATCGAGCAGTTCGAGGCGCAGATCCGCTCCGCCGAGGCGCAGCGTGTGGCGCAGAACCGGACGCTCGTGCTGCTGAAGGCCGAGGAGCAGAACACCGACCAGCTCCTGCGCCAGGGCCTCGCGCGGCTGCCGCAGCTCCTCGCCATCCAGCGCCAGGTCGCCTCGGTCGAGGGCAACATCGCCGACATCGGAAGCCAGATCGAGCGCGGGCGCGCGCAGATCGCCGAATCCGAGCGCGAGATGCGCCGCGTGCGCGACACGCGCATGCAGGAATCCTCGACCGAGCTGCGCGACGTGCGCGTGCGGCTGGCGGAAGCCGAGGAGCGACTGCGCGCCGCCGAGGACGTCTCCTCCCGCCTGGAGATCACCGCGCCCGAGGGCGGCACGGTGCTGAACCTGCGCGTCTTCACCATCGGCGCGGTGATCCGCGCCGGCGATCCGGTGATGGACCTGGTGCCCCGGCAGGACCGCATCATCGCGGAGGTGAATGTCCAGCCCAACGACATCGAGGTGATCCACCCCGGCCTGGTCGCGGAGATCCGGCTTCCGGCCTTCAAGCAGCGCCTCGTGCCCTACCTGCACGGACATGTGACCTTCGTTGCGTCCGACGTCACCAACGACGAGCGGCGGGGGATGAGCTTCTACCGAGTGCAGATCCAGCTCGACGAGGATCAGATCCGTGCGCTGGACGGCGTGCAGCTTCGCGCGGGCATGATGGTCGAGGCGCAGATCAGGACCGGCGAGCGCTCCTTCGGCCGCTACCTGCTGCAGCCCGTCTTCGACAGCTTCCACCGAGCCTTCCGCGAGCAGTAACCCCTTCCCTCCCCCGTCTCTCTTATCCCTCTCCCGATTGCGGGGGAGGGCCGGGGAGGGGGTAGGCGCCGCGCTTGCGCGCGGGCAGTCATCCGGCGACACCCAACACTTCACCGTGCCCCCGGTGGCGCCCTCGCCCGCATACCGCCATAAACCCAGTGTTAAGGATCTCACGACATGACCGGCCTCACCACAATCTTCGGCGACGGCATCCTCGACGTGCACGTGGCGAACGGCGTCGCGCGCATCACGGTCGGCACCGCGGCCGGCCAGCAGGATCAGAAGCCGGTGGCGACCGGCATGCTGCTGATCCCGGTCATGCAGTTGCCGAACTTCGCGCGGATCATGGGCGAGGTGACGCGGCAGGTGGAGCAGCGCGCGAAGGAAGCCGCCGCGCAGGCGCAAGCGAAGGCGCCGACGCAGGCGCCGGAGGTTGACCAGGTTGCCGGCGCTTTCCGCTTCAACGGCTGAACGGCCGGCCGGGACGGCAGCGGCCGCGCTCACCGCGGTCATCTGCACGCATGCCCGGCCCGCCTATCTCGCCGCCTGCCTCGCCGGCCTGGCCGCGCAGCAGGGCGGCGGCCCCGCGCTGCTCGTGGTGGACAGCGCCTCGCCGCCGGCGGAAGCGGCGGAGATCGCGCGGCTGGCCCGCATGGCCGACGCCACGCTGATCCGCGCGGAGCGGCCCGGCCTGTCACACGCACGCAACCTGGGCCTCGCCGCATCGCGCCACGCCTGGACGGCATTCCTCGACGACGACGCGGTGCCCGCGACGGATTGGGCGGGGCGGCTCGGGCAGGCGATCGCCGCGCTGCCGCGCGATGCGGCGGCAATCGGCGGCCGCATCCTGCCGCACTGGGAAGACCCGCTGCCGCCGTGGTGGCCCGAATCGCTGCGCGGCGTGCTGACGATCGTCGAGTGGGACGGGCGCGGCGAAGATGGGCGCGACCTGCCGGACGGCGTCACCGTCTATGGCGCCAACATGGCGTTCCGCACTGCCGATCTCGCCGCCATCGGCGGCTTCCCGGAGGAGCTCGGCCGCGTCGGCGACCGCCTGCTGTCGGGCGAGGAGGTGGAGGTGCTGGACCGGCTGCGCGCCCGCGGCTGCCGCGTGTTCTACGATGGCGGCGTGACCGTGCGGCACAGCATCCAGCGGGATCGGTTGCAGCCGGCGTGGCTGCTCTCCCGCCTGCATTGGCAGGGTGCGACGGATGCGCTGCGCCAGCGCCCGCGCGGCCATGCGCGCCGTGCCGGTTTCGCTGCCGCGAAGCTGATGGTGCAGGCGCCGCTGCTGCTGTGGCCGACGCACTCGCCCAGTTTACTCCGCGTCCGTTGCGGGGCCGCGTATAACCTCGGCTACCTTCGCGGAGCGCTCCAGGGTTAGCGCAAGCCGCCCCATCGCTCTCGTGGGAGTGTCCATGCGCCCCGCCCTCACGCGCCGCGCCGTCGCGGCCGCAGCCATCGCAGCCGCCGTGCCACCCGCCGCTGCGCAACCCGCTCCGCGCGCCAACTTCGCGTCGCTCCGGCTCGGCGCCAATCTCGAACGCTGGTTTCCGATCGCCGCGGACAACCGCGCCCGCCGCCTGGGCCGCGGCTGGTGGGAGGGATTGCGACGCCAAGGCTTCGACCATGCGCGCCTGTTCGTCCCGCGGGACGCCGGCGACGGAGAGGAGGTGCCGCGCCTGTTCCTCACCGCCGTCGAGGACGCGAATGCCGCCGGCCTCCCGGTGCTGCTCGGCCTGGAGGACCTGTTCGAATCCACGCATCCCTGGCCCGACGGCACCTTCCGCCGCGTCGCCGCGCGCGCCCGCCTCTTCGCGGCCGCGACCGACCCGGCGCGCGTCGCCCTCGCCGCGCTGAACGAGCCGGCCTTCCCGGACCCCGCCGCATGGACGCCGGTGCGCGACCGGCTGCTCGCGCTGATGCGCGCGGAGGCGCCGGCGCATGCGCTGCTCTGGGGCGGGCATGAGTGGTGTTCCTGGCGATCGCTGCTGGTGCAGCCGCCGCCTTCCGACCGCAACACGATCGCCGAGGTGCACGATTACCAGGGCGGCGACGCGCGCTGGGCGGCGCAGCGCTTCGGCGATTGCGCGGCCTGGGGCCGCCGCCACGGCGTACCGGTGATGGTGACGGAGCTCGGCGGCGCGATGCCGCATGCGGAGAACCTGCCGGCGTGGTCCGCCGACCTGTCGCGTGCGCTGCCGGAGCTGCGGCGGCTCAACCTGCCGGTCGCGCTCTGGGCGGTGACGCATGGCGGCCACTGGCGGCTGCAGGACGCCGACGGGCCGGCGCTGCGCCCGGCGCTCGCCGCCGCGATCAGGCGGGCCTGACCGGCCTCTCCCGCGCCAGCAGCCGCGCGGCCGGAACCTCCACCAGGCGCCAGGCGAGCCAGCCGAGGGCGAGGGTGGCGGCGAGCCCGCCGAACAGCAGCGCGAGCTTCGCCGCCGGCCCGGGTGACATCGCGCGCACGGCCAGCACCAACGCGCCCTCCACGAATATCCAGCAGAGATAGACGCCGAAGGACGCCTCGCCGAGGCGCCACAGCAGGTCGCGCGGCGTGCGTTCCTCCGGCACCGCCATCCCGAGACGCGCGACGAGGGCGGCGAGGCCGGCCACCACGACCACGTCCATCCGCAGCCACAACCCAATCGGAATCAGGAGGACGGCGCCCGTCGCGACACCCGCCGCGATCACGCGCCGGGTGACAAGCCGCGCGAGCGCGATGCCAAGCGCGAATTCCAGCGCGAAGCGAAGCAGCCCCAGATGCAGCGTCCAGTTCAGCCCCGCCCCGGGATCGCGGGTGCCGAGCCAAGCGAGGCCGCCGAGCGCGACCAGCGCTATCGCCGACGTGGTCGCAACGCCGCGCGACAGCATGACCGAGAGCATCAGCGGGAACACGAGGTAGCCCGCCCACACCGCCGACAGCGCCCAGGACGGGTAGTTCCAGGCGAAGCCGCGCGACGTCTCCCACGCATTCACCAGCGGAAGTTGCACGAGCAGCTCGTAGAGCGAGAAGCGGGCGGGATCGTTGATCCGCGCGCCCGCCAGCGCCGCCGCGCCGACCAGCGCGACGAGCAGCGCGAGGGCCACAAGGTGCAGCGGGAAGATGCGCTCCGCCCGCCGCCGCACGAACTGGCCCCACTCGCCGAGCCCGACCGGCGGGCGGTGCCGGTAGCCCAGGTAAAGCGCGAAGCCCGACAGGACGAAGAACCCGTCCACGCCCAGGTAGCCCTTCATCATCACGGCCTCGATCCGCGGCCAGCAATCGAGTGCGTGCAGCACAAGTTCCAGGTGATAGACCAGCACACAGCCGATCAGCAGCGCCCGCAGCCGCGTCAGCGCGGCGAGCCGTTCCGGCTTCTGCTGCCCGCTGTGCCCGGCTTCGCGTGCGAACCGCCCCATGGCCCCCATCCGCGCGCTCCTAACCGATTGATGATTGGGCGGCACCGGACCCCCGTGGCACAACGCGGCTACATGCGCACCGTTCCGCCCGCGCTGCTCTCGGCGCTGTTCCTCCTGCTCACCGTCACCGGCCTGCTGCTCGGCGCGGTCGCCGTGCCGGAGGCGGCGCTCGCCGTGCTGCCGGCCGCGACGGCGCTGATGATTGCGCTGCTTTTCTACGAAGCGCCATTGCTGGCCGTTGGGCTGCTCGCGGCCTGCTACGGGCTGGCGCTCGACCTGCAGCTCGACCTGATGGCAACGTCGGGCGCGGGCGGCAGCGTCGGCACGCTCGGGGCGGCGGTCGTCAAGATCATCCCCTTCGCCATCGCCGCGATGCTTTGCCTGCGCTATGGCTTCGCACCGGCAATCAATTGGCCGTTCCTGGCCTTCACCGTGGTCGCGGCGGTCAGCCTCGTCGTGCTGCCGATCGGCCGCATCTCCTCCTTCGGCGAGATGGTGCGCAGCTTCATCGGCTCCACCGCGCCCTTCGTGCTGGCCTTCGCCGCAGCACCCCGGCCGGTGTGGTCCGCGCTGTGCAAGGCGGTGGTGCTGGTGCCGCTGACGAGCGCTGCGGTCGGGCTGCTGGTCTGGCCGACCGGCCTCTACGAGGCCTTCGACCTGAACTGGCGCTTCCAGGGGCTGCACTCGCCTCCCTTCCTGGCGGGCTTCTGCGTGACGGCCGTTTTCGCGGCCACCCTCGAATACCTGCGCGGCTTCAAGACGCGCTGGCTGATGCTGGGTGCCGCTGCGCTGGCCGTCCTGCTGGCCACGCAGGCACGCGCGCCGATCATCGCGGTGGCGCTGTTCCTGTTCCTGGTGTTCGCCTTCTCCGATCGCCGCACCTTCCCACTGAAGCGCAAGGTGGACCTGGCGATGGGCGGGCTGCTGCCGGCGGCGCTCCTGCTCGGCCCGCTGGTCTTCTTCGCGGCCGACCGCTTCCTCGGTGGCGACGACTTCGCCCGCTACTCCGGCCGCGACGTGATCTGGCCCTACTTCCTCGACGCCATCGAGACCCGGCCGCTGTTCGGCTACGGCCTGGGCGCGGGCAAGCTGATCGTCAACCCGGAGGACCCGCAGATCCGGCTTATCCGTTCCAACGCCGCGCACAACGAGTACCTGCGCCTCGCGGTGGATGCGGGCATCATCGGCTGCGCGCTGATCTTCGCCTCCATCGCGCTCTGGGTATGGGCCGGCACGCGGCGGGTGCGGCCGACGGACCGCCTGGTGCTGCGCTGCGCGCTGCTCGCCGCCCTGCTGCACAGCGGCTTCGACAACACCCTCATCGCGAGCACGGCGGTCATCCAGTTCTCGTGGTTCGGCGCCGCGCTCGCCCGCGCGCGGCTCGAGAGGCAGGAGACGCGCCGCAGCGACGCCCTGCGGGAAGGCCTGGCGCGGCGGGCCGCGGAGGCGTGAACGCGATCCGCCGCGAGGCGCCGGCGCGGGAACGCCGGCTCGACCTCGACCGCGCCAAGGGCGTCGCGATCCTGCTGGTGGTGGTCGGCCACATCGTCGCCGCGGCACCGCCGCCGGGCGCCGAGTGGTACGACACGTTGCGCTACGCGATCTACCGATTCCACATGCCCTTCTTCCTCTACCTCAGCGGCTATGTCGCGTGGCTCAGCGGCGGCCTGCGCGTCGCCGATGCCGCCTGGCCCGGCTTCGCATGGCGGCGCGCGAAGCGGCTGCTGCTGCCCTTCCTCCTGCTCGGCCTCGTCGTCCTCGTCGGGAAGCTCGCGGCGGAGAGCGTCGTCCACGTGGACAATCGCCCCTCCGGCCCCCTCTCCGGCCTGCGCGACCTGGTGCTCACGACCGAGGACAGCCCGGCGACCTTCATCTGGTTCCTCTGGGTGCTGTTCCTGTGCTCGATCGTCGCGCCGCCGCTCTGGCGGCGCGTCGGCACGGCGGGGCTGCTCCTCGGCGGGCTCGTCCTGATCGCGGTGGAGCTGCCGCCGCTCTTCTACCTCGACCGGTTCGCGCGGCATGCGCTGTTCTTCGCCGTCGGCGTGGCGGTGGCGCAGCACGAGGGGCGGCTGCTGCCGCGCTTCGACGCGCTCCAGCCGCTGTGGTGGGCGATGTTCGCAGCCGCGATCGGCGCCGCCCTTGCCGGCTGGCTGCCGGGCGATCTCTCGCTCCTCACCTGCGGCCTCGCGGCGGTTCCGGCCCTGCACGGGCTGATGCGCGCCGCCATTATGGCGCGGCAAGACTGGGCGCTGACGCTCGGGCGCTTCACGATGAGCATCTACCTGTTCAACGTCATCGCGATCGGCGTCGTGAAGGCGGCGCTGCTGAAGGCCGGCGTGCCCTGGACCGCCGCGGGCTTCTGGATCCACGCCCCGGCGCTGACCGCGGCGGGCCTGCTGCTGCCGATCCTCGGCAAGGTGCTGGTGCTACGCCATATCCCTCCACTCGACCGGATGACGGATTAGCAGCGGCTCCCGCCGCGGCGTGGCGATCACGACGGCCGGCACCAGCACGAATAGCCAGGCGATCCGCCCCTGGTAGCGGTCGTTGACGCCGGACAGCCCGCCCGTCACCACCGCGTTCCCCGCCGCCGCCGCGAGCGCCATCACGCAGAGCGCGGCTTGAGGCAGGGTGCGCCGCCGCCGCCAGGCGACGAGCGGCAGGGCGAGCAGCCCCGCCGCGGCAAGCCAGACATGCAGCGGCTGAAGGCGCGCAACGTCATCCAGGAGCAGGCCGCGCGACTGCCGTGCCTCCTGATAGGCGCGCAGCTCGCGCGGGAAGTAGTCTCGGATCAGCGGTTCCGGCCCGGGCTCGTCGCGGTAGGCCTGGAGGCCGTCGCCGGTGACCAGCCGGGTGAACTGCACCGCGGCGTTGCAAAGTGCGAGCAGCGCGACGGTGCCGGGTTCGCGCGCGAGCGTCGCGGCGACGATCGCCTCGGCTTCGGGCGCCCAGGCGCGGCCGCCGCCCAGATCGTTCCGCAGCGGTTTCTCCGGCAGCCACAGGAACTCGTTCGGATGCATCGGCAACTGGTCGAGCAGCGCGCAGATGCGCCACGCTTCGTCGGCGCAACGGGCGTGCAGCGTGCGCATCGCCGGCCCGTCCTCCATCAGCCGCGCGGCGAGGAACACGCTGCCATGCGGCGAAGCGGTGAAGCGTCCGAAAGCAACGGCGTTGACCGCGATCAGCGCGACGATGGCAAATCCCACCGGTGCAGCCATGCGCGTTGCAGCGTCCAGCGCGGCGCGGCGGCCGCGCCCGATCCAGGCCAGCGCAGCGCCCACGCCGACCAAGCCGAGCGCGAGCGGCAAATGCGTCAGGTGCACCGCGATGGCGCCGGTTCCCAGGATCACCAGGTAGGCACGCTCCCGCCGATGCAGCTCCGCCCACCGGAAGCCGAGCAGCCACGACGCCAGCACGACAATGCCCGTGAACAGGTCGGGCATGAGTTGCGCGACGAGCCACGGAAGCCCCGTCGCGACGGCCATGAAGGCCGTCAGCAGCAGCAGCGGCAGGTGGCCCGGGCGGCCGGACGTGCGAAGCAGCAGCGCGAGAAGGTGCGCGGTGATGATCCCCTGCACGATCGGCACGGGCCACAGGCTGACGCGCCAATGGACCAGCCGGAGGAAAAGGCTGTAATGCGGCGGCCGGTCCCAGCCGAGGTAGCGCAGGATGGCCTGGCCGAGATAGGTGCCGGTATCGGCGAAGACGAGCGGGTAGCCGTTCCAGGCGGCCGGCCAGGCCAGGACCAGCCCGGCCGCCAGGATCGCGGGCCACGGGGTGTCGGCGCCTCGCCGCATGGGGTGTACAACACCTTCCGTTACGCGGCGCCATGATTGCTGGAACGGTCCTGTTCCAGCAACGCACCATCGCGTGTCCGGTCAGTGGGTAGTGTAGCCCCGCGGATGCGCCGCGTGCCACGCCCAGGCCGTGCGCACGATATCCTCAAGCGCGGCGAAGCGCGGCGTCCACCCCGTATCGGCCCTGAGACGCGCGGATGAGGCGACGAGCACCGAAGGGTCGCCCTCGCGCCGCGGTCCGGTGGCATGCGGCACCGCGCGCCCGCCGATCTGCCCGACCGTCTCCAGCACCTGCTTCACGGAATAGCCCTTGCCGTTGCCGAGGTTGTAGCGGACGGAGCGGTGATTGAGCAGCGGCAGCACGCGCAAATGTGCCTCCGCCAGGTCGGCGACGTGCACGTAGTCGCGGATGCAGGTGCCGTCCGGCGTCTCGTAATCCGTGCCGAACACCGTCAGCGGCGGGCGGGTGCCGAGCGCGGCGCCGATCGCCAGCGGCACCAGGTGTGTCTCCGGATCGTGGTCCTCGCCGGCGCGGCCGTCCGGGTCGGCGCCGGCGGCGTTGAAGTAGCGCAGCGCGGCGAAGCGCAGGCCGTGCACGCGCTCCGCCCAATCCAGCGCGCGCTCGCAGATCAGCTTGCTCTCGCCATAGGCCGAGACGGGTTGCAGGCGCTGCTCCTCGTCAATCGGCACGCTGTCCGGGAAGCCGAACAGCGCGGCGGTGGAGGAGAGCACGAATTTCCGGCACCCCGCCTTCGCTGCCGCCTCCGCCACGGTCGTCATGCCGGAGAGGTTGTCGCGCAGGTAGCGCATCGGCTCCCGCATGCTGTCGCCGACGAGAGAGAGCGCGGCGAAATGGAGCACGGCGTCGAAGGGGCCGAGTGCGACCGCGCGGCCCACCGCCGCCTGGTCGTCGCAACGCCCCTCGACCAGCTGCGCGCCGCCCGGCACCGCGCGGCGGTGCCCCTTCGAGAGGTCGTCCAGCACCACGACCTCGTCACCGCGGTCGAGCAAGGCGAGCACCGTGTGGCTGCCGACATAGCCGGCGCCGCCGGTGACCAGATAGCGACCCAACTGGCTACTCCCTGAAGTACCCGCTGTAGCGCGGATGATAGACCTCGCTGTCCGCGTAGCCCGACCTGCGATGCGTCCTCGCGTCCACCTGGGTCAGCGCGGCACCGACGATCCGGGCCTTCGCATCCTCCAGCAGCGCGAGCGAGTTCCGCACGACCGAGCGCGGCGTGTCCCGCCACTTCACGCATAGCAGCGTGGCATCCGCAAGGCGGGCGACGACGCGGGCGTCGGCCATGGCGAGCGCCGGCGGCGCGTCCATGATCACCAGGTCGTAGTCGCGCCGCACGCGGTCGAGCAGCCCGGCCATCGCCTCCGACATGAAGAGGCCGAGCGAGTGGATCTCGGCGGCGCCGGCCGGGATGTAGTCGAGCCCCGTCAGGTGGTCGCGCCGCAGGATGTTCTCGTAGCCGGCCTGGCCGAGCAGGAGGTCGGTGACCCCCGGCGCGCCTTCCGCCCGCAGCAGGCGCCCGACGGAGGGCTGGCGGATGTCGCAATCCACCAGCAGCACGCGTTCCCCGTTCATCGCAGCCGACCGGGCGAGCGAGATGGCGGTGGTGGTCTTGCCCTCGCCCGGCCGCGCCGCGGTGATCACCACGACCTTCGGCGGGTCGGAACCCAGCCACAGGGCGGCGCGGAGCGTGCGCATCGCCTCGCTGTAGGGACTGAGCGGCTTGCGCGCGACGTAATCCTCCACCCGATGCCGCCCGAGGATGCCGCGGCGGAGCATCGGCACCAGGGCGAGCGCCGGCAGGCCGAGCGCGGAGCGGATCTCGTCGCCGCTGCGGATCGTGCTGTCCGCCTGTTCCAGGAACCACACCAGCAGCAGCCCGAACAGCACGCCGAGTGCCGCCGCGGCCGCCACGAACAGCATCGGCTTCGGGAAGGAGGGGATGCCGGGCACCGTCGCGGGCGAGAGGATGCGCGCATCCGGCTTCTCGATCGCGGTCTGGCTGACGGTGGACTGGCTGCGTTCCAGCACCGCACGAAGGAGGCTGCGGGAGGCCTCGGTCTCGCGCTCCAGCGCGTTGATGCGGATCTCGGCGCCCTGAGTGCGGTTCAGCCGGTCCTGCTGCTCGCGCAGGCTCCCCTCCAGGCTGGCGACGCGGGCGCGGGAGGCGCGGACCTCCGCATCCAGCGCCTGCACCACGCGGACCGTCTCGGCGCCCACGGCGCGCTCCGCCGCGGCCAGCCTGCTGGCGGCCTGCCGCACGTCGGGATGGCCGCTGCCGAGCGTCGCCGAGAGGCGGTCGAACTCCCGCCGCGCATCGTCGCGCGCCGCGCGCTGCTGCACGAGGTTGGCGGAGCCGAGCGCGGTCAGGTCGCCGCCGCCGCCCGCGCCGCGGGCGGCGCCCAGCCTGGCGTCGGCCCCGGCGAGCTGGTTGCGCGCCTCCACCAGGTCCGCGGTGATCCGGCTGATCTGCTCGGTCTGCAGGCCGGCATTCACGCCGCGGGTCAGGCCGGATTGCGCGCGCAGCTCGCCGATCTGCGCCTCGTTGCGCGTGACCTCCTGGCGCAGGCTCGAAATTCTCCCGTCCAGCCATTCATTGGCGCGCCGCACCGCGTTGAACTTCGAATCGAGCTGGTCGGCGATGTAGAGCTCCGCCGCGAGGTTCGCGACCGAGGCCGACAGCTGCGGGTCCTCCGAGGTGAAGCGGATCTGCAGCACGCGGCTGTTGCGCACGACCGCGACCTCCAGCCTGCCGAGTACGGTCTCGGCCGCCTGGATCTCGGCCAGCTCGCCCGGCGGCGTCTCCGCCACCGGCTCCGGCGCGATGGCAGCGGCGATGTCGGGCGAGACGCCCGAGACGAGGTCCGCGAGGTAGGAGCGGACGCGGAAGGGGATGCTCTCGCCGCGCGCGCGATCCTGCAGCCACCAGGCGAACTCCTCCCGCTCCGCCAGGCCGAAGCGGGCGACGAGGCGGCGGGAGATGGAGAGGGAGCGGATGATCTCGACCTGGGAGGCGAGGACGGCGTCCGTCGTGCTCTCGTCTCGCAGGATGCTTTGCAGCTCCCGCGCCGCGTATTCCGTCGGCTCGAACATGACGGTGGTGGAGGCGGTGTAGCGCGGCGTCAGGTTCTTCGAGGCGACGAGCGCGACAATCGGGAACAGCAGCACGCAGGCGATGAGGACGCCGCGCCGGCGCCGCAAGGCGCCCAGCAACGCCGAGACGTTGAGGCCCTCCGGTTCGATCGCCGGCGGGGGTGCGGCGGTGCGCGCGGCCGGGCGGCGCTCCGCGGGCGGCCGGTTCTCGGCGACGGGTCGGTCAAGCATCGCGATGGAACTCCCCCCGGGCACGAAAGTTGAACACCCCGCCGACGGCAGGCCATTCCGCCCGCCGTTCAACCGTTCCGTTCGCCTGCGGTTCCGCAACGCGGCAAACAACACCGTGATGAGCCGGGTACGGAAGGAAACGGAAGTCGTCCGTCTGCGTCGCATCGGTTGCTGAAAAGTTGGGGGAAAGGACCGCCCGTCATGCAGACATCCATCTTGCCGACCCGCCGCCTCGCGCTGCTGCTGCCGCTTGCCGGGCTGGCCGCCTGTGCCGACCCGGCCGCTGGCCTGCCCTCTCTGCCAGATGGCGAGCGTTCGGCCTATCTCCTCGGCCCTGACGACCAGGTGAAGGTGACGGTGTTCAACGACCCGCGCCTCACCGGCGACTTCCGGATCACTGACGGCGGCATGCTGCCGCTGCCGCTGGTCGGCTCCGTCCCCGCAGCCGGGCGCAGCACGACCGAGGTGGAGCGCGAGGTTGAGCGGGTGATGGCCCAGCGCAACCTGTTCCGCGACCCCTCGGTCTCGATCCAGGTCGTGGAGTATCGGCCGGTCTTCGTGCTCGGTCAGGTCGAGCGCGGTGGCCGCTTCCCGTACCAGCCCGGCATGACGGCGCTGTCCGCCGTGGCGGTCGCCGGCGGCTTCAACTACCGCGCGCTGCGCGACTACGTCTCCGTCACGCGTGTCGGGCCGGAAGGCCAGCCGCGCGAATTCCGCGCGAACCGCCAGGCCCTGCTGCAACCGGGCGACGTCGTGACGGTGTACGAGCGCCGCTTCTAGCGCGCCCGTCTCCCTTCCCCCTCCCCCGCTCGCGGGGGAGGGCCGGGGTGGGGGTTAGCAAGCCCCTGCGGTTACGCGTACCGTTTCCGCATGCTGCGCACGCTCCTCGCGTTCTCCCTGATCACCACTCCCGCCTTGTGTGCCGAACCGCCCCTCGCCCGCGCAGCGGACTGGGCCGCACCCGGCCACCCCTCCCCCGGCCCCTCGCGCGCCATCGGCGGCACTTCCCTTGGCTGCCTCGCCGGCGGCGTCGCGCTCGCGCCGGAAGGGCCGGGCTGGCAGGCCATCCGCACCTCCCGCAACCGCCACTGGGGCCACCCCGCCGCCATCGCGTTGGTGGAGCACGTGGCGGGACGCGCCCGCGCCGCCGGCCTGCCCGACCTCTGGATCGGCGACATCGCGCAACCCCGCGGCGGGCCGATGCCCTTCGGCCATGCGAGCCACCAGACCGGCCTCGACGTGGACATCTGGCTCGACCTCCGGCCGAAGCCGCGCGTGCCCGCCGCGCAGCGCGAGGAGCTGGTCATCCCCTCCCTCGTCCTGCCGGACGAGTCGGTCGTGGACCCGGCGCGCTGGACCGCGCGCCACGCGACGCTCATCCGCATCGCGGCCGAAGCGCCCGGCGTGGACCGGCTGCTGGTGAACCCGGCGATCAAGCGCCGGCTCTGCGCGGACCATGCCGGCGAGCCGTGGTTGCGCCGGGTCCGGCCGTGGCGCGGCCATGACAGCCACATGCACATCCGCCTCCGCTGCCCCTCCGACAGCCCGGATTGCGCCGAGATCGCCGCACCGCCGCCGGGCGATGGCTGCGACGCGACGCTCGACTGGTGGTTCACGCCGGAGGCGCGCCGCCCAGCCGCGCCGCTCACCCGCCCCGGCCCGGCGCCGCGCCTGCCGCTCGCCTGCGCGGCGGTGCTCGCGGCGCCGCTTCGCTAGGCAACCCGCCCAGTAAGCAGGCGCCGGCCCGGCCCTGCCGCGCCGCGGCGCGAAGACGCCGCATGGCTCATCTCTTGCGTCATCACCCCGCCGTGCCGCACATCTCCGTGCGCAAGCGGGCAGGAGGCGAGATGGAGCGGCCCTTCGTCGAGATCAGCGGCGTCGCCATGCGCTACGGCGGCGTGGAGGGGACGCTCGCCCTGCAGGGCACCACGCTGAACGTCGGGCGGGGCGAATTCATTGCCGTCGTCGGCCCCTCCGGCTGCGGAAAGTCCACGCTAATGCGCCTGGTCACCGGCCTGTGGCCCGCCACCGCCGGCAATGTGCTGGTGGCCGGGCAGGAGGTGGCGGGGCCGCTCTCCATCGCCGGCATGGCGTTCCAGAACCCCACCCTGCTGCCCTGGCGCAACGTGCTGGACAACGTGATGCTGCCGCTGGAAGTCGTGGAGCCGCACCGCCGCCGCCTGTCGCGTGAGCGCGAACGCTACGAGGCGCGCGCACGGGAGCTGCTGTCGCTCGTCGGCCTCGGCGGGTTCGAGGCGAAGTTCCCCTGGCAGCTCTCCGGCGGCATGCAGCAGCGCGCGAGTCTCTGCCGCGCGCTGATCCACGAGCCGGCCCTGCTGATGCTGGACGAGCCCTTCGCCGCGCTCGACATCTTCACCCGCGAGGACCTGTGGTCCGTCCTGCAGGACGTCTGGATCGCGAAGCGGCCGACGGTGATCCTCGTCACCCATGACCTGCGGGAGGCGGCGTTCCTCGCCGACCGCGTGCTGGTGATGTCCGCGCGCCCCGGCCGCATCATCGCCGAACGCCGGGTTAACCTGCCGCGGCCCCGCAACCTCGAGACGACCTACATGCCGGACTTCGTCGCGCTCGTGCACGACCTCCGCGAACACATCAGCGCGGCCCGCAAGGGCGAGGAAATCGCGCATGCCTGACGACCTGCGCCCCACCGTCACCGACACCGGCATGTCGCCCGAGGCGATGCGGAGACTGGAGGCCTTGGCCGCCGCCGCCCGCCGCCGGCGCCGGTTGCAGACCTGGCTGCCCTGGATGGTGATCGTCGGCATGTTCGCGGTGTGGGAGATCGCCGTCAGGGCGTTCGACGTGCCGCAATTCGTGCTGCCCGCGCCGTCCGCCATCGCGGCGAGCATGATCAAGTGGTGGCAGCCGCTGCTCGACAATGCCTGGCAGACGACGATGACCACGCTGGTCGGCTTCGGCCTGGCGATCGTCTTCGGGCTGCTGCTGGGCGTGGCGATCGGCAGTTCCACGCTGCTCTATCACGGGCTCTACCCGCTGCTGATCGGCTTCAACTCCATCCCGAAGGTCGCGGTGGTGCCGATCCTGGTGATCTGGTTCGGCATCGGCACCGTGCCGGCGGTGATCACCGCCTTCCTGATCAGCTTCTTCCCGATCGTCGTGAACGTCGCCACCGGCATCGCGACGGTGGAGCCGGAGCTGCGGGACGTGCTGCGCGCGCTCGGCGCGCGGCACACCGACATCATCCGCAAGGTCGGCCTGCCGCGGGCGATGCCCTACTTCTTCGCCTCGCTGAAGATCTCGATCACGGTCGCCTTCGTCGGCTCGATCATTGCGGAGACGGTGGCCGCCAACAAGGGCATCGGCCACCTGATGATCCTGGCGAGCTCCCGCTTCGACGTGCCGCTTGTCTTCGCCGGGCTGATGGTCACCGCCGTCCTCGGCGTCGTGCTCTACGTCATCGCGGTCGCGATCGAGGCCCGCACCACCGGCTGGGCCACGCGCGGGCAGAACGACCAGGCGCAGGTGAAGTTCGGCGGCGCCTGACCCGCCTCCCTCCCCCGTTCACGGGGGGTCGGCGCCAGAGGCGCCGGACGCCGGAGTTGCGGCGCAGCCGCTTACGCAGGCTGGCCGGGGTGGGGGGGCAGCACGCGTGCGCCCCTACCTCTCCGCTGTCCGCAGCGCCGCACTCCCGCCCGGCACCGCGATCGCCGGCGCGCTCTCCCGCAGCGTCCCGTCCTCCGCCACCGCGAAGACCTGCACCGTCCGCTCCACCATGTTCCCCACCAGCAGCGTCCGCCCGTCGCGCGAGAAGGCAGCACCCTGCGACCAGGTACCGACGCGCGCCTCGCCCGCCGGCACCAGCCGGTTCTCCTCGACGCGGTAGGTCCGCACCAGCCCCGGCCCGCGGAAGGGCGAGCCGTCCGGCTTGTTGGAGCCGTTCATCACCGTCACCGCCACGGTCCGCCCATCCGGGCTGGCCTCGATGCCCTCCGGCGTCTGCCCGACCGTGATCGTGTGCACCACGCGCCAGGTCGCCATCGGGCCGGTGAGGTCAATCAGGCTGACCGTATCCTCGTCGCCGGTGCCGCGGCCGATATTGGCGACCACCGCCCAGCGCCCATGCGCGGCGATGGACATGCCGTAGGGCCGCAGCCCCGCGGAGATGGTGCGGTCGGTGCGGCGCACCGTCTCGCCCTCGATCGCCAATACGGAGAGGAAGTTGTCGCCGTCCCGCGTCACCAGCGCGTGGCGCCCGTCCGGCGTAAAGGCGACGTGCGAGACGCCGGAGGCCGCCGGCGCGACCTCCACCGTCCCCGCCGCCTCCAGACGGCCCTCGCGGATGCGGAAGACGCTGACGGTCCCGGCTTCCCGGTTCGCGACGAGCGCGAGCGTCCCCGCCCGGTTCACCGAAAGCCCCGCCGGCGCCTGTCCGGCCGTGACCGTCTGCACGACGGCGGGCGGCGTCGCCCGGAGGTCCACGACGGAGACGCGGTTGTCGGCCACCTGCCGCGTCGGGTTCGCGGGGTCCACGCGCTGGTTGCTCGTCACGATCGCCAGCCGCTCATCCGGCGTGATCGCGACAGAGGCCGGCGGCCCGACCACCGAGGCCGGCACCTGCACCGTCGCCACCGCCCGCGGCGGGGAGGCGGAGAGGTCAATCACCGTGATGCTGTCCGGCGCCGGGTTCTGCGCGATGGCCACCGCGCCGTTCACCAGCATCGCCTTCGCGTCGTTCGCGGAAACGGCGATCTGCGCCGTCGCCGTTCCGGCGAGCGCGACAAGCGCTGCGCCGGCCAGAAGCAGGGTCTTCCTCATGGCTTTCTCCCTCCGAAGCGGCAGCCTCGCGCCTCACGCCCCGGCGATGCAAGCTCCGTGTGGCTTGCGCCCGCGGCCGCCCGGCTCCATGCCTTGGCCATGATCGGCGTGGATTGGGGCACCACCAGCCTGCGGGCCTACCGCATGGCGGCGGATGGGACGGTGACGGGCCGGGTGGATCGGCCCGGCGGCATCCTGACGGTGCCGGCCAACGGCTTCCCGAATGCGCTCCGGGAGGCGATCGGGGAATGGCTCGCGGCCGGCGAGGCGCGCGTCCTGCTCTGCGGCATGGTCGGCAGCCGGCAGGGCTGGGTCGAGGCGCCCTATCTCCGCTGCCCCGCCGGCCCCGGCGAGATCGCCGCCGCCACGGTGTCCATTCCCTTCGACGGCGCGGACATCCGGCTGGTCCCGGGCCTCACCACCGACGATTCCAGCGGCACCCCCGACGTGATGCGCGGCGAGGAGACGAAGCTCGTCGCCCTCGCCGGGATGCTCGACGACGGCGTTGCCTGCCTGCCCGGCACGCACAGCAAATGGGCGCGGCTGGAGCGCGACCGCGTCACCCACTTCACCACCCATATGACCGGCGAGGTGTTCGGCGCGCTGAGCCAGCACACCATCCTCGCCCGCACCAGCGAAGACGGGCCGCACATGCCTGGGGCCTTCGCCCGTGGCGTGGAGCGGGCGCGCCAGCCCGGCGGCGCGCTGCATCACCTGTTCGGCGCGCGCACGCTGCACCTGATGGACCGCCTCGCGCAGGCGGAGACGCGCAGCTACCTCTCTGGCCTGCTGATCGGCCACGAGGTCGCGTCCGCGTTGGAGGAAATGCGCCCGGCGCGGGTGGAACTGGCCGGCGCCCCCGCGCTCGCCGACAGCTACGAGCAGGCGCTGCGCCTGCACGGCGTCGAAATCCGCCGCCACGACCCCGATCTCGTCGCCGCCGGCCTGCACCACATCGCGCGGAGCCTCGGATGGAACTGAAGGATTGGCTCGCCCGCTGCCCGCTCGTCGCCATCCTGCGCGGCATCAGGCCGGGGGAGGCGGAGCCGATCGGCCGCGCGCTCTTCGATGCCGGCATCCGGGTCATCGAGGTGCCGCTGAACTCGCCCGAGCCCTTCGAAAGTATCGCCCGCCTGGCCGCCACCTTCGGCAGCCGCGCGCTGGTCGGTGCCGGCACGGTGATCGCCCCCGAGGATTGCGACCGCGTCACGCTGGCCGGCGGCAGGCTGATCGTCACGCCGCACGCGGACCCCGCCGTCGTCGCCCGCGCCAAGGCGGTGAACGCGCTCGCCGTGCCGGGCTTCTTCACGCCCGGCGAGGCCTTCGCGCTGCTGAAGGCCGGTGCCGACGGCCTGAAGCTGTTCCCCGCCGAGGCCGCCTCCCCCGCCGTCGTGAAGGCGATGCTCGCCGTGCTGCCGAAGGGCACGCCGGTGCTGCCGGTCGGCGGCATCGAGGCCGGCAACATGGCGCCCTGGCGCGCGGCCGGCGCCGCGGGCTTCGGGATCGGGGGCGCGATCTACCGGCCCGGCGACACGCCGGAGGTCGTTTCCGCCAAGGCACGCGCCCTGGTTGCCGCGACCGCAACGGCTTGAACAACCGCGCGCGCGCCTCTAATGCGGCGGCAACGAAGCCTTCAGGGAGGCAATTGCCATGATCGCCCGCCGCTCAATCCTGCTCGCCGGCCTGGCCGCGCCCGCGCTGACACGCCCCGCCAGCGCGCAGGAGATCACGCTCCGCCTGCACCACTTCCTGCCGGCGGTCTCAAACGTCCATCGCCATTTCCTGCAGCCCTGGGCGCAGAAGGTCGCCGCCGAGAGCCAGAACCGGCTGCGCATCCAGATCTTCCCGGCGATGCAGCTCGGCGGCGCGCCGCCGCAGCTCTACGACCAGGCGCGCGACGGCGTGGCCGACATCATCTGGACCCTGCCCGGCAACACCCCCGGCCGCTTCCCGAAGATCGAGGTGTTCGAGCTGCCTTTCGTCGCCAACCGCCTGGCCGCGCCGAACGCCAAGGCGACGTGGGAATTCTACACCCAGCACCTGCGCGACGAGTTCCGCGAGGTGCATCCGATCACCGTCTGGTCGCACGACGCCGGCGTGATCCACGCCAACAAGGAAGTCCGCCGGCTGGAGGACCTGCGCGGCCTGAAGCTGCGCTTCCCGACGCGCCAGGCCGGCGAGGGCCTGCGCGCGCTCGGCGCCGCGCCGATCGGCATGCCCGTGCCGCAGGTGCCCGAGGCGGTGTCGCAGCGCGTGATTGATGGCGCGGTGGTGCCGTGGGAGGTCGTGCCCTCCATCCGGCTGCAGGAGCTCGTGCGCCACCACACGGAAATCCCGGGCAGCCCGACCTTCTACACCACCACCTTCATCCTCGCGATGAACCCCGCCAGGTATGCCGGGCTGCCGGCCGAGCTGAAGCAGGTGCTGGACGCGAACTCCGGCATGATGGCGGCCGAGATGGCGGCGAAGGTGTGGGACGAGCAGGGCCCGCAGGTGCGAAGCACCGTGGAGCGCCGGCGCGACAACCAGATCGTCCAGATTGACGATGCCGAGAAGGAGCGCTGGGTCGCCGCCTGCCGCCCGGTGACCGAGGCCTGGGTCGCCGGCTCCCGCGAGCGCGGCTTCGACGGCGCCGCGCTGCTGGAAGCCGCCCGCGCCCTCATCGCCAAGCACGCCGGCGCGTCGGCGTGAGCCAACTTCCCCCTCCCCCGCTCGCGGGGGAGGGCGGGGTGAGGGCAGGACGGGCGATACCATCGAAGTCGCCGCCCGCGTGATCCTTCCACCGCCCGGCCCGATCGCCACCCTCGCCCGCGCCCTCGCCTTCCTCGGCGGCGCCGCCCTTCTGACCGCCGCCGCCGTCACCACCGTCTCCGTCCTGCTGCGCTGGTTCACCTCGCAACCGATCCGCGGCGACTTCGAGATCGTCTCCATCGCGGCCGGGGTCGGCGTGTTCGGCTTCCTCGCGTATGGCACGCTGATGCGCGCCAACATCCTCGTGGACAGCCTGACCACCTGGCTGCCGGCCCGCGTGAACGGCATGTTTGATGCATTCTGGGCGCTCGTCTGGGCCGCCCTCGCGCTCTGGATCGCGGAGCGCATGACCTTCGGCGCGCTCGATACGCTGCGCAGCAATACGCGCACCATCGGCCTGCTCGCCCTGCCCTACTGGTGGGCCATCGCGATCGGCGCGGCCTGCTTCGCCGCGACGGGCCTCGCCGCGCTGTGGTGGATTCCGCGCCTGCTGCGCGGCCGCGCCTGATGGCGCCGGAATTCGCCCTCGCCGCCACCGGCTTCGCCGTCCTGCTCGGCCTTATCGCGATCCGCGCGCCGGTGGGCCTGGCGATGCTGCTGGTGGGTATCGGCGGCTACGTCCACATCCTCGACTGGACCGCGCTCGGCAACTACCTCAAGACCACGCCCTACCACCTGTTCGCCAACTACACGCTCTCGGTCATCCCGCTGTTCATCCTGATGGGTGCGCTGGCCGAGCGCGGCGGCCTGGCGCGGGACCTCTTCGCCGCCGCGAACGCGCTGATCGGCCGCAGGCCCGGCGGCATGGCGATGGGCGTGATCGGCGCCTGCGCCTGCTTCGGCGCGGTGTGCGGTTCGTCTGTCGCCACCACCGCCACCTTCGGCCGCGCCGCCCTGCCGGAGCTGCGGCGCTACAACTACGACCCCGGCTTCTCCACCGGAACCATCGCGGTCGGCGGCACGCTCGGCATCCTCATCCCGCCCTCGGTCATCCTGGTCGTCTATGCGATCAGCACCGAGCAGAACATCGCCAAGCTGTTCATGGCGGCCTTGGTGCCCGGCCTGGTCGCCACCGCGCTCTACCTCGTCGCCATCGCGATCACCGTGCGCCTGAAGCCGGAACTCGGCCCGCCCGGGCAGCCCCCCTCCGCCGCCGAGCGCCGCGCGGCGTTCCTCAACGTCATACCCGTGCTGCTGATCGCGGTCGTCGTCGTGGGCGGGATCTACGGGGGCGTCTTCACGCCCACGGAATCCGCCGCCGTCGGCTGCATCGCGGTGCTGGCGGTGGGCGCGCTGCGCGGCACGCTGCACGGCACCCATATCCGCGAGGCGATCTTCGCCACCGCCGAGACCACGGCGATGATCTTCGTCATCCTGCTCGGCGCCGAGGTCTTCAACGCCTTCCTCGCCCTCTCCCAGGCGCCGGACCTGCTGGCGGTCTGGATCACCGAGCAGGACTTCCCCGCCTATGGCGTGCTGGTCCTGCTGCTCGTCGCCTACGTCATCCTCGGCGCGGTGATGGACGAGCTGGCGATGATCCTGCTGACGCTGCCGGTCTTCTTTCCCGTGGTCACCGCACTCGACTTCGGCCTGACGCAGGAGGAGACGGCGATCTGGTTCGGCATCCTCGTCCTCGTCGTGGTCGGCATCGGGCTGACGGCGCCGCCCATCGGCCTCAACGTCTTCGTCATCTCGAGCCTCGCCAAGGACGTGCCGATCACGCAGACCTACCGCGGCGTGCTGCCCTTCCTGGCAATGGACGTGATCCGCCTGGTCCTGCTGGTCGCCTTTCCCGCCCTCTCGCTCTGGCTGGTGCGCCTGCTGAGTTGACGCCTTGAGTTGACGGGGCCGCGGGCCGGGGGCACGAAACCCGGCAGTTCCGGAGGGAAACCGCCATGGCCGACGCCTTCGTCTGCGACGCCGCCCGCACCCCCATCGGCCGCTACGCGGGCGCCCTCAAGGAGGTCCGCGCCGACGATCTCGGCGCCATTCCGATGGCGGCGCTGATCGCGCGGAACCCGTCGCTCGACCCCGCCGCGATCGAGGACGTGATCTATGGCTGTGCCAACGGCGCCGGTGAGGACAACCGCAACGTCGCCCGCATGGCGCTGCTGCTGGCCGGCCTGCCGGAGAGCATTCCCGGCAGCACGGTGAACCGCCTCTGCGGCTCCGGCATGGACGCCGTCGGCATCGCGGCGCGCGCGATCAAGGCGGGCGAGGCTGAGCTGATGCTGGCCGGCGGCGTGGAGAGCATGACGCGCGCGCCCTTCGTGATGGGCAAGGCGGCCGAGGCCTTCTCGCGGAGCGCCGAGGTGTACGACACGACGATCGGCTGGCGCTTCGTCAACCCGCGCATGAAGGCCGCCCACGGCATAGATTCGATGCCGGAGACCGCCGAGAACGTCGCGCAGGATTTCGGGGTCGGCCGCGCCGACCAGGACGCCTTCGCGCATCGCAGCCAGCAGCGCGCCGGCAAGGCCATCGCGAGCGGCCGCTTCAAGGAGGAGATCGTGCCGGTCACGATTCCCCGCCGCAGGGGCGATCCGACCGTGGTGGACACCGACGAGCATCCACGCCCCGACACCACGCTGGAAGCGCTTGCGAAGCTGCCGACACCCTTCCGCAAGGAAGGCGGCAGCGTGACCGCCGGCAATGCTTCCGGCGTCAATGACGGTGCCTGCGCCATCCTCGTCGCGAGCGAGGCGGCCGCGAAGCGCAACGGCCTCACGCCGCGCGCCCGCGTCGTGGCATCCGCGACGGCCGGCGTCGCGCCGCGCATCATGGGCTTCGGCCCGGCGCCGGCAACGCGGAAGGTGCTGGAGAAGGCGGGCCTGAAGCTCTCCGACATCTCCGTCATCGAGCTGAACGAGGCCTTCGCCGCGCAGGCGCTCGCCGTCACGCGCGATCTCGGCCTTCCCGACGACGCCGAGCACGTGAACCCGAATGGCGGCGCCATCGCGCTCGGCCACCCCCTCGGCATGTCGGGCGCGCGCCTGGTCCAGACCGCGGTCGCCGAGCTGCACCGCCGCGGGGAGCGCTACGCGCTGGTGACGATGTGCATCGGCGTCGGCCAGGGCATCGCGATGGTGCTGGAGCGGGTGTGACGATCACTCCCTCCCCTGCGAAGCGGGGGAGGGCCGGGGTGGGGGCATGACCCGCGCGACCGCCTGGAGCCAAGAATGTTCCTCCGCCTCTCCGACCTCGTCGCCCACGTCCTGATCGAAGGCCCGCCGGCGACGGCCACCTCGCCGCCCGTGCTGATGCTCCATTCCATCGGCACGACGCTGCACCTCTTCGACCCGCAGGCCGCCGCGCTCGCGCGCAACCACCGCGTCATCCGCATGGACCTGCGCGGCCACGGCCTCTCCTCCATCACGCCGGCGCCGCTCACCATGTCGCAGCACGCAGCCGATGCGCGCGCCCTGCTCGACGCGCTCGGCCACGAGAAGGCGCACCTCGTCGGCGTCTCCATCGGCGGCCGCGTCGCGCAGCAGCTCGCGGCCGAATCGCCCGGGCGCGTCGCCTCCCTCGTCCTGATGGACACCGCCGCCGAGTTCCCGCCGCCGGAAAGCTGGCAGGCGCGCATCGAAGCTGTGACGGGCGGCGGCACCGCCGCGATCGCGGATGCGGTGATGCAGCGCTGGGTGGTGGACGCGTCGCTCCCCTCCTCGCACGGCCTGCGGAAAATGCTGCTGACGACCGACCCCGCCGGCTACGCCGCCTCCGCCGCCGCGCTGCGAGACGCCCGCGCATCCGACATCGCCGGGCGCATCGCCTGCCCGACCACGGTGATCGTCGGCGACCGCGACGTCGCGACGCCACCTGCGGCCGCCGAGGCGCTGCGCGACATGATCCCCGGCGCGGAGCTGGTCGTCATCCCCGAAGCCGCGCATCTGCCGAACCTCGAACGCGCGGAGGCCGTCACGGCGGCGCTCGTCGCGCATCTCGCCGCCCTCGCGCCGCAGCCCGGCCGCGACGGCGGCCTGGCCATCCGCAAATCAGTACTCGGCGAGGCGCATGTCGCGCGCGCGCAGGCCAACGTCACGCCGATGGATGCCGCCTTCCAGGACTGGATCACCGCGAATGTCTGGGGCGGCGTCTGGACGCGCCCCGGCCTGCCGCGCCACACGCGCAGCCTGCTCACCCTGGCGATGATGGCAGCCCTGGGCCGCCACGAGGAGTTCGAGCTGCACGTCCGCGCGACCCGGAACACCGGCGTGACGCCCGAGGAACTGGCCGAGGTGCTGCTGCAGGTCGGCGCCTATGCCGGCGTGCCCGCCGCCAATTCCGCGCTGAAGATCGCCAAGCGCATCCTGTCCGAGGAGGCCCCGTCGTGAGCGACCCCGTCACCTATCGCCGCGCCAAGCCCGGCACGCAGCCGCCCTATGATGCGCCGGCCTATGGCAGCACGCGCCTGCGCCACCCGAAGCAGCCGCTCATCCGCGTCCCGCACACGCTGACGGAGACGAGCGCGCCGCGCTTCGACGCGGCACGCTACAAGCCGCACGCGGACATGAGCGGGGTGAACGGCAAGAGCGCGCTCGGCGAGCGCATCATCGTCGCCGGCCGCGTGACCGACGAGGACAACCGCCCGCAGCGCGGCCTGATGATCGAGCTGTGGCAGGCCAACGCCTCCGGCCGCTACCACCATCCGCGCGACCAGCACGATGCGCCGCTCGATCCCAACTTCGAGGGCCGCGCGCGCGTCTTCACCGACGATGACGGCCAGTACAGCTTCGTCACCGTCAAGCCCGGCGCCTATCCCTGGCGGAACCACCACAATGCCTGGCGCCCGGTCCACATCCATTTCGGCGTGCACGGCGCCGGCTTCGCGCAGCGCATGATCACGCAGATGTACTTCCCCGGCGACCCGCTGCTGGAACTGGATCCCGTGTTCCACGCCACGCCCGACAAGGCGGCGCGGGACCGCTTGGTGTCGAAGTTCGACCTCGCGGTGACCAGGCCCGAATGGGCGCTCGGCTACCGCTTCGACATCGTGCTGCGCGGGCGCGACGCCACGCCCTTCGAGAACGCCTGACATGACGAACGCCACCGCGCACCAGACCGCCGGTCCGTACTGGCACATGATTGACTTCCCGGAATGGGCGGACCTGACCCGCGCGGGCTCCGGCAATGAGGGCGTCGCCGGCGAGCGCATCACGCTGACGGGACGCATCACCGATGGCGAGGGCGCGCCCTGCGCCGACGCGCTGGTGGAGATCTGGCAGGCCGGCCCCGACGGCGCCTATGACGGCGCCTTCCACGGCTTCGGCCGCTGCGCGAGCGACGCGAACGGGGAGTTCCGCTTCGTCACGCTGAAGCCCGGACCGGCGCCCGGCCGCGGCAACGCGATGCAGGCGCCGCACATCCAGATCGCAATCTTCGCCCGCGGCCTGATGCGGCACCTCGTCACCCGCGCCTATTTCGACGGCGAGGGGCTGAACGCCACCGATCCCGTTCTCGGCATGGTCGAGCACCCGTCCCGCCGCGCGACGCTGATCGCGAAGCCCGCCGCCGACGCGACCTGGCGCCTCGACATCCGCCTGCAAGGCGAAGGCGAGACGGTGTTCCTGGACGTATGAGCGTCAACCCCGGCGACGCACCCGTCTTCGGCGCCGTCTTCGGCTCCGACGTCATGCGCGCGATCATGGAGGAGCGGGCGTATCTCTCCCGTATGCTCGACGTCGAAGCCGCCCTCGCCCGCGCCCAATCCCGCCTCGGCCTGATCCCGCCCGAGGCCGCGCAGGCGATCACCGAAGCCGCCGACATCGGCAGGCTCGACATGCAGGCCCTCGCTGCCGCGACCGGGAACATGGGCTTCCCCACCGTCGGCCTCGTCAAGCAGCTCTCCGCGCTCGCAGGCCCCGAAGCCGGCCGCTGGACGCATTGGGGCGCGACGACGCAGGACATCCTGGACACCGCCCTCGTCCTGCAACTGCGCGAAGCGATCGCGCTGTTCGCCACCGACCTGGATGCTCTCATCGCCTCCCTCGCCCATCTCGCCCGCGCGCACCGCGACACGGTCATGCCCGGCCGCACCCATGCGCAGCAGGCGCTGCCGATCACCTTCGGCTACAAGGTCGCCCTCTGGCTCGACCCGCTGATCACCACGCGAGAGCGCCTGCGCCAGCTCACGCCGCGCGTGCTGAAGCTGCAATTCGGTGGCGCTGTGGGCACCCTCGCCTCGCTCGGCGCCGATGGCCCGCGCGTGGCCGCCGAGCTCGCGAAGGAACTCGATCTGCCTCTGCACGCGATCCCCTGGCACGTCGCCCGCGACGGCATCGCGGAGCTCGGCTGCTGGTGCGGGCTGCTCGGCGGCACGCTCGCCAAGGCCGCGACCGACGTGATGTGGCTGATGCAGTCGGAAGTCGCGGAAGCGGGGGAACCTGCCGCGCCCGGCAAGGGCGGCAGCTCCACCATGCCGCAGAAGCGCAACCCCATCGGCTGCGAATACGTCATCGCGCAGGCGCGCGGCGCCATCACGCTGCTGCCGCAGCTCCTGCACGCCATGATCCACGAACATGAGCGCGGCGCAGGCCCGATGCAGTTGGAACACCTCGCGCTCGGCCAGGTATTGCTGCTGACCCACGGCGCGCTTTCCACCTTCGCGCCGATCGCGGAGGGGCTGGTGGTGGACGCCGCGCGCATGCGCCGCAACCTCGATGCCGGCGGCGGGCTGATCATGGCGGAGGCGGTGATGATGGGCCTCGCGCCGCATCTCGGCCGCGGCGTTGCGCATGACGTCGTGCACCATGCCTGCGACGCCGCAATGGCCGAAGGCGTGCCGCTCGCCGAAGCACTGTCCCGCGAGCCGCGCATCGCGTCGGTCCTGGATGCCGCCGGCATCGCGCGCCTGACCGATCCCGCCAACTATCTGGGCGCCGCCGGCGCCTTCACGGACGCGGTGCTCTCACGCGCCTACAGCGTCGTGCCTGATCTCTGGATCAGGCACGACGCTGTAGGCTGTTGTTTGTAGAGCAGATTCACGCTTCCAGGCGCGTCCGCCTTCCAGCGATCTGCTCTAGTGCGCAGAGATCGCACCCTCCAGCGTCGCCACCGCCGACGACACGCTGAACGGCTTGGCGAGGAAGGCCGCGTCCGGCAGCGCGCGGCCGGCTTCCGGCTCCCGGTAGCGGCCGGAGGCATAGACCACCGGCAGGTGCGGCCGCAGCCGCCGCGCCGCGCGCGCGAGTGCGAAGCCATCGGCGCCAGGCAGGTTGATGTCGGTCAGCAGCACGGCGAGATCATCGCGCGCCGCCACCATGCCGAGCGCGGATTCCGCATCCTCCGCCTCCAGCACGACGAATCCCGCATCCGCCAGGGCCTCGGCGAGCGTGGTGCGGACCAGGTGATCATCCTCGACGAGCAGCAGCAGGCGCATCGGATCCATGGACGTCGGGAGCCTCCCCTCCAGGCGCAGCGCTTTAGCCTGCGCCGCTGTCGCGCATGCTGGCGTGACACTTGCGTGAGCCGGCACATTTTTTGGCCGGCACTGGCGCGCGGCGCGCAGTGCGAGCAGCATCTGCGCGGGTTCATGGAAGAAAGTTGCGCACGAATGCCAACCTTGCGTCGTCACCTGATGGCTCTTGCAACCGCGTGTCTCACACCGGTGGCGCGCGCGCAGGCGCCCTATCCCGATCGCCCGGTTGTGCTCGTCGCTCCGTTCGCAGCCGGCGGCGCGGCCGACATCGCGGCGCGCACGCTCGCGGCGCATGCGCCGCGCGTCATGGCGCGCGCCGTCGGCAGGCCGGCCGAGCCGGTCATGGTCGTCGAGAACCGGCTGGGCGCATCGGGCGCGGTCGGCACGCTCCACGTGCAGCGCGCGCGGCCGGACGGCCACACGCTGCTGCTCGCGCGTGTCGGCTCCGCCGCGATCGTGCCTGCGCTGGAACCGCGCCCGGCCTATGCCTGGGACGAGTTCACCATGCTCGGCCTGCTGGACGAGAACCCCTACGTCCTCTGCGTCCGCGCCGATGCGCCCTGGCGCACGGCGATGGAACTGCTGGACGCCGTCCGCGCCGCGCCGGGCCGGCTGAACTTCGCCACATCCGGCCCGCAGACCATCCTCGATCTCGGGGTGCGGCACATGATGGTCTCGGCGTGCCTCGCGCCCGACGCAGCGGTTGCCATCCCCTTCCGCGGCGGCGGCGAGGCGCTGACCGCGCTGCTCGCCGGCCAGGTCGCGTTCGTCGGCAACAACCTGGCCGACATGGCCGGCGCGATCACCGGCGGCAGCGTGCGCGCCCTGGCGGTCAGCGGCGCCACGCGCCTGCCTTCCATGCCGGACATCCCGACCGCGGCCGAGGCCGGCGTGCCCGCACTCGCCGACATGGCCGGCTGGAACGCACTGTTCGGCCCGCCCGGCCTGCCCGACCCGATCGTCTCCGCCTGGACGCGCACGCTCGCCGCCCTCGCCGCCGATCCCGGCTGGACCGAGGCCACGCGGCGCCTCGGCTCGGTCCCGCGAGTCCTCGCGCCGGAGGAGACGCGCCGGCACGTCGCCCAACAGGTCGAGCTGTTCCGCAGCCTCGGGCGCCGCCTCGGCCTCGTCTGACACGGCGCGCTTGCCGCGCATCGGGATAAGTGCGTAGTTTGCTTGCAAACGGTTATATCGCCGGAGCAGGCATGGAACGGTCCTTCGCCAAGGAAGTCGCGCTGCTGCGCCGCGGCGCAGGGGAGAGCTTCGAGGCGGAGGGCATCCTCGCCATCGCGAAGGCGCTGCTGCAATCCGGCGTCTCCTACGTCACGGGCTACCAGGGCGCGCCGGTCAGCCACCTGATGGACGTCTTCGCCGACGCGAAGCCGCTGCTCGACGATCTCGGCGTGCATTACGAACCGGCAGCGAACGAGGCGGGTGCGGCAGCGATGCTCGCTGCGTCCATCAACTATCCCATGCGCGGCGCGGCGGTGTGGAAGAGCACGGTCGGCACCAACGTCGCCTCCGACGCGCTGTCCAACCTGGCCTCCGCCGGCGTGCGCGGCGGCGTGGTGATGGTGGTGGGCGAGGATTACGGCGAAGGCGCCAGCATCATCCAGGAACGCACGCACGCCTTCTGCATGAAATCCTCCATCTGGCTGCTCGACCCGCGCCCCGACCATCCCCGCTTGGTCGAGCTGATCGAGCAGGCGTTCGAGCTGTCGGAAGCGAGCTCCACGCCCGTGATGGCGGAGGTGCGGATCCGCGCCTGCCACATGCGCGGCCGCTTCACCGCGAAGGACAACATTCGTCCCGCCATCTCCACCCGCACGCCGCTGACGCGGCCCGAATTCGACTACGGCCGCATCTGCCTGCCGCCCAGCACCTACCTGCAGGAACAGGACAAGGTGAACCGCCGCTTCCCTGCCGCGCGCGCCTTCATCGCCGCGCACGGCATGAACGAGGTGATCGCCGGCGAGCTCGACGAAGTCGGGATCATCGTGCAGGGCGGGCACACGAACACGCTGTTGCGCGCGCTGTCGCGCCTCGGCCTGGCGGACGGCTTCGGCACCAGCCGCATCCCCGTGCTCGTGCTCAACGTCACCTACCCGCCGGTGCCGGAGGAGGTGACGCGCTTCTGCGCCGGCAAGCGCGCCGTGCTGGTGGTGGAGGAGGGCAACCCGGACTACCTCGAACAGGCGATCGCCGCGACGCTGCGCGAGGCCGACCTCAACACGAAGGTCGTCGGCAAGAAGGTGCTGCCGATGGCCGGCGAATACACCGCGGAAGTCGTGCTGCGCGGCGTCGCACGCTTCCTGGAAGGCGCGGTGCCGCGCGGCGTGGACCTAGCGGCGGTCGGCAGCGCGCTCGCCGCCGCCCTCGCGCCGGGAGAGCGCGCGCGCCAGCTCATCGGCGCGCCGCTGCCGCAGCGCCCGCCGGGCTTCTGCACCGGCTGCCCCGAACGCCCGGTCTTCGCCGCCATGAAGCTCGTGCAGAAGGAGGTGGGCGAGGTCCATGTCGCGGCCGATATCGGCTGTCATTCCTTCGCGACGCTGCCGCCCTTCAACATGGGCAGCTCCATCCTCGGCTACGGCCTCGGCCTCTCCTCCGCCGCCGCGGTCGCGCCGATGTTCGGCGACCGCCGCACCATCACCGTGATGGGCGATGGCGGCTTCTGGCACAACGGGCTCACCACCGGCGTCACTGCCGCGCTGCAGAACCGCACGGACGGCGTGCTCGTCATCATGGACAACGGCTACACCAGCGCGACCGGCCAGCAGTATATCCCGAGCAGCACCGCCGCCGAGGCTGCGCGGCCGCGCATCACCATCGAGCAGGCTTTGCGCGCCATGGGCGTCACCTGGATCCGCACCCAGGGCACCTACGTGGTGAAGGACATGGTGAAGACCCTGCGCGAGGCACTGACCACGAAGGAGCGCGGACTGAAGGTGATCGTCGCGCAGCAGGAATGCCAGCTCGCCCGCCAGCGCCGGATCAGGCCGCAGGTGGCGCAGGCGCTGAAGGCCGGGCAGCGCGTGGTGCGCACGCGCTACGGCGTGGATGCGGCGACCTGCACCGGCGACCATTCCTGCATCCGCCTGTCCGGCTGCCCGTCCCTGACGGTGAAGGAGAACCCGGACCCCCTGCGCCGCGACCCCGTCGCGCACGTCAACAACGACTGCGTCGGCTGCGGATTGTGCGGCGAGGTCGCGGACGCCGCGCAGCTCTGTCCTTCGTTCTACCGCGCCGACATCATCAGCAACCCGACGCGGCGCGACCGTTGGATGGCGCGGCTGCGCGCCGCCGTCATCGGCCGCCTGCAATGATGGACAGGCCCCTCACGGTCCTGATCGCCGCGATGGGCGGCGAGGGCGGCGGCGTGCTGACGGATTGGATCGTCGCCGCCGCGTCCCGCGCGGACCTGCCGGTGCAGGGCACCTCCATCCCCGGCGTCGCGCAGCGCACCGGCGCGACCACCTACTACGTCGAGATCTGGCCGGAGACGCATGCATCGCTCGGCGGCCGGACGCCGGTCTTCGGCCTCGGCCCCTCGCCCGGCGACGTGGACGTCGTGCTCGCCACCGAACTCGTGGAAGCCGGGCGCTGCTGCGAGCGCGGCTTCGTCTCCCCAGACCGCACCACGTTGATCGCCGCCACGCGACGCGTCTTCGCCACATCGGAGAAATCCGCGATGGGCGACGGGCGCTTCGATGCGGAACGCGTGATGCGCGCGGTGCGCGAAATGCCGCAGCGCGCCGTGCTGTTCGACCCCGACCGCCTGCCGGGGGCCGCGCGCGGCGCCTCGCTCAACGCGCTGATGCTCGGCCTGCTCGCCGCGTCCGGCCGGCTGCCGATCCCGCATGACGCCTACCGCGACGCGATCCGCGCGGGCGTGGCGGCGGAGGCGAACCTGCGCGGCTTCGAGGCCGGGCTGACGCTCGCGAACCAACCGCCCGAACCGGTGCTGGCAACTCTCGCGCCGCGCGCCGGCCTGCCCGCCCTGCTGGCCGAAGCCGCCGCCGCGCTGCCACCCGAGATCGTCGCGGTGACGGACATCGCGCTCCCGCGCCTCGCCGAATACCAGTCGGACGACTATGCGCGTCTCTACTTCGACCGGCTCATCCCCGTGCTGGCGTCCGATCCCGCGCCCGGTGGGCTGCGCCGGCTCTCCGCCGAGGTCGCGCGCCACCTCGCGCTCTGGATGGCGTATGAGGACGTGATCCGCGTCGCACAGCTCAAATCCTCCGCCGACCGCTTCGCGGAGGTGCGTGCGGAGGCGCGCGCGAAGCCGGACGAGCCGGTGCGGGTCACCGAATTCCTCAAGCCGGGTATAGAGGAAGCCGCGTCCCTGCTCCCGCCCGCGCTCGGCCGCCGCGTGCTCGCCTGGGCCGCGCGCACCGGCCGCAGCGATCGCCTGCACGTCGCGATGCGCGTCCGCAGCGACACGATCGCCGGCTTCCTGCGCCTCCGCGCCCTCGCCGCCCTGCGCCGCTGGCGCCCGCGCTCGCTCCGCTTCGCCGAGGAGCAGGCCGCCATCGAGGCCTGGCTCGCCCGGATCACCGCCACGGCCGCGCACGGCGAGCACGCGCTCGCGCTGGAAATCACCGCCTGCGCACGGCTGCTCAAGGGCTACGGCGAGACGCACCGCCGCGGCCGAGCCGCCTTCGCGATGGTCATGGAGCACGTCGTGGACACCGCCCATCCCGGCGATCCCGCCGCCGCCGGCCGCGTCGCCCGCGCGCGCGAAGCCGCGCTGGCCGACCCGGACCACCGCACGCTGCACGCGACACTCGCCGCCATCGCCGCCGAGGCCGGGCCGCCCGCGCTGGCGCGCGCCGCCGAATAGACAGGGGAGGAAACCACACATGACCAGCCGCAGGACACTCCTCGGTGCGGCGCTCGCCGCGCCGGCGCTCGCCCCGCGAGGCGCCGCCGCGCAGGAGATCACGCTCCGCGCCGTCAGCGCCTTCCAGGAAGGCACCGCCTTTTCCCGACCCTTCGAGGCCTTCGTCGCCCGCGTGAATGATGAAGGTCGCGGCCGCATCCGCATCAACTTCATCGGCGGCCCCCGCGCCATGCCGCCCTTCGAGGTCGGGAACGCGCTCCGCAACGGCGTCGTGGACATGGTCAATTCCACCGCCGCCTTCTACGAGCCCCTGCTGCCCGAAGGCGCCGCGCTGAAACTCGCGACGAACGACTGGCAGACGGTCCGCCGCAACGGCGGCTGGGCGCTGATCAACCGCCTGCACAACGAGAAGGTGAATGCGCAGCACCTGGCCCGCCACGGCGATGGCATGCCCTTCCACCTCTATCTCACGCGCGAAGTCACCGGCCCGGACCTGCGCGGCCTGACCATCCGCACCTCCCCCGTCTATCGCGCCTTCTTCACCGCGCTCGGCGCCAACCTGGTGAACACCGCGCCCGGCGAGGTCTTCACCGCGCTGGAACGCGGCGTCGTGCAGGGCTACGGCTGGCCCGCGCAGGGCATCTTCGACCTCGGCTGGCACGAGCGCACGCGCTTCCGCGTGGACCCCGCCTTCTACCGCGTGGAGGTCAACATCCTGGTGAACCTGCCGCGCTGGAACGGCCTGCGCCCCGAGCAGAAGGACGTCCTGACCCGCGCCGCCGAATGGGTGGAGGCCGGCGAGGCCGAACGCTCCCGCGAGGCGATCGCCGCCGACTATGCGCGGCAGCAGCAGGCCGGCATCCGCGTGATCGAGTTCACCGGCGAGGCGCGCGAGCGCTGGCTGCGCACTGCCCAGGACGCGGGATGGGAGGAAGTGGCGCGCATCGCCCCGGCCAACGCGGCGGAACTGCGCCGCCTGCTCTCCGGCGCCTGAGGCGTGCCGGATCGCGTCTCGCGCGCATACGGCGTGCTGCTCGCCGCGCCGGCGGCCGTCGCCGGGCTGCTGGTCCTGGCGATGGTGCTGCTCGTCACCGCCTCGGTCGCAATGCGTGCCGTCACCGGCGCCGAGATCGCGGGCTCGGTGGAGCTGACGGAGATCGGCCTCTACCTCTCCGCCATCCTCGCCGCGCCCTGGCTACTGCACAGGGGCCAGCACATCCGCGCTGACCTGCTCGGCCCCGCGCTGCCGCCCGGTCCGGCGCGGGTGCTGGAAGCGCTGGCGGACCTGCTCGGCCTCGCCGTCTGCCTCGTGCTGGCGTGGGTGTCGTACGGCGCAGCGGCGCAATCAGCCGCGATCGGCGGCGTGGTCCGCCGGACCGTCACCTACCCCGAATGGTGGCTCGCCGCGCCGCTGCCGCTCTGCTTCGCACTGCTCGCCGGCGAGTTCGTGCTGCGCCTGCTGCGTCCGCGGCGCGATGAAGCGCGGTCCGTCGCGTGATGGAGTGGGCCGAGGCCGCCCTGCTGATGCTCGGCGGCGTCACCGCGCTGATCCTCATCGGCCCGCCCGTCGCCTTCTGCTTCCTGGCGATCAATCTGGTGGGCGCCTGGCTGTTTCTCGGCGGCGAGTTCGGGCTGCAGCAGCTCGTCCGCAACGGCATCGCCAGCCTGACGAACTTCTCCCTCACGCCCATCCCCTTCTTCGTGCTGATGGGAGAGGTTCTGTTCCGCTCCGGCGTCGCGCTGCGCGCGATAGACGCGGTGAACCAGGCGATCGCAGCGGTGCCCGGCAGGCTCGCGGTCGTCGCGGTGGTGGCGGGGACGATCTTCTCGGCCATCTCCGGCAGCACCATCGCCACCACCGCCATGCTCGGCGCGCTGCTGCTGCCGCAGATGCTGGCGCGCGGTTACGAGCGGAAGATGGCGATGGGCCCGATCATCGCGATCGGCGGCGTGGACATGCTGATCCCGCCCTCCGCGCTGGCCGTGCTGCTCGGCAGCCTCGCCGGCATCTCCATCTCCGGCCTGCTGATCGGCGGCGTCGTGCCGGGGCTGATCCTCGCGGTGCTGTTCGTCGGCTGGATCGTGCTGCGCGCGTCGCTCGACCCGTCGCTGGCGCCGCCCGATCCGGGACCGGGCGGGCGCATCACCTTCCGGCCGCTGCTGGTGCACGTCCTGCCGCTCGTTGCGATCTTCGCCGCGGTGGTCGGCACGATGGTCGGCGGCATCGCGACGCCGACGGAAGCCGGCGCGGTCGGCGCCTTCGCCACCCTCGTCGTCGCCGCGCTCTACCGCGGCCTGACGCCGCGCGCGCTGACGCAGGCGCTGGCCGGCACCGTCGCGGTGTCCGGCGCCATCCTGTTCATCCTGCTCGGCGCGATCACCTTCAGCCAGGTGCTGACCTTCTCCGGCGCCGGCACCGGCATCACGGAGGTGCTGCGCGCCTGGGACCTCGCGCCGTGGCAGATGGTGCTGCTGATGATGGCGGTGCTGCTGGTGCTCGGCTGCTTCCTCGACCAGGTCAGCATCATGATGATGACCATTCCCTTCTTCGTGCCGGTCGCGCAGGCCATGGGCCTCGACATGGTCTGGTTCGGCGTGCTGTTCCTGATCTGCATGCAGATCGGCCTCCTCACGCCCCCCTTCGGCCTGCTGCTCTTCGTGATGAAGTCCGCCGCGCCGCCGGAGGTCCGCATGCGGGAGGTCTACGCCGCCGCCGCGCCCTATGTCGGGTTCAGCGTCGCGGTCCTGCTGCTCGTCTTCCTCGTCCCCTCGCTCGCCACCGGTCTCGGCGCATGGCTGCGCTAGACCTGAACGCCGCCGAGGCCGAGCCGGACCTGTTGCCCTTCGCGCTCAACCGGCTGATGGCCGGCTGGAACGCGCGTCTGGCGGCACGGCTGGACGCGCGCGGCATCGGCTTCCCGCAATGGCGCGTGCTGATGGTCGCGGCGCGCGCGCCGGCCGCGCTGACCATCATCGAGCTGTCGGAACGCACGCTCGTCCCCCACTCCACGCTCTCCCGCCAGGTCGCCGCGATGGAGCGCGACGGGCTGGTGCGCCGCGTTCCCTCGCCGGAGGATGCGCGCGCCGTGCGCGTGGTGCTGACCCCGCGCGGCCGCGCCCGCTACCGGGAGGCGCTGCCGCTGGCGCTGGAGGAAGCCGAAGCCGGCCTTGCGGCGCTGACCGCGCCCGAAGCCGCGGAATTTCGCCGGGTTGTCGCCCGCCTGACCGCCGCCCTCGGTCTCGCCGATACATGACTTTCTCCCTCCCCCGCTCCGCGGGGGAGGGTCGGGGTGGGGGAGCCGCGAGCGATACCCTACCCCCGCGTCATCGCCGCCATCTCCGTCCCGTAGCCCGGCGCGACCCGCGCATCCACCACGACGACCTCGCCCGCCCGCGCCCGCGCCGCCCCCTCCCGCACCGCCGCCGCCAGCGCGCCCGCGCTCTCCACCGGCCCGATCCCGACCGCACCCTGCGCCCGCGCCATCGCCGCGATGTCAATGTCCGGCCCGCCGATGCGCTGCCCGATCCAGCGGTTCTCCACCGGCCGGCCGCGCTGCCGCGCCACCCGTTCCTGGTGCATCTCGTCGTTGAAGAAGCTGCGGTTGTTCGAGACGATGCAGAGCAGCGGGATGCCGTAGCGCACGGCCGTCCAGAACGCCTGCACGCCCATCAGCGTGTCGCCGTCGCCGAGCACCGCGACCGGCAGGCGGTCGCCGCCCCGCAGCGCCAGTGCCGCGCCGACCAGCATCCCTGGCCCGGACCCGATGCCGCCGCCGCCGTCATAGCCCAGGAAGTCGAGCGGATGCGCGAAGCGCCACGCCGCCGCATCCCAGCCCAGCGGCAGCCGCACGAGACACGCACGCTCATCGGCCAGTCCGGCGCCCACCGCGCGCGTCATCGCCGCGACGTCGAGCGGCGCGTCGTCGGCAACGCGGTCCTCGCAACGCGGCCCGCCCTCCTCCGGCATCGCGCCTTCACCCAGCCCCATCGCATCCGCGACCGCCCGCACCGCCATCTCCGGCGAGCAGGCCAGGTGCAGGTCCTGTGGCGGCAGCGACATCATCTCGCCGCCGAAGCCGTTGTGCAGCAGGTGGTCGAGCGAGGCGTTCACCACAAGCGGCGCCGCGCCCGCCACCCGCAGCGTCCCGCCGAAATCGAGCCACTCCAGCGCCAGCACCAGGTCCGCCTCCTTCAGCGCCGCCGTCGCCTCGGGCGACAGCGTCATGGAGGGCGCGCCGAGATGCAGCGGATGCGACGTCGGGAAGGCCGCGCCGGCCTTCAGGTCGGTGGCGACGCGCATGTCCAGCGCTTCCGCCAGCGCGACGCGACGCGCCCAGTCGCGCGGGTCGCGGCCGACACGGCCTGCCAGCATCACCGGCCGCCGCGCCGCGCGCAGCATCGCCACCGCGTGCGCGACAGCTTCGGACGAGGGCGCGACATCCGGCGGCGGCGCGAAGCGCGCGGCATCGGGCGGCGGCGGCAGCTCCGCCAGCGGCGCCTCCTGCAACGCCGCATCCAGGTTCACGTAGGCAGGCGCGGGGGGCGCCGTGCGGGCAATCCGGTCGGCGCGCAGCAGCGCCTCCGTCGCCGCCGCGATCGAGGCCGGCTGCGCATCCCACTTCACGAAGTGCCGCACGAGCGCGCCCTGGTCCTGCACGGAATGGATCCAGTCGATCCACGGCCGCCGCTTCGCCGCATCCACCGGCCCCGTCGCGCCGAGCACCAGCATCGGCACGCGGTCGCACCACGCATTGAACAGCGCCATGGAGCCGTTGAGCAGCCCGACATTGCTGTGCAGCACCACGCCCATCCGCTCCCCCGCCACCTTCGCGTAGCCATGCGCGAGCGCCACCGCGACGTTCTCGTGCAGGCAGAGGATCATCCGCGGCTCGGCGTTGCCGAGGTGGTTCACCAGGCTGTCATGCAGCCCGCGATAGGACGCGCCCGGATTCAGCGCGAGCCAGCGCACGCCCGTCGCACGCAGCGCATCCGCCATCGCGTCGCTGCCCCACACGGTGTTGCCGCGCGCGGGAACCGGCCGTTCCTCATCCACCGATCGCGTCCTCCTGCTTGACGCCGCGCGCGGCGGCCGGAACCCTCGCATGATGCAGCAAGCCGTGTGGCTCCACCACGACCAGGCCTCGCTCGATGCGGCCTATGACCAGCGGGCGTGGTGCCCAGAGATCGCCGACCGGCTCGCGGCCTACAAGTCCGCGACGGCGGCGGCCCGCGCGTCGCTGTGCCCGGAAGCGCTCTCCTACGGGCCGCACCTGCTGGACCTCTTCCCGGCGCGGGCGCCTCGGCGCGGGCTGCACCTGCACATCCACGGCGGCGCCTGGCGCGCGCAGTCGCGCGATGATGCTGGCTTCGTCGCGCCGGCGCTCTGCGCGGCGGGGTTCGACGTCGCCGTCCCGGATTTCGGCGCGCTGCCCGCGACGCGTATGCCCGATGTGGTCGAGGAACTGACGGCCTGCGTACGCTCCCTCGCGCCGCGCGGGCCGATCCACCTCTCCGGCCACTCCTCCGGCGCGCATTACGCGGCGGTGCTGGCGACGCGCCTGCCCTTCGCCAGCGTCACGCTCGTCTCCGGCATCTACGACCTCGAACCCGTGCTGCTGTCCTCGCGCCGCGACTACGTCCGCCTGACTCCGGCGGAAGCCCACGCGCTCAGTCCCCTTCGCCACGCCGACCGCATCGCCGCACCCGTGCTGGTGGCCTGGGGCACCGCGGAAAGCCCCGAATTCATCCGCCAGTCGGAAGTGATGGCCGAGGCCGCCCGCGCGCGCCGCTTCGTGCTGCACGGCACGGATCACTTCGCCGCCGCCCACGCCCTCGCCTCCGGCCCGCTGCACGAGGCCCTGCTCTCCCTGGCGTGAAGCAGATACAACCACTTGCAAGCATCTGCGCCGCATGCGACCCATGCGTCAAGGAGGACGCCGCCATGGACAGCCTGCCGACCCGCGATCCCGCATCGCTCGTGCAGCCCGGCCGCATCCATCGCGCCGCCTATGTGGACCCCGCCATCTTCGACGCCGAGATGCGCCTGATCTTTGGCCGCGCCTGGCTCTACCTCTGCCACGAGAGCCAGGTGGCGAAGCCCGGCAGCTTCGTCACGACGACGATGGGCCGGGAGCCGGTGATCGTCTCGCGCGACCGCGCCGGCGGGCTGCACGTGCTGTTCAACCGCTGCACGCATCGCGGCGCCAAGCTCGCCACCGACGAGGCCGGCACCGCCAAGCGCTTCGTCTGCTGCTACCACGGCTGGGCCTTCGAGCTGGACGGCCGCCTCGCCGAGGTGCCGCTGCCCGAAGGCTATGGCGGGCAGTATCCGCCGGCGGATGACTCCCTCGATCTCGTCCGCGTGCCGCGCGTCGCCAACTACCGCGGCTTCATCTTCGCCAGCCTCGCGAAGGATGGCCCCGACCTGTCCGAATGGCTCGGCCCCGTTGCCAGCTCGCTCGACGACATGGTGAACCGCGCGCCGGGCGGCGTGCTGGAAGTTGCGGGCGGCGCCTCGCGCCACGCCTATGACGGCAACTGGAAGCTCGTCATCGAGAACCACAACGACACGCTGCACCCGCGCTTCGTCCATGCCAGCAGCGTCGCCGCCGCGCGCGACCAGGACGACAGCGTGCACAGCGACGGCGCCGGCGAGGTGCAGATCAAGCAGATGCGCCAGAACGGCGCGCCCGCCCATGTGTGGGAGGGCCTGGGCATCTGGGCCGGCGCCTGGGGCCACTCCTTCATGGGCGACTACCACACCGATTCCCGCATGGCCACCCGCACCGAGGAAGACGAGGTGGAGCGCGCCTATCGCGAGGCGCTGGAACGCACCCACGGCGCCGAACGCACGGCGGAAATCCTGAACGTCAAGCGCTTCAACACGATCATCTATCCGAACCTCTCCTTCATGTCGCGCTTCCGCCAGCTCCGCGTGGTGCAGCCCGTCAGCGTGAACCGCACGATCGTCACAACCCACACCTTCCGCATGCCCGGCGCGCCGGAGCGCATGTTCCGCGACAGCATCGCCTTCGCCAACGTGGTGAACGGCGTCGGCAGCCTCGTGCTCACCGACGACCTCGAAACCTACGCCCGTGTGCAGGATGGCCTCACCAGTCAAGGCGGCGACTGGATTGACGTGGCGCGCGGCATCGGCGGCGACCAGGACGAGGCGAACGGCCTGCTGCGCGGCCAGACCGGCACCAGCGAGATCCACCTGCGCGCGCAATTCGCGGCGTGGCAGCGCTGGATGACGGCATGACGCCGCAGGAGCTGGTGATCCACGAAGCCGCGCTGCTCGACGCGTGGCGCTTGGACGAATGGCTCGCGCTCTACGCACCCGAATGCGCCTATTGGGTGCCGAGCGAGTGGGACCAGGCCGACCCGCACGCGACCATCAGCCACATCTACGACGACCGCCGCCTGCTGGAGACGCGGGTGCGGCGCTTCCGCCACGCGATGTTCCACGCGCAGAAGCCGCCCAGCCGCACGCTGCGCACCACCACCAACTTCCGCCCCGGCCCTGACGCCGACAGTATCGTCTGCCACTATGAGGTCGCGGAGTTCCGCAACGCCCGCCACCGCCGCTACGTCGCCCGCTGCCGGCATGACTTCCAGCGCACCGGCGACGCGCTGCTGATCGCGCGGAAGCGCCTGGACCTGCTGGATTGCGATGCCGTGCAGGACGGCATCTCCATCATCCTGTGAACGCGGCCTCGCCCTGGCGGATCGGCGGCGCGCCGCGGCGCGTCGAGGATCCGCGGCTGCTGCGCGGCCTCGGCCGCTACGGCGACGATGTCGTGCCGCAAGGCGCACTGCACGCGGCCTTCCTCCGCAGCCCGTACGCCGCCGCGCGGATCGTGGCGATCAGCACCGAGGCCACGCGCGCGACGCCCGGTGTCGTCGCGGTCTTCACCGCCGCGGACACCGCCGGCATCGCCCCCCTCCCCTGCCTTGTGCCCCGCAACCTGCCCGACGGCTCGCCGATGCCGCGCCCGCCCTGGCACGCGCTGCCGGATGACGCCGCGCGGCACATCGGCGACGCCGTCGCGATGGTGGTCGCGACCTCCGCCGCCGCCGCGCGCGACGGCGCCGAGGCCGTCGCCGTGGAGTGGGACCCGCTCCCCGCCGTCACCGACGCGGCCGCCGCCCTCGAACCCGGCGCGCCGCCCGTCTGGCCCACCGGCAATCTCTGCTTCGAGTTCAAGCTGGGCGATCACGCTTCCGTCGCCGCCGCGCTCGCCGCCGCGCCGCACCTGGTCGCCTTCGACGCCCGGATCAGCCGCGTCTGCGGCGCGGCCATGGAACCGCGCGCCGCGATCGCCGAATGGGACGAGGCGGAGGAACGCTTCACGCTCCGGACGGGCACGCAGGGCCCGCACAATCTGCGCGACCTGCTCGCGGTCGCGATGGGCGTGCAGGCCACCGCGCTGCGCCTGATCTCGCCCGACATGGGCGGCGCCTTCGGCCTGCGCAGCCACCCGACGCCGGAACACCTCTGCCTGCTCCACGCCGCCCGCGCGCTGCGCCGGCCCGTCCGCTGGGTCGCCGACCGGACGGAGGCGATGCTCTCGGACCCGCATGCGCGCGACACGCACAACCGCGTCGAACTCGCGCTCGACCGTGACGGCACCTTCCTCGCGCTGCGCGTGACGAGCACGGCCAATCTCGGCGCCTACCTCGCCACCCTCGGCCCGCACAGCAGCACGAACAACCTCGGCGGCCTGGCCGGCACCTATTGCACGAAGCTGATCGCGGCGACGGTGCGCGGCGCCTTCACCCACACCCAGCCGCTCGGCCCCTATCGCGGCGCCGGCCGGCCCGAAGCCACCTACGCGATCGAGCGCGCCATAGACATCGCCGCCGACCGCCTCGGGCTCGACCGGATGGAGCTGCGCCACCGCAACCTGATCCCGCGCGAGGCGCTGCCCTTCCGCACCGGCCTCGTCTTCACCTACGACAGCGGCGACTTCGCGCGCTCCATGACGATGGCCGAGGACGCGGCGGACCTCGCGGGCTTCGCGGCGCGCCGGGCGGACAGCGCGCGCCGCGGCAAGCTCCGCGGCCTCGGCGTCGCGAACGCCATCGAGATCAGCGCCGGCCCGCCCGGCGCGCCGATGGAGGAGGGGGCGGAGCTGCGCATCGCGGCCGACGGCAGCGCCACGCTCATGCTCGGCACGCACAATCACGGCCAGGGCCACGAGACCGCGTTCCGCCAGATCATCGCCGAACGCCTCGGCCTCGATCCCGCGCGCCTCCGCATCGTCGCCGGCGACACCGACGCGCTGCCCTTCGGCCGCGGCACCTTCGGATCGCGCTCGATCGTCGCCGGCGGCACCGCCGCGCTCGCCGCGACGGAGCGCGTGATCGAGCGCGCCAGGCGCATCGCCGCGCACATGCTGGAAGCAGCGGCAACCGACATCGAGTTCACGCCCGGCCGCTTCGCCGTGGCCGGCACCGACCGCGCCGTCACCCTCGATGCCGTCGCGCGCGCCGCCTATGCCCCCGGCGCGCGGGCGCCCGGCGAGGATGCCGGCCTTTCCGCCGCTGCCGCCGTCGCGCCCGGCAACGCCACCTTCCCGAATGGCTGCCACATCTGCGAAGTCGAGGTGGACCCGGAGACGGGCGAGGTGCGGCTCGACCGCTACGCCGTCGTGGACGATGTCGGCACCGTCGTGAACCCGATGCTCCTTAAGGGCCAGATCCACGGAGGCGTGGCGCAGGGCGCCGGCCAGGCGCTGATGGAGGAGATGCGCTACGACGAAGCCGGCCAGATGGTGACCGCCAGCTTCATGGACTACGCCATGCCCCGCGCCGCCGACCTTCCGCCGATCGTCGTGCAGTCGAACCCGCAGCCGACCGCCACGAACCCGATCGGCGCCAAGGGCGCCGGCGAGGCCGGCACGGTCGGCGCGCTGCCCGCCGTCATCTCCGCCGTCTGCGACGCGATCGGCGTCGCGCATCTCGACATGCCCGCGACGCCCGAACGTGTCTGGGCCGCACTGCAGGCCAAGGGAGGCGACGCATGATCCGCCGCACGCTGCTCGCCGCAGCCCTCGCCGCGCCCGCGCTGGCGCAGGCGCCCTTCCCGCAGCGCCAACTCCGCATCCTCGTCCCCTTTACGCCCGGCGGATCGCCCGACGTGCTCGCCCGCCTGATCGCAGAGGAGGCCGCGCGCCGCTGGCCGACCGGCGCGGTGGTGGAGAACCGCCCGGGCGCCGGCGGCAACATCGCCGCGGACGCGACCGCCCGCGCCGCGCCGGACGGCCACACGCTGCTGCTGATGAGCAACAACATCGTCGCGGTGAACCCGCATGTCGGCCGCATGCCGCTCGATCCGCTGACGGAGCTGGTGCCGATCGCGCTCCTCGCCCGCTCGCCTCTGGTGATCGTGGTGAACCCGGAGCAGCCGGTGCCCGACCTCGCCGCGCTGATCGCGATGGCGCGCGCGCGGCCGGGCGAGGTCACCTACGCCTCCGCCGGCAACGGCTCCCCGCACCACCTGGCGATGGCGCTGCTGGCGCACATGACGGGCATCCGCATGACCCACGTGCCCTATCGCGGCACGACGCCCGGCCTGACGGACGTGGTCGGCGGCCGCGTCGTCGCGATGGCGACGCCCTTCGGCACCGCGCTGCCGATGATCACCGATCGCCGCGTGCGTCCTCTCGCCGCCGCCGGCGCGCGCCGCCTGCCCTGGCTGCCGGACCTGCCCACCGCCGCCGAGGCCGGCGTGCCCGGCTACGAGACCGACACCTGGCTCTCCCTCGTCGCGCCGCGCGGCACGCCGGCGACGGCGATCGCCATGCTGGAAGCCCTGGCGCTCGACACCATGGCCACCCCGCGCACCCGCGAACAGCTCGACCGCCAGGGCATCGAGCTCGACGCCGCCGGCGCCGCCGCGCTCGGCGACCTGATGCGCCGCGACCACGCGCGCTGGGGCGAGGTCATCCGCGCCGCCGGGATCCGGGAGGAGTAGGTCACCCGATCTCGACGAAGACCTCGCCCAGGCCCCCGAACCCACCCGTCACGCGCCCGCCCTCCACGAACAGCAACCCCGTCCAGCTTCCGGTCGTCACGACCTGCCCGGCCTCCAGCGTCAGGCCGAAGCCGTGCAGGTGGTTGGCCAGCCGCACCAGCGAGAGGACCGGGTCGCCCGCCGGGTTGCTGCCCCGCCGCTCCACCTGCACCGCGCCGCCGCAGGCCTGCCGCACCGCCAGGTCGTTCAGGTCCAGCTCCCGCCAGCCCGGCACGTCCGCGCCGACCACCAGGCCGGCATGCGCGATGTTGTCGGCCATCGCCTCCAGCGGCGACACCGCCTTCATGTCGGCGTAGCGGCTGGTGACGAGCTCGACGGCCGGGAAGCAGCCGGCGACCGCGTCCAGCACCTCCTCCCGCCCATACGCGATGCCGCGCGGCGGCAGGTCGCGCGCGAGCCGGAAGGCGACCTCCGTCTCGATGCCGACCCGCCCGGCGGGCCAGGTCGCCGGCCCCATGCGCAGGCCGGTCGCATCGAGCAGCGCGGCGGAAGGCGGGGCGGTCGGCGGCGTCGCGCATTTCCAGCCGCCGATGCGCCCGCCACGCCGCGCCAGCACCTCGCGCTGCACCGCCCAGGCCTCCGCCTCGTCGTGCGGTGCGGCTTCCCCCAGGCCGACGACCGGCGGCGCACCGTGGCGCACGGCGAGGAGGGTGGCGGCGGCGCGACTGACTCGATCGGGCATGGTCGGTCTCGGGAACGGGTCGCGCATCATGCGCCCGCCGGCACCCCTGCCTCAACCCGCGCCACCAGCGGCAGGTGGTCGGAGGCGCGCCGCGCGGCCGGCGTGTCATGGACGGTAAGGCCGCTCACCAGCCCGCGCGGCCAGCCGAGGATCACGTCGAGCGACAGCGTCGGTCGGAACGAGGGAAAGGTCGGCGCCCGCGGCGCCGGCCCGAAGCGCGCCGCCAGCACGCCGAGCGCCGAGCCGCCCGCGCGCCACTCGTTGAAGTCGCCCATGACGAGCGCGGGCAGCGGTGGTCCCTCGTCCAGCGCCGCGAGGATCGCCGCGCCCTGCGCCCGCCGCGTCGCCGCGCCGAGGCTGAGATGCGCCGCCACCACCCGCACCGCGCCCGCGCCGAGGTCGAGCTCCGCCAGGATCGCCCCGCGCGGCTCCCACCCGCCGAGCCGCAGCCCGACCGCCGGCCGCAGCAGCCGCGCGCGGCGTGGCACCAGCACGACGTTGCTCCGCCACCCCTGCTCGCCCGCGCGCCCGGTCACCGGCAGCGGCACCAGGCCGCAGTCCCGCTCGATCGCGTCGGCGTCGAGCATGCCGCGCACCGGACGCAGCCAGTGCTGCGCCTCCTGCAAGGCGACCAGGTCGGCGCCGATCTCGGCCAGCACCTCCGTCACGCGCCCAGGCCGGAAGCGCCCGCCGGCGCCGCGCCCGCGATGGATGTTCCAGGTCGCGACGCGCATGGCCGCTCAGCGCGGCCGCCAGCCCGGCATCGGGGTGAACATCGTGCCGAGCATCGCACCGAGGGCCGTCAGCAGCACGTCCGTCCAGGTGTCGGTCCAGTCGCCGATGAGCTGCGTGGCCCATTCGAAGCTCTCCCACGCCACGCCGAGCGCCAGCCCGAAGCCCAGGCCGAGCATCGCCATACGCCATCTGCCGCGCGGCGCGCGGTCCACCAGCAGCAGCGCGCCGAACACCGCGCCGGCGAGCACGCCGTTCAGCAGGTGCACCGCTTCGTCGTAGGGGTTCGCGCCGTAAAACCAGTTCAGCCCGAAGCCCGGCGTGCCGACCAGGCTCGCCAGGATCGGCGCGGCATCGTAGCGGCGCGGCAGGGCGCGGATGCGCCAGGGCAGCGTCCCCATGCGCTCGCGTGGCGGCAGGATCAGGCCGAGGCACCCCGCCATCGCCACCGCGACGCCCATCGAGGCGGTGCGCTTGTCAATGAGCCAGAACCAAGCCGCCATCGCGCCGAGCGCGGCGAGCCCCGCCCAGGCCAGACGCGATTGCCGCCCCATCCGCCTCATCCCGCCGGTTGCCGGAGCGGAACGCGGCAGCGCCGCACCGGTCGCAGCCCGCCGCGATCACGGCCTTGCCGACGCGCGCCGCCGCGGGCACACCAGCACGCCGGAACCGGAAAGAATGCCATGCGCGCAGCCTGGTATGAGCGGACGGGCGCCGCCCGGGACGTCCTGACGGTCGGCGAGATGCCCACCCCCGCCCCCGCGCCCGGCGAGGTCCTGGTCCGCCTCGCCACCTCCGGCGTGAACCCGTCCGACTGGAAGACCCGCAGCGGCAACCGCCCGATGGCCGGCCCGCGCGTCATCCCGCACAGCGACGGCGCCGGCACGATCGAGGCGGTGGGCGAGGGCGTGGACCGCGCGCGCATCGGGCAACGCGTGTGGATCTGGAACGGCCAGTGGAGGCGCCCCTTCGGCACCGCCGCCGAATACATCGCGCTCCCCGCCGCGCAGGCCGTGCGCCTGCCGGACGGCACGGGCTTCGAGGCCGCTGCCTGCCTCGGCATCCCCGCACTCACCGCGTGGCGCGCCGTGCAGACCGATGGCGGCGTGCGCGGGCATAGCGTGCTCGTCGCCGGCGGCGCCGGCGCGGTCGGGCACTACGCGATCCAGATGGCGAAGCTGCTCGGCGCCGCGCAGGTCATCGCCACCGTCAGCTCCGCCGCGAAGGCGGAGCACGCCCGCGCCGCCGGCGCCGACGCCGTGGTGGACTACCGTACGGAAGACGTCGCCGCCCGCGTGCGGGAGCTGACCGGCGGCCGCGGCGTGGACCGCGTGGTGGAGGTGGACCTCGCCGCCAATGCCGCGCTGCTGCCCCAGGTGATCGCCCGCGACGGCATCTGCGCCTGCTACGGATCGGGCAAGCCGGAGATGTCGCTGGCCTTCGGCCCGATGATCATGTCCGGCGCCGCGATCCGCTTCTTCATCGTGTACGAGCTGTCGGACGCCGCGCGTGCCGAAGGCGTCGCGCAGCTCACCGCGTGGCTGGAAGCCGGCGCGCTGAAGCACGGCATCGGCGCCGTCATGCCGCTCTCCGACATCGTCGCCGCGCATGAGGCCGTGGAGCGCGGCGCCGTCACCGGCAACGTCGTGCTCACCTGCTGAGGCGCTCGACCAGCCCCTCGATGTTGCGCCGCGCGCGCCGCTCGCGGTCGAGGTAGTAGCGGTCGGTACGGTAGATCCGCTCCCGCCACAGCAGCACCTGCAGGGCGGAAGCGCGGCCGGCGCGATACGCGTCCTCCTTCAGATGCGCGTATTCGCGCCGATACGCGGCCTCATAGGCGTCGAACACCGCGGCATCGCTGCCGAGCACGGCGTTGTCCATGTCCATCAGCAGCGCCGCGTCGCCGCGCAGCGAGGGATCGCTCGTCGCCGGCACCTCCTGCCGCGCCACCGCCATGATCAGCGCCTCGGCCCGGTCCAGCACCGGCGCGCGGACCGTGGCGCCCATCATCCCGCGCATCAGCGCGGCACTCCGCTCCGGCCCGCCGGGCTGGCTGCGGTCGAAGACGGCCTTGTGGAACAGCACCGCAAGGATGAAGGCGCCGCGCTCCGCGATGCCGTTCACGATCGCCTCCGCCTGCGCGAGCAGGTCGGCAATCCGCGCCCAGTCGTGGAAGGCGCGATGCGGCTCCGCGTAGCGGCGGCGCAGCTCGGCCATGACGGCGGCGTCCAACCTGTCCCCCTGGTCTCCGCCGCGACATAGCCGGCCTGCGGGCATCGCGGAATGCGCGCTTGACAGGGCCGGGCCTATCGCCAATACTTTACCACATGGTTAAGCAAATCGCGCCCTCGCTGGACCGGGTCTTCTCCGCCCTCTCGGATTCCAGCCGCCGCGCCATCATCGCCCGGCTCGGCGAGGCCGACGGCCTCTCGGTGTCGGAACTCGCCCGTCCCCTGCCGATGTCACTGCCGGCGGTGATGAAGCACCTGGACGTGCTGGAAGGCGCCGGGCTGATCCACCGCCGCAAGACCGGCCGCACCGTCGCCTGCCGCCTCACCGCCGCCCCGATGGAGGACGCCATGGCCTGGCTCGCGCGCTACCAGCGCTTCTGGACGGAGAGCCTCGACCGCCTGGCCGCGATCGTCGAGGACGCGCCGTGAACGCGATCACGCCGAGCCTGACGCTCGTCCGTCGCATCAAGGCGCCGCCGGCCCGCGTGTGGGACGCCTGGACGAAGCCGGAACTGATGATGCTGTGGTTTGGCCCGCACCACACGCGCGCCGAACACGCCGAGGCCGATCTGCGCCTGGACGGCCGCTTCCTCGTCCGCCTGCGCGAGGACAACGGCATGCAGCACGAAGCGACCGGCCTCTACACGGAGATCGAGCCGCCGCGGCGCCTGGTTTTCGACTGGAACTGGGTCAGCACGCCGGACCGCATCAGCCGCGTGACGGTCGTGCTGCGCGAGGTCGCGGAGGGAACGGAGGTGACGCTCACCCACGACCGCTTCGCCGACGCGGCCACCGCGACGCGCCACACCCGCGGCTGGACCGAATCGCTCGAGCGGCTGCTCGCGCTCCTCGACGCCTGACACGTCTCACTCCCCCGCCTTTGCGGGGGAGGGCTGGGGTGGGGGAAACCCGTTCACCAACGGTCGCCAGCGACCAATACGAGAGAGGAGACAGACCATGGACACGCACATGCACGCCGGGGCACGCGACCTCAGCATCACCCGCCTCATCCCCGCCACGCCGGAACAGGTCTTCGCCGCCTGGACGCAGCCGGACCGCGTGAAGCAGTGGTTCGGCCCGTACGGCATGACGATCCCCATCGCCGAAGTGGACCTGCGCGTCGGCGGCCTCCACCACACGGTCATGCGCGACGCCGACGGCAAGGAATACGACAACCCCATGGTCATCGAGGCCGTGGACGCGCCGCACCGCCTCGTCCTCCGCGTGCCCGAGGACACCTGCTGCCCCGTCCCCGGCTCGGTCGGTACCCTGACCTTCGAGGCGGAGGGCGACGGCCTGACACGCCTCACCGCGCGCTGGGCACACCCGACGCCGGATATGCGCGCGCATCACGAGGAGCTGGGCTTCGCGAAGGGCTGGGGCGAGACGCTCGACAAGCTCACCGCGCACATGGTGCAGCCACCGGCGGGCTGCCCCGTCGGCACGCCCGCTTCGCCGGAGCATGGCTGGCTGCACCGCCTGCTCGGCACCTGGGAATACGAGAGCGAGTGCGCCGGCCCGCCCGGCTCCTCGCCGATGAAGGCGAAGGGCACGGAGCGCGTGCGCTCGCTCGGCGGCTACTGGGTTGTGGGCGAGAGCGAGGGGCAGATGCCCGGCTCGGACGACCTCGCACGCTGGACCGTCACCATGGGCTACGACGCCGGGGCCAAGCGCTTCCGCGGCACCTTCGTCGGCTCGATGATGCCGCACATGTTCATCTACGACGGCGCGCTGGAGCCGGACGGCCGCACGCTGACGCTGATGACCGAAGGCCCCGCGATGACCGGCGAGGGCACCGCGCGCTACCGCGACGTCGTGGAGCTGCTGGACGACGACACCCGACTGATGACTTCCGCGGTCGAGGGCGCGGACGGCAGTTGGACGGAGTTCATGTCCGCCAAGTCCCGCCGGATCAGGTGAGGAGCACGGCAATGAAGGTGCAACCCTACCTCTTCCTCGACGGCCGCTGCGAGGAAGCGGTCGGCTTCTACACCCGCGTCCTGGGCGCGGAACTGCTGCAGCTCATGCGCTTCCGCGAAAGCCCGGACCCGCCGCCCCCCGGCATGGTCCCGCCGGGGTCGGAAGACAAGGTGATGCACGCCGCCTTCCGGATCGGCGAGACGGAGGTCATGGCCTCCGACGGCAACTGCTCCGGCAACCCGCGCTTCGCGGGCGTGTCGCTCGCGATATCGGTGCCCGATGGCGCCGAGGCCGACCGGGTCTTCGCCGCATTGTCCGATGGCGGCCAGGTGCAGATGCCGATCGGCCCCACCTTCTTCTCCCCGCGCTTCGGCATGGTCGCCGACCGCTTCGGGGTGAACTGGATGGTCATCGCGGACCAGCCTGCCCGCTGACGACTCCGCCTCAAGCCTCCGGCCGCTTGGCACGCGGCCGGAGGCGGCCGCCGAACGGGCAGATCACGGCCGCAGCTCTACCTTGATCCAGCCGGGACGGCGCAGGTCGAACTCCTTGTACGCCGCGATCACGTCGGACATGGGCTCGATCTGGGTCAGCACCTTGGCCGGGTCCACCTTGCCGGCCTGCACCATCTCGATCAGCTGCGGAATATATGTCCGATGGTTGCAGTTCCCCATGTTGATGGTAAGATTCTTGTTCATCGCCGTGCCGAGCGGGAAGAACCGGTCGGTCTTCGGATAGACGCCGATCACCCCGAGCGTCCCCGCCTTGGCCAGCGTCTCCACCGCCCAGGTGATCGCCAGCGACGGCGCGTCGCCCGGCTTCCACTGTTCGCCCCGCGGCGTCTTCTGCGGCTTGGCCTCCTTCGCGATGTCCTGGACTTCCTGCTGGAACTGTCCGCCCTTGCGCCCGGCCTCGCCCGCCGCCGGACCTTCCTTCGGCATCTCGCTGTCAACGCCGACGCAATCAATGGCGCGGTCCGGCCCGATGCCGCGCGTCAGCTCCTTGATTGCCTCGACCGGATCCTCCTCGTTGAAGTTCACCGTCTCGGCGCCGAGTTGCCGTGCCTTCTCCAGCCGGTCCACGTGCCCGTCCACCGCGATCACGCGATGCGCGCCCTGCTGGAAGGCGCTCATCACCGCGAACAGGCCGACCGGCCCGCATCCCCACACGGACACGACGTCGCCGTCACCCACCTCCGCCAGCCGCGCCCCGAACCAGGCGGTCGGATAGATGTCGGAGAGCAGGATCGCCTGGTCGTCGCTCACTTCGTCCGGCAGCCGGACGAGGTTGTGGTACGCGTATGGCACGCGGGCATATTCCGCCTGAAGCCCGTCGAACGGCCCGGTCTCCGCCGGGCCGCCATAGAAGGCGGTGCCCGCGCTCGGCCCGTTCGGGTTCGCGTCGTCGCATTGCGCCGTGTAGCCGCTGCGGCAGTAGGAGCAGTTGCCGCACGCGATCGTGGACGGGATCACCACCCGGTCGCCGCCGCGGATGTTGCGCACGCCGCGTCCGACCTCCTCGACGATGCCGACGCCTTCGTGGCCGAGCACCGTGCCGGGCTTCATGCCCGTGAGGGTGCCGCGCACCATGTGCAGGTCCGTGCCGCAGATGGCAGAGGAGGTGATGCGCACAATGCTGTCCGTGCGCTCCTGCACCTTCGGCTCGGCGACGTCATCCAGGCGGATATCGCCGATGCCGTGGAAGACGACTGCTTTCATCGGGCTTCTCCGACAGGTTCGCCGGCGCGAACGGCGCGGCGTTCCGGGAGTTGCCCGCCGTTCCGCGTGCAGGGCGAGATGCCGTCCGGCGCACCCGGGGCGGGCACGGTGCGATACCGCCACCGTGCACGCACGGACGGCGCAAGCGTTCAGGCAGCGCCGTCCTACCTGCGAGTCGAGAGCGCCTTCACGCGTTCGGGCGAGTCCATCCGAACGCGATCCGCGTCAGCGGTGGGACAGGATCCACCTGACCAGCGCCTCCGCCTCCTCCGGCGAGAGACCCGCTTGCGGGGGCATCGGCATCTGGCCCCAATTCCCGCTCGTACCCGCCACGACCCGCTCGCTGAGCGTCCTGACGGCGGCGCCGTCATCGGCGTAGCGCCCGGCGATCGCCGCATAGGGCGGGCCGATCATCCGGCGCTCGGCGGAATGGCACGCCACGCAGTTCTTGCTGCGCGCCAGGTCGGCGCTGGCCAGCGCGTCCGGCGCGGCGAACAGCGCGACGAGCAAGACGAGACGGCAGAGGTGTGGCATGGGCGCGGCTTCCATCCTGGGCCGTCCGTATCGGACGGCGTCGCGGCGGCACGAGGTGGGAGAGGTGAAGGGCACCAAAGTCGGCCGCACCGCCCGCGAGGGCGATGCGGCCGCGGCGCGATCGGGATCAGTTCGGCCTGAACTGATAGATCTCGCCCTGGTCCACGGCGATGTAGAGATTGCCATCCGGCCCTTGGACGACCGACCGGAAGCGCCCGGCCGGGATCGGGAGCGAAACCGTTGCCCGGGTCGCGGACAAGCCATCCTCGGGGATGCTCAGCAGGTCGAGGCGATTGCCGACCGGAGTGCCGTGGATGCCGATGCCCATCATCGAGACCACCATGCGGCCGTTCCAGCCGCGCCATTGCGGGCCGTTCAGGAACACGCAGGACGACATGCCCTGCGAGAGGCCCTCATTGTTCCAGGCCGGCCGCATCGCGTTGGGGTACGCCCGGAGATCGGTCATCGGCATGTAGGCCGCGCGTTCCCCGGGAGGGACCGCGCCCATCTGGTTCGGCTCGTAGCCGCAATACCCATCGGGACAGTTGCTGCGGCCGTTCACGTTCGGCCGTGGATCCCAGCCGGCATTGCCGCCGGCGCGGAGCAGCGTCACCTCGTCGCTGTGCCAGGGACCGTTCTCCGCCGTGAAGGCCTGGTTGTTGCCCGGCCGGAAGCAGATGCCCTGCGGGTTGCGATGCCCGTAGGTGAAGACCCGCGCATCGAAGCCCTGCGGGGCGTTGTTACCGGGCGCGGCGCGCCCGTCGCGATCAATGCGCAGCACCTTGCCGCCGACACGCGTCGGGCTCTGCGGCACCTCGCCATTGTGGGTGTCGCCGGTCGTCACGTAGAGGAAGCCATCGGCCGGACCGAACCGCAGCCGGCCGCCGTTGTGCGCGCCGGGATCGCCGAAGGGATGCGCGCTGGAGGCGGGCTTGTAGGGAATGTCGGCGACGATGTCGGTGCGGTTGGCCACCCGCGACAGATCGGCGTTGACAGTCAGCCGGAGCACGCGGTTCGTCCCCGGCGCCGTCATGTTCGATGCCGAATAGACGTAGATGAAGCGGTTCGAGGCGAAGGCGGGATCCACCGCCACGCCGCTCATGCCGGCTTGGCCGCTGCAGAACAGGTCGGATGCCGTGTCGGGATAGTTGCGGCTGCCGTCCATGCCGAGCAGCGCGTTGACGGTGCCGGATGGCAGCCGCACCGAAAGACCGCGGCACTTCTCGGTGAAGAACATCGTGCCGTCGGGCAGGAAGGCCATGTCCCAGGTGAATTCCCGGCCCTGCACGATCGTGGTGCTGGTCAGGGTGGGTCCGCCGTCCTGGCCTTGGGCCGGCCCAGGAATCGAAATCGCCGCCGCGGCCAGCATCACACCCGGCAACGCAAAGCGCAGTCGTCGTTGCAACATTGTTCCCTCCCGTATTCTGTGCCGACGTCCATCCGGTGCAGCTTCGTACGCCCGGCATGTCCTTGTCGCGGCGCACGAACTCCGGATGCGCGACCGTAACTCTCCTTCGATCTCTGAGGAAAGAATAAAGCTTAAACCGGGTCGCGCCGGCAGCGCAGCCCGCTGACCGCGCGCAGCATCGTAGGAGCAGAGCAGGGATGAAGAGCGGAGCGCGGGCGGCCCCCCGGCGCGGCGTGGCGTCCCATAGGGGATTCGAACCCCTGTTGCCGCCGTGAGAGGGCGGTGTCCTAGGCCTCTAGACGAATGGGACCCTGGCCAAGCGCGGGCGGCCTCGCCCGCGAGGCGCGTTACCTAGCGCCGCGGCGGGCCGGGATCAAGCCGAGGCTTGCGGCGCCCCTCCCGGCACGCATCCGAGCAGAACCGCACCGCCTCCCAATCCCGCGCCCACTTCTTCCGCCACGCGAATGGCCGGCCGCAGGCGGCGCAGGTCTTCTCCGGCAGATGCGGCTTGCGGTGACCCGGCACGCCGTCACTCAGCCGCGCGCAGCTCGCCGAGCACGCGGCCGCCGCGCGGCTCGACGATCAGCACGCGCTCCCCGTCCGGCCGCGCCACCAGCACCGCCAGGCGCCCATCCGCCGCGGCGACCGAGACGATCCGCGTGCCCGCCGGCTGGCCCAGGTGCCGCGGCCCGAGCGTCAGCCCCTCCGCCGCGCCGCCCACCCGCTGGACGGCGAGCACCACCAGCGTCACGGTGCCGACCACGATCAGCACCCCCATCACGCCGACCAGCCACTTGAGCGCCGCCACGCCACCCCCCGATCCCGCCGGCCTCCACGAGGCCATCGCTCCGCCCGAGGCGGCCGGCACGCGCGCCGACCGCTTCCTGACCGATGTCGTAGAGGGCCTGTCGCGATCCCGGGTCAAGGCGCTGATCGAGGCCGGCCAAGCCACTCGCGATGGCCAGCCGCTCACCGACCCCGCCGAAGCCGTGCGCGCCGGCGCCCGCTACGTGCTGCGCATCCCGCCCGCGACGCCCGCCGCGCCGGCGCCCGAGGCGATCCCGCTGACCATCCTGTTCGAGGACCGCGACCTGATCGTGCTCGACAAGCCCGCCGGCCTCGTCGTGCATCCCGCGCCGGGCAACCTGAGCGGCACGCTGGTGAACGCGGTGCTCGCCCATGCCGGCGAGGATCTGTCGGGCATCGGCGGCGAGGCGCGGCCGGGCATCGTGCACCGGCTGGACAAGGACACCTCCGGCGTCATGGTCGTCGCGAAGACGGAGCGCGCGCACACCGCGCTCTCCGCGGCGTTCGCGAGTCGCGACCTCGACCGCGACTACCTCGCCCTCGCCTGGGGCGTCCCCGCCACCACGACCGGCGAGGTGGAAGCGCCCATCGGCCGGCATCCGACCGACCGCAAGCGCATGGCCGTGGTGACGCGCGGCGGGAAGCCGGCGCTGACGCGCTACAGGCTGGAGCGCGCCTGGGGCACCGCGGCTTCGCTGCTGCGCTGCCGCCTTGCCACCGGGCGCACGCACCAGATCCGCGTGCACCTGGCGCATTTCGGGCATCCCGTGATCGGCGATCCCGTCTATCTCCGCCGCACGCCCGCCACCTCGCGTGGCTTGCCCGATGCCACGCGCGCCGCGCTCCTCGCCTTCCCGCGCCAGGCGCTGCATGCGGAGTCGCTCGGCTTCCGCCATCCCGTGACCGGCCAGGCGCTGTCCTTCCGCGCCCCGCCGCCGCCCGACATGACGGCGCTGCTCGCCCGGCTGGACGCGGATGTGTCGGAAGGTCACCGCGCGTAACCCGACCTTGCAGGTCGGTTTTTCTGGACTTCCGGCGTCCTCTTTGCTACAAACCTCTTTGCCATCGCTGGCCGGGTGCCGCTTGCACCCATGTCGCCCGGGGTTGCAACGATCCCGCCGACAAGGGGCCCCGCCGCCGCTCTCTCCGTCGTGACCGGAGATGGCGGCGCACGGGAGGGTTCGGAAGGCGTTGGCAGCACGAACAGCCGCACCCGTCCCGCCGTCACGGGGGATGGTGGCGGCGCAGGAGGCAGATCCCGTTATGGCTTCCAGCCTATCCATCCCGATGGCGCCGGAGGGCAACCTCTCCCGCTATCTCCAGGAAATCCGCAAGTTCCCGATGCTCACCGCGGAGGAGGAGTACCAGCTCTCCAAGCGGTGGAAGGACGAGGGCGACGAGGCGTCGGCGCACAAGCTCGTCACCTCCCACCTGCGGCTCGTCGCCAAGATCGCCATGGGCTACCGCGGCTACGGCCTGCCCGTCGGAGAGCTGATCTCCGAGGGCAATGTTGGCATGATGCAGGCGGTCAAGCGGTTCGACCCGGACCGCGGCTTCAGGCTTGCGACCTACGCGATGTGGTGGATCCGCGCCGCCATCCAGGAATACATCCTGCACAGCTGGTCGCTCGTGAAGATGGGCACCACGGCCGCGCAGAAGAAGCTGTTCTTCAACCTGCGCCGCCTCAAGGGCCAGATGAGCGCGTTGGAGGAAGGCGACCTGAAGCCGGAGCAGGTGGAGAAGATCGCGAAGGCGCTGCAGGTGCCGGAGCAGGACGTCATCTCCATGAACCGGCGCCTCGCCTCGCCCGACAACAGCCTCAACGCGCCCGTCCGCGCCGACAGCGAGGGCGAGTGGCAGGATTGGCTGGTGGACGAGAGCGAGACCCAGGAGACCGAGCTGGCCGAGCGCCAGGACATGTCCAACCGCCGCGAGCTTCTGGGCGAGGCGCTGAAGACCCTCAACGACCGCGAGCGCCACATCCTGATCGAGCGCCGCCTGAAGGATGAGCCGACGACGCTCGAGGAGCTCTCGCAGCAGTACAACATCAGCCGCGAGCGGGTCCGCCAGATCGAGGTCCGCGCCTTCGAGAAGCTCCAGAAGAGCATGAAGACCCAGATCGTCGAACGCCGCCTCGCCGTGAGCTGACCCTACCTCTCCCTCCCCCCTCGCGGGGGAGGGGGGCAGGGCGCGCGATCCCGCAACTCGATAGCGTTCATCCACTCCCCCCATTGGACGGGTCGGCTGCCCGGACCCATCCTTGTCTCACCCCCGAGCAAGGACCCCGCCATGCCCCCCACCAGCCTCCGCATCGGCCACGTCCACCTGAAGGTCGCCGACCTCGACCGCGCCCTCGCCTTCTGGCGCGACCTCATCGGCCTGGAGGTCCAGCAGCGCATGGGCAACCAGGCGGTGTTCCTCTCCACCGACGGCTACCACCACCACATCGCCCTCAACACCTGGGAGAGCGCCGGCGGCAGCCCGCCCGCGCCTGGCACGACCGGCCTCTTCCACGTCGCGCTGCTCTACCCCGACCGCCCCGCCCTCGCCCGCGCGCTCAAGCGCCTGGTCGAGGCCGACTGGCCGCTCGACGGCGCCTCCGACCACGGCGTGTCGGAAGCGCTCTACCTCCGCGACCCCGACGGGAACGGGGTCGAACTCTACCGCGACCGCCCGCGCGAGGAGTGGCCGCGCGACGCATCGGGCGCCCTCGCCATGATCACCCGCCGCCTCGACCTGCGGGCGCTGCTGGCCGACGCCACAATCCCCTCCCCCGCACTTGCGGGGGAGGGTTAGGGTGGGGGAAACCCGCCCACCGACGAAGGCACCGCCCTTACAACATTCGCTGCCCCACCCCCGGCAGGAACGCATCCGTGTACGCCTGCTCCGGCGTCGGCATGTTCGCCAGCCCGAACGCGGTCCTCACCGCGACATCCGTCAGCGTTTTCCGCGCGCGCAGATGGTGATCGCGCCGTCCGGGTTGCGGTTCGCCCAGACCATGGAGCCGATCATCGCCGCGATCGTCGCGCGCGCCGCCTCCGGCCGTTCGCGCAGGACGGTGCGCGTCGTCGTCACCGCCGAACCGTAGAAATCCAGCCCCTGGTCGCGGTCGCGGAAGATGCGCGGCTGCGCGACGATGTCGGCGGACTTCGTCCGCAGCTGCCGGTCCAGGATCGGACTGAACCAGAAGAAGTCCCGCGACCGCCGCCGTACCAGCGCCCGATCCTCGATCAGCGCCAGCCCCGGCAGCGCGGCCTTCAGCGCGGCGATGTCATGCGGGCTATGCGGGCTGTCCGGCATGCCCCGGATGTCGCGCGCATCGGCCCAGCCTGGCCAGCCGCGCCCATTTATCCCTCTCCTATCCCGCGCCCTCCGGCGCCGCCCCCCGCGTCGGCCCGGGCGGAGGCTCCAGCCGCATCAGCCTCCCCTCCGCCGCCGCCGAGGCCGCGATCGCCTCCATCAGCACCTGATCCTGCAATCCCTCCTCGCCCGGCGTATGCGGCCGCTGCCCGGCCCGGACGCAGCGCGCGAAGTGGTCTATCTCCAGCGCGAACTGGTTGCGGTGACGGATGTTCGGCTCCTCGGCCACGGGCTGCGCACCGCCGCTGCGCGTCACCCGCAGCTTCTGGCCGCGATAGGAGAAGGCATCCTCCATCGTGAAGCTGCCGGCTTCGAAATGCGCGCGCAGCGTCTTCTCCTGGAACGCACCGTAGCTCGTCAGGCATTGCGCCATGACCCCGGACGGGAAGCGCAGCCGGAAGCCGCAGCTCTCCTCCACCTCGGCGAATCGCGGGTCGCCCGGCGGGCTCGACATCCACGCCTGCACCTCCACCGGCTCCTCGCCCGTCAGGTAGCGCGCGGCGCTGAGGCAGTAGATGCCGACATCCGGCAACGCCCCGCCGCCCGCCATGCGCCGGCTGTAGCGCCATTGCGGCCCGGGGCCGTTCGCCTGCACGTTCGTCGCCTCGATGAAGCGCAGCTTCCCGAGCCGCCCCGACCGCACCAGCTCGATCGCGGCGCGGTTGTACGGCTCGTACTGCGCCCGGTAGGCGATCATCAGACGAACGTTCGCGCGCTCGCAGGCCGCGATCATCTCGCGGCATTCGGCGGCGCTGTTCGCCATCGGCTTCTCGCAGAGCACGTGCAGCCCCATAGCCGCGGCGCGCAGCACGTACTCGTGGTGCATCGCATTCGGCAGCGCGATGTACACCGCCTCGACCGCCCGATCGTCGCGCAAGCGTTCGAAGCCGGCGTAGTCCGTGACGGTGGAGATGCCGTACTGCGCCGCCACGACCCGCGCCTTCTCCGCATTGCCTGACACGACCGCGACCGGTCGCGCCTGCTTCGATTCGCCGAAGGCCGGCAGCACCTCCTCCAGCGCGATGCGGCCGAGCGCCACCACCGCGAAGCCGACGCGTCGCGCGGGCGCCTCGGGCGCCGGCGGCGGCGGCGTGCGCGGCTCCTGCTCCGCACGCCAGTTCGGGAAGACGACGCGGCCACCTTCGACGCGGCCACTGTCAATCGGCGAGGGTGTCGGCCAGCCCCCTTGCGCCATCGCACCCCCGGCCAGCGCGACGCCAGCGGCGGCCAGGCTGGGGGCAAGCAGAACGTCGCGACGGCGCGTGCCGCCCGGGGTGTCATCGGTCATATCGGTCGCTCCGCCGGACGCGCGGCCAACGCCCGGTATCCCGGGCGGTTTGGCCGCCAGGCGCGGTCGTTTCGGCCTTGTCCCGGCCGGTGCGGCTTCGTTACTATCCCAGACCGTCATGGATCGCGGGGGAACGGCGATGTTCACGACCAAGCTGCTGCGCGCGAGCCAGCTCGACCAGTCCGACATCCTGCTGAAATACATCCCCGAAGGCAGCGGCGCGATCAGCAAGGCGATCGGCATCGGCCAGAAATTCGACGGCACGATCAAGGGCCACGGCCTGAAGGAGTTCGAGGAGAAATACGGCGTGGACCCCACCCGCTTCTCCCACGCCGCGCTGGTGATGAGCAGCACGGAGATCCTGGAGTTCGACGAAGGCTCAGGCGTGCTCGACATCGCGCTGGCGAAGCCCGGCGCGGGCGTGGTGAACAGCTCCGTCGCCGACCCCTCGCGCTTCGGCAACAGCTATCTCGTGATGCGCTGCCGCGACCGCGAGCTCGCACGTCGCGCCTGGCGCAAGGCGCTCACGGTGAAGTCCTTCTCGGATGCGTCGAAGACCGCCTCCTACGGCCTGCGCAAACTCGCGATCCGCACGCTGTTCGGCTACAAGGGCCCGTCCATGAGCGACGAGTTCATCCGAGGCGAACTCTCCAAGCTGAAGGGCGAGGAGATGGAGTGGGGGCGGACGCACACGGCGAACTTCTTCTGCTCCCACTTCGTGACCTTCGTGTATCTCTGGGCCGCGCACGACATGGCGAAGATCCACTCGCTCGGCCACGGGTCGAACTGGCTGTTCGGCATAGACAAGGCACGCCTCTCGCCGGCCGAGCTCTGCATGCGCCTCTTCAAGGAAGGCGCCGCCAGCTTCGAAGTCGCCGGCGGCTTCGCCCCCGCCCTCGGGTGAAGTTCTGCCCTATCCGCGAAGCGCTGCGGTGTTCACGCATGTTGAGTTCCGGAACACCGCCTTACTGAGGTTGCCAGTTCACCGCCCGCAACAACTCCGCACTCTGCGCCACGCTGCGCACCACGAACGCCCGCATCTCCGGGATCGTCTCGCGCACCGGCTCGATGCTCATCCGCGTCAGCCGGTCCGCCACCTCCGCCTCCGCCATCACCTCCCGCATCATCGCATTGGCGCGTTCGGTGATCGCGGCCGGCGTGCCCTTCGGCGCCCAGATGCCGTACCAGGAGCCGAACTCGAAGCCCGGCAGCCCAGCCTCCGCCAATGTCGGCACCTCCGGCGCCACCGGAGACCGCGCCGCGGTCGCCAGTCCCAGCGCCCGCACGCGCCCGTCGCGCGCCGCCGGCAGCAGCGCGAAGGATGCGTCGAACAGCAGTTGCACGTTCCCCGCCACCACGTCGGTCAGCGCCGGCGCGGTGCCGCGGTAGCTCGTCATCTCGATGTCCACGCCGACGCGGCGGTTGAAGGCGATGGTCGCGAGGTGCCCCGGCGCGCCGAGCGCGGGGACGGCGAAGGTCCAGTCGCGCGGCCGCTCCTTCGCCGAAGTCACCACCGCCGCCAGCGTCCGCTCCGGCCGGTTCGCGGCCATTACCAGCATCTGCGGCGCGGCGCCGGTGCGCGCCACCGGCTCGAAATCCGCCTGCGGGTCGAAGCCGACATCCTTCAGCACGAGGTGCAGGATGGTGTGGTTCAGCGCCGAGGCGAGGAAGGTGTAGCCGTCCGGCGCCGCCTCCAGCACCGCCCGCGTGCCGATCAGCGCGCTGCCGCCCGGCCGGTTCTCCACCACCGCCGTCGCACCCAGCTTCTCCTGCAACTTCTGCGCGAAGAGCCGCCCCATCGCGTCGTTCGCCGCCCCCGGCGGGAACGGCACGATCACGCGCACCGGCCGCGCCAGCGGCCAGGCCGACTGCGCCAGCGCCGGCGTGGCGAAGGCGGCGCCGAGCAGGACGCGCCGCCGCATCACGCCGCCTCCGGCCGGAGCAGCCCGGCGCCGCGGAGTGCGGATTCGAGCGCGGCGGTTTCGGACAAATCCGGCGCGTGGGTCGGCGGGCGGACGGTGTCGTGGCGGAGGATGCCGGCGAGGCGCATCGCGGTCTTCATGCGGGCATGGGCCTCGCCGGTGGGTTCACCGCCGCCGTACACCGCGTCCTTCAACGGCGTGATCCGCGCCTGCACCGCCATCGCATGGTGCAGGTCTCCGGCGCGCACGGCCTGCAGCAGGTCATGGATCAGCCCGGGGATCAGCGAGGCGAAGCCGACCAGCGCGCCGTCCACGCCCTGCACCAGGCTCGCCAGCAGGTATTCGTCGTGGCAGGTCAGCAGCGCCTTGGAGGGGTCGGCCGACCGCATCGCCGCCAGGTCGGCCGCATACTTGTTCATCTCCCGCGTGCCGATCTTGAAGGCGTGCACATGCGGCTCCCGCGCCAGTTCCGCCAGCAGGCCGGAGGAGAAGGACGCCTTCGTCCAGGCCGGATAGACGTGGACGATCAGCCCGAGGCCAGTCGCGTCCCCGATCGCGCGGAAGTAGTCCAGCACCTGCGCGTTGCGGAACCCGAAGCGCAGCCAGTGATGCGGCGGCATCACGTCCAGCGCCTGCGCCCCGGCCGCCTTCATCGCGCGCGCCTGCTCCACCGCGTCGCGGATGCCCTCGCACACCAGGGAGGAGATCACCGGCACCCCGGTATCGGCCGCCGCTTCCGCCGCGATCCGCGTCACCTCCACCCGTTCGCGCGGCGTCAGCGAGAAGACCTCGCCCGTGTGACCGTTGGTCATCATCGCGACGACGCCCGGCTGCCGCGCGAGCCAGCGCGTGAAGCGGGCGAGTTCCGGCGCGTCCACCTCGTGATCCGAGGGCCGGAAAGGGCAGGCCAAGGCAGGAATGATGCCGTGGTAGTCCAGCCGCGCGGCCATGCGCCTTCCCTCCCTCTGCACGCCGCAGGTTCGCCGCAGCGACGCCGCTGGGTCAAGCGGGCGGGACGGCGCCAGCGCATTGGGTTAGGCTGACAGCATGCGCCTCCTCCCCCTCCTCGCCCTGCTTACCGCCTGCACCGCCGACCCGGCCGCGGACCACCTGCTGGGCTTCGGCGACCCCGTGCGCGGCGCCGCGACCAATGCGCCGCGGATGCTCGGCGACACCTCGCGCTGGGCGGGCGATCCGGCGGGGGCGGCGCGCGCCGCCGTGCAGCTCGAAGTGCTCGCCGACGCCTTCGCCAACGATCCGCGCTACGCGCCGACCGCCTCGATCGCCGTGCTGCACGCGCTGCGCCAGGGCCGGGCAGAGCTGCGCGCCGCCGTCGGCATCGCCCCCGATGCGCCCGCCGAGCCGCTGGTCGCGCAGCTCCGCGAGGCGGCGGAGGCGCTCGACCGCGGCAGCCGCGCGCGTGCCGAAGCGGCGCTGACCGGGCCGATGTTCCCGGCCGGCGGAGAGGCGACGCTCTCCCGCCTCGCCCGCCTGCCCTTCCTGCCACGCGTGTCCGAAGCGGCGGGCGCCGCCAACCTCGAAGTCACCCGCCGCACTACGCGCGGCTGAGGTCAGAACGCCAGCGGCACCGCGCGGACCACCAGCGGCAGCGCGCGCACCGCCGCCAGCACGCGGTCCGGCACCGGCGCGTCCAGCCCGACGAGGCAGATCGCGTTGCCGCCCGGCGCATCGCGGCCGAGGTGGAAGGTCGCGATGTTGATTCCCGCATCCGCCAGCGTCATCCCGAACCGCCCGATGAAGCCGGGCTTGTCGGCGTTCGTGACGTAGAGCATGTGCGGCGCGAAGTCCGCCTCCACCGCGATGCCCTTGATCTCCACCAGCCGCGGCTTGCCCGTGCCGATCAGCGTTCCGGTGACGGCACGCGGCCCCTCCGAGGTCTCGACGGTCACGCGCAGCAGCGTGACGTATTCGCCGCTGCGCTCATGCACAGTCTCCGACACCTCGATGCCGCGTTCCTTCGCCAGCACCGGCGCATTCACCATGTTCACCGCGCCGGAGATCGGCGTCAGCACGCCGGCGAGTGCCGCTGCGGTCAGCGGCCGGCGGTTCAGCTCCGCCGCGTGCCCTTCGTACTCCACGCGGATCGCATGGATCGCCATGCCCTGCGCCGCGGTGAGCTGCCCGGCGGTGCTGCCCAGCAGCCGCGCGAGTTCCATGTAGGGCTTGAGGCGCGGCGCCTCCTCCGCCGTCACGGACGGCATGTTGATGGCGTTGGAGACGGCGCCGGTCAGCAGGAAGTCGCTCATCTGCTCGGCGACCTGCAGCGCCACGTTCTCCTGCGCTTCCGCCGTCGCGGCGCCGAGATGCGGCGTGCAGACCACGTTCTCGAGCGCGAAGAGCGGGCTGTCCGTCGCCGGCTCCGTCTCGAACACGTCGAGCGCGGCACCGCCGAGGTGGCCGGATTTCAGCGCGTCATGCAGCGCCGCCTCGTCCACCAGGCCGCCACGCGCGCAGTTCACCAGGCGCGCGCCGCGCTTCATCGCGAAGATCCGCTCGCGGTTCAGGATGTTGCGCGTCTGCTCGGTCATCGGCGCGTGCAGGCTGACGATGTCCGCGCGCGCGACCAGCGCATCCAGCTCCACCTTCTCCACGCCGAGTTCCACCGCGCGCTTCTCCGACAGGAAGGGATCGTAGGCGATCACCTTCATGCGCAGGCCGTTCGCCCGGTCCGCGACGATGGAGCCGATGTTGCCGCAGCCGAGGAGGCCCAGCGTCTTGCCCGAGAGCTCCACGCCCATGAAGCGGTTCTTCTCCCACTTGCCGGCCTTGGTGGAGGCGCTGGCATCCGGGAGCTGGCGGGCGAGCGCGAACATCATGGCGATGGCGTGCTCGGCCGTGGTGATGGCGTTGCCGTAGGGCGTGTTCATCACGACGACGCCGCGCGCGGTGGCGCTGGTGATGTCCACGTTGTCCACGCCGATGCCGGCGCGGCCGACTACCTTCAGGCGCGGTGCCGCCTCGATCAGCTCCCGCGTCACCTTCGTGGCGCTGCGCACGGCCAGTCCGTCGTACTCGCCGATGATGGCACGGAGTTCCGCCGGCGGCAGGCCGGTCTTCACGTCGGCCTCGATGCCGCGCTCGCGGAAGATCGCGACGGCGGCGGGGGAGAGCTTGTCGGAGATCAGGACGCGCGGCATCAGGCGGCCACCTTCCGGTCTGCCTGCATCTGCGCGAAGGCCCAGTCGAGCCAGGGCAGCAGGGCTTCGATGTCCGCGGTCTCGACGGTCGCCCCGCCCCAGATGCGCAGGCCCGGCGGTGCGTCGCGATAGGAAGCGGCGTCCAGCGCGACGCCTTCCTTCTCCAGCATGCCGGCCAGCCGCTTCGCCGCATCCGCCTGGCCTTCCGCGCCGAGCGCGGTGAACCAGGGCGCCACGATCCTCAGGCAGATCGAGGTGGGGGAGCGCGTGGCCGGGACCTCGGCCAGGAAGTCCACCCACGCCGTGCGCTCCACCCAGCGCGCGACGGCGGCGAGGTTCGCCTCCGACCGCGCGACCAGGGCCTTCAACCCACCAATCTGTTCGGCCCAGCGCAGCCCGTCCAGCGCGTCCTCGACGCAGAGCATGGAGGGCGTGTTGATCGTCTCGCCGCGGAACAGGCCCTCGTTGAGCTTCCCGTCCTTCGTCATGCGGAAGATCTTCGGCATCGGCCAGGCGGGCCTGTGCGATTCCAGCCGCGAAACCGCGCGCGGGGACAGCGCCAGCATCCCATGCGCCGCCTCGCCGCCGAGCACCTTCTGCCAGGACCAGGTGACGACATCGAGCTTCCGCCAGGGCAGCTCCATCGCGAAGGCCGCAGAGGTCGCGTCGCAGATGGACAGGCCCTCGCGGTCGTCGCGGATGAAATCGGCATCCGGCAGGCGGACGCCGGATGTCGTGCCGTTCCACACGAAAACGGCGTCGCGCGCCGGGTCCACCTGCGCCAGGTCCGGCAGCCGGCCGTAGGGCGCCTTCAGCACGCGCGCATCGGCGAGCTTCAGCTGCTTCACGACATCCGTGGCCCAGTCGCCCGAGAAGCTCTCCCAGGCCAGGATGTCCACGCCGCGCGGGCCGAGCAGCGACCACAGCGCCATCTCCACCGCGCCGGTGTCGGAGGCCGGGACGATGCCGAGCCGCCACTCCGCGGGCATGCCCAGCACCGCCTTCGATCTCTCGATCACCTCGGCGAGCCTCGCCTTAGGCTCCTTCGCGCGATGACTGCGGCCGAGCGCCGCGCCGGAGAGCGCCTCCAGAGTCCAGCCCGGACGCTTGGCGCATGGCCCTGAGGAGAATCGGGGGTTGTTCGGACGCAGGTCCGGCTTCGCGGTCATGGCGTGCTCCCTTCCAGAAGCAGATGCGCCCCGGTGGGGGGGCGTGGCCCGCCGCGACACCTATCCGCCGCGCGCCCGGGCCGCAAGCCGCATGGCTTGCCCGCTGCACCCATGGCAGGCTGCATATCGCCGCCGAGGAGACCCGTCATGTCCAGGTTCACGCGTCGCGCCGCGCTCGCCCTGCCCGCGATCCTCGCGGCGCCGCGTCTCGCGCGGGCGCAGGGCCGCGCCATCACGCTGATCGTGCCCTTCGGCGCAGGCACCAACGTGGACGCCATCGCACGCCTCTGCGCACCGGAGATCGGCAGCCGCCTCGAACGCCAGATCGTCGTCGAGAACGTCACCGGCGCCGGCGGCACCATCGCGACGGAACGCGCGGCGCGGGCTGCGCCGGACGGCAACACGCTGCTGATCGGCGTGGAGAGCACCATCGCCGTCGCGCAGCTCGTGACGCCTTCGACCGTGCGCTACGACGGGCTGCGCGATTTCGCCCCGATCCACATGCTGGCGACGCTGCCGCTGCTGCTGATCGGCCGCCCGGACCTGCCGGCCGGCTTCGACGGGCTGATCGCGCAGGGCCGCGGACGCGCGCAGCCCTTCACCTTTGGCACCTCCGGCACCGGCACGTCGCTTCACCTGTTCGGCGAAATGATCGCGGGCCGCACGGGAATGAAGATGGAGCACGTGCCTTACCGCATCGGCGCGCAGATCCAGACCGACGTGATGGCCGGGCGCCTCGACCTGGCCGTCAGCACGCTGACCAGCGCGGCGCCCTTCGTGAAGGACGGGCGCGTGCGCGGCTACGGCGTGTCCTCGGCGGAACGCCACCCCTTCATCCCGGAGCTGCCGAGCTTCGCCGAGCAGCCGCAGACGCAGGGCTTGACGATGGAGGTGTGGCAGGCCGTCTTCGCCCCCGCACGCAGCGACCCGGCCTTCGTCGCCCGCGTCGCGGCCGCGACCGCCGCCGCGATGGCGACGCCGGAGCTGCAGGCGCGCATCCGCGACATCGGCCAGACGCCGTCGCGCATGGGACCGGAGCCACTGGCGGCCTTCCTGCGCGAGGAAGCCGGGCGCTACGAGCAACTCGTCCGCACCGCCAACATCCAGCCGCAGTGAAGACTACTCCCTCCCCCGTTTACGGGGGAGGGCCGGGGTGGGGGCAGGCGCGCGCTACCCGTCCGGCCTGAAGAACGCACCGCGCCGCGCGGCACCGACCGTCCGCCAAAGCACCCACCCCGTCAGCCCCGTCGCCGCCAGCGCCGCCGCCCAGCACAGCCACCCCGGAAACCCGAGCACCATCGTCATCACCGCGAAGGCAGCACTCGGGAAGGTCACGCCCCACCAGGACAGGCTGAACGGCGCCTGCGCGATGCTGTCGGCCAGCGAGACCAGCACTGCCGCGACCAGCACCGCCACCCCCGCGAAGGCCAGCGCCGCGCCGCGCGTCTCGCCCGTCAGCCCGACCAGCGCGATCGCGGCCACGGCCGGCGGTGTCAGCAGGATCACCAGCGTCGGCCGCAGCGGCGACGGCAGCGGCGGCCCGGCGAGCATCCGGTGGAGCAGCAGCGGCAGCACCGCCAGCCACAGCACCAGCCCGATCCCGAACATCGCCCAGGAGAGGTCGAGGAAGCCCATCGGCGCGCCGAAGGCCGGGGCGAGGATGTTGCCGACCAGCGGGATCATCAGCGGCGGCGCCAGCATCGCCGGATCGCCCGCGCCGCCGACGATGCGACGCAGCAGCAGCATCGCCACCAGCAGATGCGCCGCCGCCGCCACGGCCCACACGGCGCCACCCAGCGCCGGCGCGTAGGGATGGATGAAGGCCGAGACGATCATCAGCCCGATCGTCGGCGCCGCGGCGAAGGCCACGCGCACGGGATGGCGCAGCTCCACCAGCACGGCATCGGGGAACCGCGCGAAGCGGGCGGCCTGCAACGCGACGACGGCGATCCAGAGCACCGCCGTGAAGGCCAGCAGCCCCTCGCCGATCGCCTCCGGCACGCCGAGCGAGACATGCGCCTGTCGCCAGGCCAAGCCCACGCCGCCGGTGCCCATGGGCATGGCGAGCAACGGCAGCGGCAGGTGTTCCAGGGTCGGCGGTGACGCCGCGGCAGAACCCGGCCGTGACGGCGCCGTCACAGGCTTGCCTCGCCCTCCAGCACGCGCACGCAGCCGCCGCCGACGGTGGCGCGGATGCCGTCGGGCCCGCGCCGCGCGGTGGTGCGCAGCAGGCTCGGGCGCCCCATCTCGACACCCTGCACGATGTCCCATGCGCCCGCGTCGGCGCCGCGCAGCTTCAGCAGCAGCGCGGCCAGCGGCGTCGCCGCGCTGCCCGTCGCCGGGTCCTCCTTCACGCCGAGCGCCGGGCCGAACATGCGCGCCCGCACCCGCTCGCCCTCGCGTGCGTAGAGGTAGAGGCCGAAGCGGCTCGCCAGCGCTTCCACGCTCTCGGCCACGCGGCGGAACGCCGTGCCGTCCGGGATGGCGCGCGTCAGCGCCGCCGGCGTGACCTCCGCGACCACGAAGGGGTTGCCGACGGAGGCGATGACCGGGCGATGGTTCGCGGTCACGAACTCCCCGGACTCCAGCCCCGCGCAGCCCGCGAGGACGTCCGGCGCGAACTCCGCCCCGAGCGTCAGCGGCTGCGGGGCGGCGATGGTGGCCTGCGTCACCGCGCCCGACGGGTCGCGCGCGATCGTCACCTCGACGAGACCCGCGATCTCCTCGAAGCGCAGCGCGTCCAGCCCGCGCTCCTTGGCCAGCACGAAGCCGGTGCCGACATTGGGGTGCCCGGCGAACGGAAGTTCGGTCATCGTCGTGAAGATGCGCACGCGCGCGTCGCTGGCGGGATCGTCGGGCGGCAGGACGAAGGTGGTCTCGCTGAGGTTGAACTCCCGCGCGAGCGCCTGCATCTCCGCGTCGCTCATCCCGCGCGCGTCGGGGAACACCGCGAGCGGGTTGCCGCCGAAGCGACGGTCGGTGAAGACGTCCACCGTGACGAAGCGGTAGCGCCTCATCGCAAGCCCTCCACGCGCGCGGGGTCCATCGTGATGCCGTGCCCGAGCGGCCCGTGGCCGGCGCCGAAGCCCGGTGCGGCCAGCATCGCCGCGCGGACATAGGCCCGTGCCCGCACCACCGCGTCGCGCAGCGCCATCCCCTGCGCGATCCCGCAGGCCAGCGCGGAGGCCAGAGTGCAGCCGGTGCCGTGCGTGTGACGGGTGTCAAGCCGCGCGCTCTCGAAGGCCTCGGTGCCGCCCGGCGTCGCGAGCAGGTCGGTCAGCACCTCCCCCGTGCCGTGCCCGCCCTTCAGCAGCACGGCCCGCGCGCCGGCGCGCAGCAGCGCCTCCGCGGCGCGGTGCATGTCGGCGACACCGGCGATGGCGATGCCGGACAGCGCCTCGGCTTCCGGGATGTTCGGCGTGATCACCGCAGCCCTCGGCAGCAGCCGCGCCTTCAAGGTTCCGACCGCCTCCTCCGCCAGCAGCCGATGCCCGCCCTTCGCGACCATCACGGGATCGGCGACGAGCGGGATGCCGGCGCCATGCGCGTCCAGCGCGTCGCGCACGGCCGCGATCGTCGCGCCGTCCGCCAGCATGCCGGTCTTGACCGCGTCGGCGCCGAGGTCTTCCAGCACCACGCGGATCTGCTGCCGGATGAAGTCGCCGGGCACGCCCATCACGCCGTGCACGCCGCGCGTATCCTGCGCGGTCAGGGCGGTGATCGCCGTCATCGCGAAGCCGCCCAGTGCGGTGATGCTCTTGATGTCCGCCTGGATGCCTGCACCGCCGCCGGAATCCGACCCCGCGCAGATGAGGACGCGGCCCTTCGCGGTCATTCCGCCGCTTCGATCTTCCGTGTCGCCAGCGCCGCCGCGCGCGCGCGGATGATCGAGGCGAGACCCGCGACCTCCGCCTCCATCTCCGCCTTGTCCTCGGCTTCCGCCATTACGCGGATCAGCGGCTCCGTCCCGCTCGCGCGGACCAGCACGCGGCCGCGGCCCTTCATGCGCTCGCCGGAAGCGGCGATCGCGCGCTCCACCTCCGCATCGGCCAGCGGCGAGGCGCCGGTGTAGCGGATGTTCACCAGCTTCTGCGGCAGCGGGTCGAAGCGGCGGCAGACCTGGCTCGCTGGCCGCCCTTCCTCCACCAGCAGCGCCAGCACCTGCAGCGCCGCGACCAGGCCATCGCCCGTCGTCGCGAAATCCGAGAGGATCATGTGCCCGGACTGCTCGCCACCGAGATTGCAGCCGCTCTCGCGCATGCGCTCTGCCACGTAGCGGTCGCCGACCTGGGTACGGTGAAGCGCCAGCCCCATGCCTTCGAGGTGCCGCTCCAGGCCCAGGTTCGACATGACGGTGGCCACCACGCCGCCGCCCTTCAGCCGGCCTTCGCGGTGCCAGGACCCTGCGATGAGCGCCAGGATCTGGTCGCCGTCCACGATGCGGCCATGCTCATCGGCCAGCACCAGCCGGTCCGCATCGCCGTCGAGTGCGATGCCGAGGTCGGCGCGGCGCTCGCGCACGATCTCCGCCAGCCGGCTCGGCGCGGTCGCGCCGCATTCCTTGTTGATGTTCAGCCCGTCCGGCAAGACGCCGACCGGCACGACCTCCGCCCCCAGCTCCCACAGCACGGTCGGCGCGACCTTGTAGGCGGCGCCGTTCGCGCAATCCACGACGATACGGAAGCGTTCCAGGTTGCGGCCCTTCGGGAAGGTCGCCTTTGCCGCCTCGATGTAGCGCCCGCGCGCATCCTCCAGCCGCTGCGCGCGCCCGAGCCGTGCCGGCGCCGCCAGGCCGCCCACCAGGTCGGGGCTGTCCATCAGCGCCTCGATCGCCGCTTCCTCGGAATCCGACAGCTTGTGGCCGTCCGGCCCGAACAGCTTGATGCCGTTGTCCTCGAAGGCATTGTGGGAGGCGGAGATCATCACGCCGAGATCGGCGCGGAGCGACCGCGTGAGCAGCGCGATGGCCGGCGTCGGCACCGGCCCGACGATCATCACGTCCATTCCCGCGCCGATGAAGCCGGCGGTGAGCGCCGGCTCGATCATGTAGCCGGAGAGCCGGGTGTCCTTGCCGATGACGACGCGGTGCTTGTGGCTGCCGCGGTTGAAGAACCGCCCGGCCGCCTGGCCGAGCCGGAGCGCGGTGCCCGCATCCATCGGCGGCCGGTTGGCCGTGCCGCGGATGCCGTCTGTGCCGAAGAGCTTGCGTGCGTTGGTGCTCATGATGCCGGACTCTGCCGCGCCCCGATTACCGCCGCGTGTGCGGGGCGTCCACCGCCCAGGGGTTGCCGAGCGGTGCTACATTGTAGGGCCAGCCCGCCCTACGCCGCATCCACCGTCCCCGCCTCGCACGCCGCCAGCAACCGCAGCGCCCCCACTGTCTCCGCCACGTCGTGCACCCGCAGGATCGCCGCGCCCCGTCCCGCCGCCGCGATCGCCGCGGCCACGCTGCCGGCGACGCGGTCGCGCGCGGCCTCCACGCCCGACAGCTCGCCGATGAAGCGCTTGCGGCTTCCGCCGAACGCCACCGGGCAGCCGAGCGCTGCCAGGATCGGCAGGCGCTCGATCAGCGCCAGGTTCTCCGGGGTGCGCTTGCCGAAGCCGATGCCGGGGTCCACGGCGATGCAGCTCCGGGGGATGCCCTGCGCCTCCGCCCAGGCGACGCGCCCGGCCAGGAAGCGCGCGACGTCCAGGACCACGTCGTCATAGGCGATCGCGTGCTGCATCGTGCGCGGGTCGTCGCCGAGCATGTGCATCAGGATCACGCCGCACTCGGCACCCGCCACCACGCGGGCCGCGTCGGGGTCGTGGCGCAGCGCGGAGACGTCGTTGACGATCTCCGCCCCGGCCTCGATCGCCGCGGCCATCGTCGCGGCGTTGCGCGTGTCCACGCTGACCGTCGCGGCCTTGGCGAGTTCGCGCACCACCGGCAGGACGCGACGTGCCTCCTCCACGGGCGAGACGGGCTCCGCGCCCGGCCGCGTGCTCTCGCCGCCGATGTCGAGCAGGTCCGCGCCTGCCGCCAGCATCACGTGGCCGGCGGCGATCGCGGCACCCGGATCGGCATGCGCACCGCCGTCGGAGAAGCTGTCCGGCGTCACGTTCACGATGCCCATGACCAGCGGGCGGCCCGCTTCCAGCCCACAGAACCCGGCCACCGGCCGTGTCAGGAACAGCACGCGATCCTGCCAGGCGTCCGGCACGTCGGCGAGCGGGATGGGCGCTTCGGGCGCGCCCGGCCCGATCAGGCGGACCATCGTGAAGGCGAGCGGACCGCCGGCGAGAGGCAGGGCGATGTCGGCGGCCACGGCGTGGGCGGCGGCGCGGCCCTGCAGGATGGCGACCGGTTCGGCCAGCATCATGGCCGCCGATCAAGCAGCAGCCAGACAGCAAGCGCGACGCGATGCGGACGCTCCAGGCCGCGCAGCGCGATGAGCGCAACTTCCGCACGCCTCACCGACCGCATCGCCTCTGCCGCGGTGAGCCGCGTCATCGGATCGTAGTCGGCGCGATGGCGCTCGTGCTGCAACTCGCTGAACGTCGTCGCGAGGTAGGCGACATCTTCAGGGAAGCCGAAACGAGACGGGCCGCCGGTTCGCTCAGCGATCAGCAGCAACCGCTGGCGCGCCTTGCCATGCTCCAACGCGCGATAAGCCTGTTGCCAAGCCCGTTCGGGCCGGTGAGGGTCTGGCCTTCCGACAAGCGCGTCGGCGGCCATCGCGCACACCGCATGGAAAAGGGCATAGTAGGCCGTGCTCACGGCGCGGCGCAGATCGGCATTAGCTACGCCATCGCCCGGGACCTGGCCATCGGCGAGCGCGCGCGCCGTCGCGATCAGGTCATCGGCGAACAAGCGGCCGACAACTCAACGTGACCGGAAATCGAGGCCAGGTGCGGGCACGTCCGGGATGCGCAGCCTCAGATGCGTGATGATCCCGGGACGAACGGCGCGGGCTGCCCGCAGGAGTTCGATCTCTGTGTCGGCAAGTACTGGAATCTCGTCGTCGAGAGATGCGACGTTCGTGAGGCCGCCACCGGGAAACGACGCCTCGATCAGCAGCATCGGAAAGCCGTCGTGACTCTCCGTCAGTCGCATGTCGGCCGCCGCCAAGCCGTGCGGACCGAGGCGGCGCGTCAGGACATCAACCACCGCGTCACGCATGGGTGCGGGCACATCCGCGGCCGCGGTCTGCATCACGGGCCTGGTCCTCACGTCCCCGGCGCGGGCGCCCCGCTCCAGGGGCCGGCGCTCGGGCGCGGGGTGGTGGAGCGGCCGCTGCTCGGGACGCTGCCGCGCGTGGGCGCCGGCTCGTCGGGGCGCGTCCGCACCACCGGCTCGCCGCGGATCACCTGCCGGATCTCGTCGCCCGACAGCGTCTCGTGCTCCAGCAGGCCCTTCGCCAGCAGGTGCAGCTCGTCAATGTTCTCGCTCAGCACCTTCGTCGCGCGGGAATACGCACCGTCAATGATCCCGCGGATCTCCGCATCAATGGACTGCGCCGTCGACTCCGAGATGTTCTTGGACTGCGTGACGCTGTGGCCCAGGAACACCTCCTGGTCGTTGGAGCCGTAGGCGATCATGCCGAGCTTCTCGGACATGCCCCATTCCGTCACCATCCGCCGCGCCTGGTCGGTCGCCATCTTGATGTCGCCGGACGCACCGTTCGAGACCTTGTCGGCGCCGAAGATCAGCTCCTCCGCCACGCGGCCGCCCATCGCCATGGCGAGTTCCGCCTTCAGCTTGGACTTGTGCTTGGAGTAGCGGTCGCCCGCCGGCAGCGACATCACCAGGCCCAGCGCGCGGCCGCGCGGGATGATCGTCGCCTTGTGCACGGGGTCGCATTCCGGCTCATGCATCGCCACCAGCGCATGGCCCGCCTCGTGATAGGCCGTCATGCGCTTCTCGTCCTCGGACATGACGAGGGAGCGGCGCTCCGCACCCATCATCACCTTGTCCTTCGCCGCCTCCAGCTCCGCCATGCCGACGGTGCGCCGGCCGTTGCGCGCGGCCAGCAGCGCGGCCTCGTTGACGAGGTTGGCGAGGTCGGCGCCCGAGAAGCCCGGCGTGCCCCGCGCGATCACCTTCGGGTCCACGTCGGATGCCAGCGGCACCTTGCGCATGTGAACGCGCAGGATCTTCTCCCGCCCGTTCACGTCGGGGTTCGGCACGACGACCTGCCGGTCGAAGCGGCCGGGGCGCAGCAGCGCGGGGTCCAGCACGTCCGGCCGGTTCGTCGCCGCGATGATGATGACACCCTCGTTGCTCTCGAAGCCGTCCATCTCGACGAGCATCTGATTCAGCGTCTGCTCGCGCTCGTCGTTGCCGCCGCCCAAACCTGCACCACGGTGGCGGCCCACCGCGTCAATCTCGTCAATGAAGATGATGCAGGGCGCGTTCTTCTTGCCCTGCTCGAACATGTCGCGCACGCGCGACGCGCCGACGCCCACGAACATCTCCACGAAATCGGAGCCGGAGATGGTGAAGAACGGCACGTTCGCCTCGCCCGCGATGGAACGCGCAAGCAGCGTCTTGCCGGTGCCGGGCGGGCCGACGAGCAGCACGCCCTTCGGGATCTTGCCGCCGAGCCGCTGGAACTTCTGCGGGTCGCGCAGGAACTCGACGATCTCTTCCAGCTCCGACTTGGCTTCCTCGATCCCCGCCACGTCCTCGAAGGTGACGCGGCCCTGCTTCTCGGTCAGCAGCTTCGCGCGTGACTTCCCGAAGCCCATCGCCCGCCCGCCGCCGCCCTGCATCTGGCGCATGAAGAACACCCAGACGCCGATCAGCAGCAGCATCGGGAACCAGCTCAGCAGGTAGTGGAACAGCGGGTTGACGTCGCTCTCCTCCGGCCGCGCCACCACGCGCACGCCGCGCTCCGTGAGCTTGGAGACGAGGGTCGGGTCCTCCGGCGTGTAGGTCTGGAAGCTGCGGCCATCCGTGTGGGAGCCCGTCAGCGTCCGCCCCTGGATGGTGACGTCGCGGACATGGCCGGCGTTCACCTCGTTCAGGAAGTCGGAATAAGCGAGCTGCTGCGCCGTCCGCCCCGGCCCGGAGGAGGGCTGGAACAGGTTGAACAGCGCCACCAGCAGCAGCGCCACGATGACCCAGAGCGCAAGGTTCCGGCCGAAATTGTTCACCTTGGGATTCCCGTCTCCCGCGGCCCTGCCGGCCGCGACCATGCACAGATAGGGAGTCTCCGCCCGGCTTCCATCCGGGTCGGTGACCTCAGGCGACCGCCGGCACGTCTCGCACGGTGGAGTCCGTGGCAGGATACGGCACACCCCGCCCGGCCGCCAGCGCTGCATTGTCAGGAACCGCCGCCGCCGCCGTTTCGCGCCGGAGCAGGCCGGACCGCCGCAGCACCGCCCCGCCCAGCGTCCCCTCCCCCCGCGCGAGCAGCCGCGCCACGGCTGCCCGCGACGGCGGGTAGGGCTTGCCCCCGACCACCCGCACCAGCGCGCCGAGGGCCGCCTGCGCCACCTCGTCCCCGCCGAGGGCACCGAGGTCCAGCCGGGCCGACCCGTCCTCGTGCAGGGCGGCGCCGGCGGCGAGCCGTGCCGCGACCGCCGCCTCGAAGCCCACGCGCCGCGCCGCGAGCCGCGCTGCCGCCTCGGCCAGCAGGCGGATCGCCGCGTCCCCGCCCGACGGATCGGCCAGCGCCTGGCGCAGCCGCACCCGCTCGAACCGCGGATCGTCGTTGGAGGGATCGCGCACCGGCGTGAGGCCGGCCGCGGCGACCGTCGCTCCCAGCCGCGCGGGCGCGATGCCGAGCAGGGGCCGCAGCACCAGCGCCTCCGCCGCCGCGCGCACCGTCGCCATGCCCGCCAGACCGGCCGGCCCGCTGCCGGCCAGCGCGCGCAGCAGCACCGTCTCCGCCTGATCGGACCGGTGATGGCCGAGCAGCAGCCAGGGCGCGCCGGCCTCCGCGCAGGCGCCGAGCAGCGCCGCCATCCGCGCCGTCCGCGCCCGTTCCTGCACCGCCGGGCCGGATGCGAGGCGGAGCGCGATCACCCGCGTCCCGATCCCGCGCGCGCCGAGCGCCGCCGCGACCCCGGCGGCCTCCGCCGCGCTCTCCGCCCGCAAGCCGTGATCGCAGATCGCCGCCAGCACCCGGCCTGGCGCCCACGCCCCGGCCAGCAGCGCCAGCGCCAGGCTGTGCGGCCCGCCCGAAACCCCGACGACGATTTGAGGTGCCGGCCCGAACGGCCCGAGCGGCGCCATCAGCGCGGCGAACTCCGCCGCGCTCAGCGAAGGCGCGACCTCAGCCGCACCGCGCCCGGCGCCGGGCATCGTTCGCACGCTCCGCAACCGTCCCCGTCGCGCCGCGCAGGTCATTCAGCAGCCCGCAGGCATCCCGGTTGTTGTTCAGCGCGATGAAGGCGTTGGCGATGCCCACGGTCGCCTCCGGCGCGCGGCTGCCGTTCGGGCTGCGCCGTCGCGCATCGTCATAGGCGATCGCCGCGTCGGCGAAGGCGCGCTTTCCCATCAGCGCGTCGCCGAGCAGGATCTGCGCGTCGGTCTGGCGCGCCGCATCGCGGCTGGCGATCACCTCCCGCGCCGCGGTCTCGGCCGCGCCGTAGTCGCGGCGGCCGAGCGCCGCCTGACCCTCCGACAGGGCGCGCTGCGGCGGCCGCGGACCGCTTGCGGGCGGGTTCCCAGGGGGGGTGGCGGCCGGCCGGGCTGGCGTCGTCGCGCCGGTGTTCGCCCCTTGGCGCTGCCCCTCCAGCTGCTGCAGCCGGAAGTCGAGGTCGCCTTCCAGCTTTTCCACCCGCTCACGCAACTGCCGTTCCCGGAACTCCGACTGCTCGGCGCGGCCGCGCACGCTCCGCAACTCCTCCTCAAGCCGCGCCACGCGATCGAGCAGGGTGCCGACCAGTTCCGCCTGCGGCTGGCCCTGCGGCGGCCGGCTGCCGCCCGGTGGCGGCAGGAACCCGCCCCCGCCCGGCTGCGGCGGCGGCAGCCCGCCGCGCCGGATCGCCTCCAGTTCCTGCTGCAGGCGCAGGATCTGGTTCTGCAGCGCGATGCCCTCGCGGCTTTCCACCTGCGCGGCGGCGAGGCCGGGCAGCAGGACCAGGGCGAGGACGACGCCGAGGCGACGCATGGCGATCTCCCGAAAGGACGCGCGCCCGGCCCGGCGATCCAGCCGAACCGGGCGCGCGCGTATCAACCCGTTCCCGACGCGACCGGTTCCCCCCGGGCCGCGTCGGCGCGACGGATCAGCGGACGACGGTCACCGCGCGCCGGTTCTGCGCCCAGGCCTCCTCGGTGGAGCCCAGCGCCGCCGGGCGGTCCTTGCCGTAGGAGATGGTGGAGATGCGCGCCGGCGCGACACCGCCGGCCACCAGCACGTCCCGCGCGGAATTGGCGCGCCGCTGGCCGAGGGCGAGGTTGTACTCACGCGTGCCGCGCTCATCCGCATGGCCTTCGAGCGTGACCTGCACCTGCGGGTACTGGCCGAGCCAGCGCGACTGGCGATCGAGCGTGGTGCGCTGGTCGGCGCGGATGTTGCTGCGGTCGGTGTCGAAGAAGATCCGGTCGCCGACATTGGCCACCAGGTCCTCCTGGCTGCCCGGGCGGGGGCCGGCGCCGGTCGCCGCCGAGCCCGCCCCGGATGCGGCCGCGTTCTGGTCGCTGCTCGAGGAGCAGGCGCCGAGCATCGCGACGAGCGCGAGAGCGCTGAGAAGCCTGGTGTTCATCGGTGTCGAGGTCCCTTCGACCGTGTTGGAGGCAAGCCGGCGGTTACCGTCGCGGGTGCGGAAGGTCAACAATCCTTGCGGCATCATCGCGGCACCCTTTTCACCTTTCCCGCCCTTAGCCCCCCTCCCCGGCACTTTCGGGGAAGGGCCAGGGTGGGGGAATCACCGGCGTAACATCAGGACAATAACGGCCCCCAGGACGGATCGCTCGCATCCGTGGGCGTGACCATCTGCCGCTCGTTGAACCCGGCGATATCAATCTGCGCCAGCCGCGAGGAATACCCCCCGCCCCGCGAATCGCGCGCCTGCGTCTCCCGGTAGAAGGCCAGCACGCGGCCGTTGGGGGCGAAGGTCGGGCTTTCCATGGACCAGCCTTCGGACAGGATGCGCTCGCCGCCGCCATCGGGCCGCATCACGCCGATCGCGAACTGCCCGCCGCTGATCCGGGTGAAGGCGATCAGGTCGCCGCGCGGCGACCACACCGGCGTCGCGTAGCGCCCGTTGCCGAAGGAGATGCGCCGCACGCCCGACCCGTCCGCCCCCATGATGTAGAGCTGCTGGTCCCCGCCGCGGTCGGAGTTGAAGACGATCTGCGTCCCGTCCGGCGAGAAGCAGGGCGAGACGTCGAGCGCGCCGCCCGAGGTCAGCTGCCGCTCCCGCCGCGTCGCGAGGTCCACCACGAAGATGTTCGCGTCGCCGCCGCGCGAGGCGGAGAGGATCACGCTGCGCCCATCGGGCGCGAAGCGCGGGCTGAAGGTCATGCCGCCGAAGCTGCCGAGCACCTGCTGCTGGCCGGTATCCAGGTTGAAGAGATAGACGCGCGGCTCGTTGCGGAAATAGCTCATGAAGGCGATCTGCCGCGCGTTCGGATGGAAGCGCGGCGTCAGCGCCTGGAAGCTGCCATCGGTCAGGAAGCGGTGGTTCTCCCCGTCCTGGTCCATGATGGCGAGGCGGCGGGAGCGGCGGTCGCGCGGCCCGCTCTCGCCGATATAGACGATCTGCGTGTCGAAATAGCCCTTCTCGCCGAGCATGCGTTCGTAGATCACGTCGGAGATCAGGTGCGCGATGCGCCGCCACTGCGCCGGCGGCGCGGTGAAGGCGGTGCCCTGGAGCTGCGTGTCGGCCAGCACGTCCCACAGCCGGAACTCCACGCGCAGCCGGTCGCCCTGCACGTCCACGCGGCCGGTGGTCAGCGCCTGCGCGCCGATCACCCGCCAATCCTGCGCGCGCGGGCGTTCGGCGGCGGCTTCCGGCGTCTGGATGAAGGCCTGGCGCTCCACCGGGCGGAACAGGCCGGAATTGCGGAGGTTCGCCTGGATGACGTTGGCGATGTCCCGCCCGAAGCGCCCGCCATCGCCGCCGCCGGCCATGGCAGGAACGGCGATCGGGATCGGGTCGGTGCGGGCGCGCGTGATGTCAATGACCGCGCCTTGCGCAGCGGCCGACTTCGGCATCAGCGGCCAGCTCAGGATGCCGGGTGCCACCATCGCGGCGCCGGCGCCGAACAGCGCGTGGCGGCGGGTGATCACGACGGGGGAGCGAAGGCTCATCGAACGAGACCCCTGGGGTTGAAGCGGAAGGTGGATGCCATGACCGTCTGCATCTTGTCGGACGGCACGCGTAGCGGATTGCACTGCGGCGACAAGAGCGCGCGCCGCGCCGATTCATAGACGGACCGGGATCGCGCGTCGCCCGGTACGCCGCGGTCGCCTGGCCCGACATTCCGCACGTTGCCCTGCCCGTCGAGCTGCACGCGCAGCTCCACGACGATCTCCGCCAGGTTCAGCATCCCGGCATCCACCGACCAGCACTCGCCGATCTGCTCGGCGAGGCCGCGGATCTCGCCCTGCGTCAGCGGTGCGGCGCCCGTCGGCGCGCCGCCGCCCGTTGCGGGACGCCCGGCCTGCTGGTTCGGCCGCGCCGTCGGGGGCTGGTTCGCCGCCTGCTGCTGGCGCAGCCGGTCGAGCGTGTTCAACGCGGTCTGGCTGTTCTCGGCCGGCCGCTGCACGGGCGGCGTCTGCCCCGTCCCGGCCGTCTGCGCCGGCCGGGGCGGCGGCGGCGCGGGCGGCGGTGGCGCCGGAAGCGGCGGCTGCGGCGTCGCCTGCGCCTGGGCGGGCGGATTCGGTGCCGGCTGCGGCGGCGCGGGCGTCGGCGGTGCCGGGCGCGGCGGCGGCGTGGGCGCGGCCTGCGGCGCCGGCGCGGCCTGCGGCGCCGGCGCGGGCGGGGGCGGCGGCGGGACAGGTTCCGGCCGCGGCTGCGCGACCTGCGGCGGCGGAGGTGGCGGGGGCTGCGCCGGGACGGGCGGCGCCGGCACCGCCGCGGCCGGCGGTGCCGGTGGAGGAGGCGGCGGCGGCGGCGCGGGCTGCGGCGGCTCCGGCCGCGGCGGCGCGTCGGGCGGGGGCGGGGCAGGCTCCGGCGGTGCGGGCGTCGGGATCGGTGCGGGCGCCGGCGCCGGCCGCTCGCCCTGCGCCTGCTGCGGCGGCACGGGGGAGGTGAACTCCACCGTGACAGGCGTCTCGACCGGCGGCGGCAGCGGCCGGACGTAGCCGTAGATCAGCCCCGCCACCGCCATCGCGACATGCAGCCCGAGCGAGACGCCGAGCCAGCGGCGCAGCCGCCGGTCCTCCGGGTCGAAGCCACCAGCGAACGTCGCGACGCCGCTCATGCGATCAGCGCGCGGGCGGCCGCTGTTGCGCGGGCCGCGCGGGCTGGGCCGCGGCCGGCCGGCCCTGCGGCTGCTCCGCCAGCAGCGCCACGCGCGAGAAGCCGGCGGCGCTGACGGTGCCCATCACCTCCATCACGCGCCCGTAGCTGATTGCCCGGTCCCCGCGCACGAAGATGCGCCGCTCCGGCTGCCCAGGGGATTGGGATTGCGGCTGGCTGCCGATGATCGCCTGGAGCTGCGGCACCAGGTTCTCGATCGGCACCTCCGTCTCCTGCAGGAAGATCTTGCCGGCGCTGTCCACCGTGATGGTCAGCGGCTCCTGTTCCTGGTTCAGCGGCGTCGCATTGGTGCGCGGCAGGTCCACTGGCACGCCGACGGTCATCAGCGGCGCGGCGATCATGAAGATGATGAGCAGCACCAGCATCACGTCCACCAGCGGCGTGACGTTGATCTCGCTCATCGGCCGGTAGCGGGAACGGCCGCCGGCGCGGCCCATCGGGGCTGCGGCCATCGCGCGCTACTCCGCCGCGGCCGCCGGCGCGCGCGGCGCGTGGCGCGGCTCCGCCGACTGCTCCGACTGGCGCGACAGGATCGCCGAGAACTCCGCCGCGAAGGCCTCCAGCCGGCCGGCGAAGCGCCCGAAATCGGAGGCGAACTTGTTGTAGGCGATGGTCGCCGGGATCGCCGCGACCAGGCCGATCGCGGTCGCGAACAGCGCCTCCGCGATGCCCGGCGCCACCACCGCGAGCGAGGTGTTCTGCATCCCCGCGATGGCGCTGAACGAGTTCATGATGCCCCAGACCGTGCCGAACAGGCCGATGAAGGGCGCCGCGGAGCCGATGGTCGCCAGGAACACCATCCAGCGCTCGAGCCGCTCCAATTCGCGGCCCATCGCGACGGTCATGGCGCGCTCCACGCGCTCCTTCATGCCGGTGACCGCGATGTCGGAGCCGAGGCCCCGCCCGGCCGAGCGCTTCCACTCCCGCATCCCCGCGCCGAACACGGCGGCGGTGGGGTGCGACGGGTTCTCGCCCTCTCGCGCGTACAGCTCCTCGAGGCTGCCGCCGGACCAGAAGGCGTCCTCGAAGGCGTCGGCCTGCTTCCGGATGCGGCGCAGCGTGGTGATCTTCTCGAACACGATCGCCCAGACCCAGACCGAGGCCAGCAGCAGGGCGATCATCACACCCTTCACCACCCAATCCGCCTGCAGGAACAGGGCCCAGAGCGAGAGGTCATGCGCCGCCGGGGCGAGTGCGGACGCGGTCACGTTGCCCAAGGGGCGGCCTCCTCTATCCCTGACCTCGCCGGACGTGGTCGCCCGGCAGGCGTTTCGCAAACTCGGTCCGCCAGGGTTCGGGAATCCTGGCGGGCCGCAGCCCGTCCGCCGCGCTTCCGACGTCGTCGGACGTCGTCCGCACGCAGACCAACCCCACCAGGAGCCGCGCCAGCACCGCGTCGCCGCCCGCCGTCTCCCGCAGCACATCCTGCGAGAGGTCGAGGCTGGCAGCGCCGAGGGCGCGGATCCCGGTCTCGACGATCAGGGGCTCGTCGAGGCGGGCGGGCTTCACATACTCCACTTCGATGCGCCGCACCATGAGCATCACGCGATGACGCTCCATCATAAGTGCATGGGGCAAGTGCATGTCACGCAAGCATTCCGTCCGGGCCCTTTCGGCCCATTTCAGGTAGTTGGCGTGATACGCGACCCCGCCCGCGTCGGTATCCTCGAAATAGATGCGGACCGGGAAACGGTGAAAAATTGTCACTCCCGGGGCATGTCCGCGGGCGTCTCGGGGGGCATCCGGGCCAGCAGGTCGAGCTGCGCCCCCAGCCCGGCCGGCGGGATCAGGCCGAGATGCCGCCACCCCGGCTCGCCCAGCACGCGGCCGCGCGGCGTGCGCAGCACCAGCCCTTCCTGGATCAGGTAGGGCTCGATCACCTCCTCCAGCGTATCGCGGCTCTCGGCCAGCGCGGCGGCCAGCGTCTCCACGCCGACCGGCCCGCCATTGTGGTGCTCCGCGATGCGGCGGAGATAGCGGCGATCCTGCGCATCCAGCCCGAGCGCGTCCACCTCCAGCCGCGCGAGCGCCTGGTCCGCCATCGGCCGGTCCGCGGCGCGCCCGGCGGCCTGCGCGAAATCCCGCACCCGCCGCAGCAGCCGCCCCGCCACGCGCGGCGTGCCGCGGGAGCGCCGCGCGATCTCCAGCGCCCCATCCTCGGCCAGCGCGAAGCCGAGCTTCTCCGCACCGCGCCGCACGATCAGCAGCAGCTCGTCCACGTCGTAGAATTGCAGCCGCAGCGGGATGCCGAAGCGGTCGCGCAGCGGCTGGCTCAGCAGCCCGGCGCGCGTCGTGGCCCCGACCAGCGTGAAGGGCGGCAGGTCTATGCGCACCGTCCGCGCCGCCGGCCCCTCGCCGATGATCAGGTCGAGCCGGTAATCCTCCATCGCCGGATAGAGCGTCTCCTCGATGGCCGGCTGCAGGCGGTGGATCTCGTCCACGAACAGCACGTCGCGCGGCTGCAGGTTGGTCAGGATCGCCGCCAGGTCCCCCGCCCGTTGCAGGATCGGCCCCGAGGTCGCGCGGAACCCCACGCCGAGTTCCCGCGCGACGATCTGCGCGAGCGTGGTCTTGCCGAGCCCCGGCGGCCCGAACAGCAGCACGTGATCCATCGCCTCCGCGCGCTGCCGGGCGGCGCCGACGAACACCTCCAGGTTCTCGCGCAGCGTGCGCTGGCCGATGAACTCCCGCAGCGTCTGCGGCCGCAGGCTGCCCTCGGCGCCGTCTTCCTCCTGCCGCTCCGCGCCGCTCAGGCGCGCTTCCCCTTGGGCGCTCATCGCGGCGCCATCTCCTTCAGCGCCTCGGTGATGAGGGCGGAGAGGGCCACGCCCTCACCCGCCCGCTTCGTCGCGCGCCCGACCGCTGCCGCCGCCTCCGGCCGCTTCATGCCGAGATTGACCAGCGCGGAGACGGCATCCGATTCCATGCCCCCGGCTTCGGGCACGGCCACCGCGATGCCCCCTGCCCCGTCCGCATCCGGCGTCGCCCGGCCGACCGCCCATTTCTGCATCGCCGGCTCGTCCACGATGCGGTTGGCCGTCGCGGCCCCCAGCCCCTTCACCTCCGACAGCCGCTTCCGCTCCTTCCCCGCGATCGCCGCCGCCAGGCCGTTCGGCGTGAGGCCCGACAGCACCAGCAACGCTTTCTGCGGCCCGACCGTCTTCACCTCGATCAAGGCGCGGAACGCCTCCCGCTCCGTCGCGTCGGCAAAGCCGTAGAGGGTGATCGCGTCCTGGCTGACGCGCGTCTCCACCAACACCTTGTGCAGGCCCTCGCGCGCGGTCAGCCGGTCCAGCGTCTTGCGCGAGCAGGCGAGCAGGTAGCCGACCCCGTTCACGTCCAGCACGCAGCCGCCCTCATGCGTGCTGTCCACCAGCCCCGTCAGCGCACCGATCACCGCGTGGCCCTCGTGAGCGCGGCGGAGTAGGCGTTGCGCGTGCTCCGGTGATGCGCGTGGCAGATCGCGATCGCCAGCGCATCCGCCGCATCCGCCCGCGCGAAGGTCACCCCCGGCAGCAACTGCCGCACCATCGCCTGCACCTGTTCCTTCGCCGCATGTCCCGTCCCGACCACTGCGCGCTTGACCTCCATCGCCCCGTATTCCCGCACGACCACGCCCGCCAGCGCCGGCGCCAGCAGCACCACGCCGCGGGCCTGGCCGAGCTTCAGCGCGCTCTCCGGGTTGCGCGCGACATAGGTATGCTCGACCGCCGCTTCATCGGGCGCCCACCGCCCGATCACCTCTGCCAGGCCGCGATGCAGCGCCAGCAGCCGCGCGTGCAGTTCCTCCCCCGCCCGCGTCGAGATCACGCCGTCGCCGAGGAACCGCAGCCGGAACCCGTCATGCTCCACCATCCCCCAGCCCGTGTGCTGGAGGCCGGGGTCGAGGCCTAGGATGCGAATCGCCGATTGCGCCATCGCGTGTCCTTAACCCACTTTCGCCGCGCGCACGGGGGGGCTCAGTCGGCCGGGAAGCCGAATCGCCCGGCATTGTAAATCAGGAATGCTTCGGCGCGTTCGGCAACCGCCTCGGCCATTTCAAACGTCGGGCGTCCCTCGGTCCCGTAATCACTCTTGAGTCGCAGGGCCGCGGCGCGGTTCAGCGAGCGCGCATGCGCGCGACCAACCTCGTCGGTGCCGGCGACGAACCCGTAGCGCGTGATCACGCCCGCATGGGTCTTGGCCACCTTTACGCCGTCATGCAGGACAAGTACCGCCCGAGCGGCACGGAACATCGCGTAGTAGGCGGCATGAATGGTGGCCGCAGGCACGCGCGACGATCGGATGATCCGCAATTCCGATAGGAACGCGGGCCCCGCATCCCAATCCGGCATGGCATCGGCGTGCTGGCCCGCATCGGTCATCCGATCGGCACGCCGTTGCGCGCGACGTCTCCGAACGCATCTGCACGGCGCTCCGCATCTGGCCCGACCGAGGCGGCGCCCATCACCACGCCATGGATCGGCCAGCCCTGCATCAGGAACTCGAAGGCCGCATCGCTGACCGCGTCGTGTACCGCGAGATCGTCCACGCGCTCCGCCGATACGAGCACCGCCACATCCCAGTCGCTGTCGGGTCGCGCCTCACCCCGCGCGCGCGACCCGAACAACCTGGTCTCCCGCACGATCCCAGGCAACGCCGCACGCAGAGCCGCATCGAAGCGGCGCAGCACGTCCAGTTCGGCAGGCGTCAGCGTCTGCATGTTCCGATCCCCGAAGCGGCCGCGCTCACGCCGTCAGCCGCTCCAGCGCGCCTTCCTCCGCCTCCAGATTCGCATAGACCTGCTGCACGTCGTCATGCTCGTCCAGCAGGTCGAGCAGCTTCAGCACCTCCGCCGCCCGCGCCTCGTCCAGCGTCAGCGTGGTGCCCGGCCACCACTCCAGCCGCGCCGCCTCCGCCGTGCCGAAGCGGGCTTCCAGCACGTCCCGCACGGACGCGAAATCCTCGACTGTGGTCGAGACCTCGTGCCCGTCCTCGCCGCTCTCCGCGTCCTCGGCGCCGGCCTCGATCGCTGCTTCCAGCATCGCATCCGCGCTCGCCGCCGCGGGCGGGTAGCGCAGCACGCCCTTGCGCTCGAACTGGAAGGCCACCGAATTCGTCTCGCCGAGCGCCCCGCCGTTCTTGGCAAACAGCGAGCGCAGGTCGCCGCCGGTGCGGTTCCGGTTGTCCGTCAGCGCCTCCACGATCACGGCCACGCCGTGCGGCCCGTAGCCCTCGTAGCGCACCTCCTGGTAGTCCTCACCGGCGCCGCCCTGCGCCACGCGCCTGATGGCGCGATCAATGGTGTCGCGGGTCATGTTGGCGGTCAGCGCCGCCTTCACCGCCGCCCGCAGGCGCGGGTTGTGCGCGGGATCGGGCAGGCCGGTCTTGGCGGAGACGGTGATCTCGCGGATCAGCTTGCCGTAGGCGCGGGCGCGCCTGGCACCCTGGACCGCCTTGCGGTGCATGACGTTCTTGGCGTGGGAATGGCCGGCCATGGCCAGGAGGCTCCGGGTTCTGCGGGATCGGTGAGCCCGCCCCTATACAAGCGCCGACCCCGCACCGGCAAATCACTCACCGCCTCAACCCCCCGTTCACCAGGCCGGGCGCAGGATGCCGGGCATGGCAGGACCCGTCCGCTCCGCGCTACCGGCCCGAGGCTTGCCCGCCCTCGCCGGCTTCGTCGCCCTGCTGCTGGCCGGCACCGCGCTCGGCCTGGCCGGCGCCGACCGCGCGGCGGCGCTGCGTTCCGCGAGCCTGGTGCTGCTGCTCGCCGCCGCTGTCGGGCTGGCCGCGCTCGGCCTGGCCCGCTGGCAGTCCCGGCGCGAGCCGGCCGCCGATGCCGCGCTGCGCGACCCGCTGACCGACCTCTCCAGCCATGCCGGCTTCCGCGACCGGCTGGAGGACACGCTCTCCCTCTCACGCCGCCAGGGCTGGCAGGTGGCCGTGCTCGTGCTCAACCTCCGCCACTTCCGCGAGCTGAACGAGCTGCACGGCCGCGCCGCCGGCGACCTCGCGCTCCGCTTCGTCGGCGCCCGGCTGCGCTTGGCGGTCCGGCGCGAGGACGTGGTCGCGCGCCTCGCCGGCGACCGCTTCGCGGTGATCCAGACGGCGCTCGCCGACCCCGCCGACGCGCTGCGCCTGGCCGAGCGCCTGGCCGCCTCCGTCGCCGAGCCCCTGCCGCTGCGCGACGGCGTCGCGGTGATCCGCTGCGACATCGGCATCGCCATCGGCCCCGATGACGGGAAGGAAGCCGAGCCCCTGCTGACCCGCGCCGAGGACGCGCTGGCGACCGCCCGCTCCGCCCCCGAACCCACCATCCTGTGCTTCGCCCCCGACCAGGAGGCCGAGCTGCGCGAGCGCCGCCAGCTCGAACGCGACCTGCGCGAGGCGATCGCCGCCGGTGCCTTCACCCTGCATTGGCAGCCGCAGCGCCGCCTGGCCGACCGCCGTCTGGTCGGCTTCGAGGCGCTGCTGCGCTGGTCGCACCCGACGCGCGGCACCATCCCGCCCGACACCTTCATCCCGCTCGCCGAGGCCACCGGCCTCATCGTCCCGCTCGGCGCCTGGGTGCTGCGCGCCGCGACGACCGAGGCCGCGCGCTGGCCCGGCGCGCTGAAGGTCGCGGTGAACCTCTCGGCGGTGCAGATCAGGGCCGAGGGCCTGCTCGACACCGTCGCCGAGGCGCTCGCCGCCTCCCGGCTGCCGCCGCATCGGTTGGAGCTGGAGGTGACGGAGAGCGTCCTGATGCGGGACAGCCAGCAGGCTGCGCGCGTGCTGGCCGGGCTGCAGGCGCTCGGCGTGTCCGTGGCGCTGGACGATTTCGGCACCGGCTGGTCCAGCCTGGCCTACCTGCGCCGCTTCCCCTTCGACGAGCTGAAGATGGACCGCGGTTTCCTCCGCGACCTCGAGGCCGATCCCCGCGTGGAGGCCGTGGTCACCGCCGTCCTGGGGCTGGGGCAAGGCCTCGGCATCAAGGTCGTCGCGGAGGGCATCGAGACGGAACCGCAGGCGCAGAGGTTGCAGGCGCTGGGGTGCGAGCGGGGCCAGGGGTGGCTGCTGGGGCGGCCGATGCCGGCCGAGAGCGCGCGGGCGTTGATCGCGAGCGAGGTGGAGGTGGAGGAGAGGAGGGTGGCGTAGAGGCTGTAGGGGGGTTACCCCGATCTACCGCACACCGACTGCCGCGCCTCCCGTGTCAATGTGGGCGCGTGGTGAAAGACTTGCCACTTTCGTAAGCGGCCCGGTCCGACGCTGAACGGCGCCTCGGCTCTGGGCAAGGGGTGCGACCGCTCCGCCACGGCCCATGGTGCTATCGCGCCGACCATGCTCACCGGCTACACGGCGTGCCTCAGTATGGCGCGGATTCGGGTATGGGCCGAGGTGACGGCCGGTGCGATCGGAGGAGCATGGACCGGATTGATGAGCAGTTTGTCGTACGGACCGACGCTGAATTGGTGGCGCGCGGCGTGAACCTGCACGCCAGGCCGTTCCAAGTCGCCATTGCATGGATGAAAGAGCAGAACATCGCTGGCGACGTGTTGGACGAGCGGTTGTGGGGGCCGCTGATGGATGTCTATCGTCAGATTTATCCCTCGGGCGATTTCAGCATGCCCGCGCTGATTACCGCCGGCGTAGCTATCCGCGATCAAATGTACACAGTTAAAATTCCCATCGGCTTCGGCCAGTTCCGCGTAGATCCTCTCAAATATATCGAGATCTCACGAGAGGAACTCGAATCCGTCTTCAAGCACCTTCCAGAACAAGGTTGGCGTGCGTTCTACGGTGTCTGCGACGTCTGGGACTTTGGCTACGGTGTCGCGGACCTGCAGAGCGTCAGCAAGTCTAACGCGGCGCTTCTCACCAATGCCTGCTCGTCGCTTGCTGCAACACCGCGTATTCTGTCCGGTGCAATCAATATCGACGCCGCTGTGCAAACAGCTTGCCTTACTGCGGAACTGGCGATGAAGGGAGTGTTGGCTCATCTCGGCACGAGCGCTGGCGAACTGAAGCATATGTCGCATAGGCTTCCAGCGCTAGCAAATGCCGTAATTAAGCAGAAATCGGCAGCGACAGACGAGCGACTGCGCAACGCTGTTTCTAAATTCCCCAACTACGTCGGCACCCGCTATAGTTCTCACGGGCTCACCCGCGGCCAACTAATGGAACTGGCTATGCGGGCGCAGTACGTGGCGGCAGATGTAATCAGGCGAGTAACTGAGCGGAACCTGGGCGGCGACATGGAGGCAAGGGCCGACTGCCCAGATCGCGCGGACATCTAGTGAAGTTGAACTTTCCCGGTGATGCCATGAGAAGCTGGCCACAACTGGCCTGAGGTGGTGCCGCATTCTCCTAAATCTACTCAGAGGGACGGAACGCACACATGTTCAACAGTCTCCACAGCCGCTCCCCGCCCACATCAGGCCACTCACGCGTGTGCACGCGCCAGCCGAGCCAACCCCCTCACGCCCCCACCCCCGCCTGACTTAACCTCCCCCCCCTCCTCACTGCCTCCACCCGCACCGCCAGCCCCGTCCCGTCATCCGTCTCCACGAACACCCCGCACACCGTCGCCTCCCCCTCCGCCGGCGCCAGCCGCTCCCCCGGCACCTTCCGCCAGAAGCGCAGCGAAGCACCGCCCTTCTCCATCCCGATCACGCTGTCATAGTCCCCGCACATCCCCGCATCCGTCATGTACGCCGTCCCACCCGGCAGGATCTGGTGGTCCGCGCTCGGCGTGTGGGTGTGGGTGCCGACGACGAGCGAGAGCTTCCCGTCGAAGCTGTGCGCCATCGCCAGCTTCTCGGAACTCGCCTCGGCGTGCATGTCCAGCAGCATCGCGGCCACCGTGCCGCCGGCGCCTATCCGGTGCGGCGCGATCGCCGCCTGCACGCCGCGGAACGGGTCGTCGAGCGGGTCCATGAACAGGCGGCCCATCGCGTTCAGCACCAGCACGCGCCGCCCGTCGCGCGTCTCCACCACCCCCGCCCCGCGCCCGGGCGTGCCGGGCGGGTAGTTCAGCGGGCGGAACAGCCGCGGCTCGGTCTCGATGTACGGGATGATCTCCTTGCGGTCCCAGGCGTGGTTGCCGAGCGTGATCGCATCCGCCCCCGCCGCGAACAGGGCGCGGGCCATGTCCGGCGCCAGGCCGAAGCCGTGGCTGGCGTTCTCGGCGTTCACCACCACCAGGTCCAACGACAGGTCCCGTCGCAGGCCCGGCAGCGCGGCGTTCACCGCGTCCCGGCCGGAGCGGCCGACCACGTCGCCGAGGAAGAGGATGCGCAAGGCGGGGCTCAGGCCTCCGGGATGATCAGCCCCGCCTCCGTGGCGATGGCCGTGAGGCGCGCGTCGTCAGGCCCCGCGGGCACTTCGTCAAGCTCCTGCGCGGCATAGGCGCAGCCGATCGCGACCGAACCCGGCAATGCCGCGAGCGTCCGGTCGTAGTAGCCGCCGCCATAGCCCAGCCGCCGCCCCGCCCGGTCGAAGGCGAGCAGCGGCACCAGCAGCCAGTCCGGGACCAGCGGGTCGGCATCGGGCGAGGGCTGCCGCGTGCCGAGCGGCCCGCGCGCCAGCTCGTCGCCCGGCCGCCAGCGCCGGAACGCCAGCGGCAGCCCGCGCTTCGGGGTGACCGGCAGCCCGATCGGGTGGCCGCGCTCATGCAAGGCGAGAAGCAGGGGCCGGATGTCCATCTCGCGCCCCATCGGCCAGAACCCGGCGACGGCGGCGCCCTGCGGCGGCGGCATGGCGCCCAGCACGACATCGGCCAGCGCGACACCGAGCGCGGGGTCCAGCGCTTCCCGCCGCACCAGCGCGACCTTCCGCGCCTCGGCCTTCAGGTCGGCGAGAAGGACGGGACAGAATTCCAAGGTGGCACCGGCCCCCCTTCCGACTCTCCCCTGCATGCGGGAGAGGGAGATGTCAGGCTGCGAAGCCGCCTCGGCCGTGGGCGGGACAACCCTCCTGAGACCTGCTGTTGCAGGTGGGCGCCGGGTGACCGGACCACGATCCGGCCAGAGCCAGCTCCCGGAGGATGCTCATTGGCCCCGGGGGTTGAGATGCCTCACGCACCAGGCAGCCTCGCCCGTCCCAGTTAGGTCCGGTCGAGGGTCTGGGCAATGCCCTCGATGCGATCGGCGATGCGCGCCAGGCGCTCCGCCAGCTTCGGGTCGTCGGCGCCGGCCGCCGGCATCGCGCCGCCACGCGCCTGCGCCACCGCCACCTTCAGGTCGTGCACCTCGTCGGCCAGCAGCAGGGAGGCGAGCAGCAGCAGCCGCCCCTCCCCGAACTGCCCGCCCATCGCCTTGATGGAGCTGACGCGCTTGTCCACCTCGGCGGCGAGCGCGACCAGATGCGCCTCCTGCCCGTCCTCGCAGGAGACGGGGTGGCTGTAGCCGCCGACGCGGACCGTGACCTGACCCATGCGCTAGTCGTCCTCGCCCAGCGCGGTGCGGAGCCGCGCGATCGTCTCGTCCAGCCGGTCCGCGATCGCCTGCACCTGCGCGCGCGGCACGCCCTCGCCCGCCGGGGCGCGAGGCCGGGCGGCGACGGCCGCCAGCCGTTCCACCGCCGCTTCCAGCCGGGCCAGCACCTGGCCGGTTTCCGTCGGTCCCCCGGTTCCGCGCGTGCCCGACACCTTTGGTCCCCAGCCCCGAAGGCACATGAACGGAGGGTGGCCGCGGCTTGCCGCCGGGCGCCGCACCCTTCATCACGCTGTTGCATGGTGGGCCGGGCGGGTCAACGGGCGGTGGTGGTCCGCGCGGCAGCGGAAGCCGAGGCCGCGCTGCGCCTCGCCGCCGGGCGAGGGCTGACCCTGCTTTCCGCACCCGGCGCGGCGGGGTTCCTGGGTGCATCCGGCTGGCGCGCGCTCGTCGCCCGCGCTGCGTCCGCCGTCCCCGGCGCGCCCTTCGACGACATCCTGTGCTGCGGCGCCGCCCCCGGCTACGTGCTCGGCGCGCTGCGCGCGGGCTGCCGCATCCTCGTGCTCGACAGCGCGCATCCGGCCTTCGCGGCGGTGGAAGCGGCGTGCGCGGAATTCGGCGCCACCCTCCTCGCCGAACGCCCCCCGGCGCTCGACCTGCACGGCGTGAACCTCCGCAAGCCGAAGGGCGAGGCCCTGCTCGCGCGATGGTTGGACGAGGCCCCCATGACATGACGCGCTGCAACGGCTAGATCGCGGCACATCCGCCCGCCGGCACCGAACGAGAGGACACCGCCATGCGCCTGACGCCGAAGGTCCAGGAAATCCTGGGCTGGTACGAGAGCGACAACCCCGGGACGAAGGCGAACCTCGCCCGCATCCTCATGGCGGGCAAGCTCAGCGGCACCGGCCGCATGGTGATCCTGCCCGTGGACCAGGGCTTCGAGCACGGCCCCGCCCGCAGCTTCGCCCCCAACCCCGCCGGCTACGACCCGCGCTACATGTTCGAGCTGGCGCTGGAAGCCGGGCTCAACGCCTATGCCGCCCCGCTCGGCATGATCGAGGCCGCGGCCGCTCACTACGCCGGCACCATCCCGACCATCCTCAAGGTCAACAGCTCCAACAGCCTCTCCACCACCAAGGACCAGGCGGTGACGGCGACCGTGCAGGATGCGCTGCGCCTCGGGTGTTCCGCGATCGGCTTCACGATCTATCCGGGCTCCGAGGTCCAGTTCGAGATGATGGAGGAGCTGCGCGAGCTCGCGGCGGAGGCGAAGGCGTGTGGCCTGGCCGTGGTGGTCTGGAGCTACCCGCGCGGCCCGATGCTCGACAAGACCGGCGAGACCGCGCTCGACATCTGCGCCTATGCCGCGCACATGGCCGCGCTGATGGGCGCGCACATCATAAAGGTGAAGCCGCCGACCGCGGCCGTGTCGCTCGATGCAGCGAAGAAGACCTACGAGAAGAACGGCGTCGAGGACAGCGCCCCCGCGCGCTTCCGCCACATCGTCCAGGCCTGCTTCGGCGGCCGTCGCCTGGTGGTGTTCTCCGGTGGCGAGGCGAAGGGCAACGACGACATCCTGGCCGAGGTCCGCGCCATCCACGAAGGCGGCGGCAACGGCAGCATCATGGGCCGCAACGCCTTCCAGCGCCCGAAGGCCGACGCGATCGCCCTGCTCTCCGCCATCATCAACATCTACCGCCACTGACACCCCCTTCTCCCTCCCCCGCGCTTGCGGGGGAGGGTCGGGGTGGGGGGAACACGCTCCCCATTCGATGCGCCGGCGCGCTATACCGCTCCCATGAGCCGTTACGCGCGCACCATGTGGCGCCAAGCCGTGCACGATCTCGACGCTGCCCGCCGCATGCAGGCGGCCGGGGATTTCGACTGGGCGATCTTGGCCTCGCAGCAGGCCGCCGAGAAGGCATTGAGGGCCGTGCTCCTGCACGCCGGCCTGCGCGCCGATCCCACGCACAACATCAAGGGGCTGTTCGGCGCCCTCATCGGCGCCGGCATCGCCCCGCGCGACGCAGGCGCGGCGCTGGAGGAACCGATGGCGCGCCTGACGGCGGCCTTCGGCTTCGCGCGCTACCCGAGCGCCGATATCGCCGAGGCACCGGCCGACCTGATCGTCCGCGGCCAGGGCGCGCAGGCCATCACCGATGCCGAGGCGATCATCGCCGTGGCACGCGGCCTTGCCTCCGAACTCGACTCATGAGTCCCGCTGCCCGCCACCGCGCCGCCCTGCGCGAGACCACCATCGCCACCCTCCGCGACAGCCTCGCCGCGCAACGACCCGCCGGTGCCGAGCGCGTGATCCTGTTCGGCTCCCTCGCGCGCGGCGACTTCGACGGCGCGTCCGACGCCGATGTGCTGGTGATCGGCCGGGCCTGGCCGAACGCGCCCTTCGAGACCGCGACCGATCGCCCCGTCGAGATCCTGCTCTGGACGCCGGAGCAATGGGCCAAGGCGCTCGCCGACCGGAACCCCTTCGCGGAGGAGATTGCCCGCGACGGGATCGAGCTCTGGCGCGCCGCGGCCTGACGCTTCGGCCGGGCGCGAAGCATCACAAGCGCCGCCGGCGCTAGCCTCGGCGCATGGACCACGCCCTCCCCATCATACTCGTCTTCCTCCTCGCCGGCACGGTGAAGGGCGTCATCGGGCTCGGCCTGCCGACGGTCTCGGTCGGCCTGCTCGCGCTGATCCTGCCGCCGGCCGAGGCGGCCGCGCTGCTCCTCCTGCCCTCGCTGCTCACCAACATCGCCCAGGCCTCCGGCCCGCACCTTCACGCCTTGCTGCGGCGGCTCTGGCCGATGCTCGCGGCGATCGTGCCGGGAACGCTGCTCGGCGGATTCGTGATCGGCGGGAACGCGGCGCTCACGGCTCTCGGCCTCGCGCTGCTGGCCTATGCCGCCTGGGGCCTCGCCGCGCCTCCGCTGCGGCTGACGCGCGCGACGGAGCGCCTCGGCGCCGTGCCGATCGGGATCGCCGGCGGCCTCGTCACCGGCGCGACAGGCATCTTCGTCATCCCCGTCGTGCCCTGGCTCGCCGCGCTCGGCCTCGCGCGCGATACGCTGGTACAGGCGCTCGGCCTCGGCTTCCTCGTGGCCACGCTCGCGCTCGGCGCCTCGCTGGTCGCGCAGGGCGCGGCGACGCCGGCGCTCGCGGCCGGCTCGGCAATCGCGGTCGCCCCTGCCCTCGCCGGCCAGTGGCTCGGCGCGCGGCTGCGCATGCGACTCTCAGCCGAGGTCTTCCGTCGCGCCTTCTTCCTCGGCCTGCTCGTGCTCGGCGTAACGCTCGCCTGGCGCGGGCTCGGCTGATCGCTTCACCCCCGTCCTGTTCAAATCGTGACGCGTCGTTCCGCGCAGACCAGAAAGCCTGAAGCTTCTCCGGCGTTTGCGCTCCACCCGCCGCCTTCATGGAGCCCCCGCCGCATGCCCGATGGCATGATGTTCAACCGCGCCGGCAACTTCGCCCCCATCCACGACGAGCACGACCTCCACGACCTGCCGGTCGCCGGCGCGCTGCCGAGGGCATTGAACGGAACGCTCTACCGCAACGGCCCGAACCCGCAATTCGCGGGTGGATCGCACTGGTTCCTGGGCGACGGCATGGTGCATGCCTTCACGCTCGACGAAGGGCGCGCGCGCTACCGCAACCGCTGGATCCGCACGCATAAATGGTGCGCCGAGAACGCCGCCGGCCGCGCGCTGCTGCCCGACTATCCGCGGCCGACGCTGCCCGGCCTCGCGATCCGCAACACCGGCGTCGCGAACACCAACGTCATCTGGCACGCCGGCCGGCTCCTCGCGCTGGAGGAAGGCCACCTGCCCTTCGCGCTCGATCCGGCCTCGCTGGCGACGCTCGGCGTCGAGCGCTTCCGCGGCGTCCTGCGCGGCCCCTTCACCGCGCATCCGAAGCACGATCCCGCGACCGGCGACCTGCTGTTCTTCGGCTGCGGCGCCGACGGCCCGCTGACGCCCGCCATGACCTGGGGCACCATCCAGCCGGATGGCCGCGTCGGCCGGCTCGAACGCTTCGTCGCGCCGTACTGCGCGATGGTGCACGACTTCGCGGTCACCGCGCGTCACGTCGTCTTCCCGGTCATGCCGCTCACCGGCAGCCGCTGGCGCGCCGTCACGCGCGGCCTCCCCTTCGCGTGGGAGCCGGAGGTCGGCGGCCATGTCGGGCTGATGGTGCGGGACCGCGGCATCGCCTCGCTGCGGTGGTTCCGCACGGAGAGCTGCTACGTCTTCCACGTCCTCAACGCCTTCGACGCGGAGGATGGCCGCGTGGTGGTGGACGTGATGCAGTACGACGCGCCGCCGCTGTTCCGCTGCGCCGATGGCAGCCATCCGGATCCCGAGGCCACGCGCGCGCGGCTGGTGCGCTGGACGCTGGATCCCCGCGCCGCGACCGACTGGTTCACGGCCGAGGTGCTGGACGACGTGCATGGCGAGTTCCCGCGCATGGACGAGCGCCGCACCGGCGTCGCGCACCGGCACGGCGCCTACGTGGTGGATCGCAACGACGGCCCGATGTTCGACACCCTCGTCTGGCGCGACCTGATCGCCGGAAGCGCCGGGACCTGGACGCTGCCGGTGGGCGACGCGCTCTCCGAGGCCGTGTTCGTGCCGCGCGCGCCCGACGCACCGGAGGGCGATGGCTGGCTCCTCTCCGTCGCTTGGCGCGGCGCGGAACGGCGGAGCGACCTGCTGGTGTTCGACACCGCCGACGTGGCGCACGGCCCGGTTGCCGCGGTGCGCCTGCCCCACCGCGTGCCGTTCGGATTCCATGGGAACTGGGTGGCGGCGGGCTGATGCATCCGGGGGCGCGTGCGGCGCGTAGCGCGGTGATGCTGCCCAACCTCATCCGCCTCGGCGCGCTCGTCCCCATCCTCGCCGGCGCCGCCGGCGCGATCACCGGCGCGGGGTTCCTCGGCGAAGCGGCGGGACCGGCGACCGGCAGCCATCTCCGCTATCTCTCCGGCCTGCTGCTCGGCCTCGGCCTGCTCGCGATCTGGTGCGCGGCCGACCTGCGGCACCGCGGCACGGTTTTCGGCGCGCTGTGCCTGGTCGTCGTGCTCGGCGGCCTCGCCCGGGCGGGCGGGCTGGTCGCGGAAGGCGTGCCGCCGCTGCCGCACCTGCTGGCGCTCGCCATGGAGTTGGGCGTCACGCCCGCCCTCGGGCTGTGGTGGTGGGCGCGCCGAGACGGTTGATATCGCGGCGCGGTTTCGTCAATCTGCGGTTGGCCCCCTCTCTGGTCCCCCGTGGAGCACCCGACGATGCTGGCGTCCGACGCGCTTGGCCTCCTGAAGTCCGACCCGCTCGCGCTGCTGGTCGCGGCGCATGTCAGCATCGCCGGCGGCGGATCGAGCAGCGAATCGGGGAACGCCGTCTTCGGGCTCGGCCTGCCGGCCTCGATGCAAGGCATTTACAAGGATAGCTGTGGCAGGACGCTGCCCACCGTGCAGATCATCCACATCGGCAAGACGATGCAGCCGACGAAGTTCAAGCAGGGCACCGAAGAGTACCTCACCTTCTCGGCCTACTACGTCGCGATGAAGAGGATGTCCTCGGCGCCCGGCGGCGCGCCGACCGGCACCTTCCTCACCCTCTCGCCCTATGAGGGCGGGACGGATCTCTGCATCACCAGCCTGCTCACCGGCTGCACCTTCGGCATCGGCAGCTCCACCGACGACGGCACCTGCCTCGTCTCGCACATCCAGCCGCAGGCGGGCGCGGTCGCCGACCGGGCGGCGATGGCGGGGCAGACGCAGCAGCTGTTCGGCCAGGCGCCCGACGTGCTGGTGGAGAAAGGCGTCACCTACACCGACCGCGCGACGGTCATCGGCCACCGCCTGCAGCGCAAGTGGAGCTTCTTCATGCAGGCCGCCAACGGCGGCACCCGCGTGGTGGACCCGCCCGTCGTGCTCTGATGTCAGCGGCCACTGTAGGTGGCCGAGGCCGCGAATGCGGCCCGCCGGTAGTCCGGCGAGCCAAGCCGCCGGAGGCGGCGCCCAGCGCTTGAGGGCCAAAAAGAAGTCATGCCAACGAGTCGCCGCAGGCGGCCGTTGGGATGAGATGGCAGGGGCGCGCGCGATCCGGTAAGGCGCGCGCCATGCCGGATTGCCGCCTCTACCTGATCACGCCGCCCGCCTTCGACCCCGCCGCCTTCGCGCGCGACCTGGCCGCGGCGCTGGATGCGGGCGACGTCGCGGCGCTGCAGCTCCGCCTCAAGGGCGCGGCGGACGACGCGGTGCTGCGCGCGGCCGACGCGATCCTGCGTGTCGCGCAGCCGCGCGGCGTCGCGGTCCTCATGAACGACCGGATGGACCTCGCGCGGCGCGCGGGGTGCGACGGCGTGCACCTCGGGCAGGGCGACGGCGACCCCGTCGCGGCGCGCCGGCTGCTCGGGGCGGAGGCGACGGTCGGCGTGACGTGCCACGCCTCGCGCGACCTGGCGATGCGGGCGGGCGAGGCAGGGGCGGATTACGTGGCGTTCGGCGCCTTCTTCTCGACCTCCACCAAGGAGGTTCAGCACGTCGCGGAGGTGGAGCTGCTGGAGTGGTGGTCCGAGATGTTCGAGCTTCCCTGCGTCGCGATCGGCGGCATCACGGCCGCCAACTGCGCGCCGCTGGTGCGGGCCGGCTCGGATTTCCTCGCCGTGGTCGGTGCGGTGTGGTCGCACCCGGAGGGTGCGGCCGCCGGCGTGCGCGCCATGAACGCGGCGATCACGGCGGCCTGAGCCGAGAAGCGCCCGGCCGCCGCGGCGAAGTGCCGTCCGTCGCGCCGCTTCATGGGGAACGGAAGCGCTGCCCATCGGCGCGGAGGAAGACGCGGAGCGGCGTCGTGCCGCTGCCGGAGCCGTCCTTCGCGCGCCAGCGCCCGTTCTCGCAGAGCGTGCCGCCGGGGACCGGGACGGCGTCGAACTCGACCTCGTTGCGGAAGACCTCGCCGGCCGGGGAGACCGCGGCGAAATCGGTGGTGCATCGGGTGCCGGCGATCACGGGGTCGTAGTCCTCGATCATCCAGCCGCCGCCGCCCGTGCTCTCGAAGCGCGGGACGAGGGGCGGCCAGGCGCCGAAGTCGGGGGCCTGGGCGTAGGCGGGGGCGGCGAGCAACAGCAGGGCGAGGGCGGCGCGCATCGGGACACTCCGGGTTGCTGCGGGCGTTACGATGCGGTCGCGGGGGTGGATGCGCGCCGTTGCGAAAAACCGCAGGATGCGGCGCATGGACGAGATCACCTTCCACACGCGGCTGCATCGCGCCGGCACGATCCTGGATGTCGGCGCGCATGACGGGCTGCTGGCGATCCCGCTCTCCCGCCTGCCCGGCGCGCGGCTGCTGGCCTTCGAGCCGCTGCCCGCGGCCTTCGCGCGGCTGCGGGCGGCGGTGGTCGCGGAATACGGCGGCATGCCGGATCACGTGGAGCTGCGGCCGCAGGCACTGGGGATGGCGGTAGGCATGCTGACGCTCTCGGTCCCCGTGCTCGGCGGCATCGTGCAGGAACAGTGGGCGAGCACGGCGAAGAGCTATGCGGGCTTCGATTCGGTGGAGGTGGAGCGGCACGAGGTGGAGGTGATCGCGGCGGATTCCCTGGCGCTGGCGGACCTCGAACACGTCAAGCTCGACGCCGAAGGCTTCGAGGAGGAGGTGCTGCGGGGCATGCGCGCCACGCTCGCGCGCTGCCGCCCTGTGCTGAGCCTGGAGGTTGAGGAGCGACACCGCGCGGGCGCCACCCGCGACGTGCCGGCGCTGCTGGCCTCGCTCGGCTATGCGACCGGGTTCTGGCTGGACGGCGCGATGCGGGAGGTGGCCGGATTCGACGCGGCGACGATGCAGGTGGCGAGCCCCGATCCGGCGGTGTTCGGCGCCTCCGACCCCTACGTCTTCACCTTTTACGCCTGGCCCGTGGAGCGCGAGGCGGAGGTGCTGGGGCGGCTGGGCTGAGGCAACCCGTTGAGGGCGCTGCCGTTCGCAAGGCGCATCCCTGGAGACGTCGCCATGGCCGTGCCCGCCCCCGTGCTCTCCCGCCAGTTGCGCGAAGGCTCCGACCCCGACCTGAACCGGCGGCGCTGGGTGCTCGGGCTGTCGCTGGTGGGGACCGTCGCGGCGCAGGCCGTCACGCTCTACCAGATGGGCGTGGTGAAGCGGCTGCCGGACCTGCCGGTGCGGCCTTTCGACGCGACGAAGGTGGATGCGGCACCCTACGCCTATTCGCGGATGCAGACGCCGGACGGCGCGCTGATGCTGGTGAGCTACGCGGTGACGGCGGCGCTGGCCGCGGCGGGCGGGCGGGACCGGGCGGAGACGGCGCCGGCGGTGCCGATCGCGCTCGCCGCCAAGGTGGCCTTCGACTGCGTCAGCGCGGTGCGGCTGGCGGGCGAGGAGTGGCGGGATACCAAGGCGCTGTGCGGCTATTGCCAGGCGGCGACGGTCGCCTCGCTGGCCTCGCTCGCGCTCGTGCTGCCGGAGGCGGCGCGGGCCGTCAGGCATCTGGCACGCTAGGCAGCCAGAGGACCTGCCCGATCCGCTGCGCGCCGGAGGCGAGCATCGCCAGGCGGTCGAAGCCGAGGGCGATGCCGGAGCCGGCGGGCATGCCGTGGTCGAGGGCGGCGAGGAAGTCATCGTCCACCTCCCAGGCGGCCTCGCCGGCTTCGCGGCGGCGGGCCTCCACGTCGCGGGTGAAGCGGGCGCGCTGCTCGGCGGGGTCGGTGAGCTCATCGAAGGCATTGGCGAGTTCGAGGCCGGCGGCGAAGAGCTCGAAGCGCAGCGCGGCGCGGGGGTCGGCGGGGTCGCGACGGGCGAGAGCGGCCTGGGGGGCGGGCCAGTGGGTGAGGAAGGTCGGGCGGTCCCGGCCGATGGCGGGTTCGATGTGGGTGAGGAGGAGGTCGAAGAACATCTCCTCCCAGGTGTCGGATCCGGACAAATGCGTTCCGGCGGCGCGGGCGGCGGCGGCAAGGAATTCTGAATCTCCCTCGGCCGTGGAAGGATCCACCGTGGCGAGGAGGTCGAGGCCGCGGCAGTGGCGGCGGAAGGCCTCGGCGACGGTCAGGCGCTCGAAGGGTGTGGCCACCGTGGTCGTGACTCCGGCATGGGCGACGGTGGGGGGGAGGACGCTGCGGAGATAGGCCTCCGCCTCGTCCATCAGGCCGTCGAGGGTCAGGCCGGGGCGGTACCATTCGAGCATGGTGAATTCGGGGGCGTGGCGGGGGCTGAGCTCGCCGTTGCGCCAGACGCGGGCGAGTTCGAAGACCGGGCCGGCGCCGGCGACGAGCAGGCGCTTCAGGGCGAGTTCGGGGGAGGTGCGGAGCCAGAGCGTCGCCGCGCGGCCGGCGCCGAGATGGGGGCGGTATTCCGTGCGGAAGGCGCGGAGGTGGACCTCCATGCCCGGGACGGGGACGAGGGCGGGGGTCTCGACCTCGGCGTAGCCGCGCGCGGTGAGGAAGGCGCGGGTCTCGGCGGCGAGGCGGGCGCGCCGGCGGAGGAAGGGCAGGCGCGCGGTGAGGGAGTCGGGGTGCCAGGGCTGCGTGGGCATGGACGGGCGGGGGTTTCCGGGGGTAGGGCGCGACCATGCCTGAGGATGTCGGTGGCCGCACCTTGCGGGACGCGCGGGAGCTGGTGGCGGCGGGGCTGCTCGACCCGGCGCTGGAGGCGGCCGTGGCACGGGTGGCGGAGCGGTATGCGATCGCGGTGACGCCGGCGGTGGCGGGGCTGATCGAGGCGGCGGACGACCCGGTCGCACTGCAATACATCCCCGATCCGGCGGAGCTGGTGACCGCGTCCGACGAGCTGGACGACCCGACGGCGGATGCGCCCTTCACGCCGGTGAAGGGGGTGGTGCATCGCTATCCCGACCGGGCGCTGCTGAAGCCTCTGCTCGCCTGCCCGGTCTATTGCCGCTTCTGCTTCCGGCGGGAGGTGGTGGGGCCGGATGGCGGGGTGCTGACCGAGGCGGAGCTGGCCGCCGCGCTCGACTGGCTGGCGGCGACGCCGGCGATCCGCGAGGTGATCCTGACGGGGGGCGATCCGCTGATGCTGTCGCCGCGGCGGCTGGCGTCGCTGATCGGGCGGCTCTCGGCAATCCCGCATGTGCAGGTGATCCGGGTGCATACGCGCGTGCCGGTGGCCGATCCGGGGCGGGTGACGGAGGCGCTGGTGGCGGCGCTGGAGACGGAACGGGCGCTGTTCATCTGCGTGCATGCGAACCACGCGCGGGAGTTTTCCGACGCGGCGCGGGGCGCGCTGCGGAGGCTGTCCCGGGCCGGGGTGGCGCTGTTGGGGCAGAGCGTGCTGCTGCGCGGGGTGAACGACAGCGCCGAGGCGCTGGAGGGGCTGTTCCGGACGATGATCGGGTGCCGGGTGAAGCCGTATTACCTGCACGCGCTGGATTTCTCGCCGGGGACGGCGCGGTTCCGGGTGGACGAAGCCGAGGGCTTGCGGCTGGTGCGGGCGCTGCGCGGGCGGGTGAGCGGGCTGGCGCAGCCGGTGTTCGTGAAGGAGACGGCGGGGGGTGGGGGGAAGGTGCCGGTCGGCGGGTAGAGGTGCAACCGGAGCGGGTGACGGGTTGGGGTTTCGGACAAATAGGCTGGCTGGGGCGGGTGCGGGATGGTTGGGGGTGAGGGGGGTGGAGCGCGGCACAAAGGGAACATAGCAAGAACGAGAGGGGGCGTGTGGTCTCGAACGGTGTGACTCCGATTTCTGTCGTTCCCGCGGGCGCGGAACCCCAACGCGCCTCAGGTCGGAGCGGCGGGTAAGTGGGCCCCCGCTTTCGCGGGGGCGACAGTTCCGGTGGTCGGGGGGCGGGTCTCGCCATGGCGGCGGATCGGGGTATGGTCGGGGGAACCGCGGCGCGAGACCAGCCCCGTCCGGGGCGGGCGCAGCCGGGAAGTGGAGACGCCCCTGATGCCCGAACGCCGCCGGATCCTCGGTGCCACCCTCGCCGCCGCCTTCGCCCCCGCCGTCGCCCCCGCCATCGCCTGGGCGCAGGCCTGGCGGCCGAGCCGGCCGGTGCGGATGATCGTGCCCTTCGCGCCGGGCGGGTCCAACGACATCGTCGCGCGCATCCTGGCGGAAAGCGCGGGGGCTGCGCTCGGCCAGGCGGTGGTGATCGAGAACCGGGCGGGGGCGGGCGGGGTGATCGGCGCCGAGGCGGCCGCGCGCGCCGCGCCGGACGGGCACACGGTGCTGATCAACTCCTCCCACGCGACCATCCCGGCGATCGTCGCGCGGGTGCCGTACGACACGGTGGGGGATTTCACGGGCGTGGCGGTGGCGGGCGCCTCGCCCTACGTGCTGGTGGTGAACCCGCGCCTGGCGGCGGCGGATGCGCGGGCGCTGGTGGCGCTGCTGCAGGCCAATCCCGGGCGCTTCAACATGGCGACGGCCGGCATCGGCAGCGGCGTGCACGTGGCCGTCGAGCTGTTCCGCAGCGCCACGCGGGCCGAGGTGGAGCTGGTGCACTACCGCGGCGGCGGCCCGAGCGTAGTGGCGCTGGTGGCCGGCGAGGCGCAGCTGGGCGCGCCGACGATGGCGTCCTCCATCGGGCAGGTGCGCGGCGGGGGGCTGCGGGCGCTGGCGGTGCTGGCGGAGCGCCGGAGCGAGGCGCTGCCCGACGTGCCGAGCGCGCCGGAGGCGGGGCTGCCCGGCGTGATCGCGGAGGAGTTCTTCCCGATCCTGGCCCCGGCCGCGACGCCGCCGGCCGCGGTGGCGGCGCTGGGCGAGGCGTTCCGTGGCGCGATGCGGGCGAACGCGGCGCGGCTCAACGAGTTGGCCGGCGTTTCGCCGCGGGCGGGGTTCGAGACGCCGGAGGCGGTGATGCGGCTGGTGCGGTCGGAGGTGGAGAACAACACGCGGGTGCTGCGGGCGGCGGGGGTGCAGGCGGAGTAGGGTTGTTTACCCCATTGGCGCAGAAGTGGTGGGAACGGTGAAGCGGCCTTCGCACATAATCCGGATTTTGCGTTGCCTACCTTGGTAGTTGAGGCGACCCATTCACCTGTGGACTTAATGCGGCGGTGAGCGCGTCGTCGACGTGCTCGACAACTGTATAATCGTGCTGCTTAGGTGGCTCGATAACGCACATTGCGGAGCGGGCTTGCGGCGTCCTACAGCCGAATACCACCAATCGTCAGGAAAGCGGTCGGGAGAAGAAAGCGGCTGGATGACAGCCGACCGGGCAAGTCGGACCACGTAGGCTCAGTAAACGACCAATTTTCTAGCTTGTTCAGTTTTTTGTTGCGATTATTTACATATCGTGCCACAGCCTGCTTAATCAGATCGGCGGAGGAGATCGCGTGCTTTCCGCGCTCGATCATGCAGGCAGGGAGACAACTCGATGGAGGTTATTTCAGCAGCGATTATTGGAGCACTAGCAGCGGCTGCAATAATCGCTGTGCAAAAATTTCTAGACTGGCCAACAGATACTTTTTTGTCTTTCTTAAAGAGAAAATTTACAAGTCGAGTGAAAGTAAAGAGAGTAATTAGCAAATCGGATCCAATTGTCCCTGAACTGGCCGAGTTGTATGGAAGATTGTTTGACGATGATGAAACCAACTATAGTATAGATGATATTATGGAAATTGCTGACTCAGTCTACCCCGAAAGTAGACACACCAAAGTGGAAAATTTCACGATAGTTGCTACTCACAATTCAAATCCAATTGGACTTTGCTTTATACATTACTATGAGGAACGAAAAAAAGCAATAATTAGTTATATCGGTGTTGACAAAAACCTTGATCCTCGACGAAGTGGAGAGACGCTGAAGATCATGGTAGACTACGTCCTTAAAGTTTGTGCTAAAACTGAATGGGACTATTTATTCTTCGACTTGCAGCAATTTCGCGATGATGTCGCGCCTGATGAAAGGAGACGGCGTCGAGCGCGGCGAACACTATTTTTCAACTTAATCCGAAGGTACAACTTCTATCCAAAAGAGTTTTTATTTAATTACATACTCCCGAATCTAGATCTTTATAAAGAAGGCTCTGGTTACCCCTTTAAGCTTTGCTGCGTTGATCGATTTGACAATTTGACAACTTCAATTTCAAAATTTGAACTCCTAGATTTCTTAGAATTTATCTATCTTGACTGTTATGGTGATATGTATCCCACAGCTGATCTGCGATGGAAAGATCATCACGCACACCTTTCAAGTTTGGTTGAGCATTATAGAGCCAACCTTCCTGACCGCATTCAGGTGTCGAGCAGTAGCTAAGTTTCTCGATGCTGTTTTGAGCGATGTTGTTTCCGCGATTTAGTCGTTGCTATGAACCTGCTATCCTGTACAGTCGCGCTTGCTATCCCCTTCTTCGTGTTGTATCGGCCACGCTCATCGTTTTACCCTAACCGGTATGGTAGGACACCCGCCCCAATGGCGAAGATGCAGGCCAATCAGATGCGTGCCGGCATGGTCATCGAGTTCGAAGGCCAGCGCTACACCATCCTCAAGCAGAACATCATGATCCCCGGCAAGGGCGCGGCCGTCATCCAGGTGGAGATGCGCAACATCAAGTCCGGCGCCAAGAAGGACCAGCGCTGGCGGACCGCCGACACGGTCGAACGGCTGACGACCGAGGACAAGGAATTCACCTTCTCCTACGCGGATGGGGACAGCCTCGTGCTGATGGACCCGGAGAGCTACGAGCAGACGCACCTGCCGAAGGAGATCCTCGGCGACCGGCTGCCCTTCCTGCAGGAGAACATGACCGTCAACGTCCGCCTGATCGAGGGCGAGCCGGTCTCGATGGACATCCCGGAGACGGTGGTGCTGGAGGTGGTGGAGGCCGATCCGGTGGTGAAGGGGCAGACGGCCGCGAGCTCCTACAAGCCGGCGATGCTCTCGAACGGGGTGAAGACGATGGTGCCACCCTTCATCACGACGGGGGAGCGGATCGTGGTGAAGACGGAGGATGCCAGCTACTACGAGCGGGCGAAGGGGTGAGCCGGGCGGTCGCCGGCCGCGCAGCCGGCCACGCGCATTCGAGGCGCTGACCCCGATTGCGTGCGGCCCGCGGCGACCGGCCTCCCTGATGTCGCGTTCGCGGCAAGCGGCGGTCGGATCGTCGGGGTTGATCTGCGTGGCGCTGTGCCGCGCTCTGCGCGACACAATATTGACGTAGCGCAACCATTGCGTTAAGAGAGCGGCCAGTGTGCGCCTCATGGCGCGAAGTGCTGGGAACCGTCTGATGACTTGGCTCGCCGCCTTGCGCGCGCATCCGGCCGACCGGCCACTGAATGCGGCACCGATCAATCCGGACTGGATCATCGCCGGGCAGCCCTCCGCCCGTTGCGCCGGACATGGCCAGGACGGGCGCTACAGCACCGCGGTGTGGGACTGCACGGCGGGCACCTTCCGCTGGCATTACGGGCATGAAGAGACGATCTGCATCCTCGAGGGCGAGGCGCTCGTCACCGGGCCGGACGGGGTGGACCGGCGGCTGGGCGCCGGTGATGTCGCGATCTTCGCGGCCGGTGCGTGGTTCCGGTGGCACGTGCCGGATTACGTGCGGAAATTCGCGATCTTCGACCGCCACGTGCCGCTGCGGTCGCTGGTCGGGGAAGTGGCTGTGCGGGTCGGGCGCAAGGTGATGCGTCGCGCGGCATAGAGGCGCTCCCGGCACGCCGGCCATGGGTGGCGTTCGGGGACGGAGGCGGTATAGGGACCGCGTCGCTCCCCTCGCGGGGCGCTGGCCCCCACCCTGACCCTCCCCCGCAAGCGGGAGAGGGAACGTCGCGTGCGGGAGAGGCCTTACCCCTCCTGTCACGCAGATTCTTCGGAACCGCATCGCCATGGCCGTATCGCCGCGCCTCTCGCCGTCCATGAACGTGCTGCACGGGGTCGTGCAGAAGGTCGGGCGGAGGCTGCTGCGCGACTTCGGGGAGGTCGAGAACCTCCAGGTGTCGGCGAAGGGACCGGGGGATTTCGTCAGCCAGGCGGATCTGCGCGCGGAGCAGACCTTGCGGGAGGAGTTGGGGAAGGCGCGGCCGGGCTGGGCGATGCTCGGCGAGGAAGGCGGGGCCGCGGGCGGCGATGCGTGGGAGTGGCGGTGGGTGGTGGACCCGCTGGATGGCACGACGAACTTCCTGCATGGAATCCCGCATTGGGCGATCTCGGTGGGCGTGGAGCGGCGCGTGGCGCCGGACCGGACGGAGCTGGTGGCGGGGTGCGTGTACAACCCGGCGGCCAACGAGCTGTTCTGGGCGGAGAAGGGCGTCGGCGCCTTCCTGAATGACCGGCGGCTGCGGGTGTCCGGGCGGCGGGAGATGGTCTCGGCGCTGTTCGCCACGGGCATCCCGTTCGCGAAGGTGGCGCGGAAGGGCGAGTTCTCGGCGACGCTGGCGCGGCTGATGCCGCAGGTGGCGGGCGTGCGACGGTTCGGGTCGGCGGCGCTCGACCTGGCCTGGGTCGCGGCAGGGCGGTACGACGGCTACTGGGAGCTGGGGCTGAACCGCTGGGATTGCGCGGCGGGGATCGTGCTGGTGCGGGAAGCGGGGGGGATCGTGACGGATCCCGCCGGCGGCGACGGGTACTATGAGACGGGCGACATCGTGTGCGGGAACCCGGTGTTGCAGGCGAAGCTGCGGGACGTGGTGGCGGAGGGAGTTGCCGTGGTCGCGGCGGCGCGGGGAGCGGGGCGCGATTAGGAAGCGCGGGAGCGGGTTTTCCCCCAACCCCCGCAAGCGCGGCGGATGAAGAAGGGGGCGCATGGCGCGGGTGGGCGGTGGCTTGTAGGGTGGCGGGATGATTCGGCGTCGGAGTCTTGCCGTGCTGCCGTTGCTCGCCGTCGCGGGCCACGCGGATGCGCAGCCGCAGCGGACGGCGCCGGCGGCGCCGATCGCGTTGCCGGCGGGGATGGCGCCGTTGGCCAGGGGCGCCTATCGCGTGAGTTTCCGCTTGGGTGACGCGGAACTCTCCGCGCCGGCGGAGGAAACACTGCGGGAGATCGGGCGGCGGCTCTCGGCCACCGAGCCGGGGCGCGGGAGGATCACCGTGGAAGGCCAGGCGAGCGGGCCGGCGAACGATGCCTCGGCCGCGCGGCGGCTGGCGCTGGCGCGGGCGCAGGCGGTGCGGGGGGCGCTCGTCGCCGGCGGGCTCGACGAGACGCGGGTGGATTTGCGGCCGCTCGGGCGGACGCCGGCGACGCTCGACTGCGCGGATGTGGTGCCGCCCGAGGCGGCGCGGCCGGAACGCGGGACGCGGTAAGGCGAGCGGATGACCAGCCCCACCCTCTTCCTCTGGCGCATGCTCGGCTTCCTGGCGGCGGTCGCGGTGCTGGCCGGGCTGCTCTCGGGGGAGCTGTCGCAGGCCTTCGCGGCGAACCTGCTGCTGAACATCGTGATCGCGGCGGTGCTGCTGCTGGGGATCGCATGGAACATCCGGCAGGTGCTGGCGCTGACGCGCGAGGTCGAGTGGATCGAGGCGTTCCGCAACCCGTCCTCGGGCGGGGCGGGGCAGCCGCCGAAGCTGCTGGGGCCGATGGCGAGCATGCTGTCCTCGCGGCGGTCGGAACGCCTGCAATTGTCGGCGCTGGCGATGCGGAGCGTGCTGGACGGCATCTCCTCGCGGCTGGACGAGACGCGGGAGATCTCGCGCTACGCCACGGGGCTGCTGATCTTCCTCGGGCTGCTCGGGACCTTCTGGGGACTGCTGCTGACGATCGGCAGCGTGTCGGAGGTGATCGGCAACATGTCGGTCGGCAGCGGCGACATCAACGTGCTGTTCAACCAGCTCAAGGCCGGGCTGAGCGAACCGCTGCGGGGAATGAGCATCGCGTTCTCGTCGAGCATGCTGGGGCTGGCGGGGGCGCTGGTGCTGGGGTTCCTCGACCTTCAGGCGGGGCAGGCGCAGAACCGCTTCTACACGGAGCTGGAGGATTGGCTGGCGGGCGCCACGCGGCTGTCGAGCGGGGCGCTCGGCGGCGAGGGCGAGGGCAGCATGCCGGCCTATGTGCAGGCGCTGCTCGAACAATCCGCCGAGAACATGGACGAGTTGCAGCGCGTGATGGCGCGCAACGAGGAGGGACGCGCGGTCGGGAATCAGGCGCTGATGTCGCTGACGGAGCGGCTGAGCGTGCTCGCGGACCAGATGCGCGCGGCGCAGGTGCTGATGAGCCGGATGGCGGAGGCGCAGGCGCAGCTGCAGCCGACCTTGCAGCGCATGGCGCAGGGTGCCGCGGGCGGCGGGATGGACGAGGCGACGCGCGCGCACATCCGGAACCTGGAGCTCTACCTCGCCCGTATCCTCGAAGAGATGACGCAGGGGCGGATGCAGGCGACGAGCGAGATCAGGAACGAGATCAAGGTGCTCTCGCGGACCATCGCGGCGCTGGCGGAGGAGCCGCGGCAGTGATGATCGGCGCGGCGGCTTCCCCCCACCCCAACCCTCCCCCGTGAACGGGGGAGGGAGTTAAGGCATGGCGGTTGGCAGGCGGCGGAGGGAGCGGGGGGGGATCGAGGCGTGGCCGGGCTATGTGGACGCGCTGTCCACGCTGCTCATGGTCATCATCTTCGTGCTGCTGGTCTTCGTGCTGGCGCAAGGGTTCCTCTCCGTCGCGCTGTCATCGCGGGACCGGGCACTGGACCGGCTGAACCGGCAGGTGGCGGAACTCGGCGAGCTGCTGGCGCTGGAGCGCGGGCAGGCGGAGGAGCTGCGCGGATCGCTGGCACGCACGGCGGAGGAGCTGCGCGGCGTGACGGCGGCGCGGGATGCGGCGCAGGGCGGGCTGGCCGGGCTGCGGGACGAGCGCGACCGGTCGGCGGGCGAGCGCGATGCGGCGCGGGCGGAGCGGGACCGTCTGGCGGCGCGGCTCGCCGACCTGGAAGCGGGCGCGCGCGGCGGGGCGGCGCGGATCGCGGAGCTGGAATCGCGGCTGGCTGAGGCTCTGGCGCGCACCGAGGCCGCGGGCGGCGACGCGGCGCGCACCGTGCGCACGCTGACCGAGGCGCAGCGCCTTCTGGCGGCCGAACGCGCGGCGCTGGAGGCGGTGCGGCGCGACTTGGCGGCGGCGCGCGATGCGCAGGCGTCGCTCGGGCGCGATCTCGCGGCGGCGCGGGAGCAGGGGGCGGCGACGGCGCGCGACCTGGCGGCGAGCCGGGCGCAGGCGCAGGCCACTGCCGGGGAACGCGACGCGGCGCGGGCGGATCTGGAGGCAAGGCGGCAGGAAGCGGCGGCGCTCGCGCGTGATCTCGCCGCGGCGCGGGGATCGCTGGAGGCGGCGCGTCGGGATGTCGCCTCGCTGCGGGAGGAGGCGGCGCGGCTCGACCGCACCGTGCAGGCGGATCGCGCGACGATCGAGGCGCGGCTGTCGGATCTCGCGAGGCTGAACGACCAGGTGCGCGCGCTGGAGGCGCTGCGCGACGGGCTGGAGCGGCAGGCGCGCGAGGCGCTGGCGCGGGCCGGCGAGGAGGAGCGGCAGCGTGCCGCGGCGGATCGCGCGCGGCAGGCGGCGGAGGCGCTGGTCGCGCAGGCGACGGGCCGCGCGACGGCGGCCGAGCGCGCGGCGGCGGAAGCCGAGCTGGCGCGGACGGCGGCGACGCAGCTCGCGGCGGACAGCGCGGCGCGCGCGGCGGAGGCGGAGCGGCGGCGCGCGGCGGCGGAGGGCCAGTCGGGCGAGTTCGCGCGGCTGTCGGAGAGCGCGCGGGCGCAGGTGGCGCTGCTGACACGCCAGCTGGAGGCGCTGCGGGCGGAGATCGCGCGCGTGTCGGCCGCGCTCGACGCGTCGGAGACGGAGACGCGGGACCGCGATGCGCAGATCGCCAATCTCGGCCAGCGGCTGAACGCGGCGCTGGCGGCGCGCGTCGAGGAGCTGCAATCCTACCGCTCGGATTTCTTCGGGCGGCTGCGGCGCGTGCTCGGCGACCGGCCGGAAGTGCGGATCGTCGGCGACCGCTTCGTGTTCCAGTCGGAAGTGCTGTTCCCGGTGGGCGGGGCGGAGCTGTCGGCGGCGGGCGATCGGCAGGTGCGGGAGTTGGGGCGCGTGCTGGTCGAGCTCTCGGCGCAGTTCCCGCGCGACCTGGCCTGGGTGCTGCGGGTGGACGGGCACGCGGACCGCAGCCCGATCCGAGCGGGCGGGCGATATGCGAGCAACTGGGAGCTGTCGGCGGCGCGCGCGATCGCGGTGGCGCAGGTGCTGATTGACGCCGGGCTGCCGGCGAACCGCGTGGCGGCCGCGGCCTTCGGCGACACGCAGCCGCTGGACGACCGGGATACGCCGGAGGCCTATGCGCGGAACCGGCGGATCGAGTTGCGGCTGACGGATCGGTAGGGAACGCGCCGCTCGGCAGCGTCAGCCCGGCCCGGCGTCCCCGCAAGGTCCGGATCCCGACAGCCTGCGATCCAGCAACAGGAAAAGGCCGTTCCGCGGGGCGGCGAACAGCACCTCCCGCCGGCTCGGGAGATAGTACGCCCGCTGCGCGGCGTCCGCGTTCAGGTCCCGTGTCTGCGGCAGGTGCAGCAGACCGCCCCTGGGGCCAAGGAGGTGGATGCCCTGACGCGACAGGAAGATCGCGACGCCCGAGGCAGGCATCTCCACGACGGTCGGGAAGGATGGCGCTGGACCGGATACGTCCACCGGCAACAGGTTGAGGTCTTCCGAGAGATCGAAGATGCCGCGCGGCGAATGCACGATGATGCGGCCTATTCCCGGCAGGTCGCGGATCAGCCGCAGGCTCCTGCCGAGGAGCTCGTCGCTCCCGGCGATCGGCGCGACGGAGCGGTCACGGTAGATGGATAGCGGGCCGTGTTCAGGAACGATGGCGAGGAGGTTGCGCGACCGGAGTTCGGTGAAGAGGGCACCGCGCCCGAAGGTTGGTCCGGTGCCACCCGGCACCGGGACGAAGCGGCTGCCGTCGAGCCGGTACAGGCCGGGCCAGAAGAACAGGTTGAGCGCCCACGAATCATGTGCGTGGACGAGGTAGTCCCGGGTGCCGGGCGCGAGCCGGCGGAAGCGGAAATAGGGAAATTCCGCGGATTGCCGCTCGACGAGCGTGACCTCCGGCGGCTCTCGTGTCGGCGGCAGGACGACGCGGTGTGCCGTCCGGTCCGAGCGCACCAGGAACGTGTCGGGCTGTGGCTGCGGCAGCGCGTCAAGCAGGAAGTCTGTCGGGCCGGGTGAACGCGCGGGGCGCGCCGAGGGCGCATCGGCCAGGAAGTCCGGGACGATGGAGGGGTAGCGGAACAGCCAGCGGATGCGTTCGGGGCCGGCCACGCCGGTGGCGAGGGCAACCGATCCGTTGTGCATCTGCACGAGCAACGCGCCGCGGTCGGGGATTGATGCGACACGGCGGACTTCGGTCAGGATTTCGCCATCCGGTCCGAAGATCGGCTCGAGGGGCGCGTCGTCGCGGATGAGGAAGAGGCCCGTGCGGCCGATCAGCGCGGTGGCCCGCCAGGCCCGGACATAGGCGAAGCCGTCGGCATCAACTGGCTGCACGGCAGCCCATTGTTCCCGGCGATGCGGAACGAAGCGGCCAGCGCCCGGCGGAAGCTTCCAGACGCCGCGGCCCCCGAGAGCGAGGGCGCGACCGGAGTGTGCTTCCTCCGCAAAGTAGTCCCAGAGCCAGCTTGCCCGTACGGCGGCGTCCCGCGGAGGACCGCCCTCGGTGACCCGGGCGTAGCGGCGATCCTCGGTGATTTCCCACGTTCCCGGGCGGTTCGCGGGCGCCGCGAGGACCAGAGGCGAGTTCGGGAAGCTGCGGACGGCGCTGATGTAACGCGTGGGCTGATCCACCTCGACCCAATGCTCCGGCGCGGTGTCCTCGACCCGCACGACGCAGAGATCATCCGGGGCAGCCGGCGTGACGGCGGTTGCGGGCGATGGCGCGACGCCGAGAACGAACAGCGGGAGGGACAGGCAGCGGAGCGCGAGTGCGGCACGCATCGGGGTGCAGTAGAGACGACGGCGCTCGGGCCGGCAAGGACGCCTCGGGCGCTGTGGGAGTTGACCGCCGATCCCGTCTGCGGGGACAGGTCCACCCTTGCGCCTCACGCCCCGCCCCGCGCATACGGCACGGGCAGGCGGACGATGGCGGGCGCGCGAAGCGTGTTTTCCGGCGGTGGCGAAGACGGCCGTCATGTGCCGCCCGCTGGCGCGGAGGAGCGTGCGATGGACGGGCTGCACCAGGTGGATCACGCGTTGCTCGCCCATCGGCTGGCGGAGCTGCGGGATGCGGGCACGCCGTCGCCGCGGTTCCGGCGGCTGCTGGCGGAACTCGGGGCGATCCTGACGGTGGAGGCGACGCGCGACCTGCCCTCGGCCACCGCGCGCGTGACGACGCCGCTGACGGAGATGGAGCACCGCGTGCTCGCCGGGCCGGAGCCGGTGCTGGTGGCGGTGCTGCGGGCGGGGCTCGGGCTGCTGGAGGGCGCGATGGGCGTGCTGCCGGAGGCGCCGGTCGGCCATGTCGGGCTGGCGCGGGACGAGCACACGCTGCAGCCCGCGCAGTACCTGCTGCGGATGCCACCCGAGGTCGCGACGCGCGGCGCGATCCTGTTCGACCCGATGCTGGCGACCGGCGGCAGCGCGGTGGCGGCCGTCGCGCGGGTGAAGGAGGCGGGCGCGCCGCGCCTGCGCTTCGTCTGCGTCGTCGCGGCGCCGGAGGGCGTTGCGCGGCTGCGGGACGCGCATCCGGATGTGCCGATCTGGACGGCGGCGCTCGACGAGCGGCTCAATGAGCGGGGGTTCATCGTGCCGGGGCTGGGCGATGCGGGGGATCGCTGCTTCGGGACGGAGGGGTAGGCGGGCCGGGCTTCGTGCCCGTCGGCGGGCGGTGGTGAGCGTCGCGGGAGTGGGGGTTCGGGTCCGCCTTCGAGTGTCGCGGCGGCCGGGGGGTGGGTCCCGGCTTTCGCCGGGACGACAGGGTTCCGGGATGACATGGTGCGCGGGGCGGGTGCCGCTGGACGGAAGCGCGCGGCGGCCGCAGGCTTGCGCCATGGAAGAGCCTGCCGAACGCCGCGAGCGGTTCCGCGCGATGCACGCATCGGGTTGCTTCCTGCTGCCGAACCCCTGGGATGCGGGGACGGCGAAATACCTCGCGGCGCAGGGGTTCGGCGCGCTGGCGACGACGAGTTCGGGGGCGGCGCATGCGCGCGGCGTGGCGGATGGCGCGATGTCGCTGGACGAGACGGTCGCGCATGTCGCGGAGATCGTGGCGGCCACCGGGCTGCCGGTGAACGCGGATTTCGGGCACGGCTTCGGCGCGGATGCGGATTGCGTGGGCGACTCGGTGGCGCGGTGCCTGAGCACGGGCGTCGCGGCCGTGTCGGTGGAGGATGCGACGGGCGATCCCCGGCGGCCGCTGTTCGAGGTGGCGGAGGCGGTGGCGCGGCTGCGGGCGGCGCGGCGTGCCTGCGACGCGGCGCCGGGGCGGCCGCTGCTGGTGGGGCGGGCGGAGTGCTTCCTGACCGGCCATCCCGATCCTCTGGAGGAGGTGCTGCGCCGGTTGGCGGCGTATGCGGAGGCGGGGGCGGACGTGCTGTACGCGCCGGGCATCACGACGCGGGAGCAGATTGCGGCGGTGGTGCGGGTGGCGGGGCCGCTGCCGGTCAACCTGTTGGTCGCGCGGCCGATCGGGCTGACGATGGCGGAGATCGCGGCGCTCGGCGTGCGGCGGGTGAGCCTCGGCGGGGCGCTGTCGGGCGTCGCCTGGGGCGCCGTGGCGCGGGCGGTAGCGGAGCTGCGGGAGGGGAGGTTCGACGCGCTGGGCGGGCGGCTGCCGGGGGGCGAGCTGAACGCGGCGTTCGGAGGGTAGCGAGCCGGGCGGGATGACACCGGTTCTTCATGCCGCCCCCCCTGCCCCGTCGCGGTGGGGCCGGGTAGAGGCGGCTGCGGGTTGCGCGGGTTGATGCCCCCACCCCGGCCCTCCCCCGCGTCGTGCCGAAGGCACGCCTTCGGCGTGACGCAGGGGAGGGAGCGAACGGACGGGAGAGGGACCGAGGGATGCGGCGGCGGCAGGTGTTGGGGATGGGGCTGGCCCTGGCGGCGGTACGGCCCGGGGCGGCGCAGGAGGTGTCGGGGCCGCTGGTGCTCTATACCTCGCAGCTCGAACCGGACGCGGCGGCGACCGTGGAGGCGTTCCGGCGGCGCCATCCGGCGGTGAACGTGGAGTGGATCCGCGCCGGCACCGGCCAGATCATGACGCGGCTGCGCGCCGAGATCGCGGCCGGGGCGCCGCGGCCGGATGTGCTGCTGCTGGCGGACGGGCTCACCTTCGAGGCGCTGCGCGCGGAAGGGCGGCTGCGGGCGAGCCCGGAGGTGCGGACGGCCGGCATCCCGGCGGAGCACCTCGATCCCGGGCGCGCGTATTTCGGGACGAAGCTGATCACGACGGGCATCATGCACCACCAGCGCGCACCCTTCGCGCCGCGGCGCTGGGCAGACCTGCTGGAACCCCGCGCGCGCAACCAGGTGGCGATGCCCTCGCCGGCGGTGTCGGGGGCGGCTGCGATCCACCTGCTCTCGCTGACGCAGAACCCGGCCTTCGGCTGGCCCTATGTGGAGCGGCTCGTGGCGGCCGGCGTGCAGGCGCGCGGCGGCAACGGGCCGGTGATGCAGGCGGTCGCCGGCGCCGAGCGCGCCTTCGGCATCGTCATTGACTACCTGCCGATCCGCGAGGCGGCGCGCGGGTCGCCCGTGCGCTTCGTGTTCCCGGAGGACGGCGTCAGCGCGATCACCGAGCCGGCGGCGATCCTCTCCACCGCGCGCAACGTGCCGGCGGCGGTGGCCTTCCTGGACTTCCTGCTGTCGCGGGAGGGGCAGGAGCTGGCGTCGCGGCAGGGGTTCCTGCCGGCCGACCCGGAGGTGGCGCCGCCGGCGGGCTTCCCGGACCCGCGCTCCATCCGCGTGCTGCCGCTGGACGCGGGGCGGGCGGCGCGGGAGCAGGAGGAGGTGTTGCGGCGGTTTGCGGGGTTGGTGGGGGGCTGAGTCGCGGGTGCGGGAGAGTGGTTCCGTCAGATGCCGGGGCGCGCTTCGCCCGACATGCCTGAGGGGATTTCCCCCACGATGCATAGGTGGGTTTCCCCCACCCTAGCCCTCCCCCGCAAGGGCGAAGGAGGGAATGGGGGGCGGCTGCTGACTTGGGTCGCGGCGCTTTGGCTGTTGCTGGTCGGCGCGGTGCCGTTGATGCGGTTGCTGGCGGAGGCGGTGGCGGGGACGGCGCTGGCGAGCGCATTCGCGGATGCGGCGACGTGGCGGGCGGCGGTCAACTCGCTGCGCATCTCGCTGGCGGCGGCGGCGCTCGCGACGGCCATCGGTGCGGGGCTGGCCTGGGCGCTGCTGCTGCGGGGGCTGCCGGGGCGCGGGGCGCTGCTGTTCCTCGCGGTGCTGCCGGCGCTGGTGCCGGCGCAGGTGATGGCGCTGGGGTGGATCGGGGCGAGCGGGCCGGCGTCTCCACTGCTGCTGGCGCTCGATCTCGCGCCGCCGATCGGGACGCCGAACCCGGTGTACGGTGCCGCCGGGATGACGGTGCTGCTGGCGATCCAGGGCGCGCCGCTGGTGCTGCTGGCAGTGGCCGCGATGCTGCGGCGCGTGCCGGGCGAGGTCGTGCTGGCGGCGCGCGGGCTGGGCGCGTCGCCGGCGGCGGCACTCCGGCGGGCGGTGTGGCCGCTGCTGGTCCCCGGCCTGCTGGCTGGGGCGGGACTGGCCTATGTGGCGGCGCTCGGCAATTTCGGGGTGGGGGCGCTGCTGGGCATCCCGGCGCGCGTCACGGTGCTGCCGGTGCTGATCTGGCAGAGGCTCTCGGCGGGGGGCGCGGCCTCGCTGGCGGGGGCGGCGTCGCTCGCCGTGCTGCTCGCGGTGATGGCGGCGCCGGCGCTGGCGTTGCAGGCGGTCGCGGCGCGGCGGGCGCCGTCCTCCGGGCGGCTGGCCTTCGCGGCGGTGCCCTTGGCGCCGGCGGCGCGCGGCGTCGTGCTGGGCGCGGTGGTGCTGTATCTCGGCGCGGTGCTGCTGGTGCCGATGCTGGCGCTGCTGGCGGCGGCGCTGGTGCCGGCGCTGGGCGTCGAGCTCTCGGCGGCGACGCTGACTTGGCGGCATTTCGCGGCGGCGCTGGCGCCGGGCGCGCATACCGCGCGGGCGTTCGGGAACTCGCTGCTTCTGTCGCTCGGCGCGGCGGCGGTGCTGGCGGCGGCGGCGCTGCCGATCGCGCTGGCGCTGCGCGCGAAAGCAGTGCGGGCGGCGAGCACCGCGACGGACCTGCCCTATGCGCTGCCGGGTGCCTGCACGGGGGTCGCGGCGATCCTGGTGGTGCTGTCGCTGCCGGGCGGGGGGGCGCTGTACGGGACGCTCGGGCTGATCCTGTTCGCCTATCTCACGCGGTTCCAGGCGCTGGCGCTGCGGCCAGTCGCGGCGGCGGCGGCGCGGCTCGACCCGACGCTGGACGACGCGGCGCGGGGGATGGGGGCGGGGGTGCTGCGCCGATTGCTGCGCGTCCACTTGCCGCCGCTGGCCCCTGCCCTGGCGGCGGGCGGCATCCTCGTCGCGCTGACGGCGGTGAACGAGGTAACGGTGTCCTCGCTGCTGTACGGGCCGGGGACGCAGACGCTCGGCGTGCTGGTGTTCGGGTTGCAGGAGAGCGGGCAGTCGCCGCTGGCCGCCGCCGTCTCCTGCCTGGCGCTGCTGCTGATGACGGCGCTGATCGGTGCGGCGACGCTGGCGGCGCGGCGGCTCCCGGCGGGGACGCTGCCCTGGCGGCCGTGAGGCGCGGCTCCGGCGAGGACGACCTCCGCTCGGATCCTGCTGTGATGCCGTGCGTCACCGCGGCGGTGACGTGTTTCGCGGCTGAAGCGACGGCGCAACATGCGACATCGCGTTGCGGTTGACGCGGCAGCGTGCGGGGGCAAAGACGCGGCCCCGCACCGAACCGGAAACGAGATTGATGCCCGCCCTCACCGTCCTCGACGTCGCGCGCCTCGCCGATGCCGCCTATGACGCCAACGCCGCCGCCGGCCCTGGCTTCTCGCGCAGCTTCTACGGAGACCTCGCCTGCGGCTTTAAGGGCAGCTACTTCACCTACGCCACAGGGGAAGGCGTGAACGTGGTCGTCGCCTATGCCGGGACCGAGACCGATACGGGACACGACGTGCTCGCCGATATCGGCTTCGGCGCGGGGATCGCGCCGCTGCTCGGCCCGCTGGGTGCGCTGCTCGGCGCGGCGGGGCTGCGGCAGCTGGTCGAGCAGTTCCGCGGCGCGGTGGAGATGTGCCGGCAGGCGCAGTGGTATGCATCGCAGGTGCGGGGGCGGCTGATGGTGACCGGGCACTCGCTCGGCGGCGGCCTTGCCTCCATGGTGGCGTGCAGCCTCGGCCTCGCGGCGATCACCTTCAATTGCCCGGCGACCTCGCAGCTCGGCTTCCGGCTCGGCTCGGGGCAGGTGTTCAACGTCGCGGTCGAGGGCGACCCGATCAACCACACGCTGCGCCTCGGCAGCCGCGTCGGCACCACGCAGACGCTGCGCACGGAATTCTCCGGCGGCGCAGCGCACAGCATGGTCAACACGGTCAGTTCGCTGAGCAGCGGCAACTACGCGCGGCTCGGCGGGCGCGCGGCATTCACGGGGTGAGCGATGCGGGGGGTGACCGCGTGACGCGCGTGCTCGGCGTGCTCGGGGGCATGGGGCCGCTGGCCTCGGCGGAGTTCATGCGGCGGCTGACGCTGCTGACGCCGGCGGAGCGCGACCAGGACCACGTGCCGGCCGTGCTGTGGTCCGATCCGCGCGTGCCGGACCGGACGGCGGCGCGGCTCGCCGGCGGGGAGGACCCGACCCCTGCCCTGATCCGCGGCCTGCGCGGGCTGGAGGCTGCGGGATGCGGGGCGGTGGCCATCCCCTGCAACACCGCGCATGGCTGGTTCGACGCGATGCAGGCGGCGACGCGGCTGCCGATCCTGCACATCGTGGATGCGGGGGCGGAGGAGCTGGCCCGTCTCGGCGTGGAGGACGGCACGGTCGGCGTGATGGGCACGGCGGGGACGCTGGCGATGCGGCTCTACCAGGATCGGCTGGCGACGCGCGGCTATGACTGCGCGGTGCCGAGCGAGGCGGAGATGTCGCGCCTCGTCACGCCGGCGATCGCGGCGGTGAAGGCGGGCGACGTCGCCGGGGCGTACGCGCCGCTGGCCGAGGCGGCGACGCTGCTGGCCTCGCGCGGGGCGCGGGCGGTGGTGCTGGGCTGCACGGAGATCCCGCTGGCGCTCGCGGCCGGGCCCGCCCTTCCCTTCCCGGTCTGCGACACGCTGGACGCGCTGGCGCGCGCGGCGATCCGTTGGGCGCACGGCGCTTGAAGGCTCTGCACGAGGGACGGCGCCGAAACGTTTGACACGCGACCGTGCCATTCCCTCGCCGTCTGCTTTCTGATCAACTCTGCCATTCCTGCGCCACGGGGCTTTGATAACGGGGTCGTGAGGCGCATATTGGCGCGGCGTCTCGGGAGGGATGGGTGGCCGAGTTCTGGGCGGAGTGGGGGATGCTCGCCTACCTGGCGGCCGCGCTCTGGGCCTTCTTCGAGGGAGAGACCTTCGTGCTCGTCGCGGCGGCGGCGGGTGCGGCGACCGGCGTCGTGGATCCGTGGATCCTGATGGTCTCGGTCTGGATCGGCTCTTTCGCCGGCGACCAGACCTGGTTCACGCTCGGCCGGAAATTCGGGCCGTCGGCGCTGCGGCGCTTTCCGAAGGCGGAGTGCCAGGTCGCCAAGGCGTCGGCGCTGCTGGAGCGGCACGGCGCGCTGTTCGTGCTGAGCTTCCGGTTCCTCTACGGCATCCGCAACGTGGCCTCGGCGGCGTGCGGGATCGCCGGCTTCGACCACAAGCGCTTCGCGGTGCTGAATTTCTGCGCCGCCGGCATCTGGGCGGCGAGCTTCACCGCGGCGGGGTGGTTCCTCGGCGCGCTGCTGGGGCCGGAGCGTCTGCTTTGGGGCCTGGCCGGCATCGCGGTGACGTTGATCTGCGTGGTGATGGTGCGGCGGTGGCTGCGGCGGCGGAGGGTGGTGCTGGCGGCTGAGTAACGCTGCGGGGCTGTTCTTGTACCGGCCGGCGTTGATCCGTCGCGCCTTCCGCTGTCGTTCCCGCGAAAGCGGGAAGCCACCGCGCCGCGTGCCGGGACGGTGGGAGGGTGGGCCCCCGCTTTCGCGGGGGCGACAGGGTACGGGTCGGGACCTGCGCCGGCCGGCACTACATTCCGGTTCGGTGGACGATGCGGCCGCCGACGACGGTCATCGCGGCGCGGACCTCGCGGATGCGGTCGGGCTCGACGGCGAGCAGGTCCTCCGACAGCACGACGAGGTCGGCGAGCTTGCCGGGTTCGATGGAGCCGAGCTCGGCCTCCGCGCCCATCAGCACGGCGTTGTTGCGGGTGTAGAGCGTCAGCGCCTCGCGCGCCGTGATCGCGTGTTCGGGGCCGAGGCGGTAGCCGGCGAGCGTGCCACGGGTGACCATCCACCACATGGACTGGAAGGGATTGCCGGGCACCACGGGCGCGTCGGTGCCGCCGCCGACATGCACGCCGGCGTCCAGCATGCGGCGGATCGGGATGGAGTAGGCGGCGCGCTCGTCGCCCCACCAGCGGCGCTGGTTGTGGCCGAGCAGCACGGGATGGTTCTGCGCCGTGGCCATGATGCCGAGGCGCGCCATGCGCGAGAGCGCGTCGGGGGTAGGCAGGAAGATGTGCATCACCGTCCAGCGCAGCGGGCGGGTCGGACCGAGCTCGGCGCCGACCTGCTCATAGAGGCGGGTGATCAGGTCTATCGTATGGTCGCCCACCGCATGCGTCTGGACCTGCAGGCCGGCGCGGTGGATCAGGCGCAGGCCGTCGAGCAGCTCCGCCTCGCCGCCGGCGGGCAGCAGCAGGATGCCGCGGTACTCGGGGTTGGTCTGTTCGCCGGGGACGATGCGGTAGGGTTCGGTCATGCGGCCGCCCTCGACGCCGCCGTCGAGCAGGACCTTGATGCCGGCGGTGCGCAGCATCGGGCTCTGCGGGAAGCCCTGTTGCGCCGCGATCCCGCGCGCGATGCCCTCGCGGTTCGCGGCGCGCCAGAGCAGCCAGGTGCGGACGCTCATCCGGCCGGCGGCGTCGAGGTCGCGGTAGATGCCGGCAACGGCGTCATCAATGCCCGGCTCCACGACCGCGGTGACGCCGAGCGCGTTCAGCTCCGCCATCGCGCGGGTGACGAGTTCGGCCTGCGCGGCCGCGGGCGGCGGTGGCGGCAGGGCGCGGCGGGCGATCGAGGTGGCGCCGGCGATCAGCAGCACGCCGGTCGGCTCCCCGTCCTCACGCTTCACGATGACGCCGCCGGGCGGCTGCGGCGTGTCGCGGCTGATGCCGGCGCGGGCGAGTGCGAGGCTGTTCACCGTCACCACGTGGCCGCCGCGCGGGATGAAGACGGGGTTGGCGGGCGAGACGGCGTCCAGCTCCCACCGCGTGGGCAGGCGGCCCTCGGCGATCAGGCTCTCGTGCCAGAGGGAGGAGGCGATGACCCACTCGCCGGGCGGCGTGGCGCGCGCGCGGTCGCCGATCGCCGTCAGGATGTCGGCGAGGCTGCGGACGTGCAGGAGCTGCACGGCCGGCGGGTTCATGCCCCATTGGTGCTGGTGGACGTGGCTGTCGAAAAGGCCGGGGATGGCGGCGCGGCCGCCGAGGTCGAGCACCTGCGTCGCCGGGCCGGCAAGCGCCTCCGCCTCGCGCCCGAGGGCGACGAAGCGGCCGTCGCGGATGGCGACGGCGTCGGTGGTGGAGAAGGCCGCATCCACCGTGTAGATGCGGCCGTTGCGCAGCAGCAAGTCGGCCGGTTGCGCCAGCGCGGGTGCGGCGGCCAGCAGCAGCGCGGCGACCAACTTGCGCATGGTCAGGCGCTCGCCAGCCCTGCGTCGCGCAGCACCAGGCGGTCCGGCAGGCCGGTGGCGGCGACCGGGGCGAGGGAGAGCACGCCTTCCAGCGTGACATGGGTGAAGGGGTCGGCGAGGTGCGGCAGGCCCGGCGCGTGGACTGCGACGACGCCGACCGGCCAGTCATGCGGGCCGCCGCAGAGTTGGCAGGGGACCAGCGCGGTCTCGCCGAGCGCGAGCCAGCCTTCGGTGCCGGCGGGGACCGGGGCGACGAGGCCTTCGAGGGCGATGCGCCTGCCGTCGAGGCGGCGGGCGACGTCGGAGGGGGCGGTGCCGGCGAAGTCGTAGAGGTCGCGGAGGGCGACGGCGCGGGCGCGGGCGGGGCGGGGGGCGGCTGCGAGGCCGAGGCAGGAGAGGACGGCGGCGCGGCGGCCGCGTGCGCTGGCGCGGGTCATGGGGGGCGTTCCTCCTCGTGCCGGGGGGCACGCGGGGGAGGGTAGGCATGGAATGCGGGGGTTGTCGCGGGGGGTGCGGGTTGGAGATGTGGCGTATGGTGCCCCCCCTCCCCGGCCCTCCCCCGCGAGGGGGGAGGGAGTAGAGAGGGGGCGCTTGTTATGCCCCCATCCCTGCCCTCCCCCGCAAGGGCGGGGGAGGGAGAAGAAAAGGGGGGAGGGGGAAGTGATCAGCCGGCGTCGGGGTCGAAGAGGTAGCCGACGCCGCGGACGGTGCGCAGCGCCATGGGGCGGGCGGGGTAGCGTTCGACCTTGCGGCGGAGGCGCATGATGCGGAGGTCCATGGCGCGGTCGAAGGCCTCCGGCTCGTCGTCGCCGGCGGTGCGTTCGAGCAGCCAGTCGCGGTGCAGCGCGCGGTTGGGGTTGTCGAGGAACAGCTTCAGGAGTGCGAACTCGCTTTCCGTCAACTGGTCGTCCTTGCCCTCCGCGGTGCGCAGCACGCCGGTGCGCAGGTCGAGCACGGCGGCGCCGAAGCGGGCGCGGTGCGCGGGCAGGGTCTCGGCGGGGGCGGCGGGTTTCCCTTCGGTGCCGGAGCGGCGCATGACGGCGCGGATGCGCGCGAGCAGCTCGCGCGGCTCGAAGGGCTTGGTCACGTAGTCGTCGGCGCCGGATTCCAGCCCGACGACGCGGTCCACCAGGTCGCCGGCGGCGGTCAGCATGATGATGCCGACGGTCGGCGACAGGCCGCGCAGCCAGCGGGCGAGGGCGAAGCCGTCCTCGCCGCCGGGAAGGCCCACATCCACCAGCGCGGCGTCGGGCATGGCGGCGGCGACGGCGGCGCGGAAGCCCGCGCCGTCCTCCACCGCCTCCATCGCGAAGCCCTGGCCTGAAAGGTAGGAGCACACGGCCTCGCGCTGGAACGGGTCGTCCTCCACCACCAGCAATGACGTCGTGCCGCCGGACATGACCCACTCCCTGCAACGGCGCGAGACTCGCAGCCCGGCCGCGGGGCGTCAAATGCCGGCGCGAAACACGCGAAACACTGCTGCGCGCGCGGCGACATGCGTCGAGGCCGGGGGTCGGGCAAGGTGGGCCCGTGCTGCCACATTCCGGCCCGCGCCTGCCCCAGGAGGAGGTCGCTGCCCTTCAGGCGGAGGCCCTCGCCAATCTCGGGGGACCCTTCGCGCTGTTCGGCAGCGACGGACGGCTCGTCTCGGCCAACCGCCAGCTCACGCGCCTGCTGCCCGAGGACGATCCGTCGCTCGGTGCCGACGCCAGCCTGTATGGCGTGCTCGGCGCGATCGGGCGGCACGGCGCCTCGGCCAATGCGGGCGGCTACCTCGACAGCCCGGGGGAGCCGGCCTTCTGGCTCCCGCCGGGCGGGACGGCGGAGCGGCTGCGCGACTGGCGGACCCAGGACGGCCGCTGGTGGCGCGTGCAGCTCCGGCGGATGGTGCATGGCACGGTGCTGACGGCGGCCGAGATCACCGACTTCAAGCGCCAGGAAGGCGACCTGGCGGAGGCGCGGCAGCGGCTGCAGACCGTGCTGGACCACATGACCGACGGCGTCGTGATGTGGGATGCCGGCTTCACCGTGCAGTTCTTCAACAAGGAGACGCTGCGCGTCGGCGAGTTCCCGCCGGAGATGGCCTACCCCGGCGTCAACGTGCTCGACATCATGCGGCTGCAGGACGAGCGCGGCGAGTTCGGCCCGCCGCCGAGGACGCCGGAGGAGCTTGAGGCGCGGGTGCGCGGGCGCGCGGCGCTGCTCTCGCGCCCCGGCGGCGTGAGCTACATGCGCAAGACGCCGTCGGGGAAGTGGCTGGACGTGAAGTCCATCCCCGTGGCGACCGGCGGCGCGGTGCTGATGTACCGCGACATCACCGAGCTGAAGCTGCGGGAGGAGGAGCTGGCGGCGGCGCGGGAGACGCAGCAGCTCATCCTCGACCACATGACGGACGGCGTGGTGCTGATGGACCGCGAGCTGCGGCTGAAGACCGCGAACCGCGCCGCGGCGCGGTTCCACGAGATGCCGGACGAGCTGACCCTGCCCGGCGTGCCGGCCACCGAGATGATGGGCTACCGCGTGCGCCGCGGCGAGTTCGGGCCGCCGCCGGAGGATCACGATCTCTTCGACGCGCTCGTCACGCGGCTGCTGCGCCTCGCCTACCAGCCCGGCAGCGCGCCGGAGCAGCGCCGCACCGCGAGCGGCACCTGGATCGAGGCGTCCTCCGTCGCGACGCCGGATGGCGGCGTGCTCGTCACCTACCGCGACATCACCGCGCTGAAGGCGCGGGAGGAGGAGCTGGCGGCGGCGCGCGCGATGCACGAACTGGTGCTGGCCACGATGGCGGACGGGCTGGTGCTCTCCGATCCCGATCGGCGCATCCGCCTGGTGAACGGCCGCTTCGCCGAATACTACTGCCTGCCGGCGGAGATGACGCGGCCGGGGACGAGCCTGCGGGAGGTGATGTCCTTCCTGTGCCGCCGCGGCGCGTATGGCCCGGTGCCGGAGGACGAGGCGGGGGTGGCCGCGGCGGTGGATGCGCGGTTCGAGATGATCCGAGAGATGGGCACGGAGCCGGAGCTGCACCACTCGCCGAGCGGGCACTGGATGGAGATCACGCGGACGCGGCTGGCGGACGGATCGCTGCTCTCGATCTACCGCAACATCACGCGGCTGAAGACGCGCGAGGAGGAGCTGAGCGAGGCGCGCGACGCGGCGGAGGCGGCGAACCGCGCGAAATCCGCCTTCCTCGCGGCGATGAGTCACGAGATCCGCACGCCCATGAACGGCGTGCTCGGCATGATCGAGGTGCTGGAGCGCACGCCGCCCGGACCGGATCAGGCACGGCCGATCGCGGTGATGCGGGAGAGCGCCGGGCAGCTGCTGCGCATCATTGACGACCTGCTCGACTTCTCGAAGATCGAGGCCGGGCGGCTGGAGCTGGAGAGCCTGCCCTTCTCGCTGCGCGGGCTGGTGGAAGGTGCGGTGGACACGCTGGCGGTGGGGGCGCGCGACAAGGGGCTGCACCTCTTCGCCGATCCGCCGGGACACGGGCCGGATGCGGTCACCGGCGATCCGGTCCGCGTGCGGCAGATCCTGTTCAACCTGGTCGGCAACGCGATCAAGTTCACCGCCGCCGGCTTCGTGCGGCTGCGCGCGACGACGGAGGCGGTGGAGGACGGCGTAGCGATCGCCATCCTCGTCGAGGACAGCGGCGTGGGGATGAGCGGAGAGCAGACCGGGCGGCTGTTCGAGCCCTTCTCGCAGGCCGACAGCTCCACCACGCGACGTTATGGCGGGACGGGCCTGGGGCTTTCGATCGTGCGGCGGCTCGCGCGCATGATGGGCGGCGACGTGACCGTGGAAAGCGCGCCGGGGCGCGGCAGCCGCTTCATGGTGACGCTGCGGCTCGGCGCGGCCGCCGCGTTGCCGGAGGCCGCGCAGGACTTGCCGGCCTCGCCGCGCACCGCCGGCGAGGCGATGCCGCGGCTGCTGGTGGTGGACGACCATCCGGTGAACCGGGAGGTGCTCGCCCGGCAGCTCGAACTGCTGGGCTGCGTGGCGGACATCGCGGAGGATGGCGCGCAGGCGCTGGAGATGTGGCGGGCGGGGCGGCACCGGCTGGCGCTGGTGGACATCCACATGCCCGTGATGGACGGGCTGGACCTGGCGCGCGCGATCCGGCGGGAGGAGGCGGCAAGGCCGGGTGCGCCACGCACGGCGATCGTCGCGGTCACCGCGAATGCGCTGAAGGGCGAGGACGAGCGCTGCTACGCGGCCGGCATGGACGGCTTCCTGTCGAAGCCGCTGGCACTGGATCAGTTGGCGCGCGCGCTGGGGCGGCATCTGCCGGCGCCCGGCGTCGAGCCGGACGAGGCGGGGGGCGCGACGCTGTGGGACCCGGAGGCATTGCGGGCGCTGTTCGGGGATGACCGGACCCGTCTGGCGCGCCTGCTCGGAACCTTCCGGCAAGGGGTGCGGCGGGACGGGGAGGCGGTGCTGGCGGCGCTGGAGTCGGGCGACCTGGAGGCGACGGCGGCGGCGGCGCACCGGCTGAAGGGGGCGGCGAGGATGGCCGGCGCGCGGCGGCTGGCGGAGCTGTTGGGGGAGGTGGAGGAGGCAGCGAAAAGCGGGGATTCCGCAGCGGCGAAGCGGGCGGCCGAGGGCCTTTCGGCGCTGTCGGAGCGGACGCTCGCGGCGACGGAGGCGGTGGGGTGAATGGAACCGCGCCCTCTCCCGCAAATGCGGGGGAGAGCTCGCTGGTTAGTTCCTCAATCGCACTCGCAGCCGTCGGTGGGTGTCTTGGCGCCGCGGATGACGTGGTGGTCCACCCATTCGGCAACCAGGCGCCGGGCCTCGTCGAGCGAGGATTCGGGGTGGTGGATGCGGTAGAGCGTCGTGCAGGCGGTGAAGGCGGGCAGGTCGCCGTTGCCGCCCTCGCGCAGCTCGCGATAGGCGGTGACGACGGCACGCTCGCAGCGACGCGCGATGTGGCTGAAGTCGCGGCCCATCCTGCCTCCTCGACGCGGCGTTCGCAGTGAGATGCGAACGGTTCTCAATTGAATGGCCGTTTATACGACGCGACCCGCGGGGGGCGCAAGCCGGGATGTGTGTGGCGATGTGGGCCTGTCGCATGTGAAGGCGCGCTGCTGTCTGGGCGCCCTTGATCCAGCGCTTCGCGCGCCCCCCTCACCCCTCCCTCTCCCCCCGTCGGGGGGAGAGGGGGAAAAATCGCCCGGAAGGGGCGGTCAGGCGCGGGCGACGGCCTCGGCGAGGGCGCGGCCGACGTCTATCGTGCCGGCGTTGCCGCCCATGTCGCGGGTCCGCGGGCCGCCTTCGGCCAGCAGCGATTCGATGGCGCGCAGGATCGCGCCGGCGGCCTCGGTCTCGCCGAGGTGATCGAGCATCATGGCGCCGGACCAGACCTGGCCGATCGGGTTGCAGATCCACTTGCCCGCGATGTCCGGCGCGCTGCCGTGGACGGGCTCGAACATCGAGGGCGCGGTCTTCTCCGGGTTGATGTTCGCGCTGGGGGCGATGCCGATGGAGCCGGCGACGGCGGGGCCGAGGTCGGAGAGGATGTCGCCGAACAGGTTGGAGCCGACGACCACGTCGAACCAGTCGGGATGCTGCACGAAGTGGGCGCAGAGGATGTCTATGTGGAACTGGTCGGTCTTCACCTCCGGGTAGTGCTTCGCCATCGCGGCGAAGCGCTCGTCCCAGTAGGGCATGGTGAAGGTGATGCCGTTGGACTTGGTGGCGCTGGTGACCTTGCGCCGCGGGCGCGTCATCGCGAGGTCGAAGGCGTAGCGCAGCACGCGGTCGGTGCCGGTGCGGGTGAAGACGCTCTCCTGCGTCACGAATTCACGCTCGGTGCCGGCGAACATGCGGCCGCCGGTGGAGCTGTATTCGCCTTCGGTGTTCTCGCGCACGACGTAGAAATCAATGTCCTCCGGCGCGCGGTCGGCGAGCGGCGTGCGGGCGCCGGGCAGCAGTCGGCAGGGGCGCAGGTTCACGTACTGGTCGAAGACGCGGCGGATCGGGATCAGCAGGCCCCAGAGCGAGACGTGGTCCGGCACGCCGGGCCAGCCGACGGCGCCGAGGAAGATCGCGTCGCTGTCGCGGAGCCTGTCGAGCCCGTCCTCCGGCATCATGCGGCCGGTCCGGGCGTAGGTCTCGCAGGACCAGTCGTGGTGCGTCGGCTGGAGGTCGAAGCCGAAGCGGCGCGCGGCGGCGTCCAGCACGCGCAGGCCTTCCGGCACCGTCTCCTTGCCGATCCCGTCGCCGGGGATCACCGCGATGCGATAGGTCTTCCGCGCTGCCATTCCGTCCTCCTGGATGGGCGGCAGGCTGCCGGGCGGCGCGCGGCGCGGCAACCCCGTGCCGGTCAGTGGTTCCGCCGCCAGTCGGCGGGACGCTCGAAACTCCCGCTCCAGAGGCCGCGGCCCTCCCATCGGGCCATCGCCTGCTGCGGGAGGTAGCGCCAGGAGTATTCGGTGTAGGCCACGGCCCATCCCTCGCGCACGAGCCAGGCGCCGACATCCTCGTCGCCGAGCCAGCATTGGCCGAGCACGCGGCCGTAGCGGTCGCGGCCGTGGTCTCGGCAGCGCAGCACGTGGCCTTGCAGGCGCAGGCGCAGCGCGAGGGTGGCGTCGGCGCCGCAGGCCCAGGGCGCGCCGCCGCGCTCGCATCGCTGGCGGGATTCCGGCGCGTCCAGCGCGTCGAGCCGGATGCGCTGGCCATTGAGGGTCAGCGTGTCGCCGTCCACCACCACCGCGTGGCCGGCGAGGTCGGCGCGGGAGGGCGGCCCAGCGGGCCACCACGCGGCGCCGCCCGCGGCGGCCGCGAGCAGCGCGCCGAGCAGCGCGAGGAGCCTGCGGGGGATGCGGCGCCTCACGCGCGCAGGCGCCGGCGCAGGATCGGCAGCGGCGCGACGGCGAGGCCGGCCAGGAGCACAAGTTGCGCCGGACGTAGCCCGGCGGCGAGGTCGAGATTGGCGGCGAGGATGCGCGCGGCCGGCAGGCGCGTGGCGGCGGCATACCAGGCGAACTCGATCAGCGCCGCGCCGAGCGCCGCGGCGACCGCCAGGGCGGCGAGCGCGCCGGGATGCGCGCGGTAGCGGCCGGGCAGCGCGCGCCACAGCATCAGCCAGGCGAACAGCCCGGCCATCAGCACGGCCGTGTCGGCGCGGCCGCGCGACTGGAGGAAGGCGTGGAACACGGCGCCGGCGGCCAGCAGGTACACCCAGCGGTGCAGCCGCTTCCAGCGCGGGCCGAGGCGGCGCTGCCAGCCATCGGTGGAGGTCCAGCCGAGCGCGGCCAGCCCGCACAGCACGGCGAAGCCGAGGGTGAGGTAGAAGCGCGTCGCGATCTCCGCCGCGACGGCGGGCAGGTTCCAGGCGAGGTGGCCGGCATAGAGGGTGAGGTGCAGCAGGGCGTAGCCGAGTGCGGCGAGGCCGACCATGCGCCGCAGCGTCGCCGCGCGCGGCCAGTCCGCGACGTGCCGCAGCGGCGTGACGGCGAGGCTGATCAGCAGGATGTGCGCGGCGTGGCTGCCGGCCTCCCGCGTCGCGGCCTTCCAGGGTTCCGCGCCGAGGCTGCCGCCGGCGAGCAGGGCGAGCAGCACGGCGCCGGGCGACAGCAATCCGATCAGCACGGAGAGCCGCAGCGGCGAGAAACGGCCCGCGCGGTCGCGCCAAGGCGTGAAGGCGCGGCTACTCGGCAAGCAGGCCTCGGGCGCGGATTTCCGCGGCGATGCGGCCGGTCTCGTCGAGCGGCGCGCGGGTGAAGGGGGACGGCGCGGCGGAGAGCGGGCGCGCCTGGCCGGCGGCGTAGAGGCTCTCGTGCAGGGCGAGGTGGCGGCGGCCCTCGCCGCCGATCGGGGCGATGAAGAGGGGGGCGGCGGTGACCGTCGCCTCCGACAGCATGGAGACGCTGTCGCCGGTGACGACGACCGCATCCGCCCAGGCGAGGAAGCCGAGCAGCGGGTTCGGCGCGTCCGCCCCCCAGCGGTGCAGCCGGTGCGGGACGGGCGCGAGGGAGGCGGCGAGCGCCTCGGTCGCCGCGGCGCCGGTGCGGCGGCTCGCGGTGGCGAGCACGCTGCCGGCGAAGGCGGCGACGCGCGCGCCGAGTTCGCCGGCGACGCCAGGGCCGAGCCCCTCGGCGCGGACCGGCCCGCCGACCAGCAGGGCGACGCGCGGGGCGGGGAGTGCGGCGAGCGGCGCCCATTCCTCGCGCGCCCGGGCCAGGACCGCCGGCGAGATGCGGTGGGCGGCGCCGAGGATCGGCAGCACCTCGGGCGCGGCGGGCGGATCGTCGTGCCGGCTGATCACCAGCAGGTCGAGGCCGGCGGCGGGCCAGGCGCGCATGCAGTGGACGGTGCGCACGCCGCGCCGCGCGAGCCAGCGGGCGACCGGCGCGGATCGCCGGCCCGCGGAGATCGCGAGGCGCGGCCAGGGCGGCGCGAAGGCGGCGCGATGGTCAGGCGCGAGGCCGGCGAGGCCCGGCCAGGGCAGCGGGACGCGCGCGAGGGGGCCCCAGGCGAGCGGGACGGCGCGAAACGGCGCGTCCAGTCGCTCCGCGATGCCGATTGCCTGCGCGGCGGTGCCGGCGCGGGGATCGGCCAGCACCCAGATGGGCGCCGTCATGGACGCGACCGCGCCGCGGCGTTACCAACGGGGACCAGGACCACCGCCCCTCACAGGATGACGCTCGATGGCCGTCACGCATGCCTCCGACTGGGACCGGGACGCCGCGCTGACCACCGCGCGCATCCTGCTGGAGATCAAGGCCGTGAACTTCCGGCCGGAGGAGCCGTACACCTTCACCTCCGGCTGGAAGAGCCCCGTCTATATTGATTGCCGCAAGATCATCTCGTTCCCGCGCGCGCGCAACCGCATCTGCGACCTGGGCGTGGAGAAGATCGGGCGGCAGATCGGCTATGAGACGATCGAGGCGGTGGTGGGCGGCGAGACGGCGGGCATTCCCTTCGGCGCCTGGATCGCCGACCGGATGATGGCGCCGATGGCCTATGTGCGGAAGCAGCCGAAGGGGTTCGGGCGCAACGCGCAGATCGAGGGCGAGGTGCCGGTCGGCAGGCAGACGCTGCTGGTGGAGGACCTGACGACCGACGGGGCTTCCAAGATCAAGTTCGCGCAGGCGCTGCGCGACGCGGGCGCGATCTGCGACCACACCTTCGTCGTGTTTTACTACGGCGTCTTCCCCGGCAGCTTCGAGCAGATGAAGGCGATGGGCCTGAACCTGCATCACCTGTGCACCTGGTGGGACGTGCTGGAGGTGTGCCGGGAGCGGCCCTATTTCAGCGAGGGCGCGTTGAAGGCGGTGCGCAAGTTCCTGGAGGACCCGGTCGGCTGGTCCAGGGCGCATGGCGGGATCGGGAGCCTGGCCGAAGCGCGGCCGAAGGACGCGGCGGAGTAGGAGGCGAGGGCGATGGTCAGGATCAGCGTGGAGTTGCCGGACGAGGTGGCGGAGCGCTTGACCCGCGTGGCAGGCGACCTGGAGTCTTCCCCGGAAGCGCTGTTGCGCGAGGCCGCCGAAGCGATGCTCGATGATCGGGAAGCAATGGCACGTTCGATCGCACGCGGACGCGCAGACGTCGCCGCGGGCCGCGTGGTATCGCATGAGGAGGTCGTAGCCGGCCTCAACGCATGGGTCGCCGAACTAGAGGCGCGGCGATCCGGCCAGTGAAGCTGCGATGGACCAGCGAAGCACGGCGCTCGATCGAAGATGCCAAGGCGTACATCGCCGAGGACAATCCCGCAGCGGCGAGGCGTGTCGTTGAGGCGATCATCCGCAGCGCGGACATGCTGCGCGACTTTCCGCTCGCGGGTCGCGTTGATCACGAGTTGGCCACGCGCGTCCTCACGGTCCCGCGGACGCCGTATCGCCTGATCTACGAGTTGGACGCCGACTTCGTTCGCATCCTTTCTGTCTGGCACGGAGCTCGGGAATGGCCACCCAGAGAACGCTGATCGCGGCGGCCCTTCTCGCTGCCTTCCCCGCCCTCGCCCAAACTCCGCGCGAGCAGCTCACCATCGGCATCACGCAGTATCCCTCCACGCTGCATCCGAACATTGATGCGATGGCGGCGAAGTCGTACGTGCACGGCTTCGCGCGGCGGCCGTTGACGACGTACGATCAGGACTGGCGGCTGGTGTGCAGGGGGTGCGAGACGCTGCCCTCGCTCGACAACGGCCTGGCCGAGCGCGAGACGACGCCGGACGGGCGTGCGGGCATCCGCGTGACCTGGCGCATCCGCGAGGGCTGGCGCTGGGGGGACGGCACGCCCGTCTCCGCCGCGGATATGCTGTTCGCCTGGCAAGCCGGGCGGGAGGCCTCGACGGGGTTCGGGGGAAGCGAGTTCTACCGGCAGGCCTATGAGGCGATCGTCGTGGACGCGCGCACGATCACGCTGCGCTTCGACCGCGTCACCTTCGAATACGCCTCGGCCGGCGATTGGGTGCCGCTGCCGGCGCATATCGAGCAGCGGCGGTGGGAGCAGGAGCCGAGGACCTACCGCACGCGCAGCGCGTATGAGACGGAGCCGGCAAATCCGGGCCTGTGGAACGGGCCGTACCGCGTCACCGGCGTGCAGCCGGGTGCCGGCATCACGCTGGAGCGCAATCCGACGTGGGATGGCGCCGCGCCGGCCTTCCGGCGCATCGCCGTGCGCACCGTCGAGAACACCGCGGCGCTGGAAGCGCAGTTGCTGGCGGGGCAGCTCGATATGGTCGCGGGCGAGCTCGGCCTGCCGCTGGACCAGGCGGCGGCGCTGGAACGGCGCACCGGCAACCGCTTCCGCTTCCTCTACAAGCCCGGGCTGATCTACGAGCATCTCGACCTCAACCTGGACAACCCGATCCTGGCGGACCTTCGCGTGCGGCACGCGCTGGTCGCGGCGATTGACCGCGCGCAGATCGTGCAGCGGCTGTTCGAGGGACGGCAGGTGGTGGCGCATACCGGCGTCAACCCGCTGGATTGGGTGCACGACAACGACGTGCGGCAGCATCCCTTCGACCTCGCCCGCGCGCGCGCGCTGCTGGAGGAAGCGGGCTGGCGCGCGGCACCCGACGGCATCCGCCGCAACGCCGCCGGGGAGCGCCTGATGATCGAGCTGATGACCACGGCCGGCAACCGATCCCGCGAGGCGGTGCAACAGGTGATCCAGGGCATGTGGCGCGCCGCGGGCATCGAGACGCGCATCAGGAACGAGCCGCCGCGCGTGCTGTTCGGCGAGACGCTGAACCGCCGCCGCTTCACCGGCGCGGTGATGTTCGCCTGGCTCAGCGCGCCGGAGAACGTGCCGCGGACGACCCTGCATTCCGACGAGGTGCCGCGCGCGGAGCGCAACTTCTCCGGCCAGAACTACACGGGCTTCCGCAACGCGGCGATGGACGAGCTGCTGGAGGCGATTCCGATCGAGCTGGACCGCGAGCGGCGGCGCGCGCTGTGGTCGCGGCTGCAGGCGATCACCGCGGAGGAGCTGCCGGCGATCCCGCTGTGGTTCCGCGCGGATGCGCATGTCTGGCCGGCTTGGCTCGATAACGTGCGGCCGACAGGGCACCAGATGCCGTCCTCCATGTGGGTCGAGGAGTGGCGGGTGCGGTGATCCGGCTGGTCGGCTCGCGCCTGGTGCAGATCGCCGCCACGATGGCGGTCCTGTCCTTCGCGATGTTCCTGCTGATCGGGCTGATGCCCGGCGATCCGATTGACCTCGCCATCGCCGGTGACCCGCGGCTGACCGCGGAGGATGCGGCGCGGATGCGGGCGCTGCATGGGTTGGACCAGCCGCTGCTGGCGCGCTACGCGGCGTGGGTGAGCGCGCTGCTGGAAGGGCGGTTCGGGCATTCGCGGCTGTTCGCGCAGCCGGTGGCGGCGGTGATCGCGCCGGCGCTGGTCTCGACGCTCGTGCTGCTGGGCTGCGCGCTGCTGCTTGCGGGCGGCGTCGGCGTGGCGCTCGGGCTGGTGGCGGCGGCGCGGCCGCGCGTCGCGCCGGCGGTGGATGCGGTCGCGATCCTCGGGCAATCGGCGCCGTCCTTCTGGCTCGGCATCCTGCTCATCATCCTGTTCGCGGTGACGCTGGGATGGCTGCCGGCGGGCGGGGCGAGCGAAGCCGACGGGGCGGATGCGCTGCGGTTCCTCGTGCTGCCGGTGGTGACGCTCGCGATCGCCAACCTCGCGGCCTACGCGCGGCACACGGCGGCGTCGCTGGGCGACATGCTGCGCGAGCCGTGGGTGACGGCGGCGCGCGCGCGCGGCAACGGCGAGGCGCGCGTGCTGCTGCGGCACGCGCTGCCGAACGCGGCGGTGCCGATCCTGCAGGTGGCGGCGCTGGATGCGGGCGCGCTGGTCGGCGGCGCGCTGATCACCGAGACGCTGTTCGCGCGGCCGGGCATGGGCAAGCTGATCTACGACGCGGTGATGGGGAACGACACGAACCTGGCGCTGGTCGCGCTGCTGCTGGTGGCGCTGGTGACGATGGTGGCGACGCTCGGCGCCGATCTCGCGCAGAGAGGGTTGGATCCGCGGTTGAGGGATTCTTGACCGCGCGTCGGCTTGCCCCCCCACCCCGGCCCTTCCCCGCGAGGGGGGAGGGAGTGGGGTCATGAGGTTGCGCCTCGGCGTCCTGCTGCTGCTGTCGCTCGCGCTGGCGGCGCTGTTCGCGCCGGTCGCGGAGGGCTGGCTCGGGCATAATCCGTTCGCGCCGGACCTGTTCAAGCGGCACGCGCCGGCTGGCGCGGACCACCCGCTCGGCACCGACGAGCTCGGGCGGGACCTGCTGCTGCGGCTGCTGCACGGCGCGCGCGTCTCGCTGGCGGTGGGGCTTGCGACGGCGCTGGCGGCATCGCTCCTCGGCACGGCGATCGGCGTGCTGGCGGCGTGGCGGGGCGGGGCGCTGGATGCGGTGCTGATGCGGATCGCGGACGGAATGCTCGCGCTTCCGGCGCTGCCCGTGCTGGTGGTGCTCGCGGCGGCGGATACGGGGCGTATCGGGCTGCCGCGCGGGGAACCGGCTTCCGACATCGTCCGCATCGTCGCGATCCTGACGATCTTCGGCTGGGTCGGCGTGGCGCGGCTGGCGCGTGCGGCCGCGCTCTCCGTCCTCGCGCGCGATTACGTGCGCGCGGCGCGGGCGCTCGGCGCGGGAGAGGCGCGCGTGCTGCTGCGGCATGTGCTGCCGAACATCGCGGGCCCCGTCGCGGTCGCGACCGCGCTGGCCGTCGCGGGCGCGATCCTGGCGGAGAGCACGCTGTCCTTCCTCGGCCTCGGCATCGCGCCCCCGGCCGCGAGCTGGGGCAACATGCTGTCGAACGCGCAGGAGCTGGTGTTCAGCGCGCCGATGGCCGCCGTGTGGCCCGGCCTTGCCATCCTGCTCGCGGTCGCCGGCTGCACGCTGGTGGCGGACGGGCTTACCCGCCGATCTCGCCTCCGTCGCGCTTGACGATGGCGATCACGGCGGGCCGCGGCGGCTTGTCGGCCTCGTAATCAGGCCAGCAGGTGGCGGGCCGTTCGCAGGTGCTGCCGGGGTCCTCGCCCGAATGCTGGATCGCCCGGAACAGCTTGCGGTCGTCCGGCGCGGAGGTCTGCAGACCGCCGCGCCGGGCGAGCCACGCCGTCAATCTGCTCCGGTCAGCTTCCGATCTCGCCGCCGTCGCGCTTGACGATGGCGATGACGGCGGGGCGAGGCGGCATGCCGTCGGCGAAGTCCGGCCAGCGGGTGGACGGCCGCTCGAAGGTGGAGCCGCGGTCGTCGCCGGGGTGCTGGATCGCCAGGAACAGGGTGCGGCCGTCCGGCGCGAAGCAGGGGCCGCAGATCTCGGCACCGGTCGGCGCGCGGTAGAACTGGCGCGTCAGCGCGCGGCCCGGTCCCGCCACATCCGCCGCGTAGATGGCGTCCGAGACGCCGGCGGCGGTCGGCGCGCCGTCGGTGGCGATCCAGAGCCGCCCCTTGCTGTCGAAGGCGCAGTTGTCCGGGCAGGAGAGCCAGCCATCCCCGCTCGTCGCGCGGTGGTAGCGCGCGCCCGCATCGAGGCCGGGCTTGCCGGCCATCAGGAAGATCTCCCACCGGCCTTCCGTCGCGGCATGGTCCACGCGGTCCGTGCCGGCACCCGGCGGGATCATCTCGATGACGTGGCCGTGGATGTTCGCGGCGCGCGGGTTCACGCGGTTCACCTGCTGCGCGGTGCGGCGCTCGTTGTTCGTCAGCATGACATAGACGCGGCCGTTGACCGGGTTTGTCTCGACATCCTCCGGCCGGTCCATCGGGGTCGCCTGCAGCAGGTCGGCGGCGCGGCGCGTGTTGATCAGGACGTCGGCCTGGCTGCGGAAGCCGTTCGCCTCGGTCAGCGGTCCCTGGCCGTGCACCACCGGCAGCCATTCCATGCGGCCGTCGTCGTGGAAGCGTGCGACGAACAGCGTGCCGTCGTCCAGCAGGTCGCGGTTCGCGGCGCGGTCGGTCGGGTTCCAGGGCCGCGCGGTGACGAATTTGTACACGTAGTCGAAGCGCTCATCGTCGCCGGAATAGAGCACCACGCGGCCGTCCAGGTTCACGGCATGCGTCGCGCCCTCGTGCTTGAAGCGGCCGAGCGCGGTGCGCTTCACGGGAACGTTGGCCGGATCGTACGGGTCGAACTCCACGACCCAGCCGAAGCGGTTCGGCTCGTTCGGCTCCTTGTTCAGGTCGAAGCGGTCCATGTGGCGGACCCAGCCATAGGCGGAGTCGGGCACGATGCCGTAGCGGCGATAGCTCTCGGCCTGCGCGCCGGTGCGTGCGGCCTCGCCGCCGAAATACTGGTTGAAGTTCTCCTCGGCGGTCAGCACGGTGCCCCAGGGCGTGTTGCCGCCGGCGCAGTTGTTGAGCGTGCCGAGCACGCGCGTGCCGGTCGGATCGGCGGAGGTCTTCAGCAGGTCGTGGCCGGCGGCGGGGCCGCTGACGCGCATCTCCGTCTCGCCGGTGATGCGGCGGTTGAGGCGGCTGTTCGGCACCGGCGCCCAGCGGCCGTTCTCCTTGCGGATTTCGACGACGGAGAGGCCGTGCGCCAGCAGCTCCACCCGCGCCTGCGCGGCGGTGGTGCGAAGCCGTCCGGCACGGCCCTCGCCGATGCCGGCGAACATGAGCTGGGTGTCCGTGTATTCGTGGTTCACCACCAGCAGCCCGTGGTCGGCGGTGGCGGAGCCCTGCGGCAGCGGGCGGAAGTCAATGAAGTCGTTGTTGTAGCCGAACTGGGCGGCCTGCGCCTCCGGCGTCTGCGCGGCGGGATCGAAGGCGGGGGCCTCGCCGACGACCGCGTCGCCCCAGCGGATCACGGTCTGGATGTCGTAGCCCTCCGCGACGGCGTCGCGCTGCGCCATGCCGTGCGGGATTTCCTGGAAGGTCAGCGTGGAAGGGCCGCCCGCCATCGGGACCGCCTGCGCCAGCGCCGGCTCGGCCGAGGCGACGAGCTGGTCGGCCAGCGTCGCGGCCGCGCCGAGCCCGAGCAGCGCGGCGCGGCGCGTCAGGCGGCGCTCGGCGAGTGCGCCGATCGTCTCGCGGGGCGCGGGATTGCTGCCGATGTCCTCGATCTCGAGGGCACGGATTTCCGGGGGGAGCGTGTCGGGCATGGCGTCTCGTCCGTGGCGTGCCGGGCGCGGGATGGCGTCCAGTCGCAGTATGGCGGATATCGGGCGGGCGTGTCGCGCGGATGACGGACCGGTGAAGGAACGAAGACGGCGATCAGCCCGCGCCGGCGATCTCCGGCGGTCGGTGGACAGTGACCGGCGGCAGCTCGCCTGACCAGCGCTCGACCTGGACGAGGCAGGATTGCGCGGAGGAGCCCTGGCCGAGGCGGGAGGTGCCGACATCCTGCGTGAGCACGTTGGCGTTGCCGTGCAGGCAGGGCGCGTCGGTGGCGCCGGGGCGTGCGGGATTCCACCAGGCGCCGGTGGCCATGGCGACGACGCCGCGACGCAGGCCGTCCGTCAGGCGCAGGCCGGCGGCGACGGCGCCGCGGTCGTTGAAGACGCGCACGGCGTCGCCCTCGTTCAGGCCGCGTGCGGCGGCGTCCTCGGGGTGCATCAGGATCGGCTCGCGGCCGTTCACGCGCGCGGCCGCCGCGACGCGGCCGGTGTCGAGCTGGCCGTGCAGGCGCGTGGCGGGCTGGGAGGAGAGGAGGTGCAACGGGAAGCGCCCGGCCAGCGTGCCGCCGAGCCATTCGCGCGGCTCCCGCCAGACGGGGTGGCCGGGGGTCTCGGCGTAGCCGAAGGAGGCGATCGTGTCGGAGAAGATCTCCACCTTGCCGGATGGCGTGTCGAGCGGGTTGGCCTCCGGGTCGGTGCGGAACTCCGCGAACTGCGTGTAGCCCGCCTCCGGCCGCGGCAGCTCGACGTAGCCGGCTTCCCAGAACGTCGTGAAGTCGGGCACTTCGATGCCGCGCTCGGTGCAGGCGCGGCGCCAGGTGCCGTAGAGGTGCTGCAGCCAGGCGGCCTCGTCGCGCCCCTCGGTGAACTGCGCGCGGTAGCCGAGCGCGTCGGCGATGTCGGCGAGGATGTCGGCGTCGTTCCGCGCGAGGCCGACCGGCGCGATCGCCTGGTGCATGGCGCGCACGAAGCGGTCGCGGCCGCCGCTGCCGATGTCGTTGCGTTCCAGCGTGGTGGTCGCGGGCAGCACGATGTCGGCGTGGCGCGCGACGGCGGTCCACCAGGGTTCCTGGACGACGATCGTCTCCGCGCGGTTCCAGGCGCGCAGCAACCGGCCGAGGTCCTGGTGGTGGTGGAAGGGGTTGCCGCCGGCCCACCAGATCAGCCTGATGTCGGGCAGCACCAGGTCGCGGCCGTTGTACTGCAGGGTGCCGCCCGGGTTCTCCAGCAGCTCCGTCACGCGGGCGACGGGGATGTAGGCGCCGCAGGGGTTGCGGACGGGGACGCCGGGGACGGAGGGGACATCGGGCCGCGGCGTGCCCATGCCGTTCATGCTGCCGTAGCCGAAGGCGATCCCCTGCCCCGGCTTGCCGATCGTGCCGAGGATCGCCGCCAGCGCGACGAGCGCCCACCAGGGCTGCTCGCCGTGTTCGGAGCGTTGCAGCGACCAGGTGGCGGTGAGCATCGTGGGCGTCCCGGCCGCTTCCAACGCGAGGCGTCGGATGGCGGCGGCGGGGATGTCGGTGAGCGGCGCGGCCCATTTGGGGGTCTTCGCGATGCCGTCGGCCTCGCCGCGCAGGTAGGCGGCGAAGCGGTCGAAGCCGACGGCGCAGCGGGTGAGGAAGTCGCGGTCCTCGCGGCCGGCTTCGAGGATCGCGTGCGCCATGGCGAGGATCATCGCCGCATCGCCGCCGGGGCGGATCGGCACCCATTCGGCCGCGTGCTCCATGTCGCCGCGGAAGGGCGAGACGTTGACGAAGCGCAGGCCCGCCTCCGCCGCCTCCCGAATCTGCCCGGCATAGTCGTGCGCGCCGGCGCCGCCGGCGGTGACCAGGCCGTTCTTCAGCGGCAGGCCGCCGAAGCAGAGCATGAGCTTCGCGTTCTCGCGGATTGCGCGCCAGTCGGTGACGCGGCCCTGGATGACCTCGTTCGTGCCGAGGATGTGCGGCATCAGCGTCATGCCGGCGCCGTAGGAGTAGTTGGTGACCTGCGTGGTGAAGCCGCCGCCGAGGCCGAGGAATCGGTGCAGCTGCGTCTTGGCGTGGTGGTACCGCCCGGCCGAGGACCAGCCGTAGCTGCCGCCGAGGATCGCGGCGTGGCCGTGCTCCGCGCGGGTGCGGGCAGCTTCTTCCGCGACGAGGCGGATGGCGCGGTCCCAGGAGACGGGGACGAAGGCGTCGCCGCCGCGCGCGCTGCCGCGGCGGCCGCCATGCAGCCAGCCCTCGCGGATATATGGCCGGTCCACGCGGGCGGCGCTGTGCACGGCGTCGGGGATGGATTGCAGCAGGCCCGGCGGGGCGGGATCGCGCGCGAAGGGGCGCGCGGCAACCAGTCGGCCACCCTCCACCACGGCGTCGAAGGTGCCGAAATGGGAGCCGTGGGGGCGGATGACGGTCATGCCGGGCAGCATGCCATCGAGGCCGCGTGCGTCCAACGCCGTTGACCGGATGGCGCGCCCTGCGCAGGCTGTGGGCAACTTATTGGTGAGCACCGCCATGCCCGTGGCCCCGCTGGACCTGCCGACCGTCAAGGCGATCTTCCGTGCTTCGGAAGGTCGCACGACGCTCTACGAGGGGCGGGACGCCGACCCCGAGAGCGAGGCGCATGCCATCGCGCGGCATTCCGTCATCACCGGCGAGGGGCTGATGGCGCGGCTGCAGGACGAGACGCGGAACGGGCGGATCGGCTACTTCGCCGCCTTCCTGACCGCGGCCGAAATGCTCTTCGCCGCACTCGAGGTGCTGAACGGCGCAGCCGGCACCTTCGCGCGCGAGCAGCTGCTCGACACCGCCGCCGCGCCCGGCCGGCCGGCCGGGTCGCATACGGGCATGCGGACGGTCATCGAGGACGTCGTCGCCCTGCCGGTGCGGGTCCGCTACGCAAGCGGCGGCGGCGCGACCACGATGCCGACGCGGGGGATGCGGATGATCCTGGACCGCGTGGACGAGCGGCCGGAGAAGCTGCACATCCACACCTTCTTCCCCACGCTGGGCGCGGCGACCCGCGTGCAGGTGAAGCGGCGTGACGGCACGCAGTTCAGGCCCCCATGGCCGTGACCCGTGGCCCTGGCGCGCGAAAAGGGTTTAGGCTCGCTCCTCGACGCCGCACCGGAGAGCCAAATGACCCCGCCCCGCAACTCCAACGCCGTCCGCGACATCGCCCACGTCCTGCACCCGTACACGGACCATCGCGCGCACGCGAAGGCCGGCCCGCTGGTGATCACCCGCGGCGAGGGGGTGCGCGTCTTCGACGACCAGGGGAAGGACTACATCGAGGCGGTGGCGGGGCTGTGGTGCGCCTCGCTCGGCTTCGACAGCAAGCGGCTGGCGGATGCCGCGCATGCGCAGATGCTGAAGCTGCCCTTCTACCACGCCTTCACCGCCAAGTCGCACGAGCCGCTGATTGACCTGTCGGAGATGCTGATCGAGCGCTCTCCCTGCCCGATGTCGAAGGTGTTCTACGCCAACAGCGGGTCGGAGGCGAACGATACCGCGGTGAAGATGGTCTGGTACATGAACAACGCGCTCGGGCGGCCGGAGAAGAAGAAGATCATCAGCCGGCTGAAGGCGTATCACGGCATCACGGCCGTCGCGGGCTCGCTGACCGGGCTGCCGGCCAACCACAAGATGTTCGACCTGCCGGTGTCCGATCGCTTCATCCATGTCTCGACGCCGCACCACTACCACGGCGCGAACCCCGGCGAATCCGAGGAGGATTTCGCGACGCGGCTGGCCGAGGAGCTGGACGCGGTGATCATGCGCGAAGGCCCGGACACCGTCGCGGCCTTCTTCGCGGAGCCGGTGATGGGCGCGGGCGGCGTGATGATCCCGCCGGCGACCTACTTCGAGAAGGTGCAGGCCGTGCTGAAGCGGCACGATGTGTTGTTCGTGGCGGACGAGGTGATCTGCGGCTTCGGGCGCACGGGCAACTACTGGGGCTGCCAGACCTACGGCATCACGCCGGACATCATCACCTGCGCGAAGGCGCTGTCGGCGAGCTTCCTGCCGATCTCCGCCATCATCATCAACGACCGCGTGTTCCAGGCGCTGGCCGACGGCTCCGCCACGATCGGCACCTGGGGGCACGGCTTCACCTATTCCGGGCACCCGGTGGCGGCCGCGGTCGCGGTGGAGACGCTGAAGATCTACGACGAGATGGACATCGTCGGCCATGTGGGCCGCGTCGGGCCGCGCATGCAGGATCGGCTGCGCGCGCGTTTCGCGGACCACCCGCTGGTCGGCGAGGTGCGCGGCATCGGCATGGTGGGCGCGATCGAGCTGGTCGCGGACAAGGCGACGCACCGGAACTTCGACCCGGCGCTGAAGGTCGGCCCGCGCGTGACGAAGGCCGGCGAGGCGGAGGGCGTGATCCTGCGCGGCCTGTCGAACGACACCATCGCCTTCTCCCCGCCGCTGATCATGACGGAGACGGAGGTGGACGAGATGGTGGAGCGCACGGGGCGCGCGCTGGATTCGGTTGCGGTGCAGCTGCGGCGGGAGAGCCTGGCGGTGGTGTGAGGCGGGCGGCTGAAGTCTGACCCGTTCGGTGTCGCCCCCGCGAAAGCGGGGGCCCACCTTCCCGATGGCCCGGACTGCGGTGCGGTGAGTTCCCGCTTTCGCGGGGACGACAGGAAGTAGGAGTCGCGCCGTTCGATGTTACCTGGCGCGGCTGATGCAGAAGCCGACGATGTCGGCCAGCGCCCGCCGCTCGGCGCTGTCGGCGAAGGCGCCGAGGGCGGACAGGGCCTCAACGCCGAAGGCGCGGGCGCGGGTGACGGTGTCGGCGAAGGCGCGGTGGCGCTGCATCAGCGCGATGGCGCGGGGCAGGTCGGCGTCGGACTGGTCGCGATCCTCGATCGTGCGGCGCCAGAAGGCGCGCTCCGTCTCATCGGCGCGGGCGAAGGCGAGCAGGACGGGCAGCGTGATCTTGCCCTCGCGGAAATCGTCGCCGACGGTCTTGCCCAGCCGCTCCTGCTCCGCGCTGTAGTCCAGTGCGTCGTCCACGAGCTGGAAGGCGATGCCGAGATTGTGGCCATAGGCGCGGAGCGCGGCCTGCTCGTCGGCCGGGCGGCCGGCCACCACGGCGCCGACCTCGGTCGCGGCGGCGAACAACGCGGCGGTCTTGCCCTCGATCACCTGGAGGTACTGCGCCTCGCTCGTCGCGGTGTCGTTCTGGATGACGAGCTGCAGGACCTCGCCCTCCGCGATCGTCGCCGCGGCTTCGGAGAGGATGCGCAGCACCTCCAGCGAGCCGTCCTTCACCATCAGCTGGAAGGCGCGGGCGAAGAGGAAGTCGCCGACCAGCACGCTCGGCTTGTTGCCGAAGGCCGCGTTCGCGCTCGCCTGGCCGCGGCGCAATGCGCTCTCGTCCACCACGTCGTCGTGCAGCAGCGTGGCCGTGTGGATGAACTCGACGCAGGCCGCGAGCGCCACGTGCCGCCGGCCGCGATAGCCGGCCATGCGCGCGGCGGCGAGCGTCAGCAGTGGCCGCAGGCGCTTGCCCCCGGCGGCGACGATGTGCGCGGCGAGCTGCGGGATCAGCGCGACCGGGCTCTGCATCCGCTCGACGATCAGGCGGTTGCAGGATTCGAGGTCGTCGCGGACGAGCGCCGTCAGCGCCGACAGCGCGTCCTCGCCCGCGATCGGGGCGGCATCGGCGCTCGGCTGGACGGGCAGATCCACGCTCTCTCTTGACCTCGGTCTCGGCGGCGGCAACCTAGCCGCGCCCCCCAGGGCGGGCAAGCGCGGGCCACCCCGATGTGGGACCGCGGCGGGGATGCGGGAGGGTCCGGCGTTGCGCGTGCTGCTGGCGACGGCCGATCCGGTGCGGCTCTCCTTCCTGATGGCGCTGCTGCGGGATGCCGGGTGCAGCCCGGTGGTGCTGGACGCGGCGATCAGCGCGGTGGAAGGCGGCATCGGCATCTTCCCGCGGCGCGTCGCCGTGCCGGAGGACGAGGCCGCGCAGGCGATGCGCGTGCTGCGCGAGGCCGACGAGGCGACGTGCTGACGGAGGATGCGCTGCTCGGCGGCCGCGTGCGGCTGCGGCAGCCGGAGGCGGGGCTGCGGGCCGGGCATGACGCGGTGCTGCTGGCCGCGGCGGTGCCGGCGCGGGCGGGGGAGACGGTGCTCGAACTCGGCTGCGGCAGCGGCGTGGCGTTCCTGTGCCTCGCGGCGCGCGTGCCGGGCCTGCGGATCGTCGCGGTGGAGCGGGAGCCGGCGCTGGCAGTGCTGGCACGGGAGAACGCGGTGCTGAACGGTGTCGGCGACCGCGTCACGGTGATCACCGGCGATGTCGGCGACCCGACGCTTCGGCGCGACCTGCCGCGCTGCGACCACGGCTTCGCGAATCCGCCGTTCTGGGAGGCGGGTACGCCCCCGCCGGCGGCGATCCGGCGCGCGGCGACCCATGCGGAGGCGGAACTGGGCGCGTGGGCCGCATGCCTGGCCGCGGCCGTGCGGGCGCGCGGGAGCGCGACGCTGATCCTGCCGGCGGCGCGATTCGGCGATGGTCTGGCGGCGCTGGGCGGGGCGGGGTTCGGGAGCCCGGCGCTGCTGCCGCTGTGGCCGCGGGCGGGGGTGGCGGCGAAGCGGGTGATCCTGGCGTCGCGGCGCGGGGGGCGCGGGCCGGGGCGCGTGCTGGCGGGGGTGGTGCTGCACGGCGAGGGGGCGGAGGCCGAGGGGGTGTTGAGGGGGGGTGCCGCGTTGGTGGTGTAGCTGAAACTTGGCCTGCAAAACTGGCGCTTGCCCCCACCCCCGCCAGCCTTCGTAAGCGGCTTCGCCGCAACTCCGGCGTCCGACGCCTTTGGCGTCGAACCCCCCGCAAACGGGGGAGGGAGAGGGCTACTTCTCGTTGGCTTCGGGGTGCCTCAGCAGCCAGAGGCGCTCATGGGCGGCGACGAGGCTTTCCATGTTCTTGCGGCGGTTCACGTCGGGCGCCACGGGGCGGCGCGTCAGCATCATCTCGAGGATGCGCAGCAGCTCTTCCGCGACCTCGTAATCGCCCTGGTCGCAGGCATGGTGGAAGGCGATGAGGATCTTGTCGGAGAGCCGGCGCGTATGGCGCGGCGGGCCGGCGGGCGAACGCCCGGCGGCACCAGCAGACCCGTCCCGTTCCTCGTCGGACATCTTAAGAATGCGCTCCCTTGGCGCCGCGCCCGGCCGCTTGGTGCCGATCAAGACATTATCATAGCGGGGCGCGCGGCGCGCCGGAACCCTCCGTGGCGGAACCCGCCGCGATGCCGCGCAGGTGCCCGCGCACGGCCTGCGCGATCGCCTCGGGCGCGGTGTCGGGACGGAACAGGCCCCGCACGCGCCCGTCCGGCCCGACGAGGTAGATGAAGGAGGAGTGATCCACCAGGTACTGGCTCATCTCCGGCCTGTTCACGCGGGCGTAGAAGACCCGGTAGGCGCGCGCCGCGGCGGCCACCTGCTCCGGCGTGCCGGTCAGGCCGACCATGCGCGGGTGGAAGCGGCCGACATAGTCCGCCATCGCCGCCGGCGTGTCGCGTTCGGGGTCCACGGTGATGAAGACGGGCGTGACACGCTCGGCGGCCTCGTCGAGCAGGTCGAGCGCCGAGGCGACCGTACCGAGCTCGGTCGGGCAGACATCCGGGCAGTAGGTGAAGCCGAAATAGACGAGCAGGAAGCGGCCGGCGAAATCGGCTTCCGTCACGGCGCGGCCGGTGTGGTCGGTCAGGCTGAACGGCCCGCCGAGCGCCATCCCCTGCGGAAGCTGCACGCCACCGGCGGAGGGCGGTGCCGCCTCGTTGCCGAGCAGCATCGCGGCCTGGCGCGCGAAGGATTCGGCGACCGATTCGCCTTCCGCGCGCCCGAGCCACGCCGCCCCCCAGAGCGTGCCGAGGGCGAGCAGGACGACGAGGGCGGCGAGGCGGACGGCCTGGAGCATGATCCGGCGCAGATAGGCCCCTGCCCCGGCCGCGTCCACCACGGCGCGCTTGACGGCGCGTCGTGCCCGGCGCTGAGGATTCGCATCGGGACGGGAGATGCGTTCATGGGGGAGGATGCGATGAAGGCAGGGCGGCGCGAGCTGATGGCGGCGACCGCGGTCGCGGCGCTGGCGGCGGGCACGGCCTCCGCGCAGGAGGCGAGGCGGCCGATCCTCATCCGCGGCGCGCATGTGCTCTCGATGGATCCGGCGATCGGCGACCTGCCCGTGGGCGACGTGCTGATCGAGGGTGGTGCGATCCGCGCCGTTGCGCGCGGCATCGAGGCACCGGCGGGTGCGATCGTGCTGGACGGCGCCGGGCGAATCGCGATGCCGGGCATGGTGAACGGGCATGTCCACCTGGCGCAGGTGATGCAGCGCGGGCTTTCGACGGAGCACGGGTTCGGCGGCTATTTCCAGGGTATCGTGCTGCGACATTCCAACCGCATGACGCCGGACGACGTGCGGCTGGCCGACCAGGCGGGCGCGCTGGAACAGGTCGCGGCGGGCGTCACGACGGTGATGGACTGGTCGCGCGAGACGATGTCGCCGGAGCATCTCGATGCCGCCGTCGAGGGCCTGGCGGCGGGCGGCATCCGCGCTGTGCTCGCCTATACCGCGCCGCCGATGCCGCAGGGCAGCGACGCAGCGGCGATCAACGCGCGGATGACGTCGCATGCGCGCGGCGTGCGCCTGCCGCCGGCGGTCACGCTCTGGACGTGCCTGCAAGGGCCGGACTTCACGGCGCTGGAGCCGGCGCTGGCCGACATGCGCCGGCTGGCCGAGCTGGGCTTGCCGATCGCGATCCATACGGGCGCTGCGATCTACCCGAACCGCAAGCCGCGGCTGCTCGCGACGCTGGATGCGGCGGGGCTGCTGAACGAGCGGCTGCAGATCGTGCATGCGAACGGGCATGAGCCGGACGAATACGCGCTCGCGGCGTCGCGCGGCGCGATGCTGTGCTCGACGCCGGAGGTGGAGATGCGGATGGGGCACGGGCATCCCGCGATGTTCCGCGCGGCCGCGGCGGGGATGCGCGTGTCGGTCGGCACCGACATCCCCTCGATGGTCGGGGGCGGGTTGCTGCCGCAGTTGCGCGTGGCGCTGGCAGCGGAGACGCACCGCGTGAACGCGGACGGGATCACGGCCGGGCGCGGCGTGCCGGCGACGCCGCCGGTGACGGCGAAGCGCATGATCGAGTTCGCGACGATCGAGGGCGCGCGCGGCCTGGGGCTGGAGCGCGTGACGGGAAGCCTGACGCCGGGCAAGCGCGCAGATCTGCTGCTCCTGCGCGCTGACGCGCCGCTGACGACGCCGGTCGGCGATCCGTACGGGGCGGTGCTGCTGCAGGCCGGCGCGGGCGAAATCGAGACGGTGATCGTGGACGGCCGCGTGCGGAAGGCGGAAGGGCGGCTGGTGGATTCGGATGCGGCGCGGGTCTTCGCGCGGCTGGCGGCGCGGGCGGGGGAGATGCGGGAGGGGGCGTTGGCGCGCTGATAAGATCAGTGCTTCGGCCCCCCCACCCCAGCCCTCCCCCGCGAGGGGGGAGGGAGAAGGCAGGACGATCTCTACAAGGCCGCGACCGACACCCCAGCCCTCCCCCGCGAGGGGGGAGGGAGAAGGGGGTCAGTGGCGCTGGAGGGAAATCTCGCCTTCGGGCTGCGCGCTGGTGAAGGTGGCGTCGGCGAAGGCTTCCTCCCACGATCCCGTCGTGGAGGCCTTGCTGTATTCGGTGGAGCGGTTCTCGAAGAAGTTGGTGTGCTCCACCGCGTTCAGCATCTCGTCGAGCCAGGGCAGCGGGTTGCGCTCGATGCGGTAGAGCGGCTCGAGGCCGAGCTGTTGCAGGCGGCGGTCGGCGATGAAGCGGATGTACTGCTTCGTCTGCGCGGCATCCAGGCCCTGCACGCCGCCGAGTTCGAAGGCGAGGTCAATGAAGGCGTCCTCGTGGTCCACGATGGTGGAGCAGATAAGGTAGAGGTCGCGGCGGAACTCCTCCGTCCAGATCTCCGGGTTCTCCTGCACGAAGGTGCGGAACAGGCGGATGACGGAGAGGCAGTGCAGCGTCTCGTCGCGGACGGACCAGGAGACGATCTGGCCCATGCCCTTCATCTTGTTGAAGCGCGGGAAGTTCATGAGGATGGCGAAGGAGGCGAAGAGCTGCAGCCCTTCGGTGAAGGCGCCGAAGGCGGCGAGCGTCTTGGCGATCTCGGTGCGGTTGGCGACCGAGAAGTTCTGCATGTAGTCGTACTTGTCCTTCATCTCCTTGTATTTGAGGAAGGCGGTGTACTCGATCTCCGGCATGCCGATGGTGTCGAGCAGGTGCGAGTAGGCGGCGATGTGGATCGTCTCGGTGCTGCTGAAGGCGGACATCATCATCAGCACTTCGGTGGGTTTGAACACCTGGCTGTAATGCCGCATGTAGCAGTTGTTCACCTCGACATCGGCCTGGGTGAAGAAGCGGAAGATCTGGGTGAGCAGGTTCTTCTCGCCGGGCGTAAGGTTCTTCTGCCAGTCCTTCACGTCGTCGGCGAGCGGGACTTCCTCGGGCAGCCAATGGATGCGCTGCTGCTGCAGCCAGGCCTCGTAGGCCCAAGGGTAGCGGAAGGGCTTGTAGACGGGGTTGGCGGTGAGGAGGTCGAACTTGATCGGGAGTTCATCGCGCGAAGCGTTCACGGGCGTGATGCGGGCGTCGTCGGGCATGGGTGCTCTCAGATGCAGTGGCATGAAGCGGGACGGCTAATCGAGTTGCGCCCGTGGCTCCCCCACGCCGACCCTCCCCCGCGGAGCGGGGGAGGGAGAGCGGAGGCTCTGGGCGAGATCGGCGGAGATGCGGTCCAGGTCGGCTATCAGGCGCCGCACCTGCTCCACCGGCCCGCGCGCGTCCAGCATGAGGTCGAGCTGGCGGGAGACGGCGGCGCGGCGGGCGGCGAGCTGCGCCGCACCGTCGGGCATGCCGACATCGATCATTGGCATGCGAGACATTCCTCGTAGTTCGTCGAGTTGGCAGCGACGGTGAGTGGCAGCGCGGGCTGCGCCTCCTCCTTCTGCACGGTCATCACGTCGGACTGGCCGACCACCTTCTCGCTGACGGCATCCGCACGCTGGATGGAGAGGCTGCGGCAATAGTAGAGCGACTTCACGCCGCGCTTCCACGCCATGACATGGATCTGGTGCAGGTCGCGCTTGTGCACGTTGGCCGGCAGGAAGAGGTTCACGGACTGCGACTGGCAGATGAAGGGCGTGCGGTCGGCCGCGTGCTCCACGACCCAGCGCTGGTCCAGCTCGAAGGCGGTCTTGAAGGTCGCGCGTTCCTGGTCGTCGAGGAAGTCCAGGTGCTGCACGCTGCCCTTGCGGACGGCGATCGCGGTCCAAGTGTCCTCGTCGTCGCGGCCGTGCTTCGCCAGCACCTTCTTGAGGTAGGGGTTGCGGACGATGTAGCTGCCGGACAGCGTCTTGTGGTTGTACACGTTGGCGGCGATCGGCTCGATGCCCGGGCTGGCGCCGCCGCAGATGATCGAGATGGAGGCGGTCGGCGCGATCGCGATCTTGTTCGAGAAGCGCTCCATGAAGCCGTATTCGGCGGCGTCCGGGCACGGCCCGCGCTCCTCCGCCAGCTGGCGGCTGGCGAGGTCGGCGCCCTCGCGGATGTGCTTGAACATCCGCTTGTTCCAGGACTTCGCGACGACGCTCTCGAAGGGCACGTTCATGGCCTGCAGGAAGCTGTGGAAGCCCATCACGCCGAGGCCGACGCTGCGTTCGCGCATCGCGCTGTACTTCGCGCGCGTCATGCTGTCCGGCGCGGTGTCAATGAAGCCCTGCAGCACGTTGTCGAGGAACCGCAGGACGTCCGGGATGAAGCGCTGATCCTTGTGCCACTCGAACCAGGTCTCGAGATTGAGGGAGGAGAGGCAGCAGACGGCGGTGCGCTCCATCCCGTGCTGGTCCACGCCGGTCGGCAGCGTGATCTCCGAGCAGAGATTGGAGGTCTTGACCTCCAGCCCCGCCAGCTTGTGGTGCGCGGGCATCGCGCGGTTCACGTGGTCGGAATAGATGATGTAGGGCTCGCCGGTCTCGATCCGCGCGGTGAGGATGCGGATCCAGATGCCGCGGGCGGAGACCTTCCGGACGAACGACCCGTCCTTCGGCGAGACGAGCGCCCAGTCCGCGTCGGCTTCGACGGCGCGCATGAAGGCGTCGGGGATCAGCACGCCGTGGTGCAGGTTCAGCGCCTTGCGGTTCGGGTCGCCGCCGGTCGGGCGGCGCATCTCCAGGAATTCCTCTATCTCCGGGTGACCGACCGGCAGGTAGCAGGCGGCCGAGCCGCGCCGCAACGAGCCCTGGCTGATGGCGAGGGTCAGCGAATCCATCACCCGGATGAAGGGGATGACGCCGGAGGTCTTGCCGTTGCGGCCGACCTTCTCGCCGATGCCGCGGAGGTTGCCCCAGTAGCTGCCGATGCCGCCGCCCTTGGCCGCAAGCCAGACATTCTCGTTCCAGAGGCCGACGATGCCTTCCAGGCTGTCATTGGCCTCGTTGAGGAAGCAGGAGATCGGCAGGCCGCGCGTGGTGCCGCCGTTGGACAGCACGGGCGTGGCCGGCATGAACCAGAGACGCGAGATGTAGTCATAGATGCGCTGCGCATGCGCCGCGTCGTCGCCGTACGCGCTCGCCACGCGGGCGAACAACTCCTGGTAGGATTCGCCGGGCAGCAGGTAGCGGTCGTCGAGCGTCGCCTTGCCGAAATCCGTCAGCAGCGCGTCGCGCGAACGGTCCACGCGGACCTGGCCATGGCCTTCAAGCTGAACTGCGTCGAACACCACCTACCCCCTTCTGGCCCGGTTACCCGGGCGACTCCCCTGCGGCGGAGATTGCTCCCGCCCGGACTATGACAACAAGATGTAGTGTTGCCACAGTCCGCCAAACACCAGCACTGCCATCCGGTTCCCAGTTGCCTTTTTCCTCCGGGCCACTTATCGCATCCATCATGTTCCGGTTTCGTTCATGAACGCAAGCCTAATCAGAACCGGCCCCGCCGTTGGACCACGCGCCGCGGTGGCGGCGGAAGGACCGATTTCCGTTCATCCCCGATCTCCCCGTGATTCACAGGCCTTCGCGGGACCGGGCAGCGGCCGCATCATGGCGTGAGAGCCTGGAGACACATCATGACAGCCGACCCCACCCTGCCCCGCCGCGCGCTGTTCGGTGCCGGGCTGGCGGTGCTCGCGGCGCCGGCGCTCGGCCAGGGCGCGTGGCCGAGCCGGCCGGTGCGGATCGTCGTGCCGTTCGGCGGTGGCGGCGGCACCGACGTGACGACGCGCGTGCTCGCCCCTCGCCTGCAGGAGATTCTCGGCCAGCCGGTGGTGGTCGAGAACCGGCCGGGTGCCGGCGGCGTGGTGGGCACCGACTTCGTGGCAAAGCAGCGCCCGGACGGCGAGGTGCTGGTGCTGACCACGCTCTCGCCGCTGGGCCTTGCGCCGGGGCTGCCGGCGCCGATGCCCTTCGACCCGATCCGCGACCTGACCCCGATCGCGCCGACCGTCTTCGTGCCGATCTGCCTGGGCGTCACGACGCAGGGCGTCAGGGCCAGCACGGCGGCCGAGTTCGCGGAGCTGCTGCGCGCCAACCCCGGCCGCTACCAGTTCGGCTCCTCCGGCGCCGGCACGTCCGGCCACATCGCGGCGGCGACCTTCGCGCTGAAGGTCGGCGCGCAGGCCGTGCACGTTCCGTATCGCGGCGGCGGGCAGGTCTTCACCGCGCTGCAATCGGGCGAGATCCACTACTGCATGGACATCCCCTCGCTGCTGAAGCCGTTCCACGATGCGGGCACCGCGCGCATCCTGTTCACCGCGACGGATGAGCGGAGCTCCATCATCCCGGACATCCCGACGGCGCGTGAGGCCGGGGTGCCGGACTACAAGGCGTATTCCTGGTACGGCTTCTTCGGCCCCGCCGGCCTGCCGCGGCCGGTCGTGGAGCGGATGGCGGCGGCGGTGGAGCAGGCCTTGTCCGATCCCACGATCTCCCGCCGCTTCGAGGAGATGGGCACGCCGGCGATGCGCGGCTGGAGCCCGGACCGCTTCGCGGCCTATGTGCGGGAGGAGAATGCGAGCTGGGCGCCGCTCGTGCGGTCGCTCAACATCCGGGAGTGACGCGCAACGGCGCCGAAACACCGTAACGGCGGCGCGACATCCGCGCGCAACGTGGGGCGGGCACCGTGCGCGGCATCAGATGCACGGAGAGACGCCGATGACCGTCATGCGCCGCAGCCTGTTCGGGCTGCTTCCTGCCCTCGCCATCGCCGCGCCCGTCGCGGCGCAGGGCACGCCGGTGCGGCTGTTCCGCGTGGTCACGCAGCGGGGCGAGGTGGTGCTGGGCTTCACGCCGGCGGAGCTCGGCGCGCTCGGCGGCGGGCCGGAGGTGGAGCGCATCGCCCGGCGGATCGCCGAGAGCGGCCATGTGACGGCGTGGCGCTACGCGGTGACGCGCGCGCCGGATGGTACGACGCGGCTGGCAGCGCGGGAGAAGGTCGCGGTGATGCGGCAGGAGGCGCTGATGGTGGAGCCGTATGCCGCGGCGCTGCCCGTGGCGGCGCCGCCGGAGTGATACGGGCGGCGTCGTTCCTGTGTGCTTTCTTCTGTCGTTGCCGCGAAGGCGGGAACCCATCGCGCCACCTGTCGGGACGGCGGAGAGGTGGGCCCCCGCTTTCGCGGGGGCGACGGCTTATGGATCAAGACTTGCGCCGGCTGGCATGAGGGGAGGTCGCGTATAGCCCGCCTGTATCACCGGTTCTGCCGGCGTTGCTCCGCCTGCTGCCGACGCGATTCCACATCCTGCTGACGGCGCGCCTGCTCCTGCTGCTGCTGCTGGCGACGCGATTCGTCGTGCTGGCGGCGCGCGGCTTCCTGCTGCTGCTGCCGCATCGCGTCCATCTGCTGGCGCCGAGCCGCGTCCTGCTGCTGCCGCATCGCCTCCATCTGCTGGCGGCGCGAGTCCTCCTGCTGGCGTCGCGCTGCCTCCTGCTGCTGCTGGCGCATCGCGTCCAGCTGCTGGCGCCTCGACTCGTCCCCCTGGCGGCGGGCCTGTTCCTGCTGTTGCTGGCGCATCGCCTCGGCCCGCTGGCGCCGGCTCTCGTCATCCTGCCGGCGCGCCTGGTCCTGTTGCTGGCGACGCGACTCGTCCCCCTGGCGGCGTGCCTGCTCCTGCTGCTGTTGGCGCATCGCCTCGATCTGCTGCCGCCGGGCCTGCTCGTCCTGTCCGCGCAGCGCCTCGATCCGCTCGCGACGGGCGGCGTCGTCCGGCGCGCGCGGCAGGCCGGGCCGCGCGTCCCGCAATGCCTCGGATTGCCGGCGTCGCTCCTCGCGGCGAACGGCGTCGGCTTCGTCCGGCGCGGCGCGGGGCGCGTCGCGGCGCCCCTCGCGCAGGGCGTCCAACTGGCGGCGCCGTTCCTCCCGGCGGCCGGCATCGGGATCGGGGCGCGGGTCGGCGAGCGCCGCGCGCACCGGCGGCGGCGGGGCGGGTGCGGCATCCGGGCGGCGCAGCGACTCGCGCGGCAGGCCGAAGCGCTCGGCGCCGCGCGCGGTCAGGCCGCTCGTGTCCGGCGCTGGGCGCAGCGGCAGGCCGGCGATCACGTCGGCGCGGCGCGTCTCCTCCGGGCGCAGGCGGCGCGCTTCGGGACGGACGGGCAGCGAGGCTTCCAGCACGCGGCCAGGCACCTGCACGGCGGCGCGGTGATGGCGGAACTCCTCCAGCCTGCGGTCGTGGAAGCGCGCGGCGCCGCGCCGGTCGTCGTCCCAGCGCAGGTCGCGGCCGCCGCGCTCGATCCAGGCGTTGCGCAGGTTCGCGACGTTGGCGACCTGGCGGATGTTCACGCGCTGCACGTAGCGGGGCGAGGCGCGGTACCACGGGTAGTACGGCTCGCGCGGGGCGAGCGGCACCCAGCCGACCGGCCGCGCGGCGTAGCCCGGGTCGGCGCCGAAGAAGGCGACGAGGGCGGGCGCCCAGGCCGGGCGGACCCGCACGTCGGCGACGCGCACGGGCTGCGGCGCCCAGGCCCAGCGCGGGCCGACCCGGATCCAGCGGCCGTAATGCGAGGGCGCGAAGCCCCAGGGCGCGGCGTCCACCCAGGTCCAGCCCCACGGCTCGCGCCAGACCCAGTTGCCGTCGCGATAGGGCGCCCAGTCCTCGCGCACCGGCGGGTACCAGATGTCGCCGTACTCCGGGCTCTGGCCCCAGGCGCCGTAGGCGGACAGCTCGGCGACGCCGGTCATGCCGCGCGCGGCCTGCGGGATGGCCCGGCGCGGCTCGGCGCCGAGCGCCCATGCGATCAGCGGCGTGGCGGCGCCCGCCTCGGCGCGTTCGGGCGGGCCGCCGGACGGGAGGAGCAAGGCTTCGCCGGGGGCGAGGCGGAGCGGTTCGGTCGCGCCGGCGACCGTGACCTCGGCCGCGCCCTCGAACACCGCGATGCGGCCGGGGCGGCTGCCATCGGCGGCTTCGAGCAGGTAGCGGCCGTCCACGGCGGTGGCGAAGCGGGCCTCGGGCGTGGCGACCTCGATGGGGCCGTCTTCGGGACCGAGGCCGGCGACGCGTAGGAAGGCGGTGCCGCGCGCGAGCGTTGCGCGCAGTTCGTCGTCGTCCAGCGCGTCGAGCTGCAGCGCGGTGCCGCCATCGAGGAAGAGGCGGGCCTGCGCGACCTCCATCGCCAGGCGGGCGCCGGGTTCGGTCCAGAGCGCGGTGCCGGCGGTGAGCGCGGTGTTGAGGGTGGCGGGCTGCCACTCCTCGGCGCCGGGCAGGCGGAGGGTGGCGGTGCCGGCGGCGCGGGCGACGCGGCCGACGAGGGTCGGCGGGTCGGCGGCTTCGGTGCGGAGGTCTTCCGGCGGGATGCCGGCTTCGACGGGTGCGCGCGCAATCGGGCGCGCGGCGGGGAGCGGCTGCTGGCGCTTCACGCCGCCATCGAAGACCGGCGCGGGCGGCTGATAGGCGTGGGCGGCGGGCGCGAGCAGCGTGGCCGAGAGGATCAGGGCGGGAAGGCGCGGCGGAAGGCGGCGCATGACGGGGCTCCACGGGGCGGCCAGGCGGGCTGGGCCATGGTGGAGTGAAGGCGAGGGCTGGGGCGGAAAGGCGGCGGATCGGGGGCGGTGGGGTGCCGAGGGGTCACGGGAGTGGGAGGGCGTTCCGCCGGCGGGCCGGAATGCCCCCCTCCCCAGCCCTCCCCCGCGAGGGGGGAGGGAGAGGTGGTGTCAGCGCATCGGGGGGGCGTATTGCAGGCCACCGCGGTTCCACAGGTTGTTGACGCCGCGCGGGAAGCCGATCGGGGTCATGTTGCGCTCCCAGACCTCGCCGAAATTGCCGACGGCGCGGACCACCTTCACGGCCCAGTCGTTGTCGAGCCCCATCATGCGGCCGAGGTCGCCGGTGCGGCCCATAAAGCGCTGCACGTCCGGGTTCGTGCTGTTGGCGAAGGTATCAATGTTCGCCGCGGTGATGCCGAGCTCCTCCGCCGTCACCAGCGCGAAGTGGACCCAGCGGACGGCGTCGAAGAAGCGCCAGTCGCCTTTGCGCACCACCGGGCCGAGCGGCTCCTTCGAGATGATCTCCGGCAGCAGCAGGTAGCGTTCCTGGTTCTGCCCCTGGCTGGCGGCGAAGGAGGCGAGGGAGGAGGCGTCGTTGGTGTAGGCGTCGCAGCGCCGGGTGATGAAGGCGTTGCGGATCTCCTCGATGTTCTCGATCACCACGGGGGTGTAGCGCAGGCGCTGCGCGCGGAAGAAATCGGCCATGTTCAGCTCGGTCGTGGTGCCGGGCTGCACGCAGACCGTCGCGCCGTCGAGCTGGCGGGCGGAGGTGACGCCGCTGTCGCGATGCACCATGAAGCCCTGGCCGTCGTACACGTTGACGCCGGCGAACGCCAACCCGAGCGACGCCTCGCGCGCCAGCGTCCAGGTCGTGCTGCGGATCAGCACGTCAATCTCGCCCGATTGCAGCATGGTGAAGCGCTGCTGCGTGCTCGACGGCACGATGCGGATGCGGTTGGGGTCGCCGAGGATCGCGGCGGCGATCGCGCGGCAGTAATCCACGTCAATGCCGCGCCAGTTCCCCTGGCTGTCCGGCAGCGAGAAGCCGACGGTGGACGGCGCGTGCGAGCAGACGAGCTGCCCGCGGCTCCGGATGGTGGCGAGCGTGTCGGCCGCGGGTTGCGCGAAAGCCGGCGCGGCGGCGAGCAGCGTCGCGCCGAGCGCGAGCGCCGTACGGACAAGCTTCATGCGTGCAGTCTCCCCGAATTGGTTGTCGCCGGGCTGCGCATTGCGCCCCCCGCGCTAGTTTCCAGGGGCGATGGGCGCGCGGCAAGACCTGACGGGCAGCATGGGCATAGCATTCGTCGGCATTCTTGATGGAAGCGCGCTGGCGGATATACAAGCGCCTCTGTGTATAGCAAATGGAGGAGGCGTCATGGTGGTCGCCAAGTGGGGCAACAGCCTGGCGGTGCGCCTTCCCGCTGCCGTGGTCGAGGCACTGGCGTTGAAGGAGGGGGACGAGATCGAACTCCACGTCGCCGATGCCCGCGAACTGGTCGTCGCGCGGAAGCCCGGTCGTGAGGAACTGCTGCGGCGCCTTCGCGCCTTCCGCGGCCGCCTTCCCGCAGATTTCAAGTTTGACCGGGACGAGGCGAATGCCCGGTAGCTTCTTCGACACGAACGTCCTGATCTACGTCGCGTCGGCGGAGACGGCAAAGGCGGATTGTGCCGAGGCCGCGATTGCCGCGGGCGGCGTGATCAGCGTGCAGGTGCTCATTGAGCTGGCCAACGTCGCGCGCCGCAAGATGCGGATGTCCTGGGCCGAAACGCATGCGCTGCTGGCGACCATGCGCAGCCTTCTCGCCGTCCATCCGCTGACGCTCGGGGTGCACGAGACCGGGCTGGAGATGGCCGAGCGTTACGGCTTTTCGATCTACGACGCGATGATCTGCGCCGCCGCGCTGCATGCGGGCTGTGATACGCTGCTGTCGGAGGATCTGCAGCACGGGATGGTGCTGCGGGAGGGGCTGCGGATTGTCAATCCGTTCCGCGCCTCCGCTTGACGATCGGCCCGCGCCTCACTCCCACTCGATCGTCCCCGGCGGCTTGCTCGTCACGTCGTAGGTCACGCGGTTGATCCCGCGGACCTCGTTGACGATGCGGTTCGCCACGCGGCTCAGGAATTCCATGCTGAACGGATACACATCGGCCGTCATGCCGTCCGTGCTCGTCACCGCGCGCAGCGCGCAGGCCTGGTCGTAGGTGCGGCCGTCGCCCATCACGCCGACGGTGCGCACGGGCAGCAGCACGGCGAAGGCCTGCCAGATCGCGTCGTAGAGGCCGGCGGTGCGGATTTCCTCCAGGAAGATCGTGTCCACCTTGCGCAGCAGGTCCGCCTTCTCCCGCGTCACCTCGCCGGGGATGCGGATGGCGAGGCCAGGCCCCGGGAAGGGATGCCGCCCGACGATCGCCTCGGGGATGCCGAGCTCGCGGCCGAGCGCGCGCACCTCGTCCTTGAACAGCTCGCGCAGCGGCTCGACGAGCCTCATGCGCATCGTCTCCGGCAGGCCGCCGACATTGTGGTGGGACTTGATGGTGACGCTCGGGCCGCCGGTGGCGGAGACGCTCTCGATGACGTCGGGGTAGAGCGTGCCCTGGGCGAGGAAATCGGCACCGCCGAGGCGGTTCTGTTCCTCCTCGAAGACCTGTATGAAGAGGCGGCCGATGGTCTTGCGCTTGGCTTCCGGGTCCGTCGTGCCGCTGAGCTGGCCGAGGAACAGCTCGCTCGCGTCGCGGTGGATCAGGCGGATGTTGAAGCGGTCGCGGAAGGTGGAGACGACCTGCTCGCTCTCGCCCGCGCGCATCAGCCCGTGGTCCACGTAGATGCAGGTGAGCTGGTCACCGATCGCCTCGTGGATCAGCACCGCGGCGACCGATGAATCCACGCCGCCGGAGAGGCCGCACACCACGCGGCCGCGGCCAACCTGGGCGCGAATCTTGCCGACCATCTCCTCGCGGAAGGCCGCCATCGTCCAATCGCCGGCGCAGCCGCAGACCAGGTGGGTGAAGTTGCGCAGCAGCGCGGCGCCGTGCGGCGTGTGCACGACCTCCGGGTGGAACATCGTGCCGTAGTAGTGGCGCGAATCGTCGGCGATCAGCGCGAAGGGCGCGCCCTCGCTGGCTGCGACCACGCGGAAACCGGCGGGGAGTTGCGTGATGCGGTCGCCGTGGCTCATCCAGACCTGCTCGCGCGCGCCGGGCGCCCAAACGCCCTGGGTGATCGCGCAGTCGCCGGTGACGTCCACGAAGGCGCGGCCGAATTCCCGCGCATGCCCGCCCTCCACCGTGCCGCCTAGCTGGTGCGCCATGACCTGCTGGCCGTAGCAGATGCCGAGCACCGGCAGGCCCGTTTCGAACACCGCGTCGGGCGCGCGCGGGCTCTCGGCGTCGGTCACGCTGGCGGGCCCGCCGGAAAGGATGATCCCTTTCGGCGCGAAGTCGCGGATGCGCTGCTCGGGCGCGGCGTTGAAGGGCCAGATCTCGCAATAGACGCCGGCCTCCCGCAGCCGCCGCGCGATGAGCTGCGTGACCTGGCTGCCGAAGTCGAGGATGAGGATGCGCTCGTGGCGGGGCTGCGTCATGGCGGGGTGGGACCACAATGGCGCGGCCGGGGCAAGCAGTGTCGGCCGCGGAAACGGTTTCGGTACTGCCTGCCCCCCCCCTCACCCAACCCTCTCCCCTCCGTGGGGGGAGAGGGCTTGTCGGTGGCCGCTACCCTTCCTTCACGGGGGCGGTCGCGGAGAGCAGCACGTCTATGGGGTCCCACAGCACCGCCGTCTGGCCCACCGGCTTGCCGGCGACGCGGATCGCCTCGTTCATCGCGATGCGGCCGCCGAGGTGGCGGTAGAAGTAGCGGGCGGGGTTGTCCGCCAGCACCCAGACGAGCGCCGAGTTGCAGCCGACGGCGCGCAGATGCGCGCCCATCGCGCGCATCAGCCGGCGCCCGACCCCGCGTTCGCGGAAATCGTCCAGCACGTAGAGCGTCTCGACCTCGCCTTCCGCCAGTCCGCGGCGCCGCGCCTTGCCGCCGGACGCGAAGCCGACGATCGCGGCGTCCGGCCCCGGCTGGTCGCCGGGCTGGTCGGTGCCGCCGGCGGTCGCGACGAAGACGGCGTGGCCGCGCTGCCGGTCGAAGATCGCGCGAGCGTAGAAGGCGGCGAGCCGCGATTCGGACAGGCCGGCGAGGTACGACTCGTCCAGGATGCCGGCATAGGCGCTGCGCCAAGCCGCGACGTGCACCGCGGCGATGCCGGGCGCGTCGTCGGGGCGGGCGCGGCGGACGCAGATCATGGCGCGCGTTCCAGCACGGCGGCGAAGAAGCCGTCGGTGCCGTGGCTTGCGGGCGAGAGCGCGAGGTAGGGCCCCTGCCCCGGCGCCTCGATGCCCGGGCGAAGCTCCGCCCACAGCGCCGGCAGGGGCCGCACGGCGAAGCCGGGATGGCGCGCGAGGAAGCTCTCGACCTGCATCTCGTCCTCCTCCGGAAGGAGCGAACAGGTAGCGTAAACCAATCTTCCGCCGGGACGCACGAGGTCCGATGCCTCGTCGAGGATGGCGGATTGTTTCACGACGAGTTCGGCGAGGTCCGCCGCGCCGGTGCGCAATCTTGCGTCGGGGTTGCGGCGCCAGGTGCCGCTGCCCGTGCAGGGCGCGTCCACCAGCACGCGGTCGAAGCTGCGGCCGCGGCGCTTGCGCCACTTGTCTCCGGATTCGAGCAGGTGGCGCTCCGCATTGTCCACGCCGGCGCGGCGGAGGCGCCGCCCGGCGCCTTCCAGCCGCGCGGCGGAGACGTCGCACGCGACGATGTGACCGCGGTTGCCCATCGTCGCGGCGAGCGCCAGCGTCTTGCCGGCGGCGCCGGCGCAGTAGTCGGCGACGCGCATCCCCGGCCGCGCATCGGTGACGAGCGCGATGAGCTGGCTGCCTTCGTCCTGCACCTCGACCAGGCCGTCGCGGAAGGCGGCGGTGGCGCCGATCGGCTGGCGTTCCGGCAGGCGGAGGCCCCAGGGGGAGAGCGGCGTTGGGTCCGCCGCGATGCCTTCGCCCGCCAGCAGCACCCCCGCGGCGTCTCGCGTGGTGCGGAGCAGGTTCGCGCGGAGGTCGAGCGGAGCGTTGACCTCCATCGCTGCGGCTTCGCGCGCCAGCTCCGTACCGAAGCGGGCGCGCAGGCCGGGCAGCGCCCAGTCCGGCAGGTTCAGCCGCGCGCCCTCCGGCATGTCGGGGTGGATCATCCGCTGCCCGGCCAGGCGGCGGACGGCCTCGACCTCCTCGGGCGCGAGGCGGGCCGGGGCGAAGCGGTCGCCGGTGAAGTGGCCGGCGAGTGCGGCGGGCGTCCAGCCTTCGGCGAGCAGCAGATGCGCGGCGAGTGTCATGCGCGGCGACCCCGGCGCGCCGGCCCGCGCCAGGTGCCAGTCCAGCCGCAGCTTCTGCCGGATGGCGCCCCAGGCGAGCTCCGAGATCGCGCGGCGGTCGCCGCCGCCGATGAAGCGGCGGGTGCGGAAGAAGTCGTTGGCGATGGCGTCGGCAGGGCGCCGTGGCTGCTCGGCGATCGCGGCGAGGAGGTCAATGGCGGCCTGGATCCGGCCGGCGGGTGTCATGCGGCCAGGTGCCCCACCAGGTCGGAGAGCGACGTGATGCGGGCGGCGGCCAGCGCGTCGAGCCAATATTCCACCGGCGCGCCGGCGCGGTTCAGCCAGTGGACGCGGAAGCCGAAGCGCGCCGCGCCGTAGGCGTCCCACGCATTTGCCGAGACGAAGGCGACCTCATGCGGCTGGCAGTCGAAGCGGGCCGTCGCGAGCGCATAGACCTCTCGCGCCGGCTTGTAGCGGCGGAGCGGGTGGACGGAGAGCACGGCGTCCAGCAGCGGCGAGAGCCCCGCGGCGGCGACGGCGGCCTCCAGCATCGCAGGCTCTCCGTTGGAGAGGATCGCGGTGCGCAGCCCGGCCTCGCGCAGCGCTGCCAGCGTCGCGACCGCGTCCGGATAGGCATCGAGCGTGCGGTAGGCGGCGAGCAGGTCGGCCCGCAGCGCGGCGTCCTCGATGCCGTGCGCGGCCAATGCCGTTCCCAGCGCGCGATCGGTAACGGCGGCGAAATCCTCGTAGTCGCCGGCGGCGGAGAGGATCCAGGTGTATTCCAGCTGCTTCGCCCGCCACATGGCGGAGACCGAAGCCGCCGGCGCGCCGAGCCGCGCCGCGTGGCGGGCGACGGCGGCGTGCACGTCGAGCAACGTTCCATAGGCGTCGAAGACAACGGCGCGCGGTGCGGGCATGCGCGGCATGGTCGGGCCGCTTCGCGCGGACGGCAAGGGGCGGCGCTCGTCGCGCAGCCGGTGCGAACCCCGGCCGATGCGCCCCGTTCGGTGTGATGCCTGCCGCAACAGGCCCACGGCCGAGGAGTGCCCCCCATGTTCCTGCGCGTTGACAAGCTGCAGGTGGACCTGCCCGCCCCGAAGAAGCAGGACCCGAACGCCGCCGCCGCCCTGCAGGAGTTGCTAGGCGGCAAATACGGCGAGATGTCCACGCTCGGGAACTATATCTTCCAGAGCTTCAACTTCCGCAGCAAGTCGAAGCTGCGGCCCTTCTACTCCCTCGTCGCGGCGATCACGGCGGAGGAGCTGGGGCATGTCGAGCTGGTCAGCAACGGCGTCGCGATGCTCGCCAACGGGCCGGATTCGGACGGCGACGAGACCGGCGGGCAGGACATCTCGGGCGCGCCCTTCGCGGACATGCAGGACATCCGTCTGGCGGCGTCCTTCTACTCCAACGGCGGCGGCTCGATGCCGGTGGACAGCAACGGCGCGAGCTGGAACCGCGACTTCGTGACGACGACTGGCAACGTCGTCGTGGACCTGCTGCACAACTTCCACCTGGAATGCGGCGCGCGGCTGCACAAGCTGCGCGTCTATGAGAGCCTGAAGGACCCGACCGGGCGCGAAGTGTGCGGCTACCTGCTGGTGCGCGGATCGGTGCACGCGCATGCCTATGCGCTGGCGCTGAAGCAGATCACCGGCGCCGACATCACGAAGGTGCTGCCGACGCCGAACATCCCGCTCTCGAAGATCCCGGAGTGCCAGAAGTACCTGGGCGAAGGCTCTCACCGGAAGCTCTATACGTTCAGCCCGAACGACTACAAGGAGATCGCCGGCATCTGGGGCGGCGGTGAGCAGGCGCTGCCGGGCGACCCGCCAGGCGAGCTGCACGTGGTGGACGGGATGCCGGAAGGCGGCAAGATCCACGACCTGACCGGCGTCGCTTCCGCCTTCACGCCGGACTACGCGCCGGAGGAGATGTTCGAGGTGGCGGAGAAGCTCTACAAGATGTCACGCTGAACGGCGCACGTTCCAGAACACCGTCGGGCCCTTGAGCACGCCGCTCAGGGTCCGGTGGTAGGCCGTCGGCTGGAAGAACTGGCCGAGCGGGACATAGGGCAGGTCCGTGAAGGCCTGCCGTTGCAGCTCCGCAGCGATGCGGCGCTGCGCGTCGGCATCGGGTGCTTCGAACCAGGCGGCGCGCAGCTCCTCGATGCGGGGGGCGGTGGGCCAGCCGGGCCATGCGGCGGTGCCGTTGCCGCGCAGCATCAGGTGCACGCCGGGGTTCAGGAAATCGAGGCCGGAGAAGAAGGTGAACAGCACATTCCAGCCGCCGCGCGCAGGCGGCTCCCGGTTCGCGCGGCGCTGCACGACGGTCGCCCAGTCGCTCGGCGCGTAGTCGAGCGCCATGCCGACGCGGCGCATCATGTCGGCGCCGACTTCGGTGAGCGCCTGCACGTTCGGGTAGTCGGTCGGGCCGATGAGCGTGGCACGGGTGCCGGCCAGCGCGCGGCGCGCGGCGGCCGGGTCGCGCGGGCCGGTCAGCGCGTCCAGCCCCGCCTCGTTCGCCATCGGCGCGCCGGGCGGGAAGAAGCCGACGCCCTCGCGCCATGAGGATGGGTCGGTGCCGGCCGCGGCCGTCATGTAGTCGCGCTGCACGACCGCGGGCAGCAACGCGCGGCGCGCGGCCGGGTCGTCGAAGGGCGGGTGCAGCGCGTTGAAGCGCAGCACGCCCATGAAGCCGAAGGGGTCCGGGTTCTCCACGACGAGGTCGGGCCGGCGGCGCAGCAGCGGCAGCAGGTCCGGCGTCGGGAACTCCCACCAATCCACCTCGCCGGCCTGGAGCGCGGCGGCCGCCGTCGCGGCATCGGGCATGGTGATCCACTCGACGCGATCCATATGCGCGAGCTTCGGCCCGGCGGTGCCGGAGGGGGTACCGTTCGGGCGCGGCACATAGCCCTCGAACCGCGCATAGGCGACGCGCGCGCCGGAGACGCGCTCATTGGCGAGGAAGCGGAACGGGCCGCTGCCCACCACCTCGGCGATCGAGCGTGCGGGATCGGTCGCGGCCAGGCGTTCCGGCATGACGAAGCAGACGGGCGGCGAGGTCTTGGCCAGCGCGTCGAACAGCATCGGGAAGGGCCGGCGCAGGCGGAACAGGATTGTGCGGTCGTCGGGGGCGGAGAGTTCCTCCGCCACCGCCATCAGGGTCTGGCCGAGCGGGTCGCGCACGGCCCAGCGGCGGATGGAGGCGACGGCGTCGCGCGCCAGCACCGGCGTGCCGTCGTGGAAGCGCAGCCCCTCGCGCAGGCGGATGGAGACGCGGCGGCCGTCCTCCTCCACGGCGTGGCCTTCGGCCATCTGCGGTTGCGGGCGCACCGCCTCGTCCAGGCCGTAGAGCGTGTCCCAGACGAGGTAAGCGTGGTTGCGGGTGATGTAAGTGGTGGTGACGATCGGATCGAGCACGCCGAGATCGGCGATTGGCGCGAAGCGCAGCGTGCCGCGCGCGGCCTGCGCGAAGGCGGGCCGCGGCAGGGCGGCCGCGCCCGGAAGGGCGAGGAGGGTGCGTCGCTTCATCGGGTGGCCTTTCGCTGCGCGAAGCCGCGAGGTTACGCGGGACGGCGCGGGTCTCAACCCCGTCGGCCGGGGCTTCGCGCGTCACGGACACGTCAGGTGCATAGTTTTCTCGAAGCCGATCGGTCGTTGAGAGGCTGTCCGAGAAGGTTGGTGCTGGAGATGTGGTGTGCCTGCTGGCGACCGGAGGGGACCGGCATGGGCAGGCTCTACGGCGCCGACCTGAGCAACGCGGCCTGGCGCCGTTCTGGCATCTGGACGCGGTTGCAGTGGTCGCTGCACGCCACGGCGCGCCAAGCCGCGGGTCATCGCTCCTGTCCCACCGTCGCCATCATGGATGGGCAGTCGGTGAAGACGACGGAACGTGGCGGCGTGCGCGGCTTCGACGCGCACGAGCGGACCAAGGGCCGCGAGCGCCACATCCTTGTCGACACGCCTGGTCTGCCGTTTGTCCGCCGCGTCGAGCCAGCCTGCATCTCCGACCGGGTCGCAGGCTTCCGCCTCGTCGGTGGGCGGCACTTCGCCTTCCCTGACCTGCGCACCCTCGTCGCTGATGCGGGCCACGAGAGCCGCGAACTCGCCCGCGCGCTGAAGGAGCGGGATGGCGACACGCTGCAGATCGTGCAGCGACGAGGGCGCGCCTTCAGGATCACTGGGCTGACCCCGATCGTCGAGCGCTCGATCGCGTGGCTGAACCGCAACCGGCGGCTCGCGAAGGACCACCAGTTCCGCGTGCAATCATCGGGGACGACGATCCACATCGCTGCCATCCGCCCCATGCTCAACCGCCTCGCACCAGCATGACCCTTCTCGGACAACCTCTGAGATGGGCCGCACCTGGTCACAACTGGGCGGTACCTTTCACACGCGCTTCCAAAGGCGATGGCTTGCCCGCTGCGCCCCTTCCGCCAGCGCCCGCAGCTTCGCCCAGACGATGTCGGGGTGCACCGATCCCATGCCGGCGAAGGTGCCGAAGCCGCAATCGGTGCCCGCCAGGACGCGTTCGCGGCCGACCAGATCCGCGTAGCGGCACAGGCGCTCCGCGACGAGATCGGGGTGCTCGATGTAGTTGCTGGTGCTGTCGAGCGTGCCGGGGATGAGCACCATGCCCTCGGGCAAGGCCACGTCGCGGAACACCGCCCATTCATGCGCGTGCCGCGGATTGGCGCCTTCGAAGGAGAGCGCGCCGGCGCGCAGCCGCAGCATCACCGGCAGCAGTCGCCCGAGTGGCACGTCGAGGTCGTGCGGCCCCTCGTAGTTGCCCCAGCAGACATGCACGCGGATTGCCGCTGGCGGCACGTTCCGCAACGCGTGGTTCAGCACCTCCACGTGCCGATCCGCCATGCGGAGGAACTCGTCCTCCGTGCCGTCCTTGAACAGCGTGTGGCGGCCGAGCGCGAGGTCGGGCGCGTCCACCTGCAACACCAGCCCGGCGGCGTGGATCGCCTCGTATTCGGTGCGCATCGCCTCCGCTACGGCTTCCAGGTAGGTGTCGTGGCTGCGGTAGTGCTGGTCGGGCTGGAACACCGCGATGACGCCGGGCGAGGCGGTGTTCATGAAGCAGCCACCGGCGCCAGCCGCGGCGACCGCCTCCTTCAGGTTGGCGATGTCGGCGTCCAGCGGAGCGCGGTCGCGGAACGCGACCGGGCCGGTGCAGCAGGGACGGCGATAGGCCGCGGTGCCGCGCTTTCCCGCGAGCATCCGCCCGTAATCCGGATAGGCGGCAAGGTCGGCGGGGACCACGCCCGGGCTGTCGCCGGAGAAGCCGGAGAGGCGATGGCGGATGTAGGTGGCGTAGGAGATCTTCGACATCTCCCCGTCCGAGACAATGTCCACGCCGCACGCGACCTGGCGCGCCACCACCTCCCGCACCGCTTCCCCGATGCGGGCGTTCCAGGCGGTGCGGTCGAGCGGAAGTTCGTGCTCCTCCGCGAAGAGCAGCCGTGTCACGGCCTCGCTCCGCGGCAGGCTGCCGACATGCGTGGTCAGGATGCGATCGGTGCTGTGATGCATCCGTCTCACCCGGCGCCGAGATGCACGGCATTGCCCCCGTCGTCGAAGCCCACGCCGGCACGCTTGCCGGCCTCCGCCACGCTGCGCGCCCAGGTGACGCGGCCGGGATCGCGGCCGCCCACGATCGCCAGCAGGCGGTGGCGCCCCTCCGCCAGGTTCTCGAAAGACCGCATGACGCCGGGGGGCACGGAGATCACGTCGCCCTCCTCCAGCACGATCTCCTCCTCTCCGTTCTCGCCCCAGCGCACCGCCCAGCGGCCGGTGATGGCAATGAAGACCTCCTCCGTCTCATGCGCGTGCAGGGCGGCGCCATTGCCCCGCTCGGCCTCGATGTAGTCCACGTGGAAGTTCTCGGCGTGCGGGATGGCGGGCAGGAAGTCCGGGTTCTCCGTCACCCCGCGGCCGATCACGCTCATCAGCGTGCGGGTGTGGCCGGGGATGGCGGTGTCGGCGAAGGCGCGCGGCGTGGATGGGATGGCGCGGAAGCGGGCGACGCGCCCTTCCATCTCCTGCCGCGTGATCGGGCGGGATGTGCCGACGTGGCGCTCCCAGTTCGCCATGGCGCGGTCGCGGGTGATCTCGGTCATGGTGGCGTTCTCCTCTCGGGATGGTCAGCCCTTCACCGCGCCCGCCGTCAGCCCGCCGATGATCTGGCGGGCCGCGACGAAGGTGAACAGCAGCGGCGGCAGGGCGATGAGCGTGCCGGCGGCCATGATCTTTCCCCACTCCACGCCCACGTCCGTGACGTAGAGCGAGGCGGCGACCGGCAGGGTGCGGGTGAAGCGGTTGGTCAGGACCAGCGACAAGATGAATTCGTTCCACGCAATCCTGAAGGTGAAGATCGCCGCGGCTGCGAGGCCCGGCGCCAGCAGCGGCAGTATGACCGACCAGAAGACGCGGAACGGGCCGCAGCCATCTATGGCCGCGGCTTCCTCCAGCTCCTCCGGCACCTGCTGCACGAAGCCGTAGAGCAGCCAGATCGTGAAGGGCAGGTTCAACGCGGCGTAGGCGAGGGTCAGCCCGGTGAGCGAACTGGCGAGACCGAGGTTCGTCCAGGTCAGGAACAGCGGCACCGCCAGCACCGCGGGCGGCAGCGTGCGGAGCAGCAGCGTGCCGCCCGCGAGCGTGCCGCGGCCCATGAAGCGGAAGCGCGCCAGCGCGTAGGCGCACATGGTGCCCGCCATCAGTGTCAGGACCGTCGCGGCCACGCCGACGATCACGCTGTTCCAAAGGAAACGGTCGAACCGGTCCTCGATCACCGCGCGGTAGTTGTCGAGCGTGGGCACGAAGATCGGCGAGAGATCGAGGCTGAAGATCTGCACCTGCGTCTTGAAGGAGGTCGCGACCATCGCCCAAATCGGCACCAGGCAGGCCGCCGCCAGCACCAGCAGTACGATCAGGCGCAGCGCGTTCATGCCCGCGCCTGCCGCATCGGGTTCGAGAGCGTCAGCAGCGCCAGGGAGAGCGCGCTGACCACCACCAGCAGCACGACCGAGAGCGCGGAGGCGTAGCCGAGGCGCTGGCCAATGAAGGCGGTCTTGTAGATGTGCAAGGAGAACAGCTCGGTCGCCAGGCCCGGGCCGCCGAAGGTCATCACGAAGATCACCTCAAGCCCGCGCAACGCATCTATCAGCCGCAGCAGCAGCGTGATCATCAGGATGGGCGCGAGCAGCGGCAGCTTGATGCGCAGGATCACCTGCCAGCCGCGCGCGCCATCAATTTCCGCAGCCTCGGTCAGCGACCTGTCGAGGCCCTGCAACCCGGCCAGCGCCATGATGAAGACGAAGGGCGTGAACTGCCAGACATCGGTGACCACCATTGCCATGAAGGCGAGCGTGGGATCCGCCAGCCAGATCTGCTCCAGCCCGAAGGGGCGCAGCGCGGCGTTGATCCAGCCGTAGGAGGTGTCGAACAGGTAGCGCCAGATCAGGCCGACACAGATCGGCGCGATCATCATCGGCAGCACGAACACGGTGCGCAGCGCCGTCATGCCGCGCACCGTCCGTTCCATCGCCAGCGCCAGCGCGACGCCGACCGCCATCTCGGTCGCCACTGCCAGCGCGGCGAAGCCGAGCGTGACGAGCATGGAGGCGCGGGCCGAGCGGTCCGCCAGCGCCTCGGCGAACAGGCCGAGGCCGCGCCAGGCGCCCGCGCCGGGCGCCTCCCCGAGCCGCAGCTCGAAGAGGCTCAGCCCGATCGCCTCCACCACCGGCCAGAACAGGCCGATGCCCATGATCGCCACGGCCGGCAGCGCATAAGCGTAGGGGACGAGGGTAGCCGTCCTCACGCGCGGTAGTAGCCGGCCCGCTCCATGATCTGCCGCGCCCGCGGCACCACCTCGTCCAGCGCCGCCTTCGGCGCCTTCCGGCCGGTGACGACCTCGGAGAGCGCAACGCCGAGCACCTGCTCGTTCAGCTCGCCCCATTCGGGGATGATCGGGCGCCAATCCGGGTTGGCGATCTTCAGCGCCTCCTCGAGCACCGCATATTCGGGGAAGCGGGCGCGCGCCTCCGCATCCCGCACCGTAGACCAGCGGCTGGCCACGCCGCCAGCCATCGCGATGCGCTTGTCCTGCACCTTCGACGTCATCCACTGGATGAAGGTGAAGGCCGCTTCCTTCTGGCGCGCGTTGCGCGGGATGGCGAGGCCGAAGCCGCCGGTCTGCGCCGAATGACGCGCCGCGCGTGGATGGATGGCGTAGCCGATGCGGTCGCCGACGCGCGACTGGCGCGCATCCTTCGCCGGCCCGAAGACCGAGATGCTGTCGAGGTAGAACGCCGCCTGCCCCTGGAGGAAGGCGTTCATCATCTCGCCGAAGCCGAAGGAGGGGATGCCGGGCGGGCCGGTGTCCACGATCTCCTTCAGGACCTCGGCGGCGCGCACGCCCTGCTCGTTGTTGAACGCAGGGCGCCAGGCATCGTCGAACACCGCGCCGCCATGCGGCGTCAGGTGCAGCAGCCATCCCGCCGTCACCTGGTGGCCGGCCTGGCCGCGGCTGGTCAGCCCGCCCATGCCGCGCTCCCGCTCCTTGATGACGCGGCAGGCGTGCAGGAGCTGGTCGTAGGTCTCCGGCACCGGCAGGGAATACTTGTCCAGAATGTCGCGGCGATAGGCGAGGACGCCCGTCTCGGCACCGAAAGGCACTCCGTAGGGCTCCGCGCCCGGGCCGGGCAGGTAGCCGCGCGGGCCGCCGACAAGCGAGATGTTCTCCCAATAGCCGGTGATGAAGTCCTCGCGGTCCCACGCCGGATCGGCGAGGCCGGCATTCGTCATGAAGGGATCGAGCGCCTCGATGAAGCGCCGCGCCACGTACTCCGTCTTCCACATGACGACATAGGAGATGACGTCGTAGTCGCCCTGCGGCTTCGACATCTCCAGCACCTGCTTGTCGTGCATCCGCAGGTACTGCATGCGGTCGAGCTCGACGCGGATGCCGGTGTCGCGCGTGAAGTCCGCCAGCAGCGTCTGCGCCACGTCGTAATGCGGATGCGCCGGCCAATGCACCACGACGGTGCGGCCGCGCAGGTTGGGGCGTGCGCCCTGCGCGCGCGGGATGGCGGGCGCTGCCAGCAAGGGTGCGGCGGCGCCGATCAGCGCAGCGCGGCGTGTGACGTTCATCGTCTCTCTTCCTCCCACACGGTTGACCAGGTACCTCTGCGCGTCAGGCCGCTCCCCGGTAGGCAGCGGCAATCTCATGGATGTGCCGGATATGCGCGGCCATCGCGGCCGCGGTCGCCGCCTCGTCGCGCGATTCCAGCGCGGCGAGGATCGCGGTGTGGTCCTCCAGGGCGCGCGCCACGCCGTCGGCGAAGCGCATCACCTCCCACCGCATGGGATAGGCGCTGGCGTAGACCCCCTCCGCGAAGCCGGCGAGGATGGCGTTTCCGGCCTCGCGGTAGAGCAGCGTGTGGAACTCGCGATCGGAAATCTGGAAGCGCACGGGATCGCGGGTCATCTCCCGCTGCGCAGCGACGAGGCGGCGCAGGCGGGCGAGGTCGCCGTCAGTGAGGTTTGCCGCCGCGCGGCCGGCCAACGCCGGCTCGAGCGCCAGGCGCGCCTCCAGCACGGCCATGGCATCAACGCCGCAGCGGTCGGGTGGCGGGAGCGCGACACCGGCGCCGCCCGGCCCGCGGACGCGGCAGCGCGCGCCGTGGCTGATCTCGACCATGCCGCGAGCCGCCAGCACCTGCAGGGCCGAGCGCACGCTCTCCCGCCCGACCTCGAGGATCGCTGCAAGCTCGCGCTCGCCGGGAAGTTCATCACCCGGTCCGAGCAGGCCGGATTCGATCTGAGAGGCGAGGCCATCAGCGATCTGCTCGCGCAGCGGCTGGCGAAGCAGCCGGGCGCGGAGGCCGGACAAGGCGGGCAGGTGGGCGGTATCGCCCATGGGCGGCTCCGAACTCATCCGGCCAAGTGGCCCGCTGGTCCGATGAGCGGACCAGACGGGGAGCATAGCGAGATTGGGCAGGCGCTTGTCAAGCGTTGGCGTATCGGCAGCCCGGCTTCCAGCAACGGCGCAGCAGGCGCACCGCCTCGGCGATCAGCGCGAAGGCATCGCACGTCGGCTCGATCCGCGCCGAGCGCGATGCGCTCGATCTCGGGTCGCCGTTGTGCGGGTTGTTGTGCGCGCGGAAACCGTCTGACGAAATTCTCCGGAGGGGAGTTTCGGCTGCCTGCCAATCCCGCTTCTTGCGAGAAGCTGCACGACCCACTTTGCTCAGGCGCGTGGCTGACCCTCCGCCCCTCCGGTCAGAAATACCCGCCCTTCTCGGTAATCTCCCGGACGCTGTCGCCCTCGGCGACCCAGCGGAAAATCTCCCGCTCGTTGCCGAGGATCTGCTCGGCCCGTTCGAGCACCGCGACAGCCAGGCGCCGCGGCACGACGATCACGCCATCCATGTCGCCCACGACGACGTCTCCGGGGCGGATCCAGACCGCACCGATCCGGACCGGCACCTGGTAATGCGAGATCAGGCAGCGGCCCAGCGAGCCGTTGGGGCTGCGGTAGCGGTAGAAGACCGGAAAGTCCTTCTGCAGGATCTGCGCGGTGTCGCGGATGCCGCCGTCGATCATCGCCGCACGCACGCCGAGGCCCACCGCGGTGGCCGTCATCACACCACCCCATGCAGTAGACTCGGTGTCCGACGTCGTGTCCCACACCACGAAGCTGTTGCGGCCCAGCTGCTCGATCATGCCGGTGCGGAATGTGAGCTCGCCGCTGACCCGGGTGTTCGGCGCACTCTTCACCGTGAAGGCGAAGCCCGCGACGGTGCGCTCGGGGCGCAATACGTTCACATGGCCGGGGATGGCCTGTTCCGTCAGCACGTGTTCACGCAGCACGTCCGAGATGGCGCCGGTGTAGAGCCGCTCATATCGCGCGAGCAGCTCATCATCCGGGATCGCCAGGGGGACAACCTCGTGCATTTCGCGCTCGGCGATCAGCGCTTCGAGCTTCATCATGCGCGCTTCCTTCTGAAGCGCGTGGGTATCAATCGTGCTGTCGGTCATCTGATCCACTCCTGGGAACATAGGTCGCCATGCTGCTGCTCAGCCCAAGCCGCAGCAGCGCATCAGCCCGCGCATCCAGCCGACGGTGAAGACCATGCCGGTCGACTCGTAGCCCGCGCTCATCGCGTCGGCAGGGGTCGGAAGCCGGCCCTGCGCATCGCCGGCCATCGCCGGCGCGTGGTCCGGGCGGATCGGCACGTCGAGGCCCGCTGCGGCATAGGCGCGGAACAGCGCCGGCATGTCGGTGATGCCCTCATCCGGGAAGGTCTCCTCGAATGCCGCCGCAGTCCCGCGCATGTCCCGCACATGGATGAAGCGGATCAGCGGCGCGAGGCGCGGCACGAGCGCGACGAGATCCTCGCCGGCGGTGGCGAGCGTGCCCTGGCAGAAGGTGATCCCGAGCGCCGGTGAAGGCACGATGGCGCAGGCGCGTTCCAGCGCCGCCCCCGAGATCAGCACGCGCGCGACGCCGCGCAGCATCGGTACTGGCGGATCGTCGGGGTGCAGCGCGATCGTGACGCCGGCGCGTTCGGCGACCGGCACGACAGCGGCGAGGAAGGCGGTCAGGTTGCGCCACATTGCCTCGGCCGGAACCGGTTCCCGCACAACGGGCGGCAGCGCCGCCGCATCGGCGGCACGGAAGCGCGAGACATGCGCGCCGCCTCGGCCGGGGGCGGCCGCCTCGGTGCGGGACCAGCTGGTGGCCATGAAGTTCTGGCAGACCAGCCGGATACCGAGGCGCCCTGCCTCCTCCAGCATCGCGCAGTACCGCGTGATGTCCTCCTCCGCGCCGGGCAGGCCGAGCTTGATGCGGGAGAGGTCGAACTGGTCGCCCTCCAGCCCGATCACGCCGAGACCCTCCTCCGCGAAGCGCGCAACGACGCGCGCCAGCACGCCGGGTTGCCAGGGCGGTGCGTCGCCGGTCAGTTCGGGCGCGCATTTGGTGATGGCGGCAGCGACCCCCATCTGGCGCGCAAGGTGCCAGCTGCGCATGATTTGGGGCGATGCGCGGTCCGCAGGCGGCGGTCCGGGCCGAAGCAGCATTGTCAGTTCCATGTGGTCGCGCCCCCTGCCGCGTCCTGCGTCGCGGCCCACGCCGCGGCGACCTCGCGCAGCGCAGGCAACGGCGGTTCATCGTCCCACACTGCGCGATGCAGCCGGCGGCTGGCGTGGTTCTGCATCTCGTGGAAGCCGGGAGCGTTCGGGCGGACATAGGGATGCTCCGCGCTCTCGCGCAGCGCCGAGAAGAAACCGAGCGTCGCGATGTCATGCTGCTGAGCCGACCACGCAGCGCGCGCTGCGGGCTGACCGCCGAAGGTGGCATAGAGGCCCGACTGCACCTCGTCGGAGGTCAGCCAAGCCGCGTGCCGTGCCGCGAGCGCCTGGTGACGGCTGTGCAACGAGACGCCGATACCGGCGCCGCCGAGGATCGCGCCTCGCCCATGCCCTGCCCCGCCGGGGAGCGGATGGAAGGCGATGCGGTGCCGCGCGTAGCCTCGCAGGCCGTAGGTCGAGTAGCCGTAGGTCAGCGGCACGAAAGCAATCTCGTCGGTGCTCGCCATGCGGTTCAGCAGCGCGACGGGATAGGCATCGCGGCACCAAGCCGGGACATGCCGAGCGAGCTCCGTCAACGCCTGCAGGGCCTCCGCGGCGACCGCCTCGTTGAAGGCGGGCGCGTCGGCGCGCGCGAAGGCGGGTGCGCCGCGATTGGCGCAGAGGCTGAGCCAGCCGCCCCACACGCCGGTCGGGCGCAGCGGCATCGCGACGACACCGCGCCGCGCGAGGCGGAGCACGGCGTCCCAATGCACCGGCACGGGCAGGCCGTGCCGCGCCAGCAGGTCCGGCCGCGCCGCGGCGCAATGTGTCGCGGCATCCAGCGCCAGCGCAGCCTGCCGGCCGCCGTGCCGGAAGGCCTCATGCAGCGGACCGATCGTGCCCGCAGCGCGAGCCGCGAGCACCCCTGCATCCAGCAGGTCCTCGAGTGGCACCACCCAGCCGCGCTCCAGCGCTTCGCCGGCGAAGGGGTAGTCGAAGACCAGGAGGTCGTATTCGCGAAGAAACAGTTCGAGCGGCTCCTCGCCGAAGGACCAGAGCGAGCGCGCCGTCCAGGCGATCCGTTCCTCCGGGTGGAAATCCTCCCAGACGCGCCCGAGTGCCGCGAGCGGCGCGAACCCGCGCGTATGGCCCCAGGTCAGGCCACGCAGCTCGATCATCGGTGCGTCCCGGCGGAAGCGCGCACCGCGGCGATGGTCGCGTTGAGATAGCCGATGGTGAAGGCGCGCGCTGCGAATCCGCCCATCGGGTGGTGGTAAGGCGTCTTGCTGGCCGAAAGCTCGGTGCGCCACTCCACGTCCATGTCAATCTGCGGCACGTGGCCGGGGATCATCACCCCGTTGAACCCGACCTCGTCGAGCGCGCGGACGAGCTCCAGCGGATCGTAGTCGGCGTCGTCCACGAAGCTCTCGGTGAAGGCGGGCACCGTGCCGCGGGTCGCCTGGAAATGCAGGTAGAGGAGCTTCCCCATCGGTCCGAAGTGACGGATCGCTGCGGCCAGGTCCTCGCCCATCGCGCCCCAATTGCCCAGGCAGAAGGTGAGTCCATGCGCCTCGCTCGGCTGGATCGCCAGCGCCCGCTCGATGGTTGCGCGGGAGCGCATGAGGCAGGGCAGCCCGCCGAGCCGCTCCACCGGCGGGTCGTTCGGGTGCACGGCGAGCTTCACGCCTTCCGCCTCCGCCACGGGGATCACCCGGCGGATGAACCATTCGTAGTTGTCCCAGAACTCGTCTTCCCCATACTCCCGGCCCGCGATCAGCGGCGCGTCGCGCATGAGCGCGAGGTCGAAGGCGGTGGCCCGTGCGCCGCCGCGGATCGGGTTGGCGTAGGTGGAACGCCAGACGCCGTTGACCATCCAGTTGTAGCCGAGCACGGGAATGCCGGCGCGCCCGACTGCCTGGATGATGCGCTTGTAGGCCTCGGCCTGCCCCTCCCGACCATCCTGGCCGAGGATGATGCGATCGTAGAAATGCGCCGAGACGCTCTCCACGGCAAAGAGGCGCAGCCCATGCGCCTCGCAGCGGGCGCGCACCGCGAGCAGCTCGCGGAAGCTGAGCGCCTCCGGCGTCGGGAAGGTCGTCGCCCACAGGATGGTGTCATCCACGCCGAGCTGCTTCATGAAGCGCAGCCGGTCATCGGTCGGCGGCCAGAAGGTCGCCATCGCCGTGCGCATGGGCACGCGCGCCCAGTCGTGGCGCGGCGGGATGGGCTGGATCGCTGTCATGCGGGTGTGTCCGCCTCAGTCGGCCGTCGCGCCGGAGGCGCGCACGGCCGGGCCCCAGCGCTCCGCCTCGGCACGGATGAAGGCGGTGAAACCGGCACGATCGCTGCCTTGCGGCACCGCCCCGCCGGCGGCGACACGCTGCGCGATCTCAGGATCGCGCGCGCTCGCCGCGATGATGCCCGAGAGGCTGTCGAGTATGGCATCCGGCACCTGTGCCGGCGCGACGAAGCCGAGCCAGGAGGTCGCCTCGAAGCCCGGGATCATCTCGGCGATCGCCGGCAGGTCTGGCGCCTGCGGCAGCCGCGCCGGCGTGGTCACCGCGATGCCACGGAGGGTCCCCTCGCGCATGAAGGGCAGGCCGGTCACGACGACGTCCACCATCACGGGCACTCGGCCGGCCTGCACGTCCGCGATGGCACCCGCCGTGCCGCGGTAGGGCACGTGGGTCAGCCGCAGGCCGGCGGCCTGCGCCAGAAGTTCGGCAGCGAGGTGCTGGCTGGTGCCGACGCCGCCCGAGGCGAAGGCGGTGCCCGGATTGGCACGAAGCCAAGCGACCAGTTCCGGCAAGGTGCGGGCCGGAACGGACGGGTGGACCAGCACCATGTTGGGATTGATCGCGAACAGCGAGAGAGGCGCGAGGTCCTGGTCCGGGTCGAAGGGCAGCCGCGCATAGAGGTGGCGGTTGATGGCGAGGCCGGACACCGTGCCGACACCGATCGTGTGCCCGTCGGGTGCTGCCTTGGCGACGAGGTCGAGCGCCAGATTGCCGCCCGCGCCCGGCCGTGGCTCCACCACCACCGGCTGGCCCAGCTCGCGCTCCATCCGGGTCGCGACGAGCCGTGCCATCAGGTCGCTCACCCCGCCGGGCGGAAAGGGAACCAGCATGCGGATCGGCCGGGTGGGCGTCCAGCTCGGCTGCGCGCCGGCGGCGCCCGCACACAGCGCGGCCACTCCGGCGCAGAGCAGTGTCCGACGGTCGGTCATGCGCGGCGTCCCTATTGCGGTCGGATGCCGACGGCGCGGATCAGCTCGCCCCATCGCGCAAGCTCGGCCAGGTAGAAGTCCTGCGCCGCCTGCACGCTGGCCACCGGCGCCGGCTCGACGCCGGCGCGCAGCAGACCGTCCCTGACGGAGGGCGCGCTGGCGGCTGCCGTCACCGCTTCGAACAGCCGCGAAATGACCGGCGTGGGCATGCCGGGGCGCACCATCACGCCGTGCCAGGACCGGAAGTCCACCTCCGGCCCGAAGCCCAGCTCGCGCGTCGTCGGCGTGTCCGGCAGCATGGCGATTCGCGTCTCCTGCATCACCGCGAGCGCACGCATGGCGCCGGACGCGACCTGGCCGGGCAGGGTACCGTCCACCGGCGTGAAGGTGCCGTGCAGCGTGCCCGCGAGCATCGCCTGATAGACGGGGCCGGTGCCGCCGTAGGGCACCATGAGCGGCGTGAAGCGGGCGTCGCGCGCGAGGAGCTGCGCGGCGAGGAAGCCCGAGGTGCCCGTGCCGCCGTGGCCGAGCGAGAGCCGCTCCGGGCTCGCCTTCGCGAAGGCGATCATCTCGGGCAGCGTGCGGAACGGCGCTTGGCCGGACACTACGATGGCGACGGGAACAGTGCTGATGCGCTGGACCATCTGAATGTCGCGCAGCGGGTCGTAGCCGACGCTCATCAGGTGCGGATTGGTGCCAAGGGTGATCGCGGCGAAGCCGATGGTGTGCCCATCCGCGGGCTGCCGCAGCACGTGCTGCATGGCGATGTTGCCGGAGCCGCCGGGACGGCTCTCCACGACCACGGGTTGGCCGAGCAGCGGCTCCATTTCGCGCGCGACGAGGCGGGCAACGAGATCTATCGTGCTGCCGGTTGCGAAGCCGTTGACGAAGGCGATGGGGCGCGCGGGGCTCCAGGCGGGCTGGGCACGGAGCGGTGCTGCGGCGAGCAACGCGCACGCCGCGACGAAGCTGCGGCGACCGGCGACGTTCATTGCTGTCTCCTCCTGTCCGGCGAGGATCTTGCACCGGCGCATGGGCTCATCCCTTCACCGCACCGGAGGTCATGCCGGCGGCGATGTGGCGCTGCAGCACGAAGGTCGCCACCAGCACGGGTGCGAGCGCGATGGTGGAGGCCGCCATGATCTGCGGCCACTCGATGCCCGTGTCGCCGACGAACTCGGCGATCACGGTCGGCAGGGTGCGCGCTTCGCGGCTGGTGAGCGTCAGCGCGAAGAGGAACTCGTTCCAGGCGCCGACGAAGACGAAGACGCCCGTGGCGGCGAGGCCGGGCGCCATCAGCGGCAGCACCACCCGCGTGACGGCCTGGCGCCGCGTCGCGCCGTCCACCATGGCGGAGTGCTCGAGCTCCTCCGGAACGGCGTCGAAGTAGCCCTTCAGCATCCAGACCGCGAGCGGCAGGTTGAGGGCGGCGTAGGCCAGTACCAGCGTCGCGGTGCGATCATGCGCGCCGATCCAGGTGGCCGAGAGGAAGACCGGCGTCACCAGCGCCACCGGCGGGAACAGGCGCGTGACGAACATGCCGTAGAGCACGGTCCGGTCGCCGCGGAATCGGTAGCGCGACAAGGCGTAGGACGCGAGCAGCGCGACCGGCAGCACGACGGCCAAGGTGCCGATGCCCGTGAGCAGGCTGTTCGCGAAGCCTTGCGCGAAGCCGCCCTTCGCCCAGACCGCGCGATACGCGTCGAGCGTCGGCTCGAAGATCCAGCGCGGCGGCAGGGACAGCGCCTCGCGCTGCGTCTTCAGGGAGACGAGCACCATCCAGACCAGCGGGAACAGCGTGACGCTCGCCGCGGCGCCGGCAAGGGTGGTCAGCGCCGCGCGCGGCCAGATGCGCCGCCCGATCATCCGGACCGCGCGCCATGGATGACGCGCAGCGTCATCCAAGCCAGCGCCGCGGTCAGCAGCAGCAGCAGGATGGAGAAGGCGCCGGCCTGCGCGACGTCGAACACCTCGAAGGCGGCGCGGTAGAGCATGATGGAGACGGTCTCGGTCGCACCGTTCGGCCCGCCGCGCGTCAGCACCCAGACCTCGTCGAAGAGGCGGACGACGAAGACCAGGCGGAACAGCAGCGCGACGGCGATGGCGGGTTTCAGCAGCGGCAGCGTGACATGCCAAAGCCGCTGGCGGAAATTGGCGCCGTCCACCTTCGCCGCCTCGAAGGGCTCCGGCGGCAGCATCTGCAGCGCACCGAGCAGCACGAGGAACACGAAGGAGGTGTTGTGCCAGACCTCGGTCACCAGGATGGCGAGGAACGCCGTCCACGGCCCGGCGAGCCAGACGAAGGGGCCGATGCCGAACTGGCCGAGGGCGTGGTTGATGATCCCGAACTCGCCGTGCCACATCAGCCGGAAGACCAGCGCCACGACGAGCGGCGTCGCCATGATCGGGGCGACGAGCAGCGTGCGGATGAGGCGGCGGCCCAGGATGGCCTCGTTCGCGACCAGGGCGAGCGCCAGACCCAGCGTGAACTCCAGGACGACGGCCGCCATGGTGAAGCACAGGGTCACGCGCAATGCGTGCCAGAACCCGGCTTCCGCGAGCACGATGGCAAAGGTGCCCGCACCGACGAAGCCGCGCGGCCCGTCATCCTCCAGCAGGTTCCAGGCGTGGAGGCTGGCGAAGATGTTGAACAGCACCGGGTAGAGGACCGCGAGCGCCAGCAGCAGCAACGCCGGGGCGAGCAGCAGCCAGGGCTCCGCCAGCTTGCGCCGGTGGCGTGCGGTAGGACGGTGCGCGGAAGCGTGCAGCCCGCCGAGCGGCGCCGTGCCGGCGAGGCTCACGCCAGCAGCCGATTGACGTCCGCCTCGGCCGCGCCCAGCGCCGCGGCGGGCGCGACGCCGCCGGCGAGCGCGGCGCCGAGGTGACGCGACAGCGCATCGTAAACGCGCGGCAGTTGCGGCGCGTTCGGCATGATCTTCGCGTGCGGCAGCGCCTCGGCCAATGCGGCCGCGATCGGCACGGCGCGCACGAAATCCGCGTCGCGCACCACCGATAGCCGGCTGACCGGATTTCCGCGCTCGATCGCCATGTATTTCTGCTGCGGTGCGTCGGTGAGGAAGCGGATGAACTGCCACGCGGCTTCCTTCCGGGCGGAGGCCCGGTTGATGGACATGGCCCAGCCGCGCGCCGGGAAGGCCGGCGAAACGCCGGCATCGCGCATCGGCGCAGCGAAGGCGATCGTCTCCGTCACGCGCGAGCTGCGCGGATCCGTGAAGCGCGGCCAATAGGCGGAGAACAGCACGCCCATCGTGGCGCGACCCTGCGCGATGGCGTTGATCGCATCGTCGAAGCCGTAGCCGACGACGCCGGGGTTCACGACCCCATCCGCGATGAGGCGCCGCCGCACGTCGAGCGCCTTCACCCCGGCGGGCGAGTTGAACGCGGCCCGGCGCCATTCGGGCGAGGCGAGCAGGTCGGCACCGAGCGACGCAGCCATCTCGTACCAGTCGAGTACGCCGGCCTGGCCCTGCTGGCCCTGGAAGACCGCGCCGGCCACGTCGCCCCGCGTCGTCGCCCTTGCCGCGGTGACGAATTCATCCAGCGTGCGCGGCACGCCGAGCCCGGCGGCGCGCAACAGGTCGGCACGGTGATAGAGCAGGCTGACGGAGACGCGCTGCGGGATGCCCATGACCGGGCCATCCGCGCCCTGCGGAACGCGGAACTGCTGGACCATGCCGGGCGCAAAATCGGCCATGCCGCCGGGCGGCGGGGAGGCGGCGATCATCGGATCGAGCGGTTCGCAGAAGCGCGCGAGACTGGACGTCCAGAAGGCATCGGCCACGCTCAGCACGTCGAAGGCGGCGCTGCGCGCGATGAGCTCCTGCTGGATGCGCTGGCCGAGCACCTCGGTCGGGAAGGTCACGGCCTCCACGCGGATGCCGCTCTCCGCCTCGAAGCGGCGAAGCAACTCACCGTCGCCGGTGGCGGCGAGGATGACGGGGTGAGTGACCCAGGACAGCGTGCGCGCCTGGCTTCGAAGGGTTGCCGGAGCGGCAAGCAACAGCGCGGCGCCGGACAGCAGCGAACGACGGATCATCGCGTCCTCCCCTGCCGGACACCCTCGCCATGTCCGACAGATTCAGTTATTATTTGAACTGCTAGTTCCTATTTGGATACACTACCGCACAGGGGACGGACGTCAATGGAAATCGCATTGGAAGCGGCCGCAGCTGGCGGCATGCCCCACCGCATTCCAGCGGTGGAGCGGGCAGTGGACGTGCTGGAGGGCTTGTCGGCCGGACCCGCCGGCATCCGTGAACTGACGGCTCGGCTCGGCATCCCGCGTTCGACCGTCTATCGCGTGCTGAACTCGCTGGAAGCGCGTGGCTTGGCGGTACGCGGCCCGGATAACCTCTACCGGCTCGGGCCGCAGCTCCTGCGCCTGGCGCGCGCGGTGCCGAGCGGGTTCGACCTGATCGCGGTTGCGCGGCCGCTCATGGATGAGCTCGCCGGCAGCCTGAGGTGCTCGGTCAAGCTCTCGGTACTTGATGAGGGCATGGCGCTCGTAGTCGCGACGGCGGAAAGTCCGGAGACCTATTCGGTGACGACACAGGTCGGGCGCCGGTTCCCGCTGCATGCCGGCGCGGCAAGCAAGGTGCTCGCGGCGTTCGACGACGAGACGCTGCGCCGCCATCTGCTGTCCGGCGAATTGCTGCGCCTGACCGCCGCGACCATCACCGATCCTGCCCAGCTCGAAGCGGTGCTGGCGGAGGTGCGGGAGCGCGGCTATGCGGCGGATGCGGGAGAGTTCGCGCCTGGTATCCACGCCGTCGCGGCGCCCATCTTCGGCCCGCAGGCGCAATGCGTCGCCGCCCTCAGCATCCCCTATCTCGGCAGCGTCAGGGCGGCGCGCGAACAGGAGCTGCGGGAAGCGCTCCTGCGTTGCGCTCGAACGTTATCGGGAAGGCTTGGTGGTCGTTGAGGGACGATTGTCATTACGGGGGCTTCTGCCGGTTGGCGGCGATGCGCGGAACATGCGTTTCAGGAATTGTCTCCCGGGTGAGAGGTTGTCCGAGAAGGGTCATGCTGGTGCGAGGCGGTTGAGCATGGGGCGGATGGCAGCGATGTGGATCGTCGTCCCCGATGATTGCACGCGGAACTGGTGGTCCTTCGCGAGCCGCCGGTTGCGGTTCAGCCACGCGATCGAGCGCTCGACGATCCAGGTCAGCCCAGTGATCTCGAAGGCGCGCCCTCGTCGCTGCACGATCTGCAGCGTGTCGCCCTCCTGCTCCTTCAGAGCGCGGGCGAGTTCGCGGCTCTCGTGGCCCGCATCAGCGACGAGGGTGCGCAGGTCAGGGAGGGCGAAGTGCCGCCCGCCGACGAGGTCGACAAGGATGTGGCGCTCGCGGCCCTTGGTCCGCTTGTGCGCGTCGAAGCCGCGCACGCCGCTACGTTCCGTCGTCTTCACCGACTGCCCATCCATGATGGCGACGGTGGGACAGGAGCGATGACCCGCGGCTTGGCGCGCCGTGGCGTGCAGCGACCACTGCAACCGCGTCCAGATGCCAGAACGGCGCCATGCCGCGTTGCTCAGGTCGGCGCCGTAGAGCCTGCCCATGCCGGTCCCCTCCGGTCGCCAGCAGGCACACCACATCTCCCACCAACCTTCTCGGACAGCCTCTCAGCACGACCCAGCCACCAGGTGCGGTCGCACCGAGCGGCACGTGGCTCTAGTTGTGCAGGCCGAGACTGCGACGGTCGTCGTCTAGCGGAGCGGGTCAGCGCGGTGCGTTGAGCAGCCGTTCGACCTCGTCCGCCTCGCGGATGCAGCCGGCCTCGTCCGCCCGGTCCGCGGCGGTGCGGGCACGGTTCAGTGCAGCGCGTGCTTCCGCAGCGCTCGCGCCGCCGCCAGCCCCTGTAGCGCGGCGTGTCGCGTCCTCCTCGCGCCCGGTCTCCTGAAACGGCACCGTTGGGCCGGCGCCGGACCCCGCGGCCCGGCCCTCCCGTGCCGCGGCGACCCCTTGCCCGGCGGAGGACGCGGCGACGCCCGCCGTCGTCGCCGCGTCCAGCCGCAGGTCGAGCGCGGCGATCCGTTCGCTGCAGGGCGACGCCAGCGTCGGGCCGGCGGTCGCGAGCAGCGCGCCGACGATCGCGGTCATTCGCACGGCAAGCGCCCTCACGAGGTCAGCTGGTCGCGGATGGGCAGGCGCCGGATGCGCTTACCCGTCGCGGCGAACACGGCGTTGGCGAGCGCGGGTGCGACCGGCGGCACGCCGGGCTCGCCCACACCGCCCATCGGCCGGCCGTAGTCACTGCTCGGCACCAAGTGAACGTGGATCTCGCGCGGCGCCGTGCCGATGCGCGTCAGCTCGTAGCCATCGAAATTGGCCTGCTCCGCCCGCCCGTCGCGGAAGGAGATCTCGGCCGAGGTGGCGAGGCCGGTGCCGAACACCACCGCGCCTTCCATCTGCGACCGCACGCGGTCGGGATTGATCATCGGCCCGCAATCCACGGCAATGTCCACGCGCGGGATTGCCATGACCCCGCGGTCGTCCACCTCCACCTCGGCCGCGACGGCGACGTAGCTCACGAAGCTGTAGTGGCCGGCGATGCCGAGGCCCCGCCCGCGCGGCACTTGGCGGCCCCACCCGATGCCCTCGGCTGCGCGCTCCACCACACGGCGCAGGCGGCCGGTGTCGATCGGGTAGGTGGCGGGGTCCTCGCCGTGGTTCCAGGCGTCGCCGATCTCCTTCGGGTCGATGAGACGCGACGGGCCGATCACCTCCAGCAGGTAGTCCTTCGGGTCGCGCCCGGCGGCATGCGCCATCTCCGCGATGAAAGACTGCACGGCGAAGGCGTGCGGCACGTTCGAGACGGCGCGGAACCAGCCGACGCGCACATGCGCCGGCGCCTCCGGGTTCTCCATGCGCATGTTCGGGATCGCGAAGGGCGCGTTGAGGAAGCCCATGCCGAGCTCGAGCGGCAGCTGCACCTTCGGGTCGGGCGCGAAGATCGCGCCGATGGTGGGTGCGGCGCTGCGGTGCAGCCAGGCAACCGGCCGACCCTGCGCATCGAGCCCCGCTTCCAACCGCTGCATCGACACGGTGTGATAGTAGCCGTTGTGCAGGTCGTCCTCGCGCGTCCAGAGCAGCTTCACTGGCGCGCCATCCATCGCCTGGCTGCAGATCCCGGCCTCGATCACGAAGTCGGGCTTGGACTTGCGACCGAAGCCGCCGCCGAGCAGCGTGACGTGCACCGTCACGTCCTCCGGTCTCAGGCCGAGCGTGGCGGCAAGCCGCGCGCGCGTGACCTGTGGCGCCTGGGTGGGGGCCCAGCACTCGGCCCTGCCGCCGGCGACCCGCACCAGTGCCACCGGCGGCTCGAGCGGAGACTGCGCGAGATGCGGGATGTAGTATTCCGCCGCGACGCGCGTCGCCGCGGCGCCCATGGCGGCGTCGAGGTCGCCCTGCTCCCGCACGACCTTCGCGGGGCTGCGCACCCCGCGCCCGAGCATCTCGCGATAGGTGTCTGAGGAATAGACGGCGTTCGGCCCGTCCTCCCAGGTGATCTTCAGCGCGTCGCGCCCCTTCATCGCCGCCCAGGTGTTGCGGGCGATGACGGCCACGCCGCCCACGGGCTGGAACTCGGAGGGCAAGGATGGCGTGTCGATGCGCACCGTGCGCAGCACGCCGGGAAGCCGCAACGCCTCGCTGTCGTCCACCGAGACGACGCGGCCGCCATAGACTGGCGGGCGGGCGACGACGGCGTACAGCATGCCTTCGACGCGGGCATCAATGCCGTACACCGCCGTGCCGGTCGTGATGTCGCGGTTGTCCACCAGCTCCACAATGCGGTCCTGCCCGATCAGGCGGAAGGAGGCAGGATCCTTGAGCCGGATCGCGTCGCGCTCCGGCACCGGCAGGCGGGCGGCCGCCTCGGCGAGCTCGCCATATCCGAGGGTGCGGCCGCTGCCAGCGTGCGCGACGGCGTGGTTCGCCGCGCGGCATTCCGCAATTGGCACGCCCCAGCGCGCGGCCGCGGCCCCCTCGAGCATGGCGCGCGCGCCGGCGCCGGCCCGCCGGAGCGGCAGCGTGAAGTGCCTGAGGCTGCGGGACCCGTCTGTGTCCTGGTTGCCGTAGCGCTCCTCATCCGCATCGGCCTGGGCCACGCGCACGCGCGCCCAGTCGGCCTCGAGCTCCTCGGCGACGACCATTGCCACGGAGGTGCGTACGCCCTGACCCATCTCGGAGCGATGGCAGGTGATAGTCACCGTGCCGTCCGGGGCGACGGAGACGAAGATGCGCGGGTCGTCGCGCCACCCATTGGGCATGCCGTCGCGGCCAAATTTCTGCTCGGCTGTCTGTGCGTGGCCGGGAAGCCGGAGCGCCAGCACCAGGCCGCCCGCGGCGGCCGTGACGAGCAGCCCGCGGCGGCTGACGTTCTCGAGGCCGGGGACGTTCATCGGCGGCCTCCGGCGGCTGCGGCCTGCTTGATGGCGGCGCGGATGCGTGTGTAGGTGCCGCAACGGCAGAGATTGCCCGCCATCGCCGCATCAATGTCCGCATCGGTCGGGTTCGGCGTGCCGCCGAGCAGGTCGGCCGCCTGCATGATCTGACCCGTCTGACAGTAGCCGCATTGGGAGACGTTCAACGCGCGCCACGCGACCTGCAGCGGGTGCTCACCGTCCCGCGACAGGCCCTCGATCGTCGTTACCGCGAGCCCCTCGGCGGCGGAGATGGGCGTCACGCAGGCCCGCACCGCGCTGCCGTCCAGGTGGACGGTGCAGGCGCCGCATTGGGCGATGCCGCAGCCGTATTTCGTGCCGGTCAGGCCGAATTCGTCGCGGAGCACCCAGAGCAGCGGGGTATCCGGGTCGCCATCGAACCGGCGCTCGGTGCCGTTCACCTTGAAGGTTGCCATGACCGCACTCCCTTGCGGCCGGATTGGACGGCCAGGCCGGAAGCGCCGTCAACAAACTCGAATACAACACTCCGATAGGGCCCTGCCCGCCGCGCCGCGGTCGGCACGTAAATGATGTCAGCCACGCAGAGCCGGTTCGGGCCCACCGCGCGGAAGTCGCGGCCGACCACGCGATGATCCACGCGGCAATGTCCCTTATCGTGCTCCGACGCGTCGGCACCCGATCGGCATTCGCACACAATCGGTCAGGCGGCCGGTGGTCAGCGACGCGCCTCACCCGGCCGGCATCTCGTCGCACGACCCTGGGCGGCTCTGCAAACCCGTTCCGCCGCCGAGCGTCTCCCCTCGCGGGCGGGATCCCGCGCGCGCCAGCTGGTGCGCGCCCCGCCGGAGCGCGAGCGGAGAACCCGATGGCGGCGAGCTACCGGTTCGGTATCGAGGAGGAATACTTCCTGGCCGATGCCGCCGGGCGCGGCACGCCCGGGTCGGCCGCGCTCGACGCCTTCCACGCCGCAGCCCGCGCGCGCGTGCCGCGCGTCGAGCGGGAGCTGCTGCAGACGCAGGTGGAAGGCTCCACCCCGCCGGCGACGAGCTTCGCCGAGGCAAGGGAGGTGCTCGGCGCGATCCGATCCGGGCTGGCGGAGGTGGCGGCCGAACACGGCGTGCTCGTCTTCGCGGCCGGGACGCATCCGCTCGCCGACTGGTCGCGGCAGCGCCTGACGGAGAAGGAGCGCTACCGGGAGATCCGGCGCGAGCTGCGGCTGCCCGGGCAGCGCAACCTGGTCAGCGGGCTGCACGTCCATGTGGAGGTGCCGCGCCCGGAGGCGCGGGTGGAGCTGATGAACCGGCTGCTGCCCTTCCTGCCGCTGCTCCTCGGCCTCTCCGCCTCCTCGCCCTTCTTCGGCTGCCGCGACACGGGGCTGATGGCCTACCGTCTGTGTGTGTTCGGCGAGATGCCGCGCACCGGTATGCCGGAGCTGTTCCGCGACGCCGCCGACTACGAGCGCGCGGTCGAGGTGCTGACCCGCGCCGGGGCGATCGCCGATGCAAGCTTCATCTGGTGGGCGATCCGTCCCTCGATGCGCTATCCGACGCTCGAACTGCGGGTCGCCGACAGCTGCACGCGGGTCGAGGACGCGCTCGCCATTGCCGCGCTGTGGCGCTGTCTGGTCCGGCACGCCGACCGGCGGCCCGAGCTGAACCGGGACCTCTCCGGCGCGTCGCGGGCGATCGTCGCCGAGAGCCTGTGGCGGGCGCAGCGCGACGGCGTGGGGGCAGAGCTGATTGACGAGGCGAGCGGTGAGGTGGCGCCGCTGCCGGCGCGTCTCGACGCGGTGCTGGATCTCGTGGCGGAGGACGCGGACGCGCTCGGCTGCGCGGCGGAGGTGGCAGCGACGCGCGGGATCGCCTCCGCGGGGACGAGCGCCGACCGCCAAGTGGAGATCTTCGGCACGGCGCGCGCCGGCGGGGAGGAGGACGCTGCAGCGCTGACCGCGGTGGTGGACTGGCTGGCAGCGGCGACGCGGGGCGGCGCGGACCGGGGCGCGTGACGCCCCGTCCGGTCGGGGGCGTCGCGCGGGGGTCCGGCCGCCGGCAGCCTTCGGCGCGTCACGCCGACGCCGAACCTGCCTCCCGCACCGCGTCCACCACGTGCCGCGCGACGGCGGCGGCCGAGGCGGGGTTCTGGCCGGTGACGAGGACCCCGTCGCGGACGGCATGGGCCTCGAAGTTCGGCCCGCCCTCGAAGCGGGCGCCGAGTTCGCGCAGCCGGCTCTCCAGCAGGAAGGGCATGATTTCGGTCAGGCCGACCGCAGCCTCCTCCGCGTCGGTGAAGCTGTTGACGCGCCTTCCCTCAACGACCGGCCGGCCATCGGCGCGGCGCGCGGCGACGAGGCCCGCGGGTCCGTGGCAGACGGCGGCGACCACCTTGTTTGCGTCGAACAGCACTCCGATCAGGTGGGCGAGGGGCTCGCTCGCCGGCAGGTCCCACATCGTGCCGTGGCCACCGGGCAGGAACACGCCATCGTAGCGCGCGGGATCGGCCTCGGCGACCGGGAAGGCGCCGCGCAGCAGCGCCATCGCCCCGGCATCGCGGAGGAAGCGCGCGACGGACGGCTTGTTCGCCTCCACCTCGGGCTTGAACGAGGACGGGTCGTGCGGCGGCGGGCCGCCGGCGATCGAGGCGATCTCCACCTCCATCCCGGTGTCGGCGAAGGTCCAGTAGGGGGTTGTCAGCTCCTCCCAGTGGAAGCCGGTGGGGCGGCCGGTGGCACCGAGGGCGGCGTGGCTGGTGAGGACGATGAGGATGCGGGGCATGTCGGGTCTCCGGGGCGCCCGGCTGGCACGATGCCCGCCGGCGGTGGCCCGGAGATGCGACGGCGCGGCGCGGACCGGAAATCCGATCGCGATATGCCGCGCATCACCGAAATTGGGTGACCGGTGCGGCCGGCGCCGCCGCGGCGAAGGCTTCGCGCACGGCGGCGCGGAACCAGGCCTCGGCCGGATCGCGGTCGAGCGCGCCGCGCCAGGCGAGGCTGTTGGCGACCGGCGGCAGCGGCAGCGGCGCGGCCTCGATCGCCAGCCCGCCGAGCACGGCGAGCCGCGCTGCGACGAAATCGGGCACGGTGGCGAGCGTGTCGCTTCCCGGCAGGGCGGCGAGCAGCAGCGCGAAGGAGGAGACGCCGACGGCGACGCGGCGGGCGAGGCCGCGCTCCGCCAGGAGGCGGTCGAGGGGCCCGGCGAGATCGCCCGCCGGCGTCACCAGCGCGTGCGGCCGCGCGCAGAACGCGGCGAGGTCGCCGCCAACCGGCGCGCTCGCTGCGTCGCGCAGCAGGACCCATGGCGCGTGGCGCAGCACCCGTGTCCTGGCAGTGGCCGGCGCGTCCTCGCGCAGCCAGCCGGCCGCGCAGCCGACCTCGCCCGTCTCCAACATCGTGGGGAGCGAGCGGTAGTCGCCGACGCGCAGGACGAGGTCGCAATGCGGCGCGTCCGCGCGCAGCCGCGCCGAGAGGACCGGTAGCGCCGCGAAGGCGAAGGCGTCGGTGCAGCCGATCCGGAAGACGCGCGCGTCGAGCGCCGGGTCGAAGGGCCGCGCGCCGGCCATCGCCTCAGCGAGGCCCGCGAGGTGCGGCCGCGCCGCCTCGGCGAGTTCGAGTGCGCGCGGCGTCGGTTCCATGCCGCGCCCGACGCGCACGAGCACCTCGTCGCGCAGCAGGTCCCGCAGCCGCGCCAGCGCGGCGGAGGCCGCGGGCTGCGACAGGCCGAGCCGGCGCGCGGCAGGGGTCACGCCGCGTTCCTCGACGAGGACGAGGAGTGTGGCGAGCAGGTTCAGGTCGGGGAGCGGAGGAGGCACGCGCCCGGACATAGATCACATCCGCCCGGACATGAATCGCGCATCGTCCGCCACGCGACGCGGACCTTGCGTTCGCCAAACTGGTCTGACAAGTTTGCCGGACGGGCACATCAGAGACCCGGCGAGAGGGAACGACCATGAACCGACGCACCGCGCTGGCCGGGTTCGCCGCGCTCCCGATCCTCGGCGCGCCCGCGATCCTCCGCGCGCAGGCGACCACCGTGATCAAGGCGGGGCATGGCGGCCAGACCGGGCATCCGACGCACGGCGCGATGGTCCGGATGGCCGAGGAGCTGGCACGACGCACCAACGGCGCGGCCCGCATGGATGTCTTCCCCGACCGCCAGCTCGGTGAGGAGCGCGAGCTCGTCGAGGGGCTGCAGCTCGGCACCGTGGACATGACGGCGGTCTCGACGGGTCCGCTGGTCTCCTTCGTGCCGCAGGTAGGCGTGCTCGACCTACCCTTCCTGTTCCAGAGCAGCGAGCACGCCTACCGCGTCCTCGACGGCGAGATCGGGCGGGAGATCCTCGGCCGCTTCTCCGGGCGCGGGATCCAGGGGCTGGCCTATTGGGAGAACGGCTGGCGGCACATCACCAGCCGCAACCCCGTGAACACGCCGGCGGACATGCGGGGCATGAAGCTGCGCACGATGCAGAACCCCGTGCACATCCAGGCCTTCCGCAACCTCGGCGCGGCGCCAGTGCCGATGGTCTGGGGCGAGGTCTTCACCTCGCTCGGCCAGGGCGTCATAGACGGGCAGGAGAACCCGCTCGGCGTCATCGCGCTGAACTCGCTGTGGGAGGTGCAGCGCCACGTCGCGCTGACACGGCACCTCTACGGACCGCACCTCGTGCTGTTCAGCAAGGCGAAGTGGGACCGGCTGCCCGCGCCCGTGCGCGACGCGCTCTCCGGCATGATGCCGGAGGTCACGGCGTGGCAACGGGCGGAGGTCGCGCGGCTCGACGCCGAGGCGGCGGGCACGCTGCGGGCGCGCGGGATGACGGTGACGGAGGTGGACATCCGCCCCTTCCAGGCCGCGGCGCAGCAGACCTACGCGCAGTTCCGGGACCGCTTCGACCCCGCGCTGATCGCGCGCATCCAGGCCGCGGCGGGGTCGTGACGGCCTGCCCGCGATGAGCGGACCTGTCCGCGCGCGGGCGCTCGACGCGGCGTGGCGAGTGCTGGAGCACGCGACGGAGGCGGCGATCGTCCTCCTCGTGCTCGGGATGACGGTGGCCTGCCTCGCGCAGGTAATCTGGCGCTACGTGCTCGGCGATCCGCTGACCTGGTCGGAGGAGGCGGCGCGCTACCTCCTCGTCTGGACCTCCTTCCTGTGCGCCTGGCTGGCCTGGCGGGCGCGGTCGCATCTCGGGCTCGATATCCTCGTCGCGCGCGCGGGGCCGGGCGCGCGCGGCGTGCTGGACCGGCTCGTGGAAGCCGCGGTCGCCGCCTTCTGCGTCGTCTCGATCGTGCAGGGCGCGCGGATGGTCGAGGTCGGGATGATGCAGCCCTCCGCGGTGCTGGAGGTGCCGATGGGCTGGGTCTATGCCGCGTGGCCCGCGGCGGCGCTGCTCATCCTCGGCGACATCGCGGTCGGCTGGATCACCGGGCGCCGGACGGCGGCTTCGGGCGGGGACTGGATCTAGATGATCGCGACCCTCGTCATCGCCTTCTTCGCGCTGCTGCTGCTGAACGTCCCCGTGTCCTTCGCGCTCGGCCTCGCCTCGGTCGCGGCGCTGCTCGTTGCGGAGCTGCCGCTCGTCCTCGTCGCGCAGCGGCTGGTGACGGCGACGGATTCCTTCATCCTGCTCGCGGTGCCGCTGTTCCTGCTGGCGGGCAACCTCATGGCGAAGGCGGGGCTCGCGAACGACCTGGTGGAATTCGGTAACGCGCTCCTCGGGCGGTTCCGGGGCGGGCTGGCGCATGCGAACATCGCGGCCTCCACGATGATGGGCGGCATCACCGGCTCGGCGGTCGCCGATGCGTCCTCGGTCGGCGCCGCGCTCATCCCGCCGATGATGCGGCAGGGCTATTCCGGCGCCTACGCCGCGGCGGTCACGGCCGCCTCCTCCACCATTTCCATCATCATCCCGCCTTCCGTGCCGATGATCATCTACGCCGTCGTCACCGGCGTCTCCGTCACCGACCTGTTCCTTGCGGGGCTGATCCCCGGGCTGCTGATGGCGCTCGTCCTGATGCTCGTCGCCTGGGCGCTCGCGGTGCGGGACGGGATGAAGCCGGGGCCGGCGCTCGGCCTCGCGGGCGTGGCGGCGGCGGTGCGGCGGTCGGCGGTCGCGCTCGTCATGCCCTTCGTCATCGTGGGCTCCATCCGCTACGGCATCGCGACGCCGACGGAAGCGGCGGTGATCGCCGTGCTCTACGCGCTGCTGGCGGGCATGTTCTGGTACGGCACGATCCGGCTGCGCGACCTGCCGCGGCTGATCCTGGAATCCGGCATCACGACGGGCGTGGTGATGCTGATGATCGCGACGGCCTCTCTCTACGGGCTGATCCTGACGCGGGGACAGGTGAACACGGCGGCGGTGGAGGCGATCGTCTCCGTCACGCGCGACCCGCACCTCGTTCTGCTGCTGATCCTGGTCGTGTATCTGATCGCCGGATGCTTCCTCGACCTCGGCGCGAACATCATCATCCTCGTCCCCGTGCTCTACCCCGTGACGCAGGCGCTCGGCATTGATCCCGTCGCCTTCGGGACCATCACCGTCGTGGCGCTCGCCATCGGGCTCGTCACGCCGCCGGTGGGCGCGTGCCTGTTCATCGCCTGCGGGATCGCGCGCGTGCCGCTCTCGGCCGCGTCCTGGGCGGTGCTGCCCTTCATCGCGGCGCTCCTGTTCGTCGTCGTGCTCCTCATCTTCTTCCCGGGGCTCGCCACCTGGCTCCCCGCCTTGGCCAAAGGCTGACCATGCCGCAGACGCTCCGCTCCCTGCTCGCCGACCGAGCGCTGCATCCCGGTCACTTCGTCGTGGAATTCGCGACGCCGGGCATCGGCCACGTCCTCGCAGGCGCGGGGGCGGAGTTCTGCTTCCTCGACATGGAGCATTCCGGCTTCTCCTTCGAGACGGTGAAGGCGGCGCTGCGTTTCCTCCAGGCCGCCGAGGTGCCGGCCGTCGTGCGCGTGCCGTCGAAGGCCTACGACCACATCGCCCGCGCGCTCGACATGGGGGCGGAGGGGATCATGGTGCCGATGGTCGGGACGGCGGAGGAGACGGCCGCGCTCGTCCGCCACGCCCATTATCCGCCAGGCGGCGCGCGCGGCTGCGCCTTCGGCATCGCGCATGACCGCTATCGCCCCGGCCCGGCGGCGGAGAAGATGCGGGAGGCGAATGCGCGCACCGCCGTCTTCGCGCTGATCGAGACGGCGGAGGGCGCGCGCAACGCCGATGCGATCGCGGCGACGCCGGGCGTGGACTGCATCTGGGTCGGGCATTTCGATCTTTCGGCGTCGCTCGGCGTGCCCGGCGACTTCGCCTGCCGCACCTACCGCGACGCGCTGGAGGGCATCTGCGCCGCCGCGCGCCGCCACGGCCGCGCGCTCGGCCGCCTCGTCGGTGGCATGGCGGAGGCGGAGGAGGCGGTGCGCGACGGCTTCACGATGGTCGCCTATGGCGGCGACGTCTGGCTCCTCCAGGCCGCGATCGCCGAGGGCGTGCGGGGCATTCAAGCGCTGGGGGCCGCACGGTGAGCGCGCGGTACCGCGTCGCGCTGAGCCACGATTTCCGCCTGCCGGACGGCTCGCCCGCCTATCCCGACTTCGACCTCTCCCCGCTCCGCGACGACCCGCTCGTCGAGGTCGTCTGGCTTCCCGCCGGCGACCGCGTCCGGGCGGAGGACCTGGCGGGGGTGGACGCGCTCGTCCTCCTCGTCCCCCGCTTCGAGGCGGAGAGCATTCCGGCGGGCGGACGACTCGCGATCGTCGCGCGCTTCGGCGTAGGGTTCGACAACGTGGACGTCGCGGCCTGCACGGCGGCGGGCATCGCCGTCTCCATCACGCCGGACGGCGTGCGGCGTCCCGTCGCGCAGAGCATCATGGCCTTCGTGCTCGCGCTCGCGAACCGCGTCATGATCAAGGACCGCATCACCCGCATGGGGCCGGACGGCTTCCATACGCGGAGCCGCTACATGGGCACCGGCCTGGTCGGCCGGACCCTCGCCTCCGTCGGCCTCGGCAATATCGGGGCGGAGATGTTCCGCCTGGCCGCGCCCTTCGGCATGCGCCACGTCGCCGCCGACCCGGCCGCCGATCCGGCCCTGGCGCGCGAGCTCGGCGTGGAGCTGGTGCCGCTCGACGAGGTGTTCCGCCGGGGCGATTTCGTGACGGTGAACTGCCCGCTGCTGCCCGCCACGCGCGGGTTGGTGGATGCGCGGCGCATCGCGCTCATGAAGCCGACGGCCTACCTCATCAACACCGCGCGCGGGCCGATCGTGGACCAGCCCGCCCTGGTCGCGGCGCTGCGGGCGGGGCGGATCGCCGGCGCGGGCCTCGACGTCTTCGACCCGGAGCCGCCGCCGGCCGACGATCCGGTCCTCGCCCTCGACAACGTCGTCCTCGCCCCGCACGCCCTGTCCTGGACGGATGAGGGCTTCGCCGGCATCGGCGCGTCGGCGCTCGCGAGCGTGCGGGCCGTGCTGGGGGGGCGGGTGCCCGAACACCTGGTGGACCGCGGCGTCGCGGGATCGGCCGCCTTCGTGGGACGGCTCGCTGCCGGGCGCGACCGCGGGTGAGCGCCAACGCGCCGGCGCCGCGCCGGCCGCTGCCGGAGGATGTCGCGGATCGGATCGTCGCCTGGCTCCGGCAGGAAGGGCTGGGCACGGACGCCGTCCTGCCGAGCGAGCGCACGCTCGCCGAGCGGCTCGGCGTCGGGCGAAGCACGGTCCGCGAGGCGTTGCAGCGCCTCCGCCGCATGGGAATGGTGGATGTGCGGCAGGGCGGGCGGGGGCGCGTCGCGCGCCCCACGGCCTCGGCCCTCGTCGAGCAGATCGCTGCGCCCGCACGCCTGATCCTGCACAGCGAACCGGGATCGCTCGCCGACCTGAAGGAGGCGCGGTTGCTGCTGGAGGTCGCCGTCGTGCGGCTGGCCTGTGAGCGCGCCACGACGGAGGATCTGCTGCGGCTGCGGGCGTGCCAGGACGAGCTGATCGCCTGCGCCGCGGCCGCGGGCGGCGACTTCGACGCCTTCCTGGCGGCCGACATGACCTTCCACCAGGCGCTGGGGCAGGCCACCGGCAACGCCGTGCTCGCCGGCGTCAGCCTCGCCGCGACGAACTTCCTCATGGAATTCCACACGGGTCTCGTGCGCCTCTCCGGCGCGGAGGAGATCACGATTGCCGAGCACGCCGCCATCCTGGAAGCGGTGGAGATGCGGGAAGCCGGCGAAGCCGAGCGGCGGATGCGGGCGCACCTGCTGCGGGCGAGCGATCTGTACCGGGCGCTCGAGCGTGGAGGGTGAGGCCCGCAACGCGCTGGCGCGGGCGGTCTTCTTCCACCGCCTCGGCGAACTGCCCGACCGCACCTTCGAGAACCAGGCTTACCGCGCTTCCGGGCTCAACCTGGTGGTCCCGGCCATCATCCTCTGGAACACCCGCTACGTGCAGACCGCCTTCGACGCGCTTTGCACCCGTTGCCAGGTCGTCACGCCCGATCTGGTCGGCCACATCGCTCCGCACGGCTGGGAGCATATCGGCCTCACCAGAGATTACGTGCGGACCGCCGAGGCCCAGGGCATCGTCGGCGCCCTCAGTGCCCATCCGGGAAGTTCGGATTCATGCTGAGGGTTTTGCGGCGAGCCGTCGGAGCATGATGCGGATCATGACCATGCGGACGAAGGCGGCGGCGATGCGGGTTGGCGACTACTACCCCGTCGGCCGGCGCTGGTGGGTGCGGCTGCACGAGAAGGGCGGCCGGCACCACGAGATGCCCTGTCACCGCACGCTCGGGGAGTGGCTCGACGCCTACGTCGAAGCGGCCGGCATTGAGGCCGACCGACGCGGGCCGCTGTTCCGCACCGTTGAGGGCCGCACCGGCCGTCCGACGGTGACGGCCATGACGCAACCCGATGTGTACAGGATGATCCAGAGGCGTGCTGAGGCAGCCGGTATGACCGCGCGCATCGGCTGCCAATCGTGGCGCGCGCGGGGCATCACCGCCTACTTGGAGAACGGCGGGCTGCTGGAGCACGCACAGGCGATGGCGGGGCACGCCAGCGCGCGCACGACGAAGCTCTACGACCGCCGCGGCGAAGCCGTGTCGCTCGACGAGGCGGAGCGGATCATGCTCTGACTAGTGCAGTTGAGCGTTGAACGTTCCGGGTTGCTGAGCCGATCGTCGCGGCCATCCTGATGGCCAGCAAGCTGACCGAGACGGCTGTCGCGGCGCTGTGCGGGGCGTGGGCGGAAGCCCGCACATCCAGGGACGCCGACGAGCTGACGGCGCGCCACCTCAGCCTTGTGCGAGGCCCCGCGTTGGGGCGTGATGTGCTGGAAGGATGATGCCATGACGGGGAAGTCGCCGAAGCGCGGCCGCACGCCGCGGCCGCCGCGCGCTCACGGCCCGCTTGCGCCGGAGCGGATTGCGGCGGCCAGCATACCGCCCGTCGACCGCGCCTGGATCGAGCGGCGTGGCCGGCTGCTGCGGGTGCCGGAGGGCTGGACCTACGACCCCGCCAGCCCGCCTGAGGGCGTGGACTGGGTAGTCTTCCCCAACGGCGACCTGCTGCGTGTCGGGTCGCTGTCGGGCGGGTAGGCCGGAACGTGGCCGGCCAGGGCGCCGGGACGTGGCATGGTGCGGCTTACGCCCCCTCCCCCGCCAGCAGCGCCGCCCAGGGCGAGCGCCGGTGGCAGGCGCAGCTGAACTGTAGCCGCTTCAGCACGAGGCGCTCGCTGTCGGCCACCAGCACATGCGTCGCGCGCGCCTCGTTCAGTTCCTCGATCTGCAGCAGCACGCCCTTGGCGCGCGCAGGGACCTCCGCGTCGCTCAGGCCGACTTGGCCGCGCAACATCAGCGCCTCAAGGAAAAGCCGGGGCTCGGCCTGCGCTTCGCGGTCATGCAGGGCGGCGGCCCCGAAGGCAGCGGACGCGACGGAGAAGCGCGCCGGCTCCTGCGGCGCATGGACGTCGATAGCGAGCCCGCCAATCTCGGCCGTCCGCAGCGGCAGCTCCGGCGTCTCCCCGAAGCCGAAGCGATAGCTCTCGTCCGGCTCCGCGTCCGGGTAGTCAAGCAGCGTCGCCGACCCGACGCCGCTGATCGCCGCCGACACCGACATCACCGGATGTTCCTCCGGCACCGGCGCATCGACCAGCCCCATTGCGGAGGAGACCGAGAGAATCCCGCGCTCCATGAAGGCACGGGTCAGCGCGGCACGGTTGCGGCCCTGGTTGCGCGCGCGATCGGCCTGCACCATCGCGGCTGCGACCTGGCTGAAGTAGTCCGCGGTGACAGGCGCGGTGCGCACCGCATCCACCAGCACGCGGCCCATATCGAGGCAGACGCCCTCCATCGCCTGATCGTCGGCCGAGCTGCGCGCGGCGAGCATCAGCGCGAGCGCGTCGAGGAAGGCGCCTGTAAAGACACGGGAGAACGAATGCTCCTGTAGCGAGAGCTGCGTCGCCGGCGCCGAGGACGGCAGCTGGTCCGGCCGGCGATAGAAGAAGCGGTTCGCGGCGTTCCGCAGCGAATCGCGGTCCACCACCGTGGGCGCGAGCTGGCGGATACCCCAGCCGAGCTGCTCAGCGATGCGCGACAGCCGCGAGTTGACGTTCAGCCGCCCGCCCGTCTCGTCCCGCAGCGCAGCTCGCAGCCCGGGCGACTGAAGCGCGCACAGGATGGCGCTCATGTCGCCGAAGGATTCGTGGAAGGCCCAGACTTCGAACCCCGCCGCGTTGAACAGCTGCGGGCGGATCGCGTCGAGGATGGCGTGGCCCAACTCGTGGGAGACCACGTCGGGGCTCTCGCAGGTATGGACGTCAACACCGCCGACCCGGCGGCTGAAGAAGCGCAGCCCGCCGCCGCGCGAGTAGTTCGCGTTCAGGTCCTGCCCGGGCATCAGCAGTGTCACTGGCAGCGGGTTGGCCGCCGACCAAGTCGTGCCGCGCGGCAGCACGCGCGACCAGAACAAGGTGCCCCGCGTCAGCGCCTCGGCCGCGGCCCAATGGCGGAAAGCGGGCGTGCCCGGCGGATGGCGCGCCTGCGCCGGCTGCGGCCCGGCGATCTCGAAAGCCAGATGCGGGTTGGAGTTGGACGGCACCGCGATGGCAACCGGCTGGCCCGGCACCGGCCTCGCGCTCGGCACCGCTTCGCTGAACGGATCATCGGTCCAGCTGTTCACCAGTGCCGCCGGCGTCGCCGGCGCCGCGGCGTCATACGGCGCGTCGCGCGCCATCAGCTCGGCCAGCTTGGCGTTGGTGTCCTGCAGCAGCCGCGTAACGGCAAGCAGCGCGTCCATTGCCGGCGCCGGCGACGCGGACTCCTCGGCCCGGTGTGGCCGGCGGGATGCTGGAGATCTCGGTGTTTTGGCCATAACGGGTTCCTGCGGTTGTGCTCGGCGGCGCCCGCGTCGCCCGGGCGGCGCGGATCAGGCCGGCCGCGGCCAAGCAGCGTGGATGTGCGAGCTGTGGTTCTTGTCGCCCGGGCCCAGCACCTCCGTCGCGCCGAGGGCGCGGCAGAAATCCATAAAGGCGCGCACCTCCGGGTGGGCGGCGTCGACGCGCTCGCCGTTGATGCGGTTGAGGTCGGCGGCCGTCCCGACGTAGTGGCGCGAGCGCGGACTGTGCGCGCCGCCTGCCAGCTCCGAGACGGAGATGGGGTAGCGCTCCGCCAGCGCGAGCAGGCCGGCCAGCATCCGCGGGTCGAGCACCGTGGTCCCGCCCGGCGCACCGTTGTGCGAGCTGCGTGCCGCCGGCCTGCCCGCGGCAGTGTCCAGGATGTTCTGCCGCGCGGTCGCCTGGTCCTGCGCGCCGGAGACGTGGGAGGTCGCGAGGCTGATCCGCGGGTTGGCCAAGATCAGCGCTGCCAGCGCCGGCGCGCCCGCCGGTTCGGAGATCGGCGCGGCCATTGCCGCGGGCTCGCGCCCCTCCTCGCCCCAGACCTCCTCGTCGCCCTCGGCCGCAGCGGATGCGGCGGGCACGGGCGCGCCGAGGAAGGGAATGCCGTGAGCGGCGGCGATTCCCGGCGTTCCGTCATCCACCGGCACGCCGTTGGCCAGAATGGGCAGGCTGGCCAAATCCCAGTTGCCGCGCTCCACCTCGCGCAGCAGGTCGCGCGTTCGATACGAGCTGGCGCGCAGGTCCGCCCGTTCATGGGTGGAGAGCCAGTTGTGCCGCGCGGCGACGTACTGCTGGATCCATGCCTGCTCGTCGCCGCCCTGCGTGGGCGGCACCTCCGGAAAGCGGGCGCGCAGGAAGGGCAAGATGCGGCCGCTGTGGATGAAGCTATCGTAGATCACCAGCACGGACAGTGCGCGCACGAAGCCGTTCGCGGCGGCCCAGCCCAGCGCGGGCTGGAAGTACTCTTCGTCGAAGAAGTCGTCCTGCACGCGCTGCATCACCGGGTCCTCGTTGCCTGCGCGCCGTAGGAGTTCCTTGAAGCGGGTATCGTCCACCAGCGGCGTGTTGCCGACCAGCGCTACGTAGGGCCGCAGGTCCTCCGAGAAGGTGCCGACAGCGGCGACATAGCCGCGCAGCAGCTCGCCGAGGTTGCTGTACTCTGTGGTTTGGGACCGACCGAAGGTCACCTGCCGGATCCCGTTTGGTCCGTCCGCAAAGACAGTGATGGCGCCGTAGCGGCCTTTCGGCGTGCCGGTCTCGAACACGTTAACCACGCGCTCGCACAGCAGCTTCTGCGCTGGCGTGAGCGAGGTGGCGACGAGCCCGACCGTGGACGCGGTCGGCGCTGCGGCGACCTGCGGTACGGGCTGGCCGCGGGACGCAAGGTCCAGCAGCCTGCTGACTGTAGCGTTCATCTCGCGCGCCACGGTCAGCAGCGCCTCGAGCGCGGCGGCCATGTCGCTCTCGGCGTTGTCCCGTGCCATCCGATCCTTCTCCACCCTGCCCGGCGTCGTCATTCTGACCGTTGCGGAGGTTGCCATTCGCGGCAGTGTAACGCCAAGTCCTTCCTGACCTGCTTCATCACGTCACGATCGGGCAGCACGGGCGAGGGCAGGGACGGGACATGAGCGACACCACGGCGGATGCGGCGAGGGCGGAGGCGGAGCGCCTCGCCGTGCAGAAGGCGCAGCGCGAGGCGGCCACGGCCGCCGCGAAGGCGGAGGCCGACGCGATCAAGGCTGGCACCGAGCTGGCGCGCGCGCGCCTCGGCGCCGGGACCATCCCCGCCGCGCCCGTCCTCACCGCACCCGCCCCCCCGACCTCGGGCGTTGGCGCGCTGGAGGCGAGCCTGCTCGCGGCGAGGGAGCTCGATAAGGTCGCCGAGGATATCGCGAAACTGCTCAGCGCGCTCAAGCCGGCCCCTAAGGGCTTCGTCATCTTCACAGGCACGCAGCGGCCAAACTTCGCCGACCTCGCGCTGTTTGACTTGCGGCAGGGTGCGGTGGACGCCGCGCGAGCGCGGGCCGTGCCGGTGCTGCAGACCGCGATGGACCAAGCCGCGCGCGACCACGCCGCAGGCCTTGTCGGGACGCCGCCCGCCGGGCCGGTCACGCCCGCCGCTCCGGCCGGGCCGCGTGTCAGCGCAGCGCCGGTGGCCGGCGCCGCCCTGGCCGCGCCCGTGCCGGCCGTCGCCGCTGCCAGCATCGGCAACGCGCTCGACCTCGCCGCCAAGATCACCGGCTATTTCCAAACCGAGTACGCCACCGCCGTCACCGCCGTCGCCGGGGTGGATGCGGACCTGCTCGCCGTCACGCTGGCCGGCCGTTTGGGCAAGGCTTGGTATCCGGCGCGCTGGCCGGTGAAGCCGCGTCCCGATCCAGCGCTGCTCAACGACCTTTGGAAGCTTGCCGGAATGGTGGCCGCCGAGCGCCGGCAAGCGGACGAACTGCAGGCGCTGTACGCCCAGGCCACCGGCGCGCTCGACGACACGGGGCGCACAGCGCTGAGGGACGGGACGACCCGCGCGATGGAGGCGGTCGCCGCCCAGGCGGCCGTCGGTCAGGCGCTGGATGCGCTGGTCAACGGCCTGATCACACCCGACACCGCGGGCATTCCCAGCATCATGCGGCTCGCCGAACAGGCCCAACTGCAGGAGCTGCTCCAGCTGGGCGCCTGCGCGCTGATCCTTCAGGTCAGCAGCACGGCTGGGACGGTGTACAACAAGCGTAGCCTGCTCGCCTCGATCTTCGGCATGCCAACCTTCGTCGCGGGCGGCGCCATCGTCGGCTTTCTCGTGGCGGACAGCGAGGGCGTCGTGCGCACCTCCGGCCAGATCCGCCTGCACAGCTGCTTCAAGCGGCTGACCGAGGTCAGAGTCTGATGTCGAGCGCGCCATTGCGCCGCCCGTGGCCGCCGCGCGCTTAGCCCCGCAGCGCGCAGGCGGGCAGCGTGCCCCACTCCTCCGCGACACGGGCGGAGAAGGCGTTCGCCGCCGTCGCTGCCGCATCGAGTTCGCGGACGACGTCCGTCACGCTCCGCGCGGGCGGCGGCACAGGGGCTATCGCGACGATGCCGACCTGGCCCGCGGCGGCCTGCGGCGGGACCGCGGCGCCGGGCGCCCGCTGGGCGCGCAGCGCCTCCAATGCGGCGTCGAAGTTCATACTGCCGGTCACCGCGCGGGTGGTGGTCGCGCGGATAGCTGCCGCTGCGAAAGCCCTGAGCTGCTGCGGCGCGCCGTTCAGCGTGCGGCGCGCCACGTCCAGCGTCGCGCGCGCGGCCAAGCCGCGCGCCCGCGCGGCGTCCAGCACCTCGGCCTCGGCGCGGCCGGGCCGGCGGGCCGGGTGTGCCGCCGCCTCGGCGATGAGCCGGTCAAGGGTGTCGGAGAGCGCCGCCGGGTCGGCGGCCGCCCGCACCCCGTCCAGCCCCGCGGCCAACCCGCCCGCGCAAGCCAGCGTCATGTAGGCGCCTTGGTAGGCCTCGATGCGCGCCGAGCCGCCGAAATATGTGCGCCCGGCCGTTAGCGCGCCAGCGCCGAGGCCCAGCGCGAGCGTCGCGCTGCGCGCGCCGTCGAACAGCGGGTTCGCCACCGCCGCCGCGGCGGTCCCGAGCAGCACGACGTCAAGGCGCATCTGGTCGCGCAGCAGCGCGTCGCGCGCCGTGGCGTAGCTCTCCGCCAGCTGGAACAGGCGGGTCGAGACGGCGTCGAGCGTGCCGAAGCTTTGCGTCAGTACCCGCACCGGATCGTGCGGCACCGGGTCGAGCAGGCCGCGATCAGCGCAGGCCGCGAGCCCCGCTGCGGCAAGCAGCGAGAGCAGCCGCCCCGCCCCGCGGCGCATGGTGAAACCGGCCATGCGCGCCGCCGCGCCCGGCGCTGACGGTGCGTCCCTCCCGCTCCCAGTCATCGCCCCCATCCCTCGCCTGCTCGGCCCCGGGTCCATCAGCCCGGCGATCCAAGCGCTTCGGCGCGCCCGCCGGCACCGCGTGCTCCTCGCCGCATCAACCACGCTTCCTGCGAAAGAGCCGCGAAAGTAGGGCAACTTCAGTCAGCGTTGCAATTTCCTTCATACCACCGATACGCTTATCGCTGGATGGCTGGATCTGGTGGCCATTTGGGGACTGTCGGTGCAGGCAATGACGGAAGCCGAACGCAATGCGCGCAACGTCCAGCGGCTAACGGAGTGCCACCCGGCCTTCGCCGCGCGCCTTCAGGGCGTCATCAAGCGGCTCGAGGGCGCCGGGATACGACCGCGTATCCAGGACGCCTGGCGATCCCCGCAGGACCAGCTCACGGCGTTCCTGAACGGCAACAGCAAGGTGAAGTTCGGCTTCCACAACGTGCCGGGCGCCGGCGGCCGGAAGGAGGCGCTGGCCGTCGACCTGCTCGACGACAATGCGCCCCTGGCCCCCGGTGCGCCCTATGTGCTGCGCCTGGCCGCAGCGGCGGCGGCGGAAGGCTTGGCCACCGGGGCGCTGTGGGGACTGCCAGCGAAGCGCAAGTCCGGCACCGCAGCCGGCAACTTCGATGCCGCTGTCAAGATCGGCTGGGACCCGTGCCACGTCGAGCCGACCGGGATCACAGTCGCACAGGCCAAGGTCGGGAAGCGTCCGACGTGACCGGCATCGTCGCCGCCACAGAGGCGAACGAGGCCTGGCTGCGGGGTCAACTCGGCGCGGAGACCGTCGAGGCCGACCTGCGCGAGCGTCGTCGCAAGATGGCGAAGGACCCCTTCACCTTCCTACGCGCCGCCTATTGGCGCTGGGTGCAGGTGCTGCCGGCGGTCTGGCGGCCAGCGGCCCCTGGGAACGTCGTGCTCGCCGTCGGCGACATCCATCTTGAGAATTTTGGCACATGGCGCGACGCTGAAGGGCGGCTGGCCTGGGGAGTGAATGATTTCGACGAGGCGGCCGAGATGCCCTGGCCGCTCGACCTGCTGCGCCTCGCGACCAGCGCGCAGCTCGCTGTAAAGGGCGTGGCCGCCGCCGAAGCCGGCGCACCGGAGTGGGCGGCCGCGATCATGACCGGCTATGTCGAGGGACTCAAGGCGCCCGCGCCGATCGTGCTCGACCTTGACTTCGCTTGGCTGCGTGCGGCGGTCATGGCCGCGCGCAGCGAAGAGGCTTGGCGCCAAGCCGAGGACACGCGCAGCGCATTCTGGCAAAAAATGTCCGTGCCCGCGGGGGACTTCGGTGCGCCTCCGCCGCGCCTGCGCGCGGCGCTCGAGGCGGCAATGCCAGCGGGCGCAGTGCCGGTGGGCCTGTGGCCGCGCAGCGCAGGCGCGGGAAGCCTCGGCCGCCCGCGCTGGGTGATGCGCGCGACCTGGCACGGCGGGCCAGTGCTGCGCGAGGCCAAGGCGATGCTGCCGTCGGCCTGGGCGGCCGCGCATGTGGGCACGCCGCTGGTGTGCCGCGCGGCGGAGGCGGCGCGCGGCGCCCACCGTGCCACCGACCCCTGCCTCGCCTTCCGCGACGGCGTGGCGGTGCGGCGCCTATCGCCCAACAACGCGAAGTTCGAGGTGGACGAGCATCCCGAGTTGCTGCTCTCGGCGGACATGCTGCGTGCCATGGGCCGCGACATCGCCGGCGTGCATGCCGCGACCACCGGTGCGGCGGCGGCGATCCTAGACGAGATCGCTGCCGGCGCGCCGCTCGATGCCGCCGGTGCGGCTCTGGCGGACGGCGCACTGGCGCTGGTTCGCGCTATCCAAGCGGACCAAGCCGCTGTGCCGCCCAAATGGCGCAAGAAGAAGGACGGCGGCTAAGCGGTCGCTCAGAGCCGATCCGGAAATGAATAGAGTCGCCTGAATCGGATGTGATTCGCCGGGCCTGCGGGCGATTAGCGGGACCAGGCGGATCGCGTGGACGGCGGAACATCGGCATGCGGCGGACCGGCGAAGCTTGCGCAACCCCTCTAACCTGACGGATGCGGAATGGGCGCTGGTAGCGCCGCTGATCCGGCCAGCGAAGCACGGCGGCAGGCCGCGTAGGGTGGATGTGCGCGAGGTGCTGAACGCGGTGTTCCATGTGCTCTCCACGGGCTGTCAGTGGCAGGTGCTACCGAAGAACCTGCCGCCGAAGAGAGCCGGTGTGGGACTACTTTTCGCGCTGGGAATGGGAAGGCACCCGAGCGCATCCACCACGCGCTCTACGTCGCGGTGCGCGAGGGGGCGGGCCGCGAGGCCAGCCCGACGACCGCAATCATCGACAGCCAGACCGCGAAGGCGGCACAAAAGGGGGCGCTACGCTCGACCCGTCCGGCTACGACGCGGGCAAGAAGGTTGTCGGTCGCAAGCGCCACCTGCTGACCGACACCCTCGCTATGTTGCTCGCGATGATCGTCCATCCCGCCAGCGTGCAGGACCGCGACGGCGCCGAGCCGCTGCTGCGGCAGGCGCGGGGGCTGTTCCCCTTCGTCGAGCGCATCGTCGGCGACGCGGGCTATGGGGGGCCGAAGATGGCTGCCGTCGTCGCCCGCACCGGCACGTGGAAGATGGCGATCGTGCGCCGCTGCGACCGCCACCGCTTCGCGGTGCTGCCGAAGCGCTGTATCGTTGAGCGCACCATCGGCTGGATCAGCCGCAACCGACGGCTGGCCCGTGATTTCGAACGGCACTGCCGCATCACTTGCGCCTTCATCCGCATGGCCATGATCCGCATCATGCTTCGACGGTTGGCCGCAACGCCCTCAGCATGAATCCGAACTTCCCGGATGGGCTCGGAGGCCGGCTGCGTTCGCGCCGGAAAACAGTGAAACAGACTGTCCGGGTTGCGAGCCACGAAGGTAGATACCTGATGAGCCATCAGATAGGACTCCGATGGCTAGCCGGGGCTTGCCCTGGCTATCGTGAGGCACAATTGCGTCCTGCGATGCTTTGGATGTCAGCGCCGGCCAGATCGCGAGCAAAGCCAGCAGCAAGATAGCCATGCCGATGAGCACGATCACTCGTTGTTCCGTCGTCGGCACGGCAACGAGGGCAATTGCCGCCACAAACGCTGTTGCGCCGAAGGCAATCCGGCGCGCAAGCGCCCAGCGTTCCGCGTCCTGAATGCGCTTCTCGAAGAAGCTTTCTAGTTCTGCGCCATATTCTCTAACCGCCTCCGAATTGGGAGCCGCATTGGGTGCGGATGCGCTCATGTCGCCCTCGCCGTTGCGATGCGACACGTGACCATGCAGGAATGCCGCCGTTCAAGAAGGTTCTTCCCTACCCCTCCATCCGGTAGTTCGGCGCCTCGCGCGTCACGGCCACGTCATGCACGTGGCTCTCGCGCAGGCCGGCATTGGTGATGCGGCGGAAGCGGGCGTCGCGCTGCATCTCCGCGATCGTGGCGCTGCCGGTGTAGCCCATCGCGGCGCGTAGGCCGCCGACCATCTGGTGGACGACCGCCGCGACCGGGCCCTTGTAGCCGACGCGGCCTTCCACGCCTTCCGGCACCAGCTTCAGCTTGTCCGCGACCTCGGCCTGGAAGTAGCGGTCGGCGCTGCCGCGCGCCATGGCACCGAGGCTGCCCATGCCGCGATAGGATTTGTAGCTGCGGCCCTGGTAGAGGAAGACCTCGCCAGGCGCTTCGTCGGTGCCGGCGAAGACGCTGCCCATCATCACGCAATCCGCACCGGCGGCGATTGCCTTGGCCACGTCGCCGGAGGAGCGGATGCCGCCATCGGCGATGCAGGGCACGCCGCGTTCGCGGCAGGCGGCCGCGCTCTCCATCACCGCGGTGAGCTGCGGCACGCCGACGCCGGCGACGATGCGCGTGGTGCAGATGCTGCCCGGCCCGATGCCGACCTTCACCGAATCCGCGCCGGATTCGATCAGCGCGAGCGCGCCTTCGGGGGTCGCGATGTTGCCGGCGACGACCTGGACGGAGTTTGACAGGCGCTTGATGCGCTCGATGGCGCGCAGCACGCCGCCGGAATGGCCGTGCGCGGTGTCCACCACGATCACGTCCACCTCCGCCTCCACCAGCAGGCCGGCGCGGCGCACGCCTTCCTCTCCCACGCCGGTCGCGGCCGCGACGCGGAGCCGCCCCATCGCGTCCTTCACCGCGTTCGGGTTGGCCTGCGCCTTCTCCATGTCCTTCACGGTGATCAGGCCGACGCAGCGGAAGGCCTCGTCCACCACCAGCAGCTTTTCGATGCGGTGCTTGTGCAGCAGCGCGCGGGCGTCGGCGGGCGAGATGTCGGCGCCGGCGGTGATGAGGTTCTCGCGCGTCATCATCTCATAGACGCGGGTGCCGGGGTCGGAGGCGAAGCGCACGTCGCGGTTGGTGATGATACCGACGAGGCGGCCCGTGTCGCGCTCCACGACGGGAATGCCGGAGATGCGGTGCTGGTCCTGCAGGGCGCGCACGTCGGCGAGCGTCTGGTCCGGGTGGATCGTCAGCGGGTTCACCACCATGCCCGATTCGAACTTCTTCACCCGCCGCACCTGGGCGGCCTGATCCTCTGGCGAGTAGTTCTTGTGAACCACGCCGATGCCGCCCGCCTGCGCCATCGCGATCGCCATCGGCGCTTCCGTCACCGTGTCCATCGCGGCGGCGAGGAGCGGGATGTTGAGCGGGATTTCCCGCGTCAGGCGCGTGCGGGTGTCGGTCTCGGCGGGCAGGACGGTGGAGTAGGCAGGGACCAGCAGCACGTCATCGAAGGCGAAGGCGTCCTCGAAGCGGGCTCGCCCCTTCGTGACGTCGGCGGGGCTGTCGGGGGGGGCCATGGCGGGAACCTCGTGCGGGGAACGCGACCTTGGCGGCTCCGCCTACACCGGTTGCAGGGCCGCCGTCCAGCGTCGGGGGCATGAACCCGCCCTGCCCTGCGCGCGTTGACCGGCCACACCCCACAACCTGCGAGCATTGCGATGGCAACCGCCTTTGGCCTGACGATTCCCGACGACCTGCCCGGCCTGGAAGACGACATCCGCGACGCGCTCGACGATGCCGGCGACGACGTAGCCGACGTGGCCGACGACGTCCGGTCCTCCGACGCCTTCGACGGCAGCGCCTTCGATGATTTGCTTGAGCGCAGCGGTCTCGACGACCTCAACGGCAACGCGAATATCGGCAACCTGAACGACATCGCCGCGCTCGCCGAGGCGCTGCCGGGCGGGCTGGGCGACCCGGATTCGACCGGCGAGGTGCCGACCGGCGCGAGCAGCTTCGCGCGCGAGCAGGTCGCCGTCGCGGCGAGCCTGGCTGCGGCGCCGCGCATCGTGGAGGCGCTGGGCCCGGGCGCGCAGTTCGTGGACGTGCGCGGCGAGAGCTTCCTCATCGCCGACCGCTACGTGGACGCGGTGAGCGGCTTCTCGGCGATCCGGCTGACCTCGCTGGACGGCGGGACGGAGGTCTTCGCGATTGACGGGCTGGAGGTCGGCTCGCGTGCGGACGAGACGGCCGCGGCAACCCTCGGCCGGCTGCAGATCGAGTCGGACGCCTTCCGCGAGATGGTCGCCGACGCGTCGCTGGTCACGCAGACCACCTACAAGCCCGTGCAGTTCGTCGGGCCGAGCCTCGGCGGCGCGGTGGCGCAGGCGGCAGCATACGAGACGGCAGAGACCTTCGCCGGATTCGGCTGGGGGCCGGGCGCGGTGGAGCTGGTGACGGTGGACCCGCTCGGCGGGCGCGACGCGACGGAGGCGGTGAACGGCGGCACGCTGAACCCGGCGGCGCTGGGGCTGATCAACGCGCTGAACGTGCGGACCGACGGCGACGTGGTGTCGCGCATCTCCAGCCACATCGGCTCGACGCTGACGCTGCCGGCGCTGGATGCGAACGGGAACGTCGTGCAGCTCGACGCGGCGGACGCGCATGTGAACGTCGTCTCGCTGCTGCAGACCCTGTCGAGCGACGCGCTGTTCGCGAACGGCGTGCGCGGCCAGCCGGCCGAGATCAGCGGGTTCGCCGCGGCGGCGACGGCCTCCGACGAGGCGGTGATCGCGGCGTGGCGGGCCTCCGGCGAGCAGGACGACGGGGTGCCGGGCGAGTTGCAGGTCCCCGGGAACGCCAGTTTCGACGCGGCGGGCACGACCTATTCGCTGGACGCCGACGCGAACGGGACGGTGGACCTGGCGGTGCGGCTCTCCGCGCCGGTCAGCGCGGCGACGGCGGACCTGGTGCTGGTGGGGTAATTATCCCTTGAAGCCGGTGGCGACCACGTAGAGCTCCGCGCTGTCCTTGCGGCTGGCGGGGGGCTTCGCGTGGCGCACCGCGGCGAAGCGGCCCTTGAGCGTGGCGAGGAAGGCCTTCTCCGACCCGCCCTGGAACACCTTCGCCACGAAGCCGCCGCCGGGTGCCAGCGCGCGCAGCGCGAAGGCCAGCGCGAGTTCGGCGAGCGCCATGATGCGCAGGTGGTCGGTGGCGGCGTGGCCGGTGGTGTTGGGCGCCATGTCGGAGAGCACGAGGTCCGCCGGGCCGGCGAGCGCGGCTTCCACGGCGCGTTCCGCTTCGTCCCCGGTGAAGTCGCCTTGTAGGACCGTCGCACCGGGGACGGGGTCCATCGGCAGCAGATCCAGCGCGACGACGCGCGCGCCCTTGCGCACGGCCACCTGCGTCCAGCCGCCGGGCGCGGCGCCGAGATCCACGACGCGGGCGCCGGGCGTTAGCAGGCGGAAGCGCTCGTCCAGCTCGATCAGCTTGAATGCGGCGCGGGACCGCCAGCCGGCGGCCTTCGCGGCCTGGACGTAGGGGTCGTTGAGCTGGCGTTCGAGCCAGCGCTGGCTGCCGGAGCTGCGCCCCTTCGCGGTGCGCAGGCGCGTGGAGAGGGAGCGGCCGCCGGCCGTCGGCTTCGCCATCGTTCGAAAATCAGAACGGACGCGGGCGGCGCCAGCCGGCGCGGTCGGCCCGCATCAGCCGCACCAGCATCCCTTCCCGCAGGCCGCGGTCGGCGACGGTGAGGCGCGGCACGGGCCAGACGCGGCGAATGGCGGCGTAGATGGCGCAGCCCGGCAGCACGAATTCCACCCGGTCGGGACCGACGCAGGGATGCGCGGCGAGACCCTCCCGCCCCAGCGCGAAGAGGTCGCCGAGCGCCTGGTCGGCGAGGTCGGCGTCGAGCGTCTGGCCATCCACCAGCGGGCGGCGGTAGCGCGGCAGGGCCATGGCGACGCCGGCCAGCGTGGTGACGGTGCCGGAGGTGCCCATCAGGCGCACGCCGCCGGCGCGGATCTCCTGCGCGATGCGGTGCACGGCGTCGAAGCCGGCGAGGCGTTCGGCGACCTCGTCCACCACGGCGTGGAAGCCGGCTTCGGTGAAGCAGGAGCCGGCGCAGCGCTCCGCGAGTGTGACGACGCCGAGGGGGACGGAGAGGTAGCCGATGAGTTCCGGCCGGCCGGTGGTGGGCGCGATGCGGGTCCAGGCGATCTCGGTGGAGCCGCCGCCGATGTCGAAGAGCAGCGCGCGGCGGTCGCCGGGCTCGACCAGGGGGGCGCAGGATTCGACGGCGAGCTCGGCTTCCTCGCGGGCGGAGATGGTGCGGAGCCTGAGGCCGGTCTCGGCCTCGACGCGGGCGAGGAAGGCGGGGCCGTTGCCCGCACGGCGGCAGGCTTCGGTGGCAATGGCCTGGAGGGCGCGGACGGGCCGGCGGGCGAGCTTCTCGGCGCAGGCGCGGAGCGCGAGGATTGCCCGCTCCATGCCGGTTTCGGACAAAAGGCCGGTGGTGACCAGGCCTTCACCCAGGCGAACGATCCTGCTGAAGCTGTCCACGACGCGAAATCCTTCCGCGGACGGCGTGGCGACGAGCAGGCGGCAGTTGTTGGTGCCGAGGTCGAGCGCGGCATAGGCCGGCGCGTGGTCGCGGCGGGGCCAGGCGGCCTCGGCGAGTTGGGGGGAGGAGAGGGCTTCGTGGGACATGGCGGGTGCGCGGCCGGGCATGATCCGGTGCCGGGGCGCGCGGGGCAAGGGCTTTCGGCTGCGCGGCTGTTGCCCGCGTGCGGGGCGCGTGGTAACCCGCCGTCCCGCCGGGTGCTGCACCCGGCGCCACCCTCGGGTGGGGGATAGTTTAACGGTAGAACTCCCGACTCTGACTCGGGCAGTCTTGGTTCGAATCCAGGTCCCCCAGCCACCCTCGTCGCACGCATCCGTGAATGCCGCCGCTCACGCGCCCAGGCGCGTCGAGCGGGCGACGCGTGCCGTGAGGCGGGGCGAAGCGGCGACGGCCGTGACCAGCACGCGCGGCGCGCGGGTGGTGAGGGCGGAGAGCGCGCCGGCCAGGCGCATGCCGCGGCGGACGGAGGCGGCCCAGGCGGCGTGGTGAGTCGCCGGCGGGTGGCCGGCCGCGATAGCGGCGGCGGCGTGCGCGCCGGAGCGCAGCGCCATCGCGACGCCGTCGCCGCAGAAGGAGGGGATGACGGCAGCCTGGTCGCCGACGCGGTAGGGGCCGGGGCCGCGGTGCAGGAAACCGTAGGGGATGCCGGCGACGGCGAGGGGCTTCGGGAGCTCGGGCGCCAGGGCGCGCAACAGATGCGCGGCGAGGGCGGAGGCGTTGGCGACGTGGGCGAGGAAGGCCTCGGCGCCGCGCGCGGCCTCGGCGACGCCGGGCGCGCGGGGGTCGAGGGCGGCACAGAGGTTGGCGCCGCCGCCGGGGCGGGGTTGCAGGCCGGCATAGCCTCCGGGACAGGCGAGGAGGGCGATGGTGGCCTCGGGCGCCTCGCCGAGCAGGGGGAGCTTCAGTCCGATGGCGCCGCCGGTGGCGCTGCGCCGGAGGCCGCGGAGTTCGTGCTTGCCGGTGGCGAGGATCAGGTGGGGGGCGTGGAGGACCTCGCCGGTGGCGAGGCGGAGGCGCCAGGCATCGGTGTGCGGGGTGGCCTCGGTGACGGCGGTGCCGAGGCGGAGTTCGGCGCCGGCGTCCCGCGCGGCGCCGAGGAGGGCGGCGTCGAGGGTGGCGCGGGGAAGGCCCCAGGCGGGGAAGGGCAGGTCGAGGGCGGCGCGACGGCGGCCGGCGCCGAAGACCGCATGGCGGATGGGGACGGCGCCGAGGGCGGGGAGGTGGAGGCCGAGCGCGGCGAGGGTGTCGGCGGCGTCATGGGCGAGGAATTCGCCGCAGACCTTCTCGGTGGCGTGCGGGTCGCGTTCGAGGAGGAGGGGGTGGTGGCGGGCGCGGGCGAGGGTGATGGCGGCGGCGGTGCCGGCGGGGCCGGCGCCGATGATGAGGGGGGTCATGGGGCGCTTGCGGCCCCCGCACCCCAAGTTGCCCCCCCACCCCGACCCTCCCCCGTAAACGGGGGAGGGAGATTGCCGGGTCCGGATACGGACCAGCGGAAGGGGAGGGTCCAGCGGATTTCGGCGGGGATGCCGGCCTCGGCGGTCAGGCGGGTCCAGTCGGCGCGCTTGAAGCCGCGCATGATCGAGACGGGGCCGTCATGGGTGACCATCGGGTGCATGCGCAGCAGGCGGGTGCCGGCCCAGACGGCGGTCCAGGGGATGCGGTGGCGGTGCAGGTCGAGGATGATCCAGCGGCGCGTTGCGTGACGCGGCAGCCAGCGGAGGAAGCGCACCAGCAGCGGGTCGTCCAGGTGGTGCGCGAAGAGGCTGCATGTCACGACGTCGAAGCGGCGATCGGGCGCCAGGTCGAAGAGGTCCGAGGTGATCCAGCGCGCGGGGGTGCCGCGGGCCATGGCGTGGCGCTCGGCCCAGGGGCTGCGGTCCAGGCCCCAGAGGTCGAGCGCGAGGCCCCGGCGCGCGCCCCAGCCCGCGATGGCGCGCAGCGCGTCGCCGCCGCCGGCGCCGACATCGAGCACGGAGAGTTCGCGCAAGTTCCCCTCGCGCACCACGCGGTCCAGGGCGCGGAGCAGCGGGGGGTGGGCGAAGGTGATGCGGTTCAGGCGCTCCAGCCCGTCGAGTGCCGCCGAGAAATCGGCTTCCGACTGCGCCGGATCGTCCATGATCTCGTCGGCCATCACGCGGGGCATGGCGGGTCAGGCCGTGCGGAAGCGCATGCTCTCGGCGGAGAGGCCGGGGCCGAAGGCCAGCGCGCAGCCGCGCTTGCCGCTGGCGGCATCGCGCATCATCGCGGCGAGGACGAACATCACGGTGGCGGAGGACATGTTGCCGTGCTCGCGCAGCACCGCGCGGCTTTCGGCCAGCGCGCCCTGGCGGAGGGAGAGGCCGTGCTCGACGGCGTCGAGGATGGTGCGGCCGCCCGGGTGGACGGCCCAGAGGTCCACCTCGGCGGCGGTGGCGCCGTCCAGCATCCCGGCCTCGAAGTCCGGCATGGCGTGGGCGAGGGTGAGGGGAACCATGCCGGAGAGCGTCATGTCGAAGCCGTCATTGCCGATGCGCCAGGTGATCATGTCGCCGGCTTCGGGGATCACGACGCTGTTGAAGCCGTCCACGCGGAGGCCGGAGGGCTCGGCGCTGACGATCGCGGCGGCGCAGCCATCGGCGAAGAGGAGGAAGCAGAGGAGCTGATCGAGGGAGGAGGTCTCCTGCAGGTGGAGCGTGCAGAGTTCGAGGCAGACGACGAGGACGCGGGCGCGGGGTTCGCTGCGGACGACGTGCCACGCGACCTTCAGCGCGTTGATGGCGGCCTGGCAGCCCATGAAGCCGATGGTCGTGCGCTCCACGTGGCGGGGCAGGCCGTGGCGCTCGACCAGGTGGCGGTCCATGCCGGGGGCGACGAAGCCGGTGCAGGTGGCGAAGACGAGGTGGGTGATGCGCGGCGCCTCCTCGGCCAAGCCGAGGCGGGCGAAGGCGGCGTCGGCGAGCACCGGCGCCTCGGCCTCATAGCGGGCCATGCGGGTGCGCGTGCTGGGGAAGGCCTCGCCGGCGCGGTAGAAGCCGCAGACGGTGCCGGAGCCCTCCGGCTCCGACGCTTCGAGCACGGAGTGGCGGCGCGCGATGTCGGACCGCGCGGCCATGCGGGCGAAGGCGGCACGGCCGCGTTCCCCATCGGCCTGATTGGCGGCGAAGGCGCGGAAGGCCCCGTGCACCTCATGCCGCGGCACGGAGGTGGCGATGCGGTTGATGAAGACGTCTGGCATCCCGGGAGTGTGGGGGTGCGGCGACGAGTGGGCACCCCTGCGGGCGGTCACGGGTGGGACAGCGGGGGGGCTGGGCGGGGGATAAGGGGTGCGCCTGGCCCCCTCTCCCCAGCCCTCTCCCGCGAGGGGAGAGGGAGCTTGCTTGCGGTCGGCAGTGCTCCTGGCGTCCTCAACCGTCACGCGTTGCCGTTGAAGAAGTCCATCGCCGCGACCACCCCGCCGGGCCGGTGGGGGATGCCGGCGGCGCGCAGGCCCATCTCGACCCCGCCGAGGGTGCCGACGAGCTGGAGGTCTCCGAAATCGCCGAGATGGCCGATGCGGAAGACGCGGTCGTTCAGCTGGCCGAGGCCGTTCCCGAGGGACATGTTGAAGCGCTCCAGGATCGTGGCGCGGAGCGCGTTGGCGGAGTGGCCTTCGGGCAGGCGGACGGCGGTGAGAGAGGAGGAGTGGTGGCGGGGGTCGGCGCATTGCGTCTCGAAGCCCCAGTGGCGGACGGCGCGGCGCGTCGCCTCGGCATGGCGGTCGTGGCGGGCGAAGACGTTCTCCAGCCCCTCCTCCAGCAGCATGTCCACGGCGGTGTCGAGCGCGTAGAGCAGGTTGGTGGCGGGGGTGTAGGGGAAGTAGCCGGTCGCGTTGGCGGCGAGCATCGGCTTCCAATCCCAGAAGCTGCGGGGGAGCCCCGCAGTCTCGCCGGCCTTCAGGGCCTTGTCGGAGACGGCGTTGAAGGAGAGGCCGGGGGGCAGCATCAGGCCCTTCTGGCTGCCGGCGACGGTGACATCCACGCCCCATTCGTCGTGGCGGTAATCCATGCTGGCGAGGGAGGAGATGGTGTCCACCAGCAGCAGCGCGGGGTGGCCGGCGGCGTCCATCGCGCGGCGCACCTCCTCGATGCGGCTGGTGCAGCCGGTGGAGGTCTCGTTGTGGACGACGCAGACGGCCTTGATGGCGTGGGCGCGGTCCTCGCGGAGCTTCGCCTCGATGGCGGCGACGTCGGCGCCGCGGCGCCAATCCGTGCGGATGTAGTCGGGGTTCAGGGCGAGCTTCGTCGCCATCTCGTGCCAGAGATGGGCGAACCAGCCGGTCTCGCACATCAGGACGCGGTCGCCGGGGGAGAGGGTGTTGACGAGGGCGGCTTCCCAGGCGCCGGTGCCGGAGGCCGGGTAGATGACGACGTGGGATCGCGTCTTGAAGACCGCGCGGACCTTGTCGAGGACCGCGGCGCCGAGCTTCCCGAAATCGGGGCCGCGGTGGTCCATGGTGGGATTGTCCATGGCGCGGAGGACGCGGTCGGGGACGTTGGTGGGGCCGGGAATCTGCAGGAAGTGGCGGCCGGCGGTGGGCTTGGGCTGGAAGTAGGCCATGCGGGTGGGGTCCTCTCGGGCGCCCCTTCCCTACCCTGCCGTGATGCGGGACGCCAAGGAGCGGGTCAGGCCGGCCCTTCGTAGCATTCGCCGAGTGGGACGATGATGCCGAGAGCGGTGAGCTGCAGCTCGGCGCCGGGATCGGAGACGAGGGTCCAGGACCAGGTGCCGTCGGCGGCGCGGGTGTGCAGGCGGGCGCGCACGGCCTCCGGGTCGAGGACGAGGACGTGCCGCATGGTGGCGACGGTGCGGTACTCCTCGAGCTTCTGCGTCAGGTCGAAGGTGCGCGTCGAGGGCGAGAGGACCTCCACGACGAGCACGGGTTCGGTCGCGGCGTGGTCGTCGGGGCGCATCGGGCCGCATTCGACCAGCACGTCGGGGTAGCGGACGTTGCCGCCCGGGATGCGCACGGCGGTGTTGAAGGGGAAGGGTCGGCACGGGCCGCGGCCGAGGCGCTTCCTCAGCGCGTCATAGATGTTCGTCGCGACGACGTTGTGGCGCTGGTTGTCGGCGGGCATGGCCTGAGGCTGGCCGCCCACCAGTTCGTAGCGCGCCTGCTGGCGTTCGTGCCAGGCGAAGAAGTCGGCCTCGGTCCAATGCGCGCGGCGGGCTTCGGACATGCCCGTAGCCTAGCCCAGGCGCGGGGGCGGCGCGAGCGTGGTAAGGGATGACGCATGAACGTCGTGACCCGTCCCGCGGCCCGGATCGGCGACAGCCGGCTCGCGGCCCGCCTTGCCCGCGAGACGTCCGGCGAGGTGCTGTTCTCCGCCGGCGACCGCGGGCGCTACGCGACGGATGCGAGCATCTACCAGATGGAGCCCGTGGGCGTGATCGTGCCCCGCACGTCGGACGACGTGGCGGCGGCGATGGCGATCTGCCGGGAGGAAGGCGTGCCGGTGCTGCCGCGGGGCGGGGGCACGAGCCAGTGCGGGCAGACGGTGAACCGCGCGCTGGTGGTGGATTGCACGAAGCACCTGCGGCGCGTGATCTCGGTGGAGGGCGAGACGGCGCGGGTGGAGCCGGGGATCGCGCTCGGCGCGCTGAACGACGCGCTGAAGCCTTCGGGCATGTTCTTCCCGGTGGATCCCTCGACCTGGGCGCGGTGCACGATCGGGGGGATGGCGGGGAACAATTCCTGCGGGTCGAAATCCATCCGCTACGGGCTGATGGCGGACAATGTCCGCGCGATAGACGCGATACTGGCGGATGGGACGCGGTTCAGCTTCGGAGAGCTGCCGGACAATTTCGGGCCGGACGTGCCGGACCGCGTGGCGGAGCTGGTGGCGACGCTGCGCGGGATCGGGGCGCGGGAGGCCGACGAGATCGCGGCGCGGTTCCCGCATCAGCTCCGGCGCGTGGGCGGCTACAACCTGGATGCGTTGACGCCGGCGGCGCGGGAGGCGGGGCGCGCGTCGCTGGCGCGGCTGCTGGTGGGGTCGGAGGGGACGCTGGCCTTCTCGGCGGCGCTCGATCTCAAGCTGTCGCCGATCAAGCCGCGCAAGGTGCTGGGCATCTGCCAGTTCCCGAGCTTCCGCCGCGCGATGGAGGCGGCGCGGCATCTCGTCACGCTCGACCCGGAGGCGGTGGAGCTGGTGGACCGGACGATGATCGAGCTGGGGCGGTCCATCCCGATCTACCGCGGCACGATCGAGCGCATCCTGATCGGGGAGCCGGACAGCCTGCTGATCGTGGAGTTCCACGGGCATGAGGACGCGAAGCTGATCCGCGCGCTGGATCGGCTGGAGGAGATGATGTCGGACCTCGGCCTGGGCGGGCAGGTCGTGCGCGTGACGGATGCCGCGTTCCAGGCGCAGGTGGCGGAGGTGCGGGAGGCCGGGCTCAACATCATGATGAGCATGAAGGGGGACGGGAAGCCGGTCTCCTTCATCGAGGATTGCGCGGTCGCGCTGGATGACCTCGCCGAGTACACGGAGCGGCTGAACGAGGTGTTCGCGCGGCACGGCACGGTGGGGACGTGGTACGCGCATGCGAGCGTGGGATGCCTGCATGTGCGGCCGGTGCTGAACATGAAGTCCGGCGAGGACGTGCGGAAGATGCGCGCGATCGCGGAGGAGTGCTTCGCGCTGGTGCGGGAGTACAAGGGCAGCCATTCGGGCGAGCACGGCGACGGCATCGTGCGGTCCGAGTTCAACGAACCGATGTTCGGCGCGCGGATCGCGCGGGCCTTCGAGACGGTGAAGGATGCCTTCGATCCCGGGGCGCTGCTGAACCCGAACCGCGTCGTGCGGCCGCCGCGGATGGATGACCGCGCGCTGTTCCGCTACGGGCCTGACTACGCCGCCGATCCGGCGGTGACGCCGGCGATGGACTGGTCGGCCTGGCCCGGCGCGCTGCTGGGCGCGGTCGAGATGTGCAACAACAACGGCACCTGCCGGAAGTTCGACGCGGGGACGATGTGCCCCTCGTATCGCGCGACGCGGGACGAGGTGCACCTGACGCGCGGGCGGGCGAACACGCTGCGCCTGGCGCTGACCGGACAGATCGAGGGCGGGCTCGCCTCGGATGCAGTGGCGGGGGCGCTGGCGCTCTGCGTGGCGTGCAAGGGCTGCAAGCGCGAATGCCCGACCGGCGTGGACATGGCGAAGATGAAGATCGAGGCGGCGCATGCGCGGAACCGCGTGCGCGGGGTCTCCGCCAAGGACAGGCTGATCGCGACGATGCCGCGTTGGGCGGCGTATGCGGCGGCGGTGGCGCCGTTGGCGAATGCGCGCGACCGGATCCCCGGGCTGGCGAGGTTGGGGGAGCGGGTGCTGGGGCTGGCGGCCGAGCGGCGGCTGCCGCGGTTCCGGCGCGACGCGTTCCGGGATGCCGAATGCCGGGTACCGGACGGGCGCGCGGGCGAGGTCATCCTGCTGCCCGATCTCTTCAACCGGTATTTCGAGCCGGAGAACCTGCGCGCGGCGCTGCGGGTGCTGCGGGCGGCGGGCGTCGATCCGGCGGTGGCTCGGCCGGTGCGCGGGACGCGGCCGCTGGATGACGGGCGGACCTATCTCGCGGCGGGGATGGTGGAGGAGGCGCGGGCGGAGGCGCGGCGGACGATCGAGAGCCTGGCGCGGTGGGAGGCGCCGGTGCTCGGACTCGAACCCTCCTGCCTGATGACGCTGCGCGACGAGTTCACCGTGCTGCTGCCGGGCGAGGCGAGCGGGCGGCTGGCGGCACGGGCGAGGCTGGTGAGCGAGTGGCTGGTGGAGACGAAGCCGGCGCTGCCGTTGAAGGCGATCGGCGGCGAGGCGCATATCCACGGCCACTGTCATCAGAAGGCGTTCGGGGCGTTCCCCGCGGCGGTCGCCTCGCTCAACCTCGTGCCGGGGCTGAAGGTGGTGCCGATCACCTCCTCCTGCTGCGGGATGGCGGGGGCCTTCGGTTATGCTCGGGAGAACCTGCCGGCGAGCCGCGCGATGGCGGAGCTGTCGCTGCTGCCGCATCTGCGCAAGGTCGCGGCGGAGGCGGTGGTGGTGGCGGACGGGACCTCCTGCCGGCACCAGATCGGCGATCTCGCGGGGCGGGAGGCCGTGCATTCGATCCGGCTGCTGGAGCGCGCGCTGGCATGAACGACATCGAAGGGCTGCTGGAGTTCTGGTTCGCGGAGGGGCCGGATACCTTCCGCAAGGCATGGTTCGAGCGCGACCACGGCTTCGATGCGGCGTGCCGGGAGGGCTTCGGGGCGCTGGTGGTACCGGCGCGGGACGGGGCGCTAGACGGGTGGGCGGAGACGCCGCGAGGCGCGCTGGCGCTGGCGCTGCTGCTGGACCAGTTTCCGCGCAACCTGTTCCGGGGGACGGCGGAGGCCTTCGCGTCGGACGCGCATGCGCTGGCGGTGGCGCGTCGCGTGGTGCTGCGGGACCGGTTCGACCTGGAGCTGACGGCAGTGGAGCGGATCTTCCTGTATCTGCCGTTCGAGCATTCGGAGGCGATGGCGGACCAGGACCTGTCGGTGGCGCTGTACGAGGGGCTGCGGGATGTGCCCGCGATGGCGGCGCCGGGGGCGCCGATTGACTACGCGTGGCGGCACCGGGCGGTGATCGGGCGGTTCGGGAGGTACCCGCATCGGAATGCGGCGTTGGAGCGGGAGGATACGGCGGCGGAGAGGGTGTGGCTGGAGGGGGGTGGGGGGTTTTAAGGGGGGGGGTTGCGCTTGTGGTTCCCCCACCCCGGCCAGCCTCCGTAAGCGGCTGCGCCGCAACTCTGGCGTCCGACGCCTCTGGCGTCGAACCCCCCGTGAACGGGGGAGGGAGAGGCCCCCCACCCCGGCCCTCCCCCGCGAGGGGGGAGGGAGAAGGCTATTCCGCCTGGATGCCGAGTTCGCGGACGATGCGGGCGAAGCGGGTGGAGTCGGTCTGGTTGAGGGTGCCGAGGCGGTTGCCGTTGCCGCCGCCGGGGACGACGCCCATGATCCGCATGCGCTCGACCACGTCGGGCATGGTCAGCACGGCGTTCATGTGCTCGGCGATCGAGGAGGCGAAGGCGGCGGGGACGGCGCGGGGGGCGAAGAGGCCCCACCAGGCGCCGACCTCCACGTCGAAGCCGGATTCCACGAAGCTGGGGACATCGGGCAGGATGGGGGAGCGGGCGCGCTCGGACACGGCGATGGGGACCAGCGTGCCGGCGCGGAGATGCTCGGTGACGGCGCCGGGGGTCGTGTAGGCGACCTGCAGGGTGCCGGCGAGGAGGTCCGCGATGGAGGGCGCGGTGCCGCGATAGGCGACCTCGGCCAAGCGGATGCCGGCGGCACGGTTGAACATCTCCGCCAGGATGTTCATGGGCGAACCGGAGCCGGGCGAGCCATAGTCGCGCAGCCGCCCGGCGCGCGCGGCGGCGACCATGTCGGCGAGGCTGCGCAGGCCGCTCGCGGGGGTCGCGACGAGCAGCAGCGGGCTGGTGCCGGTCATCACCAGCGGCGTGAAGTCGGCGACCGGGTCGTAGCTCGCGCCGCGGCGCAGCACATGCGGGGCGATGGCAAGGGTATTGGGGGCGAAGAGCACCGTCGCGCCATCGGGTTGGGCGCGGGCGACGTACGTGCTGCCGATGGTGCCGCTGGCACCGGGCCGGTTGTCCACGACGACGGGGCGGCCGAGGCGGGGCGAGAGCTTCTCTCCGTAGAGGCGGGCCATCGCGTCGGTGTCGCCGCCGGCAGGGAAGGCGACGACGATGCTCAAGGGGCGCGAGGCTTGCGCGAAGGCGGGGGTGGCGAGCGCCGATGCCGTGCCGGCGAGTAATCCGCGCCGCCCGATGCTGCCCATGTCGCGTGCCCCCGGCTTCGTGCGGGGGCAGCCTGCTACGACTGGGCCGCCGCGTCCAACTGCGATCCGGGGGGTGGTGGGCGCGACAGGGATTGAACCTGTGACCTTCCCCGTGTCAGGGGGACGCTCTCCCGCTGAGCTACGCGCCCGGGCCGCGGGGTGATTACCGGGGCGGGTGGCGGCTTGCAACCCTGCGTGGGCGCCCGGCGTCGTTCGCGCGGCCTGCGCCGTGCGGTGTGTCAGGGCCGGGGATGACAAGGCCACCGCGGCTATGGCTTGATCGTCGGGAGCATGGATCTTCTTCCGCCCCTTCCCACAACGCAGGACCTGCCGCCGTTCCGCGTGCTGCGGCCGGAGCGGCAGACGGTGCCGGTGGTCTTCGCCTCGCCGCATAGCGGGGCGCATTACAGCGCGGATTTCCTGGCCGAAGCGCGGCTCGACCCGGTGGCGCTGCGGCGGAGCGAGGACAGCTTCGTGGACGAGCTGTTCGCGGCGGCACCCGCCGCGGGGGCGCCGCTGCTCTCGGCCACCTTCCCCCGCGTGTTCTGCGACGTGAACCGGGAACCGTGGGAGCTGGATCCCGGGATGTTCGACGGGCCGCTGCCGTCCTGGGTGAACAGCGCGTCTCCGCGGGTGGGGGCGGGGCTCGGCACGATCGCGCGGGTGGTGGCGACGGGGGAGCCGGTCTATCGGCACAAGCTGACCTTCGCCGAGGCGGAGGCGCGGGTGAGGGATTGCTGGCAGCCCTATCATGCGGCGCTGTCCGGGCTGATCCAGGAAACGCGACAGGCCTTCGGCGCCTGCCTGCTGATTGACTGCCATTCGATGCCGACGCACCCGGCGCATGGCTCGCCGCCGGCAGATATCGTGCTGGGGGACGCGCACGGCACCTCCTGCGCGCCGCGTGCGACGCGGCTGGTGGAGGAGGCGCTGGTCGGGTTCGGCTACCGGGTGCGGCGCAACGACCCGTATGCGGGGGGCTATGTCACCCGGCATTACGGGGCGCCGCGGGAGGGGGTGCACGCGCTGCAGATCGAGATCGCGCGGCGGCTCTACATGGACGAGGCGCGGGTGCAGAGGGCGCCGGGGATGCATGCGCTGCAGCGCGACCTGTCGGGGCTGATCGCGGTGCTGGCGGAGGCGGATTGGGGGTTTCTGGGGAGGTAGTTGGGGTGCAGGTGGGCTTGGTTGGGTAAGGTCGGCTGTCCGGTCGGCGACATCCCCCCACCCCGACCCTCCCCCGTGAACGGGGGAGGGAGAAGCAAAAAAAGCGGCGGTGCCTTGCGGCACCGCCGAGTTTAGGGAGGAAACGTCCAAGAAAGACAGCAAACCGGCCGAAGCCCTGCTTGCTGCGCTGCACAAGTTAGGTGTGGCACCCCGCCGCTGCAAGGCATTCTTTTGCAGTGCAGCAGAAGGCCGCCATGCAGCACCGGCATGGCAGGTTGAGGCCGGACGGCGCTGATGCGCGCTCAGGTCGCGAACTCGGCCCGGATGGACGCGCCGTGCTCGTCGAGGGTCGGGACGCGGCCGGACGGGCGAGGCTCCGGGCCGAGGCGAGCGGCGGGGGCGGCCATGCTGACGAGGCCGTTCGGCGTCGGCACCTGCATCCGGCGCAGCGCGGGGTGGCGGGCGAGGCCTTCGACGCCGTTCACGAAGCCGTACGCGGTGCCGGCGGCGTCGAGGCGTGCGGCGGCCTCGGCCCGCGTCAGTGTGGCGAAGACGCCGGCGACGTGCGCGTCCACGGCCGCGCGGTTCGCCATGCGGGCGGCGTTGCCGGACCAGCCCGGGCGGGTGGCGAGGGCCGCATCCCCGAGCACGCCGGCGCAAAAGGCGGCCCATTCGCGCTCGTTCTGGATCGAGACGAGCACCACGGCGTCATCGGAGGTGTCGAAGGCGCCGTAGGGGCAGATGGAGGGATGGGCCAGGCCGACGCGCTCGGGGGCGCGGCCGGTGCCCTCGTAGAACATCAGGGGGACGTTCATCCAATCGGCCATCGCGTCGAACAGGCTGACGGCGATGGCGGCGCCCTGGCCGGTGATGCCGCGGGCGATCAGCGCTTCGAGCACGGCGGCGTGGGCGTTCATGCCGGTGGCGATGTCCACCACCGAGACGCCGACGCGGCCGGGGCCGGCGGGGTGGCCGGTGATGGAGGCGAGGCCGGATTCGGCCTGCACGAGCAGGTCGTAGGCCTTCATCCGGGCATAGGGGCCGGTGTCGCCGTAGCCGGAGATGTCCACCGTGATCAGGCGCGGGTGCCGCGCGCGGAGCTCGGCGCTGCCGAAGCCGGCGCGGGCGAGCGCGCCGGGGGCGAGGTTCTGGATGAGGACGTCGGCCCGCGCGACCATGCGGGAGAGCAGCGCCTTGTCGTCAGCGTCCTTGATGTCGAGGGCGACGCTCTCCTTGCCGCGGTTCAGCCAGACGAAATAGCTGGAGAGGCCGGCGGCGGCGGTGTCGTAGGCGCGGGCGAAGTCGCCTTCGGGACGCTCGACCTTGATGACGCGGGCGCCGGCGTCGGCGAGCTTCTGGGAGCAGGTGGGCGCGGCGACGGCCTGTTCGAGGGAGACGACGAGGAGGCCGGAGAGAGGGCGCATCAATAGCTCCGCGGCATGCCGAGCACGTGCTCGCCGAGGTAGGAGAGGATCAGGTTCGTGCTGATGGGGGCGACCTGGTAGAGGCGCGTCTCGCGGAACTTGCGCTCGATGTCGTATTCCTCGGCGAAGCCGAAGCCGCCATGGGTGTTGACGCAGGCCTCGCCGGCCGCCCAGCTCGCCTCGGCGGCGAGCATCTTGCCGGTGTTCGCCTCCTCGGCGCAGTTCTCGCCGCGCTCGAACTTCGCGAGGCCGCGCTGCACGATCGCCTCCGCCGCGCGCATCCCCGCATAGGCGCGGGCGAGCGGGAACTGGACGCCCTGGTTGGCGCCGATCGGGCGGCCGAAGACGACGCGGTCCTTCGCATACGCCACCGCCTTCGCGATGAACCACTTGGCGTCGCCGATGCACTCCGCGGCGATCAGCAGTCGCTCGGCGTTCATGCCGTCGAGGACGTAGCGGAAGCCCCTGCCCTCCTGGCCGACCAGGTTCTCGGCGGGCACCTCCATGTTGTCGAAGAAGACCTCGCAGGAGTTGTGGTTCATCATCGTGCGGATCGGGCGGATGGTCAGGCCGCTGGCGGTGCGCATGTCCACGATGAAGGTGGAGAGGCCCTCGGTCCGCTTCGCGACCGCGTCGCGCGGCGTGGTGCGGGCGAGGAGGAGCATGAGGTCGGAATGCTCCGCGCGGCTGGTCCAGATCTTCTGGCCGTTGACGACGTAGCGGTCCCCTTCCCTGCGCGCCGTGGTGCGCAGCGCCGTGGTGTCGGTGCCGGAGGTCGGCTCGGTGACGCCGAAGGCCTGCAGGCGGAGCTCGCCGCGGGCGATGGCGGGGAGGTAGCGCTGCTTCTGCTCCGGCGAGCCGTGCCGGAGGATGGTGCCCATGATGTACATCTGCGCGTGGCAGGCGGCGCCGTTGCAGCCGGAGGCCTGGATCTCCTCGAGAATGGCGGCGGCGCCGGAGAGCGGCAGGCCGGCGCCGCCGTACTCCTCCGGGATCAGGGCGGCGAGCCAGCCGGCTTCGGTGAGGGCTGCGACGAACTCGGTGGGGTAGCCGCGGCGCGCGTCGAGCTCGCGCCAGTATTCGCCGGGGAAGCGGGTGCAGAGCTTGCGGATTTCCGCGCGGATCTCGGCGTGCGGGTCGGCTTGCGTGTGGATGTCCATCGGCGGCGCTCCTGACCCGCGCGGTTATCGCGCGCGGCGGCTCAGAGCAACAGCGGCAGGACGCTGGCCGCGAGCAGCAGGCCCATGGCGAGGTTGAAGCGGCGCATGGCGGCAGGGGTGCGCAGCAGCCGCGCGGTGCCGGCGCCGAGGGCCGCCCAGGCGAGCAGGCAGGGCATCTGGACCACGAAGAAGATCGCGCCGATCCCGACGACCTGCGGCAGCAGCGGCGCCGCCGCGGTGGTGTAGGTGGCCACCGCCGCCGCGGTCAGCATCCAGGCCTTCGGGTTCACCCATTGGAACAGCGCCGCGCCGATGAAGCCCAGCGGCGGCCGCGCCTCCGGGCTGTCGGGCGGCGGGGCGGTGGCGATCTTCCAGGCGAGCCAGAGCAGCCAGGCCGCGCCGGCCCAGCGCAGCGTCGCGTGGAGCGCGGGGCTGGCGGCGAGCGGGCCGGCCATGCCGAGGCCGACGAGCAGGATCATCGCGCCGAAGCCGACCGTCACGCCGATCATGTGCGGCAGCACCGGGCGGATGCCGTGCCCGGCTGAGGCCGCCGCGATCATCAGCACGTTCGGCCCCGGGGTGATGGAGCCGGCGAGGGCGAAGGCGAGCAGGGGCAACCAGTCGGGCATGCCTCCATTCAGGTCAGCTATGCTGACCTTGTCAAGCGCGGTGGCGCGTTACCAGCCGGCCCGGACGCTCGCCGGTGGGCGCACCGGCGCGGAAGGTTGGTACGCCGTTGGCCCAGACCTCCTCGATGCCGATGGAAGGGAGTTTCGGGTTCTCGAAAGTGGCGGCGTCGAGGACCGTCGCGGGGTCGAACAGGACGAGGTCGGCGTAGGCGCCCTCGCGTAGCACGCCGCGGTCCACGATGCCGTAGGCTTCGGCGCAGCGGCCGGTCATCTTGTGGACCGCGACTTCCATGCTGAACAGGCCGAGGCCGCGGGCGTAGTGGCCGAGGACGCGCGGGAAGGTGCCCCAGAGGCGAGGGTGGGGATGCGCATCGTGCGGGATGCCGTCGCTGCCGATCATGGACATCGGATGCGCCATGATGCGCTGCACGTCGTCCTCGTCCATCTGGAAGCTGATCTGGCCGGCGGGGAGGAGCTGTTCGGCGGCGGCGCGGATGTCGGTGTTCCAGCCGCGGGCGATCTCGTGCAGGTACCTCCCGGCCATCTCGGGGTGCGGGATGGACCAGGTGATGATGACCTTCACGTCGTCGCGGAGGCGGTCGGGCATCAGCACGGTGGAGCCGGCGGGGTACGGGTACACGTCGTAGGCGAGTTGCTGCGTGCGGGCATAGGCTTCGAGCAGCGGCAGGGTCTGGATGCTGCGGCCGTAATTCTCGGGCAGCGAGCATTTGTGGTGGCTGATCTGCACCTGCACGCCGGCGCGCTTGCCGATCTCCAGCGTCTCCTCGATGGCGGCGAGGATGTGGTTCGATTCGTCGCGCATGTGGGTGGAGTAGAGGCCGTCATATGGCTTCAGCGCGTCGGTGACGGCGACGACCTCGTCGGTCGTCGCGTGCATGTTGGGCTTGTAGTAGAGGCCGGTGGAGAAGCCGGATGCGCCCTCGGCCATCGCGGCCTTCACGCGGGCATGCATGTGGGCGATCTCGCGGTCGTTGGCGGGGCGGAGGACGTCACCGCCCATGGCCTCCACGCGCAGCGTCTGGTGGCCGGCGAGGGCATAGACGTTGACCTCGGAGCCCTGCGTGTTGATGGCGTGCGCGTAGTCGCCGAAATCGCCGAAGCGCCACCAGCCCTCGGCGCCGACGAGGTCGAGCGGGGGCGGCGGGGGCGATGCGAAGCGGGCGGGAGCGAGGGAGACGCCGCAGCAGCCGCAGACGACGGTGGTGACGCCCTGGCTGGTCTTGGGGAGCGTGCCCTCGGCGCCCATCAGCACGGCGCGGTCGTCATGCGTGTGGGCGTCTATGAAGCCGGGGGCGAGGGCTTTGCCGGTGGCGACGATCTCGCGGTCGGCGGTGGCGGAGGCGAGGTCGCCGATGGCGGCGATGCGGTTGCCGGTGACGCCGAGGTCACCGACGCGGCGCGGTGCGTCGGTGCCGTCGAAGAGGGTGGCGTCGCGGATGATGAGGTCGCAGCGGAGGGGCATGGGCTCAGGTCTCGGGATCGGGCGTGACGACGTTCGGGAGGTCCCGGCGGCCGTGAAGGATGCGGACGACCTCGAACCGGTCGCCGGCGTAGCGGAACAGGATCAGGTAGCCCTGCGACGAGACGCCCCGGAGATCGGGGCCAAGGTCGTCCCGCAATTGCCCGAGAGTGCCGGGCAGGCCGGCGATGGCGTCGCACCGATCGCGCAACCGGGTCACGAAAGTCTCGGCGATGCGCTTGCTGCCGGATTCGGCGGCGATCCACTCGGCGATGCCGCGGAGGTCGGCGAGTGCGGCAGCGCGAAAGAACGCGCGACGGCTCACTCCGGTATGCCGCGCGCGCGGAGCGCCGCGAATGTCTCCGCCAAGGCGGCGTCAACTTCCTCGGGGGACAGCACGACGGGATCGGCCAGCGCCTCCGCGATCGAGGCCTTCAGTGCCAGGTACTTCTCCTGCTCGGCGGCAAACAGCCGCATTGCCTCCGTCACCACGTCCTCGGCTGAGGTGTAGTTGCCGGATTCGACGGCGTCGTGGATGACCCCTTTGAAGCGATCGCCGATCGAGACGTTCATGCGCCCTCTCCTGCTGCTTGCAGCATGTTAGCACGGCCCGCGCACCGATCCCAACGCCGGGCCGGGCGTTGGGGCGGCATGACAGACGCATCCAAGCCGGCGCCGACGGGCGCCGCCGAGCGCATGAACAGCGCCGATCCGGCGAGCGCGAACACGGAAGCAAAGGTGCAGCGCGGCGGGGTGACGCGGAACCCGGATGCGAAGGTGCCGTCCGACCTCTATCCCGATCCGCCGGGGGTGGATGAGCGGACGAAAGGCGCGCCGGATGATTGAGGAAGCGCCTCCAGCGCCGGCATGATCCCCTCGACCAGCAGCGCGTGCAGCGCGCCGACCTGGCCGTTGGCGCGCGGAACGTCGGGGACGGAGGTGATGACGACGCTGAGCGCCAAGCCGGGCACGATGTAGGCCATCTGGCCGCCATAGCCCCAGGCGAAGTTGACGCGCTCGCCACGCGCGTCGGCGATCCACCAGCCGAGGCCGTAGAGATTGCCGCTCCAGGCGGAGCGGGCCTGCGGGGTCCAGGCTTCGCGGACGAATTCGGCGGGGATGACCTGACGGCCGGCGTGGCGGCCGCCGTTGCGCCAGCACTCGGCGAAGGTCAGGAGGGCGCGGGGCGAGAGGGTCATCTCGTTGCCGCCGAAATGCAGGCCTTCCGGGGCGCGCGGCCAATCTGGGATCGCGATGCCGAGCGGCGTGCCGAGCCAGTCGCGCGCGAGCGCGTGCAGGCTGCGGCCGGAGGCGCGTGCGAGGACGGCGCCGAGGATGTGCGACGTGCCGGTGGAGTAGATCATGCGGCCGCCGGGTAGGTCCTCCATCGGGCGGGACAGGGCGAAGCGGGTCCAGTCGCGGGACGAGACCCAGCGGCCGTAATTCTCGCCGGAGGTGCGCTCCAGGCCCGCGCGCATGGAGAGGAGGTGGCGGAGCGTGAGGTCGCGCACGCGCGGATCGGCCTCGGGCGGGATGGTGCGGCCGAGGATCGCGGCCACGGGCTGGTCGAGGTCGCGCAGCACGCCGCGGGCGATGGCGATGCCGGCGAGGGTGGCGAGCACGCTCTTCGACGCCGACTTGATGTTGGCAGGGCGGTCGAGGCCGGGGCCGCGGAAGACGCGCTCCAGCACGGGCGCGCCGTTGCGGGCGACGACCAGCGTGCGGAGATGCGGGAGGTCGCCGGCCATCGCGAGCGCCGCCTCGAACGGGCTGGCGGGTTGCGCGAGGGCGGGTAGCGGCAGGGCGAGGGCGAGGAGCGCGCGGCGGGAGATCACGCGGGGGAGATGGCGTGCGGCGCGCCGCGCGGAAGCGGCGCGCGGATCACGTCACATTCCGTGACCCGCCGTAGAGCGCCTTCGCGTCGTCGGGGCTGACGAGGCCGTCGGCGACGTCGCGGGCGAGCTTGTCGCGGTCGCGGGCGCGCGGGTCTCCCATGCCGCCGCCGCCGGGCAGCTTGAGGAGCAGGCGGCGGCCCTTCGGCACGGTCTGGAAGCCCTTGGTGCGCAGCGTCGTGCCGTCGTCCAGGCCGACCCAGCCGGAGGCGCCGTCGCCGCCGCCGTCGCGGCCCTTCGGCGCGTTCGCCACGCGGTCGAAGATGGCGTTGACGGCGAATTCGGCCTCGCCTTTCGTGCCGATCTCCATGACCTGGCCGAAGCCGCCGCGGGTGCGGCCGGGGCCGGCGGAATCGGGGCGCAGCTCCTTCTTCCAGAAGATCACGGGGGCGACGTTCTCCGTGGCTTCCACGGGCATGGTGCGGACGCCGGAGGGGAAGGCGGTGCCGTCCAGCCCGTCCTTCGCGGGGCGGGCGCCGGTGCCGCCGGAGTTGAAGGTGATGACCTCGAAATCCGGAAGCTCGGCCGCCGCGCCGCTGACCTGGGCACCACCGCGGAGCGGCGGGTTCCAGAGCGCGGAGGAGCCTTCCGCGTTTACGCGATCCGGCACCGCCTGGTGCAGGCAGCCCATCATCAGGTCGGGCAGGAGCTGGCCGACGACGTGCCGCACGCTGACCGGCCAGGGACGCGGGGCGTTGAGGATGCAGCCCTCCGGGATCTCCATGCGGAAGGGCGCGAGGCTGGCCCAGTTGTTCGGGATCTCCGGCGCGACGACGCATTTGATGCCGAAGCAGGAATAGGCTCGGCAATAGGCGGCGGGGACGTTGATGCCGCGGTTGGAGAGGCCGGAGGTGCCGGCGTAATCCACGACGATGCTGTCTGCGTTCACCGTCATCGCGGCGCGCAGCGTGACGGGCGCCTCGTAGCCGTCGGACGGGATTTCCGCGCGGTATGTCCCGCGCGGCAGCTTCCCGATCTCCTCCAGCGTCGCCTTCAGCGAGCTGTCGAAGATGGTGGCGGCGAGGTCGTCGAGGGTGTCCATCGCGAACTCGTCCATCATCTCGACCAGGCGCTTCGCGGCGGCGTCGTTGCAGGCGCAGAGGGAATAGACATCGCCTTCCAGCTCGACCGGCGTGCGGGTGCCGGCGCGGAGGAAGTCGAAGAAGGTCTCGTTGGGGCGGCCGCGGTCGAAGCACTTCATGATCGGGATGTAGAGGCCTTCCTCGAAGACGGAGCGGCCTTCGGGGCCCATGCCGAGGCCGCCCACGTCAATCACGTGGGCGGTGTTGGCGAAGAGGCCGACGACCTGCCCGTTGCGGAAGGCGGGGGTTACGACGGTGAGGTCGTGCAGGTGGCCGGTGCCGAGCCAGGGGTCGTTGGTGATGTAGTGGTCGCCGGGCTGCATCGCCCTCGCCGGGAACTTGGCGAGGAAGTGGCCGACGGATTCCATCATGGAGTTGACGTGGCCGGGCGTGCCGGTGACGGCCTGGGCGAGCATGCGTCCGTGCAGGTCGAAGATGCCGGCGGAGAGGTCGCCGGCCTCGCGGACGGTGGTGCTGAACGCCGTGCGGATCATCACCTGCGCCTGTTCCTCGACGACGGCGATGAGGCGGTTCCACTGGATCTGGCGCTGGATCGTGGCGAGGGCGGGGTTGGCGTCGGTCATGGGTCTCCGGGGGTGCCGGGCGGGGCGAGGCGCCGGCGGCTGCGTTCCTCGAGGGCGCCGATGCGGCGGGCGAGGTCGGCGACGACCGCCGTGGTTGCCGCGCTCGCGGCGGCGGACGAGGCGCCCTTGGCTTCGGCGATCACGACGCTCTCGCGCGATTCCAGGCGAATGACGCGATCCCGCAACTGGGCCAACTCACCCGACAAGGTGCGCAGGGCGGCACCATGCGTCTCTTCGAGCGTGAGAAGGCGGTCGAGCTTGCGGACGAGCTCGACGACGTTAAGTGCCACGCCGCGCGTCCAACTCGCGCAGCAGCCTGTCCGCCTCTGCCTGCAACTCGTCGAGGCGCCGGTCTATGCGGGCCGACAACTCCGCGATCTCGCGTTGTTCCGCGGATGGTCGCCGCTTCGCCGGCTTGGCTCGTCCTCTCGGCGGCACTCGCATTCGGGAGGTCTTGGTGGTCGGCATCGGAACTCCTCAATACCCGAGGTGTAGCAGATCTAGCCGCCGTCACGCACCAGCTCCACGTACCCCAACCCGTCCACCCGGCACCGCCATCCCGGCCCGACCAGCGTGCTCGTCTCGGCCTCGGCGATGATGCAGGGGCCGGCGACGGTGGCGCCCGCGGGCATGCCTGCGCGGTCATACACCGGCCACTCTGCGGTCCCGCCCGTCGCGGTGTCGCGGACGGTCTGGGTGCGGAGGGGGCGCGGCGCGGGCGCGTCGTGGACCGGGGCGACCGGCTCGACCGCCTCCGTCACCGTCGCGACGGTGACCGCGAAGGAGAGGATCTCCACGTCGCTGCCGGGGACGGGGCGGTCGTAGAAGCGGGTGTACTCGGCGTCGTAGGCAGCGCGAATGGCCGCGACGTCGTCGGGCGACAGCGCGCGCGACGGCAGCGCGACCGCGATCTCGTGGCCCTGGCCGACGTAGCGCATGAAGGCCAGGCGGTGCTCCGCGGTCGGCGCGCCGAAGGCGCCCGCGGCGACGACGGCGGCGGCCTCGGCAGACATGGCGGAGAGCAGCGCGTTCACCGCGTCCAGGTCGAAGGTGGCGAAGCGCTGGTAGAGGGATTTCACGACCTCATACGCGACGGGCGCGCGGAGGAAGCCGATCGCGCTGCCCACCCCTGCCCCGCTCGGCACCAGCAGGCGGGTGACGCCGATCTTCTCGGCGACGCGATAGCCGTGCACGGGGCCGCCGCCGCCGAAGGCGATGATCGCGCGGCCCGCATAGCCCTTGCCGGATTCGATGGCGTGGACGCGGGCGGCGTTGGCCATGTTCTCGTCCACCATCTCCACCACGCCGAGGGCGGCCATTTCGGGCGTCAGCGACAGGCGTTCGCCGACATGGGTCGCCATGGCGTCGCGGGCGGGTGTGGCGTGCAGCTGCATCGCGCCGCCGGCGAAGTGGTCGGGGTCGTAGCGGCCGAGCAGGAGGTTGGCGTCGGTCACGGCGGGATGCGTGCCGCCATTGCCGTAGCAGGCGGGGCCGGGATCGGCGCCGGCGCTCTCGGGCCCCACCGCGATTCGGCCGAGCGCGTCGAGATGCGCGAGCGAGCCGCCGCCGGCGCCGATCTCCACCATCTCGATGACGGGAATCCGCAGCGGCAGGCCGGACCCTTTGCGGAAGCGGCCGACGCGGGCGACTTCGAAGGTGCGGGCGGCCTGGGGCGCGAAGCCGTCCACCAGGCAGACCTTCGCGGTGGTGCCGCCCATGTCGAAGGACAGCACGCGGTCCCAGCCCTTCTGGCGGGCGACGTGGGCGGCGAAGATGGCGCCGCCGGCGGGGCCGCTCTCGACGAGGCGGATCGGGAAGCGCGCGGCGGTCTCGAGCGTCGTCAGGCCGCCGCCGGACAGCATGAGGAAGAGCGGGCATGTCAGGCCGGCCTCGCGCAGCCCGTCCTCCAGCCGGTGCAGGTAGCCGGCCATGCGGGGCTGGACGTAGGCGTTGGCGGCGGTGGTGGAGAAGCGCTCCCATTCCCGCATCTCCGGCGAGACCTCCGAGGAGAGCGAGACAGGGAGACCTGGCCATTCGGCGCGCACGATGTCCGCGGCGCGGCGTTCATGCGCGGGGTTGACGAAGCTGTGGAGGAAACCGATCGCGAGGCTCTCGATGCCCTCGTCGCGCAGGAAGGCGACGGCGCGGCGGACCGCGGATTCGTCGAGGGGAAGCAGGACCGCGCCGGTGTTGTCCAGCCGCTCCGGCACCGTCACGCGCCAGCGGCGGGGGACGAGGGGCTGGGGGAGTTCGATGTTGAGGTCGTACTGGTCGTAGCGGCTCTCGTTGCCGAGCGCGAGGACGTCGCGGAAGCCGTCGGTGGTGAGCAGCGCGGTGCGGGCGCCCTTGCGCTCGATGATCGCGTTCGTCGCCAGCGTGGTGCCGTGGATGACGAGCGCGACGTCGGCGGGTAAGAGGCCGGCGCGCGCCAGCACGGCCCCCACGCCGTCGAGCACGCCGCGTTCGGGCGCGGCGGGCGTGGTGAGGACCTTGGCGGTCCAGCGGTCGTCGCCGCGTTCGAGGGCGAGGTCGGTGAAGGTGCCGCCGATGTCAACGGCCAGGCGCGCCTCCGGCGCGACTGCGTGGCGCGCCTCCGGCGCGACCGCCAGGCGCGCCTCCGGCGCGACAGCCAGGCGCGTCGTGGTCACCCCCTAGATGCTCCGCACCATGCCGCCGTCTATGCGCAGTATGTTGCCGGTGATGTAGGCGGCCTTCTCCGAGCACAGGAACGCGGCGAGCGGGCCGAACTCCGCGGGCTGGCCGATGCGGGCGGCGGGGATGGTCTTGGCGCGCTCGGCCAGCACCTCCTCCACCTCCACGCCGCGCACCTTCGCGGCACCGGCGGCGGTCTCGCGGATGCGGCCGGTGGCGATGGCGCCGGGGGCGAGGATGTTGCAGGTGACGCTGTCGGCCGCGACTTCCAGCGCCATGCTCTTGTTCCAGCCGACCATCGCGCCGCGCAGGATGTTGGACAGGGCGAGGTTGGGGATCGGCTGCTCCATGCTGGTGGAGCCGACGGCGATGACGCGGCCGTAGCGGCGTTCGCGCATCGCGGGGATCAGGCGCATGGCGATGCGGATGGGGTGCTGGACGATGCGCGGGAACCATTCCCCGAGCTGGTCCTGCGTGACCTCCATCGTGGTGCCGGGCGGCGGGCCGCCGTGGTTGAGCACGAGGATGTCCACGCTGCCCATCAGGCGCTCCGCTTCGTCGGCCAGGCGGTCCACCTGGTCGGCGGAGGCGATGTCGGCGGGAACGCCGTGGGCGGCGGGGGCGCCGGCGGCGCGGAGCTCGGCGGCGGCGGCGTCGAGGCTCGCCTGGTCGCGGCCGCTGATGACCAGCGCGACGCCCTCGGCGGCGAGCGCGTCGGCGATGGAGCGGCCGAGGCCCTTGGAGGCCCCCATGACGAGCGCGCGCTTCCCGTGCAGGCCGAGATCCATCTTCACCCTCCCGTGGTGGAACGCGCGGACCCTGCCCGGGCGGGGCTTGGCTGGCAAGGCGGGTGGTGGGTGCTAATCGGTAGGTATCGGGGGCGGTTGCGCGTGGGCAGGTTCGCGCCCCGGCGCTTCGCGCGCCCCCCTCACCCCTGCCCTCTCCCCCCGGCGGGGGGAGAGGGAGAAGAAGCGGAACGACGATGCCGAAGCCTGTCCTGCTGGTGACCCGCAAACTGCCGCACGCCATCGAGGCGCGGGCGGCGCGCGACTACGAGGCGCGGCTGAACGCGGCCGACGAGCCCTGGGCGCGGGACGGCGCGGAGATCGCGCGGCGCGCGGAAGGTGCTGCGGGGATCCTCTGCGCGGCGGGGGACGCGATGGATGCGCGGACGATCGGCGCGTTGCCGGGGAGCGTGAAGGCGATCGCGACCTTCTCGGTGGGCGTGGACCACATCGCGCTGGATGCGGCCAAGGCGCGCGGGATCGTCGTGGCGAACACGCCGGAGGTGCTGAGCTTCGCGACCGCCGAATGCGCCTTCACGCTGATGCTGATGGCGGCGCGCCGCGCGGGCGAGGGCGAGCGGATGGTGCGCGCCGGCAAGTGGGATGGCTGGGCGCCGACGCAGCTGATGGGCGTGACGCTGGAGGGCAAGCGTCTGGGCATCGCGGGCTTCGGGCGGATCGGGCGGGAGCTGGCGGGGATGGCGCGCGGCTTCCGGATGGAGGTGCATTACCGCGACCTGCATCGCGCGCCGCCGGAGCTGGAGATGGGCGCGACCTTCCACGGCGATGACGACGCCTTCCTCGGCGCGGTGGACATCCTCTCCATGCACATGCCCGGCGGCGAGGCGACGCGGAGGTGGCTGAATGCGGAGCGGCTGGCGCGGATGCGGCGGGGCGCGATCGTCATCAACACGGGCCGCGGCGGGTCGGTGGACGACGCGGCGCTGGTGGCGGCGCTGCGCTCCGGGCACATCCGCGCGGCGGGCCTCGACGTGTATGACGGGGAGCCGCGGGTCTTCCCGGGCTACCTGGGCTTGGAGAACGTGGCGCTGCTGCCGCATCTCGGCAGCGCGACGGAGGAGACGCGGGATGCGATGGGGCATCGCGCGCTGGAGAATCTGGATGCCGTGCTGATCCAGGGGCGGGAGGCGCCGCACCGGGTCGCGTGAGGGCAGAACTTCTGATTGAGATGCGTTCTGATGCACAACTTGACGCTGCATTCGGCATGGTTGATGCATCCGCCGGCGCCGCGGATCGCGCCGCAACATGGGCGAGTGAAGGGTCATATGCGACATGCCGCGCGGGTGACGTTGTTCGTGCAGGATCGTGACGGGAGGCTGGATACGTTCCCGGATATCGAGGTCCTGCACGCGCTGATGGACCAGGTGCCGCTGGTGAGCCGCAATCCGGATGGCAGCCGCACCCTGGTCTTCGATCTCGCGAACCCCGCCGCGACGCTTGAATCCACCGGCGTCACGGGCGCGCCGAAGCTCGACCGGCTGCGCCAGCAGATCACCACGCTGGCCGAGGAGGCGAGGGCGCTCGGCCTGACGCGGACGGCGGTGCTGGCGGAAGCGGCGGAGCTGGTCGTGGAGGCGGAACTGGATTCGCAGCTGCCGTTGCGGGGGCAGTAGGCCGGGGCTGTAGGCTGAATGCCGTCCCGGGTGTAGGGACGGCGTGGCATGCAGGCATCGCCGCTCGCGCTGCGCCCGTCCCCCTCACCCCTGCCCTCTCCCGCGAGGGGAGAGGGAGAAGGCGTGCCGCTGCGGCCGGCGCGGCGCCGCACGCCGGGCTGGGCCTGGGCCTCGGTCCTGGCGGCGCTGCTCATCGCGGCGCCGCTGGCTTCCGTGCTCGTGACGGCGGTCGCGCCGGGGGGGACGGTGTGGCTGCATCTCAGCCGGACGGTGCTGCCGGATCTGCTGCTCAACTCCGTCCTGCTGGCGGTGCTGGTGGGGGCGATGGCGGCGACGATGGGCGCGGTGAGCGCCTGGCTGGTGGCCGCGTGCCGGTTCCGCGGGCGCGGGCTGCTGGAAGTCGCGTTGCTGCTGCCGCTGGCGATGCCGGCCTATGTCTGCGGGTACGCCTATGTCTGGCTGCTGGATGTGGCGGGGCCGGTACAGTCGCTGATCCGCGACGCGACGGGACTGCGCTGGGGCGAGTATCCCTTCCCGGAAATCCGCAGCCTGCCCGGGGCGGCGCTGATGCTGGCGGCGGTGCTCTATCCGTATGTCTATCTGCTCTGCCGCGGCGCGTTCCTGACGCAATCCGTCTGCCTGCTGGAGGCGAGCCGGACGCTCGGGCACGGGCTGCCGCGGACGTTCCTGCACGTGGCGCTGCCGATGGCGCGGCCGGCGCTGGCGGGCGGCGTCGCGCTGGTGCTGATGGAAACGCTGGCGGATTACGGCACGGTGCAGCACTTCGCCGTCCGCACCTTCACGACCGGCATCTACGATGCGTGGTTCGGGCTGGCGGACCGGCCGGCGGCGGCGCAGCTCGCCGCCTGCCTCATGGGCCTGGTCGCGACCCTGCTGCTGCTGGAACGCGCGACGCGGGGCGGGCGGCGGTTCCATCCGACGACGACGCGCAGCCCGCCGCTGCGGCCGGTGGTGCTGCATGGCTGGAAGGAGGCCGCGGCAATCGCCGCCTGCGCGATGCCGGTGGCGCTCGGCTTCGTGGTGCCGGCGGGCACGCTGCTGGCGCTGATGCTGGAGGTCGGCAACCCGTTCGAGGCGCGGCGCGTGATGCCCTTCGCGCTGAACAGCCTGACGCTGGCGGGGCTGACGGCGGCGGTCGCGGTCGCGCTGGCGGCGCTGCTGGCCTGGGGGCAGCGGCTGCATCCGGCGCCGCTGCGCGCAGCGGCGAACCGGGTGGCGTCGCTCGGCTATGCGGTGCCGGGCTCGGTGATCGCGGTCGGCGCGCTGGTGCCCTTCGCCATCTTCGACAACGCGCTGGACGGGTGGATGCGGGCGCGGTTCGGCGTCTCCACCGGGCTGCTGCTGTCGGGCACGATCGCCGCGCTGGTCTTCGCCTATCTCGTGCGGTTCCTGGGCGTCTCGCTCTCCGCGGTGGAGAGCGGGCTGACGCGCATCCGACCGACGCTGTTCGCGGCCGCGCGCGTGCTCGGCCGCCGGCCGGGCCAGGCGGTGCGGGAGGTGGAGCTGCCGCTGGCACGCGGCGCGCTGCTGACCGCCGGCGTGCTGGTCTTCGTGGACACGATGAAGGAGCTGCCGGCGACGCTGATCGTGCGGCCGTTCGACTTCGACACGCTGGCGGTGCGCGTGCACAACCTGGCGTCGGATGAGCGGCTGGCGGAGGCTTCGACGGCGGCGCTGCTGATCGTGGTTGTCGGGCTGCTGCCGGTGGCGGCGCTGGTCCGCGCGATGCGGCGCGGCTGAGCTACTCTGGCCGCACGCCGGCGGCGCGCGCGACCTCGGCCCAGGTCGCGACCTCCTCCTCGACCTGGCGGGCGAAGTCGGCGGCGGGGCCGGCGGCCGGGGTGATGCCCTGGGCGCGGAGGCGGTCCGCGACGGCGGGGTTGCGCACGGCCTCCGCCATCGCCGCGTTCAGCGAGGCCGTCAGCGGGGCGGGCAGCCCGGCCGGGCCGAAGGCGCCGTACCAGTTCACCGCGGTCAGGCCGGGGTAGCTCTCCTGCAGCGTCGGCACCTCCGGCAGCACGGAGGCGCGTTCCGTGCCCCCCGTCGCGAGCGCGACCATGCGGCGTTCCGCAATGTGGGGCAGCGAGTTGACGAGGTTGTTGACGATGACCTGCACCTCGCCGGAGAGCAGCGCGGTGGTGGCGGGCGCGGCGCCGGCATAGGCGACATGCGTCATCTCCAGCCCCGCCATCGCTTTCAGCCGCTCCATCGCCAGGTGGTTGTTGGTGCCGTGGCCGGCCGAGCCGTAGTTCAGCGCGCCGGGCCGCGCGCGGGCGAGGGCGACGAAATCGGCCAGCGTGCGCGCGCCGAGAGAGGGATGTGCGACGAGCACGAAGGGTCCGTCGGCGAGGCGGATGACCGGCGTGAAGTCGCGCAGCGTGTCGAAGGGGATGCTGCGCAGCACGGCGGGGTTGATGACATGGGAGTTGGCGGTGACGAGCAGCGTGTGGCCATCCGGCGCGGCGCGCGCGACGAGGGCGCTGCCGGTGCTGCCGCCGGCGCCGGGCCGGTTCTCCACCACCACCGGCTGGCGCCACGCCGATTCGAGCCCGGCCGCGACGAAGCGGGCGATGGCGTCGGTCGGTCCGCCGGGGGCGAAGGGCACGACGATGCGCACGGTCCGCGTCGGGAAGGACTGGGCGCGCGCGGTGCAGGGCGCGGCGGCGAGGGCGAACGCGGACAGTAGGGTGCGGCGGGCGATGGGCATGCGGTTCCTCCGGCCATTCGCGCGAGCATGGCACGGGTGCCCGGCGTCGTGCAGCCCGGCTGGACGTCCGGGTGGGCGCCGCCATCTGTGGGCGATGACGCGACGCAGCTTCACGGCGGGCGGCACGCTGCGGCGGCTGCTGTTCGGAACCCTCGTGCTGCTGCCCGGCTGCGCCGCGCTGTCGCCGCGGCCGGCGACGGTGGAGGCGCGGATCGCGGCGATGCCGGTGGCCGGCGCGGCGGTGACGCGGCCCGTCGAGATCCGCTGGAACGACCACATGGTGCCGTGGATCACCGCCGAGACCGACGAGGACCTGGCCTACGCGCTGGGGCTGGTGCACGGGCATCTGCGCGGGGCGCAGGTCATGCTGCTGCGGCTGGTCGCGCAGGGCAGGCTTGCCGAAGTCGCGGGGCCCTTCGCGACGGATGTGGACCATGCGCTGCGCATCCTGGGCTTCGGGCGCGCGGCGCCGGAGATCATCGCGGGGTGGCCGGCGGAGACGCGCGCCTTCGTCGGTGCGTTCCTGCGCGGGCTGAACCACGCGATCCTGCAGGGACCGCTGCCGCCGGAAGCGGGGCTTCTCGGGCTGCGGCGAGAGGCGGTGACGGAGGAGGACCTGCTGGCGGTCGGGCGGCTGGCGGGGACGGACATCAACTGGCTGGCCTACATCTCGCTGCTGCCGCAGCGCGGCACGCCGGGGTTCTCCGAGTTGTGGGCGCGCACACGGGAAGCGGGAGGCGCGCCGGGGACCGAGGAGCGCGCGGCGCTGCTGCGCGATCTCCTGCTCGGCAATTCGCGGTCGGGCAGCAATGCGGTCGCGGTGAATGCGTCGCGCAGCGCCACCGGCGGGGCGATCATCGCGAACGACCCGCATCTCGGGCTGAACCTGCCGAATCTGTGGGTGACGGTGGGGATGCGGTCGCCGTCGTATCATGCGGTCGGGCTGATGGTGCCGGGGCTGCCGATCCTGGGCGTCGGGCGCAACCCGGATTTGGCATGGGGCGGGACCAACCTGCGTGCGGCGTCCTCCGACGTGTTCGACGTGTCGGCGCTGCCGGCGGAAGCGTTCCGGGAGGAGACGGTGCGCATCCGCCAGCGGCTCTGGTTCGGTGCGGAGCGGCGGGTGCGGACGACGCCGCTCGGGCCGGTGATGAGCGATGCGGCGCTGCTGGATTCGGGCGGCGCGACGATCGCGCTGCGCTGGGTCGGGCACACGCCGACCGACGAGATCACCGCGCTGCTGCGCGCCGCGCGCGCGACCGACGGCGAGGGGTTCCGCGCGGCCTTTGCGGGGTTCGGCGTCTCCGCTCAGACGATGCTCTGGGCGGACCGGACGGGGCGCGTCGGGCGCTTCATCGCGGCGACGCTGCCGGACCGGCGCGGCATTCCGCAGGACGACGTGGTGCTGCCGGCCGGCGAGGCGGGCGCGTGGGACCGGCTGCGGGATTCGCGCTCGCTGCCCTTCCAGGTGGATCCGGCGCCGGGGGCCATCGCATCCGCCAACAACCGGCCGCGCTGGGCGGAGCGGGCGGGAGTGCCGCCGCTCGGGTTCTTCTTCTCGGATGATGACCGGGTGATCCGGTTGCAGGAGCTGCTGGCGGCGACGCCGCGCCATACGCCGGAGACGCTCGCCGCGATCCAGCGCGACGTGCGCTCGCCGCGCGCGGCGGTGCTGGCGGCGGGGATGGGGGAGCGCCTGTCCGCGCTGCCCGGCGGGCACCCGGCGCCGCGCATCGCCGCCGCGCTGGCGGAATGGGACGGCAGCTATGACGCGGGAAGCCGGGCGCCCGTCGCGTTCGAAGTCCTGCTCCGTCACCTTGTGCCCGCCCTGCTGCCGGAGAGCCGGCGGGACGCAGCGGGCAATCCGCGCGGGGCGGAGACGCAGTGGAACTTCCTCACCGCCTTCCTGCTGCGCGACCTGGATGCGCTGCATCCGGAGCGGCGCGAGACGGTGCTGCGGGAGGTTGCGGCGCGCGCGGCGGCCGACTTCGACAGGCTGGGCAATTGGGGCGAGGTGCATCGGCTGCGCGCGGCGCATTGGCTGGTGAACCTGCCGGTGGTCGGCGGGCGTTTCGTGTATGCGGACTACCCGACGGGCGGATCGCGCGAGACGCCGATGAAGACGAGTCACGGGTTGCTGGGCGATGCGCCGCGGGCGGCGAATTTCGGCTCCATGGCGCGGCATGTCAGCGACATGTCGGACCCCGACGCCAACTGGTTCACGCTGTGGGGCGGGCAGGATGGCTGGCTCGGCTCCGCGGCGTTCATGGACCAAGTGCCGCTGTGGCGGGAGGGGCGGAGCGTGCGGGTGCCGCTGCGCGCGGAGACGGTGGCGCGGGAGTTTCCGCGCCTGACGCGGCTGGTGCCGCGCTGATGCTGGACGGCACCCCGCTGCTGCGCGCATTCGCGCGGGCGCGGGTGGCGCGCATAGGGGCGCTCGATCCGGCGGCGGCGCAGGAGACGGTGCTGCGGCGGCTGGTGCGGCGCGCGCGGGATACGGCGTTCGGGCGCGCGCATGGGTTCGGGGCGATCCGTTCCGTCGCGGATTTCCGCGCGCGCGTCCCGTTGCGGCGCTACGAGGCGTTCTGGCGGGAGTGGTGGGAGCCGAGCTTCCCGGTGCTGCGGGACGTGACCTGGCCGGGTTTGGTGCCGTACTTCGCGCTGTCGTCGGGCACGACGGCCGGGACGACAAAGCACATCCCGGTCACGCACGCGCAGATGTCGGCGAACCGGGGGGCGGCGCTGGACACCCTCGCCTGGCACCTGCACGCGCATCCTCGTGCGCGGCCCTTCGCGGGGCTGTCCTTCATGCTCGGCGGCTCGACTTCCTTGCGGGAGCTGGCGGCGGGGGTGCGGGCAGGTGACCTCTCGGGCATCGCGGCGCGCGAGGTGCCGTGGGTGCTGCGGCGGCGGGCGTGGCCGCCGGAGGACCTGGCGCTGATGCCGGATTGGGATGCGAAGCTGGCGGCGCTGGTGGCGCGCACGCCGCGCGAGGTGGTGCGCGTGCTGACGGGCACGCCTTCCTGGCTGCTGCTGCTGCTGGATCGCATGGCGGGGGACGGCGCGCCGCCGCTGCCGAACCTCGAGCTGCTGGTGCATGGTGGCGTGGCGTGGGGGCCGTACCGCGACCGGCTCGCGCCGTTGCTGCCGCGCGGCTGCGCGACGCGGGAGGTCTATCCGGCGAGCGAGGGCTTCGTCGCGATCCAGGACCGAGGCAGCGGCGAGGGGATGCGCCTGGTGCTGGACCGCGGGTGCTTCTTCGAGTTCGTCCCGGTGGCGGAGCTGGACGCGCCGGCGCCGACCCGGCACTGGGCCGCGACGATCGAGACCGGCGTGGACTATGCGGTGGTGGTGAGCAGCGACGCGGGGCTGTTCGGCTACGTGCTCGGCGATGTCGTGCGCTTCGTGGAGCGCGCGCCGCCGCGGCTGCTGGTGACCGGGCGGACGGCGTGGATGCTCTCGGCCTTCGGGGAGCATGTGACGGGGGAGGAGGTTGCGCAGGCGATCGCCGGCCTCGGTATCCGCGTCGGCGAATGGTGTTGCGGGCCGGAGCTGGTCGGCGCGCTCGGGCGGCACCGGCTGGTGCTGGAGGCCGATGCGGGGGTGCTGCCGGCGACCATCGTCGGCAGCCTCGATGCGGCGCTGCGTGCGGCGAACGAGGATTACGCGGCGCATCGCGATGGTGGGCAGATGATGCCGCCTGAGGTGGATGTCGTGGCGTTCGGGCGGTTCGAGGCGTGGATGCGGGCGCAGGGGAAGTTGGGCGGGCAACACAAGGTGCCGCGGGTGATCGCGGATCCCGGGCGGTTCGCGGAGGCGGTGAGGGAGTTGGTCGGCTGATGCCGGCGGGCTGAGATTCTGACGCTTTCGGTGTCGCCGGCGCGAAGGCGGGAGTCAACTTCCCGCCATTCCGGCACGCGGCGGGGTGCGTTCCCGCGTTCGCGAGGCCTCTGCGAAATCAGCTGACAGTGGTGATGTGGTCTGATTCGCTGTCTCTGGTGTGAGGGAGTGGGTGAGATGGAGCAGCGGGGGTTTGCGGAGGCGTTCCTGCCGGCGGGTTTCGGGCGG